>Ga0208105_1000016_pt1 | contig 141527 bp, 118 predicted proteins | sample CryBogCBE16Jul07_FD_184574 | JGI IMG/M metagenome (GOLD analysis project Ga0208105, IMG submission 184574) | Freshwater microbial communities from Crystal Bog, Wisconsin, USA - CBE16Jul07 (SPAdes) | ecosystem: Environmental > Aquatic > Freshwater > Lake | place: Crystal Bog, Wisconsin, USA... | reverse complement strand
GAAGTGATCAGATTGCGCCGGAATAGCTGTCCAGTTTGCCGTGGGATCGCTGATCAGTTTGCGGTGGACTGAGTGTCCAGTTTGAGCGGAATACGCAATAAGAGGGCAAAACATCCGATTAATCAACAATTGTTAACGGATTAATAGGACTAATAGAAAGTATCTCTAGACTTTAACAAGTGCCCTGAAGCTTAGACTTACGAGTTACCATTAGTAAGTAAATGCAAGTAGTTAAAAACAATGGCAAAACCCTAAATCTCACAGGTGTTGAATGAAAAAGCTGTTTCGATTAAAGCAGACAAGCCTATTCAGATTGACCCAAAGTTATAACGTGATCAGGACTTCGGATTATTCGAAGATTATAAAAATATCGATTTCGAATCGATATCTTAGACAAATGGTTGTTTACTGATGGAGATCATAGACAACATAAACCAACTTCTTGGTGATGATCTTAAAACGTCTATCGTAAGCGGCTCACGGCTAAAAGTAGCCGCGTCATGTTTTTCCATTTATGCGTTTGAAGCACTCAAGACCGAGTTAGAAAAAATTGAAGATTTCAATTTCATTTTCACGGCCCCAACATTTACTGCAAGCGATGTTACAGACCGACTAAGTAAGCAACCCAAAGAATTTCATATACCAAAGCTGGATCGAGAACGAAATCTTTATGGCAGCGAATTTGAGATTCAGCTTCGTAACAAGCTCACCCAACGTGCCATAGCTAAAGAGTGCGCTGACTGGATGCGTCGGAAGGTAACTTTTAAATCTAATCGTAGTAAAGCGCCCATGCAGCAGTTTGCGTGTGTGCAAAGCAAGAGTTCTAGCACGGCCTATATGCCTTTGCATGGATTTACAGCTGTTGATCTTGGTTACCAGCAGGGAAATGCGGTTTCTAATCTTATAAACAAGATGGATGAGCCTACTTTCACGGCTACTTACATCAATCTGTTCGATCAGATTTGGCAAGACTCAGAAAAGTTAGAAGATGTGACTGAACAGATATGTGATCACATCGCATCTGTGTATCAAGAAAACTCTCCAGAAAGTATTTATTTTTTGATGCTTTACAACATATTCAAAGATTTCCTGGATGATATTAACGAGGATGTACTACCTAACGATCTGACTGGTTATCAGGACACATTAATTTGGAATAAGCTTTTCAATTATCAAAAGGATGCGGCGACTGGGATAATTAACAAGCTCGAAACATACAGTGGTTGCATACTTGCAGATAGCGTTGGCTTAGGTAAAACTTTTACTGCATTAGCCGTTGTGAAGTACTACGAATTACGCAATAAGTCAGTACTTGTGTTGTGCCCTAAGAAGTTGGCAGACAATTGGTTAAATTACAATCGCAATCTAAAGACTAATATATTTTCTAGAGATCGCTTCAATTACGATGTGTTGTGTCACACTGATTTGAATCGAACCAGTGGTGAGTCGTTTGGTACGCCACTAAATCGAATTAATTGGGGAAATTATGACTTGGTCGTGATTGACGAGTCCCATAATTTCCGTAATAACGACGCGTATAAAGACAAAGAAACACGCTATCAGAAGTTGATGAATCAAGTGATTAAAGATGGTGTGAAGACAAAGGTCTTGATGCTATCGGCTACACCTGTAAATAACCGCTTTAATGATTTGCGTAATCAGTTAGCGTTAGCTTATGAGGGTGACTCTGAAAATTTATCTAAGAAATTACGAACTGGTAAGACAGTAGAACAAATTTTCAGTAATGCGCAAGCTAGCTTTAATCTCTGGGCTAAATTACCGCCAGATCAGAGAACAGCGAAAGCAATTCTCGAAACGTTAGAGTTCGATTTTTTTGAATTGCTCGACAGCGTAACTATTGCACGTTCAAGAAAACACATTCAGACGTTCTACGATACTAAAGATATTGGACCGTTTCCAGAAAGGCTCAAACCGCTGTCCTTTCATTCACCTTTAACTTCGCGTACGGACGTGATGAGTTTTAACGAGATTTTTTCTCAATTATCTCAGATGAAGCTTGCAGTCTATGCCCCGATCAGCTACATCTTACCCAGTCGCTTGAAAAAGTACGAAGAAATGTACGATACCGATGTCGGTGGGAAAGGTAAGTTAAAGCAGGTGGATCGAGAGAAAAGCCTTCAGGCTTTGATGACCACCAATTTACTAAAACGCCTAGAAAGTTCAATCCACTCTTTTAGATTGACATTGACGTCATTACGAAACAACAACGCTAATACACTTGCAAAAATAATTGATTTCAAAAAAACGGGTGTTGTTGTTAATGTTGATGACTTGACTGATCAACTACAAAATGTGGATGCAGATGATGACGAGCTGCCAAATTTTGAAAATAGTGAAATTGGTAATAAGGTCAAGATCAGTCTAGCTGATATGGACTTGCCATCTTGGGAGTACGAGCTTCAAACCGATATGGAAATCATCGATGGCCTTCTCGCCTCAATGAATAAAGTCATGCCAGCTGATGATGCAAAACTTCAGCATTTAAAGTCATTAATCCTTAGCAAGCTTGCTAACCCGATAAATCCAGACAATAAAAAGATTCTGCTCTTTACCGCATTTGCAGATACAGCAGATTATCTTTACGCTAATTTAGCTCCTGATCTATTAGAAACTCAGAACCTCCATAGTGCCAAAGTGACCGGGAGCTCAACACCTAAATCAACTTTGAAAAAAAGTTACGATTTTCAGGAGCTTTTGACTTTATTTTCGCCTCGTTCTAAGGAGAAAGCCCTAGTCCTTCCAGATGAGCAGGCAGAAATTGAATTACTAATTGGTACTGACTGTATTTCTGAAGGGCAGAACTTGCAGGACTGTGATTACTTGATCAACTATGACATTCACTGGAATCCAGTTCGTATCATTCAACGTTTCGGTCGAATTGATCGAATAGGATCTACTAACGCCAGTATTCAATTAGTTAATTATTGGCCTGACATCTCTCTCGACGAATATATAAACCTTAAAGAGCGTGTTGAGAGTCGCATGATGATTGCTGACGTTACGGCAACAGGTGACGATAACGTACTAAGTGCACAAGCCAATGATGTCTCTTATCGAAAAGAGCAGCTGCGCCGTCTACAAGAAGAAGTCATTGAGTTGGAAGAATTGAAAACTGGAGTCTCAATTACCGATCTTGGGCTGAATGATTTCAGAATGGATTTGCTAAATTATGTCAAAGCTAACGGCGACTTGAACAACGTGCCCAGCGGCATGCACGCTGTTGTCCCAGCGAAACCAGAACTGGGTTTGCAGCCGGGTGTGATTTTTACCCTTCGAAATCTCAATCCCAACGTCACAGTCAACCAGAACAACCGCCTGCACCCATATTACCTCGTTTACATCAATCGGATAGGAGAGGTCATCAGCGATCACACCGAGGTAAAGAGACTTCTTGATTTGGTTCGAAGCTGTTGCAAAGGCCAATCAGTACCAATTGCCGATGTCTGTCGCCTGTTCAATGAAGAGACTGATGACGGCAGAAGGATGCAGGCTTACTCAGACCTTTTAGGTACGACCATACGTTCAATGATCGAGGTGAAAGAAGAGAAGGACCTTGACAGCCTATTCAGTGGCGGCAATACAACCGCCCTAGTCAATACCATCGCGGGTCTGGACGACTTCGAACTAATCACCTTCCTTGTGATTCAGGATGCCGGATGAATCAAGCCACACTGTCACCGTTTATTAGTTACCCTAAGCAGGCCGCCTATGGGCGTGTCTTGCCGAAGAACAAAATTTACGAACACAGTGGTGCAACATCTGCTGTTCGTGAAATGTTTGTGCGGCAGGTTGAGCAGATCGTATGGCAGTTCAAGCTGGCACCGGAGACGATCAACTTGGCATCTAAGCCAGGTTTACTTGAGCTACAAATATTTGCCATTCACCTCAAAACGCCTGCGCTCAATCATGAGGTCCTTCGTTGCATCGATGGTGCCATTAAATTCCCCATCATTTTTGAGTTGACCTTTGAAGGCAAGACACAAGTAGTCGCGGCATTCAAACGCCCTAGCGAGTCAGATGGCAACCGCTGGGTTGTAAGCGACTATTTTTCAAGTCAATGGATGCCGAAAGATGGCGCAAGAGTTGCAATGCCACTTGCACTTGATTTAGGAGTGCTCTACGAGCAGTTGCTGCAAAGGTTGATTGCACTCCCGTCGCGACGTAACGAGACCCTTGCCGAATTGGTAACGCGGGTTGAGCACCTTCGCCTCAAACAAAAAGAAGTTCAAAAAATAACCAACAAACTCGCTAAAGAAAAGCAGTTCAATCGAAAAGTCGAAATTAATGCTCAGCTGCGTGCAATTCGAATGGAACTTGAAAATCTAACGTATTAAAAAAGAATAATCATGGAAAAACTCAAACTACATAGTCTTGACCTGACTCAGGCTAACATCGAGAAGCTCATACAGATTTTCCCGAGTTGTGTCGTGGAAGCCCAGGATACTGACGGCACACTAAGACGAGTCATTGACTTTGACCAGTTACGGCAGGAACTCTCAGGAAACATCATTGAAGGTCCACAAGAGCGCTACCAACTGAATTGGCCTGGAAAGCGTGAGGCGCTGTTGACAGCAAATGCGCCTATTGCCAAGACATTGAGACCTTGTCGGGAAGAGAGCGTAGACTTTGACACTACTCAAAATCTTTTTATAGAGGGCGATAACCTAGACGCGTTGAAATTGCTTCAAGAAACATATTTGAACAAGGTCAAGCTAATTTATATTGATCCGCCTTACAACACAGGAAATGATTTTATTTATGAGGATGATTTCGCCGAAGACACGGAATCCTACTTTAAACGATCAAACCAAAAGGATACCGAAGGCCATCAATTGACAGCCAATATTGAGACGAATGGAAGGTTCCATTCGAATTGGTTGAACATGATCTATTCGCGTGTGAAGTTGAGCAAAAATCTTCTGCGCGAAGACGGTGTGATGTTTATTTCAATTGGAGATGATGAACAGGCTAATCTAAAAAAGCTCTGTGATGAAATTTTTGGCAGCCAAAATTTTCTAGGCTGCGCTTGCAGGGTTTCTAAGAGGGCGAACAATCAAGGAGAGTATTGGGCTCCCAACTTTGACTATGTTCTAACCTATGCGAGAAATAAGGATTTTTGTCCAGGTTTTTTTGGTGGCGTTAATTACGATGCTTACAATCAAGTAGATACGGAAGGGCCGCGGGCAGGTGAAAAGTATCAGTTGGTTCGTTTGTACATGACCAGTCTTGACCCGATGCGAGGGTGTACAAACCAACGATATTACATTCAAGCACCAGATGGCACTCTGTTAATTCCACCTGGAAATATATTTCCTGATATCAAAGAAGAAGGTGCATCAATCCCACCTGAAACGGGTGAGGATAAGGTTTGGCGTTGGGGAAAGGATACTTTTCTAAACGAAAAAGACCGCGTCGTTATTAAAAGAGTGAGATCATCTAATTTGGTGGATTCAAACGGCAGCGAAGTTAAATGGAATGTTTTTACAAAAACATATCTTAATGACGTGATCAACAACTCTACGGCAAAACCCAACAGTCTTATAGAGGAGCACATAAATCAAAATAGCTCACATGAGTTAGGTGTATTGGGTATTCCATTTAGTTTTGCGAAACCTGCTTCGTTAATCAGATTTTTGTGCGAAATTTCTAAAGTTCGTTCGGGAGATTTAGTCTTGGACTTCTTTGCTGGATCTGGCTCAACTGCACACGCAGTTATGGACTTTAATGTAGCCAATAATTCCAACGCAAAGTTTGTACTTGTTCAGTTGCCGGAATCCCTAGATTTTGAGGATAAAAACCATAAGTCTGGTTATTTGTTTTGTAAGGAATTCGGACTGCAAGCCAACATCGCTGAACTTTCTAAAGAACGTATTCGTCGAGCAGGAAAGAAGTTGAAGCAGGACAATTCGGAAAATCCCAGTATTGATAAGCTTGATATTGGATTTCGTGTTCTAAAAATCGATAGCTCCAATATGAAGGAGGTGTTTTATTCTCCAGATGCTGTTTCACAAGATCTTCTAAGTGATCAGGTCAATAACATCCGTGAAGACCGCACCTCAGAAGATCTTTTGTTCCAAGTGCTTCTAGACTGGGGTGTAGATCTGACATTGCCCATAATGCGGGAAACAATCTCGGGTAAGACAGTGTTCTTTGTGGATGGAAATGCCCTAGCCGCCTGTTTTGATCAGAATATCAGCGAGGAACTTGTTAAGCTGTTGGCTAAGAGAGCGCCTCTGCGGGTAGTGTTTCGAGATGTAGGGTTTGCCACAGACAGTGTGAAGATTAATGTTGAACAAGTCTTTAAGCTGATTAGCCCCATTACTGAAGTCAAAACTATTTAAGTTGATGTCCATGGATAAATCTGCTCTTGAGGCTTTTCTGGATCGCCTGATTGCCCGCTGGGAGGACGAGGTGGTGGAGTTCAAGCGTGCGGGAGATGGATTCTCTACATCAGAGATCGGTAAGTATTTTTCTGCGTTGTCCAATGAGGCAAATCTTCGAGATGAAGAAAAAGCTTGGCTGGTATTTGGCGTGGACGACAAAAGCCGAGCAGTTGTTGGCACGGATTATAGGCCAGAGGCAGGGCGGCTACAAAGTTTGAAAATGCAAATTTCTGAAGGAACAGAGCCGAGCATTACCTTGCGAGATATCCACGAGCTGCAAACCGCTATGGGGCGTGTCCTGTTGATGGAAATTCCCGCAGCCCCTCAAGGGATGCCTATTTCCTGGAAGGGGCACTGGTATGCGCGTGCAGGTGAGAGTTTGACTCATTTGGGAATGGACAAGCTTGATGAGTTGCGTGGCCAAGTGGGTTCCGCTGATTGGACGGCCCAAGTCGTTGGCGAGGCTACACTGTCGGACTTAGACCCTACGGCTATTGCCAAGGCGAGGGAATCGTTCGCTAAAAAATATGCAAATCGATTTACTTCTGATGTGGTTGCAGCGTGGTCGGATGCTGTGTTTTTAGACCGAGCCCGATTAACCCAAGAAGGACGGATTACTCGTGCTACTTTGTTATTGCTGGGAAAGGCAGAGTCAGCTTACCTTCTCTCGCCACATCCAGCACAGATCACCTGGAGCCTGGTAGGTCCTGAGCGAGCCTATTTGCACTTTGCACCGCCTTTCTTGTTAACTACCACTGAGCTTTACCAAAAGATTCGTAATGTGCCTTTACGTATTTTGCCCAGCGATCAATTGGTACCCGTTGAGGTTGCCAAATACGACCGTAAAATTGTATTGGAGGCTTTGCATAACTGTGTTGCGCACCAAGACTACACACGTAATGGGCGTGTCGTGGTTACAGAAACGCTAGATCGATTGATTTTTGAGAGCGAAGGTACTTTTTTTGAAGGTCTGCCAGCAGACTATGTCGGTGGGCACAAAACCCCTAGGCGCTACCGGAATCCATTTTTGACACAGGCTATGGCCGAGTTGAACATGATTGACACGATGGGTTATGGCATTCACGAAATGCACTTAGGTCAGGCACGACGATATTTTCCAATGCCTGATTATGACCTCAGTGAGCAGCAGGCAGTTAAATTAACCCTATATGGTGCGGTGGTAGATATGGCATATAGTCGTTTGTTAATTCAAAAAACTAATTTGCCGTTGTCAGACATTTTGGCGCTAGATCGAGTACAAAAGAAGTTGCCAATAGAAGATTCTATTGTTAAGCATCTTCGTCATGCCAAGTTAATAGAGGGGCGTAAGCCGCATCTCTATGTTTCTGCTGCTGTGGCCTCTGCTACCGCGTCTAAGGCAGACTACATTAAGACGCGAGGTCAAGATGATGAGTTCTACATTAAGCAGATCATCGACTACTTGACTCAGTTTGGTTCTGCCAGTCGCCAGGAAATTGACAAGCTCTTACTGAGTAAGATAAGCGATGCCCTTGATTCCACTCAAAAACAAAACAAGATAGGTAACCTGTTGACAGGGATGCGGCTTGATGGCCTTATCAAAAATACGGGGTCTCGCAAAGTACCACAATGGATACTCAATAAAGAATAAAAAAGAATAAATTTAAGAATAAATATCCATAACTAATTGATTATATTGAATTTTTATAATTTTTTATAGGTGAAATATTTTTGTTGTGGATCATTTGGATTGCGTAGTTGGCTTTGGGAGTCCACATAATAAGAAATTGCAAAGTAAATATGAAACTTAAATTTAAAAAGCAGACATACCAGACAAACGCCGTAGAAGCCGTTGCAGATTGTTTTGCCGGGCAACCCAAGCGCGAAGGGCAAAACTATCGGATGGACCCAGGCCGAACGATTGACGTTGGTGGTCAGAATATGGCAGCTTTGGAAATAGCGGGTTTCAAAAATACAGATTTAGTTTTGACCTCCGATCAAATTCTCGAAAACATTCATGCTGTTCAACGAAGACAAAACCTACCACTTTCCCCCGCTTTAGTTAAAACAAAGGTTTGCGAGTTCAACCTTGATATTGAAATGGAGACCGGCACCGGTAAGACATATTGCTACATTAAAAGTATGTTCGAGCTTAATGCCCGCTATGGGTGGAGTAAGTTCATAATTGTAGTACCAAGCATTGCCATTCGTGAAGGCGTATACAAGTCACTTGAAATAACAGCAGAACACTTTCTGGATGATTACAAGAAGCGTGCTCGCTTCTTTATCTACAACTCAAAACAATTGCATAATCTTGAAAGTTTTTCCAGTGATGCTGGGATCAACGTCATGGTCATTAATGTTCAAGCTTTTAATGCTACGGGCAAAGATGCGCGACGTATTAACGTAGAACTTGATGATTTTCAATCTCGTAAACCTATTGATGTAATTAGTGCTAACCGTCCCATCTTAATTTTAGATGAACCTCAAAAGATGGAAGGTGGGAAAACACTTGACTCTCTGTCTACCTTTAAACCTCTAGCGGTACTGAGGTATTCGGCCACCCACAAGACGACACACAATAAAATTCACCGGCTGGATGCGCTAGACGCTTACAACCAAAAGCTGGTTAAGAAAATTGCTGTTCGCGGCATATCGGTCAAGGGCTTGACAGGTACCAATGCCTATCTCTATCTGGAGTCGATTGAAGTATCTAGCAGTGCTCCGGTTGCTAGGATTGAATTAGAAATAAAACAGAGCAATGGTATAAAGCGTCTTCTCCGCAAGATATCTTTGAGCGATAACCTGTTCGATATCTCTGGTGATTTAGAACAGTACCGTGGTTTTGTCGTGTCTGACATCAATGCGTTGACCAATACGGTGACCTTCACCAATGGGCAAGAGCTAATGGCTGGAGAGGCTACTGGTGATGTGAGCGAGCCAGCTTTGCGTCGAATTCAGATTCGTGAGGCAATCAAAGCCCACTTCGAAAAGGAGCAAGCTCTTTTCACTCAAGGCATCAAAGTGTTGTCGCTTTTTTTTATCGACACAGTGAGCAAATACCGAAGTTATGACGAAGCTGGAGAGCAACCAGGAGAGTACGCCCAAATTTTTGAGGAGGAGTACAACCTCCAATTAGCTGAAGTGCAGACACTGGAGGACACTCCCTACAACCGTTATCTCAAAGCCATCGCGACAACACAGACGCACAACGGTTACTTTTCGATAGACAAGAAAACCAAGCGTATGGTTGACCCCGAGACAGGAAAAAAATCTACCGAAACTGATGACGTAGATGCTTATGATTTGATCTTGAAGGATAAAGAGCGATTACTGTCGTTTGATGAGCCTGTTCGGTTTATTTTTTCGCACTCTGCGCTGCGTGAGGGGTGGGATAACCCGAATGTATTTGTAATTTGTACCCTGAAGCATAGTGACAATACAGTGAGTCGTCGCCAGGAAGTCGGCCGTGGTCTTCGTTTGTCTGTCAATCAGCATGGTGATCGCATGGATAATCCATCTACTGTACACCAAGTTAACGTTTTAACGGTGGTTGCTAGTGAAAGCTACAAAGACTTTGTTACTGCCTTGCAGCGTGATATCAGCGAGGGATTGTCAGAACGGCCACGAGTTGCTGACGAGTCTTACTTCACTACTAAGGTTCTAAAAACACTAGCTGGTGACGTGGAAGTGACTCCACAATTAGCCAAGCAGATTTATAAGTATCTACTTAAAAACGATTACACCGACGATAAAGATAAAATTGCCGACACTTATCATGCAGCAAAGAACGAAGGAACACTCGCTCCTCTGCCTCCTGATTTGGAGTTGTATGCTGATGCAGTTTTTGCACTGATTGACAGTGTATTCAGTGATGCGAAGTTACCTTTACCAGAAGATGATCGAAAGTCGAAAATCAATCCTTTGAATGCTAATTTCGACAAAATCGAATTCAAAAACCTATGGAGCCGTATTAATCATAAAGCTGCATACACCGTTGAATTTGAAACTTCAGAATTAATAGTTAAGTGTGTGAAAGCGTTAGAGACTGAACTTAAAGTCAGCCCCATGCAGTACACAGTGATTGCCGGTGAACAGCTTGACTCTGCGACTTATGAAGTAATTCGCCAGGGTGAATCGTTTAAAGTCACAGAGTCCACGACAGACTTCTCAGCTGCTTCAGCCTATTCGGCCGTTAAGTACGACTTGATTGGCAGGCTGGCGGGTGAAACACAACTCACTCGTAAAACCGTAGCTAGTGTTTTGCAAGGTATCAACAAAGCTGTATTCAGTCAGTACCGAACGAACCCAGAAGACTTTATGCAAAAAGCTGCGCGTCTTATGAATGAGCAGAAGGCGACTGTGATAGTGGAACATATTGCCTATGATCCTACGGGAGATACGCACACAATAGACATCTTCACCCAGGACAAACCGAAGGAAGATTTCAGCAGGGCTGTCAGAGCTAACCACCACATTTATGATTACGTTTTCACCGATTCCAAAAATGAGCGTGATTTTGTGCGAGAGTTAGATGCCAGCTCTGAAGTTGTGGTCTACGCTAAGTTACCGCGCGGTTTCTTTATTCCAACCCCCGTTGGCAATTACAACCCCGATTGGGCTATTGCATTTCAAGAAGGAAAAGTTAAGCACGTTTACTTTATTGCCGAAACTAAAGGGTCCATGTCCAGCATGGATCTGCGGAAAATTGAAGAAAGCAAGATTGAATGCGCTCGAAGGTTCTTTGCCAAGATAACATCTGATCAAGTGAAATACGACGTGGTAGATGGGTATGGAAAATTGATGGAGCTGGTGAAATGAGCACAATCACACCTCACTATCGTAGTGTGCAGCAGCTTCTGCAAAGTCGTTCATTTTCAATTGACGAATACCAACGCGAATACAAATGGGAAAAGAGCAATATTGATGAGCTATTAAGTGATCTTCAACTGAAATTCCAGAGTAGTTATAAATCTGGTGACGATACTCGGATGGTGAGTAACTATGACGAATACTTCCTCGGATCAATAATCGTTAGTAGTCGCAACGGGAGAAGTTTCCTGATTGATGGTCAGCAGCGGGTTACATCCTTATCTTTATTGCTAATTTGTTTGTATCGTGCTGCTAAGGAAAAAAATCTTCAGGTAATACAAACAATAGCGCCGCTCATATTTAGCGATAATTTTGGGGAGCCAAAATTCAATCTAGATATTGCTGAGCGATTGCCTGTTATTGAGGCTCTGTTCAAGGGTGATTCTTTTAATCCAGATGGTAAAGATGAATCTATCCAAACAATGTACGCACGTTACCGTGACATTGAACAGAATGACCTTATCGCTGATTTGGGCGATTCACTTCCTCATTTTGCATATTGGTTAATGACGCGTGTTGGTTTGATTGAAATTGCAACTGACAATGACAATTACGCTTACGCAATTTTTGAAACGATGAATGACCGTGGTAAGCCGTTGAGCCCTGTGGATATGCTAAAGGCCTATTTACTTGCACCGATCCTTGACGAAGATAAGCGGCGTAATGCTAATCAGATCTGGAAGAAGAATATTCTTGAGTTGATCACTTGGCGTGGTGAGCACGAAGCTGAAAGGGATGCCGCATGCATTAAAGCGTGGTTTAGAGCTCAATATGCTGAGAGTATACGTGACCGTAAGGCAGGGTCTACTGACAAGGATTGGGAGCTTATAGGTTCAACGTTTCATCGATGGGTACGAGATAATCATCTTCGATTGAACGTTGGAACTGAGAATGAAAATTTATCGCTAATTACTGAGAAATTTTCATTTTTTAATAAAGCTTATCTTCAAGTGTTAGATGCAAGCCTCAATTACACGCCAGGTCTTGAAGCTGTTTTTTATAATGCCCATAATGAATTTACCTGGCAAAGCACTGTACTACTTGCACCACTTATCGTGACTGATGATGATGACCTTGTTAGAAGAAAGTTGGCAGTAACTGCTACCTATCTAGACATATGGTTGATGCGTCAAACCGTTAATTACATCCGAGTCGGATATTCAAGTACAAGCTATGCGATGTATCTTCTCTGTAATGAAATTCGAAGAAAATCGCTTCCTGAACTAGTGGCGATTCTGACGAATAAACTTACGCAATCAGACATTACTTTTGAAGGCAGTGTCAGCAAGGGGAGGTCGGGTATAAATGGCCTTAGTTTGAACCAATTTAGTCGACGCTATATTTATCATCTGCTTGCACGAATTACTTCGTACGTTGATGTTGGTTCCGGCAAGCCTGACTTGTTTGATAAATATGTTGATCGAACTTCTTCAAATCCGTTTGACATAGAGCACATTTGGGCTAATGACTTTGATCAGTACCGCAATGAGTGCGCTAATCAACAGGAATTTGATGAGTTGCGAAATCGAATTGGAGGATTGTTGCTATTGCCAGCAGACGTCAATAGAAGTTATCAAGATAAGTCGTTTAAAGATAAATCGCCGCATTATGCGAAACAAAACTTGTTCGCGGCAAGCTTGACTGGTAGTACGTACGAGCATCAACCGAAATTTGATTATTTCATAAAAACACGGGGACTGCCATTCAAACCTTACCAAAAATTCGGTAAGACGGAGCAGTTAGAAAGGACTTTACTTATAAAAAAAATGGCTAACCAAATTTGGTCACATGAACGGCTAAATGAATATCTAGCTTGATACCAACTTTTAAGAATAATTAGAGACTACAAAATGCGTGTATATCATTTTCTAAATCCAAATTATGGTATCAGTAATTTATCTTTGAAAAGGCTGAAAATATCGCGGTTTAATCAGCTTAACGATCCTTTCGAGCTGCTTGGTGCAGATCTCTTAAACCCTAATCACCGCAAAGAATTCAAGGAATTCAAAAAACACTTATCTGAATCTAAGGGAATGATCTGTTTTAGTAAGTCTTGGAGTAACCCTCTAATTTGGGGGCATTATGCTGATTGCCATCGAGGTATGTCTCTTGGTTTTGATATTCCGGATGAACTTCTTGTTCAGGTTAAGTACACACCTCAGCGTCCGAGAATGGAGTTTGATAAAAAAACTAACAAGCTTATTGATCGTGTTGACGTTGAAAATAAACTTATACGTACAAAATTTATTGATTGGCATTACGAAGAAGAGTACAGATATCTAACTGATCTGAATTCAATCTCTGATCATCTAGGGAATTATTTTGTAGATTTTTCATCTGAAATTAAGCTTCGTAAAGTTGTTTTAGGAATGAATTGTGATATTCCAATTTCTCGTGTTCGGAGATTACTTGAAAATGATTTAAATCCTTCCTGGGTGATTAAAGCTGGTATGGCGCATCGATCTTTTAAAATTATTGAAGACCGCTCTTTTAGGCTTTCTAAATAAATTACTCACTATATTCAGGCAGCTTGTTTGAGCCTTAGTTTGATACCAGGTGGAACACTATCCATTAAGTCTGTGATCTTTGAACTGAAAAGGGTTTTGTTGTCTACGACGGCCTGGATGTATTGCAGTTTCAGTTTGCTGGTATCTAGTTTCAGCTTCGCTTGGATTGGAAACATCCTTCCAGCATTAACCAGGTCAATCAGTTCGCCGGGCATAAACTCGACTGAGCCGTTTTGCTTGATACAGCGTCCGATGCCTTCAAGGAAAAACACTCGGTCTGCATCAAAGCAATTGATGACCGCTGAAATGACCTGGCGCAAAACGTCGTATTCAATATCGTGACCGTTTTGATAGGCTACTTTGTCGGCCTCGCTCATCGTGTAATGTTGCAGAGCCAGGTTTTCAATGAAGGACTGAATCTTCTCATCTGATTGCAAATCGTTGCGGAGCATATCGACAACCATTTCAGCCTTGCTTGCGTGTAGCGTTTCCAGTAGTTCAAACAATGAACCTGCAATTGCACCTGCGATTGCGTTGGTTGCTGTGCGAGAGGATGGTTGCCAGTGCAGTGTCGTGCCTTGCTCGTCACAGAACCTTATTCCGGTTCTTGCTCCGCTGTTTTCAATACTGATGATGTTGATTGGTAAGTCACAACCAAGTTCGTCGAGCGTGATTGCGTTGACCAGGGCGTGTCCAAATAACTCATGAGCGATTAGTTCGTTCCGCATCAAGCGTCCTTATCTGCCGTGAGTTGTTTACGCAGTTCAGCAGGTGAGGGCATTTGTACATCTGCTAACCAGGATGATTTCACCAGGCTCGTCACTTCCAAGATTTCAGCATCAACGTAAAAGTTGAGCGATTCTGCGGCCTCTGTGATTGAATCAATTTCGCCTTTTTCGTAACTAAAATTATTTCTTACTTCTAGCCAGGCTTCGTTATCAATCTGTGCGTTTGGCAGAAGGTCAACGCTGATTGTCTTAATATCGAAATCGTCGCCTTCAGCCTGGGCGGTCTGTTCGATAAGGGCTTTCATCAGTGCCGCTTCGGACAGGAAAACGTCTGAGGCTAGGTCGAGGACTTCCTTCATAAAGGCTGTGTGCCGCTTATCGTCCAGGGATTGCTTGTACGCAGCTGCTTTTGCGTTCTCTGCGGCAATGCGACCAGCATCTAGCCGACGAACTCTGGGTGCTTTATTGAGCATCTTTATCCCCGACAAAAAAGAATTTTCCGTCGACTTCACGGATAACTGTTCCGATTAACTCTAATTCTTCTGTTTCCATCGCTTCCAGGCGGTCGATCAGTTCTTCTACTGCGGCCTTCAGTTGCTCGACAGCAGCCTTACGGATTTCTGCGGACAACTCTTTACCTATGAACCTGGCAAGAGAGGTCGCTTTCGTTTCAAACTGCCTGGGGTGGTTGACTGTCAGCTCGATGGCCTCGGAACTGGTCAGATATTCAGCAAGCTGAGAGAACCTGCTTGCTTTTGAGATGAGTGCGTTTCGTTTTACTGCTCTTGGGTCACGCACGAGGTGGGTTGAGTAGCCTTCGGTAATGGCTGTTAATTCTTGGTATGGCTCTAAAGCGTTGACACCGATTCCGAGTAAAAATCTGGTGTCGAGCTTCCCGCCATTTTTGATCTGCTCATCACAGAGTGCTCTTTGTTCGTTGTTGATTGTGAGGCCCATTTCGTCACCGCCGATTTAAAGTGGCTTGCGCCCTGGCTGCTGCAATTAAGGCCCGGGCCAGGGCAGCATTTCGTGCGACTGGCTTTGCAGGTTGTTTCGGCTTATCGGCCATGATTTTCTCCACTAGTCGCAATTGGCTATCCATTCTTTATCGCTCCGTTTCTGCGAGTGAACGACGTGATGTATCCAGCAAACTGGCAAATGAATTTCCAGTGAGTTTTACGTCGAGTGAAATTTGTAGAATTTGCTCGCACTCGTCAGGTGTGAGTTTTCGTGTGGATAGCTTTGTGCAAGCATCCCGAAGCCGTTTAGCGGAGTTTCTTACTTCTGCCAGCAGGGTTTCGTTCTGGTCGTTGACCGACTGCTTTAAAGCCTGGATTTGTGCTGGCGTGGCCTTTTCTAGGACCTCAGCCTCGATCTTTTGAACCAGGCGTTCAGCGGTCTTTAATCCAATCTCGCCACGATTGACCATTGGTAAAAGACTAGGTGCATTGCTCTCAACATTGTTATGACGTTTGACAGTGTTAATGCTTGTTCCACTCGCCTCAGCAATTTGCCTATTCGTTATAGGTAACGATTTAAATGGCTCCTGGGGGCTATTTGTTCTTCGCCCAATACTTGCTCTTGCTTGATGCCAGCCAAGAACTTTTTTGCTTATAACAATCCTCGCACCTTCAACTAAATGTCGACGCAGCGAATTCTCTTGCATGACTAGGCGCACAGCTTTTACATCATCACCACTAAAGTCTTGAAAGCGAGGCTCTACACCTGCTGCTTTGCACGCCTGGTAGCGATGCCAGCCGTCAAGGATTTGACCCTGCCAGGTAAGGATTGGATGGTTGAGGCCGTGACGTTTTATGTCGTCGGTCAGTTTTGCAAGATCATCTCGACCCATGTCGCCAAACAATTGGCTTAAGTCATGCCGCTTCATTTCTTCACCTCGACTGGTGAAGTCAATGCAGCGAGTTGTGCAGCACCAGCGTCGTGTAGGAGGCCAGTGACATTTACCTTTAAACCAGCCTCGAAACTATCCTCAGACTTGTTTTTGGCAAGGCGGTTGACTGCAACGTGCAGTTCCACCCGAGATTTTCTAGCCTGTTCAATTTCTTGGTATTTGCGCTGAATATCTTGTCGCAAAATCGTCGATGATTCTGCCTTTGCTTTCCAAACCCTGCTAAGTGCATAAATAACCGCACCTGCTGCGAAATCGCCTTCGTATCCGTACTGATCCACGAACTGTCTGGCGTGTTGTTCACCTTCGCACAATAAGTTTGGAGTCGGATTAGTTGACGAAAACTTTGTGTAACGAGTAGTGAAGTTTCGATAGCCACAGCCAGTCATTAATTGGTCTATGTCCAGGGTCAATGCTATTGGCAGATACTCATTTTCAAGACGAATCTCGACATGAAAAGTGCCTTGTACTTCTTGAATTGCTGACATGCCAGAATCCTTTTGAGATTCCGCATTGGCTAACCGTCATGCAGCTGATAGAATTTAGGTGTCCTTTGAAAGACAGCAGTATCCCAATCCGCATTCGGGTGCAACCGTTGCGGATTTTTTATTTCTGCTCATTTTGTTGGTCTGCGAAAGCTGCGATTTCTGCAACACGAAACCTGGTGCAGCGTGGCGGGATACGGACAGGGTTGATGCGTCCTTCCTTAACCATATTCCAGAGTTTTGCTCTGCTGATTGAAAGCATTGCTGCTGCTTGGTTATCTGTGAGCAATACTTTTTCGACATGCTCACGAGACTTGATTCTTACGGGTGTGACGGACATTTTGTTGATCCATTTCTTTGTTGAGATGGGTCAACTCTATTGCTTTGGTTTGTTTGTGTAAATGACACAAACTGCCTTGAGAACCGCATAAATCCACGCTCTGTGGAATTTATGAATATTTGTTCTGATGTTAAAGTGGACTGATTCAGACGTTAAAAAAGGCGTTTTTGCTATTTTTTGTATGTCTATCTGATTGATCTTTAACACTATCCACAAAGTGTGTTTTCATCACATTTGAATAACGACAGATTAGATAAATTCCACGCTTTGTGGATTATCACTATTTTTAGTTCGTTGCAATTTATTTTCGATAATCGTTGTTGGTAGACAACAAAAATCTATTTTGTACCGTGAAGATAATTTCCCCAGGCTTGCATCATCTCTGCTCGTTTATCAACAAGTGTTGAGCGTTGATATGCAGCTTCAACTTTGTCGGGCAGCTGATGAGCCAGGGCGTGTTCTGCCAGCTCTCTTGGGAATTCAGTTGCTTCAGCAGCCCAGATACGAAACGTCGATCTGAAACCGTGTGGCACGACTTTTCGACCAGACTCATCGAGCCATGTCGGTACTTCGTTCATGCGCCGGAGCAAGGCTGAGAGCGTCATGTCGGACATTGTTTTCTTTTGTTGGATGGACGGGAACACTAGATTCGTATCTGCAAACCGAGGCAAATTTTCAAGTAATTCAATGGACTGTTTGCATAATGGGATTGTGTGCTCTTTGCCGGCCTTCATACGTTCCGCTGGTATACGCCAGGTTTTATTTTTAAGGTCGAATTCCTCCCAGGTGGCTAGACGGATTTCGCCTGATCGGGTTGCTGTCAGTATTAACAACTCCATTGCCCTGGCTCCTGTGCCTTCTTCATTGCGAAGGGTAGACATAAATGCAGGTGCTTGTGCCCAGGGCAGGGAAGGATGATTTGTTTTTTCTTGGATTTTTGTAGGCGACGCAAGTAGGTTCTCCAACTTGCCTTTCCAAATCGCTGGATTCTCGGCCTTTCGGTAACCTGAAGTGATTGACCAGCCTATTACCCGTTCAATTCTCTGCCGTACTCGTTGTGTTGTTTCAGTCTTAGTTGCCCAGGTTGGGTTCAGACATTTCAAAATATCTGCAATCGTGAGGTCTGCAACAGATAGCTTTGAAATTGGCGAGGTATAGGTTTCTAAAGTAGTTTTCCACTGGGCTGCATGTTTGTCAGTCCATTCGCCTTTTTTAGTTTCTATGTAATCCGCACAGGCTTTTTCAAAGGTAATCGTGTTGCTTCGTTCGTGCTTTACACGCCGACGCTCAGAGCCTGGGTCGATGCCTTCGATTAGTTGACCTCGCATCAGTCTAGCTTTTTCCCTGGCTTCGGATAAACTTACAGCGTGAGTTGGACCAAGGCCGATGACGTTTTGTTTCTTGTTTAACGTGTACCTGAAAATCCAGCTTTTACTGCCGTTTGGCATGATTTGAAGCCACAGATTGCCACCGTCGCCATACCATCCGGGTTGATCGGCTCGGCGAACAAAAAGTGCAGTCAGTTTTTCTAATGCTTTAGACATACATCCGGACATACGTTGATTGCGTCAACAGTAATATACATCTGTGGACAATCTAAAACGAAGTATCCAGTATTTATGCGGATTTCAAGCCTGTTTTACCTGGTATTAAACAAGTTTGGACAAGTAAAAATCGGCCTGCGCCTCCGCCAAAACCATTATTTTTTTCAATAGTTCTCAATCAGATCAATAACTTGCAATTATGCGGGTTTCTCATTTCACCACATGTTTTGGTGCATCTCACGGGCAAGGCTTACGTAAGATGGTCGTTCAGATCCGCTGTCCAATTGACTAAATCGAGTACAAGCACAATTAACGATGCCCAATATGGCGCTCGATCTCTCTCCCTTCGGTCGCTGGTTTCTGTGCGAAAGAGCCGACTAGTCCCGATAACTTTACGCCAAAACTAACATTCACGGAGTGACTGGCACAATCATTCTAAATTTTGGCTTTATCGTGCTAAAATTTGGCTATGTCATTAAAAGATGCAGTTTTTACAGATAGCCAAGCCAAAGTTTATCTTTGGATTTTTGGTCAATCCGGACGCTCTTATTATCTGAGCGAATTGCGCCGTCTAACGGGCTTGGGTAGTGCGTCTCTTCAGCGAGAGATCAACAGGCTAGTGGCTGCCGGTCTCGCCAACTCAACGCTGAAAGGCAATCAACGACAAATATCTGCCAATCGCCAAAGCCCGTTATTTAACGAGTTAAGCAACCTTACGCGTAAAGTCATGGGCGCAGCGGCGCTGCTGACAGAAGCACTGCTACCATTCGAACAAAAAATCGAAGTCGCCTTGCTTTATGGTTCTGTCGCAAAGCAATCAGATACGGGTGAAAGCGACATTGATATCATGATTGTCGGCAGCAATTTAACGCTCAGCGAATTACTGGACCAATTATTACCAGTAGAAGAAATGCTTTGCCGTAAAGTTAACCCGACTTGTTACACGGTTAATGAATTCAAAAAAAGATTAGGCGATACAGACTCATTTGTGAACAAAGTGTTGAGCCAACCAACTATCCAACTTTTTGGAAATATCGATGAGTTCAGACGCGCTCAGTAATCTTGCCAAAATCGGCAAGATAAAAGCTGAACCGATGAATCGTGCGGAAATTGACCGCATGTTAGTGATGGCGCGCAAGCGTTTTGCAGACTCGGGCTATACGCAAGTATCTCAAGAAGGTCGTTTCACTAGTGTCTATAACGCAATACATGGGGCCGCACTAGCAGCACTCCGATGGCACGGCTATCGCAGTGAAAACCGTTATATTGTTTTTCAGTCTCTTGGCCACACTCTAGCGTGGCCAACCAGTCAGTAGCGATGAACCGTCTCATCAGACGCTTTAGGAACACTCATGTACGCACAACCAATCACTGGACAAGGTATGTCGTCTTCTGGCGCACAGTCTCTTGCTGTGCGCAATCTTGAGTTGCTTCGTGCTATCGAGGACACGGTAGATGGCCTCGTTGCTGATACTGACCTAGTCACCCCAATCAGCCGTACGTATTCTGAGCTTAAATCAAAGCTCTTATCGAGCACTACCGAAATTGACCCAAGTGGTCGTATTTGCGCAGTGCTTTATAAAGCATCAAATTCCTGCGTCCGTATCTATAACGACGCAAAAAATCGTCACGTATCTGCTCGCTTGGATCCTCAAGTTCGCCCAGATGATGGCTTAGTCGAGGCTTACAACGAGTTTGTGTCTGCTGTGAATGAACTACATGACACTATCGAAGAGCTGTCGGATTGGATTTCCACACACGACGCTGTTTTACAGCCTACGACAGGTCAGACTTTTGAAACTGTCGATACTCTTTTTGATTCGCTACTCTCTAAGAAGTGAGTCGTCAGATCAGGATAGAACGCTTCGCATACTCGGAGCGTTTTTAAGCAGAACTCCAAAAACTTAAGCCTGATGTTGTAAAGGCTGTGAAAGAGTCGCTCGAACTTTTACAAAGCAATCCCGAAGCAAAAAGCCTACGCCTGCACCCTTTGACAGGCCTACCAAAGCCGACTGAGTAAAGTTGACGTTTTCGTCAATCACTCTTGGCAGGTCACATTTGAACTCAACGGCACAACCGCTGAACTCAAGCGAATCGCCACACATAAAGCGATTGACCGAGATCCTAGGTAATGACTTAACGCCAAGCGCGTACGTTGCTTTGCCGAAGTGATTGATTGGCATAATAAATTTATTTTTTATGCATTTAAAACTTTAGTTTTGTTGCCTATAAAAAATAAATGACTAAACCTTAAATTGAGTCAAAAAATCGAGTGCCTCATCTAGTGAGTCACTCGGATGAGCATACTTGGAATAACTGATTTTTTTAAGAGATAAATGCCATGACTCATCAACTCGCAGCAGAAAGCCCAACCATTGCATTACCTATTACTAAACCAGCGGTAGATACTAGTCTTCAAAAAATAAGCGACTATCTGTCCGAGGAGGGTTTTCGTCCAAACATCGATGACAGTGGTTTAGTTGGTTTTAAGTGTGAGGGTTGGAAATTGTATTTAGATGCCTATGATTCAGGTGGCGGCTTTCGTCTTTACTGCTGCGTATATTGGGAATTAGATCCGATTGAAAGGATTAAAGCCCTCACGGTTGCAAATTACATTAATTCAGAGCGTCGTTGTGTCAAAGTCGCTGTGAATGATAAAAATACTGTATGGCTTACTTATGAGACGCACTGTGCAGATACAGACGAATATGCTCGAACGCTTGGCACAGCAGCAGAGTTTTTAGTCAGTGCCTGTAGGGAGTATCGTGAGGAGTATCGACGAGAATCTCAGCCGGTCACGCTCAATTGACCGTTTATGTATCTCCAGGGATTAAGCATGAGTAATCAATTCATTTACGATATAAAAAAAAGTCGCTTGTACTCCGCTGACGGGCGGTTTCTGAAAAAAGTTTTTTGTCCCAAGTCCAAGCACTGGAATCAACTGCTTGCGGATGATCCGCATGAGCGTTCTAGGGGATGTCAGGATTGTGGTGAGCGGGTGATCAATCTAGAGGAAATTGATCCGTTCATGCCGTTAATTGACAGAACGGATTGTGTTTATATCCCAGCGCAATCGAAGCGTGTTATTTTTTTGAATGCTGAATACTCCATTCCCTCAGTCGCTCAGACTAAGAAAAATAAGCGAGGTATACCTATTATTCTAACGGTTAGAACAGTCAATGATATTAATAGAGCCGCCAATATGGGCTACTGGCCAGATGTCCGACTGATTGATTATAAAGATTCGGAATCACAAGAACTATTTGAAATCGGTCGCAATTTTGAAGGTGATATTGACGGTCCTATACGTTCAAAAGTTTCAGTTGGGCAGCATACAGAAACAGGGCGAATTAGGTTGTCCGGAGATTTTCGAGCAACATTTGCGTCAGAAAAATCAGAGCCAAACGAAATACCATCTTTTTTACGGGCGAATGGAAAGTCTTCTGTTCAAAATCAATCTGCAGGTTATTTTAAAGAAGTAATACCCTTTACCTACTATTACCCTCATTATCAAAAAGTACCTATAGCGGCTTACCTCATACCTCCTGGACTAGAGAATGGCAGTGAGGTTCTTGTAGAAGATCCGATTGAGGATTACGTTGGAAGCACTTGGAATCAAGGCGATACGGGTCGAGCAACGAAGATAAAAGGGTATGTCAGAGATCTAAAAGTTTTTCTTGCACCTGAAACGGTTGAGAGAAACGATTACATTGGGTGATATGAATCAACGCTCATTTACAATAACTTAGGCGCTCTCTAGGTTGGTATCTTTTGTCTCATTGCCATCGAGACATCAGTTAAGCGAACTCTGGTGGACTCTTAGGGGGCGTAATTGCTAAGACAGATGCGATAGAGGATGACGAGGTTGCATGTCTGGTATGTAGGTCTCAATCAATTTCGATGAAAATTTATTATCTCCCTGGTCGAGGCGGTCGACTTCATACCGGTCTTGGTGAAGCACTCTTATCTAGAGGACTGAGTCTCTTCGGTCGAGAGACCGTAGGTGAATTTGCAGCATTGAGTTTTCAGGAACAAATTGAATTAATTGCCCAGGATCTAAAAACAGACTATTGGTATGAGAGTGCTGAAGTGATCGCAAATTCTTATGGGGCCTATCTGTTTTTGCACGCCTTGACTTTGCTTCCAGCTTTCCCGGGTAAAGTTCTTTTATTTTCTCCCATAGTAGGGGAGTTCTCCAATAACGATACTGGCACTTATTTCCTCCCTCCAAGAGCAGGGCAACTTAAAAAATTGATTCAATCTGGGAAATATCCTAGACCAGAGTGCTGTCAGTGCCATGTCGGTAAAGCCGACTGGCAAAGTAATCCCACGAGTGTCTTAGAACTGGGTGAATTCTTAAATTTCGATGTTAAGGTCGTGCCAGCTGCGGGACATATGTTGCCTAAAGAATATGTCAATCAGGTTTTGGATGTCTGGCTTTAAATATTCTGGCTCTATCACCTAGTGAGGCATAGCTTGGCGCATCATAAGAGTAACGAGAGAATTACTTTGAAAAAAAGTATCTTGCTACATATTCAGACGAAATAATGACGGCACAATTTACCGAAGTCCTCCACTACAAAGGAGAGCAGTTATCGTTACGCACACACCCGTTATCTGACTATTTTGGACAGATGGGGGTCTTTCCTGAGTTCCAGGATAAGTCGACAGCTTGCTGGCGTCGTTATGTAGGTCATTGGGAGATCCTGCTCGATCGTTTGTATTTTGTAGACATCAGTGCAACCTACCTTGATGGTCGGGAGGTAACCGTAGAAAGTCTTTTTCCTGGTTTCCAGGATAGAGTCTTTGCACATTGGTACTCAGGAGTTTTGACTATCCCTCAGGGAAAGATGACGAAGTACGTTCATATGGGCTACTTGAGCAGCTATGAGCGAGATCTATTCATTGCTGTCGAAAATGGAGTCGTGGTTGATACGCATACGCGCATTAATAGCATCGACTCAGAAAAGCAGGGCGGTAGTCATGAGTAACTGGATGCTCCTGGCAGCGATTTATCTTGGTATCGGTCTGATTGTTTGCTCGACAATATTAATTGCTCATTTGCTTGGGAAACGAAAGGAATCGTCATTTCTACGCGATGCGATGGACGCCTTTGATCCCAGGCGTAATAACTTTTTTTATCGGGTTTTTGTTGATTACCTTATTCCTGGTTTTGCATTCTTTTTGATCTGGTTGGTATGGCCTTTTGCGATATGGCTAAAGCTTAGAGAAACGTTTACGAAAAAATCCGAAATCTCAGAGGCAAGAAAACGATCAGAAATCAAAGAATTCACTTTGACTAATGATGAATTGCTCAGAGAGGTGTCGATTGAGGAGGTCGAAAGAACTAATTTCATCCATGATCCGCTAGAGGCTGTACCAAACCTGCCTTTCGGTCATTGCAATGCACGTTGGGTAGCACTCAGGGACTCCCTTGAGCCAAATGAAACGCTATGGGAATTCGAGTCAAACAGGTCCGTACTTGCAGGCGTTGAGCTGATGTGGGGGTATGCAGTAAAGGTCGATGAACGAGTTGATCGCTTCATGACCACGGGATGGAAAATAAAGCTATCCAAATCGTAAAAAAATTAACTGCTTTTGCAATCCTGCTAAAGCGTTCGATTTCATCCTATTAAATACTCTTAATCCTTCTGCACTGATGAGGTGGGAGGCGATAAGTAGCGAAAATTAGTAGTGAAAAAATCAGGTATTTGATGATGATTTGAAATGTTTTCATTTTTTCTTTGGCAGTGATTAATTGATAGGTGCGTGTGGTTTTTCAAATCTTTTTCAATCAAACTTGTAGTAAATCTGATTAATATCCTATTTAACATGGATTTTTATACAGAATCATCTGAAGTAAGTCTTGCTTATACAAATTTTCACTCAATAATATGCACATACAACAACGGATACTGAAGCATATGTTGCGCAGAAAATTTTTAATTAATGGTTTTTCGATTATTGCAGCCGCGACCGCGCTTGGCCATGGAGCCGCCTCTGCACAGGGTTATCAGCCTGTGCCGCAATTGAGATACGAACCTATTCCTCCCATGCCGCCAGGAAGACCAATGGTCTGGCGTCCAGGCCACTGGCGCTGGGCGCGCGGACAATATGTCTGGGTGCCAGGTGCCTATATCCCAGCGGGTAGACCTTATGCAACGTGGGTGCATGGGCATTGGGCTAATCGTGGTGGCGTATGGGTATGGGTTCCACCACACTGGCAATAGGGAACTGTTCCAGAAATTTGTTGCAATGCAAACCACTATTGGGTTAGAAAGAGATAGAAAGCAGAGCTGGTAGGTATACCTATAAATATACTGACACAAACAATAGTGTCCAAAGCCTCAACCAGCCCTGTTCGTCACCAAAGATTTTTTGGTTGACCTGAAGTAAGGAGACAATTTGTGAGAGAAGAATCAAAACTACATAAATACGATGTAGTTGTCGTAGGTTGCGGCGTTGCGGGCTTAAGTGCCGCAGTCGCGGCAGCAGAAGCCGGTGCCAAAGTCGCAGTGTTAGAGCGCTCGACATATGAAGAGCGTGGGGGAAACACCCGCTATACCGAAGCGACGCTGCGTATGAAAAACGAGCAAGAAGTCTCGCCCGATTTTGAAACGCTCCTGGTTGAAAATAGCGGCTATTACATCCAGCCCGATTTCCAGGCGGCTACGGTTCTGGATTATGAAAACTGGCCAGCCCTGGTGCGCGCGCTTCCCTTCACAGACCCTGACTTGATCTCCTGGTTTGTCGATTCCGTACCAGACGTCATTGCCTGGCTCAAGCAGCGTGGCATTCAGTTTGGCAGTACTGGTTTTTATGGTTTGATTCCGCGACCTTCACCGCGAATTGCAATTGTGGGGGGAGGTCTGCAACTGGTTGAAACGCTGACGCCATTTGCAGAAAAGCTCGGTGTTGATTTTTTCTATCAACATACGGCTCGTGATCTTTTGCAGTCTGACACTGGAGTCATCAACGGGCTTGTCGCGACTAAGCTTGATAATTCGCCCGTCACCTTTGAAAGTAGCGCGGTGATCCTGGCGAGCGGTGGCTTTCAAGGCAATCCGGAAATGGTTGTGCGTTATATCGGAGCCAAGGGGCGTTTTCTCAGACCCATCTCCAGAGGTGGTTACTACAACAAGGGCGAAGGTATTGAGATGGGCTTGCGTGTCGGTGCTGCGCCCTCTGGTGACTTCGCTGAATATCATGGTCAGCCGATTGACCCTAGATCGAGTGGCTCTGAGCCGCTAGTAATGGTTTATCCCTATGGGGTGCTGGTTAACCGGCAAGGCCTGCGCTTTCTGGATGAAGCGCCGGGTCCGATCGATTCGAATTACGAAGAAGCAGTCAGAACCGTTGCTGAGCAAAAAAAGGGCATCGCTTTTTGCATACTCGATGACAAGATCAATAGCATCAATAATTGGCGACGTACAGTCCGTACAGATCAACCGCCCGAGACCGCGCCGGATATCAAGACGCTGGGTGAACGTTTGGGCTTTGATGGTGCTGCCGCTCAGAGGACCGTCGACGAATACAACCGCTGTTGTCAGGAGGGAGTATTCAACCCTGAAACGATGGATGGCTTAGCGACTGTTGGCTTGACTCCACCTAAATCCAACTATGCTGTGCCTATCGATAAACCACCATATCACGCCTATCCGATTACTTCGGCCAATACTTTCACCTTTGGTGGTCTGAAAATCAATACCAACGCACAAGTCGTTTCCCAGGCGGGTAGCGTGTTGTCTGGTCTCTATGCTGCAGGTGAAACTGCGGGTATTTATTACGGGCGCTATCCAGGTGCTACCTCAGTGCTGCGAGGAGCGGTATTTGGTCGACGTGCCGGAGAGCACGCAGCTAAATTAATCAAAGGCTAAGCGTTACGCCGAGCTTTACCGACTTAAGCAGAATAAAAATCAGGGGCAATTTACGTGAAAAATTTATTTTCTTTGAAATGGCTGTTTGTGGGCGCTTATTGTTTGCTTGCAAACGTCGCCCAGGCTCAGAACTACCCGCAAAGTCCAATCAAAATTATTGTTCCTTATAGTGCCGGTGGCCCAACTGATGCGGCCGCAAGAATTTTTGCAGAACGTCTGGGGGAAAAACTTGGGCAACCCGTGATTATTCAAACCTTGCTAGGAGGAGGAGGTTTGGTTGGTACAGAGGCTGCGGCACGTGCTAATCCAGATGGTTACACCTTGTATTTTGGTGCTAACTCAATGGCTATTTATCCTTTTGTAAAACCTGCAGATAGTTCCATCACGTTTAATGCGGCTGATTTTGCCGCGATTGGCGGTATTGCTACCTCGGCCCATGTTTTGTTAGCTTCTAAAAACTCCGGTATCACCTCGATGAGTGAGTTGGTCAAAAAAGCCAAAACAGGTAATGAGGCGGTGTCTTATGGTTCTGCAGGTGCCGGAGGCTCGACACATTTACCCCTGGCGTTTTTTGAAAAAGATGCGGGTATCAAACTGCTGCATGTACCTTACAAGGGGGCAGCACCTGCTTTTGTTGATTTGCTCGCGAGTCGGATTGATTTATCGACACCGGGCTATTCGGCAGCCTTGAATGAGCCTATTCAGAGCGGTAAAGTCACAGCGCTTGCCGTGACATCAAGTAAACGTTTACCTTTTTTGCCTAATGTACCGACTTGGGCTGAGCAAGGCTATCCCGAGATGGTGTTTCCAATTTGGTATGCGCTATTTGGACCTAAAGGCACTCCGCAATACGTGATCGATCGCTTAAGTAAAGAGATGAAAGCGATCTCAGAGGAACCTGACTATGTCAAAAAACTCGCGGCGCAGGGTAACGTAGCTGAGTTTGTTCCGCCCAAAGAACTAGATCAGTTGCTTGCACGACAAACTGTAGAGATGGGTAAGCGTATCGGTGCGCTTAATTTACAGTTTTAGTTTTTTGAGTCGTTCATAACCTGGGATGCATATGTCAGTAGAGTTATTGGCGCTTGGAGAGTTTGTTGCTGCTTCCCATTGGAATCAAGCTAAATCTGATCAGAAACGAGTGATTGAGCAAAGTATCCGAGCGTCTTTATTGTGTTGTCTGCTGGGTATCGAGCGTGAGAGGTCGACATGGCCATATTTATTTAAAAATGACTCAAGCCATGGCCAGCAAGAGTCGAGGCGAATGCTCGCAGAGCTATTTGCGCCTCTCGATGGGATTGGTTGTCTAGCGACACTCGCTGGTGCTGCTGATTTGGATCCGATGGATCCTGGGCCTTCGCATACTCCTTTGCCAGCGACCTTGGCTGCGTGTCTTGCAGCAAAAATTGTCAATGCGACGGATCCTCAACAATCAATTTCTCAGGAGCAAATCGCTGGGGGAGTTTTAGCGGGAATCGAAGCCGCCTGGCGAATCCGCAGCGCGATCACAGGTGCTCGACCTGGATTGGGGTTTCACAGTCCCGGAGTGTTTGGCACAATCGCTGCGGCTGCGTCGGCTGCCAGAGTTTTAGGTTTGAGTCCGCTTCAGTGTAGCCAGGCGATGGCACTGGCCTTAACCCGTGCTTCGGGCTTAGCGACCAATAGCGCTGCCTCAATGATTGGTATGACGCATTTCGGCTGGGGTAGTTTTCATGGGGTCGAAGCTGCCTTGCTAGCTGCGAATGAATGGACTGCGTCGAATGATTTATTTCGTGGCTTATCAACTTTATTTGGAGAGGGCAAAGTAGAGCTTGAGAGGATGAACCTGGACGATGGTAATTTCAGTGCCGCGAATGGTCTTGTTTTTAAGCACTACCCTTGCAATATCTATACGAATCTTGTGGTGCAAATGCTTGCCACTGTGAACACCTCTCCTGTTGATAAGATCGAGGTGCGTATGCCGTGGATTCCGCATCTGGACTGTCCGGTGCCCAAGGATATGCGTCAGGCTAGAAATAGTTTACAGGCCGTGGCGGCGATAGCTGGAACTGGTGCGACATCCTATAGCGCCTTTTCCAGTCCCGATGGATCCTGGCAGCCTTCGCCCGAAGTATCGCGTTTACTTCCCAAGGTAGTCCTCGACATGGATAAAGAGGCACCTACAAAGCTTAGCGAAGCAAAAATAGCTGTACGTGCCTGGCGAGCAGGGGAGTTAGTGCTGGATGCTCAGGGCGAGATGCGGGATTTAAAAGGCTGGGGACGAAGCCACGCCGAAACTCTGTTGGCAGGCCTGGAGCAAAAAGACGGACTTGAGGCTTTGTACGATCAAAGTTTTTCAAATGGTTACGCGTATTTGAAAAAACGTATGGCATTTTTTCAATAAAAATTAAATAGCCTCGGTCAAGTTAACCCAGTACACTTTTTCGTAGATTCGGTAGCCGTATTGCCAGAGCAATTCCTAAACTATTGACCGCAGCGGCGATCCAGATTGAGGAGCGATAACTATTACTCCAGTCATACAGCCAGCCTGCAAAGACCGGCAGGCATATGGCGGCAAAACACCAGCCGATATAGAGCCTGCTTGTAACAAGTCCAAATTGTATTGCTGGCCAGTGCATAGCAATACCGCCAGCTGCAGATCCTGAGATGAAACCGTAGCCCATGCCTACCATAGCCAGTGAAATCAGAGCGGTATAGGGACTTGGCCAAAGGGTCAGCATGAGCGCACCTGTCAAGGACCAGAGGTGTGCGCCTGCCATGACTTGTCGCAGACTGAAATGATCCATCAGCCAGCCGCCTGTAATACGCGCACTTGCGATCATGCCTGTAATGAAGGCCGTCGCACCGATTGAAAAATGTGCGCCTCCACCATAGGATTGGACAATCCCAGCGGCCTGACTCATCACCATCAGGCCCGCTGAGGCAGCTAAGAAAAACACGCTGGCGATTTTAAAAAACAGACCCCATTGACTCATGCCCAGTAAAGTTGAGCGTTGAGCTTCAGTGGAATTTGTCTCCCTGTTCGGCTTAGGATCGGCTCTTGGGATATAGTTTTTTAAGCCCGTGAGCCCGGTGCCAGCAAGCCCGCCTATGAGTACAACAACGGCTAAGTTTGTTAACGTCTGGCGCAACCCCATTTGCTCCACTGACCAGCCCAGCAAAGGGGCACCGATCATCGCGCCTAGTGGGTAAAGACTCACAACATAACCATTTACCAGGCCCCTATGTTTGGTAGGAACAAGATTGACGAATTGTTGCGCCGTCGTAAAGGCAACGCCTCCTGCTAAACCAAAAAGTATTCCATACCCCAAACCCAGTGACCAAAAACCTTGTGCTTGGGAGGCAAGTGTCAGACCAGCAGATCCTGTTATGCCCGAGATGATTAAGATGGCGCCGGTCGAGCAGCGTTGATATAAAACAGGCGCAATATTCATCCCTGTTGCAAACATCACTGTAGAGAGCCCAAAAATTATGCCCATCTCTGAACGCGTGAGCGAGAGCATGGCCTCCATGGATTTCAAAAACACACTAAAGGCGTATATCGTGCCAAAGGGGAGGTTAGTAAACGTGGCAGCAAGGATGAGACGCATCAGCAGGTGAGTCCTGTTAATTTTATTAATCTATATTATTGGCCTATATATTAGCGTCGTGTTTGCTCTGTGCACACTTGGCTCAGGTTATTCAAGCATATATCTCGCAACATAAAAAACACCTGTAAGCGATGTTAAATTAGGATGCCCAAGCATTAGAGAAGTTAAAGGGTAGAGATATTCATGCGCAATATTCCCTTTACATTTTTTTTCAATTTTTTGACGGTACTTCGTCCTGATGCTTAAAGAGATTTTGTCCGCACTCGCTCAACCCCCTGAGCTGTTGACGCATGTCAGTACTGTGGGGGAAGGTGAATTACCCTCTGTATACGCGGTGACAGATCTCGCAGTGGCCAGTATCAGTGCTGCGGCGTTATCCGTGGCGAATTTAATAGCACAGCGTCAAGATTCAGTCCCCGCCGTACAAGTTGATCGTGTGTCCGCCTCGCGCTGGTTTGCGCGCTCTCTTCAACCGATAGGCTGGGAACTCCCACCGACCTGGGATTCTGTTGCAGGTGATTATCAGACTCGTGACGGCTGGATAAAACTCCATACAAATGCTCCGCACCATCGTGCAGCAGCATTGTGCGCACTGGATTTATCAGCAACGGATACAGGTTTAACGCGTCAGCGTGTAGCGCAGGTTGTGCACACCCTTAAAGCAAGCGAGCTTGAGCAGGAAATCATTTCTCAAGGGGGGTGCGCGGCTGAAATGCGAAGTACCGAAGCCTGGCAAGCGCATCCTCAAGGTCAGGCTGTTCTCTCAGAGCCCTTATTAGCAATACGAGATTACGAGGCGGGTTCAGTTCGTGCAAACTGGAGTTTGCAACTTGAGCGCCCCTTGCAAGGTATACGGGTGCTTGATCTGACGCGCATCCTGGCAGGGCCTGTTGCAACGCGTTTTCTAGCCAGCTACGGTGCAGAGGTTTTACGGATCGATCCTCTTGACTGGGACGAGCCCGTAGTTGCCCCGGAAGTCACACTCGGAAAGCGTCGCGCACGTCTTGATTTAAGGAGTGCTGCAGGTAAAAAAACTTTTGAAATCTTACTGCGTCATGCAGATGTGCTTGTGCATGGTTATCGATCTGACGCTCTTGAAAAACTTGGATTTGGTGAGTACAGACGGCGTGAGTTAAATCCAGGTTTAGTTGATGTCAGTCTGGATGCTTATGGCTGGACAGGCCCATGGCATACGCGCAGGGGTTTTGACAGTCTGGTGCAGATGAGCTCGGGTATCGCTGAGGCAGGTATGCGGATTTTAGGTAAATCAGCGCCTACGCCCCTACCAGTTCAGGCGCTGGATCATGCGACGGGTTATCTGTTGGCCGCTGCAGTGGTTAGAGGACTTGAACGTAGAGTCTCTCAGGGTGGCGGGAGTGTTGTGCGCGCTTCGCTCGCACGAACTGCTGCAATGCTTAATCAGTTGAGTCCACCGCGACACAGGCAGATAGAGCCTTTGCGAGAGGAGTTGCTGAGCGATTATGCTAAAACTATTGAGTCTACTGCCTGGGGTCCAGCCTACCGGCTACGACCCCCTTACTCAATTAAAAATACCAGAGCTTATTGGGAGCTCTCCGCAGGAAGGTTAGGCGATGGAGTGGCAGCTTGGTGATCACCATTCAGTTTAGTGGCGAGCGTGTTTTATTGTGGCTCAATCCCCGCGGCTTTTACCAGTCGTGCGTATTTTTCAAGTTCAGCCTTGAAAAATATTGCGGTCTCTTCAGGTGTTTTGATGTTGATCTGATTGCCTTGCCTGTCCATGGCTTCTTTTGTGGCTGGCTCATTAAAGGCGGTGACTAAGGCCGTATGCACACGCTTGGCTGTTGCCGCATCCATACCCTTGGGGCCCAGGAGCAAGAACCAGGCATCAACGATATAGTCTGGCATACCTTGCTCGACCATTGTTGGAATCTGGGGTGCAGCAGCGCTGCGCTTTGGATCGCCAATCCCGATTGCACGTAAGGCACCTGAATTGATGTGCTGCAAGACACTAGGTAAAGCGAGTGTGCCAAAATCAACTTGACCGCCAAGCAAGTCAGTCACCATAGGACCAACGCCTTTATAGGGGATGTGATTTGCTTTGGTTTTGGACTGCTCTAAAAACATTTCAGTTGCAAGGTGCAGAATCGTACCTGTACCACTAGAAGCAAAATTATAGAAATCAGGTTTGGCTTTTAGCAAGGCGATAAGTTCTGTGCAATGCGTAGCAGACATTTTTTGCGGGTTGACTACAACCACGAGTGGCGAATTACCAATCGTTGAGATAGGTGTGAAATCCGTAGCCATATTGAAGGGCATGGCTTTGAGAACGCTCGGTAATATCACAACGTTATTTGATACAACAGACAACGTTGTGCCATCTGGTGTCGCTTTGGATAAGGCCTGCAGACCAATTACTCCGCCTGCACCTGGTTGATTTTCTACAATGACATTGGCGCCAAAGGCTTTGGCAAACGCAGGTTGCGTTGCTCTTGTGATGGCATCGACTCCAGAGCCCGTCGCGTTGGGTAGGATAAATCGAATTGAGCGCTCTGATTGTGCGTAGAGCAGAGAAGAAAATTGTGCAAGTCCGAGCGCCAGGCTTGTGCTTGCTGACTTCAGTAAGAAATCACGTTTTTTTTCGCTGAAAGTAGATTTTTTTGTCATGATTTCCTCTTTGCTTTATTGATTAGACAGTGTAATAAGTTTTTGCATTGCATCGAAAGAAATTATCCTACCCATGATTGCACTCGCAGCAATGGTTGGTGGACTGCCGAGCCAAACCGCCCCTGGTCCTGAGCGTCCGGGAAAATTACGGTTGATAGCACTGATGGTGACTTGCTCCACATGATCCGAAGACCCCGGTCCACAATTACCACATGCGCCACAAGAGGGTTGAAGCATCGTGGCGCCTACTTTTTCAAAAACAGGCATATAGCCTTTTTCGATACAGTAATCGCGCACAGCTGTTGTGCCGAACTGAAGATAAAGCGCGACGTGTTCTGGTTTATTCAAGCCATGCTCTAGCGCCCAGGCAAAGACAGAATGGTAATAGTCGAAATCTTCACGTTTTCCTGCGGTGCACGATCCACCATAAGCAATATCTATTTTTATTTCCTCTTTTAGCGCAGACACTGCCATGCCGTTACCTGGATCACCCGGGCGGGCTACCAGTGGTTCAAGAGCAGAGCAATCGATTTGCAGAATCTCTGCGTATTTTGCATCAGGGTCGCTTTGCATCCAGGGCTCGACTACAAAATCTATACCTCTGCGTGCTTTCAAAAAGCTGATCGTTTTTTCATCTGGAGCGACGATTCCGGTGAACCCACCCAACTCGGCGACCATGTTTGTCATGGTTGCACGCTCGTCGATCGAAAAAGCTTTGGTGACAGGACCTGTGTATTCAAATACCTTACCAATCGCTAACCCTGACTTGATATCAGGTAGGGCGAGCAGATGTAGTACGACATCTTTTGCGGTCAGACCAGGCTTGAGCGCTCCGTTGAGTTCGATCTTGATGACGGGGGGCACAGTTATCCGCACAGCGCCAGTAACAAAGGCGTTGGCCATGTCTGTTGTACCTACCCCAAAGGCTACACAACCAAGTGAGCCACTGTGCGGAGTGTGAGAGTCAGTACCCACCACCACCTGACCTGGCAGGGCGTAGTGCTCTGCAATCATTGCGTGCGAGATGCCTGCAACGTTACTGCCATCGTCAAGTAAGGCTTCTTCGTCCGTCAGTGTGGTGTGGCAATGGAGTTTGTAGTCCGCAACAAAATCCCTTTGTGCCTGCCGCATGGCCCAGACGTTTTGTATAAAGCCGCCGCGTATATGTGCAGGGCTTTGCGTGACATAAGACGTGTGGTCTTCAAACAGCACGATACTTTCCGGCTCATAGAGTTTGACAGGTTTTCCAAAAGTCGAGTGCAACTGATGCACGCCCATACCGGTGTAGTACTCATGAATAAACCGACGCTCCGCTCTGACAAAACCGCCTTCACCCACTGAGGGCGTGGCTGAGGTGAGTGGAGTTTTGAGCCAGTGCTGGTTGATTATTTTTTCAAATAAGGTTTTGCCGTTCGTGGTTTGAGGTTGTGGCGCGACACTAATTTCCTGCATGTATTTTTGCCCAAAGGCAAGTAAGCCACCGCATTTAAGTATCTCTGCTGCCAAGGCATCTCTATCGGCAACGAGTTCTTCGATAGTGATAGTTTCTCCCCGCTCGAGCTTGTCGATCAGGCTCAAATCCGTTGAGGTGAACAGTCCGATGTTGTCAGCGTTCTGACGATAGATTCGTTCAAAACTTTTAGCAATAACGAGTTTGATACCTGCTAGTTTTTCCGCGGCGGGACTGTGTTCTCTGGATGAGCCCTTGCCATAACGCGCGCCAGCGATGGTGACTGCAAAATGTCCCTGTCGCACGGAGTCTGTTTTGAAAGGAAAGGTCTCTCCAGCCTTGTAGCCTGTATAGGTGTAGCGCCCGAGCTTTTCATCATAGTTTGTCATGATCGGCAGGGGGGTGATTTCATCTGTTGATACGTCATCCCGAAGTCTGCCTGCTTCTTTGGCTGAGACGTTTTGCCCTGAAATCTGCTGTTGCATGATCTCAGCTGAGGTACTTAGAAAAAGAAGGCGGCCAGATAGTTGGAAGGTTGTCATTTTGGTTGGTTATTTAATTTTTAGTTGACTTTTTTAATTGTCTATAAATAAGGATACTTTATATTCAAAGCTCCAATACTTCCAATAATGAACTAAGGTTTGGTTAGAGGTTTTAAAAGCAAACCATGAGATGTGTGATATTGTTGAAGAGTTATTAGTGCTCGTCTTTTTATTCAAAAAGGCAGTTAAACGGGAAATTGGAGTTCTTCGGAGCAACCATACTGTCCCCGCAACGGTAAGTGAGCGCACCTTTTTTCAGGTGCAGGGATTTGCAAATACCACTGGGCTGTGATGCCTGGGAAGGTCAAATCTTTGTCTCTCTAGTCCGGATACCGGCTTTTAACGGGTGGAATTTGCGAACGTGGTGATTCGCGGATCATATATCAGACGGCTCTGGCCGTCTTGGTCTGCGTCTGCTCATTAAGCGGTTCTTATTCATCTTGCTAACGGGGAGAGTTAGCGAGAGAAAATAGTTACTGAGGTTTAACCTGTGATGTCTCACACTCTATTGACTCGTCTATCAAAATATAGACGAGTGTTAGCTATTCTCGTTTTGTTTAGCTCTACAGTCCACGCGCAAACCAGTGCGCAAAATACTCAGTCTGATTTGCTGAGTCCAATTATTGTGACGGGTACTGTTGAAGCGACCTCGGGTCGTGACGTATTGTCGGATTATGACTATATCGGTCCAGAGCAAATTGAACGTGCAGGCCAGACTAGTTTGCCTGAATTGCTTCAACAACAGCGTGGTGTACAAGTGCAAACCTATGGCGGTAGTGGGAGTCTTGCCACGGTTAATTTGCGAGGTACGAATAATAATCAGGCGCTGGTTTTGGTCGACGGGGTCCGAGTAGAGTCTTCCGCAATTGGAGGTGCAGTCTGGTCCACGATTCCTTTAGCGCTGATTGACCATATTGAAATTATTTTTGGTCCCCAAAGCACTTTTTATGGCGCTGACGCGATGGGTGGTGTTATTCAGATTTTCACCAAGCGCGGTGATGGTCCTGCGCAAATTCAGGCCTCAACGGGTTATGGTACTTATGGGACGAGTATTTCAACTGCGAGTATTTCTGGTTCGACAGAGGGTGTAGATAAAGTCCGCTATGCCTTCGGAATTAATAATGACACGTCTAATGGTTTTAATACCGTCGCACCCAACAACCCATGCAGTGCGGCTAATGCCAGTAAAAATTATTGTGCTCCTGGTTATCCAACTACGAATACTGGGTATACGAGGAATAGTGCCGCAGGACAGATTTCAAAGGACTGGGGAGTAGGACAGGAGTTTGGTTTCAAAATGCTGGCTAGTCGCAATAGCTATCAATATCCTGGCTACAGCTATTATTTTGATGTGCCTGAAACCGGGACACAGACAAGTAGTACCTATGTTGCCTCGCTTTATTCAAAAAATCAGATTACTGCGAACTGGCAAAGTCTTTTTCAAATTTCACAGACAAATAACTATTCACAGAGCTTCACTACAGGAGCGGTTGACCCCATCAGTACACCACAGACAGATTTTCTATGGCAGAACAATTTCAAAATCGGACCAGATGTCTTGCAAGTCTCGGCGGAGCGTCGTAACCAGTTTGTCAATGCAACTATTTCACCAGTCAATTCCTTTTTACCGAATTCAGTGACGATTGATCAATCAAGAACTTTTGATTCGATTGCGGCCACTTATCAATTAAAGCGTGGGGCTAATCTCGCAACCGCCGCACTGCGTAATGACAATATCTCAGGCTATGGTTCCCAGACAACTGGAAGCGTTGCTTACGGGTATTTCTTTACTGATGAGCTGCGTTTCAATGCTAATTACGGTACGGGTTTCCGTGCACCTAGTTTTAATGATTTGTACTACCCGGGTTATGGCAATGTGAATTTACAGCCAGAAACAAACCGCAATATGGAAGTCGGACTTCATTACGAAACCAGAAACTATGGAATTCATCTGGTCGGTTATGACAATAAAATCGACAACCTGATTGTGCCGCTCATGTGCTCCAATCAAACAAGTGGCTATTGTCCGACTAACTTCGCTAAAACTGAAATCAGCGGTATTTCTCTTGGCGTCAATACCGTTATTGATAAAGTGACGCTTCAAGGCTCATACGATCTGATGAATGCGGTTGACCTGGACACAGGTAATCAATTGCCTGGCAGGGCGAAAAATGTATTTAATCTTGGCGCCGACTATAAAACAGGAAAAATCAATGTTGGTACCAATATCACTCTGACTAGCACGCGTTATGGTGATGCGGCCAATACTCAAACTATGAACGGCTTTGCGTTGATGAATTTGTACGCAAGCTATGCGTTTGATAATAGCTGGAGTGTGTTCATGCGCTGGAATAATATTTTTAATTCGTCTTACCAGTTAGCCTATGGTTACAACACGCCTGGTTCAAATGTATTCGCAGGCGTCAGGTATGCTTTGCAGTAAACACGACTATGTCAATTAACGAGAACGCTGTGAAATTAATTCTGATTTTTTTTGGAATTTTATTTTCAAGTGCTGTCAACGCCACGGAGCTCGTGGATGACAGAGGCGTTCTCGTGAAATTTGATCAATCCCCTAAACGAATCATCAGCTTATTACCTTCTATCACCGAGGCTGTTTGCATGCTTGGGCAATGTGATCGTCTTGTGGGTGTTGATTCGTTTTCGAATTACCCTTTGTCCGTCCGCGCCTTCAGTAACTTAGGGTCTGGACTGCAACCTAACATTGAAAGAATTCTCGCCTTAAAACCTGATTTGGTTCTGATTGGTATGTCTCCCAGAGCTGCGGAACATTTGAGGTCTTTAGGCCTCAAGGTCTTTTCACTCGAAGCAAAAAAGTATCAGGATTTGCAGTTTTTTCTGGAGAAATTAGCCATTATTCTGGATGTCCCGGTCAAACAGGCTGAACACCTTTGGCTAAATATGAATGAAGAGGTAGGCAAGCTCGCTAGCTTGTTGCCTGTAGTAGAGCCGAAAATAAAAGTATATTTTGAAGTGAGCAGTGTCCCTTATGCGGCGGGGCCTGAGTCTTTTATCGGAGAGACACTCAAGCGACTTGGTGTTGAAAATATTATTCCCGCGACGCTAGGGGAATTTCCCAAAATCAATCCCGAACTAGTCGTCCGGTCTAACCCTGATATCGTGATGTTAAGTGAGAAATCTCCCTCCAGCCTCACTGAGCGTCCTGGATGGTCAGGATTGAAAGCTGTCACGCAAGGGCATGTCTGTAACTTCACAGAACAAGAGTCTGATGTGATCATGAGAGCTGGTCCGAGACTGGCAGAAGGTGCCAAAGCTATTGCACTGTGTCTGGCAAAGTATGGCTACTCTGTACCTGTCGATTTGGCGAATCGATAATGCATAACCATAGAAAAATCACTCCTGAGCGCTATCCATATCTTTTGGGAATGATCGTTTTTCTCTTGTGTATCTTGCTGTTTCTTGGTGTCAGTGTCGGCAGTACAGGGTTTGAAACTCTGACGAGTCTGCTTTCTGATCCAACCTCTAATCAGATCATCAGCATGGTCAGGTTACCTCGTTCAATCGGTGCATTACTTGCTGGTGGATTGCTTGGTATGACAGGTGCTATCGCACAAGGGTTATTTAGAAATCCACTCGCTGATCCTTATTTGCTGGGCAGTGCGTCTGGAGCTTCGTTTTTTGTAGCGCTAGGTTTGATATTTTTTGGCGGGAGTCCTTTTGCGGGCTTATTCTTAATCCGTGTTGGCTTAACTGGTGCTGCCTTTATGGGGGCCGTCTGCGCTGTATGTCTGACCTTACTGCTTGCTGGTGGCGTACAGAATTCATTACGTCTTTTGTTATCAGGCGTCATCGTAGCGGTGATTTTCGGAGCTCTGAGTTCTTTAGTCGCTTTAAGCTCGCCCGAGGTACTGCAGGCAATGCAGGCATTTTTGTTGGGTTCGACTAGCTTTGTGACTTGGAGCGGCTGCCTTGTTATGGCATTTGTTTTGGGCGTGAGTCTTGTCGTTTCGTTTTCAATGAGCCGGGTACTGGATGGTTTAACGCTCGGTGAGACCACTGCCGAAAGTCTTGGACTGCAATTGAAATCAACACGTATATGCCTGATTGCGGTGATCTCACTGACAACCGGTTCTGCGGTTGCGCAGGTTGGTTTGATTGCTTTTGTAGGCTTGGTGGCGCCTCATCTTATTCGTTCACTTGTACGTGTTAATCATGCGAGACTGATATTTTTATCGGCTCTTGCAGGAGCAGGGCTGTTATTAGCTGCGGACATTCTGGCACGCTTAGTGATCGCGCCGCAGGAGCTTCCTGTTGGTGTACTCACTGCGATTCTTGGTGGTGGCTATTTATTTTGGCTAATGTACCGCGGTCGCAGAAAAGGAGCTTTTGAATGATGTCAGCTCCAGCGAACTCTTTTGCGATACAGATCAATAACGCAAAGGTCAGCTATGCAGAGCGTTCCGCGTTAAATAATATCTCCTTAAATATTACCAAAGGAAAGTGGACTTCAATCATCGGTCCTAACGGTGCAGGTAAATCGACGCTGTTGCGACTCTGTGCCGGACTGCAAGGTGATCCCGATTGTGTGCGACTTGACGGTACTTTTTTATCTGAACTCTCTCATGCGAAGCGAGCCAGGCATATTGCTTGGTTAGGACAGAATGAAACTGTACAGGGTGAGATGTCTGTCTATGAGCTAGTGATGTTAGGCAGATTGCCACACTTGTCCTGGTTTGATAAACCGTCTGAGCACGATCATTTGAAGGTCATCCAAGCGCTTGAGTCGGTGCACGCAGCCGCATGGAAAGAGCGCCCGATCGATGAGTTATCTGGCGGTGAGCGCCAGCGTGTTTTTATCGCCCGGGCACTCGCTGTCGACGCAGATATTTTGCTCATGGATGAACCTCTCAGTAGCCTGGATCCTCCTCATCAAGCAGATTGTTCTGAATTAATCAGATCGCTCGTTGCGCGAGGAAAAACAGTCGTGACTGTGCTGCATGAAATTGCCTTTGCGCTGTCTGCAGATGAAATCATTGTGATGCAGGAGGGGCGCGTGCGTTTTCAAGGCATGGTCGATCAGCATGAAACACAGCGACACGTCGAGCAAGTTTTTCAAAACCGGATTGAAATTCATTCATTTAAGAACCGTCTGATTGTTTTGCCGGTTTAATCAACATCACTCAAGGCATAAGCATGCAAATTCAAACACCTCCAACAGAAAAACCTTATGAGCAACCCGAGGGTGAGCGTCGCGGCTTAATCATTGTCAATACGGGTGATGGCAAGGGAAAAAGTACAGCTGCGTTTGGCTTGTCAGCAAGAGCCCAGGGACGCGGAAAAAAAGTAAAGATTTATCAGTTCATGAAAGTGCCCTCAGCCAGATTCGGTGAGCATCGAACGTTTGAGACGCTAGGCATACCTATCGAAGGCTTGGGAGATGGTTTTAGCTGGAAAAGTCAGGACCTTGAGCACTCGGCTCAATTAGCCCGCGATGGTTGGGAAAAAGCGAAGGCGACGATTATGTCTGGCGAGTATTTTTTGGTCGTTCTCGATGAAGTCACCTATCCTTTGATGTTCGGATGGCTTTCTTTGGAGGACGTGCTTCTCACCCTTCAAGCTCGCCCTAAAGAGGTTCATGTGTGTCTGACGGGCAGGAGCTGTCCTCAGGAAGTCATGGATATAGCCGATACAGTGACAGAGATGCGCCAGATCAAGCATGCTTTTAACGCTGGGATTCCTGCTCAGCGCGGGATTGAAGATTGAGATCTTTTGAAAATTGTAGAAAATTACTTCGACGCCTCCCCGAGCCGACCTGCGCGAAAGTCACTGAGGGCTTCGTAAATTTCTTGCTGGGTGTTCATGACAAAAGGACCGTATTGGACAATCGGTTCTTTTAAAGGCTGGCCAGAAATCAAAATCAGTTTTGCATCGACGGTTGCCTGAATCACTACGCCATCACTTGCTGCTTCGTTCGCAAAGATAGCCATGCGTTGAGCAGGTACTGGCTCGCCAGCAACGCTCACTTCGCCGCGATAGACATAGATAAAAGCGTTATGGATTGCAGGGATTTGTTGTTCAAACTGTGCACCGGCTGGCAGTTCGATATCGAGGTATCGCGGCTGGGTGATTTCGCGTGAGACTGCGCCATTCACTCCATTGCTTTCGCCGGCTATGACAGTGACCTCGGCTCCATTTTGTGTGACATATTTTGGCAACTCGAAATGTTTTATATCTTTGTACCAAGGGGTATTCATCTTGTCGCGTTTGGGTAAATTCAACCAGAGCTGAAACCCCTCCATCACTCCTTCTTTTTGCTGTGGAATCTCTGAGTGAATGACACCTCTGCCTGCAGTCATCCACTGGACATCACCGTTTTCCAGTAAGCCTTCATTACCAGCGCTGTCACGATGCAGCATGCGACCCGAAAGCATATAGGTGACAGTTTCAAAACCGCGATGTGGATGATCGGGAAAGCCTGCAATATAGTCATCTGGCTGGTCGCTACCAAACGCATCAAGCATCAGGAAAGGGTCGAGTCGTTGCTGGAGGTTTTGTGTCAGCAAGCGTGTGAGTTAGTTTTAGATAAACCTATCCATGCGCTGAGCGCTATGTTACGGTTACAAAACATTCAGTCGCCTGGGAATGAGATGACAGCCAATACCAAAGATACCATCGCCTTGGCAGATGCCTTAGAGGCGCCCAAAGAGGTCTCATTTGCCGATGCCTTTTTATTCTGGCTCAAGCTTGGTTTCATTAGTTTTGGTGGACCAGCAGGGCAAATTTCCATGATGCATCAGGAGTTAGTGGAGCGTCGCCGCTGGATTTCTGAACGACGTTTTCTGCATGCTCTCAATTACTGTATGGTGTTGCCAGGCCCTGAGGCGCAGCAGTTGGCGACCTATATTGGCTGGATGCTGCATAAAACAAAAGGCGGAATTGTTGCGGGTGTTTTATTTGTACTGCCATCGCTGTTTCTCCTCATTGCACTTTCCTGGATCTATATAGCGTTTGGCGAGATGCCCCTGGTCGCAGGTTTGTTTTACGGTATCAAGCCTGCAGTGACTGCCATTGTTGTGCAGGCTGCTCATCGTATCGGCTCGCGGGCACTCAAAAATAATGCGCTGTTGGCGATCGCTGGCGCAGCGTTTGTCGCTATCTTTGCCCTGGATGTGCCTTTTCCTGTGATTATCGTGCTTGCTGCGGCGCTCGGCTATGTGGGCGGTATGCTTTCACCACACCAGTTTAAAACAGGCGCAGGACATGGAAAATCAGACAAATCTTTTGGTCCCGCATTGATTGATGACGATACTCCGACACCTGAGCATGCAATCTTTCGCTGGTCGCGTTTGCTGAAAGTACTCGTTGCGGGTGGCTTGCTCTGGATCATTCCCATGGGATGGCTGCTCATGCAATTCGGGTGGGATCACACACTCACGCAAATGGGCTGGTTTTTTACCAAGGCTGCGTTATTAACCTTTGGTGGTGCTTACGCTGTATTGCCTTATGTGTATCAGGGGGCTGTCGAGAGTTTTGGCTGGCTGACGCCCACGCAAATGATCGACGGGTTAGCACTTGGAGAAACCACGCCAGGTCCCTTGATTATGGTGGTAGCTTTTGTTGGTTTTGTTGGGGCCTATGCGAAAGCGGTATTCGGAGCTGGGAGTCTTTTTCTGGCGGGTGCCGTTGCGGCATGTATTGTGACGTGGTTTACCTTTTTACCTTCTTTTATTTTTATTCTGTCTGGTGGTCCATTAGTCGAGACGACACATCATGATTTGAAGTTTACCGCGCCGCTTACAGCGATCACCGCAGCTGTGGTGGGGGTGATTTTGAATCTGGCGCTTTTCTTTGGCTATCACGTCATGTGGCCACAGGGCTTTGCAGGGCGTTTTGATGTGATGTCTGCACTCATTGCGGTTGCAGCAGGTATTGCATTATTCAAATTCAAACGCAATGTGATTCACGTCATTAGTGCGTGTGCCTTAATCGGTCTGGTAGTGAGTTTTTACAAATAGTTTGACAGGTATTCTTGCATCTTTTTCTATATTTGTTTTTACCGGATCTCAAAAAACACACTAAAACTATTTGCGCATTACAACAATAGGTGTAAAGTGAAACTTAAAGATTTTTTTGAGACCTTCATGCGCAAACTACTTAACTTAATTTTGCTTACGTTAGCTCTCAGTCTGTCGGGCTGTGGTTACAACACCTTTCAAGCTACAGACGAGCAAATCACGGCCAGTTGGTCGGAAGTGCTGAATCAATACCAGCGTCGCTCGGACCTCATCCCGAATCTGGTCAGTACGGTCAAAGGTGAATCTGGCTTCGAGCAGGAAACACTTGTTAAAGTTGTCGAGGCGCGTGCCAAAGCAACCAGTATCCAGGCGACCCCTGAGCTGATTAACAACCCAGAGGCGTTTAAAAAATTCCAGGCAGCGCAAGGCGAGTTATCCGGTGCTTTGAGCAGATTGCTTGTTGTCACGGAAAATTATCCAAATATCAAGTCCAATCAGAGCTTTCAGGAACTGCGCGCACAACTCGAAGGCACTGAAAACCGCATTTCCGTTGCCCGAAATCGTTATATCAAAGCGGTCCAGGAATACAACGTCGCTGTGCGCTCATTCCCGTCAAACCTGACGGCTATGGTATTTGGCTACAAGCCAAAGCCTAATTTCTCGGTTGAGAACGAAAAGGAAATTTCCAGGCCACCAGTCGTAAATTTTGATAAAGCTCCAACAACTGGGGCAAGTAAGTGAGCGTGAGTTGGAGTCGTGGTTTCAAAGCAAGCTCTTATTCAGCAGCGAGCTTGCTCAGGGTGATGCGTATAGCTTTACTGACTTGCTTCGTGGTCTTGACAGGTTTGAGTCAGGCAGACACTGCTGTGCCAGCACTGACTGGCCATGTCGTCGATCTCACGGGGACACTTTCTGCTGCGCAGAAAGATACCTTGAATCAGACACTGACAAGCTTTGAAACACGTAAAGGTAGTCAATTGGCTGTGTTAATTGTGCCAACGACGGTACCGGAAAGTATTGAGCAGTTCGGAATTAGGGTGGCTGATAAGTGGAAACTGGGCCGTAAAAAAATCGATGATGGCGTGATTCTGATCATTGCAAAAAACGACCATAGCGTGCGTATAGAGGTCGGCTATGGACTCGAGGGCGCTCTAACTGATGCACTGAGTAAGCGAATCATTGAGCAAATTATTGTGCCTCGCTTTAAGGAGCAGGACTTTTATGGCGGTATCAACGAGGCAGCCACGCAAATCATGCGTGTTGTTGATGGCGAGCCGCTCCAAGCACCTGCGGCGAATTCCGACTCCTTAATCGATCAGGCGTTGTCTTTGGCGCCGATGCTTGTTGTGATCGTGATTTTGGCTGGAGGTTTTTTCCGGCGGATGTTTGGCAGACTCGCTTCAGCGATCGTCTCGGGTTTGCTCTCAGCAGGTCTTGCCTGGTTCCTTGTGGGGCATTTTTTGCTGGCGATTCTCACAGGTATTGCTGGTTTTGTGTTCTCGCTTATTCTTGGTTTTTTTGGCGGACGCACAGGTGGGGGCTTTTATAACGGTGGTTCAGGTCCGGGAGGTAGTTCTTCCACGGGAAGCGGCGGGTTTAGCGGCGGAGGTGGAGGATTTGGTGGTGGTGGTGCCTCGGGTAAATGGTAGCCGAGACACCTTTTGGTACTGCTTAAATCTCGATCTTAGAGCCTAACTCAACAACCCGGTTTGCGGGGATCTGGAAAAAATCCGAGGGCTTGGCTGCATTCTGGTACATCCAGGCAAACAGTTTTTCACGCCAAATCGCCATTCCGGGAATCGCAGACGGAACAACAGTATCGCGGGCCAGGAAAAACGACGTCTCCATCAGGTCGCAGTGAATCTTGTGCTGTGCATCAAGCAAGTCCATGATCATGTTCATATCAGGTGTTTCTTTGAAGCCGAACATCGCTCTCACCAGATAAATCCCCCCACCCATTTCTTTCAGGTTCAGACGATCTTCGTCTTTGACATAAGGAACATCCCAGACGCTTATTTTCAGAAAGATGACGCGTTCGTGAAGGACCTGATTGTGTTTCAGGTTGTGCAGCATCGCGACCGGTACATAATCTACATGCGCTGTGAGAAATACGGCAGTGCCGTGCACCCGGATAGGTTCGTGAGCCAGCAGTGAGGTCACAAAACCCTCAAGTGGAATGCCTTGCTCAATCGAGCGCTCGCGCAAGAGCCTGCGGCCCTGATACCAGGTGATCAGCAACAGAAAGCATAAGGCGCCAAGCAATAAGGGGAACCAGCCGCCTTCAGCGATTTTGATGACGTTTGCTGCGAAAAACGCAAAATCTACGAACAGAAACAGCCCGATAATCAAGGTGACGAGCAAAGGATGCCATTTCCAGACAACACGCATCACGACGGCAGCCAGAAGGGTAGTGATGACCATCGTTGTTGTGACGGCAATCCCATAGGCGGCGGCTAGATTACTGGAGCCCTTGAACGCAACAACGACTGCAATCACAACGACGAGCAACATCCAGTTAATGGTTGGAATGTATATCTGTCCGACTTCTTTTTCTGAGGTGTAGGCAATTTTCATGCGGGGAACAAAACCAAGCAAGATCGCCTGGCTAGTCATCGAGTAAGCCCCGGAAATTACTGCCTGAGAGGCGATGACGGTTGCAAGTGCCGCCAGTATCACGAGAATCAGCGTGAAGGATTCTGGCACCATCAGGAAAAAGGGATTGGAAATGGCTTCCGGATGCGACAAGAGCATTGCACCCTGACCAAAATAGTTGATGAGTAAGCAAGGCATGGTGACAAAAAACCAGGCGTAACGAATTGGTTTGACGCCGAAATGTCCCATGTCCGCATAAAGTGCCTCAGCCCCTGTAAGCACCAAAAATACAGCTCCTAAAACAATAAATGCCTGGAGAGCATGCTCTGACAGAAAATGAAGCCCGTGCATGGGGTTGACTGCCCCGAGAATGCTTGGATTCTCCAGCAGGTTGTAGATACCCATCGCAGCGAGAACAAGAAACCAGACAACCATGACAGGGCCGAAAAATACTCCAACAATCGCTGTTCCTGATTTTTGAATAAAAAATAGCCCGACCAGAATCACAATCGTGATCGGGACGACATATTTTGTAAATTGCGGGGACACGATCTCGAGTCCCTCGACTGCAGACAACACGGAAATCGCGGGTGTAATCACCGCATCCCCATAAAACATGCAGGCTCCAAACACCCCGAGCATCAAGATCGAGAGAGCGCGTTTTGAACCCGTGGGTGCCGTTCTTAGTGCCATCGCCATCAGAGCCAGGATCCCGCCTTCCCCATGATTATTGGCGCGCATCACAAACATGACGTATTTGAGCGACACAACGATCAAAAAGGCCCAGAAAACCAGAGAAATAACGCCAAAAACAGCCTCTGTAGAAAAGGCAATACCATGCTCCGGACTGAAACATTCTTTCAGCGCATAGAGTGGGCTAGTACCAATATCACCAAATACCACTCCCATCGCAGCAAGCGTCAGGCCCGGCATACTGCCTTTATCGTGATGATGGGCACCATCAATAGTGATAGGACGCAGGATGGTGGACTTTGAATATTCTGGATTGCTAAGTGCCATGACATACCTCGTTTCAAGGGTCTTTATTCTACTCTTGGGCGTGCCAAAGGTGGGTGATCTGTTGTCGAGGCTTTTCTTTTACAAGAAATGGTTAAAAGTCTTAGTGGTAATGCCTTCTCTAGTGGCAAGGCGTTCTAAGCATCCTTGAAATGATTTAAACCTAGTGCCCCCCCGCGGCTGGATCAACAGAGCGTGTGGGTTTGGGGGCCAACCAGATGACGGAGGCGGCAAAAACAAAGGCGATCCCCATTGCCAGCATGATTTGATTGGTCGCTAGCATCACGCTTTGGCTGTTAATCAGGAATTCGAGACTTTGAAGGGCTGCTTCGCTCGACATGCCGGCATTTTCAAAGCCTTGACGCAGGGCTTGATCCACATCGGTTAAACCGACAAGCTCGGCACGATTGCGTGTGGTTTCGTCTTCCCAGAAAGTCGTCACGAGCGAGGTTGCAAAAGCACCAGAAAGCGTTCTCAAAAAATTCATCAGGCCTGCTGCCGACGCTGTTTCTTCAGGTTCAACACTTGCAAGCGCAAGTCCTGTGGACGGCACAAAGAAAAAGGGCAGACCGACCCCCATGATCAGGATGGGTATGGACAGATTCCAATAGGTCATGTCAGTGGTCGCAAAGCTTCGCCATGTCGTGATGATTCCAAGCCAAAGCACACCAGCAAAAACTAGTTTGCGCGGATCGACTTTGTTTGAAAGCCCTGCAGCAATTGGCGCCACCACAATAGCTAGGACGCCAGACCAGGCTGTTGTCATACCGGCTTGAGTCGAGGTGTAATTCATAAAACTCTGTAACCACAGCGGGGTGAGAACGTTTGCGCCAAAAAACGCAGCAAAGGCCAGACTGATCGTCAAAACGCTGATCAAAAAGCCTCGATGCCTGAATACGCGCAGGTCAACAATTGGGTGCGCTGTATTTAATTCCCAGATCATGAACGCTGCAAAGCCAATGGCAGCGACGATCGCAAGCCCTATGATGTAGCTTGAGCCAAACCAGTCCATTTGCTTGCCTTCATCGAGCATGATTTGCAACGCGCCTACCCAGATGATCAAGAGCACCAGACCTACCGTATCGATGGGATCTCTCAGGAGCTGATTTTCATAACGTTTGAGCAACTGCCAGGCAAAAAACGCACAGGCAAGAGCGATCGGCATATTGATATAGAAAATCCATGGCCATGAGTACTCGTTACAGAGGTAGCCCCCAAGTATGGGGCCCACCACCGGTGCTACGAGAGTTGTCATCGCCCATAGTCCGATTGCTGCGGGTGCTTTTTCTGGAGGGAATATCCGAAGCAGTAGCGTTTGGGACAGCGGCATCAGCGGTCCTCCGGCGAGCCCCTGGCATACGCGCGCTAAAACCAGCATGCCGAGCGAATTTGCGAAGCCGCACAAGACTGAAAATAAGCCGAATAAGGCCATGGATGAGGCAAACACTCGCACAGCGCCAAACCGGCTCGCTAGCCAGCCGGTTAAGGGAACGCTGATGGCTTCGGCAACAGCATAGGAGGTGATGACCCAAGTACCCTGGCTCAAGGTAGCACCCATAGAACCGGCTATATTTGGTACTGAGACGTTGGCGATGGTCATGTCAAGCACGGCAATGAAGTTTGCCGCAGCGAGCAACAGCGCTGCGACCCACAGCATGCCGCCGCTCAAGTGTGTCTGGCCGTTCGGGAGAGGTGTTGAGTGTGTCACGACTGGATTGATACTCAGTGATTACGGGTATCAATTTTGACGGACATGGACAGCCCCACTTTGAGTGGATTTTTTTCTAGTTCCGCAGGGTCAAGACTGATACGGACTGGTAGACGCTGAACAACCTTGATCCAGTTACCTGTTGCGTTCTGTGCGGGTATTGCGGAGAAAGCTGCGCCAGAACCTCCCGAAATCCCTTGTACTTTTCCGTGATAGACGACCGTGTCGCCATAAATATCGGCATATATTGTTGCTGGTTGCCCAACACGTACTTTTTCAAGTTGTACTTCCTTAAAGTTTGCATCGACGTGCATATTTTGTACTGGCACAATGGTCATCAAGGGCATGCCTGCCTGAACGCGTTGACCCAATTGAACCTGGCGTTTAGCGACGACGCCGGCGATGGGGGCGCGGATCATGGTTCGCTCCAGATCGAGTTGGGCTTGTTCAAGTCTTGCTCGGGCGAGTGCAACTTCCGGGTTGTTTTCTTCGTTGACGCCTGCGATGAGTACTGCATTCGCTTCTTTGGATCCGAGTGTGGCGCTTCGGTTCGCAGTGGCCTGTGCGACAGCCGCCCGTGCAGCGGTCAGATTGGCTTTGGCTGATTCAAAAGCATTTTGCGCACGAGTGATCTCATCACCTGAGACAGAGCCAGAGGCTTTGAGTGCTTCGCGGCGAGTCAAATCTATTTTTGCGCGATCATAATCTGCCTGAGCAGAGCTCAGTTTTGCGACTGCACTTTTTTCTTCTGCCTCTCGTGCAGCAACCTGTGCGGTTAAGCCCGTATCGTTGGCAACGAAGGCTTTAACGCGACGCGTAGCGCGTCCTAATTCTGCCTCGGCCTGAGCCAAAGCAATTTTTGCGTCTTTGGGATCGATGACCACCAGCAAATCATTTTTTTTGACAGACTGCGTATCCGTGACGAACACTTCCTCGATCGTGCCGGAGATAGAGGGTGTGATTTGTGCAATTTCTACTGCAGCGTAGGCATTGTCAGTAGAGACGAAGTGTGAACCGTAAAAGACCCAGTAAGCGGCGGTACTCAGAGCGCTGGCCGTAACGATCGCACCGAGCCCAATTAAAAGTTTTGTACGTCTTTTTTTTGTTTGAGGCTCTGGGGTCAGTTCTGCGTTTGTGGAATCGATATTTTCAGTCATTCTGTTTCTCATATTCATTTTGCACTTGTGCCATCGTACTGATAGCCACCACCGAGTGCGCGAGTCAGTGCAATATCCAATGTCAAGGCGCGTGATTGCAAATCTGTTAGCAATCGCAGGTTGTTAAGCAGGGTATCCTCTGCTGTTAATACTTCGAGGTAGCTCGAGAGGTTGCCTTCGTAGCGCTCGCGTGCTACGCGATAGGCATCCGTGGCGGCAGCGACTGCTTCTTCGATTTTTAATAACCTTGGTGAAAGCGATTTTTTACTAAGTGCGGCATCCGCTACGTCTTGTAAGGCTTTGACAAGTGTCTGGTTGTAAGTGCCGACAGCTTCTTCGTATTGGGCTCTGGCGCTTCTGAGCTCTCCCGTCAATCTGCCACCTGTGAAGATTGGCAAATAAATAGCTGGTCCAATGCTGCCGATCGTTGATCCGCTTTGCGTCAAGACATTCAGGCCAAGTGACTGGAATCCCAACAATCCCACTAGATTAACGTTTGGATAAAAATCAGCTTTTTTCTGATCAATTCGGCTCTCTTGTGCTTGCGCTTGCAATCGAGCCGCCACAATGTCAGGTCGCCTTCCTATTAGATTGAGACTTAATTCTTTTGGCAGACCATAATCACGATTCAAATTCAGTTTTGGCTCAGTAATCGCTAAGCCACGATCAGGCCCTGCACCGAGCAGCGCTGCGACTTGATTGCGCTGTAATCCAATTTGCTCCTCGACTAGAAGCAATAGTTGCTGTGCATCAGCCAACCCAGCTTGTGCCTGACGCACACCCCCCAGGTTTTCCATGCCATGCTGATAGCGTTCGGCAAAAAGTTCTGCGGTTTTTTTTCTGACTTTCACCGCTTGCTCTGAGGTCGCACGTGCTGCGAATAGCCTTGCTAGTTCACTATAGCTGGTTGCGACAGCAGTGGAAATCATGAGTGATGCTTGGGCCTGTTCGGCACGTCGGGCTTCGAGTTCAGAGGTGGCGGCAATAAGACCCGCTCGATTTTTACCCCAGAAATCTATTTCCCATTTCAAGTCCGTAGCGACCATGCCATAGTCGTTCCATCCTTGAGGAGTGAACGCGGCAGGACTGAGGTAGTTATAGCTTTGTTGCTGTTGCGTGACTGAGGCTGTTACACCAAACTGGGGTAACAGTTTGGCGCCTGAAATCTGTGTCGATGCCTCGGCCTGGCGCACACGCGCAAGCGCAATCGCCATATCCGGCGATGCGCTCAGTGCTTCATCGATCAAAGTATCCAGTTGCAAATCGCCATATTGTGTCCACCAGCGGCTTTCAGGCCAGGCGCTCGGGGGTGCAGTAAAAGAGGCACTGGTTTGGTAGTCGGCGACGTTTTTAGGTTGCGATAGTTTTTGCTCTTCAGGCGGAATTTGTGCACAACCGGCCAGAGCTAAAGTCAGGATGCCGATGCAAAGCGCCCGGTTGCCAGTGAATGACCTGGCCCGATTCTTGACCCTGGAGGGCATAGTTAATCCTTAAATGTCGCTACTCTGTATTATTTGCAAAGTCTAACAATTTATCATGTCAAGATACACTCAAGCCAAATTGGTGCCGTTCCTCTAACCCAATCACTCATAAAAGCAATACAAACAGGAGTAAGTTTGTTTGACCTCACACCATGATTGTTTGCTTGTGCACCGCAAGGCTGCCTGGCCCTTGCGGTTGAATATGCTGGATCAATAGCCCAGACGACCACCTTTGTGCGCAAGATAAAACCACTCCTGGCCTGGCTGTGATTTCATATTGGGAAACACAATCAGGCAGTCTTGTTCAGCAGAAATGGCTGTGCCATCTGCACGCGTTGCGATGAGCGCGCCTTGAGCGATCGAATCAAAACTTTTCCAGGGGCGGGCAAACGTATCGTTTTCATGGAATCGATCGAAAACGTTATAAAGCCCCAGGACCTGGGGATCTTTAGCTGGGGCAGGTGCATCGCCTGCGATGAGTCCAGTCAGAATGAGAGTGTTGATGATTGCCTGATAGGCGACCTCGCGGCCCTGGATATCGTCATGCTGGCCACACTCGAGTGTGAGGGCCCAACCGCCTTTGGAGCGCATATATTCGGTCGTACCGACCCCATACATTGCATCGATATCAACATTTTTTGCATCAAAGCGTCCAGCCTCGACTTCCTTGGCACGACGTTCTATGCCCTTGGCGTAAGTGTCCAGCCAGCCATAAACAAAACGGCTGCAGCCCAGGCGCTGTACGATCGACTCCTCAATGGCGGCTTGCGCAAAGGGCTCGAGCGGCCCTTGATTATTTGCCGGTCCAAACAGCGCAAAGGGTTGGTCTCCACTTTGAAAGGTGTGCAGATCCAGCAGTCCATCGTGTTCAGCGAGTATCGGGCATAGCCAGTTTGCGACATGGTCTTCGTATTGCTCGGGTTGGTCAACAGGGGTCAGGCGGCGATTCAGATTACGATCACCGGCACGTCTTTGCAGTCGATAGGCCTTGGGGTTTGTGACGGGGATCAGCGTCAATGCGCCACCCTGCAATTTGATTTCACCTCGCTCGATTTGCTCAATCAGCCTGTATATCGCGAAAGTGCCTGCGGTTTCATTGCCATGGACTGCTGCGGTGACCAGAATATATGGCCCCGGTAGCGGGCTCTTGAAACGTATTGCCTGAAACGGCCTCTCCTGTGCAAGAGGAATATGTTCAGGCAAGGCAGTCAGTTGCGCGCTGGGGAGGGACATGAAGTTGGCTCTGAAAAATTTGATAGGCGATGGAATGAATGATGAGATAAAAATTATATAAATCTGTTCAGGAAAGACGTAACAAACAAATCAATAAACAAATCATTTTTAGCAGTTTAACGACTAAAACGTGTTCAATTTTAACGCTTCAGAATGTTATGAACTTTAGGCAGATTCCTTGCGTTACCATTGCGCATCTTGACTCAGGCAAGACGTCAATTCAATAGTGGTACTCATTGCTTAAATATGCTCAAAAAACTGTGCGCTTGCGTATTTTCAATCTTTGTATTGACAGTTGCGCACGCCGAAATCGCTCGTACGACGCGCTACACCATTCTGCTCGATAACGGCACGATCGCGGGCGAGCAGATTGTCGAGCGTATCGGACAGGATCTCATTAAAGTCCATTTTGATTTCAAGGAAAATGGACGGGGCCCGACGCTAGACGAAGTCATCAAAATCGCTCCTGATCAAACCATGCTCGAGTATCAGGTGACTGGCACCTCTGAAATGGGTTCTGCGGTTGATGAGAGGTTTACCCGTAAAGGCAATCTGGCTGAGTGGACCTCCAAATCTGAACGGGGTAGTAAACGTGTAAGAGGCAAAGCTTTTTATTTGCCACTTGACTCGTCCTGGGAAGTGAATTCGCTGATGATCTCTGCACTGTCTAATTCCCGGCCAGCCTCGTTGCCGTTGTTGCCAGAGGGCACGCTGGTGCAGCAGCGTCTGGATGAGGTTGTCGTCACCAGCAATGATCAAAGCCAGGTGATTCAGTTAGTCATGCAAACGGGGATTGGTTTGAGTCCGCAGTTTTTCTGGGCAACGACAGATAGCGATAGTCATTTATTTGCTGCAATTTTGCCTGGTAATTTTGCGGTAATTAAGGATGGCTGGCAATCGAATCTGAATGAGTTGAAAAAAAGCCAGGAAGAAGCCTCTGCCAAAATCCTGGCTAGTCGTGCAGAGAAATTACAACATGCCATGCCTGGTCTGACTGTGATTCGTAATGCGCGGGTATTTAACTCTGAGACAGCGACGCTGACCCCTCCTTCAGATGTATATGTGTTGAGAGATCGCATCACTGGAGTTTTCCCGGCAGGGCTGAATCTGACGCCGGTGGACAATGAGATCAATGCGGCTGGACGAGTCTTGCTACCAGGTCTTTTCGATATGCATACTCACATTAATCGCTGGTCGGCGGCTTATCATTTAGCGGCAGGTGTGACCTCTGTGCGTGATTTAGGAAATGCCAATGCAACTTTGCAGCAAATGCTCGATGAAACCGCTGACGGGAAATTGCTGGCGCCTCGTTTAATACCAGCAGGCTTTGTCGATGGCGACAGTCCTTTCGCTTCCCACGATGGCTTTTCGATTACGGATTTAAGTGATATCAAACATGCTATTGACTGGTATGCCTTGCGTGGTTATTCACAATTAAAAATTTATAACTCTTTTCCGCGCGAATTGATCACCGAGGCTATCGCCTATGCCCATAAACGTGGCCTCAAGGTAAGTGGCCACATCCCAGCCTTCATGCGTGCTGACGATGCGATCGAAGAAGGCTTTGACGAGATCCATCATGTCAATCAACTGATGCTGAATTTTCTCGCTACCGATAAAACCGATACACGGACGCTTGAGCGTTTTTATCTGCCTGCCGAGAAGGGGGCTGAGATGAATTTAAACTCCCCCGAGATACAGGAATTTATTGAAAGACTGAAAAAAAATAATATTGTTGTCGACCCAACCCTTGCAACTTTTGACTTTATCAAGCAGCGCAATGGAGAGGTTGCAGATCCATACAAAACCATTGCTGGCAATATGCCGCCGGACATCATGCGCAGCTTTAAAACTGCGACCATGAAAATTCCCGATGAGAAGACTGCGAAACGCTATGAGGCGTCTTATAAAAAAATGATCGAATTCGTCGGTAAGCTCTATCGAGCAGGCGTATCAATTGTCGCGGGAACGGATGGCTTGGCTGGCTTTACCTTGCCAAGTGAGCTCGCACTATATGTTCGGGCCGGGTTGACACCCTCCCAGGCCTTGCAGGTCGCGACCTATAACGGTGCGAAATTCACCAATACGCTAAGTAATCGGGGCACAATCACCCCTGGCAAAATGGCTGACATGATCTTGGTTGATGGCGATCCGACCAAAAATATCGAAGACATCCGAAAAGTCGTTGCGGTGATTACCAGAGGAAAATTGATCTACCCTAACGAAATTAATCAAGCGCTTGGTGTGAAACCCTTTGTGTCAGGGTTACCAAAGCTGCGCAAACTGAACCCTTGATGGCTCTATCAAATCCTACTCAGGGTTGAATCAGTTTTTCCAGTGTGCGATTTTCATCAAGCAGCTTGAAGGCTGCATCGACAATTTGTCGGTCGAGCGCTGTACCTGCTTCTTGACGAATCAATTGCATCGCGGCATCGAGCCCTAAGGCTGCGCGATAGGGTCGATGCGTCGCCATCGCTTCGATCGTATCGGCGATAGCCAGAACCCGTGCACCCTGACAGATTTGATCCCCCTTGAGCTTGTTTGGATAGCCCGAGCCATCGAGGCGCTCATGGTGTTGGTGAATCATCTCTGAAATAGGCCAGGGGAAGGGCACGTCTTTGAGTATCTGATAGCCAGCCTCGACATGACCACGTACCAGTTGCATTTCAAGTTCATTGAGTTTTGAGGGCTTGGTCAGGATCTCTGAGGGCACAGCGATTTTGCCAATATCGTGCACCAGTCCAGCCAGATAGACCGATTGTTTTTCTTCTTCGGACCATCCTAGGATACTCGCAATCGCAGCCGCTATCATTGCGACACGTTTCTGATGGCCTGCGGTGTAAGGGTCACGCCACTCCATTGTTTTAGACATGGCCTCAATGGTTGCGCGCAATGAATTACTGAGCAACTCTTCCGCCCGGTCTTTTTTCTCAATGACTTCTTGTAGTAGTTTTTGTTTTTTTAAGGCTGTCAGACCAAAACTGATTTCTTTTGCGAAATTTTCAAAGAGTAATTTTTCAATTTCGCCAAAAGAGTTAGGCAATCGGGAGTAAACCAATAAGGCGGCTATAGGCCGATGGTCCATATCCATGACGGGTACGCCGATGATAGAACGGATACCTGACAATCTGGCACGTTCGCGCCAGGGCGCATAGTTTGGATCAGTTTCCATATCATCAATCACAACTAGCTGATTGGTGCGAATGCAGGTGCCGCCCGGGCCTTTCCCTGTGGAATTATTTTCGTCCCAAGTGATGGTGAGGTCTTTAAGGTACTTGATTTCCGAACCATGGCTGCCTAAAACTTTGACGGTTTTTTGGGCATCTTGCTCAGCGGTACCAACCCAGGCCAACACATAGGGGGCTTGTGACGTGATGGCTTTACATACCGCTGTAATCAACTCTTGTTCAGACGCCGCACGGGCAAGCGCGGTAATGGCCTCGGCGTGGGCAAGCAGCGCCCAGCGCTGTTTTTGAAATTCAGTCTCAAAGGCCGGGTTTAATTTCAAGATGATTGATTTTTATTTTGAAGGGATCTGAATAAGGTGAGTGGATGCATTGGTTTCATATTCAATAGAGCACCTGAGCGAGTGCCTCGTCTGACCACTATATACCTGTTTAACTTTATTTGTATGAGGTTTGACGACAGTCTGGAACAAAACTCGCATTGATGATTTAAATCAATTTGCTGACAGTAATTTTTTAAATTCTTTTGCTATATCCCTTTAATAAGCGCATGATGAGATGACTGCCAGCAAAAAATTGAGTGATAGGTTTGGAGTCCGGATTGAAAGACGATATTGAAAAAATTTACGCGAAACTGGTTTCTCTTGAAACGGAAGTCATCAATTTGCGTCAGGGGTATGTCGTCGTCAATACTCGCTACTCAGTTGCGTTGGATTCACTCAAAAATCTTACTCAAACCTCTCTTGAGGCGGCCAAACGAGCCGCTGTTGCAGCTGAAAAAGCAGCTGTTGCAGCAAAAAGCTGCGCGCGAGCGGCTTTTGTCGCTGCCAGTCAGATTGTGATCGAAGCTGCCGAGGCTGCTGCTGAAGCAGCGGCAATGGCTGCGGAGTCTGCCATTGAGGCAGCGGCTGCAGCCTCGGCCTCTGCTTCGGCAGCTGCTGCTGCAGTCGCCCACCAAGCCGAAGAGTATTTGCTTTTAGCTTCTGTTGAGGCGGCGGCGGCGACTAAAAGAGCCACTGAGGCTGCGGCGCAGGCTGTCAGAATGTCTAATCTTGCCTCTGATTCAGCCCGTGATGCGCGCCTGGCGAAAAGTAAAAACGATTCCTGAGTTAGAATAGGAATCGTTATCGTTTAGAAAAAGTTGTCTTTTTCAGAAAAATGGCTCCGCTTCAACACGCCCGCATAGGTCAGACTTACCGTATTGCAGCGGTTCATTACTCAGCTGCGATGCCTGACTGTGAGCGACAATTAAATGAATTGGGCTTTATGCCTGGCGAACAGATTGTTTTGCTGCGCCGGACTATGCCTGGCGCGGACCCCCTCGTGGTGCGTATCGGTTCTTCGACCTTTGCGTTACGTGCGGCCGAGGCTGCCTGTATTGAGATCCAGTCTGAGTCTGAGTATGTCTGAAGCACGTGTTTATCTGCATGCAACGGGGCCTTTGGTTGCATTGGTAGGAAATCCCAATTGCGGCAAAACTGCGCTATTTAATCGTTTGACCGGCAGTCGTCAAAAGGTCGCCAATTACGCAGGCGTAACGGTTGAGCGTAAAGAAGGGCGGCTCATCTCTCCCCAGGGTAAAACACTCCGTATCCTTGATCTTCCTGGCACCTATAGTCTTTATCCTCGCTCACTGGATGAGCGGGTGACATGCGACGTGCTGGCCGGTCGGGCGCAGGGGGAGAAACGTCCGGATCTGGTTGTCTGTGTTGTTGATGCTACGAATTTGCGACGCAGTCTGCGTCTGGTCCTGGCCGTTCAGCGGCTCAAGCTGCCGATGGTCGTCGCACTCAATATGTCAGACGAGGCACGTGCGCGCGGCATCCATGTTGAGGAGGCAGGGCTGTCGCGCGAGCTGGGTGTCCCGGTGGTGTCAACTGTAGCGATTGCCTCCGCAGGCGATGAAGCTTTGCGTCAGTTGTTCGATGAGCCGGAAATCTGGCGTCACCATAGCGACCCGCAAGCCGCTGTAGACAGCGAGCAGCCACTTATCGCGCTGGATCACGAGCGGGTTCAGCAAATCCTTAAAACCATCAGTCTTGATCACGTCACACCTGATTTAAAGAGCGAACGTATCGATCGGATCTTGTTGCATCCGGTATTCGGGCCTTCCATTCTGGTTGCCTTACTGTTTGTGATTTTTCAGGCGATGTTCAGTTGGGCTGTGGCACCGATGGACTGGATTAAAGAAGCGACCACGCAGCTTTCAGGTTTTGTCCTTGAATATCTGCCCGATAACTGGGTACGCAGCCTGCTCGTTGATGGTGTGATTGCCGGTGCTGGAGCGGTCATCGTCTTTTTGCCCCAGATTCTGATCCTGTTCGGATTTATTCTGGTGCTCGAGGAGTCTGGATATTTGCCGCGTGCGGCTTACCTGCTTGATCGCCTGATGGGCTCTGTTGGACTGTCAGGTCGCTCCTTTATCCCTTTGCTTTCAAGTTTTGCGTGTGCCATACCTGGCATTATTGCGATCCGAACGATCCCGAACGCGCGTGATCGTGTGGTGACGATGCTCATCGCACCGCTGATGACATGTTCCGCGAGACTGCCTGTCTATGCGCTTTTGATTGCTGCCTTTATCCCTCAGCGCACTGTAGGTCCTGGCTTTGAGTTGCAGGGTTTGGTGATGTTTGTGCTCTATTTCGCGGGCATACTGGGTGCCATGCTGGTAGCCTGGGTACTTAAATACCTGACCGCTTCTGGACGACAGGTTCGTCCTCTGATGATGGAGTTACCAACCTATCGATGGCCACAGTTGCGCAATATCGGTTTGGGCTTATGGCAACGCGCAAGAATGTTTTTACGCCGTGTCGGTGGGACAGTGATGCTCCTGACGATCGCCTTGTGGTTTTTGGCCAGTTTTCCTGGCGCTCCTGAGGGCGCCAGCGGTGTTGCGATTGAGTACAGTTTTGCAGGGATGATTGGCAAAACCTTGGCTTTGGTGCTGGCCCCGATTGGTTTTAACTGGCAAATTTCAATTGCTTTAATTCCCGGTATGGCAGCGCGCGAGGTTGTAATCAGTGCTCTGGGCACGGTCTATGCAATGTCTGCGACGGGACCCGCTGCGGCTGAGACGCTCGGCCCCGTCCTTGCGCAGCAATGGAGCCTGCCTACTGCACTGTCTATGCTAGCCTGGTTTGTTTTTGCACCCCAATGCTTGTCAACAATTGCAACCATCAAACGTGAAAGTGGAGGATGGCGTATTCCTCTCATTAGCCTGGCCTATCTTTTTGGCCTGGCTTATCTGGCTTCTTTCGTGACTTATCGCTTGGCCTTGGCTCTGTTGTAAGCTATTAGTTCTTGTTTCAGGACAGTTAAACTGGGTTTTATGAAAGAGGTCGTCGTTTTCATTCGTAGTATGCAGTTTTTAGGAACGCAAATCGTCTCTTATCCGCTGCTCTACCAAATCAAACAGTTCTGGCCTGATTGTCATTTACGCGTTGTGGCTCAAGACAACGTGGGTAAGCACTATTTGTCCCTCCCCTGGGTAGACGAGTTTGTGCAGGCCGATCGCTTTGGTGCTGTGTATCGCGCCATGAATCACGATGCAGACTTATTAATCGTGTTGCACTTTGCCAGTGATAAATATGGTGCAGCTGCCTTGCTGACAAGGCCCAAGTACCGATTGGGTTTCAAGAACAAGCGGTTGACGGATTTTGTCTGGACGCATTCCCATCGCAAAGACTTTACTGAGTACATGGGACTGGGCAACATGTTGTTGCTGGCAGCTCTCAAGCCTTTTGACCCTCTGGCCGCTGCACATGCCTGCGTGACTACCATAGCAGCCCAATGCGCAGGTCTTGAGCCTGAATCAGCAGAGGTCGTGCTGATGCCGGGAGGTGGTGCAGGGGACTATAAGCGCTGGCCCATCACAGAGTTTGTGCGTTTGGCTGATCTGCTTAAACCCAGTTTTGGTCCTGAGGTGAGGTTTTGTTTCGTTTTAGGACCCGACGAAGCAAAAGAATATGCGTGGTTACAGAGTTTGCAGCGCGAGGATTTTAAATTTCTCATGACCAGACCCTTACCCGAAATTGCCGCCGCTGTATTGCAGGCAAAACTGGTGGTCGCTAATGATTGCGGACCATCGCATATCGCGCAGTTCTCAGGAGTTCCTTATGTCGGGGTATTTCATGAACTCAATCGCGAGTGGTTTTGGGCACGTAACAACACCCTCGACGTCATACCAGCAGATGGTTCGACGGATATTAAACATGTCAGTGTTCAAGCAGTATTGGCCGCCTGTATAAAATTAATTTAGTATTTCAGGCGCTTAGTCCACTAAAAATTTATTCAAAAAATAATTGCGTACTATTTGAGTTAGTAAGCCAATTGGTCTATATCATTTTTCAAAAAACTATTGCAAATGATGCCATATATAGGTCGGCTCCTTGTTGCGGTACTCTTGTTCAATCCAGGGTTTGTCTAGGCGATCGATTTACAGCCTAATGATATTGTTGCGCCCAAACCAGATAAAAACTACTTTACTATCAGTTACTTCGGTACTGAAAACGGTACTGCATACAAGAACGGCTCGATTGTGTACCGTGGCCGTTATGAGAGCCCAGAAAATGGTATCAATAGCGCAGTCCTGAGGGCAGCGAGAAGTTATGAAATAGATGGCACGCCTGCAATCTCTTATTTGCAACTCGGTTACGGCTCGATCAAGCCGTCAGGATCGCTGTCGGATTATCCTTCAGACACGGGAGTGAGCGATTTAACGTTGGCTACCGCGATCTGGCCCTATGTCAATTGTGAAACGCGAACTTATTTCGCAGTCGCTGGTTATGTGACGGTTCCAACAGGGAGTTATTCAAGTCAAATACCATTTAACTACGGTGAAAATCGTTTTAAATTTGATTTACAGCTGGGGTTTCAGAAAAACTTAGTTTGAGATTTGGATGCAATGATTGCAGACGACACCATGTGGTTTGGCGCAAATAATCAATGTGGTGCCGCGTGTCAGTCCCTCTCCAATGCTACGCTCACTCAAAAACCTCTGACAACGCTCCAGCTTGGACCAATTTATAAAATTAACGATACGTTTACCGTCGGGGCGAGTTATTTTTACGTAGCTGGTGGCGGGACGAGTATCAACTCAATCGATCAGAATAATGTAACGAACACTCAGAGGTTTTTACTCACTGCATAAGCCCATACAGCGATTGGCAGATTCACCTTGCAATACGGTCGTGATATGGAAGTAAGTAATGGTTTTTATCAAAACAGACTTTTAGCGATCAGATATTTGACTGAGTTTTAAGCCGTCTATGTAAGGCTGTATGGGGACGGAGGTTTTGGCTATTTCTGCTAAGCTTAAATCAAAACGCTTTCCCACCCATTACCTTACACACTGCAGAGGCTTGAACGTGAAAAGAAAAATTGCACTGGTGACTGGCGCGGGCAGAGGCATTGGTTTCGCTGCAGCAAAAAGTCTCATTTCCGAGGGTCGATTTGTAGTCATGATCGATAACAAACCTATCGATCATGAAAAGCTAGGGCTTTCCGAGGACGATGCTTTGTGTTTCAGAGGTGACGTGACTGACATGGCTTTCATGGGGCGAGTGCGAGAACAAACCGAAGCCTTGCATGGCGTGATCACCATATTAGTGAACAACGCCGGGATCTCACCCAAGCGAACAGATGGTAAATCCAGCGGGATTCTCGATTTGACGCTTGAGGAGTGGACGAACGTGTTCAATGTCAACCTCACGTCCATGATGCGTATCTGCCAGTTACTGATTCCTGGTATGCAGGAGCAGGGTTTTGGTCGTATTGTCAGTGTGTCTTCGCTGGCAGGGCGTTCCAAGTCATTAGTGGCGGGTCCAAGCTATATGGCCTCCAAGGCAGGAATGCTCGGGTTGACGCGTTCAATCGCGACTGAAATGGGCCCGAACGGTATAACTGCTAATTGTGTCGCACCAGGACGGATCCTGACAGATATGGCAAGACTGGCGGGTGAAGAAGTGAATCTTCGTTATGCCGAACAGATCCCTGTTCGCAGACTTGGCACACCAGAAGAGGTCGGTGCAGCAATTGCTTTTCTTTGTGCAGACTCGAGTGGTTTTATTAACGGTGCGACGATCGATATTAATGGTGGTTTTTTTATGTCCTAGGTCTGGTGTATCGCTTGAAGGAAAGCGGCCCCTCAGAGAATGAGTCAGTTAAGAGGTTCGTCAATAGCGTTTGTGTTTTTTGAACCTAGATAAAAAAACTGCTATACTCTTTTTCTTTGTAGCGCCCGTAGCTCAGCTGGATAGAGTACCTGGCTACGAACCAGGGGGTCGTAGGTTCGAATCCTGCCGGGCGCACCAGTACACCAAGGGGTTACAGATTTAGGTCTGTAACCCCTTTCGGTTTTCTGGACGCTATTGTTTTCACATTTTGTTGCATTTAATAATTTGGCTGTCATTTTTTTTTCTTACCATTCGGTAATTATTCATATAAAAGCTTGTGCTCTGAGGCACACAATCTATATGATGTCTAAATGACAAGTTCAAAACACTCCTTGATGTATCTCAGATTTTTAAATCTGATTCAGGCTGTCCGCAAGATCCCGACTTTTCCAACTCTGGATCCTGTAGAAGAACGTCTGCTTAACCAGCTCGCAGCGCTGTGGCATTCTGGTAAAAATATCAGTGTGCTTGAGGCGATGGGTCTTTCCACAGAAATCTCCGCTACGACTGCTCATCGTCGTTTAAAAACGCTGATAAAAAAAGGCATGATTGCGCTGAACCCTGATCAAACAGATAGCCGCATCAAATATGTCGTCTCTACTGATCTGACCTCGCAATATTTCACCTCGATTGGTCAGGCGCTTGAGCAGGCACAGCAGACTGATTAAACATGCTTGTGAGCGTCTGCTAATGTCCCGTATGTCTGAACTACCCACCCCAACTCGTTTGACGGAGTGGGTTTTTTCTATTGCGCTTGCTGCGGGTGTCGCAGCGCTTTGGGTCGGCCTCTATAAACTCAATACGATTTTTTTCGAATCAATAGGCGTGAGTCGCTACATAACCTGGATATTTTTGCCAGCAGCGATTCGAATGATTTCGGTCATGTTGCTTGACTGGATTGGTGCGGCGGGTTTGTTTGTGGGGGCTATTATCACGAGCGACCCCATTGCTAATCAGAATTTATCCGAGGCGATCGCACTGGCTGGTATGTCTGCCCTAGGACCTGTAATTGCAGTTTTTTTTTGTACGCGGTGGTTGAGAATGCCGGCTAATTTGTCCGGCTTAGGTCCCAGACAATTAACCCTATTCGGACTGGTCGGAGCGCTTTGCAATGTCATTCCACATAATATTTATTTTTATGTTTCGGACCGTATGCGCAGCCCTTTAGAGGGTATTTCCCCGATGTTTGTTGGTGATCTGCTCGGCACTGTGATTATTTTGTATGTTTGCGCCCTGGTGTTGAAATATTTTTTCCCTGAAAGAAAAAAACTCAATCAGCCCGTCAGATAAACCCTCTGGTTATAAACCAAACGCTAGACCCAGCCGCGCTTCCACTTGGAAGCGTTTTTTAATTCGCGCCATGGCATTCTTTGTACGCGCCCCGTCAAGGCGGCTTCAAGGTCTACGTCAGTGATCGGTGCGCCTGGGATGTCAGGTGTTACAACGGCTACAACCAAAAAGTGTTTCTCTTTATTTTGAGGGGTCACCGCAGACCACTTGCTGAGCAGCAGTTTTTTCGGACTCACAGGATTTGTCCTGACGGCAGTTTCCACCGCCTGCTCGCAAGCATTTAGCTTTTGACTGGAGTTACTCAAGAGTAATTTTTCCATCGTCGATCACTTTTTTCCACATGACCGTTTCCTCTCGCAGTTTATTGGTCAGGTCAGAGGGACTGCCTCCCGCAGCATCGAAGCCGAGTTTGCTGAGCTGTTCAAGCAGGTTTGAGTTGGTGAGTGTTTTGTTCAGCGCCAAATTCAGTTTTGTGACAATCGGTTCCGGCAAGCCAGCAGGTCCGAACACGCCAAACCAGGTCAGTGATTCATAGCCAGGGACGGTATTCGAGAGCAAGGGGATGTCTGGCGCTGCTGAGGTAGGCTTGGGCGAGGTCACAGCTAAGGCGCGTACTTTGCCATCCTTGATATGCGGTAAGGCTGCGGAGATGGAGTCAAACATCAGGTCAAGCCGGCCCGCCATTAAATCGGGCATAGCCAGAGCTGTACCTTTGTAAGGAACATGCGTCATTTGTAAACCTGTCATGGCCAGGAATCTTTCTGTTGAAAGATGCGGAATACCGCCGATACCGGCAGAGCCAAAATTCAGTTTTCCGGGATTTTTTCGTGCGTAATCAATGAATTCCTGCATCGTTTTTGCAGGCGAGGAGAGCGGAACCACCACCACCTGGGGCGAGGCTGCGAGATAAATGATGGGGGTGAAATCTTTCGTTGCTGAATAAGGAATTTTTGGGTTGAGCAAGGGCCCAATCGTATGCGTGCTCGAGGTGGTCATCACAATCGTGTAGCCGTCGGGTGCTGCACGCGCAGCAGCTTCTGCGCCAATCACACCGGCGGCTCCAGCTTTGTTGTCGACGATAACAGTCTGGCCCAGTTCTGTGCCTAAGTGCTGCGCAACGACGCGCGATACGATGTCAGTGGCTCCGCCGGAGGGAAAGGGAACAATCAGCTTGATCGGACGCGATGGGTAGTCTTGAGCCATGCTGCTGGAGCAGAGCACGCTCAAGGCGATTGCGCAAAGTTGTGCGCGCATAGATTTCAATGTGTTGAGTGCTTTGAACATGGCTAGTGGTTTGGACTGAGTAAGTTTTTCAAGGTTGCGCAAGAGGACGAAATTCATTTTTTTGCCCGATTTGTTATGGTCACGCCGGCAATCACGATAGCCCCACCAAGGACCATGGAAAGCAAGATAGGTTCTGCTAAGACCAGGTAGCCCAGCAGAACACCAAACACGGGAACAAGATTAGTAAACGCTACTGTGCGCGCAGGTCCAATAGTTTTCACCCCCTCGCTATACCAGATGAAGGCGAGTGCCGAGCCAAAGCTGCCGAGATAGAAAATAGCGCCTGCATTTTTCCAGGTCACCATTTCTGTTGTGAGCAAAGGTAACTCAAAGGCTGCACCGAGCAGCAGAAAAACGGTACCAAACAAGGTGGCATACGTGGTGGCCGCAATGGGTGAGAGACCTTTAAGGGCAAAACGACTGATCAACGTATAGGCGACCCAACTGACAATCGCGGTCATCATAAAAAACTCACCCCAGCCAAAGGCACTGATAATGCTCTGGGTGGCGTGCAGGACATCTCCTTTGGTCACGATAGTAATCACGCCGATAAAGGCGAGGAGCAATCCTCCCCAGCGATGCCAGCCTAGCCTTTCCTTAAGGATCAGCGTCACTGAAATACCTGTGAGGATAGGGCTCATCGCGACCAGCAGTGCGGTTTTTCCTGCAGGCATACGCTCAAGCGCAGCTAAAAAGAAAACGTTGTAGATGCTGATACCAGTCACACCCAGTGCCAGAGTTGAAAAAAACTGGTTGCGCGTCAGTTTGGGCAGGCCGCCTTCGAGACGATAGGCGACGATCAATAAAATGACCGAGGCGACTAAAAACCGACCTGTCGCAATGGTCATGTGTGGCATGCTTTGCGCGGTCATTCTGCCTGCGATGAATGTACCGCCCCAGAATAAGGCGCAAAGGATCAGCTTGATATAAGCCCAGCGCGATTGTTTAGTCAGCAGAGGTGCCAAAACTAGCTCACCACATTGATGGGGTGGCCTTGGTGAAAGGCATTGAGGTTGGCAATGATGCCTTGCATCAGGCGGTTCATGCCATCTTCATTGGCCCAGGTGATGTGGGGAGTAATGATCAGGTTGGGGTGATTGAACTCGAGCAGCTCGGGCGCATTGACGGGCGGCTCGATCGACAGAACGTCCAATGCTGCGCCACCGAGGTGACCGCTTTGCAGTGCGTCAAGTACGGCCTGCTCATTGATCAGAGGTCCGCGCGCTGTGTTGATCAGCATGGCACCAGGTTTCATGCGAGCGATTTCCGCGTGCCCGATCATGCCGCGTGTGGCCTCAGTGAGCGGACAGTGCAAAGTGATGAGGTCACTTTGAGCCAGCAAGGTTTCAAATCGAACATAGCCAGGCCGGATTTCGTGACGATTACGATGTTCACCAAATAAGACATTCATGCCAAGGGCTTGTGCGAGGGTAGCAACCTCGTTGCCAATCGCACCCCGTCCGAAAATCCCCAGAGTTGCGCCGCGCACGTTCAGTAAGGGTGTGCCGTGCACACAGAAATGCGGTGAGGCGGCCCAGGCTTTGCGGGCAGTCGATTGATAATAGGGGAGTGCGCGGCGCAGGGCAAAAATAAATCCAATGACGCCTTCAGCAACACTCTGGCGCGAATAACCTGGCACATTTGAGACTGTCACGCCGTGTTCGCGACACGCTTGCAAGTCGACACAGTCATAGCCCGTTGCCGCCACGCAGACAAATTTGAGCTTTGGAAGCTTTTGTAAAATCTGGGCAGTCAGTTTGACCTTGTTGGTAATGCAGATATCGGCATTGAGCAGGGCGTTGATGACTTGTTCCGGATCAGGCTCTGTAGCGGGACGATTCGTCCAGTGTGAGACCCATTCTGGTCGGGCTAGAGGCTCTGGAATGGTGTCGCTGTCAAGGAATACGATCTGCATGTTTATACTTGGATCCAAGGAGTTGCTGAGGGCTAGGGATTACACCTATATTGCACTATTCAGCATTAAATCACGATGTAGTGCTTTGAACGAGTTAATCTGCGTTGGCTCGATTTAAATAACCTTGCTTTCCTGGCCTTGCCGGAACTGAACACCATGTCTGAAAGTGGCCGAGCATCTTGATGGAGTCCGTTTTGCCTGAAAATGAAACTGCTGATCTGCCACTCTTGCCTGAAGTGATTGCTTCAAGGGTCTATTTCAAGGGGGCGGAATCTCAAAACGTGATGCTTGAAGACATCGCAGCGACCCTCTCGAATCCAGACAACATGCTCTGGATCGGGCTAAAAGATCCTGATTTGGCCATGCTTGAGTTAGTGGGCAAGCAGCTGGGGTTAACAGACGAGGTCGTGGGCGATCTGCACGCAAGACATCGCTTGCCAAAAGTCATGGATTATGACGAGGTGGTACTGGTTGTCGCCAAGACGGTTGAAATCCGTGAGGCTGATGGCTTGCCGAGTTTTGGCGAGACACAGATGCTGATCGGTCCGAATTTTTTACTCACCACACGGCGTGGCGCGGTGTCCTCGCATACCGAGTTGCGTAACCGTCTTGAAAAGTTGCCAGGGCGCATCGCACGCGGCTCTGATTATATTGCGACAGAATTAATCGATCTGCTGATTGATCGTTACAACGTGGCCTATGATCAGTTCGAAAGAACGGTTGAAAATATTGAACAATCGATGTTGATCCGGGGTATTGAGGGGTTCAAAGTAAGAAAACTCTACCAGATTCGACGTGATTTCCAGCGCATGCACAGCATGATTTCTCCACTGGAGGAGGTGTGCAGGCGCCTGTCTCATATCGAGATGATGCCGATCAGTGCTGCCGAGCGCTTGCATTTTGCAGATCTGTCGGATCGGGTCGGACGTGTCGATCGTTTACTGGATAATCTGGGGGACAGCTTGGCCTTTGCGTTTGAAGCCGGGATGCTGATCGAGCAATCCAAACAAACTGATACCACCCGCAAACTCGCAGCCTGGGCAGCTCTTCTCGCTGTTCCGACTGCAATCGCAGGTATTTATGGAATGAACTTTGAGAACATTCCTGAACTCAAATGGAAATATGGGTTTTTGATGTCCATCGTTTTGATGGGTACGATTTGCTGTGTGATGTATTACAAATTCCGCAAAGCGAAATGGCTGTAGCCGGATATATTTTTTTAAATTTAAATGAAATCAATAGGTTGTCATAAATAATGATGCGGATTTTGTGGTCTTTGGTGTTGGCATTGACCTGCTTGGGTCTGATAGACCTTGACTCTGGTGCTGGCCTCCAAGGCAAGGCCTTTGCCGCAGGGAGTTACACATTGACAGGACGCATTGTCCAGGTCTCTGATGGTGACACCATCAATATTCTGATTGAACGTCAAACTCATCGTATCCGGCTGGCGAATATTGATGCTCCGGAAACAGGGCACGGCAGTGCTCGCTCGGGTCAGCCTTTCGGTGAGGCATCCCGAAAGCATCTGGCCGAACTGGTGGCTGGTAAAACGCTAACCCTGGTCTGCTATGAAAAAGATCACTACGGCCGCGATGTCTGCGATATCCCTGTTGAGGACACGACGGCTAATCGCTTGCAAGTTAAAAGCGGGATGGCGTGGGCCAATCAGCAGGGCGGTGGCAAATATTTGCGTGATCGCAGCCTGCTGGAGCTTGAAAAACAAGCGAGGACTGCGCGTGCCGGTCTATGGGCTGAGCCAAAACCGGTTGCGCCATGGGTTTGGCGTCAAGTTTGCTGGCAAAAACATCAATGCGAATGATTCACTGGAAGGCGAAAACAATGTGTGCAAAAAAAATATCCTTGCACCCGCAACTTCGCTGGGTAGGTCTGACGGCGCTCCTGCTAGCTGTATGCACTCTGGCGGGCTGCGGTCCTGAATCGCGTGAGACACCGATTAATAGCCCTTACGCGCACGGGGCTGAAAAAGACAACACACTCTATACGGCCTTTGCGCAGCATTCACCCAAATTCCTCGATCCCGCACGTTCCTATTCAACGGATGAAACGCCTTACACCTACAATATTTACGAGCCGCTCTATGGTTACCACTATCTTAAGCGTCCCTATGAATTAATTCCTCGGGCAGCAAGTGCAGTCGCTGAGCCAAAATTTTTTGACGCCGAGGGTAATGCTCTCCCGACTGATGCAGCTGTCAACACCATCGCTGAAAGCGTCTATGACATTCCGATCAGACCCGGTATTTTGTTTCAGCCCCATCCGGTTTTTGCTCGCGAGGCAGATGAAAAGTTTAGCTACTGGCCCATCAGTCCCGAGGTCTTGAAAGACAAATTTGCAATCACTGATTTTAAGAAAACCGGCACGCGTGAGTTAACGGCCTACGATTTTGTTTATGCACTCAGGCGGCTGGCAAGTCCGCGCGTGGCCTCTCCAATTTTTGCAACACTGGCTGAGCATATTGTGGGGTTTGACGCTTACGGGATTCGCTTGCGCGAGGTGGATACGCAGCTACGTAAAGATCTGCCTGCAGGAACCAGGGATCTGCCCTGGCTTGATTTGCGCGATATCGGTTTTGCGGGCGTCGAGGCACTCGATGCCCATACGCTTCGTATCCGGGTCAAAGGTCTCTATCCTCAGTTTAAATACTGGCTGGCGATGACTTTTGTTGCACCGATTCCCTGGGAGGCGGATCGTTTTTACAACCAGCCTGGCATGGCTGAAAAAAATCTTTCCTTAAATAACTGGCCCGTGGGGACTGGACCCTACATGCTGGGTGAGTCGATCCAGAATCGTCGTCACGTACTGGAGCGCAATCCTAATTTCCGTGGCGAACCCTATCCTTGCGAAGGTGAGCCGGGCGATCGCGAGGCAGGACTTTTAGTGGATTGCGGAAAGATGACGCCGTTTATTGATCGTGTCGTGTTCAATATGGAAAAAGAGAGTATTCCTCTGCAGGGCAAGTTCATGCAGGGTTATTACGATATTCCTCAGGTCGATCGCAGTGATACGGGTGTTGCGATGCTGGTTGCTGCCAGTGACTCCTCTGAAAAAGCAGCACTCTATGCCCAGCATGGGATTCAACTGCCAACGACGGTTGAGGCACAGTCGCGTTATTTTGGTTTCAACTGGAAAGACCCTGTAGTGGGTCTGGGCGATACGCCAGAGCAGCAAATCAAAAATCGCAAGCTGCGTCAGGCCTTGAGTATCGCGTTTAACTGGGAGGAGTACGTTGCGATCTTCGAAAATGATCAGGCACAGGTAGCCTATGGTCCAGTACCTCCCGGTATTCTGGGTTATCAGGGGGGAGTTGAGGGTATTAACCGTGTGGTCTATGACCCCAAGGATGGCAAGCCAGTCAGAAAATCACTGGAACACGCCAGGCGTTTGTTAGCGGAAGCAGGCTATCCAAACGGACGGGATGAGAAGACGGGTCAGCCGCTGGTTTTGTATTTTGATTCGACGGGGGGCGCTGGTGGCTCAAGCCCGATGCTTGACTGGATGCGCAGGCAGTTTGAACGACTGGGCGTGCAATTGGATATCAGGGCAACTGATTACAACAGGTTTCAGGACAAGATGGCGCGCGGTGTCGCGCAGATGTTCATGTGGGGCTGGGTTGCAGATTATCCCGATGCCGAAAACTTTTTGTTCTTACTTTATGGCCCGAACGTCAAAGCCGGCAAGGGTGGTGAAAATGCAGCCAACTATGTCAATGCTGAGTACGATGCGCTTTTTGAAAAAATGCGCGACTTGCCAGACGGACCTGAAAAAGAACAGGTCATCGCTCGCATGACGACCATTCTGCAGGAGGACTCGCCCTGGATGTTTGGTGTGTTTCCCAAATCGGGCGGTGCCTTTCAGCAATGGGTGGGTAATGCAAAACCGACGCAGATGGTGCGAAATGTTTTGCAGTTCATGAAAATCGATAGCAAGCTACGGGTACAAAAAATCAACGAATGGAATCCGCCAGTCTGGTGGCCCTTAGGTTTGTTGTGTGTTTTGCTCGGGCTGGCGCTCTGGCCTGCCTGGCTTGCTCTGCGCCGACAGGACCGGCAGACTGCCTTTGGCGGTGTCGCAGCGGGAGATAAAAAATGATCGGCTATGTTTTGCGTCGACTGCTGTATGGTGTGCTGATTCTGCTTGGGGTGAATCTGTTTACTTTCGTGTTGTTTTTTGCAGTCAATACACCAGACGATATGGCGCGACTCGCCATTGGAGGTCAGCGGGTCAGTGCTGATGCGATTACCAAATGGAAGGTCGAGCGCGGTTACGACAAGCCCTTGTTCCTCAATATGCAGGCTTCGGGTTCAGACAAATATACCGAGACGATTTTTTATCGTCGTTCGGTTCCGTTACTGAAATTTGATTTTGGATCTTCGGATGGCGGGCGTGATATTAGTCGCGAGATCCGCGAGCGGATGGGACCTAGCTTAGCCTTGGCCCTGCCTACTTTTGTGCTTGGGTTGATGGTCAGTGTGGCGTTTTCATTGATGCTGGTGTTTTTTCGTACTACACGACTCGATTTCTGGGGAGTGGTACTGTGCGTAGTGATGCTGTCGATCTCCGGTCTTTTTTATATCATTGCTGGTCAGTGGTTGTTTTCAAAACTCCTGCGTCTGGTTCCTTATTCGGGCTTTTCGGGCGGCTGGGATATCGTGAAATTTTTAGCTCTGCCGATATTGGTCGCCATCATTTCGCGACTGGGGCCTGAGTCTCGCTTCTACCGTAGTCTTTTTCTCGAAGAAATTGGCAAAGACTATGTTCGTACCGCGCGCGCAAAGGGTCTGAGTGAAAGAGTTGTGTTGTTCCGGCATGTCTTGCGCAATGCCATGTTGCCTATCCTGACCGGTACGGTCTCCGCCTTGCCCTTGCTCTTCATGGGTAGTTTGATCGCTGAGTCCTTTTTCGGCATTCCGGGACTTGGGAGTTACACCATTGACGCGATCAGCAGTCAGGATTTTTCCGTTGTGCGGGCCATGGTGTTCCTTGGCTCGGCTCTTTATATCGTAGGCCTGATCATGGCTGATATTTCCTACACACTCGCTGATCCGCGCGTGCGTTTCGAGTAGCCACTATGCCTAAAATAATTTTCCTCTGGACCGATATTGCGCTATTTGCGCTACTGACCCTGGTGTTTGCCTATGCCTGGCATGTGAGGCGTTCTCCTGCCTTGCGTTCAACCTGGACAAGAGTCGCACGCAGCGCGCCAGCGATGTGCTCGGCGGTTGTACTGCTAGCTTTTGTTGTGATCGGGTTGCTGGATTCTGTGCATTATCAGCCTTTGTTGCCGCCAGTTGCCAGGGCTACAGCATCTTCTGGCCAGAGTAATCCTTCAGCTGTTGAACCGAATACAGCCTCGAACATTGCACCAAAACCTGCGCCGATTTATGCGCCTAAAGTCGTTTCGTTACTGGATAGTTTGCTCGACGATACGGCCTTCGTGAAACCTGAGAAAACATATTCTGCGCCACTGGCTTATCAACAATTCACCAAAGAGTCGATTTTGCAGGAGGGGGGGGAGCCAACGCGAGATTTTCCGCGACTGCGTTTTGGCGGTAAACATCTTGAACAACCCACCACACAGTGGGGCGGGGATGTAGTTAAACGCTTGAGTCTCGGGCTCTTGGCGGGTGCGTTATTTTCGTGTCTGCTTGTTGGCATAACTGTACGTGCTGGCGCCGGGAGTTTGCGTCAGATCTGGGAGGCCGACACAGAGTTACCCTGGCGTGCCATGCTGATCACAGCGACGCTGATGTCGCTGAGCTTTGGGGTAGTCTTTGCGCTGGCCAGTGGCTATCATGTCCTGGGCACAGATCGCACGGGTAATGACGTTCTGTGGCAAGCTCTCAAAAGCATCCGTACGGCCTGGGTGATTGGTAGCCTGACAACCGTGGCAATGTTGCCTCCCGCGATACTGCTGGGCATTGCATCCGGCTATTTCAAGGGCTGGATTGATGATGTGATTCAGTATGTCTACACCACTCTGACATCGATCCCGGGGGTGTTACTGATTGCGGCCTGCGTATTGATGATGCAGGTCTACATCGATACCAATCCTGGTTTGTTCCCGACCGCAGCGCAACGTGCCGATCTGCGATTGTTTTTGTTGTGCATGATCCTTGGGCTGACGGGCTGGGCAGGCTTGTGCAGGATGTTGCGTGCCGAGGCACTCAAGTTACGTGAACTTGAATACGTCCAGGCTGCGCGTGCCTTTGGTGTTTCGCATTGGCGCATCATGGCTCGTCATTTAGTTCCAAACGTCATGCACATTGTCCTGATTACTGTAGTGCTGGAGTTTTCAGGATTGGTGCTGTATGAGGCTGTCCTGTCCTATCTTGGGATTGGTGTCGATCCGACGATGAACTCGTTTGGCTCGATGATCGAGAAAGCACGTTTCGAAATGTCACGCGACCCAATGATCTGGTGGAATTTATTAGCGGCTTTCGTCTTCATGCTCGCTCTGGTGCTCGCGGCGAACCTGTTCGCCGATGGTGTGCGTGATGCGTTTGATCCGCGTAGCCGCAGTTTTCGGCCAAGACGGTTTAAGTTACCCGCTATGTCTGGTAAGACTTTTGCGACGGGTGCCTCTGCGTACCATTCCGTGTCACAAGCAACGGTGCAGTCAAAGATTGAATCCGTCTCGCAGTCAACTCCTCAGCAACAAGTCCTGAGCGTTTCGAATCTTGATATCGCGATCGATGCCGAGGATCAGCTGCGTTTTGCAGTCAAAGCATTGGCGCTGAGCGTGAGCCGCGGTGAGACCTTTGCGCTCGTCGGAGAGTCGGGTTCGGGAAAAAGCATGACGGCCATGGCGCTGATGCGCTTACTGCCTGAGGCTTTGCGAGTGACGCGTGGTGAAATAAAGCTTGATGATCTGGAACTCAATACGTTATCGGAGTCCTCGATGCGTGCTGTGCGAGGGGGGCGGGCAGGGATGATATTTCAGGAGCCTGCGACGAGTCTGAATCCTGTCATGCGCATCGGGGAACAAATTCTAGAACCCATCCTTACGCATACTGTTTTGCGTGGCCCTCAGGCACGCGCCCGAGCGATTCAATGGCTTTCCCGTGTCGGGATCCCGGAGCCAGAGCTTCGCATACATGATTACCCCTTCCAGTTCTCCGGCGGACAAAAGCAGCGCATCATGATCGCAATTGCTTTGGCCGCAGAACCAGAATTACTGATCGCGGATGAACCCACTACTGCGCTAGACGTCACGGTCCAGGCACAAGTGCTTAAACTGCTTGCTGAGATCCAGCAAGAGTTAGGTATGGCGGTATTACTCATTACTCACGATCTTGCAGTAGTGCGCGATGTGGCCGATACCGTTGCCTTGATGCGTCACGGTGAAATTGTTGAAACAGCGCCTGCCGACGAATTTTTCACTGCACCTAAACACGCTTATGCGCGAGAGTTGTTTGAGGCGATTCCGACTTATGCCAAGCGCGGCAAGCCTTTGTCTCACAGCGGCCGGGAGCGGTCTGCGGCGAGCGCCGTTGCTGCAGATAATTCTGAGCCCTTCACCAAGCAGCTTGGCGAACAGCGTCTCGTTGTAGAGAATTTAAATGTCCATTACCCCATTCGCAAAGGCTTTTTACGCCGCATTGCAGGCTGGAATAAAGTTGTACGGGGGGTGAGTTTTAGCCTGCATGCTGGTGAAACGATGGCTCTGGTCGGCGCCTCGGGTTGCGGTAAAACGACGGTTGCCAAAGCGTTGTTACGACTGATGGATCCAAGTGTTGCTGTCACGGGCTCAGCCCGCCTTGGGGACCAGGCCTCACTCAAGGCCACCGGCAAGGCCTTAATGGCCATCCGTCGCCAAATTCAGATCGTCTTTCAGGATCCCTATGCCTCTCTGGATCCTCGTATGCGTATCGGAGCTATTTTGCAAGAGGGTATTGCTGCCTTGCGTCCAGAGTGGTCCGCTAAAGAGCACATGCGCAGGATTTCTTATTTGCTTGAGCGCGTGGGACTGCCCGCAGATGCGGCCGAGCGTTATCCGCATGAGTTTTCGGGTGGGCAGCGACAGAGGATTGCCATTGCACGGGCGCTAGCGGTCGAGCCTAAAGTGCTGATTCTTGATGAACCCACCTCGGCGCTCGATGTCTCGGTACAGGCTCAGATTTTAGATTTGCTAAGCGATTTGCAGCGAGAAACCGGTATGGCGTATTTACTGATTACGCATAACTTTGGCGTGGTTGAATATATTGCAGATAGCGTGGCAGTGATGGACGCTGGGCAAATAGTCGAGATGGGAGAGACGAATCAGGTATTGCATCGACCCCAGAGTCACGTCACCCGTGAGTTACTGGCGTCGGTTCCCAGATTAAGTTTTGGCGCTTAGTTTGTTTTCAAGGACTCCTGCTGTCTTTAGCTCGTGTGCCGATATCTAGGTAAAACGACCTCCGTTATACTGTCTGGTACTTGATTTGTACGTACTTGCCCTCATTACAGGTCATATGGGACTCAAAGTTTTCGATCTTCAGTGCAGCAACGGCCACGTGTTTGAGGGCTGGTTCGGCTCGCACGAAGATTATGACTCTCAGCAGGCCAGGGGACTTGTTACTTGTCCAATGTGTCAAAGCGATACCATTACCAAAAGGCTCTCTGCTCCACGGCTTAACGTCGGACACTTCAGCGAATCGCAAATCGCTGCAGAATCAAACGCTCACGCCAGTACACAGAGTGCTTCAGCTGAAATGTCGGCCGACATCCAGCAAACTCAAAAGTTTGTAGCAGCCTCTCCTGAGTTAGCGAAGATTCAGGCCGCTGTGATGGTACAGATGCGTGAATTTATTCGTAAAACTGAAAACGTCGGTGATCGTTTTGCCGACGAAGCGCGCAAAATCCACCAAGGTGAAACTGAAGTTCGCCCCATTAGAGGCACTGCAACGTCCGAAGAGCGCGAATCATTGGCCGAGGATGGTATCGCTGTGGTTGCCTTGCCGGATTTCCTCGATACGGACCGGATGCAGTAATTGGTGAACTGTCGGCCGGATTGCGGTGCCTGTTGCATCGCACCTTCTATTACGAGCCCCATACCCGGCATGCCTGAAGGCAAACCTGCGGGCGTGCGTTGCGTTCAACTTATGCCGGATAACCGCTGCGCGATCTTTGGTCGTCCCGAGCGACCAGCATTTTGTGGTGGTCTGCAGCCCGCTGCGGAAATGTGTGGCGAGAATAGGGAGTACGCCTTGCTGTGGCTCGGGGCGTTGGAGCGTGCGACGGGTTGAGATATTTTTTTGTATTCATATTCAATCAAGCGCCACATATGGATAATTTATTTTTAAAATTTTTTAAAAAATTATTAAAAATTTATTCAAAAATTACTGTTTGAACTGAGCATAAAAAATGGGCGATCTTTTGGTCGCCCATCTAATTTTGAAGTGAACACTCCCGAAGGCGCCTTCACCCAGATTTACATCACGCGGCTACGGTACTCGCCTGTGCGTGTGTCAATCTCGATTTTGTCGCCAATGTCGCAGAACAATGGCACTGGCAATTCGTGGCCGGTATTGATCTTGGCGGGTTTCATGACCTTGCCTGAGGTGTCACCGCGCACAGCAGGCTCGGTGTAGACGATTTCACGCACAAGCATCGTGGGCAATTCTACAGAGATAGCACGGCCGTCATAGAACACAACCTCAACAGGCATGCCCTCTTCGAGGTAGTGCAGCGCGTCGCCCATGCTGTCGGCTTCGATTTCGTACTGGTTGAAGTCGCTATCCATAAACACATACATCGGGTCGCCAAAGTACGAGTAGGTGCACTCTTTGCGATCGAGTACCACCAGGTCGAATTTTTCGTCTGCTTTTGACACTGTTTCGGCAGGTGAGCCGGTCAGCAGGTTTTTGAATTTGAATTTGACAACAGAGGCGTTGCGGCCTGATTTGCTGTACTCGGCGCGCTGAATGACCATGGGGTCTTTGCCAATCATGATGACGTTGCCGACGCGCAACTCTTGTGCGGTTTTCATTCGAATAAACTCCGGTAGCTATGAGTCTCCGGGACTGTACAAGCCGGAGTTAGGGATAGAAAAGCCCTCTATTTTAGCCTTTCTGGGGCAAAATTGCTTTGCTCGCTGCTTTCATGAGACAAAACGCGTTAAGTGACCCAGCTAAGTCGGGTAGTGCAGCTTGTTGGTTGCAGAATTCTCGTGCTTGTTTTTGCCAGTTGTTAAAGTTCGCTGGCTGAAGTTGTTGCTGCAAGACGCTTGAGAACTCAGAGATATTGGACTGGGTATCCGCAGCATGATCCCTGTCCGGGTTATTTTTATAGCCGGATATATTTGCTCTTGAGCCGATTTTGGCCTGATCGGAAGGACTGTCTAGTTCGCCGGTATTAGATTGCTCACTCGCTGGATTCCAGTCGAGCATTAATTGACAAATACCCTCAGATAATCCGCTGCGTGCTAACCAGGCTTTTAATTTCAGCAGATGCGTATTTTCTGTCTGGGGGTAGAGCTGCCAGATCAGTGGCTTGCCAGACCAGATACCACGAACAACCGAATCCTCACCGCGGACAAAGTTCAGATCGGCTGTCCAGAGGATTTTGTCGTATTCTGTTTGAGGTAAAAATGGCACACGCTCGATCAACAACTGCCCATGCTGACCAGAGTGATATTGAGGATGGACCCCAGCGGGAATCAGCAGAACGCTTTGCACCGGGTTTGCGCTAAGTACCTCCAGCAGTGAGTCAACTGGCGCATTCTCATAGCAAAATAAGTTGATGAGTCGCGCGGCTGGTTTGTCTGGTGCGTCCGGGAAAAGCGCTTTCCTTGTGGTTTGGCTCAGCCCGAGACTCTCCAGAAACGTGCGTTGCGCAGCACGATCTGCTTGCCAGCTATCGCGTTTGTCAAGCAGATCAGTTTCACGCAGTAAACCGCCTGTTCCATGCGTGAACCCCGGAAAGAAAAAATGCGAGGACAAACCATCACTGCGTAAGGATGGTAGTTGATGGCAGCCTTCTACCCAATCTTCAGCACTCAGGTATTCAAGATTGATCCAGAGATTTTGCTTGAGCTGGCTCTGATGTAATTTAGCCAGATAGGGCTCGGGCAAGTCGCAGGAAAAAGTTGCGATGCTGACTTCACGCGGTGTGAACTCAGTCGCCTGGGACCAGTTAATGATTTCAACTCCGCTGAGATCTTGTCTGGCAAGGCATTTGATTGCGGGCTCAAGCCGTTGAAAGCTTTCCAGATCGTCGACCCAGAGGCGCATTCGCCAGTTGTGTTCATGGTGGAGTTGACGCACCAGACGCCAGGTCACACCGATGTCGCCGTAGTTATCAAGCACTCGACAAAAGACGTCTGCCTGCATGGTCAGTGGAAATGTGTGGGAGCCGTTTCTGCGTCTTCAGGAAGCTCGGCATGGACCATTTCTCCCGAAGGATTCGGGAAATAGGGCGCGCCGCAATCTTCACAGAACTCTGGTGGCAGGATACCGGGTAGACGCCTGATCTCCGTCACGCAGCACTCTTTGAGCAAGGCTGCGATTTCTTCATTGGTTTCAAGCGGTGTTTCGTGCTCGGGGCGATCTTGTTCGTCTTCGGGACCATAGAGTGGCCAGAGGCAACCGTAGATGACTTCGGTCTGATTTTTTTGAGTAAAGCCGATGCGGTATTCATCGATATGTTCTTCGCCACAGCCTGCGATCACCGCCCGTAATTGACTGGGCTCAACATTCAGGGCACTGACAAGCCAGGAGACTGCCGCTTTGACCGATAAGGGGCGCACACGGCGATCCGCCTCGCGATTACTTACGTAATAAGCATCCGGGATCAGGATCTCAAAGCCACAGCCAGCCAGTAAGCTATTAAAGGTGGCTTGAGTGTGTTCACTCCAGTTGACGAGACATTGTTTGCGGGCCTCACCTAACTCGCCTGGTTCGTCCTGCCAGTGAAAAATGGTTGCTCCCTCGGGCACGGCGACCGCTGCAACCAGATAGCGCGTATCAGCCAGCATGTTGAAGGCTTCGGTTTCAACATTGAGTTTGGGCGTTTCGTTACCTGTGTTCAAGGTGATCGCACCGAGCTTTTGCATCCAGTCCCAGGTTTCACAAAAGGTTCGCGGCATCTGATCCAGACTCGCAAGATGCGGCATCAATGCGACTTTGGCGTGTTTGGAGAGAACCTGCGTTTTGAGTTGGTCCCCGAGTATTTTCAGACTGGCTGCGGGAATTGTTGTGGCAGGGATGCTGTAGCGTGTCCAGGCAACCAGAGGGGCGACCAGTAGCAGTACATCATAGCGCTGACCCTCGTGGACCAGTACACAGGACTCGGAGAGAGTTTCAGCTTGCTCGATCAGGACCTCATACCCGCCTGGATGGAGTTTGGACATGTGGTCCAGTGCTGCATCGATGGCCGCGTCGTTCTTATTACGCATCAGCTTGGTCAGCAGGGCAGCTAGCTCTTTTTCCCAATAACGGTCCTCGACCCGGCTGCCTGAGCTGTGCAGGGCCAGAGATAAAGCCACCAGGCGCGAAGATTCGCGCGACAGGCGGCTGGAAGGGGTCGATTGTGAACGAGGCATAAAAACATTACCAACACTTGCAAAAAGAAGACTAGTGTAACGAAGTTAAGCCGCCAGCAATTGACGCAGTACAAAGGGCAGGATGCCACCGTGCTGATAGTAATCGACCTCGATGGGTGTATCGATCCGCAATAGCACCTTGACACGCGAAGCCGGACCTTGGGTACGATGGATAACCAGCGTCACTTCCTGTTGTGGAGTAATACCCTGTTCAAGACCCTCGATATCAAAGGTTTCAGTGCCGTCTATCTTTAAGGATTGCGCACTGTCTTTGCCGAGGAACTGTAAGGGTAGTACGCCCATTCCAACCAGATTGCTGCGATGGATACGTTCAAAACTACGCGCAATGACTGCTTTAACGCCTAGCAGTTGTGTACCTTTGGCAGCCCAGTCGCGCGAAGAACCCGTCCCATACTCTTCACCACCGAAAACAACAGAGGGTGTGCCGGTATCGATATAGCGCATAGCGGCATCATAAATAGAGATCTGCTCGCAGCCGGGTTGATAAAGCGTAGCGCCTCCCTCAAAGCGTGTGCCATCTTTAGCTGCCGGGATCATCAGGTTTTTAATCCTGACGTTGGCAAAGGTGCCACGCATCATGATTTCGTGATTACCGCGTCTGGAGCCGTAGCTGTTGAAGTCTTCTTTTTTTACACCATGCTCCAGTAACCATACCCCGGCTGGTGAGCTGTCCTTGATCGACCCTGCTGGCGAGATGTGGTCGGTTGTGACTGAGTCACCAAAGATGCCGAGTGCGCGTGCACCCTTGACCCCCGGCATGGGTTGGACCTCCATTGTGAAATGATCAAAGAAAGGTGGTTCGGCAATATAGGTGGAACTAGGCCAATCGTAAACGTCGCCTGAAACACCTTCAATATGTTCCCAGAGCTTGCCGGGTTTGCTGTCGACTTTTTCGTAGTTTTTGCGGAATACTTTCGGGTCCAGCGCGTATTTCATGAGCTTTTGGACTTCTGCGGCAGTCGGCCAGATATCGCCAAGGTATACATCGCCCTTTTTGCCTTGACCAACAGGTTCTGTCATTAAATCACGCGTCATATTGCCTGCTAGGGCGTAGGCAACGACCAGGGGCGGTGAGGCAAGGAAATTGGCTTTGAGGTTTGGATGGATGCGTGCTTCGAAATTCCGATTTCCAGAAAGGACTGCTGCACAGATCAGGTCTTGTTCGACAATCGTCTTATTGAGTTCCGCAGCGATATCTCCTGCGTTACCAATGCATGTTGTGCACCCATAGGCCGCGACGTTAAAGCCCAGTTTGTCCAGATAAGGCAGCAAACCTGTTCGCTCCAGATATTCCGTGACAACCCGTGAACCAGGCGCGAGTGAGGTTTTGACATGGGAAGGGATTTTCAGTCCGGCTTTGACTGCTTTCTTGGCGAGCAATCCGGCAGCGAGCATGACGCTTGGATTGGAGGTGTTGGTACACGAGGTAATCGCAGCAATCAGGATATCGCCGTTATGCAATATTTCGGCTTTCGTAGTGCTTTTCTTATCGGCAATACTTATCGGAAAGTCTTTGTTCAGCTTGGCCGCAGGCTGGTTAAATCCGTTTTCAGCGATAGGTTTTGAAAATAATTTTTTAAAGCTATTTTTCACCTGACCAAGTTCGATACGGTCTTGTGGACGTTTAGGGCCGGCCACAGAGGGCGCCACCGTATTGAGGTCCAGTTTGACGAGCTGTGAGTAATTAATGTCAGAAGCCAGTGGTATGCCGTACATATTCTGCGCTTTAAAATAGGCCTTGAGCGCTTTGACCTCTTCTTTGCTGCGACCAGTTCCCTCGAAATACTCGATGGTGCGCGCATCGACCGGGAAAAATCCCATTGTGGCGCCATACTCAGGCGCCATGTTGCCGATCGTGGCACGATCTGTTGTTGAGAGACTGGCAGTGCCCGGGCCACAGAATTCAACAAATTTACCGACGACCTTTTCTCGTCTGAGCAACTCGGTAATAGTAAGAACCAAATCGGTCGCAGTCACTCCACCACGCAGTTTGCCAGTGAGCTCGACGCCCACTACGTCTGGTGTCAGAAAATAGACCGGCTGGCCAAGCATGCCTGCCTCAGCCTCGATACCTCCCACGCCCCAGCCCACCACGCCAATGCCGTTAATCATGGTTGTATGGCTATCGGTGCCCACCAGCGTATCAGGGTAATAGACGTCTTGTTTTTGATCGTAATGCACACCGCGAGCGAGGTATTCCAGATTGACCTGATGAACGATGCCAAATCCAGGTGGGATCACACCGAAGGTGTCGAACGCTTGCATACCCCATTTCAGGAATTGATAGCGCTCCTTGTTGCGTTGAAATTCGACTTTCATATTGAGGTCGAGTGCTTTATTTGTCGCAAAATAATCAATCATCACAGAGTGATCGACCACTAGATCGACAGGCACCAGTGGCTCAATAGTTTTGGGCGGTTTGCCCATTTTTTTAGCGACTGTGCGCATCGCTGCAATATCGGCGAGCAGGGGAACTCCCGTGAAATCCTGCAGCACGATTCGTGCTACGACAAAAGGGATTTCGTTTTCGCGTTTGGTATTGGGTTGCCAGCCGGCGAGTTCTTTGATGTGTGCTTCAGTTATTTTTTTGCCATCACAGTTGCGCAGAACAGATTCGAGCACGATGCGAAGGGAGAGAGGCAGGCGATTGATCTCCACACCGAGTGCTTGACCGAGCGCTGGTAAGGAATAAAAGTGCGCTTCTTTTTTACCTGTCTTGAATTTTTTAAGCGTGTTAAAGGTATTGTGCGACATGATGCTGTGCTCCTTTTTAACTGCTTGTTCAATGGATTCGCATGGTTTGAAACCAGTGTGATCCAGGTTTTTTCAATGCGCTGGTATCCAAGCCTGATACCTGCTCTCTTCATCCTACTCCTGAATAGGCATGACAGGAGAAAAAAACCCGCTCAAGTTGAGCGGGTTTCTTAAGTTATGAGAATGTCTGATTAATTATGCATCGACAGCGTCAGCGACATCTTTGTAATCGGCGATTTTGTCAAAATTGAGGTATTGATAGATTTTGTCGCCGTTTTCGTTGATGACACCAATGTCAGCCATGTACTCGGCTTTGGTTGGCAGACGACCGAGCTTGGAGCAGATCGCGGCCAGTTCGGCTGAGCCGAGGTAGACGTTGGTGTTCTTACCCAGACGGTTCGGGAAATTACGAGTGCTGGTTGAAATCACGGTTGCACCTTCGCGAACCTGTGCCTGGTTACCCATGCACAAAGAGCAGCCTGGCATTTCGGTACGTGCACCTGCTGTGCCGAAAACTCCGTAATGACCTTCCTCGGTCAATTGCGCAGCATCCATCTTGGTCGGTGGAGCAACCCAGAGTTTGACAGGGATGTCGCGCTTGCCTTCGAGCAGCTTGGAGGCTGCACGGAAGTGTCCGATGTTGGTCATGCAACTGCCGATAAACACTTCGTCAATTTTGACGCCAGCGACTTCTGAAAGAGTTTTCACATCATCAGGGTCGTTCGGACATGCCACGATTGGCTCGTGAATGTCGGCCAGATCGATTTCGATGATCTCTGCGTATTCTGCGTCGGCATCAGGTGCGAGCAGTTGCGGATTGGCCAGCCAGGCTTCCATGGCCTTGATGCGGCGAACCAGACTGCGCTCGTCTTCGTAGCCATTGGCGATCATCCACTTCAACATGGTGATGTTGCTATTGATGTATTCGATGATAGGCTCTTTGTTCAGGCGCACGGTGCAGCCTGCGGCTGAGCGCTCGGCTGAGGCGTCTGACAATTCGAAGGCTTGCTCGACTTTGAGATCTGGCAGACCTTCGATCTCAAGGATACGGCCTGAAAAGGCATTGATCTTGCCCTGTTTTTCAACCGTCAGCAGACCTTGCTTAATGGCATAAAGAGGAATTGCGCTGACCAGATCACGCAGGGTGACGCCAGGCTGCATTTTGCCTTTGAAGCGCACCAGGATCGACTCAGGCATGTCCAGAGGCATTACGCCCGTGGCAGCTGCGAAAGCCACTAGACCTGAACCGGCTGGGAAGCTGATGCCGATCGGGAAACGTGTGTGTGAGTCACCACCTGTGCCGACTGTGTCGGGCAACAGCATACGGTTGAGCCAGGAGTGAATGACGCCGTCACCAGGACGCAGGGAAATACCGCCGCGTGTGCTCATAAACTGAGGCAAGGTGTGGTGTGTTTTGACGTCGACCGATTTTGGATAGGCTGCTGTATGGCAGAAAGACTGCATCACCAGGTCTGCTGAGAAACCGAGGCAGGCAAGATCTTTCAGTTCGTCGCGTGTCATCGGGCCAGTGGTGTCCTGGCTGCCGACTGAGGTCATCTTTGGTTCGCAGTATGAGCCTGGACGCACGCCCTGACCTTCTGGCAAGCCACATGCGCGACCAACCATTTTTTGAGCCAGTGTAAAGCCCTTGGTCGATGCGGCAGGGTTGTGTGGCAGACGGAATAACGTTGAGGGTGGCAAGCCCAATGCTTCGCGGGCTTTGGCTGTCAGGCCACGGCCAACGATCAGGGGAATACGGCCACCAGCGCGGACTTCGTCAAACAGTACTTCAGATTTGACTTCGAAGGTAGAGATGACTTTGCCGTCTTTCAGCGCCTGACCATCGTAGGGGCGCAGTTCAACCACGTCACCCATGTTCATGTTGGCAACATCAAGCTCGATTGGGAGTGCGCCCGCGTCTTCCATGGTGTTGTAGAAAATCGGAGCAATCTTGTTGCCCAGACAGACACCACCAAAACGCTTGTTAGGAACAAAAGGAATATCTTCGCCAGTAAACCAGAGTACCGAGTTGGTCGCAGATTTACGTGAGGAACCTGTTCCGACCACGTCACCAACGTAAGCAACCAGATGGCCTTTCTTTTTCAGGTCGTTGATGAAGTTGATGGGCCCGATTTTGCCAGGCTCCTGTGGTTCGATGCCTGGACGTGGGTTTTTGTGCATCGCCAGAGCGTGCAAGGGAATGTCAGGACGACTCCACGCATCGGGAGCGGGTGACAGGTCATCGGTGTTGGTTTCTCCGGTGACTTTGAATACGGTGACAGTCAGGCTTTTAGGAACTTCAGGGCGGCTGGTAAACCATTCGCCATCGGCCCAGCTCTGCATCACGGCTTTAGCGTTTGCATTGCCCTTATCGGCTTTGTCTTTGACATCATGAAATGCGTCAAACATCAAGAGAGTTTTTTTCAGCCCATCTGCCGCAATCGTGCCGACTTCTTTGTCATCAAGCAGATCAACCAAGGGTCCGATGTTGTAGCCACCAAGCATGGTGCCCAGTAATTCTGTGGCTTTGCCGCGTGTGATCAGAGGACATTTTTCCGAACCGAGCGCAACGGCTGCAAGGTAGGAAGCTTTGACCATGGCTGCATCATCCACACCTGCAGGAACGCGATGTGTAATGAGCTCAACCAGCGTCTGGTCTTCACCAGCAGGTGGTGCCTTGAGCAACTCAATCAGATCAGCAGTTTGTTTTGCAGTCAGCGGCAGTGGTGGAATACCAAGTGCGGCACGTTCTGCAACGTGTTGGCGGTAAGCTTCGAGCATGGGAGCGCCTTTGAAAAAGTGAGATTAGGGTTCTGAATCGGATACCCGATACGAGACAACAAAAAAGTAATGCGGTACTTAAATTCTGTGCAGTGATTGTAGAGCGAAGACACTGTGGGAGCAAGTGTCTTATATCTTATATAAGACTTAAGGTTTATTGAGTAAATTTCCGTATTCCGAATGTCGCCTGATGTAGGCTGCTGTGTAACTGCAGGCAGGGATGACTTTCCAGCCAGCTGTGTGGGCAGCATCCAGTACGAATTTTGTGAGCTCGGCTGCGATACCCCGTCCACCGACGGCGTCTGGGACACCTGTATGGGTAACGGTCATCACATCACCCCGCAAGAGATAGTCAACAACACATCGGTGACTGTCAACTATCGCCTCAAAACATTGAGCTGCCGTGTTGTGCGAGACAGAAAGTGTCATTTAGCTACACCACTCAAAATGATGCTCCATAAAATCAACATCGCAATCATGCCGATGAAGCAACCCGCCCACAGACCGGCAATCGGCCATTTGAGATTCCAGGGGATTTGCTTTGTATCAACGTGCGCGAGGAGTAGATTTGCATGACCGGCGACCCAGAAGCGCGATTTAGGAAACATCATGTGCAGGAAATAATCCAGCAAAATCGCCATTCTGATGCCCAGTGGGTACTTACCAAAAGGCTGCTCGGTGAGGTAAGGGTGCTTAAAGGCCTTGTTCACAGCACTGATTTTGAACAACAACAAATACGCGCCCGAAATAAAGAAAACAAACGCGCAGGTTGTAAACAAGCTGAACGAAAAAACCAAAACGATTGAAATATATTGTGTCATGTTCAGATTATATCGCCCGGTACACGAACCCAACCTTCCATCAACACACGGGCACTACGGCTCATGATGGCTTTGGTCACGGTCCATTCGCCCTCGACCTTGGTGGCCTGGGCACCGACGCGCAATGTGCCTGACGGATGTCCAAAGCGCACCGCCTCGAGATTGCCGCCGCCTGCCGCCAGATTAACCAGCGTACCCGGTACTGCTGCCGCTGTGCCGATGGCGACTGCAGCCGTACCCATCATCGCATGATGCAGTTTGCCCATGGACATCGCACGGACAAGCACATTGACGTCTTGAGCTGCAACCGGTTTGCCGCTTGAGGACACATAATCAGCAGGCTTTGCTACAAACGCGACTTTAGGCGTGTGCTGGCGTTTGGCCGCTTCGTCGATGTGCGCGATCAGACCCATGCGCACGGCACCATAAGCGCGTATGGTTTCGAACATGGCGAGGGCTTTCGCATCGCCGTTGATATCGTCTTGCAGTTCAGTGCCCAGATAGCCAATGTCTGCGGCATTGACAAAAATTGTCGGGATGCCGGCATTGATCATGGTGGCTTTGAATGTACCCACGCCTGGTACTTCCAAATCGTCCACCAGATTACCCGTGGGGAACATTGAGCCACCCGCGCCTTCCTCGTCCGCAGCGGGATCCATGAATTCAAGCTGCACTTCAGCGGCCGGGAAAGTCACGCCATCAAGTTCAAAGTCTCCGGTTTCCTGTACTGCACCGTTTGTGATTGGCACATGCGCAATGATGGTTTTGCCGATGTTAGCTTGCCAGATACGGACTACAGCGATGCCGTTATGAGGCACACGGCTTGGGTCGACCAGTCCATTGGTGATGCCAAAAGGACCCACCGCAGCAGACAGGTTGCCGCAATTACCGCTCCAGTCCACAAAAGGTTTGTCGATCGATACCTGTCCAAACAGATAGTCGATATCGTGGTCTGGACGCGTGCTTTTTGAGAGGATCACAGTCTTGCTTGTACTGGAGGTTGCCGCACCCATGCCGTCGATCTGCTTGCCATATGGATCAGGGCTGCCGATCACACGCATCAGCAGCGCGTCGCGGGCAGCGCCTGGCACTTGCGCCGCTGCAGGCAAGTCCTGCAGGCGAAAGAACACGCCTTTGCTGGTACCGCCGCGCATGTAAGTGGCAGGTACTTTGATCTGGGCTGGGTGAGTCATGTTGTTATCCTCAAAAATATATAGATCGTTAAAGCTAGGTATCTCTGGAAGATTTACGCAGCAGACGACTCAAGAAAGTCCTGGGCAAAACGCTGCAACACACCACCAGCATCGTAGATCGAAACTTCCTCAGCGGTATCCAGACGGCAGGTGACTGGTACTTCCATGCGCTCGCCGTTGCGGCGTGTAATGACCAGTGTCAATGTGGCCAGAGGGGTGCGGGCACCAAGCACGTCATAGGTTTCTGTACCATCCAGATTGAGCGTTTTGCGATTCACGCCTGGTTTGAATTCCAGTGGCAGCACGCCCATACCAACCAGATTGGTACGGTGGATGCGTTCAAAGCCTTCGGCAACGATCGCTTCCACGCCAGCCAGACGAACACCTTTGGCCGCCCAGTCGCGAGACGAACCCTGACCATAGTCGGCTCCCGCCACAATGATCAGCGGCTGTTTGCGTTCCATATAGGTTTCGATGGCTTCCCACATACGGGTGACTTTGCCTTCCGGCTCGATACGCGCAAGCGAACCTTGTTTGATTTTGCCGTTTTCCGTCACCATCTCATTGAGCAGTTTTGGATTGGCGAAGGTCGCACGTTGTGCGGTCAGATGGTCACCGCGATGCGTTGCGTAGGAGTTGAAATCCTCTTCCGGTAATCCCATCTTGGCCAGATACTCGCCGGCTGCGCTATCAAGCATGATGGCGTTCGAGGGCGATAGGTGGTCTGTTGTGATGTTGTCACCGAGGACCGCCAGCGGCAGCATGCCTTTGAGCGTGCGCTCACCGGCCAATGCGCCTTCCCAGTAGGGTGGCCGACGGATGTAGGTGCTCTGTGCGCGCCAGTCATAAAGCGGGCTGAGTTTTTCGCCGGTATCGACAGAGGCGGCAAACATCGGCTCGTAGACTTTACGGAACTGCGCAGGCTTGACGCTGGATTGAACAATTGCATCGATCTCGGCATCTGTCGGCCAGATATCCTTGAGCATGACAGGTTTACCCTCCTTGTCGATACCGAGGACGTCTTTTTCAATATCAAAACGGATCGTACCTGCTATTGCATAAGCGACGACGAGTGGTGGGGAGGCTAGAAAGGCCTGCTTGGCGTAAGGGTGGATACGTCCGTCAAAGTTTCGATTGCCCGACAGTACGGCGGTCGCGTAAAGATCACGGTCAATGATTTCCTGTTGAATCACGGGGTCGAGTGCGCCAGACATGCCGTTGCATGTTGTGCAGGCAAAGGCCACGATACCGAAGCCGAGCCGCTCGAGTTCGGTTTTGAGCCGGGCTTCTTCGAGGTAGAGTTCAACGGTCTTGGAGCCAGGCGCGAGCGAGCTTTTTACCCAAGGCTTGCGGGTCAGGCCGCGCGCATTGGCATTACGTGCAAGCAGCCCCGCAGCGATCACGTTACGTGGATTGCTGGTGTTGGTGCAACTTGTGATGGCCGCGATGATGACTGCGCCATCGGGCATTTTGCCAGGCTCATTTTCAACAACACCGGAAATACCTTTCGCAGAGAGCTCAGAGGTTGCAACGCGGCGATGCGGATTCGATGGGCCGGCAATATTGCGCACAACCGATGACAAGTCAAAGCGCAGAACGCGCTCATATTCTGCGGTCTTCAAGCTGTCAGCCCAAAGACCTGCCTGCTTGGCATAGGTCTCAACGAGTTTGACTTGCTCTTCTTCGCGACCTGTCAGTCGAAGGTAGTCGATCGTTTGCTGGTCGATGTAGAACATCGCTGCCGTCGCACCATACTCAGGGGTCATGTTCGAGATGGTGGCGCGATCACCGAGAGTCAGATGTGCTGCGCCATCGCCAAAGAATTCGAGATACGAAGAGACGACTTTCTGATTGCGCAGGAACTCTGTCAGTGCCAGCACCAGATCTGTCGCGGTGATGCCTGGCTGAAGTTTGCCTGTCAGTTCAACACCAATGATGTCTGGCAGACGCATCCAGGAAGCACGGCCCAACATAACGCTCTCAGCTTCGAGGCCACCAACACCGATTGCGATCACGCCAAGCGCATCAACGTGTGGTGTGTGGCTGTCTGTACCCACCAGCGTATCAGGAAAAGCAATGCCGTTCTGAGCGTGAATCACGGGCGACATACGCTCCAGATTGATCTGGTGCATGATGCCATTGCCTGGAGGAATAACATCGACGTTCTTGAAGGTTTTTTTGGTCCAGTTAATAAAATGAAAACGGTCCTCGTTGCGACGGTCTTCGATCGCGCGGTTTTTTTCAAACGCATCGGAATCAAAACCGCCACACTCAACGGCGAGCGAGTGATCAACAATTAACTGGGTCGGAACAACCGGGTTGACCAGAGCGGGATCGCCACCCTGGGAGGCGATCGCATCGCGCAAACCAGCCAGATCGACTAGCGCTGTTTGTCCAAGAATATCGTGACACACGACACGTGCGGGGAACCAGGGAAAATCCAGATCCTGCTTGCGCTCAATCAGTTGGTTCAAGGAAGCATTGAGTGTGGCGGGATCACAGCGACGCACCAGATTCTCAGCCAACACGCGAGACGTGTAAGGCAGCTTGTCGTACGCACCAGGTTTGAGCGCGTCCACGGCGGCGCGTGTATCGAAATAGTCGAGTTTGGTTCCGGGCAGGGGTTTGCGATTCGCAGTGTTCATGTCGATTCTTGGCAAGGAATGATTGTCAGGCGCGCCTGGAGTTGCGCGGCCAGAATGCGGAAAAAAGTGGGGGGAGAGTGACGGCAGGTCATGCTCCCCCTCATCTTTTATTACTTACGTTTCGCGAGCGGAACGAATTTCTGATCATCAGGACCAGTGTAATTCGCAGCCGGGCGAATGATCTTGTTGTCGATACGCTGTTCGATGATGTGCGCTGACCAGCCTGCGGTTCGGGCAATCACGAACAGCGGTGTGAACATGGCTGTTGGAACACCCATCATGTGATAGGAGACGGCCGAGAACCAGTCCAGGTTTGCAAACATCTTTTTGGCATCCCACATGACGGACTCGATGCGGTCGGCGATGTCGTACATCTTGGTCGTGCCTTCTTTCTTGGACAGACGCAGAGCGACTTCCTTGATGACCTTGTTGCGTGGATCAGCGATGGTATAGACAGGGTGACCGAAACCGATCACCACTTCTTTGTTTTCTACACGCGCGCGGATGTCGGCTTCGGCCTCATCGGGATTCTCATAACGCTTCTGGACTTCGAAAGCCACCTCGTTGGCGCCGCCATGTTTGGGGCCGCGCAAGGCACCGATACCGCCAGCGATGGCAGAGTACATGTCTGAGCCCGTGCCTGCAACAACGCGACAGGTAAAGGTCGAGGCGTTGAACTCGTGCTCTGCGTAAAGAATCAGCGAGGTGTGCATGGCACGCACCCAGTCAGCGTTTGGCTTGGTACCATGCAGCAAGTGCAGGAAATGACCGCCAATTGTGTCGTCATCGGTCTGGACGTCAATGATGCGACCGTTGTGGCTGTAGTGATACCAGTAGAGCAGGGCCGAACCAAGGTTGGCCATCAAGCGGTCAGCAATGTCACGTGCGCCGGGGATATTATGGTCTTCTTTTTCGGGCAACATGCAGCCTAGTGCCGAAGCGGCTGTGCGCATGACGTCCATTGGATGGCTGGCGGCAGGCAGTGACTCGAGCACGGTTTGTAGTTGCGCAGGCAGGCCACGCAAGGCCTTGAGTTTTGCTTTGTAGGCTGCGAGCTCAGCCTTGTTTGGCAGTTTGCCATGGATCAGGAGGTGGGCGACTTCTTCGAATTCGCTGACATCAGCCAGATCGAGAATATCGTAACCACGATAGTTCAGGTCGTTACCGCTGCGACCAACGGTACACAGCGCGGTGTTGCCGGCGGTCACGCCTGACAGAGCAACCGATTTTTTCGCTTTGAATACAGGCGCCGCAGCTTGCTCTGCAGGCGCTGCAGCAGGTGCTGATTTAGCAGGAGCAGCTTTTTTTGCCGCGACTTTTTTGCTTGTAGACATGTTGATTCTCCTTGTTTTGTTCTTTATTTCGACTTGTTTTCAGCAAACAATTTGTCGAGCGCGCCTTCAAAGGCGTGATAGTTGATTCGGTCGTAGAGTTCTTCACGCGTCTGCATCAGACCCACTAAATTTTTCTGTGTGCCGTCGCGACGCACGGCTTCGTAAATGGTCTCGGCAGCTTTGTTCATTGCGCGGAATGCAGACAAAGGATAGAGCACCATGCCGACATTGACTGAGCGTAACTCTTCGAGAGTGAACAGTGGCGTCTGGCCGAACTCGGTGATGTTGGCGAGCACAGGGACTTTGACGGCTTTGACGAATTTGTCAAAAGTTGCGAGGTCATAAGCTGCTTCAGCAAAAATCGCATCAGCACCCGCCTCGACGCAAGCCAGTGAGCGCTCGATTGCAGCGTCCACACCTTGCGCGGCGATGGCATCGGTGCGTGCGATCAGATAAAAACTCGAATCAGTGCGTGCGTCCGCGGCTGCCTTGACGCGATCGGCCATTTCTTCGGTTGAAACGATTTCTTTACCTGGACGGTGGCCGCAACGCTTGGCGCCGACCTGATCTTCGATGTGGCAACCGGCAGCGCCAAATTTGATCAAGCTTTTGATTGTGCGCGCAATATTGAAGGCAGAGGGACCAAAACCTGTGTCGATATCGACAATCAGTGGCGTGTCACATACGTCGGTGATGCGACGTACATCGGTTAGTACATCGTCAAGTGTGTTGATACCCAAATCCGGCAGGCCGAGTGAGCCGGCAGCGACACCGCCACCAGAAAGATAAATGGCATTGAAGCCTGCGCGCTTGGCAAGCAATGCGTGATTGGCATTGATCGTGCCAATAATTTGAAGAGGTTTTTCCGCCGCGAGTGCTGCGCGAAAACGTTGACCAGCCGTTGCTTGATTCGACATGCCTGACTCCAGAACAATTAATTATTGTTAAAAAAATGGGCCCATCGTTGGGCCCATTCCTTGTCTACTTTATTTCAACAGGTGCGCAACACCATCACGCTCTTCGAGTAACTCTTTGAGTGTGAGGTCCATGCGCTCGCGTGAAAACGCGTCAATCTCGAGGCCTGTTACGCGCTTGTACTCACCGCCTTCGCAGGTCACTGGCACGCCATACATGATGCCTTCAGGAATGCCGTAGCTGCCGTCGGAGGGAACGCCCATGGTGACCCATTTGCCGTTTGTACCGAGGACCCAGTCACGGATGTGGTCGATCGCGGCATTGGCTGCAGAAGCGGCCGAGGACAAGCCACGCGCCTCAATGATTGCTGCGCCGCGCTTGCCAACTGTTGGCAGGAATACTTCGCGATTCCAGACGTCGTCGTTGATCAGTTTCGCTACGCTTTCGCCACCGATGGTCGCAAAGCGGTAATCAGCGTACATGGTAGGGGAGTGATTGCCCCAGACAGCCATTTTCTGGATATCAGCAACAGGCTTGCCCATTTTGGTGGCGAGCTGTGACAACGCACGGTTATGGTCCAGACGCAACATGGCGGTGAAGTTTTTCGCTGGCAGATCAGGGGCTGAATTCATCGCAATGTATGCGTTGGTATTTGCCGGGTTGCCTACAACCAGCACTTTGACATTGCGGCTAGCGACATCGTTCAGAGCCTTGCCCTGTGCGGTGAAAATTTGGCCATTCACAGACAGCAACTCGGCACGCTCCATGCCTGGGCCGCGTGGACGCGAACCAACCAGCAATGCAACGTCCGCGTCTTTGAATGCCTCGCGTGGATCGCTGTGTGCGCTCATTGATTGCAGCAGGGGGAATGCGCAATCGTCGAGTTCCATCATGACACCTTTGAGCGCTTTTTGTGCTTTTTCGTCAGGGATCTCGAGCAGTTGCAAAATCACGGGCTGATCTTTACCGAGCATTTCGCCCGAAGCAATACGAAACAGCAGGGCGTAACCGATCTGACCTGCTGCACCGGTGACAGCAACTCGCATGGCGGGTTTTGACATAACAATCTCCGAAAGGACTGATTTAAAAGTTCAAACTTCAAGTTTAGCGTTTTTGACCCGCACGACCTGTAAAAAACACTAAATCGGTCGGGTAAGGATTCCGAACGGGATGCTAGTGCAAATATTGCGTTGCGTCAATCAATCTTATATCTTATATAAGACATAAGAGCTGTGGACTTGTGGGCCTAGCTGTGTAACAATGCTGTTATGAATTCATCCCTCATCCGACAACATGACTGACACTTCACAGCCTGGCGCCCAAGCAGCTCCCCGCAGTGTCGGTCTGGCTGCATTTAGTCCGCTTTATCAGCAGATCAAGGCACTGTTGTTGCAGTCGCTTGATCAGGGACAGTGGAAACCCGGCGAAGCCATCCCGAGTGAGCTTGAGCTTGCCGCCCGCTTTCAGGTCAGTCAGGGCACAGTGCGCAAAGCGGTCGACGAGCTCGCGGCAGAGCATTTGCTGATGCGCCGACAGGGTAAAGGTACCTTCGTCTCTACGCACCATGAGGCGCGTGTGCGGTTCCGTTTTTTGCGACTGGCTCCAAACGAGGGTGAGCCCCAGCCCGCCGAGAGCAGTATTCTGGATTGTCGTCGCGTCCGGGCCAATGCTGAGGTCGCACGTAGCCTGGAGCTGAAATCAGGAGATCCCGTTGTTGCCATACGCAGGCTGATTTCCTTTTCCGGCGTTCCAACTGTGGTTGACGATATTTATTTACCGGGAGGTCTTTTCAAAGGACTGACCGCAGAATTATTGGGTGAGTATGTCGGGCCACTGTATGGTTTGTTTGAAACAGAATTTGGCGTGAGTATGGTGCGGGCCGAAGAAAAGCTTCGCGCGGTCTTGGCCGATACGGAAATAACAGACCTGTTGAAGGTCACCCCTGCAACGCCTTTGCTGCGTGCCGACCGGATTTCTTACACCTACGCCGACCGTCCGGTAGAATTGCGTACGGGTTACTACCTAACTGATCAGTATTATTATCGTAATAGTTTGAATTAATTGAGTTTTTTTAGTTTTTGTGTTTTCTGGAAGTTAAGCTTTCGTTAAGGTTTTTAGTCGATTTGAAGCAAAGCTTCTTATAGGCGAAAATATAGTGTTTATCCCTAGTTCATCGTTGTTTTTTCGAGGTCGTTATGTCTGACACAGCCCCAAAGCCGCGTCCTCAGTTTCGCAACATCAGTCCAGTTGACTTGATGAATTACCGTCTGCCTATGGCCGGTAAGGTGTCAATTTTGCACCGCGTTAGTGGCGCTTTGCTTTTTCTTTGCCTGCCTTTACTTATCGCTCTATTTGCAATGAGTTTTGTTTCGGAATCCGGCTTTAACGCCATGTCCACAGTTGCGGGCAATCCGATCGTCAAACTTATACTGCTGGTTTTGATCTGGGGTTACCTGCATCATTTCTGTGCTGGCATCCGTTACCTTGTACTGGATTTGCACATTGGTATGGACAAAGAGTCCGCAGCCAAAAGCGCAAGCATGGTGCTAGGTGTGAGCCTGGCGCTGACGCTTGTCTTCGGTCTTAAATTGTTCGGAGTGTGGTGATGACACCTGTTGAAAAAATTGGTCCCAAGCGTCTGGTCGTAGGCGCTCATTACGGAACGCTGGACTTCATCGCCCAGCGTGTCACAGCCATCATTATGGCTGTCTACACTTTGGTACTTCTGGTTGGCATTCTGACGATGTCGGGCTTTACCTATGCTGGCTGGAAAAACCTGTTCACGTTTACCTGTTTCATGCTGCCTGTTGGTCAGATCCTGGCGACGCTCGCCATCATTTCTTTGGCCTGGCATGCATGGATCGGTGTGCGCGACATCTGGATGGACTACGTCAAGCCGGTTGGTCTGCGTTTGTTTTTAATGGTTCTGACCATCTTGTGGCTGGTTGGTTCGATTGTGTACTTCGTGCACACTCTCTGGAGAGTCTAAGCCATGGCTGAGATTAAATCATCATTGCCACGTCGCAAGTTTGATGTGGTGGTTGTAGGTGCCGGCGGTGCCGGCATGCGTTGCTCATTACAACTCGCCAATGCGGGTTTGAATGTTGCGGTGCTGTCCAAAGTATTTCCTACCCGTTCGCACACTGTTGCTGCCCAGGGGGGTATTGGTGCGTCACTCGGAAATATGAGCGAGGATAACTGGTACTGGCACATGTATGACACCGTCAAGGGGTCAGACTGGTTAGGTGATCAGGATTCGATCGAGTTTATGTGTCGCGAGGCACCAAGCGCGGTGTATGAGCTCGAGCACTTCGGCATGCCTTTTGACCGTAACCCTGATGGCACGATTTATCAGCGTCCATTCGGTGGCCACACTGCAAACTTTGGCGAAAAACCAGTGCAACGCGCCTGTGCCGCAGCAGACCGTACCGGTCATGCTTTGTTGCACACCCTCTATCAGCGCAACGTTGCATCACGCACACAGTTTTTCGTTGAGTGGATGGCGCTTGATCTGATTCGCGATGAGGACGGTGACGTCGTGGGCGTGACAGCGCTCGAGATGGAAACCGGCGAAATGTATATTTTCGAGGCCAAAACAACGGTGCTCGCAACCGGTGGTGCTGGCCGTATCTGGGCTGCATCGACCAACGCCTTTATCAATACAGGTGACGGTATGGGTATGGCTGCTCGCGCGGGCATCCCCATGCAGGACATGGAGTTCTGGCAGTTTCACCCCACTGGCGTGGCCGGTGCAGGTGTGCTGATTACCGAAGGCGTTCGTGGCGAAGGCGGGATCTTGCTGAACAAGGATGGCGAGCGCTTCATGGAGCGCTATGCACCTACACTGAAAGACCTTGCACCGCGTGACTTTATCTCTCGCTGCATGGACCAGGAAATTAAAGAAGGTCGTGGTTGTGGTCCTAACGGTGATTATGTTCATCTGAAGCTCGATCACCTCGGTGCCGACGTGATTAACAAGCGTTTGCCCTCGATTCTCGAAATCGGGCATAAGTTCGCAAACGTTGATGCAACCAAAGAGCCTATCCCTGTTGTACCCACCATCCACTATCAAATGGGCGGTATCCCGGCGAACGTCAACGGTCAGGTTGTGACCTGGGACGGTTCACAAGCCAAAGTCGTCAATGGTCTTTATGCGATTGGCGAATGCGCGGCTGTGTCGGTCCACGGTGCAAACCGTCTGGGTACGAATTCGCTGCTGGATCTGATTGTGTTTGGTCGCGCCTCTGGCAACCACATTGTTTCTGCTCACAAAGAGCACAAGCTGACACACAAGCCCTTGCCACAAGCTTCGGTTGATTATTCAATTGATCGTGTCAACAAGATCGAGTCGCGTACGACTGGCGAGAAAACACAGGCTGTCGGTAACGAAATCCGAAATGCGATGCAACAGCATTGCGGCGTATTCCGTACCATTGCGTCACTCGAAGAAGGCGTCAGGAAGATTGACGAATTGACCGCTAAAGTCGAACAAGTCGCTTTCCAAGACAAGTCCAAAGTCTTCAATACGGCGCGTATCGAGGCGCTTGAGTTGACCAACATGATCGAAGTTGCCCGCTCAACGATTCACTCGGCCGCTGCCCGCCGTGAAAGTCGTGGTGCACATGCACTCGATGATCACCCAACACGCGATGACGATAGCTGGATCAAGCACACGCTCTGGTACTCGAATGGCAACCGCCTCGACTACAAGCCTGTGCAAATGCAGCCGCTCACCGTTGAAAGCTTCCCGCCCAAGTCGCGGACCTTCTAAGTCAGGATATCTGGATACCCATCATGAGCACAAAACGCATCGTGAAGTTTGAAATTTATCGCTACGATCCTGATAAGGACGAGCGCCCCTACATGCAGAAACTTGATGTCGAGTTGCAGCCAACTGACAAGATGTTGCTTGACGCGCTGTTGCGCATCAAGCTTGACGTCGATGACAGTCTGGCTCTGCGCCGTTCATGTCGCGAAGGCGTGTGCGGTTCGGATGCAATGAACATCAATGGCAAAAACGGTTTGGCTTGCACCACCAACATGCTCGAGTTGACAGAGCCTGTGGTGTTGCGTCCCTTGCCTGGGCTGCCAGTCATTCGCGATCTGATCGTTGATATGACACAGTTCTTTAACCAGTATCACTCGATCAAGCCTTACCTGATCAATGACACCCAGCCGCCAGAGAAAGAGCGCCTGCAGTCACCGACTGCGCGCGAAGAACTCGATGGACTGTATGAGTGCATCCTGTGTGCTTGCTGCTCGACCTCCTGTCCATCTTTCTGGTGGAACCCCGACAAGTTTGTCGGTCCGGCTGGGTTGCTGCAGGCGTATCGCTTTATTGCCGATGATCGCGATCATGCAACCGAGGAGCGTCTCGATAATCTCGAAGATCCTTATCGTTTGTTCCGTTGCCACACCATCATGAATTGTGTCGATGTTTGCCCCAAGGGTCTGAATCCTTCCAAGGCGATCGGCAAAATCAAGGAAATGCTGGTTCGTCGTACGGTGTAAAGATATAGGGGCCGCCTGCACCAGGTACTTATCTGGTTTCAGGCGGTCTTCTTGATGTTTTAAGTAAAAAACCGATCAGTTCGGTGCGATAAGGCAGGAAATGGGAAAGCTGACAGATCTGGATCGAACAAGAATACGCTGGCGCGCCAGACGTGGCTTGCTTGAAAACGATTTGATCATCACCCGTTATCTTGACGCTTATGAGGCTGAGCTGACCGATGTGGAAGTAGGTGCGCTGACTCAGTTGTTTGAGATTGGTGATAATGAATTGCTGGATTTACTGTTGGCGAGAACCGAGCCCGAGGGCGCGCTTGACCGGCCTGCTGTGCACGAAGTGCTTAAAAACATTCGCGCACTTTGAATTTAACCGAAGGAATCATCGATGAAACTGTCCGATAAAAAAGCCACGCTATCGTTTTCAGACGGAAGCGCCTCTGTTGATTTCCCTGTGTACGACGGTACCGTCGGCCCTCAGGTTATCGATATCCGTAAGCTCTACGGCCAAACTGGAATGTTTACCTATGACCCAGGTTTTTTATCGACCGCGTCATGTTCATCGAGCATCACCTATATCGATGGCGACAAAGGCGAGTTGCTCTATCGCGGCTATCCTATTGAGCAGTTGGCCGTCAATTGCGACTTCATGGATATCTGCTATCTGATCCTCAATGGCGATCTGCCAAATGGCGAGCAGAAAAAAGAATTTGATGATCTGGTGACTCATCACACCATGGTCAACGAGCAGATGCAGTTTTTCCTGCGTGGTTTCCGCCGCGATGCGCACCCGATGGCTGTGTTGACGGGACTGGTTGGAGCGATGTCGGCTTTCTATCACGACTCCAACGATATTACCAATCCTCATCACCGTCACGTTTCTGCAATCCGTCTGATTGCAAAAATGCCGACTCTGGTCGCAATGGCTTATAAGTACTCCCAGGGCCAGCCTTACATTTACCCCCAGAACAATCTGTCCTACACCGGTAATTTCTTGCGCATGATGTTCGCAACGCCTTGCGAAGAGTATGTTGTGAATCCGGTTGTTGAACGCGCCCTTGATCGCATTTTCATCCTGCATGCAGATCACGAGCAAAATGCTTCGACTTCTACCGTGCGTCTTTGCGGTTCCTCTGGCACAAACCCGTTCGCAGCGATTGCCGCAGGTGTGGCTTGTTTGTGGGGTCCTGCACACGGTGGTGCTAACGAAGCATGCTTGCAGATGCTTGAGGATTTGCAAGCAAAAGGCGGTATGGCTGTTGTTGCTGAATTTATGGAACAGGTCAAAGACAAAAACTCTGGTGTTCGTCTGATGGGTTTTGGCCATCGCGTCTACAAAAACTACGACCCGCGTGCGAAGCTGATGCAGCAGACTTGTAAAGAAGTTTTGGCTGCCTTGGGTCTGGAAAACGATCCGTTGTTCAAACTCGCGATGGAAGTCGAGCGTATTGCGCTCGAGGATCCGTATTTCGTTGAGCGCAAACTCTATCCTAACGTCGACTTCTACTCCGGTATTGTTCAGCGTGCGATTGGTGTCCCAACCGCGCTGTTCACCGCGATTTTTGCTCTGGCTCGTACTGTGGGCTGGATTGCGCAGTGGAATGAAATGATTTCTGATCCAGAGTACAAGATTGGCCGTCCACGCCAGTTGTTCGAAGGCTCGGTTGCGCGCGATGTGCCTGCACGTAAAAAGTAAACCTCACCTGGTTTCAGGCGCTATAGGCGCTTGAAGCTGAGTTGGAAACAAAAAGGTCATCCTTAAAATTTAGGATGACCTTTTTGTTTGGTGTCGACGACTACTGCGAGTAAGAACAAAGTTAAGGTGCTTTAAACCGTACGAGCCAGGTCGTACGGTTTAAAGAATCAACGCTTTTCTGACTCCATCTGCGCATTCACAACGGCCAGCGCAGTCATATTCACGACTCGACGAACCGTCGCGCTTGTCGTCAGGATGTGAACAGGACGTGCTGCACCCAACAGTACCGGACCCATTGCAATCCCGTGGCTGCCTGTCATTTTCAACAGGTTATAGGTGACGTTGCCGGTATCGAGGTTTGGTGTGATCAGCAGGTTTGCAGAACCCTTGAGTGTGCTGTCTGGATAGCTCGCCATACGAATGCTTTCTGACAAGGCTGAGTCAGCATGCATCTCGCCATCGACCTCAAGACCAGGTGAGCGTTCCGAGATCATCGCGCGGGCTTTTGCCATTTTGCGTGAAGAGTCTGTCGGACGGCTACCGAAATTCGAGTGCGAAACCAGTGCGACTTTTGGCACGATGCCAAAGCGGCGAACTTCCTGCGCGGCCTGGATGGTCATGTCTGCGACTTGCTCAGAGGTCGGGTCTTCGTTGACGTGCGTGTCGCAAATAAACAGTGTCTGGTCTGGCAGCATCAATACATTCATTGCTGCGAAGGTCGAAGCACCGTCTTTAAGTCCGATGACATCTTCGACGTACTTAAGTTGGTTATCAAAACGGCTACTCATGCCGCAAAGCAGCGCGTCACCATCGCCACGCTTGAGCAGCAGCACGCCTATCAGGGTATTGTGCTTGCGGACCATTGCTTTGGCAATCGCTGGCGTCACACCATCACGGCCTTTGAGGCGGTAGTATTCGGTCCAGGCCTCGGTAAAGCGCTCGTCGTTTTCGGGATCAACGATCTGAATGTTGCGGCCTGCCTCCAGACGTAGCCCCATTTTCTTGATGCGCATTTCGATCACGGAAGGACGGCCAATCAGGATCGGGTGGGCAATCTTTTCATCGGTTGCGGTTTGTGCGGCACGAAGTACGCGCTCGTCTTCCCCGTCAGCATAGATTACGCGTTTGGGGGCGCGTTTTGCTTGTGAGAAAAGCGGACTCATTAGTTGGCCTGAGTGATACACCATCGCTTGAAGTTTTTCACGGTAGGCATCCATGTCCTTGATTGGACGGCGTGCAACGCCAGACTCTGCCGCGGCTTGTGCAACGGCGGGGGCGATCATGGTGATCAGGCGTGGATCAAACGGTTTAGGAATAATGTAATCAGGTCCGAAGGTCAGGTCCTGACCTGCGTAGGCTTGTGCGACTTCATCGCTTTGCTCGGCTTCTGTGAGCTCTGCAATCGCTTTGACGCAAGCGAGTTTCATTTCTTCGGTGATGCGGCTTGCGCCACAGTCCAGTGCACCACGGAAAATGAAGGGGAAACACAAAACGTTGTTGACTTGATTCGGATAGTCCGAGCGGCCTGTTGCAATAATGCAGTCAGGGCGCGCGGCTTTGGCGATCTCGGGACGAATTTCTGGCTCTGGATTGGCCAGTGCCAGAATCAGTGGCTGTGTGCCCATGCTCTTGACCATTTCAGCGTTGACAACGCCGGCGGCCGAGCAACCCAGAAATACGTCTGCACCGACCATGGCTTCGGTCAGTGTGCGAAGGTTTGTTTGTTGCGCGTAACGCAGTTTGTTAGGCTCCATATTGGCATCACGGCCTTCATAGATGACGCCACGCGAATCACAGACATAAATATTTTTCTTGGCAATCCCAAGGTGTACCAGCAAGTCCAGACAGGCAATTGCCGCAGCGCCAGCTCCGGATACGACCAGTTTGACCTGATCCATTTTTTTACCAACGACTTTCAGGCCGTTAAGAATAGCCGCGGAGGAAATAATCGCTGTGCCATGCTGATCATCATGAAAGACTGGGATTTTCATGCGCTCTTTGAGCTTGGTTTCGATATAGAAGCACTCGGGTGCCTTGATGTCTTCGAGGTTGATGCCACCCAAGGTTGGTTCTAGCGCAGCGATGATATCGACCAGTTTGTCGGGATCTGTTTCATCGAGTTCGATGTCAAACACATCAATGCCGGCGAATTTTTTAAACAGGCAGCCTTTGCCTTCCATGACGGGTTTGGCCGCCAGAGGTCCGATGTTACCCAGACCAAGAACCGCGGTGCCATTTGTAATGACACCGACCAGGTTCGAGCGCGAGGTGTATTTCGCGGCAGCCTCATCACCCTCGGCATGAATCGCCATGCAGGCGTGCGCCACACCGGGCGAGTAAGCCAGAGATAAATCATCCTGATTGGCCAGAGGTTTAGTAGGGGTGACTGATATTTTCCCTGGGGTAGGGTAGGCGTGGTAGTCAAGGGCCAGTTTTACGAGATTTTCGTCCATGAGCAGCTTATCTAACCTTTAGTTGAAAGTTTTACGTAAGCTTACAGGCAAGTTCAACTGAATACATCTAGTTTCTGATTGTTTTGATCGTGCGGTGCAACAAGAGAAAATTAACAAAATCAACACATACTGAAGTGTTATTGAGACAAATTCAAGAAAAGATAGGGTTCCTGTAAGCATAAGGGTTATACTTCGGTGCCGGCTTTTAAGGCGCATTTAAACTGCCTTCTGCCACGCTATCCGCAAACCGGTTTGGCCGATTAAGCGGAAGGTATTCCTGCATCGCAACGGGTGAAGCACTCGACAAGGTGAAGCGACAATATGTCATCAGAAATTGAATCATTAGAAAATTCGTACCTGTTTGGGGGCAATGCGCCCTACGTAGAAGAACTCTACGAGTCCTATCTGGATAATCCAGGCTCGGTGCCCGACAACTGGCGTAATTATTTCGACCAGTTGCAAAATGTGCCCGCCACCGATGGCCAGGAAGCCACCCGCGATCAGGCGCATGCGCCGATTGTCGAGTCCTTCGCCCAGCGTGCTAAAGCCAACGCTTTTGTCTCTCGGGGCCAGGAACCTGATCTGGCTGTTGCCTCAAAGCAGGTTCATGTTCAATCACTGATTGCAGCTTATCGCACACTCGGTTCACGCTGGGCAGATCTCGATCCGCTCAAGCGCCAGGACCGTCCACCTATCCCTGAACTAGATCCCGCTTTTTACGGTCTGACCGAAGCCGATCTGGATCAGGTTTTTTCAGCATCGAACACCTATTTCACCAAGTCCGATACGATGACGCTGCGCGACATCCTGAAAGCCTTGCGCGATACGTACTGCCGCTCTATCGGCGCCGAATTCATGTACATGTCTGATCCTGCTCACAAGCGCTGGATCCAGGAGCGTCTTGAGTCAACGCTGTCAGCACCAGCAGTCACGCCAGAACACAAGCGTCACCTGCTGCAACAGCTCACCGAGGCCGAAGGCCTTGAGCGCTATCTCCATACGAAGTACGTTGGTCAAAAACGTTTCTCCCTTGAGGGCGGTGACAGCTTTATCGCTTCGATGGACGAGTTGGTGAATCACGCTGGTGACTCGGGTATTCAGGAAATCGTGGTGGGCATGGCTCACCGTGGTCGTCTGAACATGCTGGTCAACATCATGGGCAAAATGCCTGGTGACCTGTTTGCAGAATTCGAAGGCCATCACGCTGAAGGTCTTTCCGATGGTGACGTTAAATACCACAACGGTTTTTCCAGCGATCTCTCGACCCGTGGTGGTCCAGTGCACTTGTCGCTCGCGTTTAACCCTTCGCACTTAGAGATCGTCAACCCTGTTGTTGAAGGTAGTGTGCGTGCGCGTCAGGAGCGCCGCGGTGCGGATGGTTTCAAACAAGTCTTACCTGTTCTTGTACATGGCGACTCGGCCTATGCTGGTCAGGGCGTTGTGATGGAAACCCTTAACCTGGCCATGACGCGCGGCTACGGCACCGGCGGTACGGTCCATCTGGTCATCAACAACCAGATCGGTTTCACCACCTCGGACCCACGTGACGTGCGCTCGACGACCTACTGTACCGACGTTTCGAAAATGATCGAAGCGCCTGTATTCCATGTCAATGGTGACGATCCTGAGGCGGTCGTGTTCGCAACACGTCTGGCGCTTGATTTCCGTATGCAGTTTGGACGTGACTCGGTGGTGGATATCGTTTGTTTCCGTAAACTCGGACATAACGAGCAGGACACCCCGGCTCTGACACAACCTCTGATGTATAAGCGCATTGGTGCCCATCCCGGCACGCGCAAATATTACGCTGACAAACTGACAGCACAGGGTGTACTCAAGGAAGGTGACGGCGATCAGCTCGTCAAAGACTATCGCCAGTACATGGAAGACGGTCGTCGTACCATCGAGCCAGTGCTGACCAATTACAAAAATAAGTTTGCGGTGGACTGGACCCCTTATCTGGGAGCCAAATGGACCGATCAGGCTGATACAGCTGTGCCGCTGGCAGAACTCAAGCGTCTGGGTGAGCGCATCACCCGGATACCTGAAGGCTTCACACCACATTCACTGGTGACCAAGTTATTGAACGACCGCCGTGCCATGGCACGTGGCGAGATGAATCTGGACTGGGGTATGGGCGAGCATCTCGCGTTTGCATCCCTAGTTGCCTCAGGTTATACAGTGCGCATTACCGGTCAGGATTCAGGACGAGGTACCTTTACCCATCGCCACGCTGTGTTGCACGACCAGAATCGCGAGCGCTGGAATGATGGCACCTACATTCCCCTGCAAAATGCAGCCGATGGTCAGGCACCTTTCACGGTGATTGACTCGGTCCTGTCAGAAGAAGCTGTTCTTGGTTTTGAGTATGGCTATGCCTGCACAGAGCCCAATACCCTCACAATCTGGGAAGCCCAGTTTGGCGATTTCGTCAACGGTGCGCAGGTTGTGATCGACCAGTTTATCGTGTCAGGCGAAGCGAAATGGGGTCGTCAGTGCGGTCTGACTCTGATGCTGCCTCACGGCTACGAAGGCCAGGGTCCCGAGCATTCTTCAGCCCGTATCGAGCGGTTCCTGCAATTGTGTGCAGACAATAACATTCAGGTTGTCCAGCCCACTAGCGCTGCGCAGATTTTCCATCTGTTGCGTCGCCAGATGATCCGCCAGTTCCGCAAGCCTCTGGTTATTTTCACGCCAAAATCATTGTTGCGTAATAAAGATGCTGGTTCGCCACTGAAAGATCTGTCCAGCGGTCGTTTCAGTTCGATCATTGGCGAAGTCGATGACAAGATCAAGGCCGCCTCAGTCAAGCGCGTACTGGCTTGCTCGGGCAAGGTTTACTACGATCTCGTGAATGGTCGTCGTGAGCGTGGCGCAGATAATGTTGCGATTGTTCGCGTTGAGCAACTCTATCCCTTTGCACACAAGACGTTTGAGTCCGAATTGCGTAAGTATCCCAACGCAACGGAAGTCATCTGGGTGCAGGATGAACCGCAAAACCAGGGGCCGTGGTTCTATGTGCAGCATCACCTGTACGAGAATATGTCCTCGGGTCAGAAATTGGGTTACTCCGGACGTCCTGCCTCGGCATCGCCTGCAGTAGGGTATCTGGCTAAACATCAGGAACAGCAAAAAGCACTGGTCGAGCAAGCGTTCGGCATATTCAAATCTTTTGTGCTGACTAAATAAGCCCAACCTAATCGAACAAATTCGTACTACTTAAAAGAGTACTTTAAAAATACGGAAAAAATTATGGCTATCACCGACGTTGTTGTTCCCCAATTGTCAGAGTCAGTATCCGAAGCGACCTTGCTCACCTGGAAGAAAAAACCAGGCGAAGCCATCCAGGCCGATGAGATCCTGATCGAAGTCGAAACAGATAAAGTCGTCCTTGAAGTTCCCGCACCTTCCGCTGGCGTATTGAAAGAAATCGTTGAGGCAGATGGCAGTATGGTCACCTCAGGTCAGGTCATCGCACGTATTGATACTGCGGCCACTGCCGCAGCGGCTGCTCCGGCAGCGGCTGCTCCGGCAGCGGCTGCATCAGCTCCCGTAGCAGCTGCTCCAGTGGCTGCCGCACCGGCACCTGCTGCAAAAGCCGCAGCCGGCGCGATTGCCTCGCCCGCTGCCTCAAAAATCCTCGCTGATAAAGGCGTTTCTGCTGCAACCGTAGCAGGTACGGGTCGCGATGGCCGTATTACCAAGGGCGATGCCCTGGGTGCTTCTGCCGCTCCAGTCGCCGCACCTGCGAAAGCTGCTGCAGCGCCTGCACCGATGACTCAGTCACTTGACGGTCGCCCAGAGCAACGCGTGCCTATGAGCAGACTGCGTGCCCGTATCGCTGAGCGTTTGTTGCAATCGCAGCAGGACAATGCAATTCTGACCACCTTTAACGAAGTCAACATGCAAGGCGTGATCGACTTGCGCAACCTTTACAAAGACAAATTCGAAAAGGAACACGGCGTCAAGCTCGGTTTCATGTCTTTCTTTGTCAAAGCCGCTGTTGCTGCGCTCAAACGTTACCCGTTGCTGAATGCTTCGGTTGATGGCAAAGACATTATCTATCACGGCTATTTTGATATTGGTATTGCTGTGGGAAGCCCACGTGGCTTGGTTGTGCCAATCCTGCGCAATGCTGACCAGATGTCCATCGCTGAAATCGAAAAAACTATTGCTGATTTTGGCAAACGCGCCGCCGAAGGCAAGCTCGGCATCGAAGAAATGACTGGTGGTACGTTCTCGATTTCCAATGGTGGAGTGTTTGGTTCGATGCTCTCGACACCAATTATCAACCCACCCCAGTCAGCGATTCTGGGCGTTCATGCAACCAAAGACCGTGCTGTGGTTGAAAAAGGCCAGATCGTTATTCGTCCGATCAACTACCTCGCCATGTCCTATGACCACCGCATTATCGATGGTCGTGAAGCTGTACTGGGTCTGGTTGCAATGAAAGAAGCGCTCGAAGATCCACAGCGTTTGTTGCTCGAAATCTAAGCCGGGATATCCATGTCTAATCAATTTGATGTTGTTGTGATCGGTGCGGGCCCTGGCGGCTACATCGCCGCTATTCGCGCCGCCCAGTTGGGTATGTCTGTTGCGTGTATCGATGCCTGGCAAAATGGCCAGGGTGGTCCGGCACCTGGCGGTACTTGCACAAACGTTGGATGTATTCCTTCGAAAGCCTTGCTTCAATCCTCGGAGCATTTTGACCAGGCCAATCACCACTTTGCTGAACACGGCATTGAGGTTAAAGGTGTTTCGCTCAAGCTTGACACCATGATCGGTCGCAAAAACGCTGTCGTCAAACAAAATAACGACGGTATTTTGTACTTGTTCAAAAAGAACAAGATTACGTTCTTTCATGGCAAGGGTTCGTTTGCCGGTCAGGTTGAGGGCGGCTATGCCATCAAGGTCACCGGAACGACCGAAGCTGAAATGGTTGCCAGGCATGTTGTGATCGCGACGGGTTCGTCAGCGCGCGAGTTGCCTGGTTTGCCCTTTGATGAACAGCAAATCCTGTCCAATGATGGTGCCCTGAATATCGCTGCTGTGCCTAAAAAACTCGGTGTGATCGGTGCGGGCGTGATTGGTCTTGAGATGGGTAGTGTCTGGCGTCGTCTGGGTGCAGAAGTAACGGTGCTTGAAGCAATGCCTGAGTTTCTGGCTGCTGTGGATACACAGGTCGCTAAAGAAGCACTCAAGCAATTCACCAAGCAGGGTCTGTCCATCAATATGGGCGTCAAGATTGGCGAAATCAAAACAACGGCTAAACAGGTCACCATTCCTTATACCGATGCAAAAGGTGCCGAGCAAAAACTGGTCGTCGATAAGCTGATCGTCTCGATCGGTCGTGTGCCTTACACCGGTGGACTCAATGCTGAATCCGTTGGTCTGGCTGTGGATGAGCGTGGTTTTGTAGTAGTGGATGGCGACTGTAAAACCAACCTGCCTAACGTCTGGGCTGTCGGTGATGTGGTGCGTGGTCCGGCGCTCGCACACAAGGCCGAAGAAGAAGGTGTCGCCGTCGCCGAGCGTATCGCTGGTCAGCATGGCCATGTCAATTTCGACACCATTCCCTGGGTGATTTATACCTCGCCAGAGATTGCCTGGGTCGGCAAGACCGAGCAGCAATTAAAGGCCGCTGGACACGCCTTCAAGTCAGGTAGCTTTCCGTTCCTGGCCAATGGTCGTGCCCGCGCTTTGGGTGATACCACCGGGTTTGTAAAAATCCTTGCTGATGAAGCAACTGACGAAGTGCTTGGTGTCCATATTATTGGCCCCATGGCCTCAGAGTTGATCGCCGAGGCCGTCACCATTATGGAATTCCGCGGTGCGGCCGAGGACATCGCCCGTATCTGCCATGCGCATCCAACGCTGTCAGAGTCCATGAAAGAAGCTGCCCTGGCAGTTGATAAGCGCACACTGAATTTCTAATTCTGTTTGTACTTCCTTTAAATGGTCTGAACATCTCCTGATTTGTTCAGACCATTTTTCATATTTCTTGATCAAAAGTTTGGCGTTATGAACGTTCTTGAGTATTACGAGCAAACATTGGCTGAGCGTGGCTACAAGCCTGACCACTCGCAACGTACGGCGATTGAGCGTTTGCAACGTTATTTCGATGAGTGGATCGCCTTTAAGGGCGATCGTTCTAATGCTGTCAAACGCTTGCTCAAGCGTCCTGCCGTTCCTAAGGGTGTTTATTTGTGGGGTGGTGTTGGACGTGGCAAGAGTTTTCTTATGGATGCTTTTTATGCGACCGTGCCGGTTACGCGTAAAACCAGGCTGCATTTCCATGAATTCATGCGCAGTGTCCATCGTCAGCTCGATGAAGTCAAAGGCATGCAGGATCCACTTGATGAGGTTGCTAAACGTCTGGCCAAGCGTTATCGCCTGATCTGTTTTGATGAGTTTCACGTCTCCGACGTGGCCGATGCGATGATTCTTTATCGTTTGTTACTCAAACTTTTCGAACATGGCACCTCTTTTGTCATGACGTCCAACTACGAGCCATCCTTGCTATACCCCGATGGTTTGCATCGGGATCGTATTCTGCCTGCTATTGAGTTGATCAAGAGCCGCATGGATGTATTGAATGTGGATGCGGGTGTAGATTATCGTCGCCGTGCGCTTGAACAGGTTAAGTGCTATCACACACCTATTAGCCCTGAGACTGAGCGCGCGCTTGAGCTTGCCTTTGAGCAATTGTCCGACACAGCGCCCCAGGATCCGGTACTGCATATCGAACATCGCGAAATCCTCGCAAAAAAACGTGCGGGTAGTGTGGTTTGGCTCGACTTTGCCACATTGTGTGGTGGCCCTCGTTCACAAAACGATTACCTTGAGCTCGCTAGTCGTTTTCATGCGGTGATTCTGTCTGAGGTCCCCGTAATGGGACCTCGCCAGGCCTCGGAGGCCAGACGGTTTACCTGGCTGATCGATGTTTTTTACGACCACAAGGTCAAACTCATTATGTCTGCAGCCTGTGAGCCAGAGGATATCTACACCACAGGCCCGATGTCGGGTGAATTTCATCGTACAGTTTCCCGTATTCTTGAGATGCAATCAAAAGAGTATCTCGAGAGTGAAAGACGTGACACCGTTGATTTATAAATTTCGCAGTGCGTTTATAAATTTCGCAGTGTGTTTGCGCTTTAGTTGCCGCGCGTTTGATTGTTTTTTTGCAGTTCAATATTTTTGACTGGTTCTGACTATGAATACCTCGGTATCAAAACCCAATGCAACCAATACCCGTGTGCTGACAGGAATCACGACCTCAGGTACACCGCATCTTGGTAATTACGTTGGTGCGATTCGTCCGGCCATTGAGGCGAGTCAGAGACCTGATGTTGATGCCTTCTTTTTTCTGGCTGACTATCATGCGCTGATCAAGTGCGAGGATCCTGATCGCATTGCACGTTCAAGACTAGAGATTGCAGCGACCTGGCTTGCAGGTGGACTGGATGCCAATCGTGTGACGTTCTATCGTCAATCGGATGTACCCGAGATCCCAGAGCTTAGCTGGATGCTGACTTGTGTGACTGCTAAAGGTTTGATGAATCGTGCGCACGCCTATAAAGCCTCTGTAGATCAGAATCTGGCTAAAGGTGTTGAAGAAGACGATGGCATCAATATGGGTTTGTTTTCGTACCCTATTCTGATGGCTGCAGATATTTTGATGTTTAACGCTCATAAAGTACCCGTTGGCCGTGATCAGACCCAGCATCTGGAAATGGCGCGCGATATCGCTCAGCGTTTTAATCACCTGTTTGGTCGTGGCCACGATTTTTTTGTCTTGCCCGAGGCGGTGATTGCTGAGGATGTCGCGACTTTGCCCGGTCTGGATGGTCGCAAGATGTCCAAGAGCTACAACAACACGGTGCCTTTGTTTGAGGGAGGCCCAAAGGCCTTAAAGTCGGCCGTAGCAAAAATCGTGACTGATTCGCGAGGTCCGGGGCAAGCCAAAGATGCTGATGCCTCGCATTTGTATTTGATCTACAAAGCCTTTGCAAAGCCTGCAGAGGCTGCTGTGTTCCGCCAGGAGCTCATCGATGGTCTGGGGTGGGGTGATGCCAAGCAGCGGTTGTGTGAGCGCATAGAAGAGGAAATGGGCCCTTTACGCGCTCATTATGCTGATCTGATGGCTCATCCCGAGCGCATTGAGGAGATCCTGCAAGAAGGTGCACGTAAAGCCCGTGCGATTGCCACGCCGTTTATGAAAGAGCTTCGTCAGGCTGTGGGCTTACGCAATTTATCGACCCATACACCAGCCAAGTCTGGTAAAGCCGGCAAAGCTGCTGCCAAAGCCGCGCGTTATGTGAGCTTTCGTGACGAGGCAGGACAGTTCCGGTTTCGCCTGGTGAGTGCTGAGGGGATGGAGCTGTTTTGCTCAGTAGCTTTTGCTGACCCTAAGCAAGCAGGAGCGACGCTGAAAGGCTTGCAGGGCAGACTTGCACAGGACGTTGTCGTGCTTGTGGGTGAGACTTCGTTTGAAATCGTGCTTGACGGTCAGAAAGTTGCCGATGGCGTGGCCAGTCAATCTAACGCCGAAAGGGCTATGATCCTTGAGTCTTTAAGTGTCGCCATGCAGCCTGAGGTCTGATGACTGAGATACCAGCGGTCTAGCGCTCAGTAATCCTCATCGTCATCAGGCGTCACGATACGACTGTAGTCTAGTTCAATAAACTGCGTAGTGCTGTTTGGGTTAATCATGAGTCGCGTCATAAATGATCGACCATCTGCCAGACTGATATCAATGATATAGGCACCTGCTGACACATTGCTCAGGCGAAAAAATCCCTCCGTATTGCTGAGTGCCTCACGACTTTTCTCTGTATTTCTTCTGACCTGAACAGTCGCATTGGAAAAAACACGCGCTTGAGCATTGTCGACAACACGTCCCACCAATTCGATGGCGTCAATCGGTGCGGCATAAATAAAGCAAGCAATGCACGCAAGCCACCCGAGGCTTGGACGCCGTACCAGTATGTTGCTGTGTTGACTAAAGGGTGTCAGCACGGGATTACCAACCAACCAGTTTGCCATTCTTGTCCGACTGCTGGCTGGGAACTGCTTTGGCACCAAACGCCTGCGCTAATTTATGACTGATAGAGGTATTTTCAAAATAGCCTGAGAAATAATGCGCACCAGTCCCCTGTGCGCCGACAATCACATCATCTCCTGCATGTGGTGCGATTTCAACAGGGCCGCTGGTCTTGTTGGCACCCTTTTTAACATTACGTGTTGGCATATTACCCGTCATCAAAAGACCTTGTGGCTGACGCTGCGCATTCGGCAGGGCGGGTAACTCAAGCGTTTTACCGTCTTCCGTTTTGCGCGAGGCGGTCGGTTTTAAGGGTTGAAAATTTGTCAGGTAGGTCGTGCTGTAAGTAGGACGGCCGCCGTCCTCGATAATCAGTTTGATGGATGGGCTCGGGTCGTCGGGGAAACCATCTTTATTGCTATCCGCATACGTCGTAAAGGTCGCGTCGTTGAAGGTGCCGATAGCATCCTGCAAATCACACGGGCGATCAGCATCCTCTGGCGATCCTAGCGTCACCGGGTATTGACCATTGGTTGTCGAAAAACATTTCCCTGCTGCGGACTCAAGTGCTTCGGTGAGGGCTACGCCAATAATGGTTTGTGGTTGCGCGTGATCAGAGGTCGCGACCATCAGTGCTTTTTTATCATTCTCTAAACGTTTCATCGTTAAGCCAATGACCTGATCGAGTTCAATGACTTCAAATATTGAGCGGTCATACTCAAGGATATGCCCCATTTTGTCCGACTGTGATTGTTCGACGAGCAGCATCCAGCCACCATCTTCACGGGACTCTTTTGCTGTGAGCTGCTCCAGCACTGTGATGGCTTTATTCATCATTTCAGCTTTCATGGGGACATTCTGAAAACACTTGCTGATAGTCTCGCCACACTCTGTACCGAGTGGGGGTGCAATATTCAAACCAAGCGCACTATCTTCAGCGCCTTTACCGCGAATCGTTGCTGCACCCCGTGCGACTAGACGGTCGAGCACTCCGGGCAAATTGTCAGGTCCCAGGCCACTGGAGGTTTTACGAAATTCTCCAGAAAAAATGCCAAGTAATTTCTGATCATTTGGAGCATTTTTTAGTTCATCGAGATTGCGTACAACTTGATAGCCTTTGGAGGGGGCGATGTCTGCGATTAAATCCACATCCTTGCGGCCGCCGCTTGGGTATTGATAAAAACTGCGAAGTGCTGGATTTTTTTCACTCATCCAGTGTGCTGCGCCGCCACCCATCAAGACATCCAGAGGTTTTGATAACTCAGCCAGTGAGAGATAGCCTGTCTTTTTTAACGCTGTCTGATCGTCGTAATAACCAATCATTTGCTGCGCGATATTCGTGTAGTCGCGGCGTGAGCGGTTATGCGCCTGCAACGAAGCAGGTGTTGCGTCGACCAGAAAAGCGTCTGTGACGACTCCGATTTTCCAGCCATGCACACGCTTCATGTATTCAAAGATGGTCTCGATGCGTGGGTTGTCAACGGGATTTTCCGGCGTATTGTCTACGGAGACCTGCAAGCTGTTATTTGACATTTTCATGCCACTAATCAGGCTCGCCATGCCAGGAGCGGAGTCAGTGATGAGTGAGTCAAATGCGGTAGTGCGACTGATACCGTGCGTTGCCATCTTTTCCATGGCGAGTGGCTCGTTGGTACGACCTTCGGTCACGCCTTTGCCAACAATCCGCGCCGCAGTCCACATCGGTAGACCCACTCCATCACCCAGGAAAAACACCAGCTTTCTGGCCGCAGCTGGATCTTTAGGATTGGGTGCAGGTGCAACGTGATAATGGTTTTTAATTTTTCGCTCAAGCCCGTCAATCAGCACCGTCGCCTCGACAGCATAATGACCGGGTTGATCAAAGCTTAGGTTTCTGGCTGATGCACCGTAAAGCAGCTTGGAGGAGGGCGTTCCTGACTCAGCTCCTTCGCCTTGCTCAGCAAGGCGTCGGTTGAAAGTTTCGGTGATATTTGTTCCATTGACACTCAGGCTAATCAAGCGTGGTGACTCGCGAGCCGGAACCTGAGATTCGACCCTCAGATCGAAACGTTGGCCCGCAAAGAGTTCGGTCCCTGTAGGGGGGAGGACCCGCAGACCTGTTTCTTGTTCTGCATTAGCTGCCGCGGCACTGATGGATGCGGTGGATAAGGACAGAGCGGCGCACAGCACAGTCAGACGGAACAGGATTTTCATACGAAGTCACTCTAACAGACAGTTAATAGTCTTTTAACTGTAATGGTTTCAGATGACAATAGTATGAATCAATCGAGTTCCGTGTGCTGAAAATTCGCTTTTCAATACCGCCTACTGTAAGTCGAGTTTAGTTACTTTTGTTTAGTTAATTTTTCCCAAGACCTGACGCGACAGTTGCTGTGTAGCCTTCCTCTGCGAGAGCCGCCAGGATTGGTTCGAGTCCTTGAGGGAATTGACCCTGAATGCTGACTTTGCCAGAAGCAAGTTCAACCTGAACGTCCTGTACACCTGTCATCGTGCGAATTGCGTGATCAACGTGTTTCACACAGTTGCCGCAAGTCATACCCGTTACTGACAATAGAACCGATTCCATCTGAGACTCCTTTTGTACGGTTTATCAAACCTCAAGTCTGTTTGTGGGGTCTGTTATTCGATAAATCAAGGCGCTGGGACCTGATTTAATTCTTTCTTGTGCATCCAGTCGGCATGTGTCGGGGCTTTTTTAGTCTGGCTCCATTCTTTAAGCATGTCCCATTTCACCTCGTCAAGTTTTCTATACATCTCGGTTGTGCCGATGTCTACAGCGAGTTCGAGGCGATGTCCGTTCGGGTCAAAAAAATAAATACTTTTGAAGATCGTGTGATCAATGATCCCGAGAACTTCAATCCCGGCTGCCTCTAGTTTCGCTTTTGCGTCCGTCAAGGCCTCAAGGCTTTCAAGCTTAAAGGCGATATGTTGCACCCATTCAGGCGTATTGGCGTCACGTCCCAGCGCAGGTGAGTTGGGTAATTCAAAAAAGGCCAGCACGTTTCCCTGTCCTGCATCCAGAAATACATGCATGTAAGGATCAGGGGCTTTGGTGGAGGGCACCTGATTTTCAGCGATAGCCAGTTGAAAATGCATGCCAAGGTGCTTGACATACCATTCGACGGTTTCTTTTGCATCGATACAACGATAGGCGACGTGGTGAAAGCGTTCTGTTTTCATGATTAGCCTTTTGTTGGTCTTCATCCCGCGCGAATCGACGCAATTGCTCGTGTCCTGAATTAAATTACCCCTTCATCTTACCGCTTCAACTTGGCAAACGCAGCCGCCATTGCATTATTTCCGACTGGCTCAGGTGTGGCTGCGGGACGACGTGGTTTAGCACCCGCTCCATTTGTACCACCACCCGCCGCACCCATTGAACGAGCCAGCGGCGCCTCGTCATTGAGTCGCATGGTGAGCGCAATACGCTTGCGTGGAATATCGACTTCCTGAACACGGACCTGCACAGTCTGGCTGACCCGTACGACATCGCGGGGATCTGAGACAAACTTTTCAGCTAGTGCCGAGATGTGTACCAGTCCATCCTGATGCACGCCAATATCGACAAAGGCACCAAAGTTTGCAACGTTTGTGACGACGCCTTCGAGGATCATGCCTGGAAGCAGATCGTTCAGGGTCTCAACCCCTTCTTTAAATGTCGCGGTCTTGAACTCGGGACGAGGGTCACGTCCAGGTTTTTCGAGTTCGAGCAGTATGTCGCGCACGGTTGGTACACCGAATTTTTCATCGGTGAACTCCGAGGGCGACAAGCCTTTGAGCTTGTCACGATTGCCAATGACGTCTTTCATGTCAGCGGCGATTTTTTTTAGAATCCGTTCAACCACGGGATAGGCTTCAGGATGGACCGACGAAGTATCCAAGGGATTATCACCATTCGGGATACGCAAAAACCCAGCGGCCTGCTCGAAGGCTTTTTCACCAAAACGCGAGACTTCTTTGAGCGCCTTGCGGTTCTGGAATGCGCCTTTCTCATCACGATAGCTGACTATATTTTTGGCCAGTGTGCTGTTGAGCCCCGACACGCGGGCGAGCAGGGCGGCTGAGGCGGTATTCACATCGACGCCAACAGCGTTCACGCAATCTTCCACTACGGCATCGAGCGAGCGCGCGAGTTCGCGCTGATTCAAGTCATGTTGATATTGGCCCACACCAATCGCTTTCGGTTCAATTTTGACGAGCTCGGCCAGCGGGTCTTGTAAACGACGCGCGATCGAGGCTGCACCTCGCAGGCTCACATCCAGATCGGGGAATTCAAGGGCAGCGAGCTCGGAGGCTGAGTAGACCGAGGCACCGGCTTCAGAGACAACCACGCGCGTGAGGTTTAGTTCGGGCTGAGCCGCCATGAGCTCGCCCACTAGCTTTTCGGTTTCCCGCGAAGCCGTGCCATTGCCTATTGCGACCAGCTCAATGTTATGACGGCGTGCGATCATCGCGAGCGTTGCAAGAGAGCCCGCCCGATCACGGCGTGGTTCAAAAGGATAAACGGTCGCCGTTTCAACAAGCTTACCTGTGTGGTCGATCGCGGCGACTTTCACGCCGGTGCGAATGCCTGGGTCCAGGCCGAGCACGGCTTTAGGGCCTGCCGGTGCTGCCAGTAATAAGTCTTTGAGGTTGGCTGCAAACACGCGGATGGCTTCAGTCTCTGCAGTTTCACGCAGACGCGTGATCATCTCGGATTCGAACATGGTCAATAGCTTGACGCGCCAGGTCCAGCGGGCTACATCGGCCAGCCATTTTGCGCGTGGAGAGGGGGTTACATCAAACAGGTCGCGCCCGAGCTTGAGAAACTGCGCTACACGCTCGACGCAGGGGTGAGGCACGAGCACGTCCTGACTCGCCTCCAGGCCAATGCGTAATTCGAGTGCGCCTTGCTGGCGACCGCGCAGCATGGCGAGGATGCGATGCGAGGGGAGTGTGCGAAGTGGTTCGTTGAAGTCGAACCAATCACGGAAATTTGCGCCTTCTGCTTCTTTGCCTTCAGAAACTTTGGAATAGAGATAGCCGCTGGACCAGAGGTGGGTTCGCATGTCGGCCAGCAGATCTGCGTTTTCAGCATAGCGCTCAGCCAGAATGTCGCGTGCCCCATCGAGCGCTGCTTTAGCATCGTTGATGCTGGCTTCTGGATTCAGGTATTGCGCAGCCAGCACAGCCGGGTCGCACGTCAGGTCCGCCAGAACTGCGTCAGCGAGCGGCTCAAGACCCGCTTCGCGAGCGATCTGCGCGCGCGTGCGGCGTTTTGGTTTAAAGGGCGCGTACAGGTCTTCGAGGCGTTGTTTGGTGTCGGCTTGCTGGACTTCGCGTTCAAGCTCCGGGGTGAGTTTGCCTTGCTCGGTGATCGAGGCCATGATGGCACCGCGACGGTCTTCGAGTTCTTTGAGATAAATCAGGCGTGTGTCAAGGTTGCGCAGAACCGTGTCATCAAGCCCCCCCGTCGCCTCTTTGCGGTAACGGGCGATAAACGGAATGGTGGCACCATCGTCTATTAGTTCGATGACGGCTGCGACTTGTTGGGGGCGAACGCTGAGCTCTTGAGCGAGCTGGGCAATGATCCGGGCTTGTGCCTGGGCAGGGGTAACGGGTTTTGCTGGTGTTGAAACGCTCATTGGGTAAGACACTTAATTTGCTTTAACAAGCGGAGGATTTTGCCACAGTCTGGGGCTCAGGCGCTTTGAGGCGGTATGATCCGAAGTGGCTTTTGGTGTGAATAATGCTTGATTCTTCTATTTCCGAGATTTTTTCCCTGGAGGGCCCGTTCGCGGTGCAGTCCAAGGGCTATCGTGTCCGCCCTGCACAGATTGAGTTGGCGCAGGCGGTCGAGCGTACGATTGCCGAGCGAGGTACGCTGGTGGCCGAGGCTGGTACCGGCACGGGCAAGACCTGGGCGTATTTGGTACCTGCTTTACTGGGAGCGGGCAAAGTGCTGGTCTCAACCGGTACGCGCACCTTGCAGGATCAGCTTTTCATGAGAGATTTGCCGGGCGTGCGTGACGCACTGAGTATTCCTGCTGTAATTGCCTTGCTCAAGGGCCGGGGTAATTATGTCTGTCATTACCATCTGGAGCGTCAGCAGGGTGAAGAGCGCGCCTTGAAGTCTCGTGCCGAGGTCCAGCAATTGCGTCATATCCAGGTCTTTGCCCAGCAAAGCGCCACGGGTGACCGTGCGGATCTTCCGACCGTTCCCGAGGACGCCGAGATCTGGCAGCGTGTCACCTCGACGCGTGAAAACTGCCTGGGGCAGGAATGCCCCAACGTGCGGGATTGCTTTGTTCTCAAGGCCAGGCGCCAGGCGCAGGAGGCTGATGTCGTGGTGATCAACCATGCCCTGTTCATGGCCGATCTGGTGCTGCGTGATGCTGGCGTGACGGATTTGTTGCCTGCGGCCGATACGGTGATTTTTGATGAAGCGCATCAGTTGCCTGAAACCGCCACAAGATTTTTAGGCACCAACATCTCGACGCATCAGTTGCTGGACCTTGCAAAACTGATCGAGACGGCCGGGTTGGCGCATGCCCGCGAAATGACTAACTGGTCCGAGCAGGCTCGTCGTATCGAGCTGGCGGCTAAAGAGTTGCGTTTGTCCTGCGTGGCTCTGGAAAAGCTGCCGGGGCGTCGCGTCACGTTTGAGGCGTTCCCGCAGCCCGCTGAATTTGATCTGGCCCGAGGAGTCCTGCAAACGGCACTTGATGAGCTTGTCGCGCTGCTCGCTCCCGTTGAGGAAAAACATCCCGACCTGCTCGCTGCCTCAAGAACCTGTTTGCAGTTATCGGCCCGGCTCGCAGAATGGGGCCAGCCTGAGCGTGAGGGTGGACGAGTCCGGCGGGATCAGCTGAATATTGTGCGCTGGGTTGAGCTGGGTCTGCATCATGTCCGCTTGCATGCCGCACCTCTATCGGTTGCTGAAGCCTTCGCAAGATATCGTCAAGCATCCCAGGCCTGGATTTTTACCTCGGCAACGCTTTCGGTACAAAAGGATTTTTCCCATTTCACCTCTCGTCTCGGGATTGAGGATGCGCAAACACTGCGCATGGAGTCGCCTTTCGATTACCCAAATCAGGCGCTGCTGTTTGTACCGCAAAATTTACCCGCACCTCAATCGGCTGATTTTTTGCCAGAATTTGTTAAAACTCTGATGCCTCTCATTGAGGCGAGCCAGGCCGGCGCGCTGGTGCTTTGTACGACGTTGCGAGCCGTTGAGCGTGTCGCAGCGCTGCTTGCTGAGGCTTATGAGGCGGCAGGTCTTACCTGGCCCATCATGCGTCAAGGCAATGGCACGCGTCGGGATTTGCTTGAGCGTTTTCGAATCTTGCCTCACGCCGTGCTGGTGGGCAGTGCTAGTTTTTGGGAGGGTATCGATATCCCGGGTGACAAACTCACGCTGGTTGCTATCGATAAGTTACCTTTCGCGCCTCCCGACGATCCTGTGCTGGAGGCGCGTTTGCGCGCCTGCCGTGAGCTCGGTGGTAATCCTTTTATGGAGTTTCAACTGCCAGAGGCCGCGATTGCTCTGAAACAGGGTGCAGGACGTTTGATCCGTACTGAAACAGACTGGGGCGTTCTGATGGTGGGTGATGCGCGGCTCGTCGATAAGCCCTATGGCAAACAGTTGTGGCGTGGACTACCGCCTTTTGCCAGAACCCGTTCGCTAGAGGAGGCGGTCGAATTTTATCGCCGCCGTACTCAAGCCGAAGAGATTTAGAACAATCTAAGCAAATTCCACTTTGCGTATTTGTCGGGAAAGCCGTTTGAAATCAGGGTGGTGTTAGGAAAGTTGGCAAGCAGCACGCGTTCTGCATCGTTGCGCATATCGGTCATGCCGAGTTTTTCGTAGGACATCATCATGATGTAGAGCGCTTCCTCGGCAGCCGGAACACCCTGGAAATCAGTGATCACGACTTGTGCGCGGTTGATCGCCGCGACATAGGCATAGCGGTCGTAATAGTAACGGGCAATGAATCTCTCATTTTCAGCCATGGTATTGACCAGCCAGGCAACACGCTTGCGCGCATCCACGCTATAACGGCTGTCTGGAAAACGATCGATTAAGTCGTTAAATGCAGCGTATGACTGGCGCAAGGCCTTGGGATCACGCTCACCAGGATTCTGTCGGGTGATTGTGGCAAACACCGCACTGGGAGGGGTGAAATTAATCATGCCCTTCAGGTAGAGAACATAGTCGGTTGCAGGGTGGTTGGGATATTGTTGCTGGAATCGTGCAAGCGTAGCCAATGCCACTTCTGGCTCTTTGTCTTTCCACTGGCTATAGGCCAGGTTAATCATCGCCTGCTGGGCGTATATGCCAAGAGGAAAGCGTGTTTCAACAGCGAGGAATCGTTCCTTGGCTAGTTTCCAGTTTGACGCATTCATTTCCTCTTTACCGTCCTGGAATAGCCGTTCAGCATTCCAGTTGGCCGTGGGGTCGTATTCCTGACCGTTTTTTGCGCAACCGGCAATCAGAATGACCGCACAGAGGAGCATAATCCTGCCCAAAGCGCTGGCGCCAGAGAGTTTCTGGAAAAAGTTAAAAGTGGTGCGACCCATCACGAAATGATCCTTGGTGTTAGCATTCTCTGCTGATTATATGACTAGTCCCTATGCCTGACACTCAAATTCCTGAAGACCAGCTTTCCGACGACGAACCCCAGCTATTCAGGGTAGGGGCAGATATGCCTCTGGAGCGGCTGGATAAAGTGCTGGCGCAACTGATGCCCCAACACTCCCGTAGCCGTTTGCAGACCTGGATCGAGCATGGTCATGTCCTGGTCAATAGCTTGCCAGCCAAAATCCGTCAGACAATGCGAGAGGACGATCTTATCGCTGTTTACGAGCAAGCTGCACCAGAGGATCAGGCTTTCAGGCCTGAACCGATTGATTTTCAGGTTCTGGGCGAGAGTCCGGACTGGGTGGTGGTTAATAAGCCCGTCGGCCTGGTGACTCACCCAGGCGCTGGCAACTGGAGTGGTACCTTGCTCAACGGCTTGTTGCATCGCTATCCGGAGCTCACGCATGTCGCCCGTGCCGGGATTGTGCACCGTCTTGATAAGGACACCTCAGGTTTGCTGGTGGTTGCCCGTAATGAGATCGCCCAGACCCATCTGGTCAGGCAGCTCCAGGCGCGCTCGATGGGACGGCTTTATACAGCGCTGGCACACGGGCGGATGTTGCCGCAGGGCAAGATTGATCGTCCGATCGGCCGTGATCCCAGGGTGCCCGTCAGAATGGCTGTAGAGCGACCCAATGCACCTAAGGCGGCTATCACGCATTATCAGTTGGTGCGTACTGGTGAGTATGAGGATTCAAATATTTCGCAGGTCAGTTGCAAGCTCGAAACCGGTCGCACCCATCAGATTCGTGTCCATCTTGCGAGTCTTGGTCATCCCTTGTTAGGCGATACGCAATACGGTGGCAAAATCCTTGGCGAGGCTACGCGTCAAATGCTGCATGCTTTCGAGCTGAAATTTGAAGATCCTGCAGGAGCGGGTGAGGTGGTATTTCAGGCACCGCTGCCTGCCGATATGACTCGGGTTGTAGAAGGAATTCGCTGGAAGTGACAATCAATCTCATTCGCCCCAAAAATTCCTGGAAGGGTGTGCAGCTCGGCTGTACGACGCGCTGGGGAGGCATGGGCCTTGCGCCCTATGATAATTTCAATTTAGGTTTGGGGGCGGGCGAAGAGGCGCGGATAGTGCTTCACAATCGCGCACTATTGAGACACATGTTGCCGGACGACCCGTGCTGGCTAAAGCAGGTACATGGCTGCGAGGTGGTCGACGCCGATGAGGTTGCCTTTTCCAGTCAAGCTCACCAACCTCCCGAGGCTGACGCTTGCGTCACCCAGTCGCAAGGCAAGGTTCTCGCTATCTTGACGGCGGATTGCCTGCCTGTGGTGATGGCAGACCTGGACGCTCAGGTGATCGGCGTGGCGCACGCAGGCTGGCGCGGCTTGGCGGCTGGGGTGCTTGAGCAGACCTTAAAAGCCCTGCAAATTAAATGTCCTCAGTCACGTGGCTGGCAGGCATGGATTGGTCCGGGAATTGGGGCTAAAAGTTTTCAGGTTGGCGAGGACGTCAGAACCGCATTCGAGGGACACGGTGCTGAGCAGCCTGGGATGTTTCTCAGAGACCCCGCAGACGCTCAAAAATGGCTCGCGGATTTAGCTGGCCTTGCGGTTTGGCGTCTGAATCGCATGGGTGTGACGCAGATACAAAACTCTGGGCTTTGTACAGTGAGCGATCCGGAAAACCGATTTTTTTCCTACCGGCGTGATCGACAAACGGGCAGGATGGCCACGCTCGCCTGGCTTGCGTCACCTGATTGCGCTGTATGACAGCGGTTATTTGATCAAAACTGAAGGTGATAAGGGAATTGTGCCTGGAACGCGACTCAGCGCAAGCAATAGCGAAATGATGCTGACGACTTGAGGACTATAGCCGTTGTTTTCATCGGGAATTGAAAACGTATCATCGTTGTATGTAATAACGGCAAACTTTTTTGAGCGCAGGTTGTTTTTATCGATTACAAAAATAGGTGTTTGTACTTTTTCTTGGCCTGATTGGTCTGGCGAACTGAGCTTACCAGCGATTGTTGGGTTTTTGTCGGGTGATTTGAGTTGCGTGCGGAGAATCGATCCTAGATAACCAAAAACTTCGCTCGTCGAGCGCGTGACAAACCGGATGAGTGTTTTTTGATTGTCTTTGCTGGTGCTTTCGTTCAGTGCGATGGAATTTGATTTTTTGTCGTATTCACCAAAGTGGTTAAAACAAAAAAACTTATCGCCAAACTCCTCTGCCACCAGGTGGGACAGATCGTTTTTTGTGAAACACAGACTGGCTGTGGTTGAAGTCTGGAATACCTGAAAAAACAAACCGTTTTTATTAGATACTTTTTCCAGCGATAACTTGTATTTGCTCTGAGCTTCAAAGTAATCCAAGACCTCCTTATCTCTGAATACCTCAGGCATCAACGGTCCGACAGCAACTTTTTTTTCCATCGCCTGAGTCGATAAGCCAAGCTCAATGAGTCGTGATATCTGTTGTTGAAACCCTGCGTAAGATCTCGAATCAGGGAAATTGTTATAGACGACTGGATCCTCGCCTGGGCGTTTAATCTCGATAGACGATAGTGTCAATGAAAAGAGTAGCTCTTTGTCAAGGTGCAGACTGTTTAAATAGTTGATTGCCTCCACCGAAATCGGTGTCATGATTTGTTTGGCGAATTCGGCATTATCCATTGAGGATTGCGTAAAGGTAGATGAGCGCCCTAAGGTAGCTTCATAGCCTCCACCATAGTAGGTGCCCGTGCCAGCTGATAGAAAGCCTCCCACAGTGCTTGGCAATGCACTCAGCACGTTGGCGCTCACACCACCCGTCTCGCTGATCGAGCCAGAGCCTGTAATGGAGGGGATTGCCAGAAAGCTGAGAGGGCGATTTTGCGAGGCGCGCACGACATTTAACAGCACACTATTCAAATTATATTTTTCAAGCAGTGACTGATATGAATGGGACATGTCTGAGGACAAAACTGCCGCAATATGGAATTTTTAGTGGATATTCTGTCACGAATGTGCTTTTGCCGTCATCTGGTTGCTAAGTATTCTTTGTTTTAAGTCTTAAAAAGCGTGTTCCCGTTTACCCTCATTGACAATGACCTTTTTGCAGAGCACGATTGATCTGCCGCAGATATAAAAAAGGTCTTGATGTGAATTTTCCCTATCCAAATGGCTGGACACCACCACCAGGTATTTCTCAGGACGCTCTGACATCCATCCAGCAGGATTTCATGCAGGCCTGGCAACGACTTTCTGATGAAGTGGCGCATGGCCAATTGCCACCTGTCAAGGATCGCCGGTTTTCCAGTGAGGCGTGGGTAAAGAGCCCGCCGCATTTGATGATGGCACATTTATATTTACTGTCCTCGCAGGCGATGCAACGCATGGTCGATGCTGCCGAGGTGCCGCACGAGTTGAAAGACCGGTTGCAGTTTTCTGTCATGCAATTTGTTGATGCGATGTCGCCGGCGAATTTTTTTGCAACGAACCCGGATGCACAGGCCGCTGTCGTGAGCTCTGGTGGTGAAACCCTGCGCGCAGGGATGACTAACTTAATCGAGGACCTGCAAAAAGGTCGGATTAGTCAAACGGATGAAAGTAAATTCACAGTCGGTGAAAATGTCGCGACCGCTGATGGTTCGATTGTGTTCGAAAACCGTTTTTTTCAATTAATCCAATACACGCCAGCAACAACGACGGTTTATCAGCGTCCGATTTTGCTGGTGCCACCCTGCATTAACAAGTTTTATATTCTTGACCTGCAACCGGAAAATTCTTTTGTACGTCATGCTGTGGAGCAGGGTTTTACGGTCTTTCTGACCTCCTGGCGAAACCCTTTGCCTGAGGATACTGATGGCATCGATAAAGCCACCTGGGATGACTATCTGGAGCAAGGGGTTCTTAAAGCGATCGAGGTGACGCAGGAGATTTCTGGCCAAAGCAAAATCAATGCGCTTGGTTTCTGTGTTGGCGGAACCTTGCTGGCGAGCGCTCTGGCGCTGGCTGCAGGACGGGGTGAGGAGCCGGTTGCCGCATTGACAATGCTGACCTCGATGGTGGACTTTACCGATACCGGTGCGCTGAGTGTGTTTGTTGATGAGCAACACGCCAGTATGCGTGAGCAGCAGATCGGCCAAGGGGGCTTGATGTCTGCACGCGAGCTCGGGGCGACTTTTTCATTTTTACGCCCGAATGAACTTGTCTGGAATTATGTCGTAGCGAATTATCTGAAAGGCGAGAAACCTGTCGCCTTTGATTTGCTGTTCTGGAACGGAGACAGCACGAATTTACCCGGACCTTTTTTCACTTGGTATTTCCGTAACACCTATCTGGAAAATAAACTCTGTCAGCCTAATCAGCTTAAATGCTCAGGCGTGCCGATTGATCTGCGCAAGATCAAGGTTCCGACCTATCTCTACGCTTCGCGCGAAGACCATATTGTTCCCTGGAAGTCAGGCTACGCCTCGACTGGAATTTTTTCAGGGAAAAATCGTTTTGTGCTGGGTGCTTCGGGTCATATCGCTGGTGTGATCAATCCACCTGCGAAGAAAAAACGTAATTACTGGGTCGGACCTGAAGGAAAAAATCCTGAAGATCCAGAACAATGGTTTGAGCAGGCGACAGAAGTCCCGGGGAGCTGGTGGCCAGACTGGTATGAATGGCTTGCTTCGCATAGCGGTAAAAAGGTCAAAGCGCCTAAGGCTGCGGGTAATGCCGACTATCCTGTTATTGAGGCCGCACCGGGTTCGTTTGTTAAAGTTCGGGCCGTTTAAGTTTTTATGGTTGTATTGTTTTTAAGTTGAGGTCAGACCACCCTTAGCCGCGCGGGGCATGGTTTTTAAACAAAGCGGTCGCTCAGTCACTTTCTACCGATGAAGTGGCTGTAGCTAGAGGAGAGCTATATGAGTGCAAAACTGGCGTACGTAACAGGTGGTATGGGTGGAATTGGAACTGCAATTTGCCAACGACTCTCCAAAGAAGGCATGACCGTTGTCGCAGGCTGCGGACCCAGTCGCGATTACAAGCAGTGGCTCGATGAGCAGGCTGCGCTAGGCTTTAAATTTTATGCCTCGGTGGGTAATGTCTCTGACTGGAATTCCACTGAAGCAGCCTTTAAAAAGGTTGTTGAGGAACATGGTCCGGTCGATGTGCTGGTCAATAATGCCGGTATCACACGCGATGGTGTGTTTCGTAAAATGTCTGCCGATGATTGGCGTGCGGTGATGGATACCAACCTCAATAGCTTGTTTAACGTTACCAAACAGGTCATTGACAATATGGTTGATCGTGGCTTTGGTCGTATCATCAATATCAGCTCTGTGAATGGCCAGAAAGGTCAGTTTGGCCAGGCCAACTATGCGACGGCTAAAGCTGGTATTCACGGCTTTACGATGTCCGTGGCTCTTGAGGTAGCCAGCAAGGGTGTGACGGTCAATACCGTTTCCCCTGGATATATTGGTACGGACATGGTGCGTGCGATTCGTCCCGATGTTCTGGAGAAAATTGTCGCGACGATTCCTGTGAAACGTCTGGGGCGTCCTGAAGAAATCGCTTCGATCGTTGCCTGGATTGCCTCTGAGGATGCGGGATTTTCGACGGGTGCAGACTTCTCCTTGAATGGTGGTTTGCATATGGGCTGAGCCCAGTGATTTTGTTTATATTCTGTAAGCATAATAAGTACTATGGGGAACTTGATGACTGAAGCAGCAACAGACGCATCCGTGCGTCTGATTAAGAAATATCCCAACCGCCGTTTGTATGACACGCAGACCAGCACCTACATTACGCTGGCCGATGTCAAACAATTGGTACTTGATCACGAGGCCTTTAAAGTGGTCGATGCTAAATCCTCGGAGGATTTGACCCGCAGCATTATGTTGCAGATCATTCTGGAAGAGGAAAGCGGTGGGGTTCCCATGTTTTCCTCCACCATGCTTGGTCATGTGATCCGTTTTTACGGTCATGCCATGCAAGGGGTGATGGGTTCCTATCTGGAAAAAAACATCCAGGCGTTCATGGAAATTCAGGATCGCATGGCTGACCAGTCAAAAGGTATCTATGGTGCTAATCAACTGAGCCCTGAAAATTGGGCTCAGTTCATGAATGTGCAAACTCCGATGGTGCAAAACATGATGAATAGTTATGTTGAGCAAAGCAAGACCTTGTTTACACAAATGCAGGACAAAATGCAGGAGCAGACCCGTTCGATGTTTCCTGGCTTTGGCTTTCCTCCAGGAGCGGCGGGCGATAAAACAAAATAAGCCTGGTTGGCTTGATGATTGAGCCCTTGCTGATCGAGAGTACTGAGTGAAAATAATCCACAGGCTTTTTAGCGCTGTGGATTTTTTTTTGGTTCAGCCTCTGGAAACTCCACAGCAGTACCGGATCAAAAAGCAGCTCAGGCCTGGAGAGCGCTGAGTGGTTTACTGCTCTTTGATTCTCAGCGCAATATGATCGAGCGCCTCCTGCACCTGGTCAATCAGTATCAGGCAGAGTTCTCCTGGGGCGAGTTTTGCCAAGGCTGTATCGATCGCAAGAAACTCGCCACGGATTTCCTCAATCTGTTTGGTGCGCTTAACGTTTTTAAGACCTAACTGCAGGAGCGCGAGTACCTCACCATCTTCGCGTCCGCGCTGGCATTGATCCTGATAGAGGATGGCTTCATCAAACACCTCGCCAAGAATTTCGGTTTGACGGGAGATATCTTCGTCGCGCCGATCGCCAGCACCACTAATGACTACCATTCGACGCGAGGCAGGCATGCTTTCAATTGCCTGCACGAGCGCGACAATAGCGTCCGGGTTATGGCCATAGTCTGCGATCACCGTTGCGCCACGGTAATCAAAGACGTTAAAACGTCCTGGCGCTGTTTGAGCATCATTCACAAAGCTCGAGAGACCGGCTTCGATGGTTTTCCAGTCCAGATTCAGAGCCCAGCCCGCAGCAGTCGCTGCCATCGCGTTTTCAATTTGAAAGGAAATGGTTCCGTTGCGCGTAAGAGGGATTGTTTTTAACCCGATACGATGTTCCTGACCACGCTCGGAGCAGACGATGTGCGCACCATCCTGATAGACCACGCGTTTGCCCTGAGCTCGGTGGGTATTCAGTACAGGGTGGTGACCATCATGCGCGAAAAAGATCACTTGTCCCGGACACGAGTCAGCCATTTTGGCGACCAAGGGATCGGCAGCGTTCAAGACGGCGGCGCCATGGGGCGCGACGTTTTGCACGATCACACGCTTGACCAGCGCAAGATTTTCGACAGTATTGATGAAATTCATACCCAGATGATCACCGATACCGATGTTGGTGACGATCGCCACGTCGCACTTATCGAACGCGAGGCCTTCGCGCAAAATACCGCCGCGTGCCGTTTCAAATACTGCGGCATCGACATCCGGGTGCATCAATACGTTGCGCGCGCTGCGCGGACCGCTGCAATCGCCAGTGTCGATGCAGCGATGTTCGATATAGACACCATCGGAGTTTGTCATGCCGACGCGCTTGCCGCTTGTACCCAGGAGGTGTGCGGTCAGTCTTACCGTGGTTGTTTTACCGTTTGTACCCGCCACAGCGACCACAGGTATGCGTGCGTTTTCTCCTTCGGCGAACATGCTGGCAACGATTGCTTCACCAACTGGGCGTGGTTTACCAAAGGACGGACTCAAGTGCATTCTTAAACCAGGTGCAGCATTGATCTCGACAATGCCGGCGCGCTGTTCTTCCATGGGTTTAATCACGGTTTCGGCGACCAGATCAACGCCGGCGATATCGAGACCAACCATTTGCGCCGCTGTCACCATGCGTGCCGCCAGCTCAGGATGGACTTCATCGGTCACGTCGGTTGCGCTCCCGCCGGTGCTCAGGTTGGCGTTGTTGCGCAACAGGACTCGTTTGCCCTTTTCGGGCACCGAGTCAGCGGTGAGTTGCTGCGTGGCAAGTGTCGCCAGCGCGATGTCGTCAAATCGGATTTTCGTCAGGGACGTCGCATGACCATCACCGCGCAAGGGATCCAGATTGACTTGATCAACAAGCTGACGAATGGTGTGCGTGCCATCGCCAATCACTTGTGGCGGGTCTCGTCGCGCGGCGGCGATCAGTTGATTACCAATCACCAGCATGCGGAAATCGTGCCCGGGTATGTATTGCTCGACGATCACATCTGAACTGATGTTGGACGCAACCGCAAAAGCCGCTTTGAGCTGTTCGCGGGTCTCGATGTTGACGGCAACGCCTTTGCCCTGGTTGCCATCCCGTGGCTTGACCACAACTGGCAGGCCAATTTTGTTGGCGACCGTCCAGGCGTCTTCTTCGCGCGAGACGACTTGTCCTTGCGGAACGGGAACGCCGGCCGCATCGAGCAACATTTTGGTGAGGTCTTTATCCTGCGCGATGGCTTCGGCGATCGCACTGGTATTGCCTGTTTCAGCGGCCTGGATACGACGCTGTTTGCTACCCCAGCCAAACTGCACCAGACTGCCCTCTGTCAGGCGACGATAAGGCACACCGCGGGCAATTGCGGCATTCACAATCGAGCCCGTGCTGGGTCCCAGGCGAACGTCTTCGTCAAGCTCGCGCAGGCGATCGAGCGCCTGTTTGATGTCAAAGGGTTCGTGGGCGATGGTAGCGAGTATGAGTGCTTCGGCTAAGTCAAAGGCGAGCCGACCAACCGGTTCTTCAGTGTATTGCACGACGACTTGAAAAGACTCTGGATCCGGTGTGCTGAAGGTCTGGCTAAAGGCGACAGGGCAACCCGCCGCAGCTTGCAAACCGAGCGCGACAGCTTCCAGCGCATGGGCCAGTGTGATCGGTTCTTTGTGTCCGAAAGGGCGCAGTGGTTTCACATCCGGGAAGCGGGCGCGTAGTTGGGTAATAAAATCTGGAATTTGATCGAGGTCGCTTTCGACCCCTTTGCAGGTGACCACGGCCTCGATGGCAGTTTGACGGCTCCACAGATTGGGACCGCGCAAGGCGCGAATGCGTGACACTTCCATTATGTATTCCTGTATGTACGTGATGACAAAGTATGAATCGCAATGCAAAACATAGAAAACTTAGAAAAATAGTAGCGCAGGTTGAACAGATGAGATCGTGAATACCTGTCCGTGCGTTGAGAATCTTATTTCAATCGACTACAAAACCCACCAGACCGGCTTCAATCAAATCCGGCGTTAAGCCCAGGGCCCAGGCGCCGGCTGCTGCTGCCATCACATTGTAGGTTTGCGCGGTATGAGTTGCCTGCTCGGTTAACGGGATAGAGGCCACAGCGCATAGATTGATGCGCTGCGTACCCTGAGCCAGAATGAGCTGGTTGTGATCAATGAAAACGGCTCTGCCGCCTTTCTGAAGATGCTCTGTCAGGGCGGGTAGTTTCGCTTGTTGACTGAAAAGTGTGATTTGGCCGTCACAGAACCTGGCCAGATCGATCACCCTTTCATCATCGGCATTCAGGATGGCCATACCACCAGGCAGGACCACATCCATTTGGGTGCGGTAGACCATGATGCGTTCCTGCTCATCGAGCACGTCATGATTCGACAGGTCTTCGTTCCAGTCAATATTGGTAATGATGCCGACTTCACAGCGCTCATAGGCAAGGCCTTGGGTCAATATTTGTGTACAGCCATTTTCAATAATGGCGGCTTGTACTTCGCGATTGAGCAAAACCCGGCGAGCATCGACCCAGGTTGCGCAGTCACCACGCCGCAGTTGGCGTCGATCTACAAAAAGCCCGTCACTGCTCGCCAGACCTGTGCGTAAACCATGCAAACTCAAGAGCCTGAAGAGCAGTTTTCCTGTCATGGTTTTACCGCGGGTTCCCGTAATACCGATTACCGGCACACGTGCCATATCGCCAGGTGGGAATGTGTAGTCAACAATGTCGCGACCAACCTGGCGGGGTTGCCCGCCAGCAGGTTTCAGGTGCATCAGCAGGCCAGGCCCCGCATTGACTTCAACAATTGCACCGCCCTGAGTGCGCAAGGGTTTTGAAATGTCTTCGGCGACCAGGTCGATGCCCGCAATGTCGAGTCCAACGATCCGTGCGGCCACCGAGGCGATCGCGGCGACCTCAGGGTGTACGAGTTCAGTACAGTCATAGGCGACATTGCCAATACGCTGGATCGTCACGAGCTGACCAGCGTTGGGCACTGAGCTTAAGCTCAAGCCCTGGCGTGCAATTTCAAGCTCCACAGCAGGGCTGAGCTTGACATGATTCAGTGGTAGGTCGTCTTCGTGACCGCGCCTGGGATCGGCATTGAGCTGCGCCTGGATCAGCGCAGCAATGTCCAGGATCCCATCACCTGTGACCGTTGCGTTTTCGCCGCGGGCAGCCGCAACCAGTTTTCCACCAACAATCAGCAACCGGTGCTCGACGCCGCGGATGAAGTTTTCAACCAATACGCCAGAGCCTTCGAGCTCAGCCTGTGCGAACGCTGTTTTGACCTCATGCTGTGTGGACAGATTGGTAAATACACCGCGCTGGTGATTACCATCCGTGGGCTTGACCACGACCGGCAAACCGATCTCTTGTGCAGCTTCCCAGGCGTCAGCGGGGCTCGTGACCTCACGTCCCTGTGGAACAGGAACGCCACAGGATTCGAGAATGGATTTGGTTAATTCTTTATCCCGTGAAATAGTTTCCGCAATCGCGCTGGTGTTGTCTGTTTCCGCAGTCCAGATACGACGCTGATTGACCCCATAACCTAGTTGCAGCAGGTTACCCTCGCTCAGACGGATAGCGGGGATATCTCTGTCGTCTGCCGCGTCAACGATACAGGCGGTGCTTGGGCCCAGACAGAATTGCAGTCTGAGTTTGCTGAGTGTCTGGACGGTGCTGTCCACGTCATAGGGTTGATCGTTGAGCGCGGCCAGAATTAAATCCCGTGCAGCAAGGAGCGCGAACATGGTTACGTCTTCGTGCCAGGCGCGAACCACGACCTTGAAGACGCTGGGCGCTGAGGTTGCGTGCGTATGGCCAAAACCGCTTGGCAGGCCAGCCATGATTTGTAAGGCCGTTGTGACATGCTCGAGCAAGGCAGCCTGAAAAACGCCCTGTTCGAGCTCACGCAGGCAATCGGCTGGATTCTCTGTGATGCGGTCCGATTGACTCAGAACCTGCAGGGATTGTGTCAGACGAGCGTAACAACGATCTGTCAGCGTCTTGGACAGATTGGTGAGAGTTTGAATATCGACCCAAACTTCCAGCACAGGACGGTAAGTCCACATGTTGGGGCCGCGCACAGTAATAATGCGTTGGATAACGATATCGAGAGTGTTCATGATCAAAAGCTTATGTTGCAATGCAACAATGTTGCGTATATGTCATTATCGCAGTAAAAAGACCTCCAAGCAGGGGCGCTTGGCAACGCATGAGCCTGAGATCGGCCTTGGGTCGTTATACTTATATATTAACCATGGTGCGTTCTTAGCCATTTCCTATTGAAATGGGTGGTACAGACCAATGGGTATCATGCGTCACAGAGATGTCATCTCTTTTAACTAATAATTCTGCGATCGAACTGATTTTGCCGTCTGGCTGGGCTCAGGCTATTGAGCCGTTGCTTGAACCAGAGGAAAAAATCCTGACCTGGGTCGAGCCTGATCTGGATCAACAGCTTTTTTTCTCCGCCGGGGCCTTAGTTCTGACCTCACGGCGTTTACTCGCACGAGAACCCGGCGCCACCGACTGGCTCTCCTGGCCGGTCACCACCTCCCAGTCCTTGCAGCACCGCGATCATGCCGGGGTAGGCACGATTGAGCTTTTCGAAGGTACGCTCAGACTGGGTGTTTGGCGGCATACGTTAAGCATGACGCCTGCAGTCAGGCGCATGTCCGACTTGTTTGATGATCTGCAGCAGACGCTGGCCGATCCTAGTCGAAAGATTGAAGCCGACGCTGCTGCATGTCCGACCTGTGGCACCCCCTTTGCACCAGATCATGACGACTGTGCTGTCTGCAATTCAGATCCAACAGGTCCGTCGACGACTTGGGCACTATTGCGCTTGGCGCGCTTTGCCAAACCTTACCGGACACCTCTGCTGATTGGCTTTATCCTGACGCTGTTATCTACTGCTGCGACGCTGGTGCCGCCCTATCTGACGATGCCGTTGATGGATAAGATCCTGATTCCTTTCCAGAACGGCAAGCCGATCAACTACGATCTGGTGGCACTCTATCTAACCGGCTTGGTCGTTTCAGCTTTGCTAGCCTGGTTGCTGAGCTGGGCCAGAACTTATCTGCTGGCCTGGGTCAGTGAGCGTATCGGTGCTGATCTTCGCACGGCGACCTTTACCCATTTACAGACTTTGTCCCTGCAGTATTTTGGGGGCAAGCGCACTGGCGATCTGATGGCCAGGATTGGTAGCGAAACGGATCGTATCAATCTGTTTTTATCTTTGCATTTGCTTGATTTCGCCAACGATGTCCTGATGATCATGATGACTGCTGTCATCCTGATCTCTATTGATCCCTGGCTGGCGCTGACCACGCTGATCCCCTTGCCGATGATTGTGTGGATGATTCATCTGGTGCGGGGAAAGCTGCGTCATGGCTTTGAAAAAGTCGATCGCTCCTGGAGTGAGGTGACTAACGTTCTGGCTGATACGATTCCGGGTATTCGCGTGGTGAAGGCTTTCGCTCAGGAGCATCGCGAGGTGGCGCGTTTCAGAGAAGCCAACGACCGTTACCTGAGTGTCAATGACCGTATCAATAAAGTCTGGGCGTTATTTGCGCCTACGGTGACTTTTCTGACCGAAATCGGCCTGCTGGTGGTATGGATTTTTGGTATTTCGCAGGTCGCCTCCAGCTCAATCACCGTTGGTGTACTTGCGGCCTTCCTGGCCTATATCGGCAGGTTTTATTCGCGGCTGGATTCGATGAGCCGGATTGTCTCCCATACACAGCAAGCCGCGGCGGGTGCCAAGCGCATTTTTGATATTCTTGACCACGTCTCCAGCGTGCCAGACGCTGCGCGTCCGGTTCCGCTTGAAAGAGTCGAGGGTCGCATTGAACTGCGCAATGTTGGTTTCCGTTATGGCAGCCGTACGGTTTTGCGAAATGTTTCACTGAATATTGGCGCTGGTGAGATGATCGGTCTTGTTGGTCATAGCGGCTCTGGCAAGAGCTCGCTGGTCAATCTGATTTGTCGTTTTTATGATGTCACCGAAGGCGGTATACGCGTTGATGGTGTGGATATCCGTTCCTATTCCCTGACTTCCTTTCGGCGAAATATCGGACTGGTGTTGCAAGAGCCTTTCCTGTTTTTCGGAACGATTGCTGAAAATATCGCTTACGGAAAACCAGACGCAACCCGGGAGGAAATCGTCGCAGCCGCGCGCGCCGCCCGTGCGCACGAATTTATCCTGCGTCTGCCCCAGGGCTATGACTCACTGGTCGGCGAGCGTGGCCAGGCTTTGTCGGGCGGTGAGCGTCAGCGCATATCGATCGCGCGTGCCTTGCTGATCGATCCAAGGATTTTAATTCTCGACGAGGCAACATCCTCGGTCGATACGACGACAGAGATGGAAATCCAGGAAGCGCTCGATAATCTCATCCAGGGTCGTACAACCATTGCGATTGCCCATCGTCTCAGTACGTTGCGCAAGGCCGATCGCCTGGTCGTGATGGACCGCGGTCAGGTGGTTGAAATCGGTAACCATGATGATTTGTTGGCGCGGGGTGGTGCATACCACGCGCTTTATCAGGCACAGACCAGACTCAATGCTGAGGAGCAGCCTGCGCTTGCCTCTAAGCCGGAGACGTCAGATGCTTGATTTAATGATGTCCCGCAACTCAGCAGGCAGGTTGGTTTTGACTCTACCGGATGGTGAGAGCCACGAGGGAATTGTGCCTGTGCGTGCCTTCCCGGTGAATGCTCCCGATGGTTGTCTGGCTTTGATGAGTGCTGAGGGTAAGGAGTTGCTCTGGGTCGAGGATCCGGCAAGCCTGCCTGAAGATGTATTTGTACTGGTGCAGGAGGAAATCGCAACACGCGAACTGATGCCTGAGATTCGCAGCATCCTCAGCGTCTCGACTTTTTCGACTCCGAGTACCTGGTTGGTCGAAACCGATCGTGGCAATACGCAGTTTGTACTCAAAGGCGAGGAAGACATCCGCCGGCTAGTCGGCTCGACGCTGATCATTACAGATAATCACGGTTTGCGGTTTTTATTGCGTGACATGCTCGCACTCGATAAGGTGAGCCGTAAAATCCTTGACAGGTTTTTATGATCAGCCTTCGCATGATTCTCAGTCATGCGAACGAAAAGATTCGTCGAACCCTGCTTGGGCAGCATAAATATATCGAACAATTAAAAGCCTCTTTGAAAGAAGCTGAAAAAAAACTCCGTCAATTAGCGTTTCAGGATTCTCTGACCGATCTGCCTAATTACAGACTGTTTTCGGAATGGATTGTCCAAAAAATTCAGCATAGCGATCTGACCAGGCAGCCCTTTATTTTGTTGTTTATCGATATTGATCGTTTGAAATTTATTAACGATCAGTATGGGCACGAGAATGGTGATTTGCTGATCCGTCATCTGGCTTCGCACTTGAAAGCAAGCTTGCCACAACAAACTTTTTTATGTCGACGCTCAGGTGATGAATTTATTGTTGTCATTGATCTTGAACCCGAGCAGTCAGTTGATGACTATAAACTTCTGATCGCAACGCAGTTAAATAAGCTTTCACTCGCAATCGAAGGCGATTTAATCGACGGCAGCCTGAGTGCCGGTGGCGTTGTCTATCCCCTGCAAGCACAAGCGCTTAAGGAATTGCTTATTTGCGCGGATACGGCCTTGCATCAGGCAAAATCAACGGGGCGCGCGAAAACAGTCTGGTATGAAGAAGAGCTTGGCAAATTGAGCAGGCGCGCCCGACAAGTTGAGGAATCGCTTGTCAAAGCAATCAAGCTTGGCGCGATCGAACCAAAATATCAACCAGAAATTGATATGCGATCTGGCAAGATCATTGGTTTTGAAGCGCTGGCTCGCTGGAATGATCCTGCGCTTGGTTCAGTGAGCCCGCAGGAATTTATCAATATTGCTGAAGATAATCAGTTGATTGAGCAGCTCAGCGCAGGACTTTTGAAAAAAATCATCGCAGACTACCCGTTTATCCGGGAACGTTTTCCTCAAGCAAAAATTGCCCTCAACGCCTCTCCTCTGCTATTTAAAAATCGTCAGTTACTCAACATGCTGAGTGTTTATCAAGCGTCTCATCCCGAGGTCTTGGCGCAGCTCGAAATAGAGATTACCGAGAGTGATCTGTCGATCTCGCCCCAGGAGGTCTTTACCCAATTACGTGAAATACAAAATATGGGTATTAACGTGTCCATCGATGATTTTGGTAAAGGCTATTCATCCTTTACACGCCTGGCCGAAATGCCTTTTAACAGGTTAAAAATCGATTCTAGTTTCGTCAGTGGTCTGCTTGAGCCTAACCGGGAAAAGATCGTGAGAGCGATTATCAACCTTGCTCACTCACTTGAGTTGGAGGTCACGGCTGAGGGCGTGGAGACTAGCGCGCAAATGAATGGCTTACTCGATGCGGGTTGTTTTCGTGCACAGGGGTGGCTTTTTTCAGCGGAATTAAGCCTCGAAGCCTTGATGAAAACAGCGCCCTATATCACGCTGAATGAATGATCTTGCTGCGCTTGATTGCTCAAGAGGTTTTAAGGCTTAAACATCCCGATCAGTATCGCGGGGTCAATTCTTGCATCGTTCAGACTGACGTTCCAGTGAAGATGGGCGCCTGTTACCCGGCCTGTAGCACCAACTTTACCTAAGGTCTGGCCACGCGAAAGCGTCTCGCCCACGACAACATCAATGACTGACAAATGGCAATACATACTGATCAGTCCCTGACCATGGTCGAGAAAAACCGTATTACCATTAAAAAAATAATTTCCCGTCAGAATGACTTTACCCTCTGCGGGTGCTTTGACTGGTGTACCGGTCGGTACGGCGAAATCGAGACCTGAGTGTGGTGCGCGGGGTTCACCATTAAAAAAGCGTTTGAGTCCAAACGGGCTGGAGAGTGATCCCTCAACGGGCTTATCAAAAAAAATATTGCTTGGCGTGATTGGACTATAGGTTTGATAGGCCTGGTTTTGCGCAGTCATTTCCTGATTGATACGTTTGAGATCCTCAGGCAGTGGATTGACCTGTCTGGTGTTTTTGATTGTGAGGCGCTGCTCTTTATATTTTTTATCTTGGACTGTGAAAGCGATCTCACGGCTGGAACTGTTTTTCACAACGATGGTTTGCTGTCCCTCCGCGACATTGAGCGCCAGGCCAACGATTGCCAGCCATTGCGCACTAGCGTCTTTCACCACGAGCACCGGCTTATTTTGAAAGCGGACTTGTGGTGTCTGCGTTGAGGGACCGAGATCGATGACGGCGATTCCACCTGGCACTGGATGGTGCAAAGTGTGCAGATTGGGTTGCGGTTCTGTTGCCGCGAGAACCCAGGCAGAAAACAGGCTAGCCAGCAGCGCTGCGAGGGTGCTGGCAAGAGATCGAAGAACTCGGGTCATGTTTATGGTCGCAGCAATGTGCTTGATTAAAATTTCCAGAGATACTCTGTCGGATTATCCGGGCAGGAACCAAATTTGCAGACCATGACAGACGTGACGGTATTGGCAGCGGCAAGGGCCAGGAAAAGGAACAGCACGACGGTTGTCACGGTACTGACAGACCTTTTAAACGTGAGGGCCATATTGTTGCGATCCAGGCAGAGCATCACCGCACAAAAGATCATCATGATTACAAAGGAAATAAAGCCCCAGGTATAGAAATGAAGTCCGAAAAGCGTTGAGGCGTAGCCAGGGTCGCCCGGAGCAATATGCAGAAGAATTTGTCTGCCAGAGGCCACAGCGCCACCAAGGGCTGAGGCCAGAATGATTGCGTAGTGCACCGCCGAGGAGCCAAAACGCATATTCAGCATCATGCCGATACCCGCCATGGTGAGGGCTACGCGTTGTAACTGGCACAACGGACAGGGCAGTTCATTCATGAAAAGTTGGTAGTAGAACGCTTCAGTGAGCGAACCACAAACCGCCAGCAAGGCTAGCGTATTGAAAATATAAGACCAGGAGAGTGTCTCTGAGGCTTTAAGGCTTTGCGACGAAGTCATGAGGTTCAGCCCTTAAAGTGAAATATTCAATTTATCTGTGAAGTGATAATTCATCCACGCCAGATAAATAATGAATGTGATGATCCAGATTGTTATGGCAGTATTACGCTGCCCGCGAATACCAAAAAAGATGGCAAGCATGGCGGTGAGAAAGGGCAACATCATTATCATTGGATGATCTCCATGTGGGCTGCTTTGACTTTAGCACGCAGTCCGCTCGATTTGGCTTTTTGCGCCTTAGATTGCGAAATCAGCCTCGAAGGGTTGGCCGCTATGTATGGTTTGGCCTGTACCACTCAACACAACGGCATTCATACCAAAACAAATCGCCCCTTTCATTTTGGGAAGTGCCCGATAGGTTTGCAAAGTCTGACTGACACTCGGGCTTGAGTGTGCGGTGAAAGGATCGATATCCGGAATCGGGCAGCGCGGGCAGGGCTTAGCCATGGAGAGTTCGATCAGACCACTGGCTGTATGGATGCGTATCCGATCCAGGTCGTCCTCGGTGTGCGCCTCGAGGCCTTCAAGCACGATGTTGGGTCTAAAGCGCAGCATGCTGACAGGCTCATGTCCTGAAGCGACCATACGCGCATTAAATTCATCGAGGGCTTGCTGGGTCACCACAAGTGCTGCAAAACCATCACTGAACTTGTTGGGAAACTCGATCCCTTGTGTCCACTCTGTTGCACTGATTCGACGTGCATTGCTTGCGAAGCGGACCAGACGAAATTGTTGACCAGGTACTGCCAGATAGTTATCGAGCCAAGCCGCAACAGCATCTCCCATATCATCGGCCAGCAAGGTATCGCGCCAGACGGTGACCTTTAAGGTTTTGCCACGCTGCTCAAAGGGAACGCGAATCTCTGGCTGCTGAGGTGCGTTGAGAACCAAAGCGGTTGATGTCAGCGAGGGCGTAATCCAGACCATGTGCGGGATTTGCCGTTGCGTTAAAAACATGCCCTCCTGATTAACGATCATCCATTCGCGGTCCATGGCCAGTCCGGTGGGTGTGAGGTGCGCTTCGCTGATCTCAATGCCCGCACAGGATTTGACGGGATAAATGAATAGTTGAGAAATGACGCCGGTACAGTCAGACATGGTTTATTCCTGGAAGCGTGGAGGGCATTGGGGGGGTTAAATCATATTGCCAATCATTCTGTGACTGATTCTAAACCCTGCAGTCCCAGATTAAACTACAGGTTAAACGTAAATAATCAGGAATAGCCATGCCATCATTTGACGTTGTTTCAGAAGTCGATAAACATGAATTGACTAATGCGGTCGATCAGGCCAATCGCTAACTTGCTACCCGTTTTGATTTCAAGGGAACAGATGCGAAGTTTGAGCTAGAGGGGTTTGTCGTCAATCAGGTCGCATCGAGCGCCTTTCAGCTTAAACAGATGCTGGACATCCTGCGCGGACGTTTGAGTGCTCGCGGTATCGATACCCGTTGTCTGGATATCGCTGATCCGCTTGAAAATCTAGGGGGCGCGCGCCAGAAAGTCACCGTCAAGCAAGGACTTGAGCAACCGGTTTCAAAAAAACTAATCGCTGCAATGAAAGAAGCCAAACTCAAGGTTGAATCGCAGATCACAGGCGAAAAACTACGTGTGACTGGAAAAAAACGCGATGACTTGCAGGCAGCCATCGCGTTATTGAAAAAGACCGATGTTGAACTGCCTTTGCAGTTCAACAATTTCAGAGATTAATCATCTCATTCCGGTTTTTGCGTCTTTAAACAAATCGGACAGTCCGCGAGGCTGTGAACGCCAGTACTGTTTGGGTGCCGTGACGCTCGCACCAAGCTCGGCGGCTGCATGCCAGGGCCAGCGAGGGTCGTAGAGCATGCCGCGGGCCAGAGCCACCAGGTCAGCTTCACCGTCCGCCACAATGCCTTCGGCTTCGGCGGGCGTGGTGATCAGGCCCACAGCCATGGTTGGCATGCCTGTGCCTTGTTTGATTTCTGTCGCAAGTGGTACCTGGTATTTTGGGCCGAGGGTAATTTTTTGCAAGGGCGAAATGCCGCCACTCGAGACATCGATAAAGTCACAACCCCGTGCTTTGAGGAGCTTGCCAAACTCAACGCACTCCTGGGAGGTGAGTCCGCCATCGACCCAGTCAGTTGCCGAAATTCTGATGCCCAGTGAGGTATCGGGGCAGGCTGCGCGAACGGCATCAAAGACATCGAGAGGAAAACGCATACGGTTCTCGAGTGAGCCGCCATACTCGTCGCTGCGCTGATTAGCCAGAGGTGAAAGGAACTGGTGCAGCAGGTAGCCGTGAGCAGCATGTAATTCAATGCCGTTAAAGCCGATCCGCAAAGAGCGCTTGGCTGATGCGACGAAAGCTTCTTTGATGCGTTTGAGGCCAGCCAGATCCAAGGCCTGCGGCGCGGGTTCCGTGGGCAAATGCGGAACCGCTGAGGGCCCAACTGTTTGCCAGCCGCCCTCTGAGACTAATTGCAGTTGTGCACCATCCCAGGGACGATGACTTGAGGCTTTGCGTCCGGCGTGCGCCAGCTGGATCATCAGCGGCATATCTGAATATTTCCGGATAGCGTCAACCACCCGCTTGAGTGCCGCCTCGGTTTCGTCTGAATACAAGCCGACACACCCTGCAGTAATACGACCGATGGGCTCAACCGCGGTGGCTTCGATAATCAGCAAGCCGGCGCCAGAGAAAGCGAGTTGACCCAGATGAATCAGGTGCCAGTCAGTGGCTTTGCCCTCGTCGGCGGTGTATTGGCACATCGGTGCGATGACGATGCGATTTTCAAGTTTGAGGGGGCCCAGTGCGATGGGTGAAAAAAGCTTGCTCATAGTGATCCTGTATGTGGCTCTTGAAATGGTTTGTTAACTGATGCTAATGGTTGAAAGCGCTGGCTGCAAGTCATTGAATCATTATCGCGTTCGATGGTGCTCAAGCAGTGCCCGCCGGGTCGTGGGTTGGGCTAACTGCTCTAGCCACCAGTTCAGTGCGCGTCCCGGTTTTACTTTCTCCTGTCTCCAGGCATATCTGGCGTGCGTTTGCCGAGCGGCTTGGTCGACGCGCTTGGCAATCAGGCGCCCAGAGGCGAGAAAAGGTCTGGCCATCGGCTCTGGCACAAAGCCACAGCCTAGCCCACGGCTCTGGGCATCGAGCTTGGCGGCCATGCTTGGTAAAGTCAGGACATCCTGCCCCAGGCTCAGTCCTATTGATACGCCTGCTCCTCGCTGAATCGAGTCCGCTACGGAAACAATCCGGTGCGAGGAGATTTGTTCCGGATGCAGGGGTTCAGCAACGTTAGCCAGAGGGTGGTGAGGTGCGACTACAAAAATAAACTGAACAGTTCCAAGCGTCTGATGATGTATGTCTTTGCCAAGGATCTGGGCTTGCTCTGGTATGCCTATCGCAAGATCCGCCAGACCCGACTCCAGCGTCTGGATCGTCCCTGAGAGTGCTTCATCCCGTATTCTGAGGCGGGTAGGGGGATTCGTGGCCAGAAAGGCCTCGCAAAGCTCCATGATGGCCGCAGGGGCGATGATCGTGTCTACAGCAATGGTGAGCTGCGCTTCCCAGCCGGTGGCGAGTCTTTTGATTCGGCTGGCAATCGCATCGATATCGTCCAGGAGTCTGAGGCCCTCGCGCAGCAGTTCTCGCCCTGCCGCGGTGGGCTTGGCCTGGCGTGCGCTACGGTCAAACAATAAAACATCCAGCGCGTCTTCGAGCTGACGCACGCGGTAGGTTAAAGCACTTGGCACAAGATCCATTTTGCGGGCTGCGGCGGCAAAACTACCTGTATCGGAAATAATTTGCAGCATGTTGAAGGCCTCTGGCGTGAGGGCCTCGTAGGTCGCAGGGTTGGATTTTTGATATTTATTTTGCACAATAGAAATATTATCATTCAAATAATTTGAATGATAACGTCAAAATTAGAGATACTAACCAGTCTTGGGTGGGGGTAAAGTTCTAATCATGCGAACTTTATTGAATAGACTCAGGAGATGAAATGTTGAAACTGCGCCGCTCACACGAACGTGGTTATGCCGATCACGGTTGGCTTAAATCCTTTCACAGTTTTTCCTTTGCGGGTTATCACGACCCCCTGCACATGGGCTGGGGCAATCTGAGAGTCATTAACGAGGATCGCATTGCACCGGGTACAGGCTTTGGTACGCATGGTCATCGCGATATGGAAATCATCAGTTACGTGCTGTCGGGCAATCTGGCTCATAAAGACAGTATGGGCAATGTCAAAGGCATTCCACCCGGGGATGTGCAGCGCATGAGCGCGGGTCGAGGCGTGCAGCACAGCGAGTTCAATCTCGCAGAGGGTGAGCAAACGCATTTCCTGCAAATCTGGATTGAACCAAAGGAAAAAAGTATCGAGCCAGGCTATGAGCAGAAATCGATCCCTGAGCAGGATAAGCGCGGCAAGCTCCGGCTAATCGCTTCACCTGAGGGGACACATGGGTCGGTGACTCTGAATGCGGATGCTTCGCTTTACGCCGGACTATTTGACGGGGCTGAGCAGGCTGAATTGGCCCTGAATCCTGAGCGCAAGGCGTATGTGTTTCTGATTCGTGGCGGTTTAACGGTCAATGAACAAACGCTTGAGGCAGGCGATGCGCTGCTGGTCGAGCAGGAAAGTCTCCTGCATATCAGTCAGGGACAGGATGCAGAAGTACTCGTGTTCGATTTGGCGCGATAAGCCTTGTGTCTGCATCCCCGGCGGGTCAAATAATTTCACTTTTCTTGAAACTTCAGTTAACCGAGCGATAATGTTCTGAATCTTGCTGATCTAAACATCACACTCGGTAAAACTGAATGATTAAAAAAATACTCTTGGGTTGCATCGCTGATGATTTCACGGGTGCAACGGATCTGGCTAACAACCTTGTGCGCGCAGGAATGCGCGTGGTGCAAACGATCGGTGTTCCAGAGACTGCGCTTGCTGCAGAGGTGGATGCCGTGGTGGTTTCCCTGAAATCACGCACCATTGATCCTGTCCAGGCCGCAGCGCAGTCGGTGCAAGCACTTCAATGGTTGCAACAACAGGGCGCAAGCCAGATTTATTTCAAATATTGCTCAACCTTTGATTCCACTGCGCAAGGCAATATTGGTCCTGTGACCGATGCGCTGATGACTGCGCTAGGGGTCGATTTCACGATCGCCACACCCGCTTTCCCCGATGCAGGGCGCACGGTTTTCAAGGGCTATCTGTTCGTGGGTGATGTCTTGCTCAACGAAAGCGGTATGCAAGATCATCCATTGACCCCGATGACTGATCCTAATCTCGTGCGTGTGTTGCAGGCACAGACCAGGCGTAAGGTTGGTCTGATTGATTACAAAGTGATTGCACAAGGAACCGCTGCCATCCGTGCTCGGATTGAGACGTTGCGCAAGGACGGCGTGGGCATCGCGATTGTCGACGCCGTGAGCAATGCTGATCTCATGCAACTTGGCGCAGCGCTAAAAGACCTGACACTCGTGACAGCGGGTTCAGGTGTGGCGATCGGTTTGCCCGCTAATTTTGGAATCGCTGCTAATCCTCAGGCTGCAACGCTACCCAAACCTAAAGGTTTTAAAGCCATTGTGTCGGGTAGCTGTTCGCGTGCGACCAATTCTCAGGTCGCTGATTTCCTTCAAAAAGGTTTGCCTGCTTATGCGCTGGATCCTTTGCAGCTACTCGAAGGGGATCTCGTTGTGAAGCAGGCCTTGGCCTGGGCCCCTCCAAGGCTCGCAACCGGTCCGGTGCTGATTTATTCTACGGCAGCACCGGATGCGTTGAAACGAATCCAGGAGCAGCTGGGCGTGCAGTGTGCCGGTGAGATGGTTGAGCAAGCTCTAGCCCGTGTCGCTCAGGGTCTGGTGGAGCTCGGAGTGGGGCAGTTGATCGTCGCAGGAGGAGAGACCTCTGGTGCAGTGGTTCAGGCACTTGGTATGCATCAGTTGCAAATCGGCGCACAGATTGATCCGGGAGTGCCGTGGTGTGCAGGACGCGGGATGCACATTACGCTGAAGTCCGGTAACTTTGGTACGACAGACTTTTTTACCAAAGCCTTTGATCTGCTTGCTTGAGAGAAATTCGTGAGCAACAACACTATCGAATTGTTACGACAGGAAATCTGTCGAGTCGGCAAAAGTCTCTATGACCGTGGCTATGTTCATGGCTCGACCGGCAATATCAGCGTCAGGATTCCGCAGGATGCGGGAGGTGGTTTTCTGATTACGCCGAC
>Ga0208105_1000015_pt1 | contig 146048 bp, 137 predicted proteins | sample CryBogCBE16Jul07_FD_184574 | JGI IMG/M metagenome (GOLD analysis project Ga0208105, IMG submission 184574) | Freshwater microbial communities from Crystal Bog, Wisconsin, USA - CBE16Jul07 (SPAdes) | ecosystem: Environmental > Aquatic > Freshwater > Lake | place: Crystal Bog, Wisconsin, USA... | reverse complement strand
ACTGGATTGCTGCAATCCGGGAGTGCTTTGAAGAAGCAGGCTTGCTGCTGGGCTATCGCAACGACCAGACGCTTGAGCAACTCAGCGCAGCCGATGCCCAGAGGCTCGCGACCTTGCGCGCTGAACTCGCGGAAAACAACCTGGACTTTGCCGCGCTTCTGAAGCGCGAACAATTGCGCGCGGCAACCGATCAATTAATTTATTACAGTCACTGGATCACCACCCCTGGACGGCCCAGACGCTACGACACCAGATTTTTTATTGCCCCGGCACCCGCCGAACAGATCGCCATGCATGACAACTCAGAGACAGTTGCGCATTTATGGGTCCGCCCAACCCAGGCGCTTGAGCTATTTAAGCGCGGCGAAATCGATCTGATGTTCCCCACGATCAAAACACTCGAAAGCCTGGTGCAGTTTGGTCGCGTCCAGGATTTATTGAATCATGCGCGCACTAAACCCGAGATTGCGGCCACCACGCCACATATCTCCACTGCGCGTGATGGTTCAATTCGTATGTTGATCCAAAGCGATTATGCCTATGCCGAAGCACAAAAACTCGATCCGGAAAATAAAGGCACGACTAAATCGGATATCGATCAGGGACACCTGGTGCAACTGGCCAAAGATGTATGGCGTCTGACCGCGGCCAACCCAGGTGTCATGACAGGGCCCGGTACCAACAGCTATCTGCTTGGTTCAGCGCAAGACGGGGTCGCTGTGATCGACCCGGGGCCCTTGCTTGACGAGCATATCGAGGCCCTGATCCGCCTCGCCCCAGGACCCATCAAATGGATACTCACTACGCACACGCATCGTGATCACTCACCTGCCGCAAATCAACTCAAAGCGCTCACTGGCGCTACGGTATTTGGAATGCCAGCCCCTGCTTATTCCAATCAAGATCTGGATTACGTCCCGGATGTAGTACCTGTCCATAACCAGACCTTAGAAATCGCGGGTCTCCGCTTGCGTGCGATCCATACGCCCGGTCATGCCTCCAATCATCTTTGCTATCTGCACATTTCTGAAAAAATGCTGTTTACCGGCGATCACTTGATGCAGGGCTCCACCGTCGTTATCAATCCGCCTGATGGTGATATGTATGCCTATCTGCAATCATTGGAGATGATTAAACAAGAGGCGGTTGATTATTTAGCACCAGGGCATGGTTTTTTAATCGGTCATCCCGAGCATGCAATCGACAGGCTTGTGCTGCATCGCCTGGCACGAGAAAAGAAAATCCTTACCGCTATGCGTGAGAGTGAGGGTCCGCAAACTGTCGAAGCACTTGTTCAAACGGCCTATCAGGACACGCCTGTGCAGCGCCACGCGCTAGCTGCCCGCTCCCTGCTTGCTCACTTATATAAACTCCAAAAAGAAAATCGTGTGAGCGAACACGATAACCGCTGGGCTTTAGTTTCTTAACCCCATGCACCTGTATTGCCTGAGTCTGCAGAGGAGTCGACTTTGATGCTGTCCATCATACGGTTTATAAAAAAACTCAGGATAGTGCTGGGCTTGAGTTTGCTCTGTTTATGCTCGCAAAGCTCGGCGCAAAGCACCTCACTGACGACAAGTACAACTACAAATAACTATCCTGAGCGTCCGGTCAAACTTATCGTGCCCTATGCGGCTGGAGGCGCAACAGACGTCATGGCGCGATTAATTACGCCAAAACTATCTCAGTCTCTAGGCCAAACCGTTGTGGTGGAAAATCGACCAGGTGCTGCAACCGTGATCGGCACAGCCCTGGTGGCGAGCGCGCCTGCCGATGGCTACACCATCTTACAAGGCTCAGCTGCGCTCGCGATCACGCCAAGCACCATGTCGAAAATCCCCTACGACGTGCAACGCGATCTGATTCCCGTTATTCAAACTTCATCCCAGGCCTATGCAATTCTGGTCAGAGCAGACTCACCCATCAAATCCGTTAAAGACCTGATCGACTACGCACGCAAGCATCCGAAAAAATTAAGCTTTGGTACGCCAGGATTTGGCAGCAGTGGTCATATGTCAACAGAGCTATTCTGCCTTGAGGCAGGTATTCAAATGACCAGTATTGCTTACAAAGGTGACAACCCTGTCATGACGGACTTACTGGGTGGTCATATCGATTTATCCTTTGTCACAATGTCGGCAGCGATGCCACATCTGAAATCAGGGCAAGCACGCGCAATCGCTGTGACCTCCGCGGAACGACTGTCTCGCATGCCCGAGATACCAACCGTCGCTGAGTCGGGAGTGCCGAATTTTGAAGCAAGTTCCTGGAACGGGATTCTTGTTGCAACAGGCACTCCACCTGCAATCGTTAAACGGCTTGAAAAAGAAATCGCCCAAATCCTTAAAACACCTGAATTGCAGCAATGGTATGTAGATAACAGTGCGACCACGGGTGCGCAAAGCTCTGAAAAATTCGGGGATATGATTCGCCAGAGCATGCAGAAATGGGCCTTACTGGCTAAAGCCATCGGCATTAAACCGGATTAAGGGTTTGATGCCATATTAACGTCCCACGAAAAAGACAATACGCTCTATTGTCATCAATTAGTGTTAAGGTCAAACGTGTACCAAGCACCAGACGGAGTTTGTCAGTGCTGCGCTTGATACCCTCAGCACCCTACATTTGTCGGCTGCTCACCCTTTTGTGGCAGCCCGCATGTTCGATAAAGCAGTTCTCACTCCCTTAGCTCTGCCACACGGCGTCGATACGCGCCGCATTGTCTGGCCTTATGCAATCACGCTTGTCATCTATCACGTGGTCGCCCTACTTGCGCTGTGGCCAGTATTTTTCAGTTGGACCGGCTTGGTCCTGATGCTTGCGGGACTTTATGTTTTTGGCACACTGGGCATCAACCTGTGCTTTCACCGTCTGCTGACGCATCGGGGCCTCGTGTGCCCAAAATGGCTTGAACGCACTTTCGTGATATTTGGTGTGTGCTGCATGCAAGACACTCCAGCACACTGGGTCGCTATCCACCGGCGGCATCATGAACACTCAGATCAAACCGAAGACCCACATAGCCCACTGGTTAGTTTTCTCTGGGGCCACCTGGGCTGGATGGTGATCGAAAACTGCGACGTCAGTCGCCTGGAAATTTACTCACGTTACGCAAAAGATATCCTGCGCGATCCCTTTTATAAAAAACTCGAAGGCCCGCTTTATCCGCTGATTGTGCTAGGTTCGTGGTTGGTATTTTTTCTCTCAGGTCTGAGCATCGGCTTGACCAGCGGTGAACCCTTGATCGAGGCCTTGCAATTTGCTGTGAGCGTTCTGATCTGGGGTGTATTCGTGCGAACCGTACTGGTCTGGCACATTACCTGGTCAGTCAACTCGCTTGCGCATTTATTTGGCTATCGAAACTACGCAACGACAGATCGCAGTCGTAATAACTGGTTTGTCGCGCTAATCGCGATGGGCGAGGGCTGGCATAACAATCACCACGCACAACCGCGTTCAGCCAAACATGGACATCGCTGGTTTGAACTGGACTTGACGTATGTGTCAGTTTGGTTGCTGGAAAAATCAGGCTTAGCCAGACAGGTCGTTCGTCCCGAGCGGAATAAAAAGACCTATTAACTTGCAGCCTGTAGCGTCTCACGTCACAGGCCTCATAGCTTATTTGCGCACCAGCCGCTGAAGTGCTGCCTTTTAAGCACTAAGGTTCAGGCCTGGTTGTCTATACGCGGACGAAACGTCCATCGAGCATTTCAGCTTTGGGCCTGATCCAGTATGTCATATTCCGAAGCGCCTGATAGACATAGGCGTCCTCGAGGGTGGCTTCGATCTTTGCCTCGCATACGATCAGATAATAACCACCGGTCTTGACATGTTGAACTTTTTCGCCCGGTTCAAAAGCAGGTGTGATCGTCATCTTTGATTGCTCAGTTGGATTTTTTTCTTAAACCGATTTTGATCACCGTTCCAACCACGATACAAGCACCGAGCACCTGCACCCAGGCGATCGACTGCCCCAAAATCAACCAGGCCAGCACTAAGGCGAAAATTGGCTCGACATTCATAATGGCGGAATTACCAACCACACCTAAGCGAGGTAATACGGTAAACATGATGGTAAAGCCCGTACCATACAGAATCGACAATGCAGCCAGCGCCCACCAGCCTGTGACAGCATTCGGCCATTGAAACTCGCCGGTCAACTGTGTGCCAACCATCGACAGGATACCGATCATCCACATTGCCGCCGCAGTCCTGACTCGGCCATCGAGATCAGCGGCATATTGCTGTGTCAGCACCATGGCCAGACCAAAGGTTGCACCCGCCGTCAGTGCAAAGCCAACACCGACTCCGATTTCCCCCCACTGGGCTTTGACACCGAGTCCGGAAGTCGCACCAAACACATCGAGCGCTAGGGCCAGACCAATCAACAGTATCGGCATCGCACGCAAAACTTGCGGTTCAGGTCGCTGACCAAAAAACACTCTTGCCCACAGCGCAATCCAGAGCGGATAGGTATTAAAAGCGAGTAAGGCTAGTGCCACGGGCAGCCGAACAACAGAGGAATAAATGCTGACACTCTGGATCGTCATGAGCAGGCCAATGACCGGCAAAATTTTTCTGTGTCGCGCCGTCAGCCGGATCGGTACGTGCTGGAACAGAATCAGCAAACTCACCACAACCGCAGTGACTGCGCTGCGCACCGTCACCGCGGCGGCGACATTCAGTCCATGATTAAAAGCTACACGGGCAGCCACATGGTTTGCACCCATTACCAAGCCCACCAGCAACAAACTGGCAAAGGCCATATGGCTCAATTCATTTTTCTTATTCAAGCTCGATTCCGGCCTCTTGAATAATCTTTGCCCATTTCACTCGCTCCTGTAGGGCAAAAGCCTCAAAATGTTCATGCGAATCACCGACTGTGACCGCACCTTGGGACAGTAGCTGACTTTTGATCTCAGGATCCTGAAGAGCTTTGACTGCAATCTGATTCAACTTTTGAACAATTGGGGCAGGCGTCGCTTTAGGTGCATAAAGACCAAACCAACCCTCGACCTCGTAACCTTTAAGTCCTGCTTCTGAAATACTCGGCACATCTGGCAGGAGAGCCGAACGTCCTGCCGAGGTCACGCCCAGCGCGTTGAGCTTGCCTGCTCTGATCAACGGCAAACAAATCGGCAGATTACAGAACATCATGTCCACGCGCCCTCCAATCACATCGTTGACGACCGCCGGACTACTTTTATAGGGCACATGAATCATGTCGGCTTGCGCCATTTTTTTGAACATCTCTCCAGAGAGATGCATGCTGCCGCCTGCTCCGCTCGAGCCAAAAGTCATGCTTTGTTTTTTCAGTAAAGCCAATAACTCTGGCACCGTTTTGGCTGGAACGTGCGGACCGATCACCAACACATTGGTCACCGTAGCAATATTGGTAATACCAACAAAGTCACGCTGAGGATCGTATTTTGTGTTTTTATGCAGTGTGACGTTGATCGCACCAATACTTGTCGCGCCGACCATCAAGGTATAACCATCAGGTTTGGCTGCGAGCAGGTAATTAGCGCCGATATTTCCATCCGCGCCTGCTTTGTTTTCAGCGATGACCGATTGTCCGAGACCTTCGGCCAGCTTACTGGCCATAATACGGGCCAGAATATCAGTCAGCGTGCCAGCCCCGAAAGGCACAACCATCGTGAGCGGCTTGCTAGGATAATCCGCAACACTCTGCGCCTGCACAGCAGACGAGGGAGCGCTGGACTGAGCGTGCGAAACTTGCCAGAGGCCGAGTACCAATACAACCAACAGCCCACGCACGCTCTCTGCGAACAGACGTCTGGACACAACACACTGAGTCAACATTGCGAAACCTTTCCTTGTCTTAACCAGCCAGACCAACCGACATCCCACCACAGACATAGAGCAATTGACCAGTCATAAAGCCAGCCCGCTTATCCATGAATACACAAACAGCGTGCGCAACTTCTTCAGGTGTTCCAAAACGCCCAACAGGAATCGACTCACGAATTTTTATAGTCTGCGGCGCATCCGGATGATTCGCCGCTATAAATAACTCTGTCTCAATCGGTCCGGGAGCAATCGCATTGACGGTAATCCCCTGCGTCGCTGTCTCGAGCGCCCAGGTGCGTGTCATGCCAACCAGGCCTGATTTGGTCCCGCCATAAACAGTACGGCCTGATTTCCCTAGCGCAGCACGACTGCCAATATTGACGATTCGACCGAATTTATTGGCGCGCATCGCTGGCAGCACAGCTTGCACAAGCAATAATGGTGCAATCATATTGAGCGACACCATATCGTCGATCTGCTCAAGTGTGATGTCCTCGATTTTGCCGACATGAATCATGCCAGCGTTGTTAACCAGATTGAGAATATCTTTCCTGGCGGCCCAGTCCATCGCGGCTTCGCGTGTGCGCTTGGCATTGCCAAGATCAACAGACTCAAAAATCTCCCCGGGGAGGATTTCTTTGGGTGGTGTGCGGCTGAAATTAATCACCTCATAGCCGTCTGCCAGCAAGCGTTCCACGACAGCTCGGCCGATGCCACGACTACCACCTGTCACTAATGCAGTTGCGCCTTTCATTCTGCTTTAATCCCCCGGTCACGAACAAGTTTGCCCCATTTCTGGCGCTCGGATTTTTCAAAGGCGGCCAGCTCGGGCCCAAACAAATTTCCAGGTACCGCGGCAAGCTTGATATAGGCTTGTGCCACTTTTTCAGTACTCAAACCTGCACGGGCTGCCGCTATCAATTTATCCACAATCGGTTGCGGAGTACCCTTCGCGACATATATAGCAAACCAGGCTGTGACATCAAAACCTGGGACACCGGACTCTGCAAAAGTTGGTAAATCAGGCGCAAGCGGACTGCGTTGCGCCGAAGTGACTGCGATCCCGCGAACACGTGATCCATCTTTGATCTGATTGATCGAACCCGAGAGATTATCAAATAACAAATCAATCTGACCGCCAATCAAAGCTGGCATCGAGGCTGAAATACCTTTGAATGGTACGTGCAATAACTCCACCCCTGCCATCGCCTCAAAATACGCACCCGTCAAATGGGGCGAAGAACCAATCCCGGGGGTGCCATAGGTGAGTTTTTTATCCTTGGCGTCTTTAGCTGCTTTGATCACATCGCCAAGGTTTTTCCATGGAGAAGTCGCGGAGACAACCAGGACGTTGGGGGTCGTTGAAACCAGCGCAATCGGAATCAGATCACGCTCCGGATCAAACTGCATTTCAGGATAAATGAACTGATTAATGCTTTGGGTGCCGATCGTACCCAGTCCAATGGTGTAGCCGTCTGGCTTGCTGCGTGCGACATAGGTCATTCCGACATTGCCGCCAGCACCAGGCTTATTTTCAACAACAACGGTCTGCTTCAGTGGTTCTTCCAGGGCCTGAGCAATCGAGCGTCCAAAAATATCCGCAGCACCTGCAGCAGGGTACGGCACGACCAGTGTCAAGGGGCGCGCAGGAAAATCCTGCGCCAATGCGTGGTGCACAGGTAATACAGCACTCATTATGGCCGCACAAGCTAGCAGCGCCTTCATCATGGTGTGTCTTCGTTTCATGACCTCTCCTGGCGGTGACCGTGCATTCACCGCGTAGTTTTTCTTATAAAGTACGTAAATAAGTACTATAGTGATATTCTGAATTAAACAATACCACACAGAAACTCTGCATAACCACAACGTTCGGCCTCTGTTTTACGGAATTTTTTTATGACGACCATGTCCAGTTTTTTTGCTCAACGAATGGCAAGTCTGGCAAGCACTCACGCCGAACACCCGGCGTTGATCGATCGCCATGTCAGCACGACCTTCGCTCAACTCAACGCGCAAGCCTGCCAATTGGCAGGAAATCTGGCAAAACTAGGCATTCAGGCAGGCGATCGGGTTGCGATCTGGCTCCCCAACTGCGTTGAGTGGGTACAGATCTTTCTGGCCTGCGCACATCTGGGGGCAACCGTTCTGGCGGTCAACACGCGCTTTCGCAGCAAAGAGGTCGCTGATATTATTGGTCGGGGTCGGGCGGACTGGCTCGTCATGTGGCCTGATTTCAAAGGCATTGCCTTTGCTGAAATACTGGCCGATGTCGATGCCGGGGTCATGAAACGACTGCGAGGCGTCATCACACTTGGCGATAGTCAAAGTCCTGCCATACAGGCTATCGCTGCGCGCGGGCAGTCTGTTCACGCTTTTAAGCACTTGTTAAATACTCCTTGCACAACACCAGAGCCCTACGGCAATGCCGGCGTTATTTGTTTTACAACCTCTGGCACGACCTCCCTGCCAAAATTTGTGCTGCATGACCATTTGAGCCTGCTCGCGCATGGCGACGGGATGAAAGTTGCTTATGGCTATAACGAGACTAGCCGGATTTTTGCCAGCGCACCCTTTTGCGGCGCGTTTGGTTTTTGTACGCTGCTCGGGGGGCTCGTGACAGGCAGCACGGTCGTCTGCGAACCCGTCACCGATACGCAAAGCACCTTGGAACAAATTCGACGCCATCAGGTTTCTCATACCTATGCAAACAACGAATCCATCCTCAAAGTACTTGAAGCCGCCGACTCGCCCAATGACTTCAAAAGCTGCAAATTATTTGGTTTTGCAAATTTTTCCCCTGCGATTACTAACCTGCTGGAGCAGGCGGAACGCAACGGTTTGCCACTGACAGGCTTATATGGTTCAAGCGAGTTGCAAGCACTTGTCGCGGCACAACCCACCCAGGCCTCAGAGGGTGAGCTCAGTGTGCGTTATATGGCTGGAGGGCGACTGATTCACCCTGCTGCACGCGTGCGCGTATCAGATCCTGAAACCGGGACCATCCTCGCGCATGGCGAATCGGGTGAGATTGAAATCAAGTCACCTAGTCGTATGCATGGTTACCTGGATAATCCAGAGGCTACCGCTAAAGCCCTGACTACCGATGGCTATTTCAAAACCGGAGACCTCGGTTATACCGTGAGTGACCGGCAGTTTGTTTTCCAGACGCGCATGGGCGATTCGATGCGTTTATCCGGTTTCCTCGTCAACCCCATCGAGATAGAGCAAGTCATAGAAACTCTGCCCGGCATCAAAGCCTGCCAGGTGGTTGGTGCGACCTTGGGAACCAAAATACTACCTGTCGCCTTCGTCATTCTGCAAGACGGGGCGCTTGCAGACCCGAGCGGCTGGACCGCTGAATGCAAAAGACGGATGGCTGCCTTTAAAGTACCAGTCCGATTTGAAATCCTCACAGCCTTTCCGTCCGTAGAGAGCGCAAACGCCGTCAAAATCCAGAAAAATAAAATGAGAGAGATGGCAGACAAGCTTGTGGCAGAGCAGTCATGAACCCGTCGGCCGGTTTGCTTTACTCACGCAGCCCTCAGCCACTCTACTTACAGGTGGCTACGATCTTTCGCCGCAATATTCAGCGCGGGATCTGGCCACCGAGCGAGCAAGTGCCGCCACTCGAGTCACTGGTTGAAACCTTGGGCGTCTCGCGTGCGACCGTCAGGCAAGCCTTTGGCATACTAGAGCGCGAGGGTCTGATCCACCGCTCACGCGGCTCGGGCACCTACGTCAATAATGAATTACCCGAGACCTTCAAACTCACGCTGCCCAAAAACTGGGCTGAAACAGTCGCGCTTTCCAGTGCACTGGGTACCACGACTATCATGGAAGCCAATGCCGACCTACCCCTGCCTGCATCGCTTGGCATGGACTGCCCATACACTCAAACAGGCAGTTTCCAGTATCTCAGGCGGCTTCATACGACCTCAGCAGGTCCCTTTTGCTATAGCGAGGTGTACCTTGATCGCGAAATTTACCGGCGACATCCGGCACGCTATCGCCATTCAACCGTTGCGCCCGTCCTCAATGAGCTGCATGGCAAAGAACTCACGCACGCCGGACAGCTGTTAACCATTATCGAGGCGGGGGCAGACTCCGCCGAGGCGCTGCATTTGCCCTTATCCGCACCCGTTGCCGAAATCAGAAGATTCGCCTGCATCAAAGAGCGCGTGATTTATTTTGCACGACTCGAAATTCCTACCCGATACGTACAAATGAAATTTGATTTGCTGAATACTTAAGGATCATTGATATGTTCAACCCCGATTCAATGTTGTTACCCTTTTTTGACGACTCGCATCGTCAACTGCACGAAGCTCTGCATACTTGGTCACGCGCGAATTTGCACAGTCGCCTTCACGAAGGCAGCGTTGATAAGCGTTGTCAGGATCTGGTCAAAATGCTCGGTGATGCCGGGTGGTTGCGGTATTGCGTGCCTGCAGAATACGGCGGTGTGCTATCCGGTCTGGATTCACGCAGCCTGTGCCTGTTGCGTCAGACACTTGGCTACTACGATGGGCTGGCAGACTTTGCTTTTGTCTTGCAAGGCTTGGGCAGCGGCCCTATTTCGCTGTTTGGTTCAGAGCATTTAAAACAAAAATATTTACCCCATGTCGCCTCCGGCAAGATGCTTGCCGCCTTTGCTTTATCAGAGCCCGATGCAGGTTCTGATGCAGCAGCGATGACTACACGCGCCACACGAACTCAAGACGGTTACCGCATCAATGGTGTCAAAACCTGGATCTCCAATGCTGACATCGCGGATTTTTATACCGTTTTCGCGCGCACTGAAAACGACGAAGTCGATGGCGTAACCGCCTTTGTGGTGGATGCCAATACGCCCGGTCTGAAAGTAACGGATCGTTTTAATCTCTGCGCGCCCCATCCGATTGGGACGCTGACTTTTACAGATTGCGAAATCCCCGTCTCGCAAAGACTGACCGAACCAGGCAAAGGTTTTAAGGTCGCGATGCAGAATCTGGACGTCTTTCGCGCTTCAGTGGGCGCTGCCGCGCTGGGTTTTGCCGAGGCAGCGCTGGACATGGGGATTGAGCGTTCCGTGAATCGCAAGATGTTTGGCGCGACCCTCGGTGACCTTCAGATCACACAGGGCGCGATTGGCGACATGTGCACCGAGATCGATGCAGCGACCCTGCTGGTTTATCGAGCTGCCTGGGAGCGGGATATCTTGCAAAAACGCACCACCCGCTCGGCAGCGATGGCGAAAATGTTTGCAACAGAATCTGCACAACGTATTATTGATCGTTGCGTCCAGCTCCACGGCGGTTTGGGGGTCAAACAAGGCCACCCAATGGAAATGTTGTATCGTGAAATTAGAGCATTACGTATTTATGAAGGTGCGACTGAAATCCAGCAAGTTGTGATCGCACGCGAAACCATGAAAAATAAAACAGGAGCAAGATAAATGAACGGTTCAGAAGCAATGGTTCACACCCTGCTGGCAGGCGATGTGGATGTATGTTTTGCCAATCCAGGCACCTCGGAAATGCATTTTGTTTCAGCGCTGGATCGCGCCACCAAGATGCGCTGTGTGCTTGGCTTGTTTGAAGGCGTCGTAACGGGTGCGGCCGATGGCTACTACCGCATGGCTGAAAAGCCCGCAGCGACCTTGTTGCACCTCGGACCAGGACTGGGCAATGGCCTGGCTAACCTGCACAACGCAAAACGCGCCTACTCAGGTATTGTGAATATCGTAGGCCAACACGCGCTAGACCATATCCATAACAATGCACCGTTGAATTCCGATGTTGAGGCGGTGGCGCGACCCATGTCAAACTGGGTGAAGACGACGATGTCAGCCACTGCTGCGCCGCTTGACACCGCCGAGGCGATTTCCCAGGCTCGCAGCACACCGGGTCGCATCGCAACCCTTGTGTTGCCAGCTAACTGCGCCTGGGAGCCCTCCGACCCGGGTCATTACTCAACCGCGCCTGCTCAAACTGCCGCTGCACCCTTGGCTGAATCCATCGTCGCGATGGCAAAGCTTTTATCGAATCCCGCTGAAGCTGCGCGCACCACGCTATTGTTAGGTGGGCCTGCGTTACGCGCCAAATCAACCCTGCTTGCGGGGAAAATCGCAGCCCACACGGGCTGCAAACTCGCCTCCGAGCCTCGCAACCCACGCTTGGAGCGCGGACGTGGTCGAGTCAACATCGACTCACTGCCCTTCCCTGTACTGGGTGCGGTAGAAATGCTGAAAGACACCAAAAATCTGGTTCTGGTTGGTAGCGCTAATCCTGTCGCATTTTTTGCCTATCCAGACAAACCACGCATGATCAAGCAGCCCGATTGCGAGGTTCATCAGTTGGCGACGCTGACGCACAATATCGAGGCCACGCTCCAGGGGCTTGTAGATGCCCTGGGTGCTCAGAACACAGCTCCAGCGCAGTTTTCGGATGGTCCTTTCCTTACAGACCTGCCCACAGGTGTCGCCACCGCAGATAACCTCGGGATCGTGATTGCTGCGTGCATCCCGGAAAACGGTATCTTGATTGACGAAGCGGTGACCTCAGGCCGACAGTTTGGTAAATTCACCCCCCAGGCTGCAGCACACGACGTCATCGATATTACGGGCGGCTCGATCGGTTTTGGTTTGCCTGCAGCCGTCGGTGCTGCGATCGCCTGTCCGGATCGTAAAGTCATTGCCGTAATCGGTGATGGCAGCTCCATGTACACCATCCAGTCCCTTTGGACCATGGCTCGTGAGCAACTCGACATCACCGTCATCATTTGTGCTAACCGTACCTACAAAATCCTGCGCGGCGAGCTCGCCAACATGGGTGGTCCCGCTCCTGGTATTAGTGCAGCGCGCATGCTGGATCTGGATGGCCCCTATCTGGACTTTGTCTCGATCGCCAAGGGCCATGGCGTACCCGGGGTTCAAGTCACAACTCTTGAAGCATTGACCAAAGAATTAAGGGTTGCGGCCAAAGAAAAAGGTCCACGCCTGATTGAACTCGTCATGTAATGAGATAAATAGTCTAAAAATTAACAGGAGAACTTACACATGAAATGCTATTGCGTTGTTGATTTCAAATCCGCGCTCAAACTCATCGAGCAGCCTACACCGACCCCAACCGGTAAAGAGGTGCTGGTGGAAGTGCGTGCCGCTGGTGTCTGCCATAGCGATCTGCACTTCTGGGAAGGTGGCTATGATCTGGGCAATGGCCGCACACTATCTCTCAAAGACCGTGGCATCAAGCTGCCAATGACCATGGGTCATGAAACGGCGGGGACTGCTGTTGCAATGGGTCCTGAGGCCAAGGGTGTCACACTGGGCAAGAACTATCTGGTGTATCCGTGGATTGGTTGCGGCAAATGTCCCGCTTGCGTCGAGGATGATCTGGATAACCACTGCGCAGCACCACAATATCTGGGTGTGCATCGTGACGGTGGCTATGCTGACCATATTCTTGTACCTGATGCTAAATATCTGCTCGATATTGGTGATCTGGATCCTGCGATGATCGCGCCCTATGCTTGCTCAGGCATCACGACCTACAGTGCCTTGAATAAAGTCGGCGCCAGGACATTCCAGAAACATCCTGTGGTGATCATGGGAGCGGGTGGTCTGGGCCTGATGTGCCTGGCTTTAGTCAAAGCCCAGGGCGGAGCTGGCGCCATCGTGGTCGACATCGATCCAGTCAAACGGCAGGCTGCGCTGGACGCAGGCGCGCTTGCAGCAATCGATGGCGCAGCTCCCGATGCCGCGCAACAAATCATCAAAGCCAACGGTGGCAAACTCGTTCAGGCTGTCATTGATTTGGTTGGTGCGCCCTCTACGACAGGGCTGGCCTTTGATATCCTGATCAAGGGTGGAAAACTCGTGATTGTCGGCTTATTTGGTGGTGCAACACCTTGGCCAATCGCCTTCATTCCAATGAAAGCCTTGCAGATCCTGGGAAGCTACACAGGTTCGTTACAGGAAATGCGCGATCTGATGGAACTGGTCAAGAGCGGCAAAATCACTCCCATCCCGGTCCATAAGCACCCACTGTCGGATGCGGATCAGGTACTCATGTCCTTACGGGAAGGTAAAGTAACAGGTCGGGCCGTGCTGACCGCTTAATATTCATTACATTCTGTTAAAAAATGACTTACAGCACGTAAGTCATTTTTTTTGTCGAAAGTTAAACAACCACTGCAATACAAATAACCTGCTAGCAATCATATCTCCAGGATGAATGTCTTCTGTCATGACACTTACGCTCGCCGAAAACTTTAGAGCCATTTTTTATACGCCCTTTTATTTATTGAAAACGCTTGGTCTTGCCGAACAGGCCGGGCTTGCACTGAACTGGTTACCCCCAGGCTCTCCGGGTGGTGCCATCGAGGCGATTAAAAATGGTTCCGTAGATCTCACTTGGGGAGGTCCGATGCGCGTCATGAAAGATCATGACACGACACCTTCCAATGGAGAGTCCTTGCTGTGTTTTGGTGAGGTGGTGTCGCGCGACCCATTTTTTTTACTTGGGAAAAAAAATCTCGGACAGTTCGAGCTTGCACAACTCACACAGCTACGCTTGGCACTTGTCTCTGAAGTCCCGACCCCCTGGCTGTGCCTGCAGGCGGATCTGCGCGATCTGGGGTTGTCCGTAGCGGAAATAGAAGCTTCTCTTAAACGCGGCCTTAGTATGCCCGAACAAATACAGGCGCTTAAATCCGGGACGCTTGATGTCGCACAACTGTTTGAACCACTCGTCAGTGAATTGCTGAGCGATCCAGCCTATCAAATACTGTATAGCGCCCACACCCGCGGACCGACCGTCTACACAACGCTGATATGCTCGCGCGATGGCTGGAATAAGCACCAGACAGCCTTCACGCAACTTAACGCCCTCTTGCAAACACTTCAGACCTGGATGCACGCACAGTCACCGGCCAAGCTTGCGACCCATGTTCAAAGCTTCTTTCCAGAACTGAGCGCAGAGCGTCTCGAACACGCGATTGCACGATATTTACAACAGGGCATCTGGGCGCAATCACCCAGAATGTCTAAGACAGGCTTTGATAGATTATCTTATAGCCTGCACAGTGGAAATTTCATTCGTTCCCAGATCGACTTTGCCTCTTGCGTGACGCCACTAGATAAGCCCACACACTAGGTGCGCAAGCCCTCTCAGACCTGCCATTGCACCATCACCTCTGTACATAGCTTCATGGAGCTCCACTTGAAAACCTACCACTTTGTTAAATGGCTTGCCGCCTCAATCGCTAGCGTGGGTCTCGTTCATATTGCCGCTCAAGCACAAACCTCAGCCCCCTATCCCAACCGTCAGTTGCAGTTAATCGTTCCCTTTCCTGCAGGTGGCCCCAGCGATATCGTCGCCCGACTCTATGCACAGCAGCTCTCCAAGCTAGCCGGCCAGCCCGTTGTAGTTGAAAACATGGCCGGGGCTGCCGGCATCATTGGTACCCAGAATGCAGTGCGCGCCGAGCCCAATGGCTATACCATCCTTTTTAGTACCGCGAGCACCAGCGTGATTAACGAGGTCGTTCAAAAAAAACTCACTTACAACTTTCAAAAAGATTTTTCGATGATTGGGCTGATCGCCGATGCGCCTCACCTGTTGGTGGTTGGTCCTGGCGTGCCAGTCAATAACATTGCCGAACTCATCGCTCTGGCAAAAAAAGAGCCCGGTAAACTGAGCTATTCCTCTGCTGGCACAGGCAGCATAGTGCAAATGGGTGCTGAGCTTTTCCGCACCAAGACTGGGACTGAATTGATGCATGTCCCCTATAAGGGTGGAGCACCTGCGACCCTGGCGGTCATGAGTGGTGAAGTCACACTCAACGTCAATGATCTGAGCACTTTCCAGGCGCAGATCGCAGAAGGCAAACTCAAACCCCTCGCTGTTGCACACACCAGTCGTCTTAAACCCTTACCCAACGTCCCGACCTTTACCGAGCTCGGTATGCCTGAGATTGTGTCTAGTTCCTGGTGGGGTATTGCTGTTCCAGTTAAAACACCTGAGTCGATCCAGACAAGCTTGCGCGACTGGAATCAGAAAATCGTCACGAATCCGGAATATGCCAGCCGCTTGGCTGAAATGGCGTTTGAACCTATCAACATGACACCAGAGCAAACTAAAACATTCATCGCAGCTGAAATTCTAAAATGGCAAGCCGTAGCAAAGGCGGCGAACATCGAGCTTGATTAACGCTAGGTCGATACAAAAAAATCTGAGTTTATGAGTCCTCAAAGGCAATCATCAATGCAGGCACTAAAAACAAACGACTCTTATGAATCACCATTTGCTCTTTTCAGACTTTTGCTTGTCGCTGCAATAGCAGGAGCACTGGTGGGGTTCGTGGGTGGCGCCTTTCGCAGTACTTTAAACACGGTTGGTAGTCAATTACTCATTTTTATTGCTTATCTTCACACGGTGGATAGCCATTGGCTAATACCAGGTTTTATTTTGACGAGCTTGTTCACCTGCCTATGTGTAGGTATCGCTCGCTTTTTAGTCAAACTCGAGCCCACGACGATCGGCAGTGGCATCCAGCACGTAGAAGCTGTGATGCACCAAGGCGCTGCGCCAAGCAGGTTCAGAGCTTTACCGATCAAGTTTCTTGGCGGCTTGCTGTCAATTAGCTCTGGAATGGCTTTGGGCAAAGAAGGCCCCACCGTTCAAATGGCAGCCGTGATCGGCTCGGAGTCTGGCAAGCTGTTTCGCCTGAAAGCCAAAGAACAATCAATGCTCTACACCTCAGTCGCAGGAGCGGGATTATCGGTTGCCTTTAATGCGCCCCTCGCTGGCATCGCTTTTTCAGTAGAGGAAATCGCTAAAAAAGTTTCGATCGTAAGACTGATGGTTTCTTTAACCGCAGTCTGTTCAGGGATCATCATTTACCGGACTTATTTTGGAAATTCAATAGAGTTTGTGGTGGGTGCTCTTTTACCTGACACAGGGCTGAGTTTGTTTTTATATTTAGTCTTCTCTGTCTTACTTAGTGTCATCGGCGTGCTCTACAGCAGAACAGTGATTGTCGCTTTAGATATCAGCGACGCTATCAAGCAAATCTCCCCAGTTACTAAAGCAATGCTTATTGGTGCAGGAGTTGGGCTACTGAGTTATTTCTTCCCCCACTGGGTTGGAGGAGGAGGCTTGCAAGTTGATGCACTTTTAACTCAACAGTCCTTTTTATTACCGCTCGTCATCATGCTTTTTGTGCGCTTTTTCCTGGGACCGCTCAGCTATGTAAGCGGCGTACCAGGCGGGCTATTCACTCCGCTACTACTCATGGGCTCAGGTCTGGGAGTGGTCTTCGTTATTGTGATCAACCCCTTGCTCTCGCTTGCGGACCTCGGACAACTAGACCCGATATCTTTCGCTCTTGTGGGAATGGCTGCATTTTTTACTGTTGTCGTCAGATCACCGCTGACAGGAATTTTGCTGACGATAGAAATGAGTGGGAAAGTAGAGCTGATGATCCCGTTGTTAATTGCCTCTGTAATCTGCACCTTGATACCAGCACTTCTCAAACAAGAACCGATTTACGACTTGCTGCTAAATCGAAAATAATAGTTTGATACTTTTATTTTGGTGCCTGATATCTCTGCAGTGACAGCAGCACTTGTCTGGTGGCAAGAGGCTTGCCAGCCAGATGTTCGGAAAGTCTGGCGCGTAGTTTTACACGCAGCTCAGGTTCGATCTGGGGATCTTCGAAATCAGGTTCCTCGGCATCAAGCCCATAACCTGTCTCTTGCAACAAAATCCATTCAAATCTGCGCAATGCACCCGCTGCCGACTCGCCCGCAGCGAGTCGCTGCATGGCAATCACATACGCATCAAATAAGGCAGGGTGCGCATCCTCAAGCGGTAACAAACGAAATAACAACTCATTCATATACCAGCAGGACATCATGGCTGAACCCGGCAGTGCGTGAACACCTGCGCACTCTGCACGGGTAAGTGTTTTGACTTCACCCGCACCCGTCCAGGACAGCAGCAAAGGCTGAAACACAGACAAAGCAGGCCTCAGTAAAGAGTGCGGACGCTTTGCGCCCTTCGCTACCATGGTGACCCAGCCATGATCTCTGGAAAAAATCTGGACAATCAGGGAGGTTTCACGCCAGGCTGTAGTATGTAATACGTAGCCCGGGGTATCGAGTATGCGTAATAGCCGTTTACTCATAACCCAGATCGCGCAGGCTTGCGGCTTTGTCAGCCCAGCCTTTGCGCACCTTGATATAGACCTCAAGGTGGACAGGTTTATCCAAAAGCTTGGCCATATCCTGGCGCGCCTCGGAGGCAATGCGCTTCATGTGCGTACCGCCAACACCGAGCAGCATTGGACGATGGCTTTCGCGTTCTACGATGACACAGGCGGCGATACTGACGCCCTTCTCTGTTTCATCCCATTGCTCAATTGTCACAGTACTGCCGTAAGGCAACTCATCACCAACTAGCCGGAAGATTTTTTCGCGAATCAGCTCGGCTGCGATAAAACGCACCGGGCGATCTGTCAGCGTATCCGCTTCGAAAAAAGCATCGTTTTCAGGCAGGCGTTTTGCGACCTCGTCAAGCAACTGATCGAGTTGATGTTTTTTATTGGCACTCACAGGAACAATCGCGCTGAAATTATAGAGCGCAGCGATTTTCGCAACAAAGGGGTAGAGTTCATCACGGTTTTTGATCTGGTCGATCTTGCTGATCACCAGAATGGTTTTTTCCGGGTTGTGCAGCAGAGTAAGCAGTTTGGCGTCACCTGGTGACCACTTGCCAGCCTCAACCACGAACAACACCACATCGACATCAGCGAGCGTTTGCGTCACCACGCGATTCATCATGACGTTCATGGCACCTCCATGACGCGTCTGGAATCCCGGTGTATCGACAAATACGAACTGCTCATGCTCACGTGTTAGAACGCCTTGAATGCGATGACGCGTAGTCTGTGCTTTACGTGAAACGATGGTAATTTTTGAACCAATCAGTGCATTGGTGAGTGTGGATTTACCAACATTCGGGCGACCAACAACTGCGATAAAACCACAGCGATGTGCTGTCTCTGTCATTTAAGTTCCTGGGCAACCGCAACTGGCAGCGTAAGTTGTGCCGTTTTACGCGCCCGTGTCGAACGCTTTTTAAGAGGTGCCGGACTGGCCGCTTCGGCACCCTCGAGCGCCAGCTTTGCAGCTGACTGTTCTGCAGCACGACGACTTGAGCCGGGTGCGCTGACTTTGATATCCAGGGTGGGAATGCAGCATTCCACCTCAAACTGTTGACTATGCGCAGCTCCAGTCGTCGCCACAACGTTATAGATTGGCAACGCGAGCTTGCGACTTTGCAGGAACTCTTGCAGCAAGGTCTTCGCATCCTTGCCAAGTGTGAGCGGATCCACACTCTCCAGGATCGGAATATAGAGTCTTTCGATCAGGGCTTGCGCCTGAATAAAACCACCATCGAGGTAGACCGCCGCGAGTATCGCCTCAAAAGTATCAGCAAGAATCGAAGGTCTGCGAAACCCACCGCTTTTGAGCTCACCCTCGCCCAGTCGCAAAAAGCGCGACAGGTCGAGTTTCTGAGCAATCTCCGCCAGTGAGGCTTGCTTAACCAGGTTGGCACGCACCCGCGACAAATCACCCTCGTCCAGCGTGCCGTAATGATTAAACAGCAACGCTGCAACCGCAACGTTGAGCACGGAATCACCCAGAAACTCCAGACGCTCATTGTGACGCGCACCATGGCTGCGATGAGTCAGAGCCTGCTCCAGCAAAGCAGGCTTTGAAAATTTATATCCGAGAGAGGTCTCTAGTACGGCAAGTGACATTAATAAATAAACACAATCAATGGAAAGGACCGATACGACCCAGGCTGCCGAAATTCATCCAGATGAAAAAGGCACGTCCTACGATGTTGGCTTCCGGGACAAATCCCCAGTAGCGGCTATCAAGGCTATTGTCACGGTTGTCACCCATCATAAAGTAAACACCCGCCGGTACGGTGCATCGAATGCCATTGCGTAAATATTCGCACTTTTCACGATATGGAAAGTTCGATATTGGAGCTAAATTCTGCGATCCTCGCTCATCTAACAGGATTTCATGCGAGACATCACCTAGCTGCTCTGTAAACTGTGCGGTATACGCCACACGGTCCGGCTCAAAATACTCGCCATCCCGCTTGCGCGGAACCTCTTTTCCATTGATATAGAGCTTTTTATCCAGATAGGCCACCTCATCACCAGGCAGACCTACAACGCGCTTAATGTAATCAACAGTAGGGTCAACAGGGTAACGAAAGACCATCACATCACCACGCTGGGGCGAGCCAATTGGAATAACTTTCGTATCAATGACAGGCAGGCGCAAACCGTAGATGAATTTATTAACCAGAATCAAGTCGCCTGATTGCAAGGTCGGCAACATCGACCCGGAGGGAATTCGAAAGGGCTCCACAATAAAGGAGCGCAGCACAAAAACAAACAAGATGACTGGAAAAAAACTCACGCCATACTCGACCCACCACGGCATACGGCCTATGTCTGACCGGATTTGCTCTTCGCGTTCCTGTATTTCAGCTGGCGACAGGGTCGACCAACTCGTGCGAGCCAAGGCAAGAGCCTGTTCAATTTTTTGACGACGTTTTGCACTCAACGAAAAACGATCGAGAAACCAGACTATACCCGTGACAACGAGCAACACAAATAAGATTAATGCAAAATTCCAGCTCATCAGTTCAACCTATTGACGATTAAATTCGGATTAGCTATCAACCTGCAAGATCGCCAGAAAGGCTTCTTGCGGAATCTCAACGCTACCGACTTGTTTCATGCGTTTTTTACCGGCCTTCTGCTTTTCGAGCAGTTTTTTCTTGCGGCTGATATCACCACCGTAGCACTTAGCCAATACGTTTTTGCGTAACGCTTTGACGTTCTCACGGGCAATAATTTCTGCACCGATCGCTGCCTGGATGGCTACGTCATACATCTGACGCGGAATCAGCTCGCGCATTTTTGAGACCACATCGCGTGCGCGATATCGGGCGTTAGAGCGATGGCAGATGGTCGACAACGCATCGACCTTATCGGTATTGATCAACAGATCCACTTTGACGACGTCGGCCGGGCGGTACTCTTTGAACTCGTAATCCATCGAGGCATAACCGCGCGATACAGATTTCAACTTGTCAAAGAAATCCAGCACGATCTCAGCGAGCGGGATTTCATAGTGCAAATGGACCTGTCTACCGTGATAAGTCATATCCAGTTGCACACCGCGCTTGGTGGTGCACAAAGTCATCACTGGACCAACGTACTCCTGGGGCATGAACAGCGTCACATTGACGATAGGCTCACGCACCTCAATGAACTTACCCACATCTGGCATGCGGGAAGGGCTCTCGATATGGATGACTTCGTTGTCACGCAACACCACTTCGTACACCACCGAGGGGGCTGTCGTAATGATATCCATATCGAACTCACGCTCGAGTCGCTCCTGCACGATCTCCATATGCAGTAATCCGAGGAATCCGCAACGAAAGCCAAAACCGAGCGCCTGTGACACCTCGGGCTCAAACATCAGCGCAGAGTCGTTGAGCTTGAGTTTTTCGAGCGAATCCCGCAGTTGGTCATACTCGCTACTCTCGACAGGATAAAGTCCCGCAAACACCTGAGGCTTGACTTCTTTAAAACCAGGCAAAGCTTGGGCAGCAGGTTTAGCGGTGAGAGTAATCGTATCGCCCACCTTGGCGTCTTTCAGCTCTTTGATACCCGCCGTAACAAACCCTACCTCTCCTGCCGACAAATGCGGGCGCGGCAGTGATTTAGGTGTAAACACACCCGTCTGCTCGCACAAATGCACAGCACCCGTAGCCATAAAAGTAATTTTGTCTTTGGGCTTGAGAACGCCATTGATAATGCGTACCAGCATCACGACGCCAACATAGTTATCAAACCACGAGTCAACAATCAATGCCTGCAGTGGCGCATCCGGATCGCCTTTCGGAGGAGGAATGCGAGCAACCACCGCCTCCAGAATCTCGTCAATCCCCATGCCTGTCTTGGCACTTGCAAGAATCGCATCGGCCGCGTCAATACCAATCACATCCTCAACCTCAGCGCGAGCACTCTCAGGATCGGCCTGCGGCAAATCCATCTTATTAAGGATCGGCACGACCTCCACACCAAGCTCGATCGCTGTGTAGCAGTTTGCAACGGTTTGTGCCTCAACACCCTGAGAGGCATCCACCACCAGCAAAGCGCCCTCGCACGCGGACAAGGAACGGCTGACCTCGTAGGAGAAGTCAACGTGCCCCGGGGTATCGATCAGGTTGAGGTTATAAACATTACCGTCAGCTGCTTTATAGTGCAGTGCCGCAGTCTGGGCTTTGATCGTGATGCCACGCTCGCGTTCGATATCCATGGAATCCAGAACCTGGGCGGACATCTCACGGGCAGCCAGTCCCCCGCAGCGCTGAATCAGTCGGTCAGCGAGAGTTGATTTGCCATGATCAATATGGGCGATGATGGAGAAATTGCGAATGTGCTGCATAGAGCCTAAGAAGAGAGCCAACAAGCAAAAGGGGCGCTTTGCGCCCCTTTTGCGGCAAACAGCTATTCTAGCCGTTCTTGGCTTATTTTGTGGGCTTAACCGCTACCCACTGGGTTTGATCCCCACGGCGCAACATCAAACCTACCGGACGGGATTTATCGAGAGCGTCAACAAATTTGGCAAATTGCTCCGGACTGGTGATATCCGTATCGTTGACAGCCAGAATAATATCGCCTTCGGCAATCCCGGCTGAGCTGGCGGGCGCTTCGACAGAATTAACCTGAACCCCGCCTTTAATGCGCAGTTTAGTCTGCAAGTCAGCGTCTACAGCCACCACACTCAGGCCAAGCACCTTGGTCTCAGTCTCGGCAGGTTTGACGGATGGTCCCTTTGCGACGGCCTTGGGATCAGCTTTCATCTCACCCACGGTGACTTTGAGCTTGACGACCTTACCCTTGCGCCAGACCTCAATAGGCGCAGCGGTACCCGGCTTGACCTCACCGACTAAGCGAGGCAGATCGGAGAATTTGCCGATGGGCTTGTCATTAAAGCTTGTGATCACATCACCAGCCTGAATTCCAGCCTTATCAGCCGGCGCATCTTGCTCGACACCACTGACCATCGCGCCTTCAGCTTTGGGCAAACCAATCGCAGCAGCGACATCTTTGCTGACTTCTCCAATCTGGACGCCGATACGGCCACGAACAACCTTGCCTGAGGTACGCAACTGCTCAACCACCGTCATGGCCTCATTGATTGGGATCGCCAGAGAAATGCCCATTGAGCCACCACTGCGAGAAACGATTTGTGAGTTGATGCCAACCACCTCTCCTTTCATGTTGAGCAAAGGGCCGCCTGAATTACCAGGATTGACGGCAACATCTGTCTGGATAAAGGGTAAATAATCACCCGTATCGCGACCCAATGCGCTGATGATTCCAGAAGTCACAGTCGAGTCCAAACCGAAGGGTGAACCGATCGCAAGAACCCACTGACCTTTTTTGAGAAGCTTGGCATCACCGATTGGCAAAATTGACATGCCACGGGCGTCGACCTTAAGCAACGCCACATCAGTACGCTCATCGCTGCCAACCAACTTTGCCTTGAACTCACGTCCATCGGTCAGAGTCAGGAAAATCTCTGTTGCATCAGCCACAACATGATGATTAGTCAGGACGTAACCATCCTCCGAGATGAAAAACCCTGAACCTACACCGCGTGGAACAGTACGCTCTTCAGGTTCATCACGCTTGCCTCGCGGAGCTTGTTGCTGCGGACCTTTTCCGCCTTGGCCAGGTGGTTGAAAATCAGGCCCAAAGAAATGCCTGAACATCTCATAAGGATCCTGGCCACCGCCTGGCGCCTGACCACGTACATTTACTTTGGCTGTGGTTCGGATATTGACCACTGCAGGTTCAGCTTTTTCTACAATCGTCGTGAAGTCAGGCAGCGCTATATTTTGCGCATGCGTTTGTTGTGCATGTACACCACCAACTATCAGGACAACCCCCAGCATGAAGGCGACCAGCGTGCGGCGCGTACGATCAGCGGGCATATACAGATATGACTGATACAGATCTCGCATTTTGAACTCCGTTTTTTTGCTCTGGCCAGAAGTCAATTATTTAAGACTTTGACCAGGCATGTATTGAATGGACTGTGCAAACTTTTCGAGAGTGGAGGCCGGCACTTCACCCAGAACAGTCAGCCAGAAATTTGCAATTTTTACCCCATAGAGATTCACAGAACCAATCTGTGCTGCGCCAAGAGGTTTGTAGTCAGACCGCTCATTTAGATAAGGTTCAATAAATATTGATATTGTTGACAAACCATCTGACAACCCCATCTGATGAACGCGTTTTTTTTCAGCAAAAAATTGTTGTGTTTGTGAAATCACGCCATAACCAGCAGGCGCCTGAATACGCCAGCCTAAGCCCTGCAGGTCCACCATTGTTTCTTGCGTTTCCACGACCTTCCAGTCAGCGATGGACCATGAAGGTGCGAGCAATGTTTCTGGTATATCAGAGCCAATGCTCAACTGGGTAAAGCTCACCTGCTCAATGAGACGGCCACCATCACCTACAGTTTGTACCCTGAGTAATAGCCGGGTCTCGTTGTCAACACATAAACGATAGCCATAACGAAGGGTATCTTTGGGAACCACATCAATAACCTGGCAGGTCCTGCCTGCGACCCGCATCATCTGGGACGCAGGTCTTATGCTGTAGTTGGCAACGACAGCTTGAATATTGGATAACAGCAAACCTGGGAAGCGATCCACGCGCTGTTTTTCCAACATTACAACATTGTCTTCTGGAATCAAAGACTGCACTCGATCGTTTTTACGCAGGTATTCTCTGGCTGGACCGTCAAGCAACTCAAGCTTTTCGGTTTCGTTTTTACCATCATAAACATGGGTGATCAGCGAGGCCTCAATCAAACCGCCCTGATGATAGGCAAAGACCCCTCGATAATTCAGCGTACGCGCTGCATTCTGGATGCGTAAAAGCAGGGTTGAGTCACTTTCTTCAAGTGAAGGCAGGTTTTGCAGAACCTGCGTCTGCGCAGACACCGCAGATACAGACAACATATAAAGCAGTGCTGTGAAAACAGCCTTTATAAAACCAAGTCCTCGCCCGAACAATACGGGACCAGAGTGATTCATACTCATTATTTCGTGGCTCCGTATGAAACCTGCCTGACTGACGCAGGTCCGGAGAACTGGCGATGTGCAGTGACGTAAGCGTGCATATCGTCAAGCTCGACCTTAGATGCGACCACTACTGCAGGCTCGGCGGAAGCAATATGACTCGAAGAGTCATTCATTTCAGGTGAAAAAAACGGATGCAGGACCCAAACCACACTGGCAACTGCCGCAGCCATTGCAAAAACAGGCCACCCGTAGTCACGCATCCTCGAACCGATACTATTGTTTACTGGCACAGGTGTGACAGATAGTGCGGGCTCCGCTGCAATCGCCTGGGCTAAACGAGCAGAAAACTCTGTCGCAGGTAGTAAAGCAAGTTCTGGTGTCCTTAAAGCATCCCCAATCAGATGGTACAACTGCCACGTTTGTTTACCCTGTTCGGTTTCCAAGACCTCTGGCATAGAAATTTGAGCATCCCCATCGAGCCAGGCGGAAATAGCCTGCGTCACCTCAGCGCTGGAGGTAGTACGGTCATCCCGGTTATGTTTAAAGTCTTGCATTATTTTTCTGTCCTTACCAGCGCTTGTCACCGGCATTGCCCATAATTGGGCGTAACCGCGTCGCAATGGCCTCACGAGCCCGAAAAATTCTAGAGCGCACCGTACCGATGGGGCAATCCATGGATTGAGCAATGTCATCATAGCTCAACCCATCAATTTCACGCATCACGATTGCGTTACGCAACTCCTCAGGTAAATCCTCGATCGCCTTGTTTACAGTCTGTGCAATTTCACGACTGGCAAGCTCTGACTCTGGGGTACTGTTGTCTGTTAGGTTATCGGATTCGTTAAAAGTTTCACCTTCTTCGTTCTCAAGTAAAGAAGAAGTGTTCGGTCGGCGTTTATTTGTAGCAAGCCAGTTACGCGCAGTATTGATCGCAATGCGGTAGAGCCAGGTATAAAAGGCGCTATCGCCCCTGAATTGGGGCAAGGCACGATAAGCCTTAATGAAGGCTTCCTGGGCAACATCTTCGGTCTCAGCGGGGTCGCGGATCATCCGCGACAAGAGTCGCATGATTTTGCGTTGATATTTCAATACCAACAAATCAAATGCCTTTTTATCGCCGTTTTGTACACGAGCGACTAATTCAGCATCAACATCACGCTCGGTCACACAGTCTCCATTGTTTGCTCAACCTGAGGGTAATCCAGCCTCCAGGCAGCCATCACACACATCTGACGATACGTCTCAGGTGCGATCTTGCAACGCCAAACGGTTATTTTGACAGTTTCCTGCTTGTTATGGGGGCAATTGAGGATTTTCAAGCTCAAGGTGAGACCAAAAAAATGTCTCCATTGCTGCAACAACTCAACAGTCAGGCTATTTTTTTGCTCTAAGTCACTGATTTTCCATTGCCTCCGAGGATGGAGCCATAAAAACTGAGGAGGCTGTTTTTCTTTCCTTTGTTTTAAAAAAACAGACAAAACAGGTATCCAGGGCCCAACAACCACAGCCAGCACAACCAAAAGGGGAAAGTTTGCCCAAACGCAGGCCAAGCACAGGGCTGAGCTGGCAGCAGTTAACGCAAGATATTCTGTCAACACTGCCCGCCTGGGGCGGGACAGTGTTACACAAAGATTTAAACCGTCAGTCAAGCAGAAATCAAAGTCGACGAACAGCCATGGAACCGTTGGTTCCACCAAAGCCAAAAGAGTTCGACAACGCCACGTCGATTTTCATTGGCCGCGCTGTATTTGCGCAGTAATCAAGATCGCACTCCGGATCCTGATTAAATATATTAATCGTCGGAGGAGAGATCTGATGATGCACGGCCAGAGTGGTGAAAACAGCCTCGATACCGCCTGCCGCCCCGAGCAAATGACCTGTCATCGACTTGGTTGAGTTGATCACGAGTTTTCTGGCGTGGTCACCAAAAGCAAGTTTCAGGGCTTCTGTTTCGTTCTTATCGCCAAGAGGGGTCGAAGTACCGTGTGCATTGACGTAGTTGACTTCATCCAGGTTGATACCGCCATTGCGCAAAGCGTTGAGCACTCCGCGACGAGGACCATCGCGGTCAGGCGCAGTGATGTGGTGGGCATCCGAGCTCATACCGTAACCGGCAAACTCGCCATAAATCCGCGCGCCACGCTTTTTAGCGTGCTCGTATTCTTCGAGAACCAGCACGCCAGCCCCCTCGCCCAGGACAAAGCCGTCCCGATCACGATCCCAGGGGCGTGATGCGGTTGTTGGGTCATCATTACGCTGGGAAAGCGCACGCATCGCTGCAAAGCCACCAATACCGAGTGGGGATACAGTCGACTCGGCACCACCTGCAACCATTACATCGGCATCACCATACTCGATCAGGCGCGCGGCATCACCAATTGAGTGTAGTCCTGTCGTGCACGCTGACACTACAGCGTAGGAGGGACCTTTCAGACCGAGCATGATCGATAGCTGGCCTGAAATCAGATTAATTAAGGACGCAGGAACAAAAAAAGGTGAAATACGACGTGGGCCACGCTCAAGGTATTCGGTCTGCGTTTCTTCTATGCGTTGCAAACCACCAATCCCTGAACCCACAATCACGCCGACTCGCTCGGCATTGGCTTCCGTAATTTCTAGACCAGAGTCTTTCCAGGCCTGAACGCCGGCGGCTATTCCATAATGGATAAAAGTATCCATTGTGCGCGCTTCTTTTTGTGGAATCAGCGTAGTGATGTCAAAATTTTTGACTTCACCGGCTATGTGCGCATTAAAAGCGGCCGGGTCAAAACGTGTTATCCGTCCGATACCGGACCGACCGTTAACGATATTGTCCCAGGCTGAAGCGATATCGTTACCCACTGGGCATACGATCCCAAGGCCTGTAATGACGACTCGTCGTTTCACGGATCACTCCTTATATGTGATAAAGGCGGCCAAGACATTGAATGTGCAAGCACCCGGTGCATATGCCCCGAAATACCACACACTAATCGCCTCAACCGCCCGACAGCTCAGCGGACAGCGCCGCCTGATGCCGCGAATTGATAATTACTTGGAACGCGAATTGATGTAATCCACTGCTTGCTGAACGGTCGTGATTTTTTCAGCTTCCTCATCAGGGATTTCAGTTTCGAACTCGTCTTCGAGCGCCATGACTAACTCGACCATATCGAGTGAATCGGCACCGAGGTCATCAAGGAATGAAGAGGCGTTCTTGATCTCGGCTTCATTAACGCCAAGTTGTTCAGCGACAATCTTCTTGACGCGCTGTTCGATGCTTTCCATGCAAATCTCCAAAAGGAAAAAGTCCGGCGAATTATAGCTAACCGGGAGAAAAAAACCTATTACAAGTACATACCACCATTGACGTGTAGCGTTGTACCCGTAATGTAACTAGCATTCGGCGATGCCAAAAAGGCAACCGCGTGTGCAATATCTGTAGCAGACCCCAGTCTACCGAGAGGGATTTGCCCAAGTAAGGCAGCTGTCTGGGACTCTCCCAGCTCACTGGTCATATCTGTTTCAATAAAGCCGGGTGCCACACAGTTAACTGTGACACCACGACTCCCGAGCTCGCGGGCGAGCGCGCGGGACATACCCGCCACACCCGCCTTGGCTGCAGCATAGTTAGCCTGGCCTGGATTACCACTCGAGCCTACAACTGAGGTGATATTGATAATTCGCCCCCAGCGTGCCTTCATCATACTGCGCATGACTGCGCGTGAGAGGCGAAATACGGAGGTCAGATTAGTTTCGAGCACGGCATCCCAGTCCTCGTCCTTCATGCGCATCGCAAGCGTATCGCGTGTGATACCTGCATTATTGACAAGAATATGTGGTCCACCAGCGGTTTCTTTACCGAGCGCATCAATCAAGGCATCACAGGCAGGTACATCTGTGACATTCAGCACAACGCCACGGCCGCCCTGGGGGGCCAGCATTTCAGTGATACCGAGCGCGCCTGCCTCAGTCGTTGCGGTACCAATCACAAATGCACCCCGGGCAGCCAACTCTTGAGCGATGGCTTTGCCGATCCCGCGCGAGGCACCTGTTACCAATGCAACTTTGTCTTTTAAATCCATCATCCAGTCCTCAGGCCGCTTGAGCAAGTGTGTCCAGTGCGATCTGCATGGACTCAGGGTCAGTCACTGACAGTGACACCATATCAGGCTCAATGCGTTTGACCATGCCAGAAAGTACCTTACCCGGACCGCATTCGACTACATGGGTAATACCCTGTGCTTTCATCGTCTGGATGATTTCAACCCAGCGCACGGCATGCCAGGCCTGGCGCACCAGTGCATCACGGATAGCCTCGGGATCCTGGGTGATGGCCACATCCACGTTATTGATCACAGCAACCGCAGGCACACTCACTGTCACCGTTGCCAGCGCTTTGGAGAGAACCTCTGCCGCAGGTTTGAGCAAGCTGGAATGAAAAGGTGCTGAAACAGGCAGCAACATCGCACGCTTGGCGCCTCTTGCCTTGGCAGCAGCCATGGCACGCTGGACAGCCTCGGCATGTCCCGCAATCACAACCTGAGCAGGCGCATTGAAATTAACTGCTTCAACAATCTGACCTTCGGCTGCTTCGGCGCACGCTGCGCGCACGGCATCATCATCTAACCCCAGTACCGCGGCCATGGCACCCGTCCCAACCGGCACAGCGGCCTGCATCGCATCGGCGCGGATACGCACCAAACGCACTGCATCAGCCAAATCAAGTGAACCAGCAGCGGTCAAGGCGGCATATTCACCCAGGCTATGACCGGCCATCATGGAAGCAACCGGACCACCTGCAGCACGCCAGGCTTCAAACATCGCTACGCCAGCAGTCAGCATGGCAGGCTGTGTATGAGTCGTCAGGCTTAATTGCTCAGTTGGCCCCTCTGCCATCAGGGTCGCCAGATCTTCGCCGAGTGCGGCAGAGGCATCAGTAATCACTTTCATCGCAGCAGGTTGAGATGCCCAGGCATCCATCATGCCAACTGACTGTGAACCCTGACCTGGAAAGACAAACGCAAATTTCATAGTTATCGTCATTAAGCTAAAAATAAAGCTGTTATGAAAAACATCACATCCTGACCAACACCGAACCCCAGGTGAAACCACCCCCGACGCCCTGCAATAGTACTAGTTGTCCTGCCTGAATTCGACCATCGCGACGTGCTACATCAAGTGCCAGCGGAATACTCGCTGCCGAGGTATTGGCATGCTGATCCACCGTAACAACGACTTTTTCGAGAGGTACCTCGAGTTTTCGTGCGAGGAAGGTCAGAATACGCAGATTAGCCTGATGGGGAATCATCCAGTCCACATCCGCCATCGTCAGGCCTGCATCAGCCGTCACCGAGCGCGCGGAGCGATCCAGCACAGTGACTGCTTGTTTGAATACCGCCTGGCCATCCATGCGCAGAAATGGATCACCGGTCACTTGACCGTAGGCGACATTACCCGCAGCAGCCAGGATATTCATCTGACTGCCGTCGGCGTGTAATTCAGCCCCAATAATTCCTGGTGTATCGCTTGCCTGCAAAACCACCGCGCCGGCCCCGTCGCCAAACAGGACACAGGTGCCACGGTCACTCCAGTCAAGAATGCTTGAGAAAACCTCAGCACCAATCACCACAGCGCACTTGGCACGTCCGGCGCGAATAAAGCTATCAGCGGTTGTCAGCGCGTAAACAAAACCGCTGCAAACAGCCTGAACATCAAAGGCCGCTGCACCTTTGTTACCCAAACCCGCCTGAACGATACAAGCTGTACTTGGGAACACAAAATCTGCTGTAGAAGTCGCCACAATAATCAGGTCGACCTCGCTTGCGTCAACGCCCGCGTCCGACAGCGCACGACGCGCCGCCTCTGTCGCCAGAGAGCTGGTTTTAATGCCGCGCTCAGCAATATAGCGCTGACGAATCCCGGTACGCTCTGCGATCCATTCGTCAGAGGTTTCAATCTGACGCGTCGCCATATCAGCCGCCAAGGCCACGTTGGTGACCAGGTTAGGTGGCAGATAACTTCCAGATCCAATAATGCGGGCAAAGGGCATGGATGCACTCATGCGGAATCTCCGGAACGAACAGTTTCAGTCACGGTGGCGGATTGCGTTAATTGCGAAATCGCAACGCTGGTGCGCTCAAGCAAGCCATTTAACACCGCATCACGGGCACGCTGCAGGGCAAAACCAAAAGCATAGGCATCCGCAGAGCCGTGACTTTTAATGACAATACCGCGCAACCCGAGCAAAGCAGCGCCATTGAGGCGTCGATTATCCAGTCGATAGCGGAAACAATTTAGTACGGGCATAGCCAGCATACCCATTATTTTGGTCAGGAAATTACGGCTGAATTCTTCACGGATATAAGAGGCAATCAGACGTGCAAGACCTTCTGCGCTTTTCAAAGCAACATTACCTACAAAACCGTCGCAAACCACCACATCAACCGTGCCTTTGAATATATCATCGCCCTCGACGTTGCCATAAAAATTCAAAGTACTTTTGCGCAAGAGTTCGGCAGCCTGCTTGACGGTCTCGTTACCCTTGATGATTTCTTCACCGATATTGAGCAAGCCAACGCTCGGCGCAGGTCCTGTGGAATCAACCTGTGCCAAGGCCGTACCCATAATTGCAAACTGCAATAAATGCTCGGGTGTGCAGTCCACGTTGGCGCCCAGATCGAGCATGATCGTGTTGCTACCCTTTTTGTTGGGCAACGCTGTTGCAATCGCAGGCCGATCGATCCCCGGGATGGTTTTAAGGATGTAGCGCGAGATCGCCATCCAGGCACCCGTATTACCCGCTGACACGCAGGCGTCTGCCTGCTCATCCTTGACCGCTTGCGCGGCCAGGCGCATTGAGGAGTCTTTTTTGCGACGCAAGGCAATCTCGACCGGATCGTCCATCGTCACAACCTCAGAGGCCGCAACGATACTAAAATGCTCAGGAGAAACGGAGGGGAATTTTTTACGTGCAGCTGAGACAGCAACAGCCAACTCGTCGGGCAAGCCAACAAGCAATAATTTTGTATCTGGAAATCGCGAAGCGAATTCGAATGCAGCAGGGACAGTGACAGAAATACCTGTGTCACCACCCATGCAATCAATCGCAATACGAATAACGGGTTCCACGTGATTGTGCGCAGTCACACGACGAAACGAGTGATGCCTGTCAACCGCGTATTATTCGTCAGCTTTGGTCTTGAGGACCTTGCGGCCACGATAAAAGCCTGTTGGGCTGATATGGTGGCGGATGTGCTGCTCGCCTGTATTCGGCTCGATAGCCGTTGACGGATTCGTCAGAAAATCGTGCGAGCGGTGCATACCGCGCTTGGAGGGTGATTTTTTGTTTTGCTGAACAGCCATGACAACTCCTGTGGATCGGCGAATTGTACGCCAACCATCTTAGTAATAACCAATTAATACCATGAATTAAGCTTTGCTTGAATACGCTTGGCTTAACGCTTTGTTTTAAGCTGCTCCAGCACCGCAAAGGGTGATGGACGCGCTTCCCCTTTGTCCTCCTCAGTGTCATCCGACTCTGTCTCAGCCATGTCCGGACACTGTTCGTGACGCGGTACGTAGGGCACTTCTAAAATCAACTCATCTTCTATCAGACCCAGCACATCAAACTGACGGGATCCAACTAATTTTTCAGGCTCATCCAGACTGTCTTCATCAAAAGAATCGTCGCCCAGATCAGCTTCACTTCTGACCAGATCAAACGCTGTCTGCCTGTCAATCGACAAAACCATCGGCCCCAGACAGCGCTGACATTCAAGCAATAGCCTGGCTTGCACCTGCAACACCAGTTGCGGCCTGCCCGAGGCATTTAACTGCCCGATCAGCACGTACCTCACAAGGCCAGGCTCTGCAGGCGCATCACTCAGGGCAACAAGCTCAACCGAAGGCTGATCTGCAAGACCTTCAAGCAATCTTTGCAAACGATGCACACTGAACACACCTGCCTGAGTACGACCTCGACGGGCAAATTCAAACGCATCAATCTGGCCCGGCAAACCCAGGCTACAGTGCACCGAGGCTGCATCCGTCTTTATGTCGGTCATGCGATTTCCAATGCGATATAGTCCATTTGCCTTGCTCACATAAAAGCAGCAAAGCAAGAGATAATAGCGTGTTTACCCTGTGATCGTCAATCTTAGTCTCACTAGTTACCTGGCAAACGATGTCTTGCGCACCCTACTCTTTGATTCTCGCCTCCAGCTCGCCCTACAGGCGCGAACTACTTGAAAGACTAAGAATATCTTTTTCTGTCGTTTCACCCGAGATCGATGAGACGCCGCGCGAAGCCGAGCAACCCGAGCAGCTTGCGCTCAGACTTGCGGCAGAAAAAGCCCAGGCTGTTGGTTTACGCTTTCCCAATACCATTGTAATTGGTGCCGATCAGGCCGCCAGCCTGAATGGCAATCCCCTGGGCAAACCAGGCACGATCGAAGCCGCCTACAGGCAGTTGCGTCAAATGTCTGGTCAAACAGTCGTATTCCACAGCGCAATGGCAGTACTCCATGCAGGCCAGTTGCAAACTATTAATGTCCCAACCACCTGCGTATTCAGGACACTTTCAGATGAGGCGATCGAACGCTACATTGCCATCGACCAACCGCTTGACACGGCGGGCAGCGCCAAAGCGGAATGTCTGGGTATCGCGCTGATGCAAACCATGCAAAGCACGGATCCAACCTCGATCATTGGCCTGCCTTTGATCGCCTTGACAAAAATGCTCAGCGCCTGCGGACTGGATCCTTTACTGCACGCGCGCCTCAATTAAAAAATATGGCGAATCCCATGACAGCTACTGAAAACAACAAACTAGGCACGCTTCATCTGATCCCTGTGGGACTTGGCGAGGCCGAAATCAATGACTGGTTACCACAACAAGTTCAGTCGACCAGCGCAGGACTCAAACGCTACATCGCAGAAAACGCAAAAACTGCACGGGCTTTTTTAAAACTCACCCCACTGGCCCAGCCTCTGCAAGAAATCACCATCCACGAACTCGGTCCCCGCGTCGACGATGCAGCGCTGCAGACCTGGATGCAACCGCTGCGGACAGGGGAAGATATCGGCCTGGTCTCTGAGGCAGGCTGCCCGGCTGTCGCCGACCCTGGGGCGCGCGCAGTCAGTATTGCCCACAGCTGGGGGGTTCGAGTGAAACCCTGGGTCGGACCTTCCTCTATCTTGCTGGGACTGATGGCCAGTGGTTTGGACGGACAACGCTTTGCTTTTCATGGTTATGCTCCCGTCGATGCTGCCGAACGCGTGAAACAGCTCAAAAACTGGGAAGTCACTTCGGCAAAACAAAAACAAACACAACTGCTCATTGAAACACCCTACCGTAACAACGCGATGTTCAGCAGCCTGATCGAGAATCTGAAAGGCAATACGCGGCTGTGCATAGCTCGCTCATTGACAACCTCAGATGAGTGGGTCCGGACACTCCCGATCTCCCAGTGGAAAGCACAGCCCGCCCCCGTGCTCGACAAACACCCCACACTTTTTCTGTTTCTTGCAGCTTAATTATGATGAGCTTAGTCAAAGGTTTCCTTTCAATTTTTACCGCCTTGATCCTTGCGGGTTGTGCCAGTCAGTCACCTGAAGGGCGTTACTCGATCATCAATTCAATGAAAGCGAAAGGCCAGAATAACCGTATCGATATGATCGTGCTGCACTATACGGCTGGATCGAAAACCTCCTCGCTCGCCGTACTGACGAATAAGGATGTCAGTGCGCATTACGTTGTAACCGATGACTCACCGCCACAGGTCTATCGTCTAGTGGATGATTCCATGAGTGCGTGGCATGCGGGTGAGAGTAGCTGGTATGGTCGCACCTATATCAACCCGCGTTCGATCGGCATTGAAATAGTCCACCCCGGCTGGGAGCGCAACGTCAATGGAACAATGGGCGCGCCTTACCCAAGCTCACAAGTACACACCGTGACGGCGCTGACGCGTGATCTGGCCAGGCGTTATGACATCAAACCAGAAAACATTGTGGGTCACAGTGATGTAGCGCCTTTGCGCAAACAGGACCCTGGGCCTTCCTTTCCCTGGAAAGAACTCGCACAAGATGGTGTAGGTCGCTGGTTTGATGAAAACGCAGCAGCTAAATACGAGGCTGAGTTCACAAAGAAAGGCTTGCCAGATGCGAAGTGGTGGCAAACGCAACTCAAACGCGTTGGTTATAACGTACCCGAAACAGGCGTGCTCGATACCAATACGCGGCATGTCATTTCAGCCTTTCAGATGCACTACCGACCCGAGTGGGTCAGCGGCAAGCCTGATGTTCAAACCGCGGCACGACTACTCGCACTTCCAACCACGGGCACAGCCATCAATCGCTAAATCACGACTGGGCAGGTGCGTGCTGCGTGAGGACGCGAGAAGCACGCATGGCGCGAAGCGAGTCCGTCAGCGGGGTTTTGCTTTCCACCTGACAATACGCCACACCAGCAACACCGCTAACACACCCGCATAAATCGATACTGTGGTGAAATCACTTTTGCCTGATTTATGCCACCAGTAATGAAGGATGGATAACAGGGCAATCAGATAAATCAGTCTGTGCAGTTGTTGCCATTTGCGGCCCAGGCGTCGCATCCAGCCTTTTGTTGAGGTCAGCGCAAGCATGGACATAGTCAGGAACGCGGCCATCCCCACCATGATGAACGGCCTTTTCCATACATCGGCAAGCATCGCATTTAACTCAAGCCCCTGATCCCACCAGGACCAGGCCATCGCATGCAACACTGCATAAAAAAAAGCAAATAAACCGCACATTCGCCGCCAGCGCAAGAGTGCCGGCTGATTCAGCCACTGACGCAAGGGCGAAATCGATAAAGTCACCAATAAGCAAACCAGCGTCCAGGTTCCTGCGGAGCGCGTTAAAAACTCTGTCGGGTTAGCAGTCAGATCGTTGTGTACACCTAACCAGATCCAGCGTAACAATGGATAAAACCCAACTGCAAACAGCAGCCATTTGGCACGGTCAACGGACCGAACAGAAAAAGTTTTCAAAGGCAGGCTCAATAGTTTTTCCGCAAATCCATACCTTGGTAAAGCGAAGCAACTTCGTTGCCGTAGCCGTTGAACAGGAGTGTCTTGCGCTTTGGAGCAAACAGACCATCCTCACCGATACGCCGCTCTGTAGCCTGACTCCAGCGAGGATGCGAGACCTCGGGATTCACGTTTGAATAAAAACCATACTCGCTCGGGATCGATTTCATCCAGCTGCTCTGTGGCTGTTTTTCAACAAACCGAATTGCTACGATTGATTTGGCTGACTTGAAGCCATATTTCCAAGGCACAACCACTCTGACCGGTGCGCCATTTTGATTAGGGAGCACCTTTCCATACATGCCCAGCGTGAGCAGCGTCAAAGGGTGCATCGCCTCGTCGAGTCGCAAGCCTTCGACATAGGGCCATTGAATCGAACGCGAATAAAGTCCCGGCATATTTTTTTCTTGTACAGCGGAGACGAACTCAACATACTTCGCATTACCCGTAGGCTCGACTTGTTTAAGCAACGCGGACAAAGAGTAGCCCACCCACGGAATCACCATCGACCAACCCTCGACACAACGCATGCGATAAACACGCTCTTCGAGCGGCACCAGCTTGCGCAAGGCATCCAGATCAAGCGTCTTGGGTGCGACAACCTCGCCTTCGATACGGATACTCCAGGGTTCTGTTTGTAAGGTATGCGCATAACGCTCAGGATCCGTCTTATCCATACCGAACTCATAAAAATTGTTGTATGAGGTTGCATCCTTAAAGGGCGTTGCTGGCTCCATCAGTACATATTCTTTGGAGGGTATGCCTGGCAAGGCAGCAAGTGCTGCGGGGGATGTTCTTGCCGGGGCAGCCAGACCCATTGCAGGCAGTCCGCCTAACCCAGCCATCGCTGTGCCGGCAGCAGCCAGTCCCGCTGATTTCATCCAGTCGCGACGACTTTTCCAAACAGACTCAGGTGTGATCTCGGACGAATCAGGGCGAGGATATCTGTAGTTGGACATGATGAACACTCCGCTGGAAAAAGCTCATCATAAAAGAAGAAAGACTAAAAACAGAAAGTTAGATTATTTTTTTTAAAATAATTTTTTTGAAAATTTATCTTTGAATTTTTTTAAAAATACAGTTTCAAAACCTTCTTGCTGTTTTTACAACTTTTTCTTTGTTTATGACGACTTAACCCGTTCAAGTAGCCAGCTTCGCAGCTCAGACACCCCGCGAACCACAGACTGTGGCGCACAGGCCAGCAATTCCTCATGCGGATGCGCGCCGTAACTCACACCCAGTCCGTGCACGCCTGCATTATTAGCCATATTCAGATCGTGGGAGGTATCTCCAACCATCACTACCTCAGAGGGATCGACCATTAGCTCGTCGATCAACTCAAGCAGCATGCCTGGGTGCGGTTTGCCAAAGGTTTCGTCCGCTGTGCGGGTCGCTGCAAACTGCTGATGCAAAGATGTAGCAGTCAGCGCGCGATTGAGTCCTACGCGACTTTTACCTGTCGCTACTGCAAGCGTGGCACCCGCAGCAGTTAAAGCACTAAGCATTTCAGGCACACCATCAAACAATTTAAGCTGGGTATCGCGAGACAGGTAATGATGGCGATAGCGCTCGAGAAAAAGTGGCTCCATTGATTTGGTCAGATCAGGGACTGCGCGGCGCAGCGCAGGCTCAAGCGATAAACCGATGACCCAACTCGCCTCAGCCGGGCTCGGTACTCGCAATTCAAGATCACGGCAGGCTCCCTGAATCGCTGACACAATACTGTGAGTGGAATCCATCAAGGTTCCATCCCAGTCAAAAATCACAACTGAATAATGACTCATAAGGACTCGAGTTTTTTTAGAATCGCCTCGCAAGCAGACGGCAAAGGCGCTTCGAGGATCATGGGTTCTTTAGTAAGTGGATGCGGCATTTCTAGGCGGTGGGCATGTAAAAACATTCTTGAGAATCCCAATTTGCTGAAATAAGCACGCGTATCATCGCGCCCGTACTTATCATCACCTACGATCGGAAATCCGCTGGAAGCCAGATGCACACGAATTTGATGTGTGCGTCCTGTTTTCAACTCTGCATCAACCAGGCTGTAGCCTTTATAGCGTTTTTCCCCGGAGACGATTGTATGGGCCACCTGGCCCTCTGCATCGACTTTGACGCGTCGCTCTCCACTCTGGGTAGTCCATTTGGTCAGGGCAAAGCGGATATGCTGCCGATCGTTGACCCAATCCCCCTCAACCAAAGCAAAGTAATGCTTACGACCAACACTGGTGCGGAACATCTCGTGCAGACTAAGTAAAACATTACGCTTTTTAGCAATCAGTAATAAACCCGAAGTATCACGATCGAGCCGGTGGGCAAGCTCAAGAAATTTAGCCTCGGGGCGCGAGGCTCTCAGTGACTCGATCACACCGAATGAGACGCCGCTGCCGCCATGTACTGCGACACCCGCTGGTTTATCGATCACCAGCAAGCCCTCATCTTCAAACACAATCGGGAATTCAAGTTTTGGTGCTGGGCGTTTCTGCTCGGGCGCGGGCAGACGCATAGGCGGGACTCTGACCACATCACCAGTACTGACCCGGGAATCAGGCTGGACTCGACCTTTGTTTATACGGACTTCACCGCCACGCACCGCCTTGTAGATATGGCTTTTAGGCACGCCTTTGCATAGCCGCATCAGGAAATTATCCAGCCGCTGGCCATCATGCTCCTCGGTAACCTCGACCATCCTGACCACCGGCGCGTGATCTGGGACGTGATCCTGGGCCAGGTCCGCGTGAGGACCCGGGGAGCGATCCCTGGGTGATTTAGACTTCAAAACCGTGAACTTTGGTTTTAAAACAGTCGATTTAGGCTTCAAAACTGAGGAATCTTTGCGCATGGCTAAAAGCGGCATATAATCCGCGAAGCCTGAAAGGATTTAGAAAGCCCTCTGGCGTCGAGATGCATTTGTTGTCGCGTCTCCGTCTGGATCGCGGACTTGTATTGTACCGCTTGCTTTCTTCCCCCTCTGGGTCACTGGTCGCCGGTTAGGCCGGGATGTTCTTACAGTGTGTCGTTGCGACGTTTTGACGTTACGCCCACGCACTTGCAGGCCCCCTCTCTTTTCCGCACGCGATACTGAAGCATGAGCTTGAAACCGTTTTTTCCTGCACCAGGCGCCTGAGTATGATTCGCCTGATGTTCTCAGCATTTTTTTGTCATCCACTACTGTGATCCTGACTCTTTCTTTTCTGCTGAATGAACCGCGCGCCGATTGGCGCGCCGTGCCGGTCTAAAGACCTTCACTGCGCGCGAGGTGCGCGCAGATCCTCTTGCCTGCTTCAGTGTTTCGCAGCCAGCGTGCCCGCGGCTGCGCGTCGATTTCGACGTGCCATTTAAATGGAGAAACAACCCATGAAACGCATGCTATTTAATGCAACGCACCAAGAGGAACTACGCGTCGCCATCGTCGACGGTCAAAAACTGATCGATCTGGATATTGAAATTGCCGGCCGTGAACAACGTAAGGGCAATATCTACAAAGGCGTGATCACCCGCATTGAACCAGGTCTTGAAGCCTGCTTTGTGAACTACGGCGAAGAGCGTCACGGCTTTCTGCCTTTCAAAGAAATCGCCCGCACGTACTTCAAAGAAGGTGTGGACGTTCGTACCGCCCGCATCCAGGATGCGCTGCGTGAGGGTCAGGAACTCATCGTTCAGGTCGAAAAAGAAGAACGTGGCAACAAGGGCGCGGCCCTGACCACCTTCATCTCACTGGCAGGACGCTATCTGGTTCTGATGCCCAACAACCCGCGCGGTGGCGGTGTATCGCGTCGCGTCGAGGGCGAGGAGCGGCAGGAACTGCGCGAAACCATGGATCAGTTGCACATCCCGGCAGGGATGAGCATCATTGCGCGCACAGCCGGCATCGGACGTAACGTCGAAGAGCTGTCCTGGGATATGTCCTATCTGATGCAGCTCTGGACCGCGATTGACGGTGCGGCCAAAGACAATCCTGCGCCAATCCTGATCTATCTGGAATCCAGTCTTGTGATCCGTGCGATCCGCGACTATTTCTCACCAGATATCGGTGAGATTCTGATCGATACAGACGATATTGCCGATCAGGCGACGGCATTTATGAGTGTTGTGATGCCGGATAACGTCTCTCGCGTCAAACGTTACCGTGACGATGTGCCTCTGTTCTCTCGTTTCCAGATCGAGCACCAGATCGAAACAGCCTACTCGCGTACCGTCGATCTGCCCTCTGGCGGCTCCGTGGTGATCGATCACACCGAAGCGCTGGTTGCGGTCGATGTGAACTCTGCCCGTGCCACACGCGGCGCCGATATCGAAGAAACCGCCCTGCGTACCAACCAGGAGGCCGCTGACGAAGTCGCTCGCCAACTCCGCCTGCGTGACCTGGGTGGTTTGATCGTGATCGATTTCATCGACATGGAAGACACCAAAAATCAGCGCTCGGTTGAAAACCGCCTGCGTGACGCACTGCACTTTGATCGTGCACGCGTCCAGATGGGCAAAATTTCACGCTTCGGCCTGATGGAGCTTTCACGCCAGCGTCTGCGCCCTGCCCTGAACGAAGGCTCACACATCACCTGCCCGCGTTGTAACGGCACAGGTGTCATCCGTGATGCGGAGTCCAGTGCACTTCAGGTCTTGCGCTTATTACAAGAAGAGGCCATGAAAGAAAACACAGCCGCCGTGCACGCTCAGGTGCCTGTGGATGTGGCGACTTTCCTGCTGAACGAAAAGCGTGCCGACATCACCAAGATCGAATCACGACTGAAAGTCAATCTGATCCTGATCCCCAATCGTCATTTAGAGACTCCGCATCACCATATTGAGCGCCTGCGCCATGATGATCCTCGCCTCGAAGACGTTAAAACCAGTTTTGAGTTAGTGGATGCACCATCGACCGACATGAGCTGGGCACCCAAGGAGCAGGAAGTTAAAACCAAACCCGAGGCTTTGGTTAAAGGCATTACGCCTTCTCAACCTGCTCCGGTTTCTTCGACACCTGCCAAAGCAGTTGAGAGCGGTCCAGCCAAACCTGGTCTGTTCAAACGCCTGATCGGCTGGCTGACCGGTGGTGGCTCCGAAGAATCAAAAGAAGAGCCCAAGAAGACCGAAACACGCGACCGCCCGCGTCATGGACAAGGCAATCGCGGCAACGGTCATCGTAACCAGCGCGGTCGTCGCCCAGACAGCCGTATTGATGCGAAAAACGGGTCAGGCGAGGCCTTAGCCGAGCAGGAAAACCGCCGTCCACCACGCCCACCGCGTGACGAGGAGCGTCTGACGACTGCTGCCCGTCAGGAGACGAATGGCGAGACCGGAGGTGATGACAACCGCAATGGAGGTCGTGGTCGCCGGGGTCGTGGACGCAACCGTCGTGATGAGTCGACTGAAAACCCACAAACAGAAGCTTCACAGATCACGGATCAGGCAACACCTGCTCAGTCCAATACCGAACAGCGTCCGCCTCGCACGCCTCGCCCACCAGCACCTGCGCAGACTGACGAACAAACCAATCTGCAAGCAGGGCTTGATGCGCAAGGACTGGCAGAAGACGATCAGGATCAGGCTGATCCGGAACGCAAACGCCGTCGTCGTCGCAGCCGTCGCAGTCGTCGTGGTCAGGACGAAGGCTCATCACTCGAAACCCAGAACGGTCAGCAAGAGCATGGGTTTGAGCACACCTCAAGCGCCGCTCTGTCTGGTGCCCCTGTCAACTATGTTGAACCTGGTATTGCCAGCACCGTCACGCCTGCCGCAGCACCTGCTTTTGTAGCGCATGTGACACCGGGTTACTCACCTGTCGCTGAGATAGCCCCTGCCGCTGTTCCAGTCGTCACGACGCCGGTTGTTCAAGAGCCTGCCATCATAGCTGCTCCGGTGGCTGCACCAGCAGTTAGCCCGGTCACTGCGCCTCTCTTTGCTCCGATCCCTGCTCCGATCCCTGCTCCAGTCGCTGAGCCTGTCGCTGAGCCTGTCGCTGCACCTGTTGTTGCAATGGCTCCTGTCGTGGCCGTGGTTGCTCCTGAACCTGCTCTTGCACCGGCACCTGTCGCGGCACCCGCGGTCATGGCAACTCCTGCTGATACAGCAGCGTTGCACGCAATTGTGCAATCAGCTGGTTTGCAGTGGGTGGAGAGCAAGCCGGGTATTGCTCAATCTTTCGCTAACCAGGCTGTGGTTCAAGTCAAGCTGGGTCGTGAGCCAAAACCAGCTGAGATTATTTCCGAGGTTCCGCTTATTCAGGTAGAAACAAAGAAATAAGTCTGTGCTGTGTGCGGGCGTTAAAAATGAGCAGCTCAGGCTGCTCATTTTTATTTCTTTTCATAATTTTTCTATCCCACTGAAATCAAGAATTTTTACAGGGTAGTCCCCAATACCGCTCATCGTCAGTCTGGACTTAGTATTCAAATTGGTCAGACCAATTTTTATATTAGCGGTGAAAAATGAGTATTGCCTGTACTTTGTTTGGTCCTCTGGATCTGCGAATCACCGACTACGAAACTCCAACACCTCAAGCCCATGAAGTGCGTGTGCGGTTAGGGGCGGCTGGGATATGCGGCTCGGACTTGCACTACTACGAGCATGGACGGGCAGGGATTTTTGCCATACGCGCGCCCTTTGTACCGGGCCATGAAGCTTCCGGTGTTGTAGAAGCTCTTGGTTCTGCAGTCACACGGGTAAAAATTGGCGATAAAGTCGCAGTCAATCCCTCTCATCCCTGTGGTTTTTGCAGCTACTGTCGTGAAGGCCGAGCGAACCTATGCATGCAAATGGTCTTTCTGGGGAGTGCAGCTATTTTTCCGCACTTGCCTGGCCTGTTTCGTGAGCATTTCACGGTAGGTGAACAGCAACTGACTGCGATCCCTGAGCCAGAGATCACCCTGGGTGAAATTGCCTGTGCCGAGCCACTCTCAATCGGACTGCACGCCATTTTCAGAGCTGGTTCGGTCTTGGGTAAAACCGTGCTCATTACTGGAGCAGGTACGATCGGCTGTATGAGCATCATGGCCGCAAGAATTGCTGGCGCTGCAAAAATAATAGTTTGTGACATTCAGGATCGCGCACTGAAGATCGCGAAAGAAGTTGGTGCAGACCTCGCCCTCAGAACCGATCTGATACCAGTATCCGAGCTTGCCGACATGGCGGACATTTGCATTGAGGCCGCAGGCAATCCCTCAGCAGTGCTCACCTGTCTGAGTGCCGCCAGACGAGGCACCAGGATCGTACAAGTCGGCACCTTACCTCCTGACATGACATTTCCCGTTAATCAAATCATGTCCCGTGAGCTCGACTATGTCGGTGCATTCCGAGCACATCTGGGATTCGACTGGGCAGTCGATGCCATTCGTACCCGACGCGCCGATGTCAGGCCATTGATCAGCGCACAGTTTCCGCTCACAAAATCCCAAGAGGCTTTTGACCTGGCGCTTGATCGTCAGCGCAGCACAAAAGTACAACTAATGATGACCTAATTCATAGACAAAGCAGTTTTTTATTTTTCTCACCCTATCGTTTCACACATACGGTACCAATCAAACATACCCAAGGAGACACCCGATGATGACCAAACCACTGAAAGCCACATTGATTGCTTTATTGCTCACCACTTGCGGTTTTACGGCCAACGCTCTGGCACAGACTGCTCCAATCAAACTCAAATGGGCACATGTGTATGAACCTTCAGAACCCTTTCACACCTCCTCGGTCTGGGCAGCCGAAGAAATTAAAAAACGTTCGAATGGTCGCTATGAAATTGACGTTTATCCGTCCTCACAACTAGGTAAAGAAAACGATATCAATCAAGGCTTATCGCTTGGCACCGTGGACATGATTATTTCCGGCTCAAGTTTTGCAGCCAAAGCCTTTCCTCGCATCGGCGTTACCTACTATCCCTACACCTTTCGTGACGTCGACCACCTGCTCGCCTATACAAAGAGTGATATTTACAAAGAACTCAATGCAGGCTACGAGCAAAAAAGCGGCAACACAATCACCGCAACCACTTATTACGGCGTGCGCCAGACCACGAGCAACAAACCGATTGCAAAATGCGCGGACATGAAAGGTCTGAAGATGCGCGTACCTGACGTACCCGCTTACCTGGCCATGCCGCGCGCCTGCGGCGCAAATACCTCGCCGATTGCTTTCGCCGAGGTCTACCTCGCACTGCAAAACGGAACGGTCGAAGCACAGGAAAATCCACTACCTACAATCGAGGCAAAAAAATTCTATGAAGTACAAAAAAATATTGTGCTGACCGGCCATATCGTTGATCACTTAAACACCATCATCGCTGGAGGTGTCTGGAAAAAAATGAGTGATGCCGACAGAAAGATGTTTGTCGAAGTAACACAGGAAGCAGCAGCAAAAGCCTCAATACAGGTCGCGGAACGCGAAAAAGAGTTGGTTGATGTCTTCAAATCGAAAGGCATTAACGTTGTCGCGGTTGATAAAAACGAATTTCGCGACACCGTCTTACAAAAAGTTCCATTCGAGCAATACGGCTACCAGAAAGCGGATTGGGATCGTATTCAGGCTGTTAAATAAGCATGTCATATCCTGAGCGATCAAGTGCCGGCCAGTCGCCGGCATCAATGCCTACGGGCCCCCATACTGTTCTTGCGAGTGAAATCGTAGCAAGCTTTGCTGAGGCGGATCATCAAGAGGCCGATCTTTCTGCTTATTCAGTAGAAGACTGGATTTGTCTGGTCTTTTTCTGGATGATGACTACGCTGGTCTGTGTGCAATTTTTTACGCGTTACGTGTTAAACGATTCTGTCGCCTGGACAGAAGAGCTCGCAGTCTATTGCCTGATGCCCGTTGTATTTATTGGTGCGGCCGCTTGTGTCAGACGCAGCAGGCATATTCAGGTTAATTTTATTTACCGCTATCTGCCGGCGTCTATCGCGAGACTTTTAGCAACGCTCACCGATATATTGAATATCTTTTTTTTCAGCTATGCGGCCTGGTTATTTGCGCGATATGCGCTCGCAATCAACGACGAACCAATGACAACAATTAACTGGAATAAAAGCCATATCTACTGGCTGTCGTTTGCCGGGATGTTCATGATGGGAGTCAGAGCCATACAAGTCAGCATTATCCATTTAAGACAAGGCTACTCGGCGCTCGATCGCCCTGAAGCCTATGATTGATTCAAACAGGAACTGACATGCTGATTCTGACTATCTCGTTTCTTCTTCTGATGATGCTTGGCTTACCGGTGGCGGTTGCGATGGCGGGCTCATCCCTTTTGTATATTTTTGTTTCGGGTTCAGTACCCGATATCGTTGTCGCTCAGCGCATGATTTCAGGGATTGAGTCGTTCCCACTTTTAGCCGTCCCGTTTTTCATTTTGGCCGGTAACTTGATGAATATCGCCGGGATTACGGGTCGAATCTACGATTTCGCCGTCGCGCTCGTCGGATGGATGCGCGGTGGTTTAGGCCAGGTCAACATCATTGGTTCAGTCATTTTTTCAGGTATGTCAGGCACTGCAATCGCTGATGCCGCCGGACTGGGGTCGATTGAAATTAAAGCCATGAAAGATCATGGCTATGACACTGAGTTTGCGGTCGGTGTCACCGCGGCCTCTGCCACACTCGGCCCAATTATTCCTCCCTCTTTGCCCTTTGTGATTTACGGCATGATGGCAAACGTCTCGATTGGCGCCCTGTTCATAGCAGGAATTTTGCCCGGCATATTCATGACGCTGCTGATGATGCTGACTGTGGCGTATTTCGCTCGTAAAAACAAATGGGGCAGCGATGTCGCGTTTGACTGGAAGCGTCTGGGTGGCGCAACACTTGAAATACTCATTGTGCTGGCCTTCCCGCTTAGTATCTGGCTGATGACTGAGGCGGGCATTTCTCCAAATCTGGCAACCGGAATTGGCTTTATTGTCCTGCTCGCACTGGATTGGAAATTTAACTTCTCGGCTGTGATGGCGCTGATGACCCCGGTCATACTAATAGGTGGAATGACCATGGGTTGGTTCACTCCCACCGAAGCGGCCGTCGCTGCGGTGATCTGGGCCCTCTTTTTAGGGCTCGTGCGCTATCGCTCGATGACGTTGAAAAATCTGATCAAAGCGAGTTTTGATACGATCGAAACAACCGCCTCAGTACTATTTATCGTCACTGCCGCCTCGATCTTTGCCTGGCTTTTAACCACAACGCAGGCCGCCCAAGCGATGACCACCTGGATCTTGTCGATCACGACTGAAAAATGGGTCTTTCTGCTTCTGGCCAACTTGTTGATTTTGTTTGTAGGTTGCTTCATCGACACCATCGCTGCCATTACGATTCTGGTTCCGATCCTGCTGCCCATCGTTCTAAAACTCGGCATAGATCCGGTTCACTTTGGTCTGATCATGACTTTGAATCTGATGATCGGTTTACTCCATCCACCGCTGGGAATGGTGCTCTTTGTCCTGGCCAGAATTTCGAAACTATCAGTCGAGCGCACCACCATGGCAATTTTGCCCTGGTTGATTCCGCTGATGCTCGCCCTCGTTGCAATTACCTACATACCTTCGATCACGTTATGGCTGCCACATTATCTTGGCGTCAGTAAATAATATGTCTGCACAGACAGAGAACTGCTTATGAAAATCACCTCGGCTCGCGTGATCGTGTGCAGTCCTGGCCGAAACTTTGTCACCTTGAAAATTGAAACGGATGAAGGTCTAACGGGCATTGGTGACGCAACACTCAATGGGCGGGAATTATCGGTCGCGAGCTATTTGCAGGACCATGTCATCCCATGCCTGATTGGGCGCGATCCGCATCAGATCGAAGACATCTGGCAGTATCTTTACAAAGGCGCATACTGGCGACGCGGGCCCGTTACGATGAGTGCCATTGCGGCAGTGGATACTGCGCTTTGGGACATCAAAGCCAAAGCGGCAAACATGCCACTCTATCAGTTACTGGGAGGGAAAAGCCGGAGCAAAGTCCTGGTGTATTGCCATGCCAATGGTCGTGATATTTCCCAGACCGTTGAAGAAGTGCTTAGACATGCTGAACTGGGTTACACCGCCATACGCGCTCAAAGCGGCGTACCCGGACTTGAAAAAGTCTATGGGGTCGGCAAAGGAACGACGTTCTACGAACCTGCGGATGCGGATTTACCCTCAGAACACGACTGGTCGACTGAAAAATATTTGCTTCATACACCAAAACTTTTTGAAGCGGTTCGAGCCAAAATAGGCTGGGACTATCACTTACTACATGACGCACATCATCGCCTTACGCCGATCGAAGCGGCCCGTTTAGGTAAGGATCTTGAGCCTTTCAGATTATTCTGGCTCGAAGACGCTACGCCAGCGGAAAATCAGGAAGCCTTCAAACTGATCCGTCAACACACCACTACTCCCCTGGCTGTCGGTGAGGTCTTCAATACCATTTGGGACTGTAAGGATCTGATCCAAAATCAATTGATCGACTACATTCGCACCACAGTTGTACACGCTGGTGGTATTACGCATTTGCGACGTATCGCCGATCTGGCGGCTCTGCATCAGGTCAAGACCGGTTCGCATGGCGCAACCGATCTGTCCCCTATTTGCATGGGTGCAGCATTGCATTTTGATTTATGGGTACCTAATTTTGGTATTCAGGAACACATGCCGCATACCGAACAAACCGATGCCGTATTCCCGCACGCCTACACTTTCACTCAGGGTTTCATGTATCCAGGCGATAGCCCAGGACATGGGGTAGAGATCGACGAAAAGCTTGCTGCCAAATATCCCTACACACGCGCGTATTTGCCAGTCAACAGGCAACAACACGACGGCACACTCACCAACTGGTAGTCAAGATTAAGCAATGTTGCACTCCAACCCCACCAGGCCAAGACTTCATAGCGATACGCTGGAACAATTATCGCCAGAGGTTTTAAAACCTGAGTATCAGCGTGCGCAACTTAAAACCGGAATTTTGCATTTCGGGATTGGTGCGTTCATGCGTAGTCATCTTGCTGTGATCAATGAATCAGTGATTCAAGCGATGCACTCCCCTGACGTATTGAATTGGGGCATAGTAGGCATTTCCTTGCGGCATCCTGATACGCGTGACAAGCTGCTACCACAAGCGGGACTATACACACTGGCCATCCGGGATGCGGATGCAACTGGCCAGCCCAGACAATCCCTGCAAGTGATTGGTTGCGTTCAAGATATCCTGGTCGCACCAGACGACCCAAAAACTGTTCTTGAATACATCGCACAGCCCGATACGCGGATCGTTAGTCTGACCATTACAGAAAAAGGTTACTGTCATGTGCCCTCTACGGGACTATTACAGTTAGATCATCCTGATATTGAGCATGATCTCAAAAACCCTCAAGCGCCCCGCACCGCGCTTGGTTTTATTGTTCATGGTCTGAAACTGCGCAAGCAGGGCGGTTCAGGTCCGCTGAGTCTGATGTCCCTGGATAATCTACCCTCTAATGGCCACTTGCTTAAAAAACTGACTCTTGCGTTCGCAAATCGAGTCGATGAGTCTTTGGCGCAATGGATTAACGAGCACTGTAAATTTCCCTGCTCAATGGTTGATCGTATTGTTCCGCGCACAACACCAGCGGATCAGCAAAGCATCTCTGCTGCACTGGGTCTGACTGATGCGTGGCCAGTATTGGGAGAGCCTTTTCTTGATTGGGCAATCGAAGATGATTTTGCAGCCGGAAGACCAGACTGGAGTGTGGGGGGTGCAAGATTTGTTGCATCGGCTGCAGCATGGGAAACGCTGAAACTGCGGATGGTCAACGGCACCCATTCCTGTATCGCATATCTGGGTGTTGTGGCTGGCTGGGAAACAGTCGATGTAGCGCTCGCTCAACCTGCCTTACATGCATACCTTGAAGCCTTGATGCGTCGAGAAATCGAACCTACTCTGCCTGCCTTGGCAGGGCTGAATATTTCGAACTATAGGGAGAGTTTGCTTAAACGTTTTGCCAACCCCGCTCTAGCTCATCGCACACAACAGATCGCAATGGATGGGTCGCAAAAAATCCCTCAGCGATGGCTAGGAACGATTGCTGCTCAACTCTCTGCCAAGCGTGATATCTCTCTGCTTGCATTGGGTCTTGCCGCCTGGTTGCGCTATCTCCAGGGTGAAACGCAAGCGGGTCAGACCTACGAAATTAATGATCCTCTTGCCCAGACACTGAAAGAGCGACTCAATCAAGCTCCAGCCCTGAACAACGATCAGCAAACTTGCATGCAACGTGCACAGGTATTGTGTAGCTTTGAGCCAGTATTTGGTCCTGCAAGTAAAACGCCCGATAAGCGACTTGTCGCTGCGATCGGGCATAACTTGTATTTACTCAATAAGCTTGGCGTCTGTGAGACTCTCAGGCGGTTACTGAATCCACAGGCTGATTAGTCATCAAGGCCATCAGGCGTGCGAGTTCTTCGCGCAACTGGCGGCGATCAAGCACCATGTCAATCGCGCCTTTTTGCTGAAGAAACTCAGAGCGCTGAAAGCCTTCGGGGAGTTTTTCACGGACAGTGGACTCGATGACGCGCGGGCCGGCAAAACCAATCAAAGCCTTTGGCTCACCAATCACTACATCGCCCATAAAAGCGAAACTTGCGGATACGCCACCCATGGTTGGATCAGTCAGAATACTGATGAAAGGTAATCCAGCCTCCGACAGGCGTGTCAGCATGGCATTGGTTTTAGCCATCTGCATCAAGGAGAACAAACTCTCCTGCATGCGAGCGCCCCCCGAAGCGGCCACGCAGATAAAGGGGATACGCTGATCGATCGCCGCTTGAACTCCACGCACGAATCGCTCACCCACTACAGAGCCCATCGAGCCGCCCATGAATTCAAACTCAAAGCAGGCCAGCACACAAGCTACGCTTCGTATCGAACCACCGACGACTACCAGCGCGTCCGACTCTCCTGTCTGGCTGACGGCCTCCTGGATACGCTCAGGATATTTGCGCGAGTCTTTGAATTTCAGAGGATCCATTGAACGGGTGTTGCCACCAATCTCAACGCGACCTTCGATATCAAGCAAGAACTCAATGCGCGTGCGAGCATTGATTCGCATGTGATGATCGCATTTTGGACATACGTGCAGATTAGCCGCCAGATCCTCGTTATACAAAACCGATTCGCATGAAGGACACTTTACCCAAAGGCCTTCGGGAACACGCCGCGCTGCAGGTGTGGGCACTTCGGCGTTATTTGATTTGTTGATTCGGGGAGGAATTAATTTACCTAACCAGCTCATGTTGTACGTCCAAGTTAAGAAACGACATGCCCGTCAGGGCGGGCACTGGCAATCGCTTTGGAAATCCCGTTTAACCAGCTTGAACCCGCCTCGATCGCAGCTTGAGACTGTTGTTGAACCGCAAGACCCGCACAGGCCTTGGTCATCGTATCAATCAGCTTGCTGCCAATCACTACGGCGTCCGCCACCAGACTGATACGTTGTGCACTGCCCGCATCGCTAATACCGAAACCAACGCCAACCGGCAAATTGACATATTTGCGAATGCCTTTGAGGCGCGTTGCGACATCGGTTGTATCAAGGTTACCTGCGCCTGTTACACCGTTTAGAGAGACGTAATACACATAGCCTCGCGCAATTTTACCGACGGCTTTAATACGGTCCTCAGTCGAGGTAGGTGCCAGCAGGAAAATCGGCGCAATATTGTGCTTTTCGAGCAGCATCAAAAAATCGCCGATTTCTTCGGGCGGATAGTCCACCGTCAAAATACCGTCGATGCCAACTCTGGCGGCTTGCCCTGCAAATTGTTGCTGACCCATTCGCTCGATCGGGTTGGCATATCCCATCAGTACGATAGGGGTTTGCGTATCGGTTGTGCGGAACTCAGCCACCATTTCAAGTACGTGACGCAATCCAATACCCTGAGCAATCGCATGCTCGGCAGCTTTCTGAATCACAGGACCATCAGCCATGGGATCTGAGAAAGGAATTCCAAGTTCGATCACATCGGCACCGGCACGAACCAGCGCATGCATCAAAGGTACGGTGGTGGCCGGCAGGGGATTACCTGCAGCAATGTAGGGGATGAGCGCCGCACGTTTTTCTTGTGCAGCACGCGCAAAGGCCGCTGCAATGCGGTCTGTATGTTGAGCCATGAGAATTGAAACCTTTAGAGCACAAGGCCGGCGCGTGTGGCGACGGTGTTGATATCTTTGTCGCCACGCCCGGACAAGTTCACCAGAATGACTTGGTCCTTTGAGAGTGTCGGGGCAAGTTTGGCAGCGTAAGCAAGTGCGTGCGATGTTTCCAAAGCCGGAATAATGCCCTCGATACGGCAACAATGATGGAAAGATTCCAGCGCTTCGTCATCCGTGACGCTGACATAGGAGGCGCGGCCACTGTCCTTTAGCCAGGCATGCTCAGGTCCTACTCCTGGATAATCCAGACCCGCGGAGACCGAATGCGTCTCGATGACTTGTCCATCCTCGTTTTGCAGCACGTAGGTGCGGTTGCCATGCAACACACCCACGCGGCCCATCGTCAGCGAGGCTGAGTGCTTACCGGTTTCAACCCCCTCACCTGCTGCCTCAACGCCGACCAGTTTCACGTTTTCGTAGGGAATGTAAGGATGGAATATACCCATCGCATTGGATCCACCACCAACGCAAGCCAGTACATAATCTGGCTGACGCCCAGCGTAGAGGGGCATTTGTTCGATCGACTCTTTACCGATCACCGAATGAAAGTTACGCACCATCATGGGATAGGGGTGTGGGCCAGCAACCGTACCGATGATGTAAAAAGTATCGTCAACGTTAGTGACCCAGTCACGCATGGCTTCATTGAGCGCGTCTTTGAGAGTCTTGGAACCCGACTCAACCGGTACAACCGTGGCACCCAGTAATTTCATCCGGAACACATTGGGCGACTGACGCTTAACGTCTTCGCTGCCCATATAAACCACGCACTCCATGCCGTAACGCGCGCAGACAGTTGCTGTGGCGACACCGTGCTGACCAGCACCCGTCTCGGCAATGATGCGCTTTTTACCCATGCGTCGGGCAAGCAGTGCCTGACCCAGACTATTGTTGATTTTATGGGCACCAGTATGGTTGAGATCCTCGCGTTTAAACCAGATCTGCGCTCCACCGAGCTCCTCAGACCAGCGACGGGCATGGTAGACAGGTGTCGGACGTCCAACGAAATGTTTGAGCTCGTACTCAAATTCAGCCAGGAACTCAGGGTCATTGCGGTACTGGTCATAGGCCAGTCGCAGCTCCTCGATTGCCTGCATCAGCGTTTCAGCAGCAAATACGCCGCCATACGGACCAAAATGCCCTTTAGCATCAGGAAAGTCATAGGGTTTCAAGGCAATATCTCCGAAATCTACTGTGCTGCACGACCTACAGCAAAGCAATTCGCACCATAGCGAGCTTTGATTTTACATTAACGCCGCTGAGCCGAAACCACCCCCGACACGTCCAGCAGCGCCGTTAAAGCCCGGGCAAGTTCTGCACCATCATGGACCTCTACGGTAAAGCCCATCTGGGCAATAGAAGCTTTACTTTGCGTGTTGACAGCCACAACATTTAACCTTAATCGGGCAAAAACCTCAGATAAATCCCGCAGCAAACCAGGACGGTCCTGAGAGCGGATACTTAAATCTACTGGGTAGACTGTACCTGTCGCCTGACTGCCCCAGGCAACTTCAATCACGCGTTCGGGCTGACTCGCTGCCAAGACGGCATAGCTCGAACAATCTTGCCTATGAATCGAGACCCCTCTGCCCCGCGTCACAAACCCGCAAATCACATCGGGTGGCGCGGGCCGGCAGCAACGCGCCAGCTGAGTCATGAGTGAACCAACGCCCACGACCAGTACACCACTCTTACCTGTTTGCGTTGCACTATTAGCGCGCGTCTCTTGCCTGACTAAGGCCTGAGGGGTTATTTCGGGCTCGGGTGCAGCAGGTTGCAGCACCGCATCGATCTGACGCAGGCTAAATTCTTCTTTTGCTGCAGCAACATATAAATCATCGGCCTGTGCGAAACCGAGCTGCTGCGCAAGATGCTCCAGATTAATGGCCGTTTTGCCCAGACGCTGCAATTCTTTTTCGACCAGCGCCTGCCCCTGCACAATCCGCTGCTGCAACTCAATCGCGTTAAACCAGGCACGCACTTTGGCGCGCGCCCGGGGACTGGCTAAAAAACCAAGCTGTGGATTGAGCCAGTCGCGCGAGGGACCACCTGATTTGGTGGTCACGATTTCCACAGTCTGACCGGTCTGCAATTGGGTTTGCAGCGGAACCATCTGCCCATCAATACGAGCACCTCGGCAACGATGTCCCAGATCGGTGTGCAAGTGATAGGCAAAATCCACCGCTGTCGCACCAGCAGGCAACTCGAGCACCCGGGCTTGCGGTGAGAGCACGTAAATCCGCTCCTCGGAGGGCTTTTGCACTGTGCGCGCAGCGACTTGCCCAGGCTTTTCTGCGGCTTCGTTATTCCAGGCTAACAACTGACGCATCCAGGCCAGTTGCTGATCATATTGAGCCTGAGCAGGATTAGCCGAACCCGCATGACTTGTGCGCGGTCCCGACTCTTTGTAGCGCCAGTGCGCAGCCATACCGTATTCGGCAAACTCATGCATCGCTTGGGTACGTATCTGAACCTCGAACGGACGCCCAGCCTCATCGGCCACTACCGTGTGCAAGGAGCGGTAACCGTTTGGTTTAGGCCGAGAGATGTAGTCATCAAATTCATCCGTGACAGGCAGCCATAACTCATGAACCAGGCTGAGTGCGGCATAACAGTCACGCTCATCGGGGACGATGATGCGTAACGCTCTGACATCAAACAATTCTGAAAACTCGAGATTCTTCTGGCGCATCTTGTTGTAGATGCTATAGATGTGTTTGGGACGACCTGAGACCTCGGCCACCACCCCCATCTGCTTGAGTGCCTGGGTCAGTTGCTCAACGGTACGGACAATAAAGTCTTCACGCTCGACACGCTTTTCTTCGAGCAGGCGAGCGATCTCTTTGTAACGGGTTGGATCGGTAAAACGAAAAGCAAGATCTTCCATCTCCCACTTGATCTGCCAGATCCCCAGGCGATTTGCCAGTGGCGTGAAAAGATCCAGAGTTTCCCTGGCCAGCGCAGGATCACAAGGGGTTTTAGAAGCAGCATACCAGCGTAAAGTCTGCATACGGGAGGCCAGGCGAATCAACACAATCCGCAGATCGGCGGCCATGGCCAGCAACATCTTGCGCAGCTTTTCTTTTTGCGCCAGCGAGTCCAGTGCAGCGTGGCTCGCGCCACTGGCCAGGCTGCCCAGACGCAGCAGGGCACGCGTCCCCTGCACCAGGCGGCTAATCTCGGCACCGAACTGCTGCAGCACCTGATCATTCGAGTGGGCAGAACCACTGCCTGCCACCTCCGGTAATGCGATCAACAGGCAAGCAACCCGCGTAGGCGCATCGGCCTGCATACCTGCCAGCACGCGAGCCGTGCCCAAGGCATGATCGATCAACGGCTCGCCTGAAGACGCTTGCAGGCCGGCCAACTGTGGCGTGACCCAATCAGCCGCGCGCTGCACCAGCGCTTGATCGTCGTGACTCAAACCAACGACCAAAGATTCCTTCATCAGACCGCCGCGGTCACCACGATCTCAACCTTGTAATCGGCGCTGGCCAGCCGTGCCTCAATGGTGGCACGCGGTGGTGCGTTGCCTGCTGGCACCCATTCATCCCAGGCCTTATTCATGCCATCGAATTCTTTCATGTTAGCCACCATGATCTGCACCATCAGCAAACGCGTTTTATCTGTACCTGCCTGTGCCAGCAAGCTGTCGATAACGGCCAGAATCTGCCGTGTCTGACCGGTGATATCCTGAGAGGCGTCCTCAGCGACCTGACCTGCCAGATAGGCTACGCCGTTATAGACAGCCATGTCAGAGAGACGTTTGCCAACATTTACACGTGTGATATTGCTCATTGAATTTCCTTGAATCAAATTAGGCGGGGGGTATTTCAAATACCTGGCGCAGATACGTCAGGTAGGCTTTATCGTCGCACATGGTTTTTTCAGGTGCGTCGGAAACTTTTGCGACAGGCTGACCATTACAGCGGATCATCTTCATGACAATCTGCAGTGGCTCGTGTCCCAGATCATTGGTTAAATTCGTACCGATGCCAAAGGCTGTTTTACAACGTCCTGCGAAGCGGCGGCTCAACTCGATGGCGCGATTAAACGTTAACGCGTCAGAGAAAATCAGTGTTTTAGTCCGGGGATCGACGCGATTTTTTTCATAATGCGCAATCATTCTCTCACCCCAGTCGAAGGGGTCGCCCGAATCATGACGCGCGCCATCAAACAACTTGCAAAAATACATATCAAAGTCACGCAAGAACGCAGTCATACCGTATACATCAGACAAAGCAATACCGAGATCGCCCCGGTACTCCTTTGCCCAGGTTTCCAAAGCGAAAATCTGCGAGTCGCGCAATCTCGGGCCCAGCCCCTGGCAGGCCTGAAGATATTCATGCGCCATCGTGCCCAGCGGCAACACGCCATGTTTCATCGCAAACCAGACATTGCTTGTGCCGGCAAAATGGGGACCCATCTGGGTTTTCATCGTGGTGATGACTTCTTCATGCCAGGCATGCGAGAACCTTCTGCGCGTACCGTAATCGGCGATCTTGAAATCATCCAGATCGATGGCATCGAGCACCAGTTTCATTTTGGTTTGCAGCCGCTTGCGCCCTTCGGTCCAGTCCGGATCGGGGCACATGTTACGGAAATAGACCTCATTGACGATAGCTAGCACCGGAATTTCAAACAAAATTGTATGTAGCCAGGAGCCCTTTACCGTGATGTCGATTTCTCCGGGCGCAACGCCCTCTGAGACGGTAATACACTTTTCAGGCAGATGAAACAGCCCAAGAAAGTCGATGAAATCACTTTTGATAAACCGCAAGCTTCCAAGATAACTCAGCTCGGATTCATTGAAACGCAACTCGCACAGAGCGTGGATTTCCTGACGGATCTCCTCGAGATAGGGTCGCAGATTTACCCCGGGCGTACGGCACCGGTAGCGGTATTCAACCTGGGCGGCTGGAAAATGATGCAAGACGACCTGCATCATCGTGAACTTGTACAGGTCGGTATCGAGCAGAGATTTGATGATCATGTTTTTTCACGCGATTTTTTAAACCATAGCACAGCCACTCAGCCCAGAGGGTCTTGCCACCCTTTTGAAGCCACTTTAGGTAAAATTACTGCAGTTTAGAAATCATAATTCCATCTTCAACTTTACTTAGCTGGCGAAAGACATGACACACGTGGTCACCGAAAACTGTATTAAATGCAAATTCACCGACTGTGTGGACGTCTGTCCTGTGGACTGTTTTCGTGAAGGACCAAACTTTCTGGTGATCGATCCGGACGAGTGCATTGACTGTGCGGTCTGTATCCCCGAGTGTCCAGCCAACGCCATTTTCGCCGAAGAAGACCTGCCTGCGGATCAGTTAAAGTTCGTCGCCCTCAATGCAGAGCTGACGCCGTTGTTCGAGAGCATCAGCCGCTCTAAAAAGCCGCTGCCCGATGCTGATGAGTGGAATGGCAAAGCAGACAAACTCAGTCTGCTTGAGCGTTGAGCAAAGCCGTTGAGCAGTTCCGCAGACCTTTGCGCGGACCTTTTTTGCTGCTCCGCTGGGCTGACCACCAACACGCGTATGCATCATGACCGAAACTGCAGCAAGCCCTGCCGATAAATACACACGCCAGACGGTCCTGGCCACAAGGCTATGGGAGTCTGACAAACTCTTTTCTGTCAGAGTCACACGGGATCCGGCGTTCAGGTTTTTGCCCGGTCAGTTTGCCCGGCTCGGTTTGGCTATTGCGCCAGGCCAGCCTGACACCCCCACTGAATGGCGCGCCTACTCCATGGTTTCTCATCCAGAAGAGGAGGCACTGGAATTTTTTTCCGTAGTCGTGCCTGGTGGAAAGTTCAGTCCAGCGCTGGCCCATTTGCAACCAGGCGCGTCACTCTGGATTGACAAAACCAGTTTTGGCTTCCTGACCCTCGAGCGTTTTACAGATGGCGAAGATCTGTGGCTGATTTCCACAGGCACAGGCCTCTCAGCCTATCTCTCCATGTTGCACGACCCGCAAACCTGGTCGCGTTTCAAACGCATTATTCTGATCCACGGGGTCCAGTATGCAAAGGAGCTCGCCTACAGAGCAGACATACTGCGCCTCGGTGCGATGCACGCCCCAGATCAATTGCGATACATCCCGATTACCTCTCAAGAGCATACTGCTCCCGGGCTATCGCCTGCCCTGAAGATCCTGACAGCGCCCTCGAGAGTGACGACGCTACTGGATAACGGCGAGCTTGAGCAGCGGGTGGGTATTACCCTGGACCCGGCACGCTCACGCGTCATGCTTTGTGGCAACCCTGGTATGGTGACCGACATGCGCTCACGCTTATCAACCAGGGGGTTTGCTGCGGGCCGCCGTGGAGTCACAGGTAATCTTGCTGTGGAAAACTACTGGTAAACCCGAGTCTTATGTTTCTGCGCAACACTATATCTAGGGGTTTGCACTTAATCATTGTCAATCTGTAGTGGATTGCGTCGTAGATATGCTACATTTTGTTGCGCTGCAGCACGACCATGTTATAAATCATTGCTTGATTACTCGAATCTAAATCATTATCTGGCGATAATTACCTCTCCAGAACAACTATTGGAATGCTTACATGCTTTATCAACTGCATGAAATGCAGCGGGCCTTTTTGGCGCCCCTTGCGGCCTTCACCGATGTTGGATCAAAATTATTCACGCACGCCACGAGCCCCTTCGCGTATACGCCCCTTGCCAGACAAATGGCGGCCGGTTACGAGCTAGTGCACAGGCTTGGTAAAAAATTCGATAAACCCGCCTGGCATCTCCCCACAACCGAGATAAACGGCAAAGCTGTCGCGATCAGCGAAGAAGTAGTTCTCTCCTTGCCTTTCTGTAATCTGTTGCATTTCAAACGCGACATCCCTGAAAAAGCACGTCAAGCCGACCCGAAACTCTTGCTCGTTGCTCCAATGTCGGGTCATCACGCTACCTTGCTGCGTGATACGGTTCGTGCCCTGCTACCCAACCACGAGGTCTACATTACCGACTGGATCGATGCGCGCATGGTTCCGCTGTCAGCAGGTCCTTTCGGCCTGAACGACTACGTTCGCTACGTACAACAGTTTGTGCGCCATCTTTCACCTGACTTGCACGTTATGTCAGTCTGTCAGCCAACGGTTCCCGTACTGGCCGCGATCTCCTTGATGGCGAGCGCAAAAGACCCCTGTATGCCACGCAGCATGACGATGATGGGCGGCCCAATTGATCCACGCTGCTCGCCTACCCAGGTCAATCGCCTGGCAACAAACAAGCCTTTTAACTGGTTTGAAGAAAAGCTTATCCATACAGTTCCAGCGCAATATCCTGGGGCCGGACGTCGTGTCTACCCGGGCTTTCTGCAGCACGCAGGCTTCATTTCAATGAACCCTGATCGTCACCTCAAAGCGCATTACGATTTCTATCTCGATCTGATGCGTGGCGATGAGGACGATGCTCAAGCACATCGTCGTTTTTACGATGAGTACAACGCCGTACTCGACATGTCCGCCGACTTCTATCTTGATACGATCAAGATGGTGTTCCAGAATTTTGACCTGCCTAATGGTACCTGGATCGTCGACGGCCAACTGGTCAAACCCTCGGACATCAAAAACGTTGCTTTGTTCACCATTGAGGGTGAGCTAGACGATATTTCCGGTGAAGGTCAAACCCGGGCAGCGCAAGATCTTTGCTCAGGCATTCCTGCCAAGCGCAAACAACACTACACAGCCCCTGAATGCGGTCATTACGGGATTTTTTCGGGTCGCCGCTGGCGCACAACGATTTGCCCACAAATCGCCGAGTTCATCCGCAAAGTTTAAGTCTTGCTCGCCAGCCGCATTAATGACCTGCTGCCACAGACGCAATGTACGAAGTGCGGTTATCAAGGCTGTCTGCCTTATGCTCAGGCCATCGCCACAGAAGGCGCACCGATTAATCGGTGTCCGCCTGGCGGTCCAGAAGGGATCGCCAGGCTTGCGCAGTTGCTGGACTTACCTGCAATCGCGCTTGACACCTCCTGCGGTGAACATCAACCCTTAAAGGTAGCGGTGATTGATGAACAGTTCTGTATCGGATGCACGCTGTGCATCCAGGCCTGTCCAGTCGATGCCATTGTGGGAGCCAATAAGTTCATGCATACGGTCATCGCAGCTGAGTGCACGGGCTGTGACCTCTGTGTCGCCCCCTGCCCGGTTGATTGCATTGAGATGGTGCCTGTCGAGCCCACCAGATTATGGACAAGCACCGACGCCTGCGAAGCTCGGCTGCGCTTCGAAAAACGCCAGACCCGTATCGCTGAAATGACGGCAACAAATATCCGTACCGAGGCGATCGCCAGCCATGAGGCAGACAAAGCTGAAAAAGCGACGCCTGAGGATCAATCTGCGCCAATCGGCAAGACGCAAACAATCGACAAGCAAGCCATCATTGCTCAAGCTCTGGCGCGCGCCCGCGCGAGACGGCTAGGTGCCTGATAAAAAGTTTGTCTCCGACACACCCCACTGCATTAGAGCCCGCCACAATGAACCCGCAAAAGCGCCGTGAAATCTTCACCAGATTTAGAGCGGCCAACCCAAAGCCCACGACCGAACTCGAATATGGCAGCGATTTTCAATTACTAATCGCTGTGCTGCTATCGGCACAGGCGACAGATAAAGCGGTCAACATCGCTACGGCCAAATTTTTCCCGAAATACGGTACCCCACAAAAAATGTTCGCGCTTGGAGAAACCAGGCTTGCAGAGTTCATCAAAACCATCGGTCTTTATAAAACCAAAGCGAAAAATGCGATTGCTACCTGCAAAATTCTGCTCGATCAACACGCAGGGGTTGTTCCTCAGGATCGTGAGGCACTGGAGGCCTTACCGGGGGTGGGACGCAAAACCGCCAATGTTGTGCTCAATACAGCCTTTGGACAACCAACGATCGCAGTGGATACGCACATTTTCAGGGTAGCGAATCGCACCAAAATCGCTCCGGGAAAAGACGTTGTAGCAGTAGAAAAAGGGTTGGAAAAGTTTATCCCCGCCGAATTCAAACTCGACGCCCATCACTGGCTGATCTTGCACGGACGCTATATCTGCGTCGCTCGGACACCAAAATGTCCTCAGTGCGGCATCTCGGATTTATGTGAGTTCCGGCCAAAAACGCAAAAATAACGTCATTTACCTATGACAAACCCCCATTGAGGTTTTTGTTGCAGGTGCGTAATAATCCCTATTCGCATTAAATATCATTTAAATCCTCGAATAAGATTCCGAATGAAAGACATCATTCTTGAGACAGAAGGCCTGACCAAAGAGTTTCGTGGCTTTGTCGCTGTCAACAATGTTTCACTACGCGTTCAGCGTGGCCATATCCACGCCCTCATCGGTCCGAATGGAGCAGGTAAAACGACCTGTTTCAACTTGCTGACAAAATTCCTGTCGCCTACCCGCGGCAAAATTTCGTTTAACGGCCAGGACATTACCGGGGATAAACCCGCCCAAATCGCACGGCGCGGCATCATCCGCTCCTTTCAGATCTCAGCCGTTTTTCCGCACCTCTCCGTGCTTGAAAATGTCCGTATCGGTTTACAGCGCCAGACGGGACAATCATTTCATTTCTGGAAAAGCGAAAACGTGCTGAACAGGCTCAATGAGCGAGCCCAGGAGTTACTCGAGCAAGTTGATCTCGGTCAGTTCGCCAACGAAATCACCGCCAGCCTGCCCTATGGCCGCAAGCGTGCACTCGAAATCGCCACGACCCTGGCAATGGAGCCTGAGCTCATGTTGCTCGACGAACCGACGCAAGGCATGGGTCACGAAGACGTTGACCGTGTCACGCAACTGATTAAACGTGTCAGCGTTGGCCGCACGATTTTGATGGTTGAACACAACATGGGTGTGGTGTCTTCGATTGCGGACACCATTACCGTGCTTGCGCGTGGCGCAGTGCTTGCTGAGGGCAATTATGCTCATGTGTCACGCGACCCCTCTGTGATGCAAGCCTATATGGGCACGACTGAAGGCGAACTGGAAGGAGCACACGCATGAGTACTCCCGCACTTGAAATTAAAGGCTTACACGCCTGGTACGGTGAATCACACATTCTGCATGGCGTAGACCTCTCCGTAAATAAAGGTGAGGTTGTGACCATTCTTGGTCGTAATGGCGCAGGTCGCACCACGACCATGCGTTCGATCCTGGGGCTGACCGGCTCGCGCAAAGGTTCTATCCGTATTCACGGCACTGAATCGATCGATATGCAGACCTTCAAGATCGCTCACCTGGGCGTTGGCTATTGCCCTGAAGAACGCGGTATTTTTGCCACGTTGTCCTGCGAAGAAAATCTGTTGCTGCCTCCGCCCGTTGGTCCACTGGGTGGTGGCATGTCGCTGTCAGAGATCTACGAGATGTTTCCGAATTTGCTCGAACGCCGCCACTCACCTGGCACCCGGCTATCTGGTGGCGAACAACAGATGCTGGCGGTTGCGCGGATTCTGCGCACCGGGGCCAACCTGTTGCTGCTCGACGAAATCTCTGAGGGCCTGGCACCGGTTATTGTTCAAGCGCTGGCGCGTATGATCACCATGCTGAAAGCCAAGGGCTACACCATTGTGATGGTTGAGCAGAACTTCCGCTTTGCCGCTCCGCTTGCCGACCGTTTTTACGTCATGGAACACGGTCAGATTGTTGAGCATTTCGCTGCTTCGCAGCTGAAAGAAAAGCAATCGGTTCTAAACGAACTGTTGGGCGTTTAATTTTTGACTTACTTTGATTGCAAATAAAATTATTTGCTGATGTTTATCTGGAGCTTCACATGAAATTAAAAACCCTTGCTGCGCTGCTATTGGCTGGATTCGGCGTTGGCGCGCAACCTGCTGTGGCAGCTATTTCTGACGACGTGATTCGTATCGGAATCATCTCCGATATGTCCGGCGTTTACGCTGACGTGGACGGTCCAGCAGGCGTTGAAGCCATCCGCATGGCGATTGCAGATATGGGTGGCGAGATCAATGGTAAAAAAATTGAGTTACTCACTGCCGACCATCAGAACAAGGCTGACCTTGCCTCCTCCAAGGCACGCGAATGGTTCGACCAGCAAAAAATCGACATGCTGATTGGCGGCACGAACTCTGCCACCAACATCGCCATGGCAGCGATTGCTGCAGACAAGAAAAAACCCTTCATCTCGATTGGCTCAGCCACATCGGATATGACCAACAAGGCTTGCACACCTTACACCGTTCATTACGCGTATGACACCGTCGCGCTGGCTCGCGGCACCGGAGGTGCGGTTGTAAAAGACGGCGGCAAGAGCTGGTTTTTCCTGACCGCTGATTACGCCTTCGGACACGCACTGGAGCGCGATACTGCCGCAGTCGTTAAGTCGGCCGGCGGAGAAATTAAAGGCCAGGTGCGTGCACCCTTGTCGACAGGTGACTTTTCCTCCTTCATGCTGCAAGCCCAAGCTTCTGGCGCGAAAATTCTCGGTCTGGCCAACGCAGGTGGAGATACGATCAACTCGATCAAAGCTGCCAACGAATTCGGCGTCACGCCTGGGATGAAACTCGCTGGTCTGCTGATTTTCATTAACGACATTCACGCGCTGGGCTTGAAAGCCACCCAGGGTATGTATTTGACAGACGGCTGGTATTGGGATCAATCAGATGCTTCGCGCGCCTGGGCGAAACGCTTTGAAGAAAAAAACAAACGCAAGCCTTCAATGCTGCAGGCCGCTGACTATTCTGCGGTGACCTTTTATCTGAATGCGATCAAGGCAACCGGCACTGACGACTCCGATGCAGTGATGAAATGGATGAAGTCAAACAAGATCAATGATTTTTTCGCAACCAATGGCTATGTCCGCGAGGATGGTCGTATGGTGCACGACATGTTCCTGATGCAAGTTAAAACACCTGCAGAATCCAAAGGACCATGGGACTACTACAAAATCATCGAGACCCTGCCTGGTGATAAAGTCTATGGCAGCCTGGCCGAATCGACATGCGCGTTTATTAAGAAATAAGTTTTGAGCAGTCAGGTTTTCTGCCGCTGGCAGGAAACCTGTCCTGACACCACAGACTCTATTTGACTGAAATATGATAACTACTATTTTTGGGATTCCGATCCAGGCATTCCTTGGCCAACTCCTGCTGGGACTGGTTAACGGCTCGTTCTACGCCATTCTCTCTCTTGGTCTGGCCGTCATTTTTGGTCTGCTCAACGTCATTAACTTCGCTCACGGAGCGCTGTACATGCTGGGCGCCTTTCTGGCCTGGATGGGCATGACTTACTTCGGTCTGAACTACTGGCTGATGCTGGCACTCGCACCTGTTCTGGTTGGACTCTTTGGCATCTTGATTGAAAAATGCCTGCTCAAGCACCTCTACAAACTCGATCACCTGTATGGCTTGCTCCTGACGTTTGGCATTACCTTACTGCTCGAAGGCTTAATGCGCAGCATCTACGGTGTTTCAGGTCAGCCTTACTCAACCCCCGAGGCGTTACGCGGCGCAACCAATCTGGGGTTCATGGTGTTACCTAATTACCGTGCCTGGGTAGTAGTCGCCTCAGTTGTGGTCTGCCTGATCACCTGGTTTGTGATTGAGCGCACTCGTCTGGGCGCATTGTTGCGAGCAGGAACCGAAAATCCAAAACTGGTTGAGGCCTTTGGAGTCAACGTTCCACTCATGATCACGCTCACCTACGGGTTTGGCGTGGCGCTTGCCGGTTTTGCCGGGGTGTTGGCAGCTCCAGTACTGCAGATCTCCCCACTGATGGGTTCGAATTTGATCATCGTGGTGTTCGCCGTGGTTGTGATTGGTGGCATGGGGTCGATACTTGGGGCGATTGTCACAGGTTTAAGTCTAGGAGTGATCGAGGGCCTGACCAAAGTGTTCTGGCCTGAAGCCTCGAGCACTGTTGTTTTCATCATTATGGCTATCGTACTGTTCGTGCGTCCCGCCGGGCTCTTCGGGAAAGAAAAATGAATCGTCAAACGCTCGGATATATTGTTTTTCTGGGGTTTCTCCTGGCAGTTCCAGCAATCGGTGTGTATCCGGTTTTCGCCATGAAAATCATGTGCTACGCACTCTTTGCCTGTGCCTTTAACTTGTTACTCGGTTTTACGGGTTTACTGTCGTTTGGCCATGCCGCGTTTCTGGGTACCGCAGCCTATGCCTCTGGCCACGCCATGAAAATCTGGGGCTTCTCGCCAGAACTCGGTATCGTGTTTGGTGTGGTGATGGCTGGTGTACTGGGTCTGGTGATGGGTGCTCTGGCGATTCGTCGCAGTGGTATTTATTTCGCCATGATTACAATGGCACTCGCTCAAATGGTCTTCTTCTTTTTCCTCCAAGCTAAATTCACCGGCGGTGAGGATGGTCTGCAGGGCGTGCCGCGCGGAACTCTTTTTGGCTTGGTGGATCTCAAGAGCGACTTTAATCTCTACTACGTCGTACTGGCGATTTTCATCTTTGGCTATTTTGTCATCTGGCGCACAGTGCACTCGCCTTTTGGTCAAGTGCTCAAAGCCATTCGCGAAAACGAGCCACGTGCGATTTCACTGGGCTACGATGTTGAGCGTTTCAAACTTCTCGCCTTTGTCCTGTCGGCCATGCTTGCAGGTCTTGCAGGCTCGACAAAAATGCTGATCTTTGTATCCGCTACCTTGTCTGACGCAACCTGGCAGATGTCTGGCCTGGTTATTCTGATGACACTGGTCGGTGGCTTGGGCACGCTTGTTGGACCCGTCCTGGGTGCGTTCATAGTCGTACTGCTCGAAAATAAAGTCGGCGACTTCGGCGCTGCGATGGCGAAAATGACCGGTGTGGATTGGTTTAACCGTTTGGGCGAATCCGTCACAATCGTCATTGGTCTGATCTTTGTCATCTGCGTGCTTTCTTTCCGCCGCGGGCTGATCGGTGAATTCAACGCCTGGATGGAGCGTCGCAAAGGCATCACATCTGCGGCGCCGGGAGCAGCGCATTAAGCACCTGTTCTGAAGAGGAACGATAGCAACGGAGACCTCCTGGTCTCCGTTTTTTTTCAAGAAAACAAAGGACTCGGTTATAGGGTATTTACGCATCGTCATTCGTGTAAACCCTATATAAGATACTTGCATATAAAAACAATTGGAGACAACCATGATTCAAAAGCTTTTCAATAAAGTAGTCCCAGTGCTTGCAGCCTTACTCATGAGCACGACAGTCAATGCCCAAGGTGTCACCAAAGAAGAAATCCTCATCGGCGGCGTAGGGCCAATCACCGGACCTGCTGCCTATATTGGTCTTGGCGGTCGTGATGGACTGGCCATGGCAATCAAGGAAATTAATGCAGCCGGCGGTGTCAATGGCCGCAAATTCAAACTGATTTTTGAAGATGATGGTCACTCCCCAACTAAAGCACTAGGTGCAGTCAAAAAACTGATAGACCAGGATAAGGTTTTCATGATTTTTGGTGCAGGAGGCTCTAATGCGACGGTCGGCACCATTGACTATGTGAAAGAACAGCAACGGGTCATGTATGTCTCATTTGCGTCAGCGCCTGCAGTCACCTACCCCTTCAGTGCATATTTGTTCCGAGGTGCCACGACCGAAGTGCCCCGCTATGGCGAGCTCTACTCTGAATTTGTCGCTGAAGGCCTGAAGGCTAAAAAAGTTGCGATCATGAATGGCCGCGAAGAATATCCAAAGAACGAAGGAAACGCACTGGCGAACGCGCTCAAGGATATCTATAAAGCCGAAATCGTCTCGCGTGTCGAATTCAATATTGGTGATAAAGATTTCACGCCTCAATTACTTGAAGTCAAAAAATCTGGCGCACAAGTGATCGCCTTTTTTGGCAACCCGGCAGAGGCGGCTATCGCCATGCGACAGGCCCGTGAACTCGGTATTGATCAGAAATTCTTTCTCGGCGCCACCATGGTCGACAAAGCATTCACAGCGGCTGCGAAAGAAAACGCTGAAGGTGCAACTGGTTTTTCTTTGATTCCATTTTTGCCCGGTACGAAAAATGCTGATCTGCAGGCCTGGGAGGCCAAATGGAAAAAGGAATATCCAAACTTACCTGTCGGTCGTCCTAACGTTTTCGACGTCATGGCCTACACCGATATGTATGTGATCGCACAAGGCATTAAAAATGCAGGTCAGGACCTCACCACACAAAGTCTGATCAAAGGCCTCGAGCAGATTAAAGACTTTTCACAGTCCGTTCTGGCCTCGCCCATCACGTTCACCAATAAACACCACATTGGCAATCTGACACTCACCGTAATGGAAGTCAAAGACGGACAGTGGGTCCCGATCGGCTGGAAACCCTCACGCCCAAGTGAAATCCTCAAGCGTTACGAATAGACCTTAAGTCTGCGACGCAGACTTAAGCAGCGCACGATCTTTTGCTTTGTCGGTTAAGCGATCGCTCTGAACGGATACGTCTCGGAGCGCTTGCTTAACCAGGTATTTCACAATTTGTTTTGGCATCACATCCAGCATGACGATCACTATCGCTCTGCAGTTATTGATCTCCGGCCTGTCGGTCGGCAGCATCTATGCCCTGGTGGCGCTCGCACTCGTTATTCCTTTCAAAGCCTCTAGCATCCTTAATTTCGCTCAAGGCGAAATCGTAACAGTGGGTGCCTATGCAGCGCTGGTACTGACAGCCTTAGGCTTGCCTTACTGGATTGTGCTGCCCACAACGATAGCGATTGGATTTTTAGTCGGGCTCGTGATCGAACGAACCATCATACGACGCATCATGGCCGCACCCGAATTCACTCTGGTGATTGCAACCTTCGCGATCGGTCTGATTATAAAAAGTGCGATCAGACTCTACTGGCAGGACAATCTTTTCACTATCGACAATCCACTTCCGTTCAAGTCTTTCAAGCTCGCCGGCGTTGTCATGAACCCTCAGTACCTATGGGTGATTTTCTGTACAACCGCACTGGTGCTCTGTCTGGCATGGTTTTTCAAATTCAGCTCCCTGGGTAAAGCCATGCGGGCTGTTTCTCAAAGCCAGGAAGCGGCACGCCTGATGGGTGTCAATGTCGAACGTGTCCTGATGACTTCCTGGGGTATTTCAGCTGCAATCGGCGCTTTGGGTGGAATTTTGCTGGCCCCCATCATTGGCATCAATCCTGAAATCGGCCATCTGATTCTCAAGGCACTGGTTGCAGCGGTAATTGGCGGCTTTACCTCCTTGCCTGGTGCTTTTGTCGGCGGACTGATTCTGGGCCTGCTTGAAACCTACTCTGGCGCATTTTTCGGCAGTACGCTTAAGAATATTATCCCCTTCGTAGTGCTGGTCATATTCTTGCTGATTCGTCCTTACGGCTTATCCGGCAAAGCGCCGCTGGTGAGAATCTGATGCAAACGAATCAAAAAAACCTGCTCATCGCATTTTGTCTGCTGGGGGCAGCTATTGCTGCGCCCTGGTTATTGCCGACCTATTACCTGTATCTACTGAATCTGGTCTTGATCAACATCATTCTTGCCCTCGGGCTTAATGTACTGACAGGCAATTCAGGACAGATCTCTTTGTGCCACTCGTCTTTTATGGCGATCGGTGCCTACACCTATACTTTATTAAACAACGAACTGCATTGGCCAATGCTTTTGTGCGCGGGTGCAGCGGTCTTTATCGCAGCCCTGGGCGGTGTACTGGTTGGATATCCTGCACGGCGTTTGAGCGGCATCTACCTTGCACTGGCAACGCTTGCTTTCCTCTCTCTGACTCAAATCCTGATCGAAGAGTTTCCTGACCTGACGGGCGGGATTCGCGGTCTGAAAATCGAAAAAGCCACCTTTCTCGGTATCTCCCTGGGCAACGAGACGTTACTGTTCTACCTTGTAGCGATTGCTTGTGCAGCCAGTCTTTACATGACTTTTAATATCATGCGCTTTCCGATCGGGCGCGCCTTTGATGCAATCCGCACCAGCCCCCATGCGGCCCAAGCATTAGGCATTCCGGTTTCACGCGTGAAGCTCATAGCCTTTACGATTTCTGCAGCCTATGCGGGCCTGGCTGGCGTATTGTTTGCCATGATCGTCGGGTTCATCGATCCGATCGAATTCGGCGTCTCAGCGTCGTTGCGCTACATCACTTTCATCGTCGTCGGCGGTATGGGCAGTATCGCAGGCTCAGTGATTGGTGCAGTGGTTCTGACAGGACTACCTGAAGCGCTGCGTGGTATTAAAGAATACGGCGACTTTGTTTACTCAATTATTTTATTAGTCAGTCTGGTCTTTATGCCCAATGGTCTGATCGGTCTGTTTCAGACCAAAATACTGAAACGCAACAAAAATTCAGGAGCCTGAGGCAATGCAACCGACTCCTCTACTTCAGACAAAAGACCTTTCTCTACAATTTGGTGGCTTAAAAGCCTTGCAGCACGTCAGTATGCGAGTCCCTGCGGGAGAGTTTCGGGGACTGATTGGTCCAAACGGCGCAGGAAAAACCACACTGATCAACTGCATTAGCGGTGCGATCAAAGCAAGCTCAGGCTCCATTCTGTTCGATCAGATCGAAACGATCGAGATGGCACCCCACCTGATTAGCCATCTGGGCATGAGTAGAAGCTTTCAGCATGTCCAGATTTTTGGCAACAGGAGTGTGCGCGACAACATCCTGATCGGAATGCACAGACAAATCAAACAAAACCTTTTAGGCCAGTTGCTCGGCTTGCCGGGAACCAGACTTGCCGAACGTGAGGCAAGTGTGCGAGCAGAAGAATTGCTCAAACGCTTCGATTTAGACTCTGTTGCCGACCGTCCCGCCAAACTACTACCCTATGGAGTGCTAAAAAGACTGGATCTGGCACGCTCACTTGCAGCAAAACCTAAACTGTTGCTGCTTGATGAACCAACCTCCGGCATGTCCGAAGAGGAAGCCCACAGCGCCATCGCGATGCTCAAAGCGATCGCACGACAAGAGGGCATGACCTTGCTGGTGATTGAGCACAACATGCGCATCATGATGGATTTAGCCGATCGGATTTCCGTGCTTCACCTGGGACAGATTATTGCCGAAGGCACACCCGAAGAAGTGACACAAAATCCAGTCGCAATCGAAGCTTACCTCGGCGAGGAGCAAACCGATGCTTAAGATCGATCATCTTCATGCAGCCTATGGCCCTGTCGAGGCCCTGCATGGCATCACGATGCAAATCGAACCAGGTAGTATTGTTGGTGTTCTTGGTGCCAATGGTTCGGGAAAAACAACTTTATTCAAAGCCATCGCAGGACTTGTGCGCGTGACACAGGGCGCTGCGACCTATAACGGTGTCGACTTAACCAATCAAACCGCTCAAGCGATCGTCAAACAAGGGGTATCGCTTGTCCCGCAAGGTCGCATGCTATTTCCGGAAATGACAGTCCTGGAAAATCTCGAAATGGGTGCTTATCTGCTGAAGGATCGTGCGGAATTCGCGCTACGACTAGAAACCGTGCAGACGATGTTTCCGATCCTGAAAGAGCGAGCGCATCAGATGGTTGCACTGATGTCGGGTGGAGAGCAGCAAATGCTCGCGATCGGTCGCGCACTGATGGGGCAACCAGATTTGATCTTGCTTGACGAGCCTTCGATCGGCCTGGCGCCGAAAATATTTGATCAAATCCTTGCGACCGTAAAAGACATCAACGCGCGTCGTAAAACGACCATTGTGATTGCTGAACAAAACGTCAGAAAAATTTTAAAAATCGTCGACCATGCCTATGTTCTGGAGTCTGGCACAGTCGCGATCAGCGGAACCCCACAGCAACTATCGGGTGATGAAAGCATCCGGCGCGCCTATTTAGGTTTGTAAATAAAAGACTAGCAACATCAGGAATCAACATGAAACTTATCGATATGCACTCACACTGGGGCACTGAGCGAGGTTATGTGCTGCGCACCGCGGCAGAACTCGCACAGCAAAAGAAGACCTGGAACTCCGAGACAAAATACGTGACAGACGAGGAAATGGCGACCTATTTCCGCGCGAGCAACGCTCAGGTCATCCTTGATTTGGGCTTCACCAAATTTGCTCCGATAGAGGAAATCCGTCCCCTGCACGACTACTCTTTTGAGATGCAGAAAAAGTATCCCGATGCGATTCTCGGAAACTGGTTTCACATCGATCCGATGTTTCATGGAAAAGAAGAAGGACTCAAGGAGTTGCGTCGCTGCATCGACTCGAAAGCGGGCTTTATCGGACTGGCCGTCAACGGTTCGGGTTCGGTCCCTGCCAGCGACCCAGTCTACGACCCCTATTACAAACTCTGTATCGAGGCAGGCATCCCTGTCCTGATCTTTGTTGGGACGACCGGCCTGGGTGCAGGCCTGCCAGGCGGAAATGGCATTTTGCTCGAGAGCTGTCATCCGCGACATCTCGACATGGTTGCCGCGCGGAATCCTTTACTGCGCATCGTTGCCGCACGCCCAGGCTGGCCCTGGCAAGCCGAGACGATCGCCGTCCTCATGCACAAGCGTAATATCTGGTATGAATTGCACGGTTGGTCACCCAAATATTTCACCCCCGATCTCAAGCATGATATTGCCCGTCGCCTGCAGGACAGGATTATGTTCGGTGGCGACTATCCGCTCTACACCTTTGAACGCCTGACTACAGAGTGGAAAGCCGAAGGCTACTCCGAAGCAATACTTGAAAAGGTATTCCACAAAAATGCAGAGGCATTTTTAAGCGGAGTTGAACGCTAATGGATCTCGGACTGAAAGGAAAAGTCGCCATCGTAGGTGGCGGCAGCATGGGAATCGGTTTTGGAATCGCCAGCCGACTGGCTGCGGAAGGCGCAGACCTGGTGATCTTCGCCAGACGCGTGCCTAAACTTGAAGCGGCAGCGGCTGAACTTTCAAGCCAATACGGTGTGCGAGTCGTCCCAGTCTCTGCTGACATCCGGGATCAGGATGAAAGCGGACGAATTGTGCAGACGGCAATCGATCATTTTGGCAAACTCGATATCCTGGTGAACAACGATGGCGCGCCACCGCTTGGACCGATTGACTCTTTCGATGATGTCGCCTGGCAAAAGGCTGTCGAACAGAACTTGTTCAGCGTGATCCGCATGGTGCGCTCGGCACTCCCTCACCTCAAAGCCTCGGGTGCAGGAAGCATCCTGAATATCTCAGCGATCTCAGCCATACAGCCTATTGCAGGCTTTGCACTATCAGTGGCTACGTGGGCGGGACTGATGGGTTATGCGAAAACCCTCTCGATGGAAATCGCCAAGCATGGCATTAACGTCAATACGATTTGCCCAGGCTATATCGATACAGATCGACTGCAAAAAGTCTTTGCCGCAGGCACCGAGAGCCCAGAGAACGTGCATGCAAAACTGATCACTGAAATCCCGCTCGGACGGATTGGCTCTACAGCCGATATCGCCAATCTGGTTGCACTCCTAGTTTCTCCTGCCGGCTCCTACATCACAGGTTGCACCATCCCTGTCGATGGTGGCTTGCTGCGCGCCTTGAGGTAAATCACATGACCAGCCCGACGTCCAACGCGCAAGGCATCACATTGATGACCACGCCCCAATATAAAACACGTCTGACCGATAGCCTGCGCAAGCGCTATATCGACAGTAAAGCCTGGCAGGACATAACGTTTTATGACTTCATAGAAAAGCGCGCGCACGAGCATCCAGATCGTCTTGTGTTCATCGATGAAACACGCAGCCTGACCTATGGACAGCTCAAAAATGAAGTCGACCGGTGTGCCGCCTTTTTGAAAAGCATCGGAATCGGACCGGGCGATGTGGTCACGATACAATTTCCAAATCGAGTCGAATTTCCAATCGTATTTTTTTCACTGGAATTAATTGGCGCGATCGCCAATAAAATCAGCCCTGATTTCAGACTCCGTGAAGTTCAATACATCCTGAAGTTTTCCAACAGCAAAGCGTTTGTCTGCGCCTCAAACTTTAAAGGGTTTGATTATGCAGCCATGATCGACGAGCTTCGCCCGGAACTGCCTGCTTTAAAAACGGTTGTCGTTTCGGGTGAAACAAGCGTTAAAGACGTTCACTCACTGGAACAAGGACTCGCCACATCAGCGCCCCTGACTGAAGCCGAGCGCGTCCACATGAGCCCGGATGCTGTGATGCGGATGGCCTTCACTTCGGGTACGACGGGCGATCCAAAAGGAGTGATGCACAGTTTCAACACCACACTTTACGCGGTTGAAGTCATCAATAGCGAAATGCATGTGATGCAAGACGAGGTGTTGTTGATCTGGTTACCGGTTGGTCTAAACTGGGGCTACATCAGTTTGTTGCAAACCGTGATGGCTGGTGCGCGTGCCGTATTGATGGAAAAATTCCAGGCAACTCGCGCGCTCGAACTGATTGAAAAATATCGTGCCACCTTTATCCCTACCGCGCCTGCCTCGCTACTGGCGATTCTCAATGTCCCTGACTTTCAAAAATATGACTGCAGCTCATTGCGTGTCGTCATCACCGGCGGCGCATCGGCCGCGATTGAAACGATTCGAGCCTATCAACAGCACATGAAAGGTCACCTGCTCGAGCTCTACGGTATGCTTGAAACAGGCTTCCATTCCTTTACCCGTTTTGAGGACGACCCTGAAAAGGTCAATGGCACGATCGGTCGCGTCGTAGGCCAGATGCAGCTGCGCATTATCGACGAAGAGGGTCATGACGTACCTTATGGCTCGGAAGGCGAAATCGCAGCCTATGGCCCATCGGTCCATCTAGGCTACTTTAACAACCCAAACGCGAATAAAGAACTATTTACCGACGACGACTGGTTCCGCACAGGAGATCTCGGTAAATTCGTCGACGAAGCTGGCAATGTCATGATTGTCGGACGCCGCAAAGAGATGATCAACCGCGGCGGAAAGAAATATTTTCCAAGAGAGATTGAAGAATTTCTCTATGCTCACCCTTCGATCCTGCATGCCGCGATTGTCGGCGTCAACGATGTGCGCTTGGGTGAAAAAAATTGTCTTTGCGTGGTGCTCAAACCTGGAGCAAAAATAACGCTCGATGAGATTGTAAAAATGCTCAAAGGCCAGGTCGCTGATTACAAGCTACCTGAAATGATTGAGTTGTATGATGAACTACCCTTTACCCCAACCGGCAAAATCCGTCGTCACGTTCTGACTGCAGATGTCATCAATCGTATCAATGCACGCTAATGCGGCTACACGCCGCCCTAAGGAACAAAGATGAAGATCGCTCAACGTTTTAAACTCAGCCTTGCTGCCGTAGCCATGGCTTCGCTGACCACGCTCACTATCAATACTGCGCTTGCCCAAACCGCAGCACCTGCCGCAGCACCTGCCGCAGCACCTGCCGCAGCACCTGCTGCCAAGCCTAAAGTAGAAATGCAATGGCTGGGTCAGGCAGGTTTTCGTATCATCTCGCCTGGCGGCAAGCTGATTGTGATCGACCCCTGGATTAAAGGCGGCCCCAAAGCTCCGGCCAATTACAAAGCTGACCTCGCCTCAGTGGGCAAAATTGATCTATTGCTGGTTACGCATGCCCACGTTGATCATCTGGGCGATGCCCCGGAACTGGCCAAGATCAACAACACTAAGCTCTACGGTCCAGCCGACATGGTCACGCCATTGATTCTGCTCGGCGCCTTGCCTGCTGAGCTCGGTCATCGCTTTAACAAGACCGGTGCGGTCAAACCCCTGCCTGGTATTAAAGTCACGGCTGTTCAGGCCGAGCACTCCTCATTACTGGTATTACCAAACCCCGCAACAAATAAACCCGAACCCCATCCTGCCGGCGAAGCAATGGGCTACATCATCGAACTCGAAAATGGTTTCAAAATCTGGCACATGGGCGATACGGGGCTTTTTGGTGACATGAAATTTATCGCTGAGCACTACAAACCAGACCTGGTGATGATCCCGATCGGTGGCAATTTCACCATGGCGCCTGAGGATGCCGCCTATGCACTCAAGACATGGATCAAGCCCAAAGCGGTCATCCCTATGCACTACAACTCAAACCCACTGACACCCGGTACACTCGCTGAATTCAATGCGGCAATGAAAGGCAGTCCAATCAAAATTGTGCCGATGACAGAAGGCCAGACGCTTTCGTTCTAAGGCGATTTACCAGAGATAAATGATTCAATATCCGGACAGTGCAAACTGCTCCGGATATTTTTTAAATTTCAACAAGCGAAAAATAAATGAAAAAAGTCATGATGGTGACCGGCGCTAGTCGCGGTATTGGTGCCCAGATCGCGCTACTCGCTGGAAAATCTGGTTACGACGTGGGAGTTAACTATCAGCACAGCAAAAAGGCTGCCCTTGAGATCGTTCAACAGATCCAGGCCTCAGGCAGCCGAGCGGTCGCCATTCAGGGTAATGCCGGCAATACTGACGATGTGACACGGATGTTTAAGGAGCTTGATGAAAAGCTCGGCACACTTGATGTGCTCGTCAATAACGCGGGTATCCTCGCCAGCTACCGGGTCGATGCGCTAGATGTCGAGAATTTAATCAAAACGTTCGAGGCCAATGTATTCAGCGCTTTCTATTGCTCTCGAGAGGCTGTGCGACGCATGTCGACTGCGCATGGCGGTCGCGGTGGCATCATCATCAATATGTCTTCGGTTGCAGCGCGTATGGCAGCCGTGGCAGGCGGTACAGTCTATTGTGCCTCCAAGGGTGCAATGGATGCCTTTAATCACTCTCTCGCCAAAGAAGTCGCCCTCGAAGGGATTCGCGTCAATGCAGTGCGACCAGGTCTGATCGATACCGAAATCCATGCACCACGCGGTGGTCTGGAAAAAATGCATGAGCTCGCCAAAACAGGGGTGCCGATGGGTCGTACAGGCTTGCCTGAGGAAGTCGCAAAAGCTGTACTCTGGCTGGCTTCTGATGATTCGTCTTATACCCACGGATCGGTGCTCGATGTAGCGGGCGGGCGCTAATAATACTTGTCACAATAATTCGACACTTCCTGGGCTATGATTCGCGCTCTAAAACGGTGCGATATTTCAACTCACCCGTTGAATCATCACTTAAGGAAGCATGTCATGAGCATGAAAAAACGCTGGAAAAATTACTGTGACGGCGATACACGCAGCGCCACTGAAGACGATTGGAATAATTTCGTCGTAAAAGTGTATGCCGTCTGGCGTGGTAAAAAAATGCAGGATGACGCGAATAAGCCTGCAGGGCCAGCGACTGAAATTTTAAAATATGCTGACAAGCATTATGGTTACAAAACGTTTGTTGCAACCGCAGAGGAATACACAGAACTCGCTGAGCTTGAAGCCAAACGTGCAGAAGGCTAATACATCGGGCACTCGGCCTGAACAATGAACCTCATGCTGTTTCGACTGACTTTTCAGTCAACACGGCATGCTCTTCTGCAAGCTCCCTGGGGGAGTGTTTTGTTCGGTATGGCCAATATACAACCTTAAGTTCGCCTGCCTCTGTCTCAACAATCGCGGACAAACTCTCGACCCAGTCGCCGTCATTACAGTACAGAATCCCGTCGATCTCCCGAATCTCTGGCTTATGGATATGACCGCACAGGACTCCGTCATAGCCGCGACGTTTAGCTTCGTGCGTAAGATTTTCCTCAAAAGCGGTGATGAAGGAAACCGCGTTTTTGACTTTATTTTTTAAATACTGGGATAAAGACCAGTAAGACAAACCGAATTTATGCCGGGCGTGATTAAACCAGTTATTCAGATTTAAAATCACGGTATAGAGGCTGTCACCCAGATAAGCTAACCACTTTGCATGCTGGATAATGCCATCAAACAAATCACCGTGCGTGATCCAGAGCACTCGGCCGTCAAGTAGTACGTGGGTTGTATCGTCGACGATTTTAATGTCACCAAAAGCCATTCCTAAAAACTGTCGAATGACTTCATCGTGGTTACCAGCGATATAGGTAACCTGCGTACCCTTTCTGGCTTTACGTAGAATTTTTTGTACAACATCATTATGGCTCTGTTTCCAATACCAGCTTTTTTTAAGCTGCCAGCCATCTATGATGTCTCCAACCAGATACAGTTGATCGGATTCATTCCACTTTAAAAAATCCAGTAAATATTCAGCTTTGCAGCCTGTGGTCCCCAGATGAATATCGGAAATCCATATCGCCCGGTGGCGGATTGGGCTCTGGTCTGGATCATGCGGTTCGGGTGGTTTCATGAGCACTAATACTGAACGTCATATTTGACACGGATATTGCACCAACATGACGTTTTGGTGACGTGGTTAAATTTCAACCTGAAAACGGGCAATGCTCTAACAACACAAAATCAGCGCCACGCTCAGGCTCAACAAAAATAGCGAGTGATTCAAACCGACAGGGTGGCAGTGGGTCAAATTTTTCGGCTGCAAAATTAATCATCGACTGTATCTGAAATTCTGAACAGTCTCGCAGAGGTCCGGTGAGCGATAAATGAAACCTGAAATAGTCCAGCACATGAGGATATCCCCACTTTAAAAGCATCGAGTCTTTCGCCAGGCTCAAGCCTGCAGTTCGTCGACGCAACAATTCGTCTGGTGGTAGCGGTGCAGCCAGTCCATGCAGTTGTGTGACACAAGCTCTCTCGACTCTGGAGATCTCAGTGGTATCGCCAATCGGCGTTAGCGCTAAAAAATCGTCCAGACGTGTGACCTGCAGTTTAGGTAAATCAAAGGGCTTGAATTGCGTGCACAACAAAGCCAGTGCGTCTTTGAGTTGTTTGAAATCCGCAGCTTCCTTTAATAAAAAAGGTGCCTTCATCGTTGCATGCCAGCCATAGCGCCTGGGCGTTGCAGTGAGTTGCATGAATTTTTCAGGGGCAATCGAAGGAGGAAAACTCTGACTCACAACTTGCTCGCGCATTGAACAGCGACCTAGCCATTCGCAGCCAGTATTCCACCAATCACTGTCAAAGCGTGGTGCGAAATATATTGCGTAGCGATAAGGTTTTTTCAAAATCTGCTTCATGGTTAATACGAAAGTAAGGCGCTGTCATGGAAATGAAATCTTATTGTCATCTTAGTGTTATATGGCTGTCACTAAACCTACACAAGCCGTATCTAAGATAAGCAACTTCGTTGTAATCACAGCGGATAAATTTATCGAACGATATCAGGCTCATGTTGCAATCTGCTGACAGCAATACTCAAAACTCGCGTGACAGTCGCTCACAGTGGATGGCTTTGCTCGCACGTGCACCTATCGAGCTACTGGAGCAGGCGCTTGGCGAGCAAGCGAATACCCAGCCTGAGTGGCTCAGAAAGCCGGAAACCGGCCTCATGATGGTGGAGGCAAGAGCTGGGGGAACCGGGGAACGATTCAATCTTGGTGAAATCAGTATCACCCGGTGCGCACTGAGACTAGCCGATACTCAAAAGGACGCGCCAGTTGGAATGGCTTATGTACTGGGACGCTCTCATAAACATGCGCGTTTAGCTGCGATGCTGGATGCCATATTTTTGATGTCACCCGATCAGGGTTTTCAAGAAAAAGTCTTAGCGCCTATCAGACAGCATCTGCATTTGCGTAACGTAAACCGGATGGAGAAATCTGCTTCAACAAAGGTGGAGTTTTTTACCGTAGCCAGAGAGTCAGGTGCACAGGACGAGGAGCAGGAATAAGCATGCTCGCTATTGATCTTTCAAAAGTTGTTGCTGGTTTTAACGATCCAGTCCACGACAGTCAGCGAATTTTTAGACACTCACTCGATGCACTCTCCCATCCTGGGACCGTTATTGAAGTGACACCTGCTACAGCAATCCCCGAGCAAGCTCAGCCATCTGCTGCATTGCTATTGCTAGCACTACTCGATGCAGACAGCCAGCTCTGGCTATCACCTTCTCTCGCTAACAGCGATGCAGCGCACTGGATTGTCTTTCATACCAATTGCAAGCTTGTTGAAGATCCTGCACTCGCTGACTTTGCCTGGAGTGACAGTTTCGAAGAAATGCCCTTGCTAGCTAGTTTTAATCAGGGTAGCGACGAATACCCTGAGCTCTCTACAACGTGCCTGCTCAATGTAGCTGGGTTTGCTAATGGACTGGGTGACGAGCAAGCCCTCACGTTCCAGGGTCCGGGCATTTCTGGCACGACTGCGTTGCGCTTAAAAGAAATGACCAGCGCTTCGCTCGCTCATTTTCTCAGTCAATGGCGTATGAATAAGTCGCAATTCCCAAAAGGGGTTGACGTTTTCCTGTGTGGATCGACTCAGATCGCAGGATTGCCGCGCACTACGCAGTTAACGCTCTCTGACTCCACCGATTGCAGCAAAGGCTGATTATGTATGTTGCCGTAAAAGGGGGTGAACAAGCCATCCTCAATAGTTACAAGCTACTTGAAACGCAACGCCGGGGCGATCCTGCAGTGCCGGAACTCAGCATTGCACAAATCATGCAGCAGATGAAACTAGCCGTTGACCGTGTCATGACAGAAGGTTCTGTGTATGACAGAGAGCTCGCTGCGCTGGCTATCAAACAGGCAAGTGGGGATCTGGTTGAGGCGATTTTCTTGCTCAGGGCCTATCGCGCGACCTTACCTCGACTGGGCTCGACCAAACCACTTGATACGGGAAGAATGACGCTTGATCGCCGCGTGTCAGCAACTTTCAAAGACTTGCCCGGTGGCCAGATTTTAGGTCCTACCTACGATTACACGCAGCGACTATTGAATTTTTCACTGCTGGCTGCGCAGGATCCTGATCAAACTTCACAACAATCAAGTGAACATGCGCCAGACCATGGCATCAAAGCGGTTGATTCAGCGCAACAGTCCACTGCGACCAAAGTCATTGAATTACTGAATCAAGAAGCGCTGATTGAAAAACATCCGTCACCACCTGACGATCCCGCACCAAACGACTTAACCCGAAAACCCGTCAAGTTTCCCGCAGATCGTCCGACACGTTTACAAAACCTGGCGAGAGGGGATGAAGGATTTCTGTTGGCGATGGCGTATTCGACACAAAGAGGGTATGCGCACAGCCATCCCTTTGTTGGCGAGATCAGGCTGGGAACAGTTGCCGTTGAAATAGAGCCAGAAGAGCTCGGGTTTGTAATCTCAATCGGCGATATTGAAATCACTGAATGTGAAATGGTGAATCAATTCGCTGGTAGTAAAACTGAACCTCCAAAATTCACCCGAGGCTACGGACTGTCTTTTGGTCATTGCGAAAGAAAAGCCATGGCCATGAGTCTTGTAGATCGTTCGCTGAGGGCCGCCGAACTCGGTGAGGAGGTTAAATCCCCAGCTCAAATGCCAGAGTTTGTGCTGTCCCATAGCGATAGCCTCGAAGCCTCGGGGTTTGTGCAGCATCTTAAATTACCCCATTACGTAGATTTTCAAGCCGAATTAGATCTGGTGAGAACCATGCGTGCCAATGCGCTCACTACAGCACCAGACGAGCAGGAGCCTGAGCACAATGCCTAACTCTTCACTGGATCAATCTGCTGCAACGCCTGGTGAAGATCAGTTTGTAGGTGATAACTTTAATTTCGCTTATCTGGATGAACGCACTAAGCGCATGATCAGGCGCGCCATCCTCAAGGCTGTTGCCATCCCGGGTTACCAGGTTCCCTTTGGTTCTCGTGAAATGCCTCTGCCGTATGGCTGGGGTACAGGTGGGATACAAGTCACCGCCTCAATTATTGGTCAGGCAGATGTCTTAAAAGTTATTGACCAAGGTTCTGACGATACTGTTAACGCAGTTAATATTCGTCGTTTCTTTCAGCGTACAACTCAGGTGGCGATCACCACACGCACCCCTGAAGCGACGCTGATCCAAACACGTCACAGGATTCCTGAGCACCCTCTGAACGAGAATCAAATCCTCGTCTATCAAGTCCCTGTACCCGAGCCGATGCAATGGCTGGAGCCACGCGAAAGCGAGACACGAACCCTGCACGGACTCGCTGAATATGGACTGATGCACGTTGAACTTTACGAGGATATTTCACGGTTCGGACACATCGCGACAACCTATGACTATCCAGTTCTGGTCAACGACCGCTACATCATGTCGCCCTCCCCTATTCCTAAGTTTGACAATCCAAAAATGCACATGTGTCCCGCCTTGCAACTGTTTGGAGCGGGACGGGAAAAACGAATCTATGCCGTACCTCCGTACACAAAGGTAGAGAGTCTGGGTTTTGAGGATCATCCCTTTGAAATACAAAAATGGGACGCTGCCTGTGAGCTCTGCCAGGCTACCGATAGCTTTCTGGATGAAGTGATTACCGACGACCAAGGCACGCGAATTCATGTCTGTTCTGATTCTGACTATTGCCAGAGCAGACAGCACGCCATGGAATTGAACAAGGGTGAGTCGGCATCATGACCAAACAACAAATTCGCCCTTTGCTCCAAGTCAAAGGGATTTCAAAACGCTATGGCGATCGTATTGCACTCCAGCAAGCAAGTTTTGATTTGTGGCCAGGAGAAGTGCTTGCGATTGTTGGCGAGTCGGGCTCTGGAAAAACCACCTTACTGAACGCTATCGCAGCCAGGAATATGCCGGACCAGGGCGAGGTTCGGTTCACGAGTCGAGAAGGTCAGTCACTGGCCGTGTATGAAATGAGCATGGCTCAGCAAAGACTTCTCGCCAGAACAGACTGGGGGTTTGTGCATCAGCACGCAGCAGATGGCTTGCGGATGGATGTCTCTGCCGGTGCGAATATTGGCGAGCGCTTGATGGCTCTGGGTGAAAGACATTACGGCAAACTCAGAGCGATTGCCGAGCAATGGCTCGCGCGCGTTGAAATTGATCGCAAACGGATTGATGACACTCCAAAAGGATTTTCTGGTGGCATGCGTCAAAGACTGCAGATCGCCAGAAACCTCGTCACCGAGCCCAGACTGATCTTCATGGACGAACCCACATCCGGACTGGATGTGTCGGTGCAAGCGAAATTACTCGACTTACTCAGAAACCTCACGCAAACCATGCATTTATCAGCACTGATTGTCACCCACGACCTGGCTGTGGCGAGACTAATTTCACAGCGCATGATTGTTATGCAACATGGCCGCATTGTCGAAGAGGGATTGACGGATCAGGTGCTGGATGATCCTCAGCATCCTTACACACAGTTGCTGGTTTCATCGGTACTTCAAGCATGACAAAACCTCTTTTAGAACTTAGTCACGTCGCTAAATCCTTTACGCTGCACAACCAGAACGGCGTAATACTTAACGTCTTAGAGGACGTAAACCTGAGCGTCGATTCTGGCGAGTGCGTATTACTGGATGGCCCCTCAGGCATGGGTAAGAGCACTTTACTCAAACTGATCTACGCGAACTACCGGGCGACGCTTGGCAATATTTTTCTCAAACAACAGGATCAGTCTCGCATTGATCTTACCTGCGCGAGCGCGCGTGAACTGCTCGAACTCAGAAAGACCACGATTGGCTATGTCAGTCAGTTTTTAAGAGTGATCCCTCGAGTGTCTGCTCTGGATATTGTGGCGGAACCTCTGATAGAAGACGCAAAGAACGATCCCGAGCTGATTCGCCAGGCTCGAGAACAAGCAGCGCAATGGCTGACACGACTTCATATCCCACAAAGATTATGGGAGCTCCCACCGGCAACCTTTTCAGGTGGAGAGCAACAGCGCATCAATATCGCACGCAGCATGATTAAACCCCGCGCGCTTCTTTTGCTGGACGAACCCACTGCCTCACTTGACCCTGTCAACACCCAAACAGTGATTGAGATGATCAAGGAGTCTGTCGCCGCGGGGGCCGCAGCAATAGGTATTTTTCATGACCAGCAAGTTGGCGATCGTGTCGCGACACGCCGCATCAATCTAAGCTCTTTCAGGAAAGAAGCATGAATAACCAGCTTATTTTTAAAAATGCACGCATTATTCTGAAAGATGAAGTGATCCTGGGTTCTGTCTCTGTCAGGGACGGCCTGATTGACGCAATCGATCCTGGTCTGACTTCAAGCAAAACAGGCATAGATTTTGAAGGTGATTACCTGATGCCTGGAATGATTGAGATGCATACGGACAATTTTGAACGCCATCTTATGCCTCGCCCCAAAGTCAACTGGGCTGAGATACCAGCCCTGCTTGCCCATGATGCAGAAATCGCCTCGGCTGGCATCACAACAGTATTCGATGCGCTTGGCGTAGGTGATGCAGATACGGACAATGTCAGGGGCAAGGGCTGGGAGGAGGTCCTCCACGCCCTGGACAACTGCTCTGAGCAAGACTTGCTGCGTGCAGACCATCATATTCATGTCCGCTGTGAGCTACCCGCACCCAATACGCTTGATCTGTTCAAGCCTTTTATCGGCCACCCGAAACTATCTCTCATCTCCTTGATGGACCATACACCAGGTCAAAGGCAATGGGAGGATATAGACAAGGCCCGCACGTTTTACACAGGTAAAAAGGGCTGGAGTCTCGCTAAATTCGAACATCAAGTTGAGCACGCTTTCAAACTACAAGAAATGTATTGTGTACCGCATCGCAAATATTTTGTTAATTTTTGTCAGGAATTCAAGATCCACCTCGCAAGCCACGACGACACAACAGCCGATCACGTCAGACAAGCCCATGCCGAGGGTGCGAGCATGTCAGAATTTCCAACCACCCTGGAGGCAGCACAAACTGCCCATGGGCTAGGCCTGCTCAATGTCATGGGAGGACCAAATGTAGTCCGGGGAGGTTCGCACTCAGGTAATGTTGCCGCTTCTGATTTGGCACGCCAGGACCTGCTTGACATTATTTCTTCGGATTATGTGCCAGGTAGTCTGATCAGCGCCGTCTCCCGTCTGGTGAACGATGACATTCTGACCTTACCCAAAGCAGTCTCAACCGTAACCTGCAACCCCGCTCAGGCGACGGGTCTGACCGACCGAGGATTAATCAAACAAGGCTTGCGTGCCGATCTGGTCCGAATGCGCATGATGGCTTTGAAAAAAACAGGTCCACAAGCGATTGTTAAAACCGTCTGGAAACAAGGTCAGCAAATAGTTTAAAGATCGCCAGGACAGCATGAAACAAAACTGTCTTTTAATTGTAAACAACCCGTCACATCGGATCGCCATAATCCAGACTTAGTCAATTTGTGAGGTTCGTCATGGGCACTGCGCTCTCCATCGAACAACTGAATAAACGCTTTGTACCTGGCCGGGCAGCACTCCACGAGATCAATATTTCGGTCGAGCGGGGTGAAATGATTGCTTTGATCGGCGCTTCGGGGTCAGGAAAATCCACACTCTTAAGACATATCGCAGGACTGATTGCCGCCGATGCCGACTCCAGATCACGCATCGTAATTAGCGGACAATGCGCTCAAGAACAAGGAAAAATTTCAAGAGATATCCGCCAGATTCGTAAGCGTGTGGGATTTATTTTTCAACAATTCAATCTTGTTGAGCGACTCCCGGTACACACCAACGTATTAGTCGGCCTGTTGCATAGACTGCCTCTCTGGAGAGGTTTGCTTGGAATATTCAGTGCGCAAGAAAAAGCGCAAGCTTACCAAGCGCTCAAACGCGTCGGGATCGCGGAATGCCACGCGCAAAGAGCATCAACACTCTCAGGTGGTCAGCAGCAACGCGCAGCGATTGCAAGAACCTTGGTTCAGGGTGCAGATTTGATTCTGGCTGACGAGCCGATTGCCTCGCTAGACCCGGAGTCCTCGCGCAATGTCATGGAGATCCTGTCAAAGATTAATCAGGAAGATGGCAGCACGGTCATCGTATCCCTGCATCAGGTTGAAATGGCAATTAAATATTGCCCACGTGTGATCGCACTGCATAAAGGCAGCGTCGTCTTCGACGGCCTTTCAGCAAACCTTACCCCGGCACTATTACATGAACTCTACGGCGTACAGGTCAATGAGTTACTCAACACCACAGCCCAGAGCTCACTTGCACCAAGTAAGCAATCCGATCAAAAGGCGCCTTTTGATAACCAGGTACTGCATCTCGCTCAAGTTGCCTGATTTTTAATCCATTAACTAAACATCCCATGATCAAAAAAATCCTATTCTCCGCGGTTCTCGCAGGCACGATGTCGGTCACTATGCAAACCGCAGCCGCTCAAGACATCAATTTCGGCATCATCTCTACTGAGTCGTCACAAAATCTGAAAGCAGAGTGGCAACCCGTACTGGATGCGATGCAAAAACAGACAGGCCTGACAGTTAAAGCCTTTTTTGCCTCTGATTACGCTGGCATCATTGAAGGCATGCGTTTCAATAAAGTACAGGTCGCGTGGTTTGGCAACAAATCCGCAATGGAAGCCGTTGATCGTTCAAATGGTGAAGTGTTTGTGCAAAAAGTCAATGCTGATGGTTCGCTTGGTTACACCTCGCACCTGATCGTCAATAAAGCAAGCAATATCAACACTATTGACGATATGTTCAAACTGGGAAAGTCATTGAGTTTTGGCAATGGTGATCCTAACTCTACCTCTGGTTATCTGGTACCAGGTTTTTATGTTTTTGCACAAAACAAAATCGATCCAAAAACATTCTTCAAAGTTGTACGTGGCGCAAACCACGAGACCAATGCCTTGGCGGTTGCTAACAAACAAGTCGATGTCGCAACGAACAATAGCGAGAACCTCGACATCATGAAAAAAAAGGCGCCAGAAAAATTTGATGAGATCAAAATTATCTGGACTTCTCCTTTGATACCTCTTGACCCACTGGTGATGCGTAAAGACCTTCCCGAGGCCACCAAAAAGAAGATCAAAGAGTTCTTCATCAACTATGGCACCAAAGATCCTGCAGAACAGGCCGTTTTGGTCAAGATGGGTAACCTCAAGGGTTTTAAAGAGTCAACCGATGCTCAACTCATTCCAATTCGACAACTGGACTTGTTCAGTCAGCGCATCAAAATTGAAGCAGACTCTGTCCTAAGTGAGGCCGACAAAAAAGCCAAACTCGCTGAGATCGATACCAAACTTGAAGCCCTGAAGAAATAGTCACTATGTCTACTGCCAGCACACTTGAGCACTACTCCCCAGCTATTAAACGTAACTGGGGTTGGCAGCTGTCTTGGGTTGTTGTTGTATTGCTTTTGGCTGCATCCTGGCAAGGTGCCGAGATGCGGCCGTTGGAATTATTTCGTGATGCTGGCAATATGGCTACGTATGCTCGAGATTTTTTCCCGCCTAATTTTAGTGACTGGCGCGTCTATCTGGATGAGATGCTTGTCACAGTTCAAATCGCGCTTTGGGGGACCGCGCTTGCCGTGGTCACGGCGATCCCCTTTTCTCTGCTCGCCTCCTCGAACATTGCACCAGTCTGGATCACGCAACCAATGCGCAGACTCATGGATGGCTGCCGCGCGATCAATGAGATGGTTTTTGCGATGCTGTTTGTCGTAGCAGTTGGTTTAGGGCCCTTTGCCGGTGTCTTAGCGCTTTGGGTGCACACGACAGGCATTCTTGCAAAGCTTTTTTCAGAGGCAGTTGAGGCGATACATCCTGAGCCAGTCGAAGGCATCAGGTCTACAGGCGCTTCGGCGCTGCACGAAATTGTTTATGGTGTGATCCCTCAGGTCATCCCGCTTTGGGTCTCCTTTACTCTGTATCGTTTCGAATCAAATGTTCGCTCAGCGACTGTTGTCGGCATGGTTGGAGCGGGTGGTATTGGCGTTGTATTATGGGATATTATGCGTGGTTTCCAGTACGCCCAAACCTCGGCAGTGATTATCATCATTGTTTTAACGGTCACTGTGATTGATTTAATCTCCTCACGCATCAGAAAAGCACTCATTTAAGAGAACTTACAATCATGGCCTTAACACTGACTGATATTTCAACCTTACTGAATACCCAGGGCAGCAAGCAATATGGCGGCGAAGCGGTGTCGCAGCTTGAACATGCGTTGCAGTGTGCCTATCTTGCAGAGAGCGCGAACGAAACGAAAGAAACAGTTATCGCCGCCTTACTGCACGACATTGGTCATCTCCTTGCCGAGGAAAATGCTACCAGGCTGACAACTGAAGCAGATGATACTGATGACCTGCATCAATACATCGCACTGCCCTTTATCCGCAATTTATTTTCAGATGCAGTCCTTGAACCAATCAAACTGCACGTTGATGCCAAACGCTATCTTTGCGCTGTAGACAAAGCTTACTGGGCAACACTGTCTGACGCCTCAAAGAAAAGCCTGGAAATTCAGGGTGGCATCTACTCAGATGAGCAAGCCCTGCTTTTTGAAGCAAATACCTACAGTCAAGAAGCGGTACGTGTCAGGAAGTACGATGACCTGGCCAAAATACCTGGTGCGCCGACCCCTCCTCTGGAGCACTATCTGAAAATCATGCACCATATCGCAAGCTGAAAAACGCGACGCATCCCGTTAGACAGTGTGATTCGGAATCAGGGTTCTGAAAATGGCCTCAGTTCGGCCAACGACAGAACTCCAGTCGTGTTCCACCGCAGTCTCGCGCGCTTTGAGCCGTATATTCATCCTTAAATTTTTATCCTTAACGATTTGAGTTGTCGCATCGAATATGCCTTGATCGCGGTTTGGCTCGACGCGCATGCCATTTTCCCCATTTATGATTATTTGACCGGCTGCGGCATGATCATAAGCAATCACGGCAAGACCGCTCGCCATAGCCTCAATCGTCACGTTACCGAATGTTTCTGTCAGACTGGGAAATATAAAAAGATCTGCACTTGCGTAGTGCTCTGCTAGCTCTCTGCCTCTTTTCTGGCCAGCGAAGATCGCATCAGGACACATTTTTTCTAGCTCCTGACGCAGCGGCCCATCGCCCACAATGACAAGTTTGACTGGTAAATTTTTATGGCATAGCGCTTGATAACAACGTATCACTGTTTCAAGATTTTTTTCTACAGCCAGGCGCCCCACCGACAACAGTACCTGTGTGTCTGGCGTGACACCCCACGATGCTCTGAGTGCCTCAGAACGATAGGCAGGTGAAAACTGCTCTGTATCCACACCTCTGGGTACTACCATCAGTTTTTCAAAACCAATTTTGGAAAGCTCAGCCATCAAGCCCTGTGTCGGCACCATCGTACATTGCGTTGAATTATGAAATTTACGCATATACGAAACAATCGCACCTTTGAGCCAGCCAAATCCGTAAAACTGACTGTAGGCGTGAAAATTTGTACGGAAATCCGAGCTTGTTGGAATGTTAAGTTTTCTGGCAGCCCGTGCAGCCGACCATCCGAGAGGCCCCTCGGTTGCGATATGCACAAGATCAGGACGTTGCTTGAGCCACAGTTTTTGTAAAGCACCTTGAGCAGGCAAGCCCATGCGCAACTGTTTGTACATCGGTATAGGTGCGCCTCTTACCAGTACCTCCTGAAAGCCGCTTTCAGTCTGTGGTAATCCATCCATCCTGTGTTTTGGCCTGACCAGCATAAGAGTATGCCCCCGCATTCTCAAGCCTTCTACTATTTTGGAAATCGTATGTGCGACGCCATTGATATCAGGTGGATAAGTCTCGGTTACCACCGCAATTCTCAGGCTTGGCTGTGCAGGATAGAAACGATCAATCTGGAGGGGATCAAAGTCAGACATCTTGGCCCTTTTTGCTGAGATATCCCTACTCTAATCAAGGAATATAACGATTCAATGACAATTGAATATATTTCTTCATTGACTTGCCTTTGACAACAAACTGACACGCCAGTGTCATTAAAAATTCATGTTCATGACGCAATGGTCTGAAATAATTTCACCTGTGTTGTAAACCATTTTCATTTGAATTAAAAATATTTGACTTTTCTAAAGGACTGTCATGAAAGAACTGCTTGAGACACTCAGAGTCCAGCGCTGGGACGATCATCGCTACTACCATCACAGCCGCATTAATCAAAGTTTGCATCTGATCAGCGCGCTCTCATTTCTAACCTCTTATGTGCTGCTGTTTATCAATCCGGTAGTGGCCGCACTCGTCGCCTGGCTCGTGTCCATGACCACGCGTCAGGCTGGTCATTTTTTCTTTGAGCCTAAAGGGTATGACTTTGTCAATCAGGCGACGCATGAACACAAGGAAATCATTAAGGTCGGCTATAACCTGCACCGCAAAATCGTTTTATTGAGCATCTGGGCAGCTATCCCGGTCATTGCTTATTTCGCGCCACAATACCTGACCTGGGCGGTACCCGAAGCCTACGAAGACACCTTTGTGCGCATGGTGGGTATAACCTGGTTATTTTTAGGCGTTGCAGGTTTGCTCTTCAGAGCAACACAGTTATTTTTTAAAGAAGATTTCAAAAGTGCTCTTGCCTGGGTCATTAAAATTTTGACGGATCCATTCCATGATGTACTGCTTTACTATCGTTCGCCTTTCTATCTCATGAAAGGCGAACTGATTGATCCGATGCCGCACGTGCAATCACACTAATTGCCTGTATTACTTTGCTTTGCGCCAGTACTGTCGAAGCATTTCCTTCAGTATCTGGCGCTTGATATGCTTATTCGTCTGACCAACAGGTGTCCACCACCAGCCATCGGCGGACATCTTTTGTGCGGCAAGGACAAAGCGCTCGGCCAGCATATCGAAATCCTCTTCGCTGAAGTTCAAGCTAAAAATCAACCGGCCTGTCCCGACCCAGCTCAGTGCGATACCTTCGCGCCGCATGTAGAACTGCAACAGCCAGTTATAGCGGCTCGGAACATCGAACAGTACGGTCCAAACCGTCGACATAGCCTCGACCCGCAAGGGCAGACCCAGTTGCTTAAAACGATCATTGAGTTTCGCTTTACGCGCAAGCCAGGTTTCATCCAGGTTGCGGTAGATGTTCAGTACATCCTCGTTATCCAGACGGTGGAGAAACACATTCATCGCTCCCATCACATAGGGATGTGCATTGAAGGTTCCACGGGCAAAGCAAATATCGCCAGGCCGGTCATTTCTAAAGCGCGACATCCATTTATCTTGACCACACACAACACCAATAGGCAAGCCACCACCAAGTGTTTTACCGTAAGTCACGATATCGGCTTGTATGCCGAAATACTCTTGCGCACCGCCCCTCGCGAGGCGAAAACCCATGAATACTTCATCAAAAATCAACGCAATACCTTTTTCAGTACAAATCTCTCGCAGGGTTCTGAGCCATTGCGTGTAAGAGGCGCGATCGTAGTGCGCCCGACGGCTGCCATCGACAGTGGTATTGTCTGTCGGGGCGGCCTGATTAGGATGCATCGCCTGCAAGGGATTGACCAGCACACAGGCGATATCTTTGCGATTACGCAAGACGCGCAGCGTATTTGCATGCAGCTCGCGCAAGGTCAGCGTGTCCTTGGAAGGAGGCATAGGGTTACCCGGGCCAGGTTGCACATCATCCCACCAACCGTGATAGGCGCCCGTGAATCTGACGATCTTGTTGCGTCCCGTCTGATAGCGCGCAACTCTTACCGCTTGCATGACAGCTTCCGTGCCAGACATATGAAAGGAAATCTGATCTTTTCCGGAGATCGCGCAGAGGCGCTCAATGTTATCCAGCACACAGGGGTGATATGCCCCCAGGACGGGGCCAAGCGCCTGGGCTTTTGCACTGCCTTCTTCGATGCAGGACTTGTAAAAATCCTGTCCAAAGACGTTCACCCCATAAGAGCCAGTCACATCGATGAGTCGCACACCGTCCATATCGGTCAGCCATACGCCGTCACTACTTTGCATGAAACTACCGATTTGAATGTGTTGTTGCAATACATCACGAAATTGATAGGGGACGCGGTACTGGCTGATGAACTGCAAGTCAGCAATCATTTTTTTACTCTCTGCAGTCTGGCGCAGGGTCAATGGACTGCGTCCCGTCAAATCCTGCCCGAGAGAGGTCAAGCCCAAGCGTCTTTTTTGTGCAATATCGGTGGGCGCGTCATCAATAGCAAACCATCGCTCTGTCGGGTAGGAATACCCGGGAATACGTCTGGCTATACGTTTCGCCCATCTCAGGTGACCGCCAAGCGAAGGATTTTTCGCCAGAGAAAGCTGCAGTCTTTGCCACAACTTTCCTGTCAAGCGAAGCATTACACCAAGCACCACCAGAGCGACGAGGATATTTACAAAGGAAACGGTCATATTTCTACGCCTTGTTGAGTAATTTACTTTTCAAACCTCCTTTTTATGACTCTTGGATGACGGATTGATGAATATCAGAGCAACGATTCAAAAAATATTTTCTCAGGAAGATTTAAATTTCCTCCTGACCAACCGTATTCCACGGCAAACTGCAACGCATTTCATGGGTTGGTTCAGCCAGCTCAAGGTCGGCTGGCTCCGCGATCTCTCGATCGCAGTCTGGAAATTATTTACAGACCTTGATTTGAGTGAAGCTAAAAAAAGTAAATTCGACAGCCTGCATGATTGCTTTATCAGAGAATTACGTCCGGGCGCTCGGCCAATCAATACCGATCGCAACATATTTACCAGCCCCTGCGACGCCATCATTGGAGCCTGTGGCCATGTAGTGAATGGACAAGTGTTTCAGGCCAAAGGTTTTCCCTACACGCTTACTGATCTACTTGGACATGAAACTGACACAAGCCAGTGGCATGATGGGGAATATGTCACGCTGCGTCTGACCTCCTCCATGTACCACCGCTTTCATGCTCCTTACGATGGCTCCATGCAAAAAGTGAACTACATTTCTGGCGATACCTGGAATGTCAATCCGATCGCACTAAAACGCGTTGAAAAACTATTCTGTAAAAACGAGCGTGCGCTCCTATCGCTCGAAATTGGTGAAGCACGCTACCCGATCGCTTTAGTTCCTGTTGCCGCGATTCTTGTCGCCAGTATTCGTCTGCATGGCATAGACACCCAGTTCCATTCGGGCTGGACGGGTGAGAAAAACTTTAGCTGTGCTGTTCAGTTCAACAAGGGCGATGAGCTAGGCTGGTTTCAACATGGCTCAACCATTATTGTCTTTGCACCGAAAGGATTTTCGCTGGCAGAAACAATTTCACCTGGTCAGCGTATCAAAATGGGGGAGGCTTTAATGCGCTTGCCCGCAGGAAAGTAAACACCTCCACAACCTGACGCGCAGACTTCGACTCACGCTGCCACCTCCTTTCATACAAACGGAACCTTATTCTCTTGAACCGCGGTTTTTATCTTGTCATCGCAGCACAAACTCTCTCCTCGCTTGCCGATAATGCCTTGTTTATCGCTGCGATTGCTCTCATCCAGCAATTAGACGGCCCTGTCTGGGTACCTCCCTTGATCAAGTGGGGCGTCGCAGCGAGTTTTGTTTTGTTTGCGCCTTTTGTAGGAGCCTTCGCTGACTCTTACCCTAAAGGCAAAGTCATGTTCATCACCAACGCACTCAAGGTTGTGGGGTGCTTGTTGATGTTTTTTTATGGGATATTTGGTCTGACAAGTAATGGTCAGATTATTCTGATCTGTTGTGCATATGCCATCGTTGGAATGGGTGCGGCAGCTTACTCCCCTGCTAAATACGGCATTGTCACTGAAATGCTTGAACCAGACCTGCTGGTTGTTGGCAATAGCTGGATGGAAGGCATGACTGTGGTGTCCATCATTATTGGCGCAGTGCTTGGCGGATTACTGATCTCGCCCCTGGTATCTGATTTTTTATTACAGCAACCAGCCTTGAGTGGATGGTTAAAAACGCCTGCCGAAACAGCGATTTTCATGATTGGCTTTCTCTACGCTGGTGCTTCGCTGATGAATTTATTCATTCCGCAGACGCATATGCGTTATCCAGTTCAGTCTAAAAATCCAATCGTACTGATCAAGCACTTTAAAAGTTATGTCTGCGTCCTGTGGCGTGACTCGCTAGGCCAGATTTCACTGGCTGTAACAACTTTATTCTGGGGAGCTGGGGCGACACTGCAATTGATTGTCATCGAATGGGGTCGTCAAAACCTTGGCTACAGACTCGATCAGGCCTCGATGCTCATGGGTCTAGCCGCGTTAGGGACGGTCGCCGGCGCGATTGCCGCAGCACGCGTGCCACTTCGGGCCTCATTAAGCGTGCTACCTGTGGGCGTCGCGATGGGGCTGGTCGTACTCACCATGCCTTACATTCACGAACCCTGGGCTGTCTATTGTCTGTTGCTGCTGGTCGGTGGTCTTTCTGGTTTTTTTGTTGTTCCGATGAACGCTTTACTTCAGCATCGCGGACATGTGTTGCTCTCGGCTGGTCACTCGATTGCGGTCCAAAACTTTAACGAGCAGTTAAATATCTTATTGATGGTTTCCCTCTACTCTCTGATGCTGTGGCTTGAGATACCAATCAATCTGATCGTCGTGCTGTTTGGCTTGTCCGTCGCGGGACTGATGCTCGTGATCATCTTCTGGACCCGCGGCAATTTAAAAAGAAAACCCGAGCTCCTGGAGGAGATCGGGCAAGAAGGTTATGGACAAGCGATTTAATTCAAACCAAACAACTTAACCGTGGGATTTACCCAGTCCCAGATAACTCTCAATGACTCTGGGATTATCTGCCAGCTCGCGGGCGGGGCCTTCGAGTACGACCGCCCCCGTCTCCAGCACATAGCCGTAGTCGGCGACCTGAAGTGCAGCACGAGCGTTTTGCTCGACCAGCAAAATTGAGACTCCCGTCTGACGCAGACGCGCGATGATATGAAAAATCTCGCGCGTGATGCGCGGTGCAAGCCCCAGGCTTGGCTCATCGAGCATGAGCAACTGTGGTTTGGCCATCAGCGCACGCCCAACCGCAAGCATCTGGCGCTCACCACCCGAAAGAGTTCCCGACTGCTGCTGGTAGCGCTCTTTCAGCCGGGGAAATAATGCATACACTTCCTCGAGTGTATCCATCCAGTTTTTTTCACCCGCGCGATAGCGCCGAAAACCACCAAGCATCAGATTGTCTTGTACCGACATACTCGAAAATAATTCACGCTTCTCAGGAACCAGAGACATGCCAACCGACACACGGCGCTCGACTTCCCAGGTACCGAGCTCCTGACCCGCGTAGACAACGCTGCCTGCGGCTTGGCCAGCCAGAGGCAAGGCTCCCATGATGGCATTGAGCATGGTTGACTTACCGGCACCGTTGGCACCGATGACCGTCACAATACTGCCTCTGGGAACCACCAGATCCGTCTCTGTCAGCGCAGTGACCTTGCCGTAGCGTGCGCAGAGTCCTCTCACCTGGAGCAGCGTGGACCCTTGTTCAGCCGTTTGATGCTGAGCTTGACTCATGGTGTCGCTCCCTTGCTCAAAAATACTGAAGCCGTCGCGTCTGACTGCTCAAGATCCAGATCATCATCGATACCACCCAGATAAGCTTCCAGTACAGCTGGGTTATTTTGAATATCGGCAGGTACGCCTTCGGCGAGCTTGGTTCCAAAATCCATCACTACCAGGTGGTTGGTCAGGCGCATGACAAAATCCATATCATGTTCGACCAGCAGGATACTCATACCGCCGGCGCGTAATTCATCCAGCACTTGAGCGAGTTCCTGTTTTTCTTTATAGCGTAAGCCCGCTGCTGGCTCATCAAGCAAGAGCAAAATTGGATCGGCGGCGAGTGCGCGGGCGATTTCTAAAATACGTTGTTGACCCAAAGCAAGATTGCCTGCCTGCTCATACAGATAATCCCCCAGACCGACGCGTTTGAGTTGAATTGCAGCCTCATGCAGGAGTTGCGCTTCGCGGGCACGGTCCAAATGCAAAGTACCCTCAACGACTCCGACATTGCTGCGCAAATGCGCGCCTAAGGCAACGTTTTCAAGTACGGACATGTTGCCCAGTAACTGGACATGCTGAAAAGTACGCCCCACCCCTCGCTTGGCAATGTCCCGGGCAGTCAGCGTATCTGTGCGCTCCCCCATAAAAGTCACGGCACCTCGGGTACACGGCAACACACCTGAAATCAAATTAAAGGTCGTACTCTTGCCCGCACCGTTGGGTCCAATTAGTCCAACGATTTCGCCCGCATGAACGGAAAAACTGATGTCATTGACGGCAACTAAACCGCCAAACTCTTTACGTATCGCCTCAACCACCAGAACCGTCTCACCAGCTTTGGGACGTGGGCGCTGGGGTAATCCTGGCGCCAGTGGTGGAGCAGGACGCTTGCGGGCTCCCTGGGCGGAACCAAACAGTCGCGTCCAAAACCCACTGATGATCGGCCAAAGTCCGTCCCTTGCGTATTGCAGCATGATAACCAGCAACACGCCGAATACGATCAATTCAAAATTCGCATTCGTGTTGAGTAACTTGGGCAATACGTTTTGAATTTGATCACGCAGGGTAATGATCAGTGCAGAACCAAGAATCGCCCCCCAGACATATCCTGCCCCACCCACTACAGCCATAAACAAATACTCAATACCATGGGTCAAGCCAAAGGGACTTGGACTGACTGCGCGTTGCATATGCGCATACAACCAGCCTGAGAGGCAAGCCAACAAGGCAGCGTAGACAAAAATAATAATTTTGTACGCGGCAGTATTGACCCCGAAAGACTCAGCCATCGCAGCGCCGGACTTCAAGGCCCTGATCGCTCGACCGGGACGCGAATTCAGCAAATTACTCGTGGCCCAGATTGCAAGCAACACCAGCAACCAGATGAGCAGGTAAATATTGCGACCGGGTGCTAGGGAAATTCCGAAAATCGCTAAGGGCTCAATGCCGGAGATACCGTCATGCTTGCCGAGCCACTCGATATTGCCAAACAAATAGTAGAGCGATAAACCCCAGGCGATGGTGCCAAGCGGCAAATAATGCCCCGACAGACGCAAGGTGATGGCACCAAGAAAAAAAGCCAGTGCGGCAGTCAACGCTAGCCCAAGCAACAATGCAATCCAGGGCGACCCGCCGTAGCGCGTTGTGAACCAGGCCGTCGTATAGGCGCCAATTCCGACAAAGGCAGCCTGTCCAAATGAGGTCAAACCTCCCACTCCGGTCAGTAATACCAGACCAAGCACCACCAGACTCGCAAGCCCGATGTAATTGAGTTGGGTGATCCAGAATTCAGGCGTGATCGGCAACAAAGGCAAAGCGATCAGAAACGCAATAAATCCAATGAGAAATTTTCGCTGATTCATTTTTTTATTCCTCATCCTCGACGTGATGCGTGGTGAGCGAGCGCCAAAGCAGCACAGGGATGATCAGCGTGAATACGATCACTTCTTTATAAGCACTGGCCCAGAAAGACGAAAACGCTTCCAGCAAGCCCACAAGCACGGCACCAACCGCGGCAACGGGGTAGCTGGCCATACCGCCGATAATGGCCGCGACAAAACCTTTCAGACCAATCAGAAATCCTGTGTCGTAATAAATAGTGGTGACAGGAGCGATCAGCATGCCTGACAAGGCACCGATAAAAGTCGCAAGCGTAAAGGTCAGACTGCCTGACATTTTTGTGCTGATCCCTACCAGCCGCGCGCCCCGGCGATTAACCGCAGTCGCGCGTAATGCACGGCCATAAAGCGTCTGTCCAAAAAACAACCAGAGCGCAGCGATCATCAACGCACTGGTCATCACGACAAACAAACTCTGCGCAGACCAGGGGCCGATACCGAAATCAACCGTACCCTCAACAAAGGCAGGTGTGCGCCAACCCTCCGCGCCAAAAAACACCAACGCCAATCCCGTCAGTGCGAAATGCACCGCTACCGAAACAATCAGCAGCACCAGTACCGACGCCTCGGCCAGCGGCTGGTAAGCGATGCGATAAAGCATTGGACCTAGAGGCACAACCATCGCCATGGAAATCAGCACATCGACCCACAAGGGCAATTTTGCAGCAGCCAGTTGCGGAATCACCCAGAGCATGGCGCAAGGGAGTGCGACGTAGAACAAAGCAGTCTTGAGTAATTTACGCCAGGCTTGAGTCCGCAAGGTATCACGTAACTCCAGCAGAAAAACCACCAGTCCGGCCAAAGGTAACAACCACATCGTGCCTGGCGTTTTATTTTCAATCAGCATCGCCAGAGTCAGTGCGCCAAAAGCAACGAATTCACCCTGCGGTATGAAGATGACGCGTGTGACTGCAAACACCAGCACCAAGGCAAGTCCTAGCAAGGCATATATCGCACCATTAACGATACCGTCCTGCAACAGGATCAAGGCAATTGTGAAGTCCATCTTTTACCTTTTCATAACAAAGGCGCACTCTCGGTTAAGAGTGCGCCAGATGTATAGCTCAGCTACAGGGATTACAAACCGGGCTGGTATACCCATTTACCGCCATCGATTTTGACGATTACGCGAGCACGGTCATCAAAACCAGCATGATCTGTCGCTGTCATATTGAAAACGCCATGGGACACTGGCAGATTTTTGACATTTTCGATTGCGTCACGCAGTGCTGCGCGGAACTCTGGCGTACCGGGCTTAGCGCCTGATTTCAACGTAGCTGGCATCGCTGCAATGACCAGTTGGCCGGCATCCCACATGTGACCACCAAAAGTGCTGATGGAACCCGCGCCATTTGCTGCCTCGTATTTTTGTACATACTCCTCGGCAGATTTTTTGACTGGATTACTGTCAGGCATTTGTGAAGCGACCAGCATGGGTCCTGCGGGCAACATGGTGCCCTCGCAGTCTTTGCCACAGACGCGCAGAAAATCATTATTCGCGGCACCGTGCGTCTGGAAAATCTGACCTTTATAGCCGCGCGCCATTAATTCTTTCTGTGGCAGTGCTGCAGGTGTACCCGCACCAGCAATCAGAATCGCATCGGGCTTTGCCGCAATCAGTTTCAGGACCTGACCCGTCACGCTTGTGTCATTACGTGAATATTTTTCAACCGCATCGATCTTGATACCCTGCTTCTCAGCCGCTTCTTTCATCACGGCTAGCCAGCCATCGCCATAGGCATCGGCAAAACCGATAAAGCCCAGCGTCTTGAAGCCTTTCTTTTTCATAGCATCAGCCAAAGCTGTTGCCATCAAGGCATCGTTCTGGGGGGTCTTAAACACCCACTTACGCTTTTCATCCATCGGCTCAACAATCCGTGCACTCGCGGCCACGCTAATCATCGGGACCTTGGACTCAGCCGCGACATCAATCATCGCCAGCGAGCCGGGTGTCACCGAGGTTCCGATCACGACATCGACTTTGTCTTCGGTGATCAGCTTGCGCATATTTTTCACAGCCTGGGTGGTGTCGGTCGCATCATCGAGCACGATGTACTCGAATTTCTGACCAGCGATTTCGGCAGGGAACAATGAAACGGTGTTGCGCTCGGGGATACCGAGCGAGGCCGCAGGGCCCGTCGTAGCGAGCGTGACACCGATTTTGACTTGCGCCATGACGGCCAGTGGAAACGCCAGAGCCAGTGCAGCGACTAAGCGTGTTGAAACTGAAGCCTGCGGACGAATCATTTGTGTCTCCTGTTGATGGCAAATTTCCCTTTACGGAACTTGCTCGATGCTTGAAGTTATACAAAAAAAACGATTATAGGGTAAAAACAGTATCAAATTAACTAGTTGTTTTATTAGGATATTCCCTGATAATCAGGTCAAATTCAGTCTGCCAAGCCTCGCAGCGATGATCGACGCCACCAGGGCTTTCAGCATATCGCCCGGTACAAAAACCAACATCAGCCCAAAAGCTTTAGACAAGCTCATCCCCGTTACAGCAGCCATCCAGGGGATACCGCAAGCATAGACCAGCACAAGCCCCCCCGCCAGACATGCCAGCCAGTCGCGCAATATCTGCCAGCGAGCAGTGTGTACACCGCCTGCGCGTGCAGAAACAGGCGACCCATTTTTCCTTAACCAGCCGGTCAGGACCGCGCCAGGTACCATGCCTAGCAAAAAGCCGCCCGTTGGGCCTGCCAGAACAGCCATCCCGGCGCGCCCGCCCGGCAAAACCGGTAAACCTATCAATGCCATGCCTACATACAGAAGCAGAACCAAACCAGCACGTCTGGGGCCAAGCAACAGAGCAACCAGCATCACACCAAAGGTCTGCAACGTAAGCGGCACCGCTACACCTGGCATAGGCAGGGGCGGGATCAGTCCCATCACAATGATGAGGGCGCAACAAAGCGCAACCAGCACAATATCTTTAGTTTTCAAACGTCATCCCGTTCAACATGGTTGATCTATTTAAGCCCTTTTTTTGAAGCCTGAAGCGAATTTTTCTACTCAATTCAGACTTCGCGCATCAATGGCCTCAGAGAGCTCCTGAGCCCTGAGCAGGGTTCGTACCAGCATGGGAAATAACAGGGTGAGCACACCAGCTTTAATTCCCCTGGCTGCCTGTGCTTCGCGGATATCATTCCACTGTACAGCTAACTCCGGGATCAGACGAAGTGTCAGACCTAAAGTCAGACTCACTTGACGGGCATCGAGCCAACCGATTCGTGCAAACGGTTTGAGCAAATGCTCAACCGTACCCATCATCGCCGTAATAGGAGTGGTCATCGATACGAGCAATGCGGCAAAAATAAGGCTTAACAGTCGCAACAAGGTCTCGAGCGACGCCTCGGGAGTTTGTATCCAGGCTTGATAGATACCTAACAGCAGCAAAAACCAGAGCATCGGCCTGATTTGATTCCATAGTTTTTTAACAGGCAATCCTGCTTGATAGAGCAAACCCGTCACGCCAAGTAAATAACAGGTTAAAGCCAGCAGACTGTGAACAGACATCAACACCACTGCGAGCACGACAAGTGCCAGCAGCTTGGCTCCTGCTGGGATTCGATAGAGCCAGCCTTGCCCAGGTACATAGAAAGAGCCCTTCAAGCGCAGTGCTCCCGATACCAGGCAATCGCAGTCGCTGGTTCACCATCAAACACCAGGCGCCCCTCGCCTACGACCAGCACGCGCTCCATCGTCTGCATCAGCGCCAGATCATGACTCACAACAATGGCTGGCTGAGGCAAATCACGCAGGATCACTTCGAAACGGTTGCGCATACGCAAATCGAGTTGTGTCGTGGGCTCATCAAACACAAGCAGGGCTGGTTCAGTGGCCAGCACTGCTGCGAGCGCAACCAACTGCCGCTCCCCGCCCGACAAACTATGTGTGACACGAGCAAACAGATGCGCGATATTCAGACGCTCCAAGGTCTCTCGTGCTTTCAAGGCGCGCTGCGCAGGATCGGCCAGTCGCTGCTTCAGACCGAATTCAATATCCTCGTGCACAACAGGGAAAACAATCTGGTTATCAGGGTTTTGAAAAACAAACCCAATCTTGCGCCGAATAGCCATGACGTCGTATCGGGTATCAAGTCCATCAATCAGGACTTGACCACTGTCAGGTAATAACAAGCCGTTAAGCAAGCGGATCAGACTGCTCTTACCAGAGCCATTGGACCCGATCACGCCAATACGACGCTCACCAAGCGAAAGATTCAGCTCGCTCAGAACGGATTGTTCGTCCCGTTTGGCAAAGACGTTTTTAAACTGGATTAACATGGCAGACGATTATGCACGAGAACCTTTTTAAAAAATGGCACTCAAAACGAAAATATGAAAAAAGTTATCAAATCCGAAGCCGACTGGAAAAACCAGTTAACCCCAGAGGAATACTACGTTGCCCGTCAAAAAGGCACAGAACGCCCCTTTACCGGCCGTTACTGGGATCATACCCAGTTCGGGATCTATCGCTGCGTCGGTTGTGGCACAGCGCTCTTCGCCTCTGACACCAAATTTGACGCCGGATGCGGCTGGCCGAGCTATTTTGAGCCACTTGACCCTGCCAATGTCAAAGAAGAAATCGACGAGAGTCATGGCATGATCCGCACCGAGGTCATGTGCAACGTCTGCGACAGCCACCTCGGGCATGTTTTTCCTGATGGCCCGCCTCCGACCGGCTTGCGCTATTGCATTAACTCCCTCTCTCTCACCTTCGAGCCTGTCAAACCATGAAAAAATTCCTGTTTGACCTGTTCCCGCTGATACTGTTTTTTGCAGCTTATAAGTTTGCCGATATTTATGTTGCCACAGGTGTAGCGATGGCTGCTGCGCTTCTGCAAATTATCTGGATCAAACTCACTGGCAAAAAAATCGAAGGCATGCACTGGATCAACCTGGGTGTGATTGTCGTTTTTGGCGGTGCCACACTGTGGCTCAAAGACGATACTTTCATCAAATGGAAACCCACCGCCCTGTACTGGCTTTTTGGCAGCGTCTTGCTGATCAGTAAGCTTTTTATGGGTAAAAATCTGATGCAAAAACTGCTAGGCGAAAAAATCTCCATGTCAGAGCCGGCCTGGACCCGCCTGAATATCAGCTGGGCGCTGTTTTTCCTCTTTGCCGGTGGTGTGAACTTATTTGTAGCCTTTTCAGGACTATTTACAGAGTCGCAATGGGTCAATTTCAAAGTCTTTGGCCTGATGGCTTTGCTGATCGTCTTTGTGATTATCCAGTCGATCTGGCTAGGCAAACACATTGAACAACCAGCTGCCAATGATGCAGCCTTTAAAACAGGCTCAAACAAGCATGACTAATCCGCATCTCGTCTTGTTACAGGAACGTCTGGCCGCACTCAACGCCAGTACGCTCGAAATTGAGGACGAATCCCACCTGCATGCCGGACATGCTGGCAACCAGGGCGGGGCAAGCCACTTCCGTGCCACGATTGTGGCGGATTGTTTTTCCAACCAGCCGATGCTTGCGCAGCATCGGCTGGTGTATGATCTTTTGCGCGATTTAATCCCATACCCGATTCATGCGCTTGCGCTGAGAACTCGGGCGCCTTTCAAAGGAAATACATGAAACGTATCACTATGCTGGTTGCTGCTTGTGTTGTGGCTGCACCCCTTTATGCACAAAACGTAGCGACCGTAAATGGCAAAGCCATTACGCAGTCAAGCGTGGATCAATTCGTCAAACTGCTGGTGTCTCAGGGCGGTACCGACTCCCCTCAGCTGCGCGATCAGGTCAAGCAAGAGCTGATCAATCGTCAGGTCATGGTCCAGGCTGCTGAGAAAGCAGGCATCGCCAAAGACCCAACCATCACCACCGAACTCGAACTGGCTCGACAGGGAATTCTGGTTCGCGCACTGATGGCTGATTATCTGAAAAAGCACCCCATCACAGACGCAGCAGTTACAGTTGAGTACGACAAACTCAAAAAAGCCGAAGATGGCAAGTTTGAATACTCTGTTCGTCACATCCTTGTGGAAGACGAGAAAAAAGCGAATGAGCTGCAAGACCAGTTGAACAAGAAAACGGCCAAGTTCGAAGACCTCGCGAAAGCGAACTCCAAAGACCCAGGCAGCGCTGAAAAAGGCGGTGATCTTGGTTGGGCACCTGCCAGCAATTATGTTGAGCCATTCGCCAAAGCCGTTGCCGCCACCCCCAAAGGCAAGATGGCTGACAAGCCTGTTCAGTCACAGTTCGGCTGGCACGTCATCGAGGTTGTTGATGTGCGCCCGATCGAGTTCCCACCGATCGATCAGGTCAAGCCTCAACTCGAAGACATGATGCGTCAGCAAGCGCTGGCTAAATACCAGCAAGAGTTGCGCGAAAAAGCCGCAATTAAATAAGCATTGACGCTGGATAAAAAAGACCGCTTGCAGCGGTCTTTTTTTGTCTGGATTTTTTAAAAACTACGCTCAACAAACGTAGTTATTCTTTTTCCAAAATAAGCGACGCGCCTTTTTCAGCAATCATCATGGTCGAGGCGCAAGTATTAGCCGAAACAATCTCAGGCATGATCGAAGCATCCACAATACGCAAGCCCTCCAGACCATGCACACGCAGCTTTGCATCAACTACACTTTTCGGATCCGAGCCAGGGCCCATTTTTGCCGAGCCATTCAGATGATAGGCCGAGACACCGTAGCGACGGATGTAATCCATCAATTCGTCATCTCGCTCGATGCCGACACCAGGCATCGACTCCCCGCTCGAGTATGGCTCAAGCGAACGGGTTTTTAACAAACGTCTGGCTAGCCTGACTCCACCGAGCAAGACGCGACGATCGTCCTCATGATCCAGATAATTAGGCTGGATGATAGGTGCATCAAACGGATCGGTTGACTGAGCATGGACGTAGCCCTTACTCTGGGGACGATGCTGCCACACACCACAGGTCATGCCAGGGTACTGATCGAGCATGCCGACATAGCCCTCTCGATAACTGGCCGGGGCGAACACACCCTGTAAATCCGGTCTAGCCAAACCCTCCCGGGACTGCCAGAAAAAGTGCACCTGCGAAGGACTGAGTGCAAGCACACTAGGTTTTTTAAGAAGCCAGCGCCCGATCTGTCCTAATAGCCTTGGGAATCTGGCCAATTGATTAATGGTCTGAATGCCATGGACCCTTGCGACGACCCGAACGGAAAAATGATCCTTCAGATGACTACCCACTCCAGGCATATCCCGAAAAACAGGGATCCCCAAATTAGCCAGCAGCGCTGCAGGGCCGATGCCAGAAAGTTGCAGAAGTTTAGGCGTATTGATTGCACCGGCTGAAAGTATCACCTCTCTACGCGCACGGACTTCGTGCGCAGCCCCTCCTCTACCACCGCGAATATACTCAACGCCTACGGCACGGGTACCTTCGAAAATAATTTTCTTGACCTGTGCGTGCGTCAGGACGCACAAATTTTTCCTGCTGAGGGCAGGACGCAAAAAACCGGTTGCAGTACTGACTCGGTAACCCCGGTGTATATTGCGCTGAAAATATCCAACACCCGCTTGCGTTGCACCGTTGTAATCAGGATTGCTCGGAATGCCTAATTCCTGAGCGCCCTGAATAAAAGCTTCACTGACCGGGTGTATCCAGTCCATATTCGTAATGGGCATAGGTCCACTACGACCGCGATAGACATCATCACCCTCACCAATGCGGTTTTCACTGCGCTTGAAAAAAGGCAGTACCTCGGCATAACTCCAGCCTGGATTACCCGCCTGCGCCCAACCGTCAAAATCCTCAGCCTGTCCGCGGTTATAGACCAGACCATTGATGGCGGTCGAACCACCGAGCGTTCTTCCAAGCGGGACCGGAATACGGCGACCACCGGTATGCTCGGTTGGTTCGGTTGTAAAAGGAAAGGTAAACGCTGGATCGAATACTTTTTTGATGTAGCCAGCAGGAATATGCAGAAAAGGATGCCAGTCAGTGGGTCCAGCCTCCAGCAAACACACCGAGACAGCAGGATCTTCGCTCAAGCGGTTAGCGAGAATCGAGCCCGCAGCGCCACTGCCGACAATAATGTAGTCAAAACTGCCCTGTTCGGGGTGAACGCTTTTGCTCATCGTCCTTTATCTCCAAGGTAGGCGGCACGAACTTTAGGGTCAAGTCGTAACTGCGCCCCTCTCCCCTCAAGGGTGATGCGTCCTGTTTCCAGCACATAAGCGCGATCCGAGACAGCCAGCGCCTGATTTGCCATTTGCTCAACCAGCAAAATGGTGACGCCTCGCTCGCGCAGAGCTCGAATCACAGCAAAAATTTCTTTCACAATCAGAGGTGCCAGACCAAGAGAAGGTTCGTCCATCAATAAAAGTTTCGGTCGCGACATCAGCGCGCGCGCGATAGCTAGCATCTGCTGCTCGCCTCCTGACATCGTTCCAGCCATCTGCGATTGTCTCTCCTTTAATTTTGGAAAGATTTCAAACTGTTCCTGTACCTCTTTTTCAATCACGCTCTGCGGCTCTTTACGGTGGTATGCGCCCAACAACATATTGTCCAGAACAGATTGATCTGGAAAAACCAAACGTCCTTCCGGTGACTGGGCAATACCCATCGCAACACGCAAATGACCTGGTAGTTTTGTCACCTCCTGACCGGCAAAAACCACCTGCCCTGCAGACGCTGCCTCAAGACCCGAGATGGTTTTCATCAAGGTGCTTTTACCGGCGCCATTACCCCCGATAATCGTGACGATCTCCCCCTCATCCACATACAAGGAAATCCCTTTGATCGCCTCAATCGCGCCATAGCGCACTTCAAGATTTTCAACCCTCAGCAAAGTTGGCTTACGCATGCTTGCCTCCGCTGAGTGTCTCTGATTCGCCATCCATACTATCGAGCTCCTCATCACCAAGATAGGCTGCGATCACGCGTGGATTAGTCTGGATTTCTGCTGGAGTACCTTCCGCTATTTTTTCACCATAATCAAGCACAATCACGTGATCTGAAATAGCCATCACCAGATCCATGTGATGCTCAATCAAAAGTATCGTCACACCAAGAGCGCGGATATTTGAAAGCACCACAATCAGCTCTTGCGTTTCCTGAGGATTTAATCCAGCCGCCGGCTCATCCAGAAGTAGCAACTCGGGATGGGTAGCCAGTGAACGCGCGATCTCAAGACGCCGTTGCAACCCGTAAGGCAAGCTGTTGGCCAACTCATGCGCTTTGTCACGCAAACCCAGGAATTCAAGTATCTGATATGACTCTGTCAGGCTATCGGTCTCCTCGCGCCGGGCACCCGGTAAACTAAATAAACAACTCAACATTCCTGCGCTCAAACGGGAGTGCAAGCCAACCTGTACATTTTCAAGCACACTCATGTTGCCGAACAGTTTGAGATTCTGAAAGGTCCGAGCCAGGCCTAAACTACAAATCTTATGCGCGGGCATTCCAACCAAAGAACGCGCCTTGAGTTCGAAGCGCCCTTTGTCGGGTGCAATCACACCAGACAAAATATTCAGCAAAGTCGTCTTGCCAGCACCATTCGGACCAATCAGCGAATGAATATGTCCGGACTTGATATCGAGACTCACCCCATTGGTCGGCACCACACCTCCATAGGCTTTATAAAGATCGAAAGCCTTCAGGAGAGATTCTTGCCTCGCACCTGCATCCATCTGGGCAGATGGGCTCTGGGCATGAAGCTGCCAAGCCTTTGCGGGTAAGACAGGTACAGTTTTAGCGTGGATTTCAGGAAAAAACTTTTTCCACACCGCACGCAGCATGCCTGTCAGGCCGTCAGGCATCACATACAGCGCGAATAACAATAACGCTCCGTAGGTGAAGTGCTGCAAATGGGGCCAGCGCGCAAGAAAAGCGTCAAGCAAAGTTAGCACCAGCGCGCCCAGGAGGGGGCCATAGATCGAGCTGCCTCCAAACAAGACAATCAATAGGAAGAAAATCGATAAGCCGAAAGTAATGAAATCCGAACTGATGTATTGATTTTGTTGCGCGATCAAGGCACCGGCAAGACCGCACGTGATGGCGCTGATGACAAAAGCCAGTACTTTGAAACGGTAGACACTCACCCCGACACTTTCTGCAGCGATTTCAGCGGTATTGACCGCCCTGAACGCACGCCCATACTTACCATTAACGAGTCCACGGATCAGCAGATGCGCGATGATGGCTAACGCCCCCACAAACCACACCCACTCTTTGGGTCCTAAGCGCACGCCACCGAACAGAGAGGGCGGCACAACACCGTAAATACCTGCCTGACCACCAAATACATCTTGCCACTCAGAGACTATTTTTTCCACCACAATACCAAATGCGATCGTCACCATGGCTAAAGCGGGTCCCTTGACACGCAAGGCAGGCAAGGCGATCACAACACCGAAACAGCCCGCAATCAAACCACTTGCAATAAACGCGACCCAAGGATTCCAACCGGCCTTGGTTGTCAGCAAGGCGACCGCATAGGCGCCAACCGCAAATAAGCCGGCATGGCCAAGTGATTTCTGTCCGGTGAACCCAACAAGCACATTTAAACCTGATGCGGCGAGATAATTCACGCCAATCAGAAACATGACTTTTAAATAAAATCCATTTGCTGTCGTGAGCGGCAACAAAATGATCGTGGCGGTTACCAGCAGCAATCCGATCAAGTGTGCTTGATTGTTTTTGCCAAACATCACACTTTCTCCACATGGCGCTGTCCGAGCAAGCCCTCAGGCTTTAAGACCAGCACAACAATAATCAAAATAAAGATACTGATCTCACGTAACTCAGCTTGCCAAAGCCCTACGAGCGCCTCGAGCAAACCAAGTAAAAAACCACCAAGCATGCATCCACGCGGATTATTCAAGCCCCCCACAATGGCAGCTGAAAAGGCTTTCAGCGCGATCGTCAGACCCATGAATACCGAGGCTGTCGTGATCGGCGCAATCAGCATGCCAGCCATACCCGCAAGGCTGGAGCTCACCACGAACGCCAAGATCACAATTGCCGTCACGTTTATGCCCATCAAGGTCGCTGCGTGGCGGTTAAAGGCAACAGCTCTGACAGCCTTGCCAAGCTTTGTTTTACGCAGCACAAGATCCAGACAAAACATGGTCGCGATACTTGAAGCAAGTACCAATATTTCTTGCGGAACGATCCCAGCGCCAGCGATGCGAATGACTTCGTCGCCAAGAGGTGAAGGCAAGACGATAGGCGTTGGCCCCCAAATCGCCAGAGCACTATTCTGAATAATGATGCCAAAGCCAATCGTACTCATCACCCAGGCCATGCCAGCCATGCCGACAAAAGGTCGAACCGCGGTGAAATAGAGCAAAACACCCAGTACACCCAAGACGAAGATGCTGGCAAGCAAACCCAAACCGTAGCGAAACAACGTCACATCTGTAACCTGCAAGGCCTCGGTAATATCTTTACCTGAAAGCAGCAACAAGGCCGAAACACCAATCAAGGTACCTACCGCCAGAAACTCACCCTGACCAAAATTAAATGTTTTCGTCGTAGTGTGAGTAATACTGAAGCCCAGCGCAACCAGCGCGTATATTCCACCCAGCGCCAAGCCACTGAAGATGGCTTGCAAAATCGCAACCATTTAACCTTCCTTAAACGAGAAGATAGGTCAGACTGAGACCGTATACGTTAACAGTCTGACGAATAGGCGAAAAGCTTATCTCTTGAGATCCGCAGGGGTAATGGACTCGATGACATCATCCTGAAAACGAACGATTTTGCCATCCTCAGTCCACTTGGCGAGATAAAAATCGTCCACGCTCAAACCTTCATGACCGGTTTTAGTGAAGGGCTTGTTATAAGTTTTTATAATGCCCTGCACTCCCGTTAAATCCTCAAGCGCCGCAGCGATTTTTGTTCCGTCTGTAGAGTTCGCTTTGGTAATGGCCGCTGCCATCAGCATCACCGCATCGTAGGATTGTGCAGCGCATGCAAACGTTGTCATCGTGGGGAAATTCTTGCGTACGCGCTCGCCCAGCGCTTTGGCACGCTCGTTACTGTCCTCGGTCGTGGAGGCAGCGATGATCAGGTTTGGAGCGAGTTTAGGTCCGGTCATACGGTAATAGAGTGAACTCAAGTTGCCCCAGGTCCCAAGCGTAACGGGGTTGTAATTGATTTTCTCCATGCTTTTGATGACGTTTGCCGCACCATCAGCGATCGCATAAATAATCACGGCATCGGCGCCGGCGTTCTTGATTTTGGTGAGTTGTGAAGTGATGTCGGTATCTTTAGGTCCGAATTTCTCAACCAATACAGGCTTGATATCATGGAGTGCCAGCACCTCTACGGCATCCTTGATACCTGCCTGACCGTAACCTGTCGAGTCAGCAATCACAGCTATTTTTTTATTCTTGGAGGCTTTGACCGCATAAGCAGCCAGTAACGCGACTTGCTCACGATCTACCATCGAGACGCGGAACATATAGTTCTGCGGTTCTTTTTCGTAACGTTTAGTGATTTCTGTAGCGGTTGCCGTCGAACCAATCACAGGGATTTTCGCTGCTTGCGGGATGTGCAGCCAGGCCAGTGCGTTGCCCGAGTTGGCTGGTCCCACCACACCCACGACTTTTTCATTATCAATGAGCTCTGTCATGTTCTGGATCGATTTAGGCGGTGTACCGAGGTCATCACGGATAATCGGCACAACTTTACGGCCGAGCAAACCCCCATTTTTATTGATGTCTTCGATCGCAGCTTCAAAGCCCCAGCGTGCTGCCTGACCAAGTTCTGCCACAGCGGTACCTGACATATCTCCGTTGTAGGCAATTTTGATGTCTTGCGCCTGTGAAGCACCCATCACCAGTGCACAGGCGAGCGACAGGCTCATACCAACGCGTTTGAATAATTTCATTTTTTTGTCTCCAGGATTTAATTGCTCAACTCATCTTCGTTACGTTTAAACGTAATCTATTTAAAAAAGAATATTTTTATACTTTATACACTTACAAATTACAGTTAAACGAACTCAGCGGCAAGAGGCGGGTTTCCCCTTATAAAATCCGCCGCCTTTTCCGCAATCATCATGGTTGGCGCACCCGTATTACCAGAAGTGATTGCCGGCATGATCGAGGCATCGACTACGCGCAGACCTTGTAAACCATGGACTCTTAGCTGTGCGTCGACCACCGCTTGCGGGTCGCTGGCGGGGCCCATTTTGCAAGTACCCATAAAATGCCAGGCCGTCCCTCCTCGCTCTCGGGCGCAAGCCAGCAGCTCTTCATCCGAAACCGCTGTCGCCACAGGAAAGTCATCGCGCTCGATATATTTTAAAAGTGGCGCACTGTGCAACAAAGAACGGGCCCGCCTCAAACCATCTATCACCACCCGCTGATCGTCTGGATGCTGAAGATAATTAGGCTGAATTAGAGGTAAATCAAACGCATTGACCGAGCGCGCACGAACAAAACCCGAACTTGAAGGTCGTAACTGGTAGAAGCCCAGCGTCATGCCAGAAAAATCATCGAGCTTACCCGCCAGACCCGAAGCGTAACTGCCAGGTGAAAAATGGAATTGCAAGTCGGGACGTTGCATATCTGGTCTTGAGGCCGCAAAAGCGAACGACACAGAGGGGCTGATCGCAAGCAAACTAGGTCTTGCAGTGACCCACTTAAAAATTTCACCAAGTAATTTAAATCCGCGAGCAGTTGTGTTGAGGGTTTCAACGCCCTTGACACGTACCACTGAACGAACCATGAAATGATCGTGTAAATTTTCCCCGACACCAGACAAAGAATGAACAACGGGGATACCCAGTTCGCGCAGTAAATCAACAGGTCCAACACCAGAGAGCTGTAAGAGTTTCGGTGTATTGGCTGCCCCTGCGCTCAGGATGACTTCTTTTTCAGCCTTCAGAGCGATGACAGGCGTAGTGGCATTGGCCTGATACTGCACACCGGTTGCACGTTTATTTTCAAAAATAATTTTCGTTACCTGTGCCTGGGTGTAGACAACAAGATTTGAACGTGACCTGACGGGTTTCAAAAATGCTTTGGCTGCGCTGAATCTGCGTCCACCCGAAATCCAACGCTGATAGTAACCCGCTCCCTGCTGCGTGCGGGCGTTATAGTCAATATGAGAGGGAAGTCCTTGCTGCGCTGCGCCTTCGATAAAGGCATCGCATAGGGGATGACGCCAGTCGCAATCTGTAATAGGTAACAGCCCACCGGTGCCGCGATATGCGGGGTCATGCGGACCCAGACGATTTTCTGTTTTTTTGAAATAAGGAAGCACTTCACTAAAGGACCAACCGTGATTACCTCGCTCAGCCCAAAGATCAAAATCCTCGGCTTGACCACGCGTGTAATTAAAACCATTGATCGAACTCGATCCCCCGAGTGTACGACCCATTCTCGTCGTGACACTGCGCCCATTCAGATAGGGACTTGGTTCGGTCTGAAAATCCCAGGTGTAGGCAGGATCATGTCCGACCTTGATGAAACCACCCGGTATGTGGATAAAGGGATTTCTGTCTGCAAGTCCAGCCTCAAGCAAGCAAACCCTGACATTGGGATCTTGTGACAAACGGTTAGCTAGCAAGCAGCCCGCAGCACCTGCACCAACAATAATGTAGTCATACGTTTCCATCTCACCCCTCTGCCAGCATTGCCCTAAGAGCCTCCTCATCAATGACCGGCACACCGAGCTCCTGTGCTTTGACAAGTTTGCTGCCAGCCTCCTCGCCTGCGACGACGAAACTCGTTTTGCGCGAAACCGAGCCACTGACCTTACCGCCTGCGGCAATAATGTGCGCCGAGGCCTCTTCACGCGACCAGACTGGCATAGTACCTGTCAGGACAAAAGTCTTACCCGACAACCCCGAGCTGCGCGCAGCCGCCTCTGCTTGAGGCTCAACGCCCTGAGCCGCTAGCGCGCGAACAATTTCAATATTATGTGGTTCGCAAAAGAATCTTTTGATCGATCCCGCAACTGCGGGCCCCACATCAGGCGCACCCAGCAACGCCTCCAGATCAGCGGCCATCAAACTCTCAAGCGAGCCAAAATGAATAGCCAGATCGCGCGCAGTCGTCTCACCAACATGACGAATACCCAAGGCAAAAATCAACCGGCCAAGGGTAGGCTTTTTAGCTTTTTGAATCGCTTCGATGAGATTGTCGGCTGATTTACCACCCATGCGGTCATAGCCCGCCACCTCAAGTGCCTGCAAACCGAACAAATCTGCGATGGAATGAATACGTCCTCGATCGACCAGCTGCTCTACAAGCTTATCCCCGAGACCCTCTATATCCAGAGCTTTACGACCCGCAGCATGGACCAGGCTTTGTTTGCGTTGCGCACCACAAAACAAACCGCCCGTACAGCGCGCGATTGCCTCGTCTTCCAACTTTTCAATCGCAGAACCGCAGACTGGACAAGCGCTTGGCATCACAAACAGCCGCGCCTGGGCAGGACGTTTTTCAAGAACCGGGCCGACCACTTCCGGGATCACATCACCTGCACGACGAACAATCACTGTATCGCCTATGCGGACATCTTTGCGCTGGATCTCTGTCTCATTATGTAAGGTCGCGTTAGTGACTGTCACACCGCCTACAAAAACAGGCTCCAGTCGTGCTACGGGCGTGATTGCGCCAGTGCGTCCTACCTGCACCTCAATATCCAGCAGAGTGGTCGTGGCCTCTTGCGCAGGGAATTTGTGAGCGATCGCAAAACGCGGTGCACGCGCGACAAACCCAAGCGAGCGCTGTGCACTGAGGTCATTGACTTTGTAGACTACGCCATCAATATCATAGGGCAACAAAGTCCGACGCGCGCCAACCTGAGCGTAATAGGCGAGCAACTCTGAAGCACCATGTGCAACGACGTGTTGGGAGACATTGACAGGTAAGCCCAGACTGGCGAGCCAATCAAGTATGTCACTGTGCTTTTCGCGTTGTATATCGCCGATCTCCCCCCAACCGTAGGCAAAAAAACTCAAGCGCCTTTGTGCTGTGATACGAGGATCCAACTGGCGCAAACTTCCTGCTGCAGCATTGCGGGGGTTGACAAAAACCTTGTCACCACGCCGACGCTGCATTGCGTTGAGACTTTCAAAGTCAGCAAGGTTCATAAAAACCTCACCGCGCGCCTCAACAACCTCAGGCAAGTCGGCAGGAGCAGCTTTTAATTTCAAAGGTATGGATTTGATCGTACGAATGTTGGCTGTCACATCCTCGCCAGTCTGTCCATCACCGCGCGTTGCTGCTTGCACCAGGAGTCCGCGTTCATAACGCAAGCTGATTGCGAGTCCGTCGAGTTTTAATTCACAAAAATATTCAGGCTGCTGGCCCGCCACGAGCTTGCCCGCAGCACTCAAGGTATCAGTAATACGTTTATCAAACGCCTGAACTTCTTCGGGGTCAAACGCGTTACCCAGCGACAGCATCGGCACTGCATGCGTCACACTGCCAAACGCGGCGAGGGGTGCCGCACCGACACGCTGTGTCGGCGACTCTGGGGTAATCAACTCGGGATGTGCGGATTCCAGTTGCTGGAGCTCACGCATCAAGGCGTCGTATTCAGCATCCGAGATATGTGGCGTATCCAGAACGTAATACGCGTGATTATGATTTTCGATTTGCGCGTGCAACCACTTCGCACGCTCTTGCGGCTGCATCATGGCTGACACGAAATTAACGCTTAAGCGAACACGCGACGTGCGCGTGAGCTTGCAGCAGGCAAACCTGCTGCCTCAAGCTGGCCATAGAGTGTTTGCAGACGTTCATCAATCGCGACATCCGCGCCACTTTGCAGCGGTCTGCCCTGATCATCGACCAACTCTGCACCGATGCGCTGCGCCAGCTCAAAACCAATCTCCACCATGCGTCCAAAGGCACGTGTATCAGGTGGACTGCAAGGTACGTCCAGCAACAAGCTAAGCCGATCGACTCCGGCCATACCAGCATCAAACGACTCCGCATCGGCACGCGAAAGTGAAAAACACACCATGCCATGATCACCGAGCCAGGCAAGACGACCATCTATCGGCACAAAACCCATGTTACGGGCCGCAGCGGTAACGCCTTGTACTGGTCTGGTCGAACCCAGCAATAAGGTCAAACCAACCTGCGTATCCAGACCAGCGCAAATATCATCCAGGCGCGAAGCCTGCTCTAACACCGTTTGTTGATCTGGGCCTTCGATCGTGCACTCGAGCTGATCAGCCAGACTATGCGCGCGATTCCAGATTTGCGACCACTCAATGGCCGAAAGTGCTCCGCTACGGTTAGCCAGCAACACCGCCAGCTGGACAGAAACATAACTCGCATCGGTCAGGATTTTTCCAGACATTTGACCTTCAGTATCTTGCGCAAAAATTCGCACAGCTTTGCGTCCTGCACTGCGTAAAGGTTGCACCAGTTGCAGAAGATCCTCACCCGTCATCGGTCCCTGGAAAGTGATTTCAATGACCACCTCACTGGTTGGATCAGACTCCTCCTGATCGGCTGCCGAATCCGGATGCGCCTGTTCGACGGCCAGGTGCGAGCCAGCTTGCGCCATGTGCGCCCCGCCCAGACCTGGTTCCAGACGCACAGACACTGCACCAACCGAGTCATGCAGCAAGGGATCTTGCTCAATGACGGGCATTTGTGCCTGCATGCGACGGCGGACACGGCGATCCTGCCACCAGTTAAAGGCCAGGACCAGCAAAATAACGACTAACCCGGCAATAATTAAATAAGTTTGCAGCTCGCTCATATTCGTCTCAACCGTATCATGCAGCTTCGCCAGCCAGCTGCAAAGCAGATTCAATATCTACAGCCACAATTCGTGACACGCCTTGTTCCTGCATGGTGACACCAACAAGCTGGCGTGCCATCTGCATGGCAATTTTATTATGCGAAATAAACAAAAACTGGGTGTGCTGACTCATATTGGCAACCAGATTGGCGTAGCGCTCAGTGTTCGCATCGTCGAGCGGCGCATCGACCTCATCAAGCAAGCAGAACGGCGCGGGATTGAGCTTGAACAAAGCAAAAACCAGCGCAGTCGCTGTCAGCGCTTTTTCTCCACCCGATAGCAGGTGAATCGAAGTATTACGTTTGCCAGGAGGTTGCGCCATCACTTGCACACCGGCATCGAGGATTTCATCCCCAGTCATAATCAGACGGGCTTCGCCACCGCCGAACAGTTTCGGGAATAGCTCGCCAAAATGCGTATTAACCTCATGAAAGGTTGTCTGAAGCAAGTCACGCGTTTCACGATCAATTTTGCGAATAGCATCTTCGAGTGTCTCAATCGCGCTATTCAAGTCGGCGTACTGCTCGTCAAGATATCCCTTGCGCTCACGAGAGGCGTTGAGCTCATCGAGTGCCGCGAGGTTAACGGATCCCAAGGACTCGATCTGGCGTGTAATGCGCTGAACCTCGGTTTGCAACCAGACGGGACGCGACCATAGTTCAGGCTGATCTGCAAGAGAGGCCTGCACCGCGACACGATCGACCTGACGTGCATCGAGTTGCTCTGCGAATTGTTCGGTGGCCAAGCGCGCGGCCTGCTCCTGCAGTTGCAATTGCATAATGCGCTCACGGCGCGGCTCAAGCGAGCGCTCGATGAGCAGACGCTCTTCGTCAGCCTCGCGCAATTGCGCAGCCAGGGTATCCATTTCAATCCGCGCGAGGCTAAGGGCTTCTTCACAGCCAGCGCGTAATTCGAGCGTATCTTGTAAACCCGCCTGTGCCGCGGCCGCATCAAGCGTGGTCAGCTCCGACTCCAAACCTAGCAGCTCCTGCTGCGCACGAGTCATTTGTTCGGCGGCGAGTTGCTGGTTACGCTGTAATTCGGCAATGCGGGCTCGAATACCACGCTCGGCAAACTCTGCCTCTTGCGCACCACGTTCCTGGTCACGCAAGCGATTGCGCGCGAGTTCTGCTTGTTCAGCAAGCTCCTCGCCTGCCATCTCAGCAACAGAGTAGGCCTCTTGTTGCAAAGCGATTTCACCATCGAGCTCTTCAAAACGGGCTTCTGCCTCAAGCTTGGTGGCAGTGAGCTCTTCCTGTTGCGAGGTGACCTCAGCGATATCTTGCTCCAGACGACCGGAGCGCTCACGCATCTGTTCGACTTGTTGCAAAACGCGCGTGTATTCAAGCTGTAAATCATGCAAGCGGCGGGTCAGCTCGCTGACCCGCTGACGTGCTGCGGGCAAAGCTTGTGAAACATGTTGCCAGGCAGATTCAGCTTGCGCCACGGCAGATCGCGCCTGATCCGCGATCAACTGATGGGCTTTGATTTCGCGCTGGAGGTTTTCAATTTCCTGCTGACGCCCAAGCAAACCAGCCTGTTCGGAGTCAGGAGCGTAAAAACGCACACTATTGGCATCGACCAGGTGGCCACCCTGAACCACCAGCATGGCGCCCTCAGGCAAGCTTGCACGCGCAGCGAGCGCTTGGGTGACATCGGCCGCAATAAATACATTTCTGAGCCACCCCTGCAATAGGGTACGCAAATCAGGATCGGTAATACGCAGCACCGAGGTCAGTGGCGTCATCCCTGCAGGCGCAGCGGCAGCCGCAGCTGCAACGGGCAACTGAAAAAATGCCAGTCGGGCGGGCGGCGGGTCACCAGCAAACGCACGCGCCCAATCGAGATTGCGGACTTCGAGTCCTGTCATGCGCTCATTGAGTACTGCTTCGAGGGCTGTTTCCCAGCCCGGTTCTACGTGGAGTTTTTGCCACAACCGGGTCATCGAAGTCAGATCATGCTTGGCGAGCCAGGGTTCGAGTGAACCTTTTTTCTGAACATCTTCCTGGAGCTTTACGAGAGCGGACAAGCGCGCTTCGAGACGTGCGAGAGCCTCGGATTGTGTCTGCGCATCAGACTGCGCCAAGCTGCGACGCTCATCAAACTCGGGGAGCTTTTCTTCAAGTTCTGCAAGCGCGGCCTGTGACTCTTCGAGCAACTCCTCACTGGAGAGTTTGTCGCCGGTCAATTGCTCAAGCAGCGCCGTGTCAGGCGCATTGACACCTTTGAACTCCTGCAAGAGTCTTTCGCGACGCAACTCCAGTGACTGCAATTGGCGATCAGCATCACGCTGACTCTGCGCGGTGAGTGCGAGATTTTGTTCGACCCTGGCCAGTACCGCGCGCATTTCTTCACGCTGAGCAGCAGCCTCGCGCACGCGAGCCTCAATATCGGGCAGTCCGGCCTGAGCGACCTCAGCATGCTCACGCGCTTGTTCGGCGCGGGCAGCGCTCGTCATCAACTCCTCTTCACTCTCCAGGATTTGTTCCTGGCAGTGTTCCTTTTGTGACTCCCACTCACCCATTTGGACCTGCAACTGAGCTCGACGTGTCTGAACACGATTACGCGATTCGACCACATGGCGGATCTCAGCCTCAAGACTGCTGACTTTGGCATTTGCCTCGTACATCGCGCCTTGGGCAGTATGTACCGCATCACCTGCTGCGTAATGCGCCTGACGCCGTGACTCGAGAGCTGCCTCACTCGCGCGCAAACCTGCGGTCGAAGCCTCTAGCTCGGTCTGTGCACGTTCGATTTCCTCCTGGGTGCGGGCACGCTCCTCAATCGCTGCAGCTTCTTTTAAAAACCACAAGGCGTTTTGTTTGGCTTCACCCTCTGCTTGCAGCCCACGATATTCGCGCGCAACCTCAGCCTGTGACTCCAGCTTTTCGAGCTGGGAGCCTAGTTCACGCAAAATGTCATCTACGCGCACAAGGTTTTCGCGTGTATCGGACAAACGGTTTTCGGTTTCGCGACGCCGTTCTTTATAACGGGAAACACCTGCGGCTTCCTCGAGATAGACGCGGAGTTCTTCGGGCTTGGCTTCGATCAGACGATTGATCATGCCCTGGCCAATGATCGCATAGCCCCGGGCGCCCAAACCGGTGCCAAGAAAAATATCATGCACGTCACGACGACGCACTTGCTGGTTGTTAATAAAGTAACTACTGGAGCCATCGCGTGTCAGCACACGCCGTACGGCAATCTCTGCATAACTCGCCCATTGACCGATTGCGCGCCCTTCACTGTTGTCAAACACCAGTTCGACTGAGGCGCGCGCTGAAGGCTTGCGGTTTCCTGAACCGCTAAAAATCACGTCTTGCATGGATTCACCACGCAACTCAGAGGCGCGGGTTTCCCCCATCACCCAGCGTACCGCATCGATAATGTTGGATTTTCCGCAACCGTTGGGCCCCACTACACCAACTAGCTGGCTAGGCGTAGGAATCACGGTCGGATCGACAAAGGATTTGAATCCGGCAAGTTTGATCTGGGTCAGACGCACAATATAGACACAATTTGGGATGTAATCATGTAGATGATAACGCAGCCTGAGCGACTGTTTTTAAGTTCACTCAGAACTTCGATCAACAGCTATACTCGGTGTCGTTTTTAGCACTTTTAGGGAAAATATCTCTTGAAACGCGGCTTCTTCATCGTCATGGCGGCCCAGGGCCTGTCCTCACTGGCAGATAATGCCCTGTTTATTGCGGCGATCGCCCTGATTCAGCAATTGCATGGCCCTGACTGGATGGCGCCTATGATGAAATGGTGGTTTGCAGCGGCCTATGTGCTGCTCGCCGCCTTTGTGGGCGCGTTTTCCGATGCCTTCCCCAAAGGCTGGGTGATGTTTCTGACCAACGCCATCAAGGTCAGCGGTTGCCTGCTGATGTTTTCCTATGCCATGTTTGGACTACCCCAGGATGCTCAGGTACTGCTGGTTTGCGTTGCCTACGCCTTGGTTGGGATTGGCGCTGCGGCCTACTCACCCGCGAAATACGGCATCGTCACTGAAATGTTACCCCCACTAGATCTGGTCAAAGGCAATAGCTGGATCGAGGGCCTGACTGTACTCTCTATCATTCTGGGCACGTTACTGGGCGGCGCACTCGTCTCACCCAAGGTTTCGGGCTGGTTGCTTTCCCACCCCTTAATCAACAATCTGGTGCACACCCCTGCTGAGGCCGCAATTCTTGTGATTGCTGTCATTTATGCAGCAGCTGCGCTCTGCAACCTGATGATTCCCGCCACACACATCAAATACCCTGTTCAGCAAAAAAACCCTGTAAAACTGATTAAATCTTTCGCGGGCTATGTCCGTGTCCTCTGGAAAGACAAACTTGGACAGATTTCACTTGCCGTGACCACTTTATTCTGGGGTGCGGGTGCCACCCTCCAGTTGATTGTGATTGAATGGGGTCGCAGCCATCTGGGTTACCGGCTGGATCAGGCCTCGGTGTTAATGGGAATTACAGCCCTGGGTACGGTTGCAGGATCCATTCTTGCGAGTCGTGTTCCGTTGCGAAGCGCGCTCAAAGTCCTGCCACTGGGTGTGGTGATGGGTCTGACAGTATTGCTGATGCCCTGGATCGACGCCTCCTGGACGATCACCTTGTTTGACGTATCCCTGCCCTGGGCCGCCTATGTCTTGCTGATCGTGATTGGCTTGACCTCAGGCTATTTTGTAGTCCCGATGAATGCCCTGCTCCAGCACCGGGGTCATGTCTTACTCTCGGCCGGGCACTCGATTGCAGTGCAAAACTTCAACGAACAACTCAATATCCTGCTGATGGTAGCCATTTATACCCTCATGCTTTGGTTAAACCTGTCCATCGGGATCATTATCGGGATTTTTGGCATACTGGTTGCGTCACTGATGGTGCTGATCATCCACTGGAGCCGTCTGAATCTCATACATGATCCAAGCCTGATTAACCAGATCGGTCAGGACGGGCACGGCTCAGCGCTATAGGCTCAGCGCTATAGGCTCAGCGCTATGTATCAGCCTTTGCTAAGTTACTGAGGCCAGTTCAGGCTCAGCGGCCTTGGCTGAGCGCCTTGACGCGTTGCAGATCACGCCAGGCGGCGGCCTTGTCCGAAGGCTGCCCCAACAAATAAGCCGGGTGATAACTCACTACGACGGGGATTTTAAGCCCTGCATGCTCGATCTCGTAGGGTTGCTCGCGCATCTCAGTAAGTTGCGCCTGTCCGCCCAGCAGAGTCTGGGCAGCGTGTCGACCTAAAGTCAGAATACTGAAGGGCCTGACCAACTCAATTTGTCTCATCAAAAAAGGACGGCAAGCCTCGATTTCTGCCGGCCTGAGATTACGGTTGGCCGGAGGGCGGCATTTGACAATATTGGCCGCATAGACATCTTTCGTACGACTGCTGCCGATCGAGGAGAGCATATTGTCCAGCAATACGCCAGAAGTCCCGACGAACGGTAAGCCTTGCCGGTCCTCCTGCTCACCGGGCCCCTCACCAATCACCATGATGGCGGGCTGCATGACACCCTGACCCACTACCACCTGCCCACGCTCCTTACACAAGCCACAAGCATTGCACTGCTCGATAGTTGCCGAGAGCGCCTCAAGCGTTGCTGCCTGGTCTGCTGCCGTGCGAGTATCAAGGACTTTTTCTGCAGGAGCATCGCTTGATTTTTTGATACCAGAGGAAAAGCCTTTTACTGGACGCTGGGCAAGGACTCGGGGCGAGGCTTCTGGCTGCAGACCAGCACTCCCCACCTGAACGCGTGCAAGATCACCCGCCGCAACAAAAGTTCCAGTCTCTACACCTTGCGCACCAGGCTGGGAGGTCTTGACAGTGTCTGCCAAGCCTGGCGCAGGGACACGCGCAACGCTCGCCGCATTGTTAGGAGTTAGTGGGCTAGCACCAACAGGTATCCAGGGTTTATCAATACCAAGTTCCTGCATCCAGGCGAGCTGGAGTGCTGAAAACTGCATTGCATTGTGCTTAGGCGGATGGATCACGGCGTCAGGCAAGCTCAAAAGTTTTTTTCAAAACAAGGGCGTCTTCTCGCGCACCCCTGCCTGCTGGATAGTAATCGCGTCTAAGCCCAATTTGGACAAATCCTTGCGCCTGGTAGAAAGCCAGTGCTTTGGCATTGGACGGACGAACCTCCAGCAGCAACCCTTCTTGCCCTTGCTGTTTTGCAGTCTCTGACACTTGTGCAAGCAACTGCTTGCCTAAGCCCTCGCGCTGTCGTTTGGGTGCTACGGCTATAACCAGGATATGAATGACATCAGGGGCAAGCATTGCCAGACAAAAGCCTGCAAGCCCTGACTCATCACGCAATACCCATGCTTCGTAGCCAGCAGCGAGCGCATCCTCAAAGTTTTTAGTCGTCCAGGGATGTGATTGAACAGAACGTTCAAGCTCCAGCACCTCTGGCAGATCAGCCAGGTGCATGGGCAGCACGGCCAGGTTTGTGGCTGGAGCTGCTCGTGGATTGCCACCCTGACCGTGGGCTCGCTCAGCCGTCGTAAAAGCAACCTTATCCCGCAAATACAAAGGTGCGGCCTGCTCGGGCAAAACAGTTTGATTTTTGCGCCAGGACGACAAGGCTAAATGCGCAACCCAATGCGCCTCAGGCAAAGCCGTCAAATCGTCCTTTAGCCATTGCACGGGTAATCCAGCCATCGCACCTGGCAGACGCCAACCCTCGCCGATCAGACAAGGCACAGCAGGGCTGCAGGAGCTTTCAGGCCCGAGATCACGCTGCCAAAGCTGTATACGCTGCAGGACAAAAAAGGGCGTATCGGCAGCGGTTAGCAAGACGGGTTGCTGGACCAGGGTGAGATTTGTGGAACGATCTGAAAAAAACGCAGCTAGATAGACCTCGTCCATCCGGGCATCAAGTGCGGTAATAATCAAACGACCCGGCCAGCGCGCAGACGCATTCGCAGCCAGCGCCTGTAATGCGGTCACAGGAATCAAAGGAACACTGAGGGCAAAACCAATCCCTTGCGCAATGCCGCAAGCAACGCGAATACCGGTAAAAGCGCCCGGACCATTACCAAAGGCAACACAAGATAATTCCTTTTTGCTGCGCCCTTGCTCAGCCAGCAGCGCATGAGCAAGCGGCAAGACACTTTGCGCGTGTCCAGAGACACCTTCAACTTTTTTTGAGGTAATTGAAATCTCACCGTTTTGCTCGGAAAGCAAAGCGATGCTGCAGATCGGAGTCGAAGTTTCCAGTGCTAGGATTAGTGTCATAAGTAGATTGTAATGAACCTTGACGAACTCCTCTGCAGAACCCACGAACGGTGCATATTGAAAAATCTCTCGCTATCCAGAAATGTTTAGTCTTGAAGCGCCGCATACGCCTGAAAAGTTGTAATAATTTGTGAAATTCGCTCCTTGTCCCACGGATGCACTGTTACATTTTTCTCATGAACATGCATACCAACACCTACCCCATCTCCAGAAAAATCCTGATTGTTGATGATGACCGCCGGCTTCGTGATCTGCTGCGACGTTACCTGACACAGCAAGGATTCATCGCACTCAGCGCGCAGGACGGTCGCGACATGAACAAGATCATGCACAGGGAGCATTTTGATCTGCTGGTACTGGATCTGATGCTACCGGGCGAGGATGGTTTATCGATCTGCCGTCGTTTGCGCAGTATCCACAACACCACCCCTATCATTATGCTGACGGCTAAAACCGAAGAGATCGACCGAATCATCGGGCTCGAAATGGGTGCGGATGATTATCTTTCAAAACCCTTTAATCCACGTGAGTTAGCGGCAAGAATTAAAGCGGTTCTTCGCCGCCGGGTCATTGAAGAACACCCTGGCGCGCCCAGTCATGAAAACGAATCCATTCGTTTCGGTCCCTTTGTCCTGAATATGGCGACCCGCACGCTCGAACGTGATAACCAGCCCATCACAATCACGACAGGTGAATTTTCCGTCCTTAAGGCCTTTGGCCGACACCCTAAAGTTCCGCTGTCCCGAGACAAACTCATGGAACTCGCCCGGGGCAGGGAGTATGAGGCCTACGACCGCAGTCTGGACGTGCAGATTTCCAGGCTGCGCAAACTAGTCGAGACAAACCCTTCAAAACCCAAATACATCCAGACCGTCTGGGGTATGGGTTATGTGTTTGTTCCGGATGGCGCACGTTAGTCGCAACACCGCTCTTTTAAACGCAGGAACCAGTTTATGCCAATCATTCAACCCTATTGCATGGGTCTTTTCGCTCGCAATTTTCTTTTGCTGTTGAGTTTGATGCTGTGTTGTCTGGCTCTATGGTTCGCGGTGTTCCTGCAATCAGGCGTCACAGTGCGCGCATACGAAATGAGTCAACGCATTATCAGTTCCATCAATCTGACCACCACAGCGCTTCGCTACGCACAAGATCATGACCAGTCACAACTTCTTGCTGACCTCTCACGCCACGAGAGTCTTGATGTGCACTTGCGTAAGCGCGATGATCTGTATAGCCCCTTGCCAGACGAAAATTACTGGCGACTAATCGAGCAACATTTGCATGCAGCACTTGGGGCCGAGAGCGTCATTGCGTGGGAGGTCAATCAACAACCTGCCTTCTGGGTAAGTTTTACAAGTAATGGACAGCCTTATTGGCTGGCTTTTGAACGTCAGAAAATCCGTCAGAGCACGCCTGTGCAATGGGCGAGCTCGATCCTGACAGCAGCCCTGCTCTCACTGCTTGGCGCTTTGATCAGCACCAGTTACCTCAATCGCCCACTCAACAGACTGGCGCGCTTCGCCAAAAGCCTCTCTGCAGGTCATGCACCTGCCCCCTTACCCGAAACAGGAACGCGCGAAATACGGCTCGTCAATAAAAGTTTTAACCGCATGGCTCAGGACTTGAGTCAAATGCAAAGCGACCGGGAGATGATGCTCGCAGGGCTATCGCATGATCTGCGCACACCCCTCACACGCATGCGACTCGAAATTGAAATGAGCACTCTCCCAGAAATAACCCGCAGGCTGATCGATACGGATCTCGAACAAGTCGACCACTCAATCAACAAGCTCATCGAGTATGCCCGGGCATCGGACGAAACCTGCCACACCGTCCATAAAAAGCTCACTGCCGAGATCAATATTTCAGAAGAGCTGACAGTTTTACTGGGTTACGAAATAGAAAAAGCCAAAACTGAGGAGACAAGCTTTAAAACCGATATTGCCAATAATTTGCATGCGCGTCTTGAACCATTCAACCTGCAGCGTATCCTCACTAACCTCATTGAAAACGCAAAACGTTATGGCCGCAATCAGTCCGGTCACGCAGAGATTGCGGTTCGACTTGCGCGGCAGAATCGCCAACTACTACTAGAAATATCTGACACAGGCGCAGGGATCACAGAGCAAGAAACCGAAACATTTCTACGCCCCTTCTCACGAGGCAATCAGGCACGCACAGACTGCGTAGGCACTGGGCTAGGGCTCGCGATCGTCGAGCGACTGGTCAAGCAAGCTCAAGGCACGATTAGTTTGCTAGCACGTCCTGGTAAAGGTTTAGTTGTAAGAATTTTCTTCCCCGCACTTTAATGAGTGGGAGTTTCAACGCTATGATGGGGTTTGGTCGGACTAAAACATCAAAAAATGAACCTTTCAAAGTCTATTTTTCAAAAGATAGTCGGGGTGCAGGAGCGCCTTGCCGCAGGAAAATCTGTCCGCCAGGCATCACCCAGATCTTCCCTCGCCGAATTTAAAATACAGCGCAAACGGCAGTCGCCAATCGATATCCTGCGCGAACAGGAAAAATCTCGCATCCAGGAGTACATCCCCATTCGTCACGCACGCATGGCTGGGAATCCCTTTGCGTTTTACCGGGGCGGCGCAGCGCTGATGGCGCATGACCTGTCAAAACTACCCACAGCGGCGATCCAGGTTCAGTTGTGCGGAGATATGCATGTCAGCAATTTCGGTTTCTTTTCCACCACAGAACGTCAACTTGTTTTCGGTATCAATGATTTTGATGAAACCTTGCCAGGGAATTTTGACTGGGATCTAAAGCGTCTGACCGCGAGTGCGATGATTGCGGCCGAGCATCTTGGACAGGATAGGCTTTACGGTGAGTCCATTATCCGACTGATAGTCCAGGCTTACAGAAAACATATGCTCGAGTATGCGCATACGCCCTACCTCAAGCTAGCGCGCTCCTATATTGATGAAAAAAGTTTGATACTCAGGACCGACAACATTAATACCTTAAGCAAGCTATTTATTGAAAAACAAATGGCTAAAGCACGCAAAAATACTAGCCAGGGTGTCATCGCCAAGCTTACCGAACAAACACCTGCCGGACGCAAATTCGTCAATCGCCCCCCCTTGCTTGAGCACGTCGAACTCACACGAATGGGTAGTCAAGTCAGTGACTTGCTGGAGGATTTTTTCAGCACTTACGTCAACTCGTTACTGCCTGACCGCAAACATCTGTTCATGCAATACCGTGGGATCGACTATGCGCGCAAGGTTGTAGGTGTGGGCAGCGTAGGCACAGCGTGCTGGGTGCTTTATATGGAAGGCGTAAACGAAAATGACCCTTTGTTTTTACAAGCAAAAGAGGCACAACGATCGGTCCTGGCACCTTATTTCCCGGATACTCAATTCCATAGTCAGGGTCAGCGTGTCGTCTATGGTCAGCGCCTCATTCAGGGCGCACCAGACTTATTTTTGGGTTACGGCGAAACGCGTGAGTTAGATTTTTATATTCGTCAGTTGCGCGACATGAAGGGTGGGATTTCAATCGGTGAAGGAGGTATCGGCGTCAGTGAGTTCCCCGACTACGCCAAACTATTTGGCTGGGCACTGGCCAATGCGCATGCACGCTCAGGTGATCCAGCCATGCTCGCGGGCTATTGCGGCTCAGGAGAACAACTCGATGACGCGCTGGTTAAGTTCTCAATCGCCTACACAGAACAAAACAGAATTGATTACGAAACATTTATGCGGGCGATCAAATCCGGCAAAATCAGTTGCGCAACGGAGAATTTTTAAGCTCCTCACGTGCAAGCAAGCTCACCACATTAGCCGCTATTCCTTCTTTTCGGCCAAGATGTCCTAGCCCCTCATTAGTTTTGGCCTTGATGTTGATTGCGGCAGGGTCAACTTCAAGATCAGCGGCGATATTTGCAATCATGGCCATGACATGCGGTCCGATCTTTGGTGCCTGAGCGTGGATCGTTGCATCGATATTGACGATACCCCAACCAGCCTCACGAACACGCTGATAAGCCTCACGTAACAACGCCCGGCTATCAGCACCAAGATATTTGCTGTCAGTATCCGGAAAATGGCGGCCGATATCGCCTAGTCCTGCTGCCCCAAGCAACGCATCAGTTATTGCATGTAACAGTACATCCGCATCAGAATGTCCGAGCAAGCCGTGTGTATGGGGGATTGTTACGCCACCGATGATTAAGGGCCGGCCTTCGACCAGTGCATGCACATCAAAGCCTTGCCCGATACGCATTGAAAATGGACTCATAACCAGGACCCTACCCATTCGAAATCATCTGGCCAGGTGACTTTGGCATTTCGGCCAGAACCCGGGACTAGGAGTGGCTGGTAACCTGCCAGCTCCATGGCTTGCGCTTCATCAGTGAGCGCTTGACCTGATTGTTTTGCCTGACGCAAAGCTGCAATTAACAGACCAAATCGGAACATCTGGGGAGTCTGTGCGGCCCAGAGGTGGGTGCGATCAACTGTTCTGAGGACATGTCCTGCTTGATCTGCGGCTTTAATCGTATCGGCAACAGGCATAGCGAGCAGGCCGCCCACGCCATGTTCGATACAGGCATCAATCAGTCTGGAGAGCGCCTCTTTGGGCAGACCAGGCCGAGCGGCATCATGCACCAGAACCCAGTCGTTTTCAGCCAACCCAGCCTGTTCCAGACCGTTTAACACGGTATCAGCGCGCTCAGCGCCGCCCGCGGCACAGATGATGGTTCGCGGCAAATCTGATAAGACTTGATGAGCCAGGTCATCATGCGGCGCAGTAAGGACTTGGACTTGCTCAATCCGGGGATCTCCCAGCAAAGCTCGGACTGCATGCTTGAGCATTGGCTCACCTGCAATATTACGGTATTGCTTAGGAATCAGGTCTGCACCCGCAACTGTCGCACGGGCACCAATTCCAGCGGCGGGGACCAGCGCAACAATACGAAAAGTAGGATCAAATGTGCTCATATGTTTGTGATTTTATAATCAACGCTTCAACTGGTGTTTTATTCAGGTGGTTTCCCCTTCATGTCGGCTGCATTGACTACTGTTTCTACCCTGTTAGCCGCGCTCAAACCCGGTTTGCGTTTTGCCCATCCACGTCCACCCGGCTCGGGAGATGCCTGGCTCTTGGCCCAGCTTGCTCAGGCTGCAGGCAAAACACTGGTCATCCTGACTGCTGAACCTCTCGAAGCCCAAAGACTGTCTGAAGAAATACCAATTTTCGCCCCGACTCTAAAAGTCCGGCCCTTACCCGACTGGGAAACTCTGCCTTACGATAGTTTTTCTCCTCATCAGGATCTCATTTCCGAGCGACTCCGCACACTCCACGCCTTGAGTCAGGATGAGGTCGACGTACTGACCGTACCGATCACCACAGCGCTTTACCGGCTCGCTCCACCGAGCTTTTTAGCGGCCTATACGTTCTCCTTTAAACAAAAAGACAAGCTCGACGAACAAGCATTGCGTAACCAGTTGACTCTGGCTAACTACGCTCATGTGTCTCAGGTCACGGCACCCGGTGAATTCTGTATTCGCGGCAGTCTGATTGATTTATTCCCGATGGGTTCGGTCGTGCCTTATCGCATCGATTTATTTGACGATGAAATCGAGTCGATCCGTGCCTTTGATATCGATACGCAACGCAGTTTGTATCCGGTTGGCTCAGTACAACTCTTGCCTGGTCGCGAATTTCCGATGGATGAGCCAGCGCGCAATCATTTCCGGGCGCAGTTTCGCGAGGTTTTCGAAGGAGATCCTTCCCGTGCATTGCCCTACAAAGACATGGGACATGGCATCGCCTTTGCCGGAATTGAATACTATCTCCCGCTGTTTTTTGAACAGACCGCGACACTCTTTGATTACTTACCCAACAATAGTCTGGTGGTCACGCTTGGTGATATTGATGACGCGATGCGCCGCTTTACCCAGGACACGGCAAGTCGTTATCAGTTCCTGAAAAGCGATCGTGAACGTCCTGTGTTACCACCCGCCTCCCTGTTTTTACAGGCGGAACCCTTATTCGAGCATCTCAAAAAATTCCCACGAATCGCGCTGACAGCTGACTCTTCGCATCCGGACATCATCAGCGCGCCGGATGTCGGGGTATCACGCCGCGCCGATGATCCGCTGCAAAAACTGCGACTGGTACTGGAGCGCGATACGAGAAATGCAATCGTACGCGCTAAAACCTCTGTAGCGACTCGCGCAGACATCGAAACACGGGTCGTACTTTGCGCGGATTCGCATGGGCGACGTGAAACAATCGTTCAAATGCTTGCCGAACACGGGATTGCACCCGATGCGCAAACAGAGTCCGTTTCAACATTTCTTGAAAGTAATGCCCGGTTTGCCATTACCGTTACCTCAGTTGGCACAGGGTTTGAAATACCTGGTCAGGGACTGATTTTCCTGACCGAAAACGATCTTTATCCAGGGCACGGTCGGACCGCTCGTCGCGGCAAACGTGATCAAGAGCGCGCCAGTAACGTCGAAGCGATGGTGCGCGACCTCTCCGAATTACGCGAAGGCGATCCGGTCGTCCATGCCCAGCATGGCATCGGCCGCTATCACGGCTTGGTCAACATGGACATGGGCGAAGGCGAGATGGAGTTCCTCTATCTCGAATACGGCAATAAGACCACACTCTATGTACCAGTCTCCCAACTGCACGTCATCGCACGCTATAGCGGAACGGATCCTGAATCAGCACCGCTGCACTTGTTAGGCTCTGGCCAGTGGGAAAAAGCTCGCAAAAAAGCAGCACAACAAGTGCGCGATACTGCGGCAGAACTCCTCGATCTCTACGCAAAGCGTGCCGCACGGGAAGGTTTCGCCTTTAAGCTGCCACTCGGTGATTACGATTTATTTGCAGAAGGGTTTGGCTTTGACGAAACAGCAGACCAGGCGGCCGCCATCCAATGCGTAATAGAGGACATGACCTCGGGTCGTCCGATGGACAGGCTGGTGTGCGGTGATGTGGGCTTTGGCAAAACTGAGGTCGCGTTACGAGCCGCTTTTCTAGCGATCGCAAACGGCAGACAAGTGGCCTTGCTCTGTCCAACCACCTTGTTGGCTGAGCAGCATGCACAAACATTTTCCGATCGCTTCGCCGATTGGCCAGTAAAAGTAGTCGAACTCTCGCGCTTTCGCTCGGCAAAAGAAATCAGCGCCGCGATTGCGGGTATTAATGACGGCACGATCGACATTGTGATCGGTACCCATAAAATTCTTTCCAAAGATGTGCAGTTTAAACGTCTTGGTCTGGTCATCATCGACGAGGAACATCGGTTCGGCGTGCGTCAGAAAGAGGCCCTCAAAGCCATGCGAGCCGAGGTGGATGTACTGACGCTGACGGCAACACCTATTCCGCGCACACTCGGTATGTCTCTCGAAGGCATTCGTGACTTCTCGGTCATCGCTACGGCTCCACAAAAACGCCTGGCAATCAAAACCTTTGTCCGGCGTGAAGACAACAGCACCATACGTGAAGCATTGTTACGCGAACTCAAGCGCGGTGGTCAGGCGTATTTCCTGCACAATGAAGTCGATACAATTCATAATCGCCGTGCCCGGCTTGAAGAGCTCGTTCCCGAGGCGCGCATCGCGGTAGCCCATGGACAAATGGGCGAACGCGATCTTGAACAAGTCATGAAAGGCTTCTACCAGCAGAAATTTAATGTCCTGCTTTGCACGACAATTATCGAAACTGGTATTGACGTCCCAAGTGCCAACACCATCATCATCCACCGAGCCGACCGCTTTGGTCTGGCACAGTTACACCAGTTGCGCGGCCGGGTCGGTCGCTCTCATCATCAAGCCTATGCTTACCTGATGACACCCGGTGAGGATGCCATCACCAAAAACGCCAAAAAGCGTCTCGAGGCGATCCAGGCCATGGAAGAGCTCGGCTCAGGATTTTTCCTGGCTATGCACGATCTCGAAATCCGCGGCACAGGCGAGGTATTAGGTGAGTCACAGTCTGGCAATATTCAGGAAATCGGCTTCTCGATGTACAACGATATGCTGAACGAAGCCGTGCGTGCCCTGAAAGCCGGTGAAGAGCCGGATCTGGATGCACCTTTTAGCGCAGGTTGCGAAGTTAATTTGCACTCCCCTGCACTGCTCCCCTCCGATTATTGCGGTGATGTTTATGCGCGCTTGTCGTTATATAAACGGCTTTCAAACAGTGCGGATGAAGAAAGTTTAATGACTATCCAGGAAGAGCTGATCGATCGCTTTGGCAAGCTTCCCGAGGCAGCCAAAACACTTATCGCCACGCATAAACTGCGTTTGCAGGGACTGCCCTTGGGCATCCAGAAAATCGATGCTAGCGAAGGACAAATCCTGCTGCATTTCAAGCAAAATACGACTATCGATCCTTTGAAACTGATTGAACTGGTTCAAAAGAAGAAAAATATCCGTTTTGCAGGGCAGGACAAACTACGTGCCGAGATTAATATTCCTGAGGTCACAGCGCGTGTCGATGAAATTCGCAAGCTATTGCGCGCAATCGTTTAACGATGACTGTATGAGTGAATTTTCCCCAGGCAGAATCATTTAAACTTTTACGTGTTTTATCTTTATTCTTTTACTCATCTTCTTGTTCATCCTGCGCCATGACCACCTCTAATCTCGTTATCCAAACACCTGCTCTGTCTGGCGAAATGATCGAGCAAATCGCCGCGATCGCTGAAGCCTCAGGTGTAAAACGTCTTGGTACTACCGCAGTGCGGCTCCATGGTGTCAGCGAGGAGTCAACGATACGAGCCGAAGTACAGGCCTGGGGCACTCGTGTCCATGCAGATTGCGCCTATGTGCCGGCAGGCAAACGTCTGTCAGATTGCAAAGTACTCGCTATGGATATGGACTCTACGCTGATCAACATCGAATGCATTGACGAGATTGCTGCATTTGGTGGTGTCAAAGAGCAGGTTGCCTCTATTACCGAGGCCGCGATGCGAGGAGAGATTAAAGATTTCTCAGAGAGTCTGATTAAGCGAGTGGCTTTTCTTAAAGGCCTGTCTGTTGAAGTATTACAGTCGGTCTATGAAGAAAAATTACGCCTTAATGCGGGCGCTGAGCAACTCGTCACCACAGCCTTGCAAGCCGGGGTCAAAGTCTTATTGGTTTCTGGGGGCTTCACTTTTTTCACAGAAAAACTCAAAGCGCGGTTAAACCTCACTGAAGCGCACGCTAATGTACTTGCGCAAGAAAATGGATGTTTGACTGGAATGGTCGAGGGCCGGATTCTGGATGCGCAAGGCAAAGCCGACACGTTGCGCGCTTTTGCAGCAAAACATGGCGCCGAACCCCACCAGATCATCGCCATCGGTGACGGTGCGAATGACCTGAAAATGCTCTCCAATGCTGGGTACTCTGTAGCTTACAGAGCAAAGCCCGTCGTGCAGGCACAAGCTAGATATGCGCTGAATGTTGCGGGTCTGGATGGCGTGCTGAACTGGTTTGAGTAACTCAGCAGCAAATTGAACACGAGCTAGCGTAGTGAGGTGAAATTAAAAACTCAACTGCGAAGCATCAAATAGCGCACCACAAAGCCCGGGAAGGCCATTACCACAAACAAGCTGAACGTAATGGCATAAAACTCCCAGCGCTGCTTGAAGGGATTGCCAAGGGTGGCTTCAAACAGATAGCCAAGTAATCCGACCAAGCCATAGAGCACACCCAATTCAAGCAATCTCCAGAGAAACGACTTGTCTCGCTGCGCATCAGAACCCAGAGGGATCAGTGCAAACAGGCGCTCATTAATAAAGGGGAGATTCGCCGCTGCCAAAGCTATAACAATGAGCAGCCAGACAGCGACGGTTTGGTTCATTACAGGGACAAAGTGGCACGCATGGTTTGCAGGCAGAGTGTCATCAAACCGCCAGGCATCAAACCTAAAACGAGTACCAAAGCGCCGTTAACAATCATCAGCGCACGTGGGAAAAAGCACACTTTAGGCAGAGCTGGGGCATTGTCTGCTGGCTCGTCAAAATAAGCGACCTTGATAATGCGCAGATAATAAAAAGCACCAATCAGTGAGAACAGGACTGCGACAATCGCCAGCCACAAATGGTCAGACTGCAATAAGGCCTGCAAAATCAAAAGCTTTGCGTCAAAACCTACAAGCGGTGGCAGACCGGCCAAAGAGAACATGAGCACCAGCAGCATCGCAGCCATCCACGGACTACGCTTGTTCAAACCCTTCAGGTCGTCGATGTTTTCGCATTCGTGACCTTCGCGTGACATCAGCATCACCAGACCAAACGAAGCCAGCGTTGTGAGTACGTAGGTCAGGATGTAGAACAAAGCCGAACCGTAGGCAGACGAATCGGCAGCCAAATCGTTGTCAATCGAACCGGACAGCAACCCAAGCAGCACAAAACCGATATGTGAAATGGTGGAATAAGCCAGCATCCGTTTGAAATTCGTCTGCATAATGGCTGTCAGATTGCCGATAGCTAGCGAGAGGATCGCGAGGATCATCAACATGGGTTGCCAATCCGCAGCTAAATCACCTAAGCCCACAACCAGGATTTTGATCGTAATGGCGAAAGCGGCCAGCTTGGGTGCTGCAGCCAGCACCAGCGTCACCGCAGTGGGTGCGCCCTGATATACGTCAGGCACCCACATATGGAAAGGCACAGCGCCAAGTTTGAACGCAAGACCGGCCACCAGGAAGACCAGACCAAAAGTCAAAGGCAGGTAATCGATCTGACCCGAGGAAACAACATCTGCAATCGAGCGCAGATCCAGACTACCGGTTGCACCATACATCATCGACATACCGTAGAGCAAAAAGCCTGAGGCCAAGGAGCCCAGCACGAAATATTTCATCGCGGCTTCTGTGGAGACAGAATGGTCACGGCGAATCGCAACAAGTGCGTAAATGGCGAGCGACATCAATTCCAGACCGAGATAAATAGTCAGGAAGTTACCGGCCGAGATCATCACCATCTGACCCAGCAGGGCAAACAGCACGAGAACGTAGAACTCACCACCTCGCAGCATATCGCGCGACTGAATGTATTCACGACCATAAACCAAGGTCAGCGCTACAGAGATGTAAGACGCGATCTTGAGCAGGTGTGATAGCGGATCCACCACATACATGCCAAAAAAGGAATCGCCATAGACGCCCGCCACAAACTGGGTCGCGGACAACACAGTCAGTAAAGCCAGGGTGGCCAGTGACAACCCATAGGCGAGCGTGCGACGCGATCCGCTGCTCATGGTGTCAATAATAAGTATCAGCATGCCCAGCAACAGCAAAGCAATTTCTGGTGCAGCCAGAGCGAAATCAAATTGGGATTGCATCATGGCGTGGCTTACAGTTTGGATTGAGAGATGTGTTGCAACAAGGCCTGAACCGAGGTGTGCATCACGTCAGTGAAGGGCTTAGGATGAACGCCCATGTAGATCACGGCAATCGCCATGACACCAAGAATCAGGAACTCGCGGCTAGACAGGTCGTTGAGCTCACGGACATGATCATTCGCAATGTCACCGAAAGCAACACGCTTGACCATCCAGAGAGAGTAGGACGCGCCTAAAATCAATGCCGTGGCAGCGAGCAAGCCGATCCAGAAGTTGTACTCGACAGCACCCATGATTACCATGAATTCGCCAACAAAACCGCTAGTCGCTGGCAAACCAGCATTCGCCATTGAAAACAGCACAAAGAACGTAACAAAGCGTGGCATGGTATTGATGACACCACCGTAGTCGACAATCTGACGGCTATGCATACGGTCATACAGGACACCTATGCAAAGAAACATCGCAGCTGACACGAAACCGTGCGAAATCATCTGCACAATCGCGCCTTCAACACCAGCCGTATTGAAAATAAACAAACCGAGTGTCACAAAGCCCATGTGTGCGATCGATGAATAAGCAACCAGCTTTTTCATATCGTCCTGCACAATCGCAACCAGACCGATATAGATCACGGCAATGAGAGACAAAGTGATGATCAGTGTAGCCAAGCCTGCTGAAGCATCCGGCGCGATCGGCAAAGACAAACGGATAAAACCGTAAGCACCGAGTTTCAACATGATTGCCGCAAGAACGACAGAACCGCCAGTGGGGGCCTCGACGTGCGCATCAGGCAACCAGGTATGGACAGGCCACATCGGTACTTTGACAGCGAAGGCTGCGAGGAAAGCCAAAAATATCAGTACCTGTGGCGTGTACTCAAGAGGCATCGTGTGCCAGGTCAGAATATCAAACGAACCACCTGAAACATTCCAGAGGTAGATGAACGCAATCAGAGTCAACAGCGAACCCATCAGCGTGTACAAGAAGAACTTGAACGCAGCGTAGACACGATTTGGACCACCCCAGACACCAACAATGATGTACATCGGGATGAGCGTTGCTTCAAAGAATACGTAAAACAGCAAGCCATCAAGTGCGACGAACACACCAATCATAAGCCCCGAAAGGATCAGGAAAGCAGCCATGTATTGAGCGATACGGCTCGTGATGACCTCAAAACCAGCCAGCACGACAATTACAGTCACAAAGGCTGTGAGCAATACAAACCAGAGAGAAATTCCATCTACACCGAGATGGTAATTCACTGCAAAAGCCTGAATCCAGCTTGCCTTTTCAACAAACTGCATCGCAGCAGTCGTATTGTCAAAGCCTGTATAAAGCGGGATCGTCACTAAAAAGCTAATGAGCGCACCGATCAGGGCTAGATTGCGCGTCAGCGCCGCACGATCATCGCGACCAAAGGCCAGCACGATCAGACCGCAGACGATCGGTACAAAGATCGACAGGGTCAGCCAGGGAGTAGATAAAGAAGCCATCTCGCTTGCCATTATTTGGAACCATAAATTATGTAGGTGATCGCAACCATAAGGCCGATGATCATCGCGAATGCGTAGTGATAGATATAGCCTGTCTGCAATTTACGCGAGATCGCAGCAATCGCACCCACCAGTTTGGCGGAGCCATTGACAAGCACCCCGTCAATCAGACCACGATCACCCTGCTGCCACAAACCTTTACCAAGGACTCGCATTCCTCGTGCCAGTACCTGCTCGTTGAACCAGTCGAAGAAATACTTGTTCTCCAGCACGTAATTGATACCAGACAGCTTGCTCTTGATCGCAGCAGGAACCTTGGGATTAATGAGATAGCAGTACCAGGCCACGACTGCGCCAGCCACCACCAGCCAGAAGGCCACGGACGTAAAGGCGTGCAATGCGTAGCCTACCCAGCCGTGCACGTGATGCCATTCCTCGGCCAGAGCAGCCATGGCTGGATGCTGGGTCAGTATCACAATCGTTTTCTTGAAATAACCACCAAACATCAAGGGATCGGCTGCAATTGCACCGATAATCACCGAGGGGATTGCAAGCAACACGAGGGGGAGCGTCACCACCCACGGTGACTCATGCGGAGTTCCGCCGTGATGACCGTGGTCGTCATGCCCGTGTGCATCATGTGCATCAGGCGCCTGACCGTGTCCATGATCATGTGTGCAATGCGCATGATCATCATGCGCGTGCACTGCGGCGTGACCATGGGCTGCATCCACAGCAAAACGCTCTTTGCCGTGGAACACCAGGAAATACACCCGGAAAGAATAGAGTGAGGTGACAAAAACACCGATCAGTGTGGAATAGTGCGCAAAACCTGCACCCCAAACATTGGCTGCACCCGCTGCCTCAATGATGTGTTCCTTTGAGTAGAAACCTGAGAAAAAGGGCGTACCAACCAGAGCCAAGGTACCGATCAGGAAAGTGATCCAGGTAATAGGCATGTATTTACGCAGTCCACCCATGTTGCGGATGTCCTGGTCGTGATGCATACCGATAATTACTGAGCCTGCGCCAAGGAAAAGCAAGGCTTTGAAAAACGCATGCGTCATCAGATGGAAAATAGCAACCGAATAGGCCGAAGCACCCAAAGCGACTGTCATGTAACCAAGCTGCGAAAGTGTTGAGTAGGCCACAACGCGCTTGATATCCGTCTGGATGATACCGAGGATACCGAGGAACAAAGCACCAATCGAACCGATAATAATAATGAAAGACAGTGCAGTATTGGACAACTCAAACAAGGGTGAGAAACGCGCCACCATAAAGATACCTGCAGTAACCATGGTCGCTGCGTGAATCAGTGCGGAAATAGGCGTGGGACCTTCCATCGAATCAGGAAGCCACGCATGCAGTGGAACCTGAGCCGACTTGCCCATCGCACCGATAAAGAGGCAGATACAAGCGACAGTAATCAGCATCCAGTTTGAACCTGGCAGTGTCAACGCTGCGAGTTTGTCAGCCTGTTTGAATACTTCACCATAGTGCATGGTGCCTGCATAGGCAAACAACAAACCAATTCCAAGTACAAAACCGAAGTCGCCCACTCGGTTAACCAGAAAAGCTTTCATATTCGCAAAAATCGCGGTGGGCTTGGTGTACCAGAAACCAATCAGCAGGTAGGACACCAGACCGACAGCTTCCCAGCCAAAAAACAGTTGAACCATGTTGTTTGACATGACCAACATTAACATCGAAAAAGTAAATAAGGAGATGTAGGCAAAGAACCGCTGATAGCCTGGATCTTCCGACATATAGCCTATCGTATAGATATGCACCATCAGCGAGACTGAGGTCACCACAACCATCATCAAGGCAGACAAGGGATCGATCAGGAAGCCGATTTCCAGTTTGGTCTGCCCGATAATGCTCCAGGTATAGACCGTGCCATCGAACGTGTGACCATTCAGCACGTCTTTAAAAACGATAACAGAGCCAATCGCAGAGACGGCGACCAGTGCAATCGTTAAAAGATGAGAGCCACGACGGCTGACCTGGCGACCGAGAAAACCGGTACCAAACAAGCCTGCAAGAATCGCTCCAGCCAAAGGGGCCAGTGCGATGATCAGATAAAGAGAAAGCGAGCTAGACATTTTGTTCCGTCTTCCGATCAGCCCTTAAGGCGGTCAAGTTCATCAACATTGATCGTGCTGAGGTTGCGGAACAGCAGCACTAAGATCGCCAGACCAATCGCGGCTTCAGCAGCCGCAACAGTCAGGATGAAAAATACAAACACCTGGCCAGCCGCATCACCATACCAGGTTGAAAAAGCAACGAAGTTCATGTTGACCGCTAACAGCATCAACTCGATCGACATCAGCAGTACGATGAGGTTACGGCGATTGAGAAAAATCCCGAATACACCGATTGCGAACAACATGGCACCGAGCACCAGAAAGTGTGGCAAGGTCAGCGTCATCATGCCTGATCTCCTGATTTTGCGTTGACGGGAGCCTCAGAGGGCATATCAAGCAAACGAACCCGATCTTTTGCATTGACTTTCAGCGCAGCCGACGGGTCGTTGTATTTCACGTCGCGACGCTTGCGCAACGTCAGGGAAATAGCGGCAATCATACCGACCAGCAGCAACACAGCACCGACCTCAACCGCGAAGACGTATTCGGTGTACATCACCTCACCCAAGGTGCGCGCATTATTGTAGTTATTACCCATGTCAACCGCGGGGCCAACCTGCCCCCAGCCAGTCGCCAGTACAAACGACATCTCGACGACCAGAATCAAACCGACCATCAAACCGAGTGGGAGATAAGTTTTAATTTCTGTGCGGAGCTGTTCCATTTTGACGTCAAGCATCATGACAACAAACAGGAACAAGACCATCACAGCGCCGACGTAAACAAGGACCAGCAACAAGGCTAAAAACTCGGCACCAAGCAGCATCCAGATCATCGAAGCGTTCGCAAAAGCAAGGATAAGATGCAGGACAGCAATTACCGGACTCGAGGCGGTAATGACGCGAAAGGCCGCAATCACAAGCACCAGTGCCAGCAGATAAAAAAGAATTGTTGTAAACATAATATTTGTCAGCCCCGATGATCAGCGATAAGGCGCATCGGCTGCGCGATTACGGGCGATATCGTCTTCGTAACGATCTCCCACCGCCAACAACATGTCTTTGGTGAAATACAGATCACCACGCTTTTCGCCATGGTATTCATGGATGTGCGTTTCAACGATCGAGTCAACCGGGCAGCTTTCTTCGCAGAAGCCGCAAAAAATGCACTTGGTCAGATCAATGTCGTAACGAGTCGTGCGCCTTGAACCATCCTCACGCTGGTCTGATTCGATCGTAATCGCCATCGCCGGGCAGACTGCCTCACATAATTTGCAGGCAATACAACGCTCCTCGCCATTTGGATAGCGGCGTAATGCATGCAAGCCGCGAAACCGTGGTGACATCGGTGTCTTTTCCTGAGGATAGCGCAAGGTAATTTTGCGCCTGAAAAAATACTTACCGGTAAGCTTCATCCCCTTGAGTAACTCCAGGAGCATGAGACTACCGAAAAAATCCTTGATCGCTTCCATTTCTTGCCTTTTTTGCCGTCTTGTTGCGGTCAGTTCCAGATATTCCAGGGCGTCTGCATCCAGATCGCCACGACCACCAGCCACACACCTGTCAGTGGAATAAAAATCTTCCAGCCCAGACGCATGATCTGGTCATACCGGTAGCGCGGAAACGTTGCGCGGAACCAGATGAACATCGAAACCACTACAAAAGTTTTTAACCCGAGCCACAACCAGCCTGGAATCCAGGTCAACGGAGCAATCTCGAGTGGGGCTGTCCAGCCACCCAGGAACATGATTGAAGCCATACATGAGAGGAAAATCATATTGGCGTACTCACCCAGGAAAAACAGCGCGAAAGCCATGCCTGAGTACTCAACCATGTGACCTGCAACAATTTCTGACTCACCCTCAACCACGTCAAAGGGGTGGCGGTTGGTCTCTGCCACAGTAGAAATCACATAGATCACAAAAAGCGGGAGCAGTGGGAGCCAGTTCCAGGACATGAAATTCAGTCCTTTGTCTGCGAACCATCCACGCGTCTGAACGCTCACGATATCGGTCATATTGAGGCTGCCCGAAACCAGTAATACGGTAACAAGCACAAAACTGATTGCCAGTTCATACGAAAGCATCTGCGCTGAAGCACGCATTGCCGCGAGAAATGCGTATTTGGAGTTAGACGCCCAGCCCGCCACGATCACGCCATAGACGCCAATCGAGGTGATGGCCATGACATAAAGCAGGCCTGCATTGACATCGGCGAGCACCAGTTCTGGGCCAAAAGGCACTACAGCCCAGGCGGCCAGCGCAGGCATCAGCGTCACCACTGGCGCAAGCACAAACAAGACCTTATTTGCCTGGCTCGGGATGACGACTTCTTTGGTCAGCAACTTTAAGACGTCGGCAAAGGGCTGCAGCAAACCTCTGAAACCCACGCGAGTGGGTCCCAGACGGATATGCATCGCACCAATCATTTTGCGTTCCCAATAAGTCAGGTAGGCGACGCACAAAATAATTGGCACTGCAATGATCAAGATTTTGACCAGGGTCCAGATGACCAACCAGATGGTCGGACCAAGCAAGTCAGTACCCATTGTTTCAAGAACGTTCAGCCACTGCTGCATCAGGCACGCTCCACATTAAGTTGACCAAAGGCACTTCCCAGAGCTGCCGTGTGTGCGAAACCTGCCGACACGCGAACAGCACCCGCTGCAAGGGTGTTATCAACCTCAGCGGTCAGCTCGACTTGGCCTGAAGCAGATTTCACACGCACGGTGGCACCCTGCGCCAAACCTAAACTTTCAAGCGTCTGTGCATGCATACGCGCGACCGGTGCGCGTGAAGCTTGCGATGCCTGGAGTGCTTCGGCTCGACGTACGATCGCGTCCGTACGATAGATCGGCACATCGGTTACGCGCTGCAAGCCAGCAACTGTTTGTGTCGAAACACCAGCCTCAGCATTGATCTGGTTAGACAAACGAGACTGCACACCGCCTGACAAGACCGAATCACGCACTGATTCTGAGGTTTCGTCATCAAAACCAGCAAGGTGCAGGACATTACCCAGAACGCGTAGTACTTTCCAGCCTGGACGGGTCTGAGCATGCGGTGTCACCGTGCCTTTGAAACTTTGCGGCAAGCCCTGAGCGTTGACAAACGTACCGGAGGTCTCAGTAAAAGGCGAGACTGGCAACATCACATTTGCCCAGTCTTTTGCGCTCGAAGCATAAGATGTCAAGGCAACATTGAACTCAGCCGCTTTGAGCGCCGCAAGTGCCTGGATACCGTTGTCTGCGTCAAGCAAGGGCTCAGCATGCAAAACAATATAGGCCTTGAGTGGCTGGGCGAACATTGAGGCGGCATTCTTGCCGCCTTGCGCAGGCACTGCGCCAGCCAGATAACCGCCCACTGTATTGGCGCCGGAGGTTAAGAAACCAAGCTTACCTGCAGCGAGTTGTGCAACCATCTGGGCATTAGCAGCAATACGCGCCGCATCAGGTGCATTCACTGCCGAGTTACCCAACAGCACGGATACTTGTGTGCCAGAGGCCAGGCTTTCAGCGATCTGTTGTGCATTGGCGCTCGCGCTTACACCAGCCAGTAAGGCGGGAACCTCAACGGCTTTTAGTTTTGCCAGTGCAACAGCAACCTGAGCCAAAACGTCTGCGGTCTCAGCAGGTAATACCGTTGCACGAGCCGTCAGTTTGAACAAAGGGTCATCGCCCGCTGCATCGATACTTGTTACTTGAGTGCCGTTCTTGACCGCCTGGCGCAAACGCTGCGCCATTAGAGGATGATCTTTGCGTAAGAACGAACCAACCACCAACACGCGGTCGAGCGTTTCGAGCTCAGCGATTTTCATGCCGAGCCAAGGTACGCCAGCCAATGCGGCATCAAATCCAGCATCAGTCTGACGCAAACGGAAATCAATATTTTCAGAGCCCAGACCGCGTGTGACGCGACCAAGCAATGTCATTTCCTCAAGTGTCGCGTACTCGCTGCTCAGCGCGCCAATGTGGGCGGCGCCAGACTGATCACGCACATCCATCAAACCGTGCGCTGCGACCTGCAGTGCATCAGACCAGGAGGCTTCGCGCCACTGGCCGTCTTCACCCTTGATCATAGGTGTGGAAAGTCGATCTTCGGATTTCAAACCCTCATAGGAAAAACGATCACGATCGCTGATCCAGCACTCGTTGATTTCTTCGTTTTCAAAAGGCACAACGCGAAGAACTTCTTCACCCTTGACCTGCACGATCAGATTTGCACCCAGACTATCATGAGGGGATACGGTGCGCCGACGTGCGAGTTCCCAGGTACGAGCCTGATAGCGGAAAGGTTTGGAAGTCAAAGCACCAACCGGGCACAAGTCGATCATGTTGCCTGAGAGCTCAGACTCAACCGAACGACCGACAAAGGTCGTGATCTCCGAGTGCTCACCACGGCCAATCATGCCAAGCTCCATGACGCCAGCGACTTCCTGACCGAAGCGCACGCAACGTGTGCAGTGAATGCAACGAGACATTTCTTCTGCAGAAACCAGCGGACCAAGATCCTTATGGAATACGACTCGCTTTTCCTCCTGATAGCGTGAGGAGGATCCGCCATAACCTACAGCCAGATCCTGCAACTGACACTCTCCACCCTGGTCACAGATAGGACAATCCAGTGGATGGTTGATCAGCAGGAATTCCATCACACTTTTCTGGGCGGCGACTGCTCGCTCGGAACAGGTGTGAACGACCATGCCGTTGGTTGCCGGTGTCGCGCAAGCGGGCATGGCCTTCGGAGCCTTTTCGACCTCGACCAGACACATGCGGCAGTTTGCCGCAACGGACAGTTTCTTGTGATAGCAGAAATGCGGCACATAGACGCCGAGCTTATGAGCGGCATGCATCACCATGCTGCCCTCTTGCACTTCGACTTTCTTGCCGTCGATGGTTAATTCAACCATAACCTTGTCCAGACCTTAAATATAGGGAGCCACCACACATCGCTTGTGCTCGATGTGGTGTGCAAATTCGTCACGGTAATGCTTCAGGAAACCTCGCACTGGCATCGCTGCTGCATCACCCAGGGCACAAATCGTGCGGCCCATGATGTTGCCTGCAACCGAGTCCAGCAAATCGAGATCTTCGGGGCGACCCTGACCATGTTCAATACGGTTCACCATGCGATAGAGCCAACCCGTACCTTCACGGCATGGTGTGCACTGACCGCAACTTTCTTCATAATAAAAATACGACAGGCGCAAAAGCGACTTAACCATGCAACGACTCTCGTCCATCACGATCACCGCACCTGAACCAAGCATCGAGCCCGCTTTGGCGATGGCATCGTAATCCATCGTGGTATCCATCATGATGTGACCTGGGATGACCGGTGCACTTGAACCACCAGGAATCACGGCTTTGAGTTTCGCACCATTACGCATGCCGCCAGCCAACTCAAGCAACGTTGAAAACGGTGTACCTAATGGAATTTCGTAATTACCGGGACGCTCAACATCGCCAGTAATCGAAAACAATTTGGTGCCACCATTGTTTGGTTTACCGACCTCAAGATAAGCTGGTCCACCATTGCGGATGATCCAGGGCACCGCTGCGAAAGTTTCAGTGTTGTTAATGGTGGTAGGTTTGCCATACAGGCCAAAGCTCGCAGGGAAAGGCGGCTTAAAGCGCGGCTGACCTTTTTTGCCTTCGAGTGACTCGAGTAAAGCAGTTTCTTCGCCGCAGATATAAGCGCCAAAACCATGGAAGGCATGCAACTGAAAATTGAAAGAGGAACCGAGAATGTTGTCACCCAGAAAGCCTGCTTTGCGAGCTTCTTCGAGAGCTTCTTCAAAACGGTCATAAACCTCGAAGATTTCACCGTGGATATAGTTGTAGCCAACGGGAATCCCCATGGCATAAGCGGCGATCGCCATGCCTTCGATCACAATGTGTGGATTAAGGCGCAGAATGTCGCGATCCTTAAACGTACCAGGCTCACCTTCGTCAGAATTACAGACCAGATATTTTTGACCTGGAAAAGTACGTGGCATGAAGGACCATTTCAGCCCCGTCGGAAAACCCGCACCACCACGACCACGCAAACCTGAGGCTTTTACCTCGGCGATCACATCTTCCTGGCTCATGCCTTGCGTAAGGATTTTGCGCAAAGCCTCGTAACCACCGCGCTTGACATAGTCCTCAAGTCGCCAGTTACTGCCATCCAGACCTTCCATAATCTGGGGGCTGATATGACGGCCATGCAAGGCCATCGATCTAACCAGATCATTGCCTGGATTAGCAATGAGGCCTTCGGAAAATTTTGACAGGATCGAAGCTGTACTCATGCTGCCTCTCCCTTGACCGATGCGGCAAGCTCACCGAGCATCGCATCAATTTTTTCTGCGGCCATACGCACGCACATGTGTTTGTTATTGACGAGCAAAACTGGAGAGTCGCCACAGGCTCCCATGCACTCGCCTTCCACCAGGGAGAACACGCCATCAGCGGTCGTTTCACGAAACCCGATACCCAGTTTTTGCTTCAGGTAATCAGCAGTCTTGACACCATCACGCAATGCGCAAGGCAGGTTTGTGCAAACAGAGATTTTAAATTTTCCAATAGGACGCACGTCAAACATGTTGTAGAACGTTGCGTTTTCCTGAACCAGTATAGGGGGCTGACCAAGATAGTCAGCAACATCCTGGATCACCTCGGGCGATACCCAACCCATTTCATCCTGCGCAATCGAGAGCGACGCCATGATGGCGGACTGCTTTTGATCCGCCGGATACTTGGCGATCTCGCGGTCGATTTTTTTGTAGGCCTGTTCAGAGAGCAGCATGGTTTAAATCCGATAGTAGCGGTCAATCGCGTTAGCGATCGATCTCGCCGAAAACAATATCCTGGGTACCGATGATGGTGACAGCATCGGCAATCATATGGCCACGCGACATTTCATCGAGTGCTTGCAAATGCGCAAAACCTGGCGCACGAATTTTCAGACGGTAAGGTTTGTTAGCACCGTCAGAGACGATATAAATGCCGAACTCGCCTTTCGGATGCTCAACCGCAGCGTAAGCCTCACCTGCTGGAACGCTAAAACCTTCAGTGAAAAGTTTGAAGTGGTGAATCAACTCTTCCATGTTGGTTTTCATACCCGTGCGATGTGGTGGCGAGACCTTGTGGTTATCGATCATCACTGGACCGGGATTGTTACGTAACCACTGCACACACTGGCGAATAATGCGGTTACTTTCACGCATCTCGGCAACGCGCACCAGATAACGGTCATAGCAATCACCATTGACACCAACCGGCACATCAAACTGCAAACGGTCATAAACCTCGTATGGCTGGGTCTTGCGCAAGTCCCACGCCACACCCGAGCCACGCAACATGGGTCCAGTAAAGCCAAGCGCTTTTGCACGCTCTGGATCCACAACACCAATGCCCACAAGACGCTGCTTCCAGATACGGTTATCCGTCAGCAAGGTCTCGTACTCATCGACCGCAGCTGGGAAACGGTTTGTAAAGTCCTCAATAAAATCGAGCAATGAACCCGAGCGCGCATCATTCATGGCTTTGACTTCTTTGGCCGAACGATACTGGCTGGATTTACCGTACTGCGGCATCGAATCTGGCAGATCGCGATACACACCACCTGGGCGATAGTAAGCTGCGTGCAAACGTGCACCCGAGACGGCTTCGTAGCAATCCATCAGATCTTCGCGATCACGGAATGCGTACAAGAAAATTGCCATCGCGCCAACGTCCAGGCCGTGCGTGCCGATCTGCAACAGATGATTGAGCAGGCGGGTAATTTCGTCGAACATCACACGGATATATTGCGCACGCACTGGTGGTGTGACACCCATCAGTTTTTCGATCGCCATCACGTAGCCATGCTCGTTACACATCATCGAGACATAGTCCAGTCGATCCATGTAGGGCAAAGCCTGAAGGAACGTGCGATGCTCGGCAAGTTTTTCAGTGCCACGATGTAACAAACCGATATGCGGATCTGCGCGCTGAATCACCTCGCCGTCCAGCTCAAGCACGAGACGCAACACGCCGTGTGCGGCAGGATGCTGGGGACCGAAGTTCAGTGTGTAATTTTTAATTTCAGCCATGATTAGCGCCCTACTCCGTAACCATCTTCGCGAATCACACGCGGTATGACCTCGCGCGGATCAATCGTCACCGGCTGATACACCACACGACCCAACTCTGGGTCATAGCGCATTTCAACATTACCGTACACCGGGAAATCCTTGCGGAAAGGATGGCCGATAAAGCCGTAGTCTGTCAGAATGCGACGCAAATCAGGATGGCCTTCGAACACGATACCAAACAGATCAAAGGCTTCACGCTCAAACCAATTCACGCTGGGCCAGACATTCATCAGTGAGTCAACAACTGGAAAATCATCGTTTGCGGCATAGGTACGCACACGCAAACGTACGTTCTCTGCTAATGACAGCAAATGAATCACCACTGCGTAACGGCCAGCAGGCACAAGCGCCGCCTGTGAAGGCTCACCTGTCGTACCCACACCGTAGGTTGAATAATCCACACCACACAAATCAATGCACTGCTCGAAATGCAACTCGTCGCGCAAGCGCATACAGGTTGATTCCCACATATCAGCGGAAACTTCGAGTGTGATTTCATCGGTGGACAAAGCAATGCGTGCCTGCTCACCGAGCAGCGCCACCATTTTTTGTTGCAGGTTTTCTAGCCTGGACATGTCTTAAGCCTGATTAAAACAAGGTTTGCGGGTCATTTTGAACACAGTAAAACGCATACCTTGAAATCTTTAATTAACGAGCGATCGTGTTGGTCTGGCGAATTTTGTTCTGCATTTGCAGCAAGCCATATACAAGCGCCTCAGCAGTCGGGGGACAACCAGGCACATAAACATCAACTGGCACAATCCGGTCACAGCCGCGCACGACGGAGTAGGAGTAGTGATAGTAGCCACCTCCGTTTGCGCATGAACCCATTGAGACAACCCAGCGCGGCTCCGGCATCTGGTCATAGACCTTGCGTAGTGCTGGTGCCATTTTGTTGCAAAGCGTCCCAGCCACAATCATTAAATCAGACTGACGTGGGCTAGGGCGAAAAATAATACCGAACTGATCGAGGTCATAACGTGCTGCGCCCGCATGCATCATTTCAACCGCGCAACAGGCCAGGCCAAAGGTCATGGGCCACATCGAACCGGTTTTTGCCCAGTTGATGAATTTGTCAGCGCTGGTGGTGACAAAACCTTGTTTGAGAATGCCGTCAATTGCCATAGGTATGTTTGAGCGTGAATGGGTTATTCCCAGTCCAGCGCACCTTTTTTCCATTCGTAGATGAAACCGACGGTGAGAACTGCCAAAAACACCATCACCGTGACAAAACCAACTATCCCGACGGCGCTATTAGCGATCGCCCAGGGAAATAAAAATGCAATTTCCAGATCAAAAAGAATAAACAGAATGGCGACCAGGTAATAGCGCACATCGAACATCATGCGTGCATCGCCAAAGGTCTCAAAACCGCACTCATAAGGAGAAAGTTTTTGCGCGTCAGGACGATGAGGACCAATCAGGGAACCCGCTGCCAGCAAGGCAAAACCAATCGCTGAGCCTACGGCGATAAATAGCAAAACTGGAAAATACTGTTGTAAATTCATTTGCGATTTCTTTGCGTTATCTTTGTATGGAACACCCGTGTAATCCGCGATTACACAAAGCCAGAGGATTGTAGCATTGACATTAGGGTTTTTACTCTAGAACTGATGCCGAATTCCAACACCAATCATCGAACTTTGAGCTGTTTCGACCATTGCGAAATTCTGACCATAAGATGCATAGGCATAAAGATTGGTTCGAGCTGTGAATTGGTAGGTATATCCAACACTCACAATCTGCTGATCTTTAAAGCCCAATCCTGCATATTCTCCAGCGGGTCTCGCTAACTGCCATGAGGCAAGGACAGTGCCTTGCGTACCTGCAGGGATCACCAGACCAATCAAATAGGCATCCACTGCAAAATTCTGAGCAAAAAGCACACCTGCCGAGCCTGTCGAACTGTTAATTCCTGAAGCACCTCCGGCACCCGTACCTGGGGACTGGCCATTAAATCCGCCATTTCGCGTCTGACCATAAACAGCCGAAAGTTTGAACCTGTCAAATTTATACGAACCTCCCACGAGCCACGCGGTAGGCGTGGCGCTCGGCGGTCCGTTCGGTATGTCAGCTGGGCCTTGTGCCCTGTCATAGGCTGCCGACAACAGTACCGGACCGGCTGCGTATTGAGCACCCAATGTCAGGACTCGTAAATTATTTTGTGCCTGATAGGCATAGTCTGGCGTGGTAATGCTGCAAATACCATTCGGACAAGAACCATTATCAGCATAAAGCGTCGATAAGCCTGCGGCAAACGAATAACCAGCACCAAACTTGAACCCCTGCATGGAGGGTGTCTGATACAACAACATATTGCTGTAACGCGTTGTGTTAGCCGACCCGAAAGAGGCACCAATATTGGCCTGACCAAAACCCTCGGCGAAGGGATCAATACTTAAAAAATAACTGCTCGCAAGATTGATCTGACGACCAAAATCCAGCCTTCCAACATCCATATTGATGACGCTCAGGATAGCCTGACGCCCAAAGAGTCTGCGATCTTGACTTGAAGTGCCGTTACCTGGATCAAAACCGCCTTCCAGATCAAAAGCAACCCTCCAGCCATCACCCAAAGATTCAAAACCTCGAACCCCGAATCGAGAACCGCTCTGAACACCTGTAGCCAAACCTAGAAAACTATTTTTTAACTGATCAATCTGAATATTTTGCTGGGTCTTTGCGTACTGCAGCCCCATATCGATAATTCCATAGAGCTGGACGTCGGCCGCCACACATATGCGCACGCCAGCCAATACAAACAACAAAATCGATACTATTTTTTTGACGATCAATTTTTTTGAACCTAATGATTTTCAAACTGATTTTCAAGTCCAATCGGCATAGGGGGCAATCATAATTGATTGCGCCCCTGCCACACCACCCGGCATGCGGGTCCGCACCGGGCGGTTCGAGAGGTTGAGGTTATGAGAGA
>Ga0208105_1000014_pt1 | contig 147736 bp, 108 predicted proteins | sample CryBogCBE16Jul07_FD_184574 | JGI IMG/M metagenome (GOLD analysis project Ga0208105, IMG submission 184574) | Freshwater microbial communities from Crystal Bog, Wisconsin, USA - CBE16Jul07 (SPAdes) | ecosystem: Environmental > Aquatic > Freshwater > Lake | place: Crystal Bog, Wisconsin, USA... | reverse complement strand
ATCCTTACTTCGCATAATGTATATTATGTTGTAACGATATCGGCAGCGACGATCTCCCCGGTGTCTGCACCCGAATCGCCAGCACGTCGGCCGCCGCCATCACCGATACGAAGACCCAGTCCGCAGCAGCACCTGCGCTTCGTACGCCTCCCGCGTAGGCATTCGCAACCCGTCGAGCTCCACGCCACGGATCTCGCACCCCGTTCGACCGCATGGATTGAGGATTCGGTCACGAATTCGTCCCCGTATCGTCGAATTGAAGGCCGGTTCGGGTAACGTACGCCGGAGCCTCGGTCACGAGACCGGCAGCACACGACGAGGATCCGCAGTGTCTAATTGGTCAGTACGGCGTATACACCAGATTGCTTCGATCACCGGAGCGTCGACGTATTTGGAAGTTGGCGTGTTTGGTGGCGACACTTTTTTTCCGGTCGCGCTTCGGTACAAGGACGCCGTAGACCCGGCGTTTCGGTTCGATGCCACCGGTTTGTCGACCGACGAGGTTCGCTACTTCCAGATGAGCAGCGACGCTTTTTTTGCGTCGTCACTGCCGCGTCCCAAATACGACATCATTTTCCTCGACGGCTTGCACACCTTTGCGCAAACGTTCCGCGATTTCATCGCGACGTTGCCGCTCGCGCACGCGAAGACGGTTTGGTTGCTCGATGACACCGTGCCGTCGGACCCGTGGTCGGCGTTACCGGACATGCGTATCTCCTACGAGACCCGTGGTCGGGCCGGCATTCCCGGCAACCCGTGGCACGGCGATGTCTACAAGGTCGTGTACGCGATTCACGACTTCTGCCCAAACCTGAACTACGCGACGATTACCGACGGCGGGAATCCCCAGACGCTCATCTGGATGGAGCCCCGCGTCAATTTTGCGCCAGCCTTCGACTCTCTGGAGTCGATCGAACGCCTCAGCTACTTCGACATGGGACTACAAGAAGCACCGATGCGCTACGAGGCGGAGCAAGACGCGATGGCGCGGCTGCGGGCTGCGTTGCGACCCGAAGCTGCGCCGAGTTCCGAATCGATTTTCGCGTCCTAACGCAGCCATGGTCGGCCTCCTTCGCGCCGCGGGTCGGTTTCACAGGCGCATTGCGCTGCGGGACGCGTCTCGCCGGTCGGTACGCCCATCGTGAACGCACCGTTGCCGCCCCGAACACTGGCCTACCGGCGAGTACCCAGCGCCAAGGTGCAAGCCTGGCGCTCGCTCTTGGACGGACCGGGGCCGAATTTTGACGGCGGTCCGGTCCTGCGTGACCCAAGGGACGCTCGTTTGCGCCACTGTCGCGCAGGGGCGGCCGTTGACCATCAAGCCCCGGATGACCAAGTGGCCTACAACGCGACCCTCGCGGGAACGTGGAATTACGTAGGTCCTACGCACCCCCATTTCGGCCATGTGATGGCAGAGATGGTCCATCGCGTGTTGCCATCGCGCGAGTGCTTCGGCCACGACGCGTGGCTCGTGGTTGCCCCGAAGAATTCGTACATCCAATCGTATCGCGAGATGTCGCCACCGCATCAAAGCGCGCTCGAATTTCTCGGTGTATCGCCGGATCGTATACGCGTCATTCGGGACGATACGATCGTCGAATCGCTCAACATCGTGGAACAAGGCGCACATTTGGGGTCGCCACCGGAGCAGTCCTATCTAGAAATGCTCCGGTCGTACAGCGAACGCCGTCTGAATGACCTTTTTGCCAATACACCGCGATCTGCGAAAGTCTACGTATCGCGATCGGACATGCGCGGACTTGGGAATTTCTTGGGCGAACGGTGGATTGAGGGTCTTTTCGAGCGCGAGGGATTCACGATATTCAAACCCGAAGCGCACACCTTGTCGGAGCAGATGGATGTGTACCGGCGTGCATCGTGGCTCGTGTTCAACGAGGGATCGGCGTGCCACGGGGCAGAATTACTGGGTCGCGAAATGTTGGGCAACGTGTTCGTGCTGACGCGCCGTCCGGGTTTCGAGCGGCTCTGGGCCAACGTGCTGACGGGCCGCGCCCAGTCGTTCCAGAGTCACCTCGTCGGCGACACGGTCGGGAGTTGCGCGCGTCACCGTCTGAGCGGTGTCGTGCTCAGTAATTTTATGCAGACGCTGGTGGACATCGACCGCCTCGCCCATTGGCTGCGCTCCGCGGGCCTGGGGGCTTTTCCCATCAATGACGGGCAGCAGTACTATCGGGCTGCCGCCTTGGATTTGGAGGATCAGATGGCTGCGGTTACGACCTATGGGCCCGAGCGCGCGCCGGCGGACGATCTCGACGCGATGCGCGCTAAACTTGCCGAGTACACGCGAGCATACGGCTACTGAACGTCGCACCAAACGGTCGCAGCCGCGCAAGAGTCTCCCGAGTGCACCCATGACTATTGATATACGTGACAGCTCTCAAGGTCGTGCGGAAGACCGCCGAGCGTTGCCCCCTTTTACAGTACTGGCCCAGGTCCACGAATGAGTTTTCTAGACCGTATACGGCGTCTCTTTCGGGGTGCATCGGCCCCGTCGATGGTGACCGCCGCCGCGCTTGCCGCGGAACTACGCCATGCGGAAGCGGTGGCGATGTATCGCGCTCTCGCAGAGCAAGGCGTACTCGAGGCACGACACGCGTTAGCCGAGTGCCTCGAAACCGGAGCAGGCACCCTCCAAAACCCCGCCCTCGCCGCTCGCGCGTATACCCTCGCCGCTGAAGCCGGCTACGTGCCCTCCATGGCGCGGCTGGGTGAGCTGTACTTGTGTGGTATCGCACGTCCCGACACCACCTCCGCCGCCGTGGTCGCCCAGATGGCGGATCCGCACGCCGGGTCTTCCATCTTCCATCAGCTGTTCCCCGACGGGTTACACTTAGAACCCGATGCGGCACTGGCCGCCCGATGGAATCGCGCCGGCGCCGATGCAGGCTATCCCGGTTGCCAAGCGCGCATCGGCCACCAATACGCGGCCGGTATCGGAGTGCCCCAAGACCTGCTTCTGGCCCGCAAGTGGTTCCGGAAGGCAGCCCGCGCGGGGCACGCGCTGGGCGCCTTGGGCATGGGGTTGTTAACGCTTGACCACTACGGACCGGTCCGCCGCCACTACAACCCGAAGCCCTGGTTGCAGCAGGCAATCGATGCCGGCGACATCACGGCCGTGTTGGCGCTCGCCCTCTATGGGCTAGACCATCCCGAGGACCCGGACGCCCAGCGCGCCGGCGCTCTCTTGTTACGGGCGGCGCAAGCGGGGCATCCGTTTGCAATGATCAAGCTCGGCGATTGCCATATCGACGGCACGCACGGCGTGGCCCGTGATCTCAACGCCGCCGAGTTTTGGTTGCGGCGCGCATCCGCCAAAGGCCTCACCGGTGCGCACGTACGACTGTTGCGACTGCTCGCCGCCCAACCGGATCGCAACGATCACGAATTGGCCGTGCTGGCACGCGAAGCCGCGGAAGCCGGACACGGCGAAGCACAATACCTGATGGGTGTCTTCTGTCTGACCGGCCAAGGCACTTTGGAGGACCCTGTAGAAGCCGCTCGGTGGTTCGAGCTGGCGGCGGCGCAAGGCATCACCGGCGCCCACGAGCGCCTGGGTGCGATGTACGCAACGGGCGTGGGCAAAGAGGCCGATCCGGTGCAAGCGTTGAAAGCGTTTGATCGCGCTGTCGCGCTCGGGGACTGGGACGCCCTCACCCACCGCGCGATCATGCGGCAAGCCGGTTTGGGCTTGCAGGCCGATCCACAACTCGCCGCCGAAGAATTTCGGCGAGCGGCGGAGGCCGGGCATCCGGAGGCGGCACTGCAGTTGGGCATTGCCTACGCGTCGGGGACTGGCGTGCCGCAGGACTGGGCACAAGCCGCGCACTACTATGGGCTCGCGCACGAGCGCGGACTCGCGGAAGCTGCTTTCAATCTCGCACACGTGACCGAACAGGGACTCGCGGCCGCTCCCGATGCGGACGCCGCCCGCGCGCTCTTCATTGCCGCCGCCGACAGAGGTCTCATCGCCGCGCTTTGGGCGCTCTACCACCGTTCCCCGCCAGGGCCCGACGGTAGTCTCTCGGATGAGCAGATGCAGTGGCTCCGCCGTGCCGCCCGGGCCGGCGACGCGGAGGCCGCCGAACGATTGAATCCGTCCACGGAGTCGGCTGTGCCGACCGACACGTGATGACCGTTCCAACAGAAATTGAGGAGTCCATCGTGGTGCGAAACTGTCGTATTCACGACGATCATGTCCTTGAAATGAGCGGGAATCGAAGGTAGCCCATGCGCATATACGGATCCATTGACCGCCAGGACGGCACTGCCGTCGAAGGCTGGGTCACCTGCCCCGACTATCCGGATCAAAAAGTCGCTCTCGAACTGGTATTGAATGGCGCTGTCGTTGGGCGGGGTGCCGCCGATCGCTATCGCGCCGATTTGCAGTCGGCCAACCTCGGTGACGGTGTGTGCGCCTTCTCCATCCCCACCCCGCCGTTCTTACCGGCCATGGACATCGATCGCTTGGTCGTCCGGGTGCAAGGGTCACCCTTGGTGTTTGAGCGACAGTCCACCGTACGCCGATCCTTCGATTCCGTTGAGAAGTTCGAGCGCTTCGGCGGCCTGTGGATCGATGAACCCGACTTTATGGATACGCTCGGAATACGTCATCGCACGGGCGCATTAAGCGATGCGCAGTGCGAGCAGTTGGTGCGTTTTGCCCGCGACGGGTATCTGATTTTACCGGGCGCGGTCTCCGCGGAGCTTATCGACCGAGTGAATGCTGACATCGATCGCGTCTGGTCAAAGCCGCCGCCCGGCATTCAAGTCGAACGTTTGAACCGGATGGCGTCATGCGCCGCACGGTACCGAAGCGGGCGCTGCGTAACGGACGGACCAAACTTTTGGATTTGCACGCCTATTCCGTCGCGGCGCGCGCGGCGATCGCGAACGAGGCGACGATCGGCTTCCTCACGGCACTCTTTGCCTCGACGCCCAAAGCGTTCCAGAGTTTGACCTTCTGGAACGGGTCACAGCAGGCGATGCGCAAGGACACGGCCTACGTCAAAGTGGAGCCGGAACCGATGCAGTTGGCGGCGAGTTGGCTGGCGCTTGAGGACATCACCGAAGGCAGCGGCGAATTGGAGTATTTCGTCGGAAGCCACCGCGCCCCCCATTATCTGTTCGGCGGTGCGCACAAGTGGATGGAGAACCATCCGGAAGAGTCCGAAAGCTACCTCTTGAGCATCCAAGCAGATGCCGAGCGCTATCAGCACCGGCGCGGCCGTTTCCTCGCGCAGGCGGGGGACGTTCTCATCTGGCACGCAGATCTTGCGCACGGCGGCAGCACCATCGCAAAGTCAGGGCGGAGTCGGCGCAGCCTGGTCGCACACTACACCGCGGAACACAACGAGCCGTTTTACCGGCGCGATCGTCGATGGGCGACGGTGACCGAGAACGGTTGTGAGTTCCAATCCGAGTTCGGCCCGGTGCCCTCCGCGGGCGACAATGCCGATGGGAAGCGCCCCTCCAGTCGACGATCGCGTCGCTGAAATCCGAGAATAACCAGCTTAGACAGTACGCGTTCCGTCGCTCTTACGGCGTATCGCCGCCGACCGTGGTTTCCTTCGTCACCGTCAGCCGAATCAAACGGCGTAGGAGCGCCACTGTGCCGGCGGTATCGGTCGCGTCGGCCACTGCCGGCGCTTCATAGATCGCCCAATCGTCGTCGTAAAGTGATGGCAAATGGGAGAAATGCCGGGCGCGCAAGCGGTCGTTGCTCTCGGTGAACCGGAATTGGAACGCGCGCGCCGCGTCGCCGTATCCGTGCGCTCCGAACCCAGCGTAATGCCGTTCCAGGTCCGGTAGCAACTCCTCGCGGATCGCTTGCGCCTGACGGTGCGGGAGTTGCTGCATCTCCTCGTTCAACGCCCTCAGTATCGCGAGCCCGGCGCCGGATAATCCGACATTGGCCCGTTCCTCGAGCGGCGTGAAGCCCGTGGAATCGACGTCCAAAAGTGTCTGAAAGTGTGTCTCTATGGCGCCGTTCAATCGGACCGGCGTGACGCCGCCGACGCCGAAGACCGACTCCCAGCGTTCGATCAGCGCATCCTGATCGTAATACGCGAGCAGTTCGGTTTCGGTCCAGGGGGCCTCGGGGTCGACCGCGGGGAATGGGTTTTCCACCCGCGCGCCGTTCTTCAGCAGCGTCGCATGGGCACTCACCGCGATCCGGTGCTGAGGCCGGAGATAGACATAAACCTGTATGTCCTCACACACGGCCGTCAAGAGTCGCCTCAGTCGTTCAATTTCGCTCGGATCTCGCAGTCGACTGTGCAGATGCTCGTTGGACAGCACGAGCGTTTGCACATCATCCGGCAACTCGTTCACTTCGCGAAGCAGCGCACTCTGCACAGAGCGACGGAAATTGCTGACCTCGTCGGCGGACGTAATGCCGTGCGCAAGGCGGATATCGTCGGACGTCTTGGCGACATCGAGCGCATAGGCCACGAGGCTGGAATGATTGAGGAGATCCCTGCCCTCATTCTGCGCGAGCGCAACGGGGACCAACACGCGCTGAGCCAAGAGTGACTCGCGGTTGAGCAACAGGTGACGTTGCAGGCTGGAGCTACCGGTCTTTTCCAAGCCGATGTGCAGGATGCACTGACGGAGGCGACGCGCCGCCACCGGCACCTCGGGCTCGTAAGCCGACTCCGAAGTGGCCGACAGACCTCTTGGTTGCAAGTGGGGTAATGCCACCACGACCGATTGCGCCGGTGCGCCGGCCCAAACTTCGACGGTCCGATCCAAAGAATCGCTCGACAGACCGAAATTACCGAATTGGAAGGCGTGATGCCCCGACCCGTATCCCGCCTCAGCGAGGTCCGGCCGATGGCGATCCGCTGTACCACGTGCAACGACCCTCCCATTGAAATAGAGCGTCACATCGAGCGCTCGGTCGGGGGTGGCATCGTCGTAACACCACCCTTCGATGAGTTCCGGGGTCACAAGCTCTATGTAGCCTCGAATCGCCATGTGCTCCCTACTCTGCTCTGCGCATTTCCCAATCCCACGAGGTATGCCAGTCTAATCGAGTATTTCTGGCATGAACGATGGATTTTTCACCTCGGAAGCATGCGTAGGCACAGTACGAACTGCATCACGTTACTTCAAATTCTGTGAATTAATCTAAGGACTTGCCGTCATACAGTACGGTTAAATTGCCGCCTCTGAACCCGCCGTGTTTAGCGCACAGGAAGGTTCTCTGGATCCAAGGACCCTACGCATGAGTGTTGACCCGCAGTCTGATAGCTCCGAAGCCGCGCCAAACCGTTTAACTGGGTTGGCCGCGTTGGCGCAATTGGCGACGCGCCTCGGCATTGACCTCAATGTCGAGCAATTACGGCGCCGATTCTCACTAGCAGCTGTGGAGCCCACCTCGGACGAATTGGTGGCCATGGCGAAAGATTTAGGGTTGGAAGCCCAAATCCTGCACGTCGTCTTTGCCGATTTGCCGTCGATGTCGAAGACGTTGCCTGCAATCTTGAGAGCCAAAGACGGTACCGCCTTAATCCTTGAGGACGCACGCTCGGATCCGATGAAAGGTGCGGTTGCTGTGGTCCGCGACCCTCTTTCCACCAACGATGCCGTCGCCCTTATCGAGGAAGATCAACTCTCCGAAGTGTGGGAAGGCGAGATCATTCTCATCAAGAGAACAATCGGCCTAACGGACGAGCAGCAACCATTTGGGTTTGCGTGGCTCCTTGGTCAAGTACTCCGTGAGAGAGATCTCTTTCGGGATATCGGCATTGGCAGCCTTATAAACACGGTTTTCGCAATCGCTCCAGCTTTCGTGATGATGATGGTCATCGACCGAGTCATCACTAATCGGTCCGTTTCGACATTGAAAGTTGTGACAGGCGCGATCGCCCTAATGATCGTCTTTGAAATGGTCGTAGGCTACCTAAGACGCTACCTTGTTCAGGTAGTCACGACGCGTATCGATTCCAGATTAAATCTATACATCATTGAGCGTCTACTAAAACTGCCAATGGACTATTTCGAACATAATCCTACTGGTATCACTATCGGACGACTAGGGCAGATCTGGAAAATTCGACACTTTATGACAGGCCAACTTTTCGGAGCTTTTCTGGATACGGTGCCTCTCATCGGGATCTTGCCTGCCATCCTTTTCTTAGAATGGCGGCTAGCGCTAATGACCATCATCTTGACGTTTATTATATTTTTAATTCTGTATTTTTACATGCCCGCAATTGGCCGAGCACAAGGAAAAGTAATAGCTGCAGAGCGACTTAAGGGGGCTCACCTAGTTGAAACGATTCATGGCATGAAAACCATCAAGTCTATGGCGCTCGAAGGGCGCCGCCGAAAGGAATGGGACCGTCGCGTAGCTGTATCTGCGCAGGCGCAGCACGATTTCGGGATTATCGGAAATTACCCCCAGACATTATCGCTCCCGTTCGAACGGTTGCTCTACTCCGGTGTATTGCTTGTGGGCGCAGCCATCGCTATCAATTCACCCTCTTCGCTAAATGCCGGTGTACTGGTGGCGTTTACAATGCTGAGCAGTCGACTGGCGGCTCCTCTCCTCCAAATCGTCAAAATGCAACTTGATCTAGGCGAGGTAAAAACAGCCATCGGGGAAGTATCATCAATCATGAACTCGCCGCCCGAGGAAAACCGTGCCAACGGCCTGAAAATGCCTATTGAGGGTGAGGTTACGTTCCAGGACGTCCGTTTCAGATACTCGGTGACCGCTCCGTACGCGCTCGATGGAGTGAATTTCACTGTAGCTAAAGGCACGATGCTCGGAATTATGGGTCGGAGTGGATCAGGTAAGACAACAGTGACTCGCCTTTTGCAAAGACTTAATTCTAGCTACGAGGGCATGATCAAAATTGATGGAATGGACTTGCGCGAAGTTGATCTGACGCATCTGCGGACACATATTGGTGTCGTTCCTCAAGAAAACTTTCTTTTCTCGGGAACTATTCGAGAAAATATTGCAATGGCGAAGCCAGACGCGAGCTTCATGGACGTCGTCAGAGCCGCCCAATTGGCGGGAGCGGAAGAGTTCATCGAGCGACTACCGCGCGGCTACGACACCGTGCTCGAGGAAGGTGCCACCAACCTCTCGGGCGGTCAGCGCCAGCGACTCGCGATTGCGCGCGCCCTCCTCGTCAATCCGCCTGTCCTGATTCTCGATGAGGCGACGAGCGCGTTGGATGCCGAGAGCGAGGCCATCGTGAACGCCAACCTGCGGCGAATCGCCAAAGGTCGGACAGTACTTTCCATCTCGCACCGCCTCTCGATGCTCGTGGAAGCCGATGCTATTCTGGTGCTGGAGCGTGGGAAGGTCTATGACCTTGGGACTCACGATGAGCTGCTTGCGCGTTGCGACATCTATCGAAACATGTGGTACCAGCAGAATAGGCACCTTGATCCGAAGCGTCAGGAAAACCAGGTGCTGCTCGGGAAGGACCGGTCATGATTACACCCCCACCGGTTGAGCGTCCGAAGAATTTACTGCCAGAGCGACGCCGCGCCGAAGCGGTCGGCAAGGTCGTCGGTGCATTCGAGTCAGAAACTGCGGCAGTCATTCTAAAGACCAGCCCGCATCGACAGGAGATCCTGCTCTACGCGGTGGGCATCGGGCTCCTGATCTGCATCCTCCTCTCCGCCGTCGTCAAACTCGACCGGGTCGTGGTCGGTGTCGGACGCACAGTGCCGATCGGGGGCGCTCTCTATGTTTCCCCACTGGATTCAGGAATCGTTCGCGAAGTGCGCGTCAAGGCCGGCGACATTGTCCGCAAAGGCCAGGTGCTTGCGACCTTGGACTCGACCTTCACCGAGGCTGATCGGACACAGTTGCAACAACGGTTCAACAGCGACCAAGCGGCGGTTGCGCGACTGGAGGCAGAGACGTCAGGGCGACCCTACGCGCCATCCGTTCGCGATGTTTACACAGGGTTGCAAAGCTCGATTTACGCACAGCATGCTGCAGAGAAAGCGTCGAACTTGGCCGATTTTGATGCACGTATCCGAGCTAATGAAGCTCAGATTGCTCAGTACGACAGCGACATCAAGCAATACTCTCAGCGGTTGCAGCTAGCAGAAAAAGTCGAGCAAACCTACGGCCCCCTGGCCGAGAAGGGATATGTCTCGAACCTACAAGTACTTCAGGCAAAGGATCAGCGGACCGAGGCAGTTCGATTCTTAGCAGATGCGCAGGGAGCAGCGGCCGCTTCGCGGCAAGCTCTGCAGGCGCTGAAATCACAGCGCGAGGCATACATCCAAAAGCGCTTATCCGACCTGGGCGCAGAATTGGTGACGACACGTAACGATCTCGATGCAACCCGCCAGAGCTTGAATAAGGCGACGCGACTGAATGACCTGATTACGCTTGACGCTCCTGCCGACGCTGTCGTTCTCAAAGTGGGCAAGGTGTCTTCGGGTTCAGTTGCGCCGAACGGAGCCCTGTCGAGCCAGTCAGAGCCTCTTTTTACGTTGGTGCCGCTCAATACCCCCGTCGAGGTGGACTTGCACATAGACGCGAGTGAAATCGGATTCGTAAAGAAGGGCGATCCCGTTCAGATCAAGTTGGATGCTTATCGCTTTACGCAACACGGTACGGCTAAAGGTTCGATCACATCCGTCAGCGAGGGATCCTTCACCCTATCGGACGACAATCAGGTTGTCGCTCCGTATTTTCGCGTCCGAATAGCGATCAATGAAGCAAAACTCAGAAATGTACCCAACGATTTCAAGCTGATTCCCGGCATGACGCTGCAGGGAGATATTCTGGTTGGCCGACGTACGATCTTGTCGTATTTAGTCGAAGGAGCATTAAAGACTGGCGCTGAGGCTATGAGGGAGCCTCAGTAGACTCAGTCCAGAAGGTCTGGCACCTGTGATGCAATCCACGAAGTTCAGGAAAATCCTATTAAATTGCCAACGAGATGAATTATGAAAATTGCGGTTGTGACGATGGTGTATAACGAGAAAATATTTTTGCCGATTTGGTTGAACTACTACAGCTCGCAAGTTGGTATAAAAAACTGTTATGTCGTCGATCATGGATCTAACGACGGTTCGGAAGCCGCAATCTCGGAATGTAGTTCCCTTCGGATACCGCGCTCACCAATGCATGACGAAAATCGAGCGAAATTTTTATCTGATTTTTGCTCTTCTCTTCTAACTTGGTATGACGCAGTTATATATACCGATGTCGACGAGTTTCTGGTTCCTGACCCTAGTTGCTACGAGAATTTGCTAGATTTTGGTGCACGGACACAAAAAAAGGTAGTAACCGCGATAGGGCTCAATGTCTGTCATCGTTTAGACGGCGATCCGCAGCTTGATTTAAACAGGCCTTTGTTAAGCCAGCGGCCTACCGCAAGATTCGCATTTGCGATGTGCAAGCCGCTTTTCACGAAGCTTCCTATCAGGTGGAAACCAGGTTTTCATAGCTCGGATAGGGAGGTGCAATTTGATCAATTATTCCTGTTCCACCTTCATAATTTTGATCTCGGAATATCTCTGGAACGACTGAGTAAAACTCGAGAAATGCCGTGGGGAGATGGGCCTGCTGACCATTATCAAAGGTGGGAAGATTCGAGGCACAGACAAATGCTAGAGGTGATATCAGCTCTGCCGGTTGATCAACAAACTACTTTTAACGCTGATGACCCAGCGATTTTAAGATATACAAGCTGGATGACTGAATTTATCGAAAATAACCCTAATAGAAAGCACAACTTTTACTATAACAACGGGATAAATATAGCAGAACTGATGAAGATACCTGATCGCTTTCTCTCAATTCTCTGACCGTTGTCTGCAGATGGTCAACGAGTCTGCATATCCATTATGCGGCGTGTTCCTTCAGATCGAACATCAATATTGTCTTGAGGAACATTCGAAACAAAACGTTCAACGGTTGAGGATATAACAATGTCTGGGCTTAGCTCGCGAATGAATTCGTAGTCGATCGAATGATTCCAAACGAATGTCACCTCACGAAATGTTTCCGCAAGCATTCCAGTCATCATATGTGGGCGATATTCGCAAAACGAGTCCCCAAACAAAATCACTCGTCGAGAATCGCATTTTTTGTCGTTGTTCCTAAAGGACACAATCGAGTTGTACAACAATTTACCCGTAGCCGCCGATCGATCACTCTCGTTGTACTCAACAATGTCATTGCAATATACCCGCTGAGAATCCCGAAGAACACTAAGAAACTCTGCTTGCTCCTCTATCATCGGGACAAGCTTGCCGCCTAGATCCATAATAATTTTCACGGTGGCCTTTGGTCGATGGACCAAGTCCATAACTGGACGCGCGTTCAACTTGCCACAAAGCGAAACATAAGCGGCGAAACAGCCCCAGTAATTCCAATGAGAATCGGTTTTGTAGTACAAATCGCGATGTTTCTTTTCTGCCATTAAACTTGGCAGCACAGGAAGCCAAAACCCTGAATTGCAAAACGCATCATTAAATTTGGCGATTGGATGCAGATCATAGCGCGGAATGGGCTCCCCATAGAACTCTGGATATACTGTCGTCTTATCGGGTGCCATGAAATGTAAGTATTCAAAGCCTCCAGCGCGCAACCTCGTGTTTCTTGAGTAAAGTAATTCAGACCACAAGCGCATTTTCTGGTCGTCAAGAGGAGTCTCTGATGTGTAGAACTTCTCTGCTTGGTTTGATCCACCTTTTAGAAAAAGCCAGCCGTCAAGTCCCACCTGAACATCTTGTGACATTCTCCACCATCCCTGTTGATTATGCGCGGACGTAGCACCAATTCTTAAATCACGAAACGATAATTCAGAGTCGACGTAAGACGAAGGCATCTTGGCTCAAAGTTTCGCAGTCGAATTCTTCGATTTCAAACGGAATGGAATGCTGCTGTAAGAGCCTCTTTAGAGCTTTGTGACTAAGGAAAGTCTCACCGTAAAGTAGAGAATGCCCGCTTGTGAACCATACGTATTCCCCGCTTCGATAATCAGTAATCCGATCTTCTATTGACCCGGCGGCGTCGATACAAACGCTAGAATACCAATGAATAGGTATTCCACGATTTCGCTGGTCCGCTTCCGTCAGTAGTCGCTGAAGAAATCGCTCTCCCCATGTTGTGAAAACGCAATACCCACCAGGACGGACAACTTTCGCCGCCTCTTTCAGCCACAACGTGGCCGAAGTTTGCGACAGGTGCGAGAAAATAGACCAACCAATCATCAGGTCGAAAAAACTGGAGGGGAGCTTATTGTCCGGGGTAAAGCCGCCAGTGAGGAAATTTACATAGGGATTCAAAGTTCTCGCAAGCGTGCAAAACAAGAAATCCGGCTCGTACGCGAATAGATTCGAAAATTCAAAGTCATACATGAACGGGCGAATAATCCTCCCCCATCCGGAAGCAAAGTCCAAAAGCCTCAAATCCTTTGAACTCTCACAGGTGGAATACGTCCGTTGCTTCACAAAGCGATAGAACTCAAATGACTCGCTCATCGCAATCTGATTTGAGTTTCCATGGACTCGTATCTGCAGCTCTTCCTCAGGATATGCTGGAAACTGAGCGCCTTCTATGACAGGCTCTGTAATTGACCGGATGAGCAATTCCCGCCATTGTTCTTCGGTCGCATTTTTGAAGGTTCGGCGATAGAAATTATGCCCATCGCTAGGCGCATGTGAGTAATTGATTCTGGGAATTGGTGTAGTGCTCATTCTTTTCCAGAGACTCTGTTTTTTGGCTTATCGGGAAATCATCATCAAGACCGGTGATCGACGAATCGACCTGTGCATTTGGAAATTTTATCCTCCTCGGATTGCTGGGACCAGCCCGTTCCGAATGAGGAAATATTCGTACAAGTCCATAAGCCTTCGTCGCTTCAAATTTAAAGAAGATGGGTCATACTGGTCTCTTAGGTATTGAAGCTGAAAATCACCAATCTTTTCAATTTCGACCATCGGAATAGAGAGGAAGTCGCACAACTCCTTGGTCCTTGAGTCATGCGCCAAGCAGATTGCAGGAACTCCGGCATGCATTGCGGCGATTGTTCCGTGAATTCGAGTTCCAATTACGAAGGACGCTGCTCTGAGCGTACCGATCCATTCCTCAACATTCCAGAAAACACGCATTCGACGTTCAAGCCAATTCGTTACCATCTCAACTTCTTCGTTAATCGAAAGCGAATCTAATATTGCTCTTACTGCGTCTGCTCGAACTGTGGAATCTATATCCGTTGCAAGCAACATTTCCTCTTTTTCTGTTTGCGCGATAAACGTCGCATCAATTTTGGAAGCCTCTCGGTATAGACCATTAACAAGTTGGTGCATCTTTACCGGATCTGAGGAGTGTCCGATCACGTCTCTCGAGCAATGGATGACTACCGAGTTATCAAGCCTGATGGTTTCCTTCGTCTTTACCGGAATCTCCTCAGGTCCTATATAGTACGAAGGGCATCCGATAACCTGCGTATTATTAATTCCCATCCGATAGAGCACTTCGGCGGTAAATTCTCCGCGAACGCCTAATGTGTGGCATCGTTGCGAGAGAAGATTAATAAATTTGGTAGTGCCTGGTTTTAGAGATATTTTTGGATTATTTGTCGTGCTCGCTTGCGCTCCCAGTCCCATTACTACAATAGGTAACCTTGTTGCCTCGAGAAAATTCGCCCATCCTGAAAAATCGCTATTTGAATTAATGAAGTTCGCTGCGGGAATTACAATTTTATCGAAGTTTTCATTTACGCTATCCGGCCCAGCGCTATAATCGCAGCTTATCGATGTGTATTTAATTGTTTTGAGCGCCCCGTACCCAATCAATTGGTTACCGACATTCCCGCCGGTGGCCATTAGCCTGTCAGACACTGAAGTGTGTCTTTCTAGGTCTACTGAGGGCACAGCCCCCATTAATAGTATTCTCATTGATCGTTCCCGATTGCGATTTAAGTTGTAAACGCGCTGCGCTAAACGCTGAGATTGCCTCCGCGTTCATTATTTTTGCTTAAGTGCCTTTTTCCACATTTCCGCGATCGGTAAATGACCCCTTGAAGGTGAGCGGCCTTCACCGGCACCTGTCGTTTCAAAGTGCTCCTTCGCTGAAGGGATCCCGCCATTTTCGATCTCCTGGGCGACATCCTTATAAGAATTTCGGTACCACTCTTCATCAACGTCTGGCAATATTCCGCGGCGGTTTTCGAAATAACCGTATCCAACAAAGTGCTGTCTAGCGGTCATTTGTCCATTCCGGATTGGGCCGTCAGCAACATCTGGATTCATTCGCAAATATTCGGCTTCATTAAATTCGCAACTCGCTAGCCCAGCTTGGATAAGTAGGTCGAACAATTTCTTATTAATAATAACCAATTCATCGTCGTTTGATCTTCTCTGTTCAATTTTGACACTTTGAAGTATCTGGCTGTATGGCGGAAAGTACACGTGTTGCTCCTCTTTCAATTAGGCGCCATTGGAGTTTAGTTCAGTATTTTTTTTCGATTTAGCGCCCGATTTGGCCTTGGGTTTTGGTGGTTTTCTACTCGACATCGATTTTTTTATTGGACGAAGTTGCCGCGTCACTTCATGTAAATATGCGGACTGGGCTGAAAGAATATGTTTGGGTAATACGCTGATGATATGGGTTGCAGTTCTCTGACAGCCCTCAATCTCTTTCAGGTGAGCATCAACGGCGAGTGAATGCGTAACACTGTTAGCATGCCGCCGGTGAACGTTTAGAGGCGCAACCTGATAGGAGATTTTGCTCGCTCGACGTGCTAGCACTTCGAGATAGAGCCTCCAATCACCCGCCATTCTTAACGAGAGAAGCTCGGGCTGGATTTTTGATATTGCGCCTAGGAGAGACTTCCGTCTCCATACAACTGCACTTACGTTCAAGATCAGATTCTTGACTGAGAGATATCGCGCAATGAATTCATGCCCGTCCCAGATTCCGCTTTCCGTTAGCGCGTTGGGCTCTACGGTGGCGTAATAGCTCTTGTAACTATCCCACTGCGGCGTACCATCGATATGGATGGTACGACTGTCCGTAAACACCATATCAACATCCTGGTCGTTGCCGACAACGGCCATGGCCTTTTCAAGAAATTCCTCGTTAGAACTGTCGTCAGCCTCGGCGATCCACAGCCAATCACCTGTCGCCATTTCCGCAGCCTTTCGCCACTGCGCGAAGACTGACCCGGAGTTCTTTTTGTTTGGAACGACCTTGATCTGCCGCTTCCAATCAGCTGCGATCGCTGGAATCACATCCAGGCTATCGTCCGTTGAGCAGTCATCTAGTACCAGAATTTCGTATACAGGGTGCGTCTGCTTGAAAATACTGCCCAGACGCTCCGCCATATACCGTGCGTAGTTGTAATTCGGCACAACGACACTAATGCGCGGCATTTGCGGTAGCGCGAGCTGCAGCAAATTTGTCACGTAAGCTGGGAACGAGAAGTTCTGCTGAACGAAGCTACGGCGCTTGGTGGCCGCTTCGTCCGACGGATCGTCGAACAATTGCAGAACCTCACGAGCCATCGCCTCCACGTCCCCATACGGTACCGCCGAGCCCAACACAGAGTCGTTCAACAACTCTGGGATTCCTCCCGACTTCGTGAAGGCCACTACCGGCAGTCCGGCCTCGAGTGCTTCGAGTGCAACAGTCGGGAATGGATCTTCGCGTGAGGTTAGCGCGAAGACCGAGGCGGCAGACAACGCCGGCACAACGTTCATAGCCCCCGGAAGATGCAATGTCCCAAGGCCACTACCGATCGCGATGTCGGATTCCATCCACCGCTTCAGGTCAGGATCCATATCGCCGAGCCAGCAGAAGTGAACTCGGCGCGTCTGATTGACCTTGCGCCACAATTGGATAAAGAGATCAACCCCCTTTCTCAGATCCGCATAGCCGATGCCGAGAACGATCGGATCATCCTCTCCCAATCGCAAATCGCGACGGAAGGCCGCGGCCGCTTCGGGTGAGGGCGTGATGGACTGGTAAGAACCTTGCGGCATGATCCGGGATTTGACCTTCAGCCCTTCCTCAAGGCCTAATTCTTCCCAGTCCGCATCCCGTACGTATTCCGCCGGGAAAACAGAGACAGCGGCTGATCGAATTCCATGTCGGGCCGCTTCGTGGAGTCCCTTCTCGCGTAACAATCGCGGAAGCTCATGGACGAGCAGCACCGTGTGCATTCCACGGTCACTCAGCGCCGATGCGGCCTGGCCCGATGCGGTGGTATTGACGAGCGCATGGGTGAACCCCCGCTTCGCCAGCCTCGCCGTAGCTTCGCTGAGCCCCGCACCGCCGGCCAGCACGGTCGTTGGTGCGATGGCTTCATAGTCCGGAACCAATTGCCCGCCGTCGAGAAGGAGGTATTCGAACGAAACACCATGCTGCGCCTTCAGCAGTCGACCGATATTCAGGAGCAGTCGCTGTGCCCCGGATGGGAAAGCGTCGTGTCCGACGAGAACCAGCTTTGAATCTGAAGAGTTGGCCGATGCCGACACGCCAATCACTGCGCGGCCAGTGGCATTGAGATAGGCCGCCCCAAAGTGAACGTCGGGTTCGAGATAGGCGCCCTCACACCATTCGTTCCAGGCATTGACGCAAACGAAGGGCTCGCCGAAGAACGGATTCTTTTGCGCCCGATCGATGAGTGTAGTCAGCCAGTGTTCGTATTGCGCCGGCGTCGATCCGGTGAGCACCAGGCCGGAGCCTTGACGTCGCGCATCATTATCCCAGCTGGGCACGACCGTCTTGATCTGCGGGAACGCAGGGACAGGCTCATTCACCGACTCATTGACGACGGTCTCGTAGCGATAGGCCTTGCCACTGAACTCCGGATCCAAGAGCTTGAGCTCTGAATTGATTGGCGGAAGTGTCTGGGTCAATTTGTGCGGCGGGAACTCGATGGCGCCATCGAGGCCGAACGGCGTCGGATCCGTGTCTCCGAACGCTTGGGCCATCACGAGGATCGGATCCTCGTTGAAGGTTTCACGCCAGTAGGCGCGCCAGCGGGCGATCGTGGCTGCCGCCTGAGGAATGATCCCTGGACGGTAGATCATGAACAGGGGTCGACCGTCGATCCGGATATAGCGTGGGTCTTTAAAATGCCGCGCGAAGTCCGCGAGCATCTCCGGATCATCTTCCACCTTGTAGTCTTGCGAGATCAGCACTTCGCTATCGGCGCCATCCCAACGGCGGGTCCAATTTTCGTTGGCCCACATCAAGCAAAACGGAAAATCCAACGACGGGTCGCTCATGAGGTGCTCGAGCGGACCGGCCATCAAACGACGCCGATTAAACCAATAGTGATAGAACACAAAGCCATGGACACCACTAGCGCTGGCCATGTCAATCTGGCGCCGTAACGTGGCGGCGACGCCATCGTCATCTAGCCGGTAAAAACCGAGATCTCGGGGAATCCGAGGCTGGTAGTGACCTTGGAACCGCGGCAATCCACGTGGCAAGTTGGTCCACTCCGTAAACCCCTTACCCCACCAACGATCGTTCTCTGGGAACGCGTGAAACTGCGGCAAATAGTAAGCCAGCACTTTCGCCTTGCGAACCGCCGAGCTCGGTACTGGGCGCAGTTCCTCAAATTCCGCTGCTGCCCGGGCGAACTTGCGCACTTCGCGCGCAACTGTGGGCTCGTCGTCCGGAAAGCGTCCGTGGATGCCGGGAGTCCCCTTGTTGGCTAGCCAGTGGTAGAACGGATTGGGCTCGATCACCCCGCCGAGGTAGCGCTCCGCGTACCACTTAACATCAAAATCTGCGGATGGATTTCGGCCTTCACGGTATCCGTACGCCACGAAATGCTCAAAAGGATCGATCTTGGCCGCAATGACATCCGGGCAATGCTTCGCGTAATACGCGATATCGAACTCCGGAATCGGACTGACAGACCCTTCGCGCCGATGCCGCATGTAGTGGCCAAGCGCTGAAACGGAGCGACTCAGGGAATGCTGCTCTCGGTACCAGGGATTATTGAAAAGTGGCCCCGGCCATCGCCCCTCTTGATCGCCGTGAAGAATAAAGTGGACGAAAGGATGAACTTCAGTGGGTTTGATATCCGGGTAGCGCTGCAAGTACCAAGCCGACTCGAAATATGGATTCGGTCGATTGTGGGTGACGGCACCTGCGTCGAGGTAGTGTTCGATCAAATCGTTATCACTGCCCGATAGGCCGTGAGCACTACGGTAATAATCGAACTCAAACAGGCCTGATTCGCGAATGACCGCGAACAGATGTGCCCGGGAATGGTGACTACCCGACTCCACTGACGGCGGTTGATTTGACGCCAATTCCCCAGTCTGTGCGGACGCCGAACTGCTCGTGATGTTCGTGATGTCCAAAATAACGCGGCTCATACATTCACTCCGGCGCTCACCTGACGAGTTAGCTGCTGTCCAATGGAAGGAGGGCTCAGGCCCATTCGGCTACGCAATTGCCGAAGGGCATCGCAGAGGGCGATGTGGTTCCCGACAGGGAACAGTGTTCCGGTCGTCGGTGCCGCCGCGATCTTTTCCGCCATTCCGCCAATATCGGAACACAGTAGATGTACTCCGCAAGCTTGGGCCTCTTGAATCACAACCGGTGAGTTCTCCCACCAGATGCTGGGGACCACGACCGCATCCAATGAGGACATCAGGTGACCCACCGTCAGCCGATCGTAAGGTCCGCGGTAAATCACGTTGAGGCCCGCCTTCTTAAGACCGTCACGGAAGTCCTGCTGAAATTCCGGTGGCTGACCGGAATCATCACCATAGATTTCAAACACGAATCCGAGGTCCGACTCGACGTTAAGAAGCGCAGCTGCCGCGAGCAGCACGTTGATGCCTTTCAGCTTCGAGATTTGACCGAAGAAGCCCACGCGAAGGGGCCGAGATTTAAGATCCGTCTGGGCAACGGTTCTCGGCGGAATCGTTGGCATTCGGATGATGTTTTCCTGAACCGTCATCTTAGAGCTCGAGACGCCCCATTCCTGATAGCGCCCCGCTAAGAATTGGCTGGGTGAGATAAAGTCGTCGACGAGTTCAAAGAATCGATCGACGTATCGCTTGCGCAGGAAAAAGTCCTCCGGTGCCTTCTCCGGGAAACACTTCACGCACTTGCGTGGCGACGCGCCGTGACAAGGCGTCAAAGCCGGCTTCGTCACCATTTGCCCGTAGTGATGGCAAATCGCCAGGTACTCATGCAGCGTCATCGTGATGCGGCAATTCGGGAGCATTTCTCGTACGTGAAGAATCGCCTCTAGACCAATATTGATGTAGTGGTGGAAATGCACTTCATCGGGACGCAATTCCTGCAAGAGCGCCCGGAACTCATCCGGGAACCGCGCGTCCATATTGGAAAAATTAAACCAATCGAATCCGCCGCAGGCGTACACGTACTCCTGCGGACCGAAGGGTTGGCTAAAGACCGCGCCGACGTGTTGGCCGGTGGCGTCCCGCGAGCACCCCAGGAACCACGTGGTCTCGGGTGCGTCCGCAGCCAGGGCTGCGTACTGGTTGTACGCAGCAATTTCTGCGCCGCCCTTGGTGAGCTCCGGGTGGCTGTGCGAAATGACCAACACCCGCCGTTCGGCCGTTTTCCGACTGTTCGAGTTTTGGCGCCGTGTGGCGATCGCAGGCGTCTTGGTGCGCGTCATGCCGTGGCTCCCACGCGGGTGTCGGAGATCCAACGTCGTTGGTGATTCCACGCATTAAAAAGAGTAAGGTTCATACGCCAATGGCCATCCAGACGCGCCTGAGACTGCCGCTCGAGGTGGTGGCACTGCACGCGCGTGTCGACCGCGACGGACAATTTGCGTTCGCTGAGGCGCCGGCAAAGGTCCGCATCCTCAAAATCCCCGATGGCGTACTGCTCGTCAAATCCGCCGAGCTCGCGCGCTACCTTGGTCGACATCACGAGGCAGGCCGCCGTGATCATATCGACCGTCTGCAGCCCGCGGTCGTCCGCCGGACGACGGCCCTTGTTGAGATGCTCCACAAACGTCCAATGACCGTATTCCGGTAACGACTGGAAGTAGCAACCCTCGTGCTGCACGGAGCCGTCCTCGTACAACAACTGCGGTCCGATGGCCCCGAGTTTGGGCTGCTTCTTCAGCGTTGCGATCAACCGGTCGGTCCACCCGTGGGTGATCGGAAACACGTCGGAGTTGACGAAGGCGACGTACGGGGCTTTTGCCGCACGGAGCCCCTCGTTACTCGCCGGTCCAAAGCCACGGTTCGCGCTGCTGATCAGCAAGCGGAACGGTAAGCGGAAGCGGTGATAGACCGTCTCGGCGAGCGTCAGGACCTCGCGTCGCTGCGACGGATCGTCTAGGACATAAACAATGTCCAGGGAACGGCTGCTGAGATCCGCCGAGAGCAAGGCCAGCTGATATTCGAGATAATCGATGCGCCCGTACAGTGGGATGATTAAGGTACAGGTTGGTTGTGTTACCGGCGTGCCGTACTGAACGGTGTCGAGCGTGTACGGTTCGGCCAGCCGCGCCCGGTTGAGCGCCGTGACCGCGGGCCCAAAGACCCCGTCGAAGATGTGGTCGACATTCGCGTAACGGCACTCGGTGCCCTCGAGCACCGCGCGGATTGCGTCGATCCCCTGCTTACGGGACAGAGTCAATCCGCGGTAGGCCCGCTCTCCGTTCGGCAGATCCACCTCCAGATACGGGGCATCGTCTTCCGAATAGGCACCTTCAAGGTGCGCGATAAATCCGACGTTGGGCTGACTGATTCCGTACCGCGCGCCCAGCGCTTGAATCACGTCGGGGCGAGCGACCCGTACGGTGTCGTTCCAGCGGATCGCTACCGTCGATGGCCCGGCACGCAGACGCACGGCGACAGTGTCCGCCCGGGGCGCCAAGCACCACCCTTTCAGCAGAACCCCGTTGGGGGGACACACGATGACGTCGTCAATGTCCAGCGCGACGTCGGCGGCGACCGTGTGCAGCGTGTCCGCGCCCACGTACCCCAGTCGCGCCGTCAGCTCCCGTTGCCGCTCCCGGCCCACGGACTCGGTGGCTTGGAAAACCAAGGTCTGACGCACCAGGTCGTACAGCGCCCGATCGTCGCACCGAGTGGTCGATAACGTTAAGCCCGCGCCATAGGTTGCGCCGTCGATCTGCAGCGACAGTCGACGCAGCCCCTGACCGAGGCGGCGTCCCCCGCCGAGATAGACGATGACGCCCACCCGGCTGGGATCGAGATCGGGGCGCTCGAAATACGAGATCACCGCCTGCCCGTTGTGCGAGCCCTGCGTCCCGTCGGCGCAGGCGGGGACGGCGACGGCGTGGTCGCCTTGGAACGGCCGCGGCATCCAACCGACCAACCACCACCCAGCCGACTCGTTCAAATACCCGTAGGTGTCGATGTGTCCCAACGCGCTGTCGGGCAAATCATCGAACCGAACCGGTGACTCCGCAGGAGCCACTCGGTGGGTTTGTCTCTTGCTGGCGGCGCGCAATCTGCTCATTCGGGCACAAAGACCTCAATCGGTGGCTGTCCGAAGGCGGCTTCGAACACCCGCGGTCTCACCCGATGGGCGCGAACGGTGCCGCGCCACGTCGAACAGACCGGTTATGTGAAAACTGAGTGCGATTAGGCCAGTCTTCCGCCATCAGAACGGTGACGAGCGTCCCGGTTTTGCGACAGACCAGCCTCGAAACCGCTACCCATGTGTCGCCTAACTCGTTGCCACAGCGAAAATTGTCAATTTACTGTCATCGCGGGCATACGTGTTCTAGGCGGGGACCCGCGACCCGGTTGCTGCCGATGCCCTACTCCCCGATTGGGATCCACCGGCTCGCAGCCGGGAGGAACCACACCGCCGACTCGATGTCCGTGGCCTCGCCGTTCAGCAGAGGCAACGGCCTGCTAAATAGAATTTTTTATGAAATCCGAACCATTATGTCGAATAGACACAAACTCTGAAACCGTTTTCGGTATAACTCGCGCGATGGAAAAAAGTCGGCGACCTGCGGGTGGCGCGACGATGGGGCGGCGCAGTCGCCCTCGCACGAAACGGGGAGATGGGGATCATGGCAACGACTTATGTGACGATTCCGGCGGGCGGTTCGTCCACGATCGTGAACGGCGATACGAACGTCTACGGCTTGGGCAATGCCACGCTCAAAGCCGGTAACGGCAATGATTCCGTCAACATTCTCGGCAACGGCAGTGTGTCGGTCGGTACCGGCACCGACACCATCCGGGTGGCCGGCAACGGCACCGTCGCCGCCAGCACCGCCTCCACCGCCCCCGATCAGGTCACGGTCGCCGGCATCGGTAAGGTCACCCTTGGCGGTGGCGCGAACCAAGTTCAACTCGGCAGCGGCTCCGTGCAAGTGGGCAACGGCGCGAACAACGTCTCCGTGACGGGTGCGGCCTCCGTTGCCTTGGGCTCGGGCGCGAATACGGTCGTCATTGGCAGTGGTACCGTTGGCGGCGCCTCGTCAGGCTCCAGCAGCGAAAGTTCCGGCGGTTCCTCGAGCGGTGCGTCGAGCGGTAGCACGACGGGCGCGAGCGGCAATAACCACGTGACCGTCTTGGGCGCCGGCAACGTCAGCCTCGGCAACGGCAACAACACCGTCCTCGCCGGCAGCGGCACCGTGTCGGTCGGTAACGGCAACGACGCAATCACTGTCACGGGCGCGGGTAGCGTGCGCGCCGGCACCGGCAACGACTCCATTTCGATCGGGAGCGGTACCGTGTCCGTGGGCACGGGCGCCGATCGCGTCACGATGTCCGGTTCGGGCAGCATCCAAGCCGGCAGCGGCGCGGACTCGGTCTCCTTGGGCACCGGCAACAACACCGTGGCGGCCACCGGCACGACCAGCGTGTCGGCGGCAGCGGGCACCAACGCGACGATCTCGAACGGTTCGATCCAGATCACCAACGGACCGTCTTTGCAGACCGACAAGGTCGCGAGCGGTGCGGTCACCATTTTGGGCGGCAGCGGCGCGGTGCGCTTTGTCGGCGGCACCAGCAACTCGACGGCCTCCCTCAAAGGCGGCACCGGCAACGACACCTTCGTCGGCGGTGCGGGTAAGGACACGATGCAGGCTGGCAGCGGCTCGAACCTGTTCGAGTTCTTCAAGTCGACCCAGACGAGCGCGCTCGGCGGCGGGGCCGGTGGCACGCACGTCATCCAAGGCTTCAACACGGCGGCAGGCGGAAGCCTCTACGTCGAGGGTTACACCTTGGCGCAGTTGCAGAGCTTGAACGCCATCAAGGTGGTCGGCGGCAACACCGTCATCACCTTGGCCGACAAAACCTCGATCACGCTGGTTGGCGTCACGAGCCTGTCGGCGAACAACATCACGACGACGGCGATCTAACGTCGATCCGCCTCCAAACGTCGGTCAGCAAAACCCGGGCCCTGCCCGGGTTTTGTTTTTAGAGTGAACGGTTTAACAGTATCTCTTGAGTGGCAGTGGCAACATCCCCCGATCTCGATTGCCACACCGTCATGACCCCAGCCGAACACCCGACGCTCTCTCATCCTCCGTACGACTCGTTGGTGGCGCGCTTCGAAGCGCGCGCCGCCGAGCGACCGCCGGCGATCGCCGTGCGGTGGGCCGATCGAACCCTCACCTACGCTGCGTTAAACCAGAGGGCCGATGCCGTCGCGCGCGAACTCCGCGCGCGCGGCTGCGCGCCCGGCGATCGGGTTGGCTTGCAAGCAGGCCGTACCGGCGATCTCATAGTCGGGGCTCTGGGCATACTCAAGGCGGGCGCCGCCTACGTCCCGGTGGATCCGGACACCCCACGCGCCCGCCGTTGGCACGTCTGGGCAGAAGCGCGGGTCCAGGTCGTCGTGACCGACAGCAATGCTGTGGACGAGGAGGAGTGGCCGACGGCGGTGCTGCTGATTCCGTCGCACACGCCGCGACGGACCGGGCCGCCGGTCGAGGCACGGATCCGTCCAGAAACGGCCGCCTACGTGATGTACACGTCGGGTTCCACCGGTCAGCCGAAGGGCGTCGTCATCGGCCATGCTCAGGTCTGCGGCCTCATCGACGCGATGCACGCGCTCGTTGCGGTCGGTCCAGGGGATACGGCGGCGCTCGCGCACTCTTACGCGTTCGACGTGTCGGTGTACGAAATTTGGGCCACCCTGTGCTCGGGAGCAACCCTCTGGATCCCCACGTCGGCGGAATTGCGTTCGCCGTTGGAGTGGCATGCGGCGCTCCGCGCTGCCGGTGTGACGATTCTGAGTCAGACACCGACGGCTTTTCGTTTGCTGCTGTGGGCCGAGTCGCAGCCCGAGCCGCCGCCTCCCCTCACCGCACTGCGCGCCGTACTGCTCGAGGGCGAGCGCTTGGATTTTCGGATCCTCGCGGACTGGGTTCGGCGTTACGGCACTGCGCGTCCGCGTCTCTACAACTTGTTAGGTCCCACCGAGACGACGGTGCACGCGCTGGCCTACCGGATCGAACCGACCGACATCACGGAGTCGCGCAGTCTTATCGGAACCCCCTTGCCGGGTGTGTATGCGCAGGTCGTTGACGACACTGGGAATGCGGTGGGCGAGGACGTCGAAGGCGAGTTACTGCTTGCCGGTTGGGGAGTTTCTGCCGGCTACGAGGGCTCCCCCGAACTCACGGCCTCCCGCTTTGCAGAGCGTACTTTCGCCGGCGATGCGCCGCGCCGGTGGTATTCCACCGGGGATCGGGTGCGGCGCCTTTCTGATGGTTGCTACGAATACATCGGTCGAGCCGATGCGCAGATAAAGTTGCGCGGGCACCGGATCGAACCCGGCGAAATCGAACAGACACTGCGCTCCTGCCCCCCTGTCGCCGACAGCGTTGTGGTTTTTGTGGGCGCTCACACGGAGCGGGCCCGGTTGGTGGCCTACATCGTCCCCAGAGCGGGCGCTGAGGCGCCCACCTCCGAGGCGCTCGATGCTCACGTCCGTCGAGTTCTTCCAGCGGTGATGTGTCCGTCCCAGTACTGCGTCGTCGCTCAACTCCCGCGTACCGTGAACGGCAAGCTCGACGAGACGCCGTTGCGGCAAATGACCATCGAACCTGCCGTAACGAATTCGTCGGCCGATCCCTTTGAGCACATCGTGGACGAACTTTGGGCTGCGCAGACCACTGCCAGTCCGGCAAATTCGGCGACAACAGCGCGCCGGCCCTTACCCGAACACATCGATCGGCAAGCCATCGCCGAGAAACTCACCCATCGTCTCGCGGTGCCGGTCACGGTCGACGATGTCACCGATGACAGCCGTAGCGCGGCGCTCGCCGCGACGCTGCGCTCGCGCCGAGAGCAGACGTCGCCTTTGCAACTGTTTGCGATACAGGTCGCGCAGCGACCGAGCACCTGCGCGGTTCGGGATGCGCACGGTGCTCTGACCTATGCGCAATTGGACCGCCGATCCACTGCGTTAGCGAGCCAATTGCGGGCGCGCGGCGTCGGCCCCGGACAGCGGGTGGGCCTCTCGACGGCGCGCAGTTCCGCAATCATCGTCGGCCTCCTCGGCATCTTGAAGACCGGGGCTGCCTACGTACCGGTGGATCCCGAGTACCCCCTCGCGCGGCGCCTCGCGATCATCGAGGATGCCGACATCCAGCACGTGGTCATCGACGGCCCCGTCGCAACGGCGGACTACCCGATTTCCGTCATCCCTCACCGGATCCCTCGACGCGCCCCCAAGACATCTATTGTGCCGCCCGCTGCCGTTGCGGCAACCGAACCGGCGTACGTGATCTATACCTCGGGCTCTACCGGGCGGCCCAAGGGCGTCGTGGTCACCCACGCGAATATCGTGGGACTACTGACCGCGATGCAGCAGGTGATTGAGGTCGGACCGGCGGATGTCGTCGCGCTCGCGCATTCCTATGCGTTCGATGTGTCCGTCTACGAGATTTGGGCTGCTCTCTCCAACGGCGCTAGCCTGTGGATCCCGACACCGGGCGTTCAGCGCACGCCAACAGAGTTTCATGCCGCGCTGCGCCGCGCCCGGGTCTCCGTGCTGTGCCAGACGCCCACCGCCTTTCGGATGTTGCAAATGGCGGAAGACCAATCGCCCCCACCGCCGCGCCTTGATCGATTACGCGCCATCCTATTCGGGGGCGAGCGGTTGGATTTCCGAACGTTGGCCCCGTGGGTCGCCCGTTACGGAGTCGACCAGCCGCTATTATTGAATCTCCTCGGTGCGACCGAAACCACCGTTCACTCCACGATCTATCGGCTGACTGCCGCCGATATCGACGAGTCGCGCAGCCTCGTCGGCCACGCCCTACCCGGCTGGTGCGTCGCGGTCGTCGATGACGCCGGTACGCCCGTCGCCGTCGACACTGAAGGCGACCTCTACGTCGGTGGATGGGGGGTTTCCGTGGGTTACCTCAACCGCCCGGAGTTAACCGCAGAACGCTTTCACGCATTCCCTTGGGACCCGTCGGGTCGACGGTGGTACCGCACCGGCGATCGGGCCATTCCGCTGCCGGACGGCGGTCTGGAGTTCAAAGGGCGAGCGGACTTCCAGGTCAAACTGCGCGGACATCGCATAGAGCTTGGCGATATTGAAGCCCACCTTCGCGACGTGCCTGGCGTGTTGGACGCCGTCGTGCTGCTGCAGGAGAGCGGCGTCACCGACGCGCGCCTCGTCGCCTTTTACGTCGCAGACCCCGCACACCCGGCACGCCTAGAAGTCATTGTGACGGCGCTCGAGGCCGGATTGCCGGAGGTGATGCGTCCGACGCTCTACGTGCCGATCGCCGCGTTCCCGTTGACGGTCAACGGGAAACTGGACCGAGAGGCCCTGATTCGCGCAATACCGACGCACACCGCGACGCGGACTGGCGCGCCGTCCATCACTGCGACCCTGTTCGCCCTCGTGAGTCAGTTGCTCGGCGCCCCGGCGGATCCCAAGGCCAGTTTCTTTGAGCAAGGCGGCCATTCGCTCCTGGCCGCGCGCTTACTTATGGATCTGAAACGGCTATGGGGCGTGACGCTCAGCTTTACCGACTTGCTCGCATTGCCGTCCGTCAACGCACTCTGCGAGCATGTCCACCGTGCGTCGAGCGCGGCCCCGACGGTTCCCGTCTCCGCAGGGCGGCACGCGGTGAGTACGCAGTCTTTGTTTGAGCGTGAGGTCACGCGGTCCGCGCACGCGATTGCTGTGCAGGATGCGACCCGGACAGTGACCTACGCGGAAGCCGAACGGGAAGCCAATCAACTGGCGCATGCGCTGATCGCCCGCGGCGCGCACATCGGCGATCGCGTCGCGGTCAGTCTGCCGCGCTCCGTCGATGCCGTCATCGCACTCCTCGCCATCCTCAAATGCGGCGGGGTCTACGTCCCCATCGACCCGGCGCAACCCGTCGATCGGCGACGTGCATTACTGCAGGACGCGCAACCGGCCGTGTGGCTACGGCGCGGCGGCGAACCGGCGCTCGCAGACGTCACGGCGGCAGCCACGATCGACGTCGGGTCCGACGCCGCCTTTTTGCGAGCTCAATCGACAACGACGCCGTCGGTGCCCGCCGATGGCGATCGAGTGGCCTATTTGCTCTACACCTCGGGCACCACGGGACGCCCCAATGGCGCGGAGCTGAGCCATCACACCCTTATGGGGCTGATAGAGGGGACACCGTACGCCGAGGCACCGGCAACGGTACTGCAGTGGGCTGCAACCGGGTTTGATGTGTCGTTACAGGAAATCTTCACGGCCTTTGCGCACGGTGCCCGTCTCGTGATTCCCGACGAGGCCACGCGTCGCGATCCGGAGGCGCTGCTTGCCTATGTGCGTGACCAGCAGATCACGGACCTCTTTCTGCCCAACACCCCACTGCAGTGGTTGATGACGGCAACCGAGGAGAGCGCCGCGTCGCTGCCCCACCTGCGACACGTGGTGCAGGCCGGCGAGCCGCTCACCGTCACGCCGGCGCTGCGGGCGTTTTTTGTGCGACACCCCCAGTGCAGGCTCGTAAACCATTACGGGCCCACCGAGACCCACGTGGCCTTGACCCACACGCTGACCGGTGACCCCGCCTCATGGCCGCTCAAGCCGCCGATTGGACGACCGGTGGCTGGGTTTGAGGCCACCCTCGTCGATCCACGTTCTGGGGCGCCCATCAACGATACGGAGGGCGAACTGGAGCTTGCCGGTCTGGGCGTGGGACTCGGCTATCGGGGCCGCCCGGAGGCCACGGCCAGGAAGTTTCGGAGCGTAAACGGCGTACGTCGCTATCGCACCGGCGATCGGGTGCGGCGACTGGCCACCGGTGAGTATGTCTTTTTGGGGCGCGTCGACCGTGAGATCAAGTTGCGCGGCTATCGCGCGTCGCTCGATGACTTGGAGGCGGAACTTCGCCAGCACCCACAGGTGCGCGAGGCGGCCATTCGTTGGCATGCCCCCGAGGGAAGCGATCCGCAGTTGCTGGCGTACGTGGTCGCGGACAAGACCCTCGTCAACCCCTCGCAGACCCTGACCGACTACCTGCGTCGCCGGTTAGCCGCGGCTCTCGTCCCTGCCCACATTGCTGCACTCGATGCACTGCCCATGACGGTGAACGGCAAATTGGATGAACGATCGCTGCCCCTGCCGGGCCCGGTCATGGCAACGCCGCTCGATGCCGACAATGCGCCGCAAACGGAGGCCGAAGTCAGCGTCGCGCGTGCGATGGCAGCCCTCCTCGGCGTTGCGCACATCGGTCGCCGAAGCAACTTTTTCGATGTGGGCGGTAACTCGCTCGGTGCCGTTCGCTTGGCCGCCGCGCTGCGCCGAGACGCCCACGTGCGAATCACGCCCCAAGATGTTCTTAACGCCCCGACCGTCGTAGAACTCGCGCGACGCCTCACGGAAGCACCGCCACTGGTGCAGCAACCCACGACGGGTTCCGCGGCGCTGTCGAACCCCGCGTCAGCATCGTCCGGTCCGCTCGCGTCGGCGCAAGTCGGCATGTGGGTTCTTCATCAAACGATCGCCGATCCGCGGGCCTACTTGGTCCTCGAAGGGCTGGACTTGCGGGGCCGTGTGGACGTTGCCCAACTCCACCGTGCCCTGACAACGCTCATCCAACGCCATCCCGTACTCCGGACGGTCTATCGATTGCAGAACGACTTTCCGGAGCAACGCGTACTCGAGACGCTGGAACCACGCTTTACGCACATCGATCTGGCAGCGGAAAGCGACGCCTCGGCCGAGGAACGGCTCGCCGCGACGGTCGATGCGGCGTTGCTGACGCACGTGGATCTGGAAAGCGGACCGTTGGTTCGGGTGATGCTCGTCAGTCTTCCCGGCGACCGGCACTTGCTCGCCGTGGCCACTCACCATATCGCCGTTGACGGCTGGTCCATCTCGATCCTGTGGGCGGACTGGGCACGGCTATACGCGGTACCGTCCGCGTTCGACGCCGAGCCGCCGTTACCCCGGTATCTTGATTACGCCCGCGAACGGCAACTTGAATACGTCGACCGCGCACGGTCGCTCGACTATTGGCGGCGCCGTCTCGAGAACCTACCGTTACTGGAGTTGCCCACGGATCGTCTGCGCCCCGCCCAGGCGAGCCACCGAGGCCGCAATCGTCGCAGTCGAGTGACCGGCCACACGTTACGCCGGATCCGAGAAACGCTCGGTCAGCTCCATTGCACGCTCCACAGCTTGATGATGGCGACGTTCCAACGCCTCTTGGTCGTGTACAGCGGCCAAGACGACTTCGGGATCGGCTTTATCGGTGCCGGACGCGACGATTCCCGCTGGCACGGCGTGGTCGGGATGTACGCGAACCAGTTTATTTTGCGCACACCCCATCGGCCTGGCAGCACGTTTGCCGACCTTGTCGCTCGAGTCCAAGCGGACGCACTGGCGGCGATGGCGCACGCAGACTGCACCTTTGACGAGGTGGTCGCCGAACTCTCGCCCACCCGATCGCTGTCCCGCCAACCGCTGACCGACGTGTTGTACGCGGCGCAAGACATCCTCCAACCCCTGACGTCATTTGGCGATCTCACCGCGGAGCCGTATCCCTACCCGTCGCGCACGGCCAAGATGGATCTGCTCCTCATGGTGACGGATCAGGGCGACGCCATTGATCTGTGTTGGGAGTACGCCACCGATCTTTACGAGGCGGAGACGATTGCGCGCCTCGACCACCATTACCACGTGTTGCTCGCAGGCTTGATCGCCGCGCCCCACGCGGCACTTGAGACGATTTCAGTGCTCGATGACGTGGAGCGTCGGCGCCTCGTCGAGTCATTCAATCCGAAGCCCGCTCCGCTACCGGAGCAGCCGGTCCACCGCTTGTTCGAGCAGCAAGCGCAGCGCACTCCGGATGCCGTGGCTCTGAGCGGGTCCGGGCCGCACTATACGTACCGCGAACTGGACGAGGCTGCCAATCAACTGGCGCACCGCTTGATTGCGGCCGGCGTTCGGCGACGCGATGCGGTCGCGGTGGATCTGCCACGCGATACGCAGTTGATCGTTGCCTTGATGGCGATCTGGAAGGCCGGCGCGGCCTACGTACCCTTCGATCGGCGTTGGCCACTGTCTCGCCAACGACTCGTGCTCGACGATGCCGGCATCCGTGGCTACCTCACGCGCCAGGCGGTTCCGGAGGCGCTGCCGCCCGGCATCGTCTTGCTTGAGTGGGACACTCTGATGGCCTCCCGCACAGTGACTGAGCGGAGCGCGCCGCGCGTGGCGGTGGCGCCCAACGACCGCGCGTATCTGCTGTACACTTCCGGGTCCACCGGTACTCCGAAGGCGGTCGAGACCCCGCATCGAGCGATCGTGCGCCTCCTGCACAATCCCGACTACGTGCACCTCGACGCGCAGACCGTCATACCGTTTCTCTCGACGCTCTCGTTCGATGCGGCGACGTTTGAGTTATGGGCGCCGTTGCTTCACGGCGGCCGAGTCGTCGTGAGCGCGGACACGCACACCGATCTCCCGACCCTCGAGACGCTGCTGCGCACGGAACAGGTCAACACGATGTGGCTGACCGCCGCCCTCTTTAACGTGGTGATCGACGAGCACCCCGCTCTTTTAGACTCGGTCTCGGAGCTCCTCATCGGCGGTGAGGCGCTCTCCGCGCATCATGTGCGCCTCGCCTACGAACGGTTGCCCACGATCCGCCTGATCAACGGCTATGGCCCCACGGAAGTCACCACGTTCGCGTGCACCCACGCCATCCCCCGCACGGGACTCGACAGCGTGTCGAACATCCCTATCGGTCGTCCGATCCGACACACCGAAGCGCTGGTGGTGGACGCCTCGGGGCACTTGGTCCCGATCGGCGTGCCGGGCGAATTGTGGCTCGGCGGCGCCGGCGTAGCCCTGGGGTATCGCGGTCGTCCCGAGCTGACCGCCGAGCGGTTTGTTGGCGATCCCCTCGGCCGCGATCCGGCGTTGCGCTTTTACCGGACCGGTGACCGCGTGCGCTGGCGCGCCGACGGGACGCTGGAGTTCCTCGGTCGCCTGGATCGCCAATTAAAAATCCGCGGGCACCGCGTCGAGCCGGGCGAGATCGAGGCGGTGCTAGCGCGGCACCCGTCGGTACGTCAGGCCGTGGTCGGCGTCGCACTCGACGGCGGCCGCGCATCGACGCTCACGGCTTGCCTGGTTCCGCAGACGGGCGTGGATCCCGCCTCGGACTGGTTAGATCGGCTACGCGCCGACGTGCGCACCGAGTTGCCGAGTTACTTGATACCGGACGAGTGGTGGGTGGTCGACGAGCTCCCACGGACCGCGCACGGCAAGTTGGACATGGCGGCGTTGCGCCCGTCGCCCTTAGCCGTGCCCAGTCCGACCACCGCACCGACCGGCATCGCCCTCGAACTCTGCACGCTCGTGAGCGAGTTGCTGGATGGCCGAGCGGTCGCCCCCGACGACGATTTTTTCGTGATCGGCGGCCATTCGTTGCTCGCCGTTCGGGTGCTGTCGCGTCTGCGCAGTCGGTACGGTGTGGACGTGTCTCTCGCGTCCTTCTTCCACGATCCGTCCGTCCGCGGCCTGTTGCGGCACGTGGATAAAGGCGCGCTGCCAGCCGTCCGCGAGATCGCCGTCGCCTTACCCGGACTCGGTGAGGCGACGCTCGCCCTGCGTTGCGTACGCCGAGCGCGTGCGCTGTCACGCGGTGTGTGCATCGGTGTACCTGGCGCGCTCGGGCACGCCGGCGAGATCAGCTATCTCGCGCAGCACATCCTGCCCGACTACGACATCTACACCTACTCCCTCCACACCCCCGAAACCTTGGCGCTGGACGGCGACGCACGGTCGTTACGGGAGCCTGCGATGTTCGCCGCCGTCTTGGACGCGTTGGTGACGGCAGCGCTGTCGCCCGACGCACCGACTCCGACAGTGCTGTTCGGCTTCTCGCTCGGCGGCTACCTCGCCTGGATGCTCGAGCGCTCCTTGCGCGCGCACGGGCGCCCGGTCACGCCCGTACTCAATCTCGACGGGCAAGTGTTGGATCGCGTCGCCACCGCGCACGCGGCCGAGTGGGCCGAGCTCGGCACACGTCTGCGGACGTTGCCGCAGGATCCGCCGACCCCGATGGTGTTGGTCGAACGCGCCGAGGTCCACCGACGTCGGGTCAGCCTGCATCGACCGAGCGACCAATGGCAGGCTGAAACGGTCCGTCTGTGTACGCTGGAAGCACCGACCCTTGACCACCTCGAAGTGGCCACGAGCGCGACGCTCGCACAGCGCAATGAACTGATCGAAGCGTTTTTTGAAGGGCGGACCTTGCCGGAGAGTGCGCCGTGGCAGCCGCTCCTCACCCCGCAGACACCCGGAGGTCAGGTGTATGCGCTGCTCGCCGGACATCAGGACCCCGCGCTGCTCAACGCACTCCTTGAGGGCGAACTGCTACCCGATGGGATGGTGCGTCTTGGTCTGTTGGAGGCCGCCTTACGGCACGGCAACGTGGACGGGGCACTGCGTTACGCGCAGCGCTGCCGAGGCGTGGAGCCGCACGAGCGCGCCACCACGAACGTGGTCATCGGCTTGAGCGAGGCGCTCGGCGACTTCGACACCGCGCGTGCACTGAAATCCGGCTGGACCTACGGCGATCCGCAGCCGGTTGGCTTGCAGTTAAGCCCGCGCTCTCGCCCGATTCCGGCGCCACCGTCGGAAGAACCTCTGACGATCGGTTACCGAGCGTCCCTCAACGCCGCGTGCGCGGATCTGCGCTTTCCGGTCCTGATTGCGCTGTACGCGACCGCGGACGGTGTCGCCGGATGGTGCCTCGATCCCCACGCGCCGACGGCGTCGATGCTGTTGGATGTGATGGACGGTGAGACGTGGCTGCAGACGGTCGTGGCCGATCAGCCGATCGATCCGCGCGTCGCGCCGCGACCGGACGGCGCGCACGGCTTCGCGCTCGCGTGGCCGGCGAACGTGCCACCGAACCGTCGTGCGTCGTTGACGCTGCGGTGCCGCGCCGACGGTGGCGAGATCGCGCTGGACGTCGAGGCCGGTGGCGCATGAGTTCCCGACCGTCGCGTCCAAAACTGTCATTGGCAACCCTGCTCCTGCAAAGCGAGGCCGCCGAGGAACGCGGCGACCGGGCGGAGGCGTTGCGGCAGATTGATCGGGCTTACCGCGTCTATCCGGACGCGTGGACGTCGATCGTGCGCCCGTACGCCCTGCTGTTGGCACGCGACGGCCACGACGATCGCGCGGCGCTGGCGATGCTGGATCGAGCGGTGGCCCTCGGCACGGACGAGGCGCTCGAGACGTGCTACCTCGCGGTGGTCGCGCGCAGCGGCACGCGGGCAGACCGGCTGCACGCACTCTCGCGTGCGGTCGCGCGTCTCGCGTTGCGCGCCGACGGACCGTGGGCCCGGGCCGCGTGCGATCTACTTCGGCACGAGCCGACGCTGGCGGCTGGCCTTTTACTGCTCGGCCCCGACTTTACGCTCGCCGGCTGGGCGCGCGAGGCCGGCGTCTGGCAGGTCCGCGTGGACGGCCGCGCGATCGATATTCCGAAGCCCGATGCCGACGGCTTTTGGCGGATCCGTCTGGCGCCCGCGGCGTACCGTGCGCGGATCGAGGCCACGGTCGACGGTCGCGGCGTTATTGGACACGCCGCACAACGCCCGGCGCACGGCGGTCTCGTCGTCACCACGCACGTCGACGGCGATTGCCTCACGGTACGCGCCCAAAGTACCTGGGATCCGGCGTACGTCCCAACGCTGACGCTGCGCGTCCCGGCCCGACGGGTCGTGCGACCGTCCTCTGCGGATGTGCCGACCGCGTCGTCCGGATTCTCGACGTGGGAGTACCGGGCGCAGCGCACCGACGGCGACGACCGAGTGCCGTGGACCGGTACGTTGAGCACACCGGACGGCGTCGCGTGCCCGCTGCCCGAGAACCCCTGGCTCTGGCCGCGCGCGGCGCGCGCCGACCGGGCTGCGCCCAAGGGCCGCGCACCCCGCCGCCCCCCCGCGCGTGCGCCCCGCGCGATCCTCGTGCCGATCTACGCCGGGCGAGCCGAGACCCAAGCCTGTCTACAGGCGCTCGCACGCACCTGCCCGCCTGGCACTCGGGTGCTCGTCATCGACGATGCGACGCCCGACGAGGCGCTCGCCCAGTGGGTCCGGCAGTGGGCACACGAAAACGGCGCGCAGTGGCTGCGGCACGACCGCAATCAGGGGTTTGTCGCCGCCGTGAACAACGGCCTCGCCGCCTGTCGCGGCCACGACGTCGTACTGCTCAATGCCGATACGGTCGTTCACGGCGACTGGCTCGGTCGCTTGACCGACGCCGCCTATGCGCGGGGCAATCACGGCACCGTCACGCCGTGGAGCGGCGATGGCACCGTCGTCTCGTACCCCGTGAGCGGCGAATCGCCCACGGGCCCGACCGGTGCGGCCCTCGATGCGCTCGTGACGCAGACATTCCCGCGACAGACCGTGCGTCTCCCGGTCGGGGTTGGCTTTTGTCTGTACCTACGCCACGACTGTCTGGCCTCGGTCGGCACCCTGTCCGCGGCGGTGTTTGGCGTCGGCTACGGCGAAGAAACGGATTTTTGCCTGCGAGCGGCGGCCGCGGGCTACCGCTCGGTGCTGGCAGCCGACGTGTACGTGGAGCACCGCGGGGGACGCTCGTTCGGGGCGCGCCGCGCGGCATTGCAAGCGCGGGCACAACGCTTGGTTGAGTACCGACACCCCGGCTATGCCGCACGGGTCGCCGCGTACCTGGCCCGCGACCCGCTCGGGGCCTGGCGTCGACGCCTGGACGAGGTGCAACTGCAGACGCACAGCGCGCGCTGGGTTCTCCTCGTCTCGCACGCGCTCGGCGGCGGCGTCGAGCGATTCGCCGAGGCACGCCAGCGGGCATTGCAACTGGCCGGTTACTCGGTTCTGCTTCTCTCCCCCGATGGACGCGACGAGCAGCATCGCGTGCGTGTGCGCGCGCCCGGCTTGGCCCTCGAGTCGCTCGTCTACGACACGCGTACGGAGGCGTCCGCGTTGACGCAATTGCTGCGCGCGCTCCCACTCGACCGAGTGGAACTCCAACACGTCCTCAACCTGCCGTTCTCCGTCATCGACGGTCTCTTCGAGCTCGGGGTGCCGGTCGACGTGCAGCTCCACGACTACGTCTACCTCTGCCCGCAGGTCACCCTGATGGGCCCGGAGGGACGGTATTGCGGCGAACGCGGTCTGGCGGACTGTCGGCGCTGTGTGGCCGCGCAAGGCACCGTCCTCACGCCCGCGCTGGGTGCCGCGGCGCTGCGACGCCGTACGGGGGTGTGGTTACGCCGCGCACGACAGATCGTCGCGCCGAGCGCGGACACGGCCGAGCGCTATCGCCGCTACTGGCCGGCGCTCGACATCCGGGTGGTGCCACACGCCCCGTTACGCACAGCGCCGCGCTTGCCGACGCGCTCCACAACCCGCGCACACACCCGCATCGCGCTCCTCGGTGGGATCGGTGTACACAAGGGCTATCGGGTGTTGCGCGACTGCGCCCGCTACGCGGCCGCGCACGATCTGCCGCTCGAGTTCGTGGTCATCGGCTATACCCACGACGATGCCACGCTGCTCGCGACGGATCGGGTCGCCATCACGGGACCGTACGGGGAAGACGAGTTGGGGCCGTTGCTGGCCCGCGAACAGCCCGACGCGGTCTTTCTCGCCTCGGTCTGGCCCGAGACCTGGAGTTACACGCTCGACGCCGCGCTCGATACGGGTCGGCCGATCGTTGCGTTTGACATAGGTGCGATAGCGAGACGCCTGTCTCAGTCCAAAACTGGGAATCTGCTACCTTTACAAGCCAATACAGCTGATATCTGCACCGCTCTGTTAGCCGCTGGCACGAGTGCGCGGATGCCGACGGATTCTTTTTCGACTGGAGTTGCCCGAATGGCCCCTGTGGACCCGAACGCCCTGACTTCCACCGTGCAGGTACTGCCGTTGCCTGCCGGCGTCTATCTTTTCTCCGTGCAAGCCGGGGATGGCGCGCCGACGGCAACGTCGAGCCCCCTGCCCTTGCCGGCCCTCCACGTCGGCGTGGGTCCGGGTGTGGCGAGTGCGGATGTCGAGGTCATGGGTCGACAGAGTGACAGCACGGGCTGGCTCGTCCGCAGCGGTGATTTTCTCGTCCTGCGGCTGCTCGCCGCGCAGACGCCGGTGCTGGTCACCTCCCTGCAAGATCCCTCGGGTCGTGCGCTCACGGTGCGCGCGGAGCGCTTGGACGCCCGGTTCGACGAGGTGTCGGTGGCGCCGGCGGTGACCGCACGTCGCGAGGCCTCGGTCGGACTTCCGCTGGAAGTCGCGGCGCACATCCGCAACAAGGGCAATGTCGTCTACACCCGCGAGGCCTGGGCCGGTCGGGTGGAACCGGGCCTGTGGGTGGAGTCCTTCTCGATCCAACCGCTCGAGGGCCTCATGGCCTCCGAATTGGAATACAAGAGTCTCACCTCGAGCGGCTTCGAAACGCCGTGGATCTCGGACAACAAGCTCTGTGGCACGCAAGGCATGGGCGTCCCCTTGATCGGCTTCGCGGTACGCCTCAAGCCCGGTGCGCGCGCCTCCGGCTACGACATTGAATACACCGGCTACTTCGCCTCGGGCACCTTGGTCGGGCCCTTGAAGAACGGCGTGCCGTGTCGGTCCACGGTCGCGAACGATCCGCTGGAAGGACTCCAAATTCGGGTGCTGCCGCGCGGCCACGCGCCGAGCGTCGGCGTAACCGCCGTGGCAGCGCCGGCCAAAGGCCGCCGCGGCCCGGGCCGTGCCGCCGCGCCGGCCGCCACGTCGCGTAGAGGCGCCGCCGCCAAGTCCCGCAAGTCCAAGACCGCCAAGGCCACCAAGGCCACCGCGGCGAACGGGAAGACCGCGAAACGCAAAGCCGCCGCCCAGCGTGGCGCCGGCAAGACGAAGTCCACGGCCGAGACCCGTGCGCCCCGCGCAACGGCGACCGGCGCAAAACGCGGTCGACCGCCCGCGTCCAAAGGCAGTGCCGTAACCAAGACGCCGGGCCGCCGCCCAAGGGCGGTGACGGCGAGCGCCCCGGCGCCGACCACCCCCGCGCGTGCCGCACTGCGGCGCGTGGCCACCCGGCTGACGACCGAGGACAGCGCCGCGAACGTGGCGCCGACCGCGCCGGCGACGACCTAAGCCTGCACGTCCGACGCGGCATCCAGGATGGCGCGTCGGACCTCCGCTATGAACCTTCTCTTCGTCCATCAGAACTTACCGGGGCAGTATCTGCACCTCGCGCAGCATTACGCGCGCGATCCCGCGCACCGTGTGCACTTTTTGACCCAGGCCAACCACAATCAATTGGCGGGCGTCGAGAAGGTCGTCTACCCGGTTGAGACGCGCGTCCCGACGTTGTGCCATCCGTTCTCGATGGAATTCGATCGGATGATCACCGTCGGCACGGCCGCCGCCGAGCGCGCGAGTGCCCTCGCCGCGACCGGCTACCGGCCCGACATCATCGTCGGCCACGCCGGCTGGGGCGAATTGCTCTACCTGCGCGACGTCTTCCCCGACACGCCGATACTCGGCAACTTCGAGTTCTACTATCACGCGGAAGGACACGACGTCGGCTTTGATCCGGAGTTCGAGTCCATCTTCAACAGTCCCGCGCGGCTGCGTACGCGCAACGCCACGACGCTGCTGAGCTTCGAGTCGGTCGACTGGGGCCACACGGCGACCCGATGGCAACACAGTCTGCATCCGCCGCACATGCAAGCGGGACTCAGCGTGCTGCACGAGGGCGTGGACACCGACATCGCCTGTCCCAACCCATCGGCGACCTTTGTGTTGCCGAACGGGCGAACGCTGACCCCGAAAGACGCGGTGGTCACCTACGTGGCGCGGAACTTAGAGCCGTACCGCGGGTTTCATACCTTCATGCGCTCGCTGCCGGCGCTGCAGCGGCGCCACCCGAAGGCTGAGTTTGTGCTGGTCGGCGGCGACGCGGTCAGCTACGGCGCGCCGCACGCCCCCGGTTCCACGTTCCGGCAGTGGATGCTCGACGAGTTGGGCGACGCCTTGGACCTCACGCGCATCCATTTTCTCGGTCAGGTGCCGTACGACCGCTACCTGCAATTGCTGCAGGTCTCCTCGGCGCACGTGTATTTGACCTACCCGTTCGTGTTGAGTTGGAGCTTCATCGAGGCGCTGTCGATGGGCTGCGTGGTCATCGGCTCGCGCACCCCACCCGTGATGGAAGTGCTGCAGGACGGCGTCAACGGCTTGGCCGTCGACTTCTTCTCGACCGACGCGATCGCCGATGCCGTCACGACCGCGCTGACCAAACCACGACTCGCGGCGCGACTGCGCCGAGCGGCGCGGCAGACGGCCGTGGCGCACTACGACCTGCATCGCCGTCAGTTGCCGGCTTGGACGCGGCTCATCGACGATTTGCGGCACGGTCGCACGCCCGAGACGGACCACGGCTGAATGCCGACCACCCCACACACTGCGTTGTACTCTTTCCCTTTTTGAGGATCCGCTGTCATGCGTTTCGACACTTCCCGGTCTTTGATTGCGATCGCTTTTGCCGCCGCGTGCGCGAGCCCGACGGCGCTCGCGTCGATAAGCGGTCCCGATGTCTTCGGGACAGACAGCCGCATCGCGAAGACGGCCCCCGAATACCGTCCGCACGCGGGCGTCGGTTGCGAGCTGCCGAGCGCCGCACTCACCCTCGATCGCGCCATTGACCTCGCGCTGTGCCGCAACCCGGCCACGCGCGCCGCTTGGGCGGCCGCGCAAGTTCAGGCCGCGGCGCTCGGTGTCGCCGAAGGCGCCTACTTGCCGTCGATCGCGGTGACGGGCAACGAGAATCATCTCTCGGGTGACCTCACGGCCGGCGCGCTCACCAGCACGCAGCAAGACGGCAAGAGCGCCGTGGCAGCCCTGTCGTGGACGTTGGTGGATTTTGGGGCCCGGCGCAGCGACGTGGCGAACGCGCGCAGCCTGCTCGATGCCGCGGCGCACACCGGCAGTGCCACGGCCCAGCGCACGGTCGCTGACGTGATCCAAAGCTACTACGGTGTCGTCGCCACGGATCTTGCGGTCAGCGCCAATCAACAAACCGAAGCCAACGCCGCGCGCAGCCTGGAAGTTGCGCGCGCGTTGCAGACCGGTGGCGCCGCGACCCTCGCGGACGTCATGCAGGCCGAGACGGCCTATCAGCAGTCGGTTTACAACCGCATCCAGGCGGTGAATGCGGCGAAAGCCAGCCGCGCCAACCTCGCAACTCTGTTGGGGTTTAGCGCCGATCAGCCGCTCTCGCTCGCGCCCATCGCCGCCCCGTCGGCGCCGGCTGTGACCGCGCGCGTTGGCGAGCTCCTAACGCTCGCGGCGCAGCAGCGACCGGACTTGGCCGCCGCACGCGACCAACGGGCCGCCGCCGAAGCGGAGGTCACGGCCGCGCGCGCGGTTGGTCGACCCAAGATCAGCTTCGGGGCGCAGCGCAGCGTGAGCGAACTCACCGCCTACCCGCGTCAAAACACGAACGCGGTCGGGTTCTCGGTCTCGGTACCGGTGTTCTCAGGGCTGCAGACGCACTACGGGATCCGTCGTGCGCAAGCGGCGCTGGACGAGGTGACCGCGCAAGTCGAGCAATCGCGCTTGTCGGTGTCCTTGGACGTGTGGAACGCGTATCACAGTCTAGACGCCGCGAACCAAGCGCTCGCCACGAGCGCGGCGCTCGCCAAAGCGGCCGCCACGAACGAAGAGATCGCCATCGGCCGGTATCAGTCGGGCGTGGGCTCCATCCTCGACGTCTTGACCGCACAATCCGCCGGATCGACCGCGCGCCTCGTGCGGATTCAGGCCGAGTACAACTGGCAATCGGCGCGCGCCCAATTGGCGCTCGCGGTGGGACGGCTCAGTTCGAATGCGGATTTGGAGGCGATCGCCCCCACGAGCACGCCGTAAGCCGAACCTCCGTGTCGGGTGCGTGCGAGGCGCGTCACAGTCTGCGCATCCCGTGCCCGACACCCACCAAACACCGCCAAAAGCGTGCGGTGCCGCACGTAGTCGCATCGCGGTAAACCCGTAGCCTCCGCTGCACAGCGATCACCGTCGTGATCGAACGGAGCGAGCCATGGCATCGACCAACATCACGATCCCGGCCGGCGCCTCGGCCACGGTCACGAACGGCAACACCAACGTCTACGGACTCGGCAACGCCACGCTCACTGCCGGCAACGGCACCGACTTCGTCCACATCCTCGGCAACGGCAGCGTCGCCGTGGGCACCGGCCCGGACACGATTCAGATCGGCGGCGCGGGCGCGGTCCGCGCGAGCGGTTCGGCCGCGGACCAGGTGACGATCGCCGGTGCCGGTAAAATCACTCTCGGCGGCGGCGCCAACCAAATTCAACTCGGCAGTGGCAGCGTCTCCGTCGGCAACGGCGCGAACCGAATCGCGGTCAGCGGCGCGGGCTCGGTGTCGCTCGGCACCGGCGCCAACACGGTCACCCTGGGCAGCGGCACCGTGGTTGCGGGCGGCGCATCCACGGGCCGCGAAGGCGGCTCACTGCCGTCCAACGGTAACGATGCGGTCACGGTCGTGGGCGCAGGGGCCGTCACGCTCGGCGGCGGCGCCGACACGATCAGCCTCGGCAGCGGCAGCGTGTCCGTGGGGAACGGCGCGAACCGCGTGACGGTCGCCGGCGCCGGCAGCGTGCGCGCCGGCAACGGCGCGAACACCGTTGCCTTGGGTTCTGGCACCGTCTCCGTCGGCAACGGCAACAACCTCGTTAACGTGACCGGCGCGGCCAGCGTGGCGCTCGGCACCGGGTCCGACAGCGTCACCGTCGGTGCCGGTAACAGCACGGTCGCCGCAACCGGCCACGCGACGGTGAACGGCGCGGGCGGTGTGAGCGCGACACTCGCCAACGGCCAGGTGCAACTGCTCAACACCGGGGCGTACCAAACGGATCGCGCGGTCAGTGGCGCGGTCACCTTGCTCGGCGGCAGCGGCGCCACGCGTTTTGTGGGCGGCGCCAGCGCCTCGAATGCCTCGATGAAAGGCGGCACCGGGAACGCGACGTTCGTCGGCGGCGCCGGTCACGACACGCTCCAGGCCGGCAGTGGCTCGAACCTGTTCGAGTTCTTCAAGTCCACGCAGACCGCGCAGTACGGCGGTGGCGCGGGCGGCACCCATGTGATTCAAGGCTTCAATACCGCCGCAGGTGGGGGCTTGTACGTCGAGGGCTATACCCTCGCCCAACTGCAATCGCTCGGCGATATCAAGGTCGTCGGGGGCAACACCGTGATCACGCTGGCCGATCGCACGTCGATTACGCTCGTGGGCGTCACGAACCTGTCGGCCAACAACCTGACCACCACAGCGACCTAAGCGCAGACACGGTCCGATCGAGGCGACCCGACGGTCGCCTCGATCGACCCGCTTCGGGTCCGTCGCCGCTCGTGTGTCAGCGACACACCTCGGCCAAGAACTCGCCCGCGGTCGCCACATAACGATCGATATCGGCACTCGTGTGCGCAAGACCCGCTTGCGGACCGGCCGAGCCCACCGCGTCCCACAAACCGCGGTTGGCGAAATACACCCGTCGCGCATCGATAAAGTCGTAATCGAGTGACGCCCAAGCCTGCTCACCGGTGACGGGCAGCTGGGGCTGCAAACAATAGCCTGCGCGCGGTCCGCACCGAAAGGCGGTCCACGGCAGGGCGTGACGCCGGAACACCGCGTCGAGACCGTCGGCGAGCTGCGCGCCGCGCGCCCGCACAGCGTCATAGGCCGTGACCGTGAGCACCTGCTCCAGCACCGCTCGGGCGATGTTCATCGCCAACGCACTGCCGTAGGTCGTACCGCCCAACGAGAGGCCGCGCGGCCCGATGTCCGAATCGAGGTGCCGCGCGACACAGCCGGCCACCGCGTCGCTCATGCCGTACATCGCAAACGCCACGCCGCTGCCGAGGCCTTTGCCCAGCACGAGAAAGTCCGGCTCCAACGCCCACGCGCGCGTCAACCCGCCGTACGCAAACTGGAAGGTGTGTGCCTCGTCGATGCACAGCAAGGTGCCGTGGCGACGCGTCACCGCGCGCAAGCCCTCGTGAAACCCGGCCGTCGGCAGGACGAGGTTGCAGTTGGTCAGGACCGGCTCGGTGAGGACGAGCGCGACGTCGCCACGCGCGAGCGTACGCTCCAAGGCGTCCAGATCGTTGAACGGTAGGATCGTCGTATACGCGGCAGAACCGGGCGATAAGCCCGTGGTCTCCGGTACGGTCGCGCCGTCCTGCGCCTGCACGAGGGTTTCTTCGATGTGACCGTGATAGTGGCCGCCGAAGATCACGATGCGCGGGCGTCCCGTCATGAATCGCGCGATGCGAATCACTTCCGTGTTCGAACCCGATGCCGACAACGTGTATTGCCAGTGCGGCAGCCCAGTCCGCTCGCTCAGGTGTTCACTGACCACGACCGCGTCTTCGGTGGGCAGCAGGAAGTGCGTGCCGCGGCGGGCTTGCGCCGCGGCGGCCTCCGCGACCACCGCATTGCCGTAGCCGATCGTGAGGCTGAGATCGCACAGATTGAAATCGAGGTAATCCTGGCCGTCGATGTCGGTGAAGGTCGCACCGTGGCCGCGATCGATGTAGATCGGCGGGGTGCGCCAGAGCCCCGCCATCCACGGCATGGGCACGCCGTGCGGCATGTGGCGCTCGGCCCGCGCCTGCAAGGCGCGGGATTGCGGCGTCCGTGCCACGAAATGGGCGTCCTCGCGGCGACGCAGTTCGGCCAGCCGTCCCCGATCCAACACGTCCGCAGCGGCACTCTCGCTCATTCGATGACCTCGTTCAGTGGTAGGGGCAACCGCGGAGCGCGGCGGCGACCGGGCGCACGCCGCCGCTCGTCACGGCTCGCGGCGCAGACTAGCACGGGCCCATTGGCGCGCGGTACGCGCAGTCCCTTACCGCCGCCGGGTCGAGGCGCGCGGCAACGGCGCCATGCCGGGGATGGCGCGCGTATCAATGAGCTCACGGCAGTGCTCGGTGAACACCGTGACCAGCCGCGTCGGCTTTAACGTCGGCAACGCCGCGATCCCGATCCGTACCGGACGGTGATCGCCGCTGAGCGCCAAGCGCACGAGCGGCTTGCCGTCCAACGCGGTTTCGTTCAGTGGCCGTACGTTGAACAACGCGTAGCCAAAATCGTTCGCCACCAGCGAGCGCACCACGTCTTGCTGTTGGGCGGTGAGCGCAATCGTGGGTTCGAGCCGCTCGGCGAGGAACAGGGACATGAAGTAGTCGCGGCTCTGCGGCAGGTCCAAGAGCACCATCGGCAACGGCGCGAGATCGGCGAGCGACACGCTCGTCCGCTTCGCCAGCGGGTGCGTGGCGCTGACCAGCGCGTACGGCGGTAAGTCGACCAACGGCGTAAAACTAAAATCGACCGACAGCAGCAGGTCGTAGGTGATCGCGACGTCAATCTCCGCGCGGCGCAACGCTGCCAAAAGATCCTCTTGGTGCGACACCTGCGAGCGCACGGTGGTACCGGGATAGCGCTCGGTGAACGAGCGGATCAGGTCCGGCATCAGCAACGGCGCCAGCGTCGAAAACCAGCCGACCGACATCTCACCGCTCGGCTTCAACTGCAGATCGGCTGCCGCCGCGTAGAGTCCGTCCGCCTGCCGCAGCAGCAGGTGCGCCTCGCGCAGCAGCGAGCGACCGGCACTCGTCAGCGTCAGGCCTTGGGCGTGGTGTCGCACGAAGAGCTGCGTCCCGAGCTCCTCCTCCAGCTGCGAGATGGCTGCCGAGATCGCCGGTTGCGAGATATTCACGCGCTGTGAGGCGAGCGTGATGCTGCCGGTCTCACCGGCGGCGGCAAAGTACGACAGCTGACGCAAAGTAAAGCTCATCGGGCCTCAGTCTTCGCCCGGCACGCCGTATTTCGGCGCGCCATCGGGCTGCAACGCTCGGCGCACATAGTCGTCGATTTGCGGCGCGTAAATCCGGTACGCAGCCCGCAATTCGGCAATCGGGTCACCCTCCGACCAGTCCACGCGCAGATCCACGACCGGCCAGGACACGTCCCGCACGACCAAGAGGCCGGCCGAGTGCACCGGCCCTGCCTCCCCGCCGTGCGCCAAGCCCGCCTCGAGCGCGCTGAGCAAGCGGTGACCCAACTCGCCCTCCGCCGCCTCAAAGGCCGCCACCATGACCGCGGGCACGTCCGCTCGCGCGAGCAAATTGCCCGCACTCGCGGCGTCGACGCCCGTGGCCTCGCCCACCACGCCGAGCGCGTGCGTGCCCGAATGGATGGCGGGCGCCCCGTCCGCACCGATCACGAGCAGTTGCCGGTACGCGCCGTACGGCGTGTCCCGCAACGCGGCCGCGATCGCAGCCTCGGCCGACAGACCCGCGGCGAGCGCGTCGAGTGCCTGCGGTGCCAAGCGCGGATCGGTGATGTTTTGCGTGGCGACGGCGCCGGCGTGGGCGCGGCCGTGCGCGCAGCGCGCCGCGACCGCAGGCGACGAACTCGAGATCGCGACACCGAACGAACGGCGGTCGGCCGACCGGGCCACGATGGAAAAGGTCATGCGACGGGCTCGTCCGGGATGACGGCGATCACGTCCACTTCGACCATCCATTCGGGCCGGGCGAGGCCTGCGACCACGATTCCCGTCGAGACCGGATGCACCCCTTTCAACCAACGGCCGATCGTGCGGTACACCGGCTCGCGGATGCGCGCATCGGTGAGGTAGATCGTGATTTTGCAAATGTGCTCAAGCTGAGCCCCGGCCTCGTGGAGCAGCGTCTGTAAGTTCTGCATCGCCTGTTCGGTCTGTGCCACCGGATCGCCGATGCCGACGTTCACCGCGGTGTCCAAGTCTTGGCCGACTTGGCCGCGCACAAACACCATCGACCCGCGCGCGACCACGGTGTGGCAAAGGTCGTTATCGAGCTTTTGCTCGGGATAGGTGTCACGGGTGTTGAACGGTCGGATACGGGTGTGCACAGAAACTCCTTCAAGCCGCACGGAATTCAGCATGTGTCACGCGACCGGAATCGATCGACTCGGCGCGGGCTGCGATGGCAGCGCTCGACACCGTGCGTCCGAACCCGACGCGGACGCGCCGATGGGAGACGCATAATTCCACAAAACAGCCCGCTGTGCCCTTGCCGGCAACCGAAGGGTCCGAGGTCGTCGCTCAGGCCCGCAAACGCGCCAAGAGTCCATCCAGCATGGCGTCGCAGCGCGCCAGCTGGTCAACCTCGATGTACTCGTCGGCCTGGTGCCCTTGCTCAATGGACCCCGGCCCGCACACGACCGTTGGAATGCCGAGGCGGCCGCTGAAGAGCCCGCCTTCGCTGCCAAAGCCCACCTTGATCACGCCGGGCAATCCGGTGAGCTCCGCCACCAGCGCCACGAGCGGATGGTCCTCCGGCGTCTCGAGGCCCGGATAGGCGTTGGTGACCCGAAGTTCTATCTCGGCCTGCTTCGTGTCGCGGCTCGCCTCGACAGCGAGACGCGTCGCCTCGGTGCGCAGCACCTGCAGCAGTGCATCCGGATCGTCGGTGGCCAGATGCCGGATCTCGAGGTCCATCTCACACCGATCCGGGACGATATTGAGGGCCGTGCCGCCGTGGACGACGCCGACGTGCAAGGTCGTGTACGGCACCGTGTAGGCCGGGTCGCGTCGACCGTGCGCGACGATATGCGTCTGCTGACGGCGAACGACGCCGATCAGATCCGTCGCAAGATGGATGGCGTTGATCCCGTGATCGGGATACGCCGAGTGCGCCGCATGCCCGTGGCAGGTGGCGCGCAGCGCCATTTTGCCTTTGTGTCCAATCGCGGTCCGCAAGCGCGTCGGTTCGCCGACGATGCACAGCGTGGGCCGCACGGGCCACGTCGCCATGTCCTCGATCAGGGACCGCACGCCGAGACAGCCCACCTCCTCGTCGTACGAGAACGCCAACTGCAGCGGCGTCGCGAGCGTCATCCGGCTGGCCCGATCGGCGGCCGCGAGCGCACAAGCGAGAAAGCCTTTCATGTCCGCGGTTCCGCGGCCGTACAAACGCCCATCGCGTTCGGTCAGGGCAAACGGATCGCGCGTCCACGGTTGACCGTCGACCGGCACGACGTCGGTGTGGCCCGACAGCAAGACACCGCCCCGATCGGTCGGCCCGACGGTCGCCATCAGATTGGCTTTGCGACCGCTGGGGTCAACGTAGCGGTGACTGGCGATGCCGCGGGCGGCGAGAAAATCCTGCACGTAATCGATGAGCGCCAAATTGGAGTCGCGGCTCACGGTCGGAAACGCAATCAGGCGGTCAAGGATCTCGCGCGTCAGCATCGTTTTCTCACTCCGGTTTGGCCCATCTTAGCGCGCTCGGCGCGCGTATCGGCCAGAAGAGCGCACCCGCCCGCCGCGCCCACGCGTCGCGGAACGGACGACGACTTTGCTACCATGACCGACTTTTACACCGCTCGGCTCCCGCGAGGTCCGCGTCCCATGAACAAGATCTATCCCACCGCCGCGTCGGCGCTGGACGGCATTATCCGCGACGGGCAATTGCTCGCCGTCGGCGGCTTTGGCCTCTGCGGAATCCCCGAGGCCCTGATCGACGCGTTGCGCGACACGGGCGCGCGGGACCTTACGGTGATCTCCAACAACGCCGGCGTCGACGGTCTCGGTCTGGGGAAGCTGCTCGAGACGCGGCAGATCAAAAAGATGATCTCGTCCTACGTCGGCGAGAACAAAGAATTTGAACGCCAGTATCTGGCCGGCGAGCTCGAACTTGAGTTCACGCCACAGGGCACGCTGGCCGAAAAGCTGCGCGCCGGTGGCGCCGGTATACCGGCGTTCTTCACGCAGACGGGCGTCGGCACGATCGTCGCCGAAGGCAAAGAGCTGCGCGAATTCGACGGCAAAACGTACGTGATGGAACGCTCGTTGGTGCCCGATGTGGCGTTGATCAAAGCGCACGTCGCCGATCGCAGCGGCAATCTGCGCTTCCGCCTCACCTCGCGCAACTTCAACCCGGCCGCGGCAACCGCCGGGAAGATCTGCGTGGTGGAGGTCGAGGAGATCGTCGAAAACGGCGCCATTGCCCCGGACGACGTGCACCTGCCGGGGATCTACGTTCACCGGATCGTGCGCAACGCCCACCCTGCCAAGCACATCGAAAAGCGCACCGTCACCGTGCGCGCGGGAGAGTGACATGCCCTGGACCCAAGAACAGATGGCGGCCCGCGCGGCCCTCGAACTGCGCGACGGCTATTACGTCAATCTCGGGATCGGCATCCCGACGCTCGTCGCGAACTTCGTGCCGGCGGACATGGAAGTCTGGCTGCAGAGCGAGAACGGCATGCTCGGCATCGGGCCCTTTCCGACCGAAGACGCGGTCGATGCCGACCTCATCAACGCCGGTAAGCAGACGGTCACCACCATCGCCGGGTCCTCGATCTTTTCGAGCGACCAAAGCTTCGCCATGATCCGCGGCGGCAAGATCAATCTGGCGATCTTGGGCGCGATGCAGGTCAGCGAGCACGGCGATCTGGCCAACTGGATGATCCCCGGCAAGATGATCAAAGGCATGGGCGGCGCCATGGACCTCGTGGCCGGCGTCGAGCGCGTGGTGGTCGTGATGGAGCACGTGGCGCGCAAGAAAGACGGCACCACGGACCTCAAGTTGCTCGCCCAGTGCACCTTGCCGCTCACCGGACTCGGCTGCGTGGACCGCGTGATCACCGACCTGTGCGTGCTCGACATCACCCCGCAGGGCTTCGCGGTCGTGGAGTTGGCCCCGGGCGTGACGCTGGACGAAGTGCAGGCGAAGACCGGCGTGCCACTGCGGATGGCGTAACGGCTTTTCGCAGAAAGCCCGCTCAGACTCGGAGCGGGCTTAGGGACGGCGCTAACCCGGCGTCCGCACGGGGCTCGGCGAGTCGAGCACCAGCCGAAAGGCAAAACCGCGCTCACTCAGCAGTAATTCGGGCTGCGCGGGGTTGCGCTCCATCTTTTTGCGGATGGCGCGGATGTACGCCGACAGCGCCATCACGGTACCCGCCGGATCGTTGCCCCACAGATGTCGTATCAGCGCCGCCGTGCTGACGGGGCCGCTGCGCGCCTTCGCGAGGCACTCCACGACCTTCATCTCGTTGGGCGTCAGGGTGAAAACGACGCCGCGCTTGCGCAGCTCGCGACGTACGGTATCGAGCGACCACACACCGTCCAACAGCGTGACGACCGGTCCCGGTGGATACGGTCGATCCAGCACCAGTCGCACGCGATGCACCAGTTGCGCCGGCGTAAACGGCCGGGCGATGTAGTCCGTGACACCGAGCTCGAGCAGCTCGGTCAAGAAACTCGGTTCCAGTGTCGAGGTGAGCGCGATCAGCCGCGTCCCCGGCCGTGCGTGGAGCGCGTGCAGAAAGTCTCGGTCGACGCTTTGGAGGTCCGCCACCGACCACAAGATGAGTTCTGTCGGCCCGTCGTCGAGTCGCATCCGGGCACCGGGCAGGTCCGTCACGAAGGCCGTGCCCCATCCGAAGGCCGCCAACGGGGCAACGCAGGCCGCTCCCCGACCGCTGTCGCCGTCGATGACCAGTATCTGCGGCATCAGAGTCGTCGCACGACGCGGTGGTGGTAACTGGACGGCATCGGGTACAGCATGGGAGCATCATTGCTTCTGAAAACGCTTTCATACTAACAGACAATCCGTGACAGCGTCATGTAGGCGGAGCAGCATTCTTGTTAAGAAACTCAAAGAATGAGCCCGTACCGGCTCATTTTTTCGACAGCGCTGCATCCCTGCGCCGGACGCGTCAGGGCTAGCGCCGCCGATCGAGATAATCGCGTCCCAATTGGCGCCCGACGAACGCCAGTCCGAGCGCAAGCCCGACACCGATCCCGCCGATGCTCACGAGCCCTGCGCCGCCGCCGATCAGCACGGCGTGTAACCAGCCAAAGGTGGAGTCGCAACCGCGGGCGTAGACCGTGTCGAGCACATTCTTCGCCTTGTACTGAGTCTCGGCATCCACCGTCGTATAGAGCACGTCCCGACTCGGCTTTGAGAAGCCGAACTCCAGGGTCCGAGTCAGCACGTTTACGCCGAGCAGCATTCCGGCAACCGGCCAGAGCGCCAGCCCCGCAAAGGCCGCCGCCACGGTCAGCGCACTGATCACAAGCACGCCGCCGACGCCAACGCGCCGCGTCAACCACGGCGTCACGAGAAACTGGATCGCGAGCGAACCGGCATTGACCCACAGGTCGCGCTCCGCGAAATACGCGGTGCGCTCGGCACTGTTCGCAAAGAGATGCGCCGCCACCTGCGCCACCTCGATATACACCCACATCCCGAGCAACGAGCCGCCCGCGAGCAAGAGTGCGATGCGCCGCAGGTACGGGTTGGCCCAAACCATCCGCAGTCCGGCCAGCGCGCGACCGCCCACCGGCTCGTCAAAACGCAGGTGCCCATCGCGATCCGTGCCCCGCATCAGATACACCGACAGCAGCGCGCCCACCCCCAATAAGACCGCGGCGACCACCGTCAATCCCGTCGGCCCCAAATCCGTCGCCCACTGCCGGGCGAGCCAAGGGCCCATCACACCGCCCAAGCTGCCGCCCGCGGCGATGCGGGCAAACACCCGCTGCCCGTCCTCACGGCCCCAGAGATCGGCCATGAAGCTCCAGAAGGTGGACACCATGACGAGGTTGAACACCGCGACCCAAAGATAGAATCCCCCGGCGACCCAGCGGCTACCCGGCAACACGGCAAAGAGCACCGCGAAGCCTGCTAGTTTCAGCGCAAAGACGAGGTACAGCCCCGGCACCGACCAGCGCCGGGGGATGCGGGCGATCAAGGCCCCATAGACGGTGGCGACCGCGGCGCTCAGCGCAAAGACGGCCGTGGAGAGGTATTTGATCGACTCGCTACCGAGGCCCGCCACGAGGGAATCGCGCACCGGCCGAATCAGGTAATAGGCGGCGAGCAGCAGCGCGAAGTACGCAAACGAGACGGCCACGCGGCGACGATCCGCCGCGCGCGCCTCCGGCGATCCGACCGCCGTCACGGAACCTGCTGATCGATCGTGAGCCGAACGGCCTGTGCCCCGGGGGCGACTGCCGCTTGTCCGTAGACATCTCCGCTCGCCTGTTGGGGCTGCCCCGAGGCCGAGTAGCGCGCGACGATGACCAGTTGCTGGGCGTCCTTGATCGTGCGCCCCGGCATCATCGCGTCCTGCTCCGACAGGTCGATATCGAGCGGCAAGGCGGCCGATGCCAACCGCTTGGCGGCAAACGGCGGGCCTGGCTGCGTCGGATCCCGTGCCAGCACAAACAACGGCGCACCGGCGGGTATCTTGCCCTTCATCGCCGGGGCGACCTCAATGTGGACGTGAACGACTTTGCCGCCGGTCGCCGGCGCCGGCGCGGCGGCGCCGGTATCCGCGCCGCCTGCCCGCGCGACCGCAGTCGCCGCGCCCGGCGGCGAGATCCGGTCGAGCTCGGGGTCCGACTTGCGTCCCATCGCCTGATCGAGCTCGCGGATCCGATCGGCCAACACCGGCCGTATCTCCGCCGGCAGATCCTGGCGGATCAGCGTCATCCACCGATCGTGCGCCACGGTGTAGTTGCCCTTGGCCGCTTGCGCCATCCCGCCGTACCAGAGGGCTTTTTGATTGTTGCCGTCCATGGTCAGCGCCGTCTCGAACAACTCCCCCGCCTTGCCGTTCAGCGCGGACTGGTTCGTGACGGTGAGCGCCTCGCCGTAGGAGACGATGGCCTCGACGTTCTGACCTTTCGAGGCGTCGTAGGCATGCTCGAACGCGGCGGCGGCCTTCGGGAAATTGTTTTGCACGAAGTAGCTGCGACCGAGCATCAACCACCCGTCGACGTCGTCCGGGTTCTTGCTGAGGCGCGCCTCGAGTCGGCCGACCATCTCATCGATCGAATGCGGGGCATCCACGGCCGCCGATTGCGGCGCGGTCCAGCCGCGATTGCCGACCTTGGCGTAGAGCCCGCTGACCCCAAGGATGAGGACGAGCGCCGCGATGCCGACCGTCAATTGGCCGCGCACGGACCGATCGCGCATCAGCGGCACCACGACGAATGCCAACGCCACCGACAGGAGGGCCGCGGCCCAGAGGATAAAGTGATTCACGCGGACTCCTCGGTCTCATCGTCGAAGGGCTGCTTCGCCCGTCGCAGCACGGTGCGCACCACGATCCCGATGGTCAACAGCAGCAACAACCCCGGCGCCGCCCACAGCAATACCGTGCGCGCCGACAGCGGCGGGTCGTACAACACGAAATCGCCGTAGCGCGCGGTCAGAAACCGTTTGATGTCGGCGTCGCTGTCGCCGCGCGCAATCATCTCGCGCACCTCGCGGCGCAGATCGCCGGCGAGCGATGCGTTGGAGTCGGCAATCGTCTGGTTCTGGCAGACGAGGCAACGCAACTCGTTCGTCAGGTGCTCGTAGCGGTCCTGCAGGACCGGGTCCGGGAACGCGGCCTCGGTGTCGATGGCGTAGCCCACCGGCACGATGGCGAACGCGAGGGCCAGCAGCAGCGCGCTGCGACGGAGAGCGCCCATCAGCCACCTCCCTGCAAGTGCGGCGCGAATTTCTCAGCCCACACCGCTTCGGTGAGCGCACCGGCGTACTTCACGAGCACGCGGCCGTCGGCACCCACGAGGAAGGTTTCGGGGGCGCCGTAAACCCCCCAATCGATCGCCACGCGCCCCTCAGCATCCGCCACCGTCTCGGTGTACGGGTTGCCGAGTTGGCCGAGGTACTGCTGGGCGAGCGCATTGTCGTCCTTCCAGTCAATCCCGATGAACGGGATGCCGGCGCGCCGTGCAATAACCAACAAGGCCGAATGCTCCTCGCGGCACGACGGGCACCAGGTGCCCCAGACGTTGACGACGTACGGATGCCCCTTCAACGAGGCCGAGTCGAATTGCCGCGCGGTGTCTGCCACCGTCGGCAGCACGAACGCGGGGGCCGCCTTCCCGAGGAGCGGTGATTTGATTTCGCGAGGATCCAGTTTGCCGTCTTGGATCCGCACGAGCGCATAGGCAAACAACGCGCCCAAGACGAGGAACGCCGCGACCGGTGTGAGATAGCGCCACATGGATCAACCCTCCCCTGCGACGGCATCGGTGTCCGGCACCGCATCCACGCCGCGCCGATAACGCCGGTCCAACATCGCGAGCAACCCGCCGAGGCCCATGCAGACGCCGCCGAGCCAGATGTAGCGAACCAAGGGCTTGTACTGCAACCGCAGGCTCCACTTACCCGCCCCCAAATCGTCGCCCAAGGCGACGAACAGGTCGCGATTCCAGGCCACCGCGATGCCCGCGTGGGTCATGGCGTTGCTTTGCACTTTGAACTGGCGCTTCTGGGTCGTCAGTTCCGTGACCGGTTGTCCCCCGTGGGAAATCGCCACGTGCGCCTCGCGCGCCAGATAGTTGGGGCCCACCGCATCGTTGGTCGAGAGGAAGCGGAAATCGTAGCCGGCGATCGAGGTGCTGTCCCCCGGGCCCATGCTGACGTCTTTCTCGATTTTGTACGAGGCCACGCCCGACACGCCGATCACGAACAAGCCGATACCAAAATGCGCCACCGCCATGCCGAGCGCGGCGCGCGATTGCGTTTGGCGACGCAGCGCGCGTTGCACCGGCTGCCACAGCGACGAGGCCATGAGGAAGAACCCACCGCCAAAGCCGATGATCGTGAGCGGCACGCCGTAGCTGCCGTAGCAGCCAAAGGCCACGAGCGCGCCCAGCACGAGCCCGCCGATCGCAAAGCCGGCGAGCGTGCGCCCCTTGCCTGCGTACGACGCCCGCTTCCACGTGGCGTGCATGCCGACGCCAACGAGGGCGATCAACGGCAGCATGGGGACGAGGAAGACGGTGTTGAAGTACGGCGGACCGACCGAAATCTTGCCGAGCTCAAACACGTCCATGACGAGCGGCCAGAGCGTGCCGAGCAGGATCAAGCCCGCCGCCGCCACGAGCAGCGCGTTGTTGAGCAGCAAGAAGGACTCCCGCGAGACCGGCGCGAAGCCGCCCTCCGACTGCAGGCTCGGCGCCCGAATGGCGTAGAGCGTCAGCGAGCCGACGATGAACGCCAGCAAGAGTCCCAACACGAACAGACCGCGCTGCGGATCGGCCGCGAAGGAGTGCACCGAGACGAGGACGCCGGAGCGGACCAAGAAGGTACCGAGCAGGCTGAGGCTGAACGCGAAGATCGCCAAGAGCAGCGTCCAGTTGCGGAACAGCCCGCGCTTCTCCGTCACGGCGAGCGAATGAATCAGGGCCGTAGACGCCAGCCACGGCATAAACGAGGCGTTCTCAACCGGGTCCCAGAACCACCAGCCGCCCCAACCGAGCTCGTAATACGCCCACCAACTGCCGAGCGTAATACCGATGGTGAGGCACATCCACGCCGCCACCGTCCACGGCCGCGTCCAACGCGACCACGACGCGTCCATGCGACCGGAGAGCATCGCGGCCACGGCAAAGGCAAAGGCGACCGAGGTGCCGACATAGCCCATGTAGAGCATCGGCGGGTGCGCGGCCAGCGCCGGATCTTGCAAGATCGGATTGAGGTCAGCGCCGTCCGTCGGCACCGGGAAGTTGCGCGCAAAGGGACTCGACGTGAACACGGTGAACGCCAAGAACCCGAAGCCCACGAGGCCCAGTGTCCCGAGCACCCGCGCGCGGAAGGTGTCCGGCAAGCCCTTGGAGAACTGCGACACCAGCAAGGACCAGGTCGACAGGATGAACACCCACAACAGCAACGAGCCCTCGTGCGCGCCCCACACGGCGGCGATCCGGTACATCAGCGGCAACTCGTTGTTGGAGTTGTGCGCCACGTACTCGATCGAATAGTCGTGCGTGATGAACGCGTGCACGAGGATCAGAAACGCCAACAACACGAACGCGAAGACGCCGCGCGTGATTGACGTCGTCGCGCGCATCCACGCCGCATCCTGCCGATGCGCCCCAACAAGGCCGAGTACGGCCTGCAGCAGTGTCATCACCAGCGCGATTAAGAGCGCAAACGTGCCTAATTCCGGAATCATCGGGACTTCTCCACCGCCGGCGTTGCCGCGGGTGCTGCACTGTCAGGGGAACCGTCGGCCGCCGGCGGATGCTTCAACGACTTCGCCACTTCCGGGGGCATGTACTTCTCGTCGTGCTTCGCGAGCACCTCGTCCGCCATGAAGACGCCGTTCTTGAGTTCGCCGCGCGCGATGATGCCCTGCCCCTCGCGGAACAGATCGGGCAACAAGCCGGTGTACCGAACCGTCACGTTCTTCGCGAAATCGGTGATGGTGAACTGCACGTCGAGGCTACCGGGCGAGCGCACCACGCTGCCTTTGGCCACCATGCCGCCCACGCGGATCGATTTGCCGGCCGGTGCGGTCCCCGAGGCGACCTCACTCGGGTTGTAAAAGTACTGCAGGTTGCGATCGAAGGCCTTGAAGGCCACGGCCGCCGCCAAGCCCAAGCCCGTCAACACGGCGATCAGGGTCCACAAACGCTTGCGACGCGGGGTCATGAATGCGTCCCCATCACGGCGCACGCGACGATGCGGTCGCCGCAGCCATGGCCACTTGGCGTAACGCGCGCTCGCGCGCTTGCCGATGGGACTGCACGGCCGAGCCGACGTTCCAGGCGACGATCAGCGCCGCCAAGGCGTACGACGACCACACGTAGGCGGCGTACCCGCCCATTGCGAAAAAAGTCTGCACGTTCTACTCCTTCGCGCCGCGCGCGCCCATCGCGTCATGCAACCAATGGGCATTGCGTTCGCGGCGCAACACTTCGGCTTGCACCCGCACGCACGCGAGAGCCGCGTACAGGAAAGTGAAGCCGAAGAAACACAGGATCAAGGGGATCAACATGGACGGCGGCATCGCCGGGCCGCCGGCGCGAATCACGGTCGCGCCCTGGTGCAAGGAATTCCACCAGGTGACCGAAAAATGAATGATCGGCACGTTCACGACGCCCACCACCGCCAGCACGGCGCTCGCGCGGTCGGCCTTGGTGATGTCGTCGTACGCCGAGCGCAACGCCTGATAGCCGAGATACAAAAACAGCAGGATCAATTGCGAGGTGAGCCGTGCATCCCACGTCCACCACGTCCCCCACATCGGGCGACCCCAGATGGAGCCCGTCGCCAGACACAGCAACGCGAACGAGGCTCCGATCGGCGCGGTCGCGGCGGCCAATGCGTGCGCCAGCTTGATCCGCCAGACGAGTCCGACGGCCGCGGCGGTGGCCATCACGGTGTAACAGAGCAGCGACAACCACGCCGCCGGGGCATGCACGTACACAATGCGAAACGCGTCGCCTTGCTGGTAGTCCGCCGGGGCAAGCACGAGCCCGCCGTACACGCCGCAGACGATGAGCACCACCGCCGGAATGGCGTACCACGGGATCATCTTACCGGCGATGCGGTAGAAGTGTGGCGGTGAGGCCAGCTTATGAAACCAAGTCCAGGTACCCACGTATCGGTATCCTCGTCGTTATTCCAAGCTGATCCGCAGTGCAGCGGCGGTCGCAAACGGCGTTAACGTCAGCGCCAAAATCAGCATCGAACCGAGCAACCACAACGGCCCCGCGGCCGAGGGATCGCCGTGCAGCGCGAGGTCGGTCGCCCTAGCACCGAAAATCAGCACCGGCATGACCAACGGCAGCACGAGCAGCGACAAGAGCACACTGCCGCGCCGCGAGCCCACGGTGAGCGCAGCCCCCACCGAGCCGATCAGGCTGAGCACCGCCGTCCCCAGCGCAATGGAGCCCATGAGCACCCCATACGCCGTTCCGGCCGCGCCAAACGCCGTCGCCACCACCGGCGAGGCCAAGACCAGCGGCACGCCGCTCAAGAGCCAGTGCGCGACTGTTTTGGCCAGCACGAGTATGGCCAGTGGCTGACCGCTTAAGGTCAACTGCTCCAACGTGCCATCCTCCACGTCGGCGCGGAATAAGGACTCCAGCGCCAGCATGGAGGATAACAACGCGGACACCCACACAACACCCGCGCCGATGTCCGCAAGCAGCGACGGTTTCGGGCTGAGCGCGAGCGGAAACAGCGTCGCCACCATCAAGAAAAAGACCACCGGATGGGTCACTTGTTCCCAGCGTCGGAACGCGAGCGCAAGGTCGCGGCGCAAGACGAGCCCGGCGGCGGCCCACGGCGAGGTCATCGGCGCGTTCATGCGAGCACCAGTTCGCGCACCGTACCGGGCGCGAGATCGATGTCCGAATGGCTGGTCACGAGCGCGATACCGCCCGCTTGGGTGTGGGCGGCAATGATCGCCACCAAGTCCGCCACGCCGCGCCCGTCCAGATTCGTGAACGGTTCGTCCAACAACCACAACCGCGCTTGGGACAACAGCACGCGCGCCATGGCCACCCGCCGTTTTTGCCCCGCGGACAGCACGCGCGCCGGCAAATCCGCCTGCGCGGCCACGCCGAGGCGGGTCAACGCATCACGCAACGCAGGATCGCTCGTCGGGTAGCGCAGTCGCGTCGCAAAGCGCAGGTTCTCAAGCGGTGTGAGATCCCCCTTCAGCGCGTTCTCGTGCCCAAGATAAGCGAGCGCCGCCGCATAGCCGTCGCGATCCTCGCTGACCGGCTGGCCGCACCAACGAATCACCCCGTCCTCCGGCCACAGGAAGCCGGCCAACGTCCGCAACAACGACGTCTTGCCGCTGCCGTTTGGGCCTTTGAGGTGGATGAACTCGCCCGCGCGCGCCACGAAACTCACGCCCCGAAGGACGTGTCGCTGGCCTCGCCACAACTGCAGGTCATCGGCTTCAAGACGGGCGTCAGCGGGATCCGCCACAGAGTCGCTCCCACCTAGGCCAGGCGTTGGAAACACATCCCCGAACTATACCGCACCCGCGATGCGTTCCGGTTTCGGTTTGGGCAAGCGCCGCCCCGCCGTCAGCCCGCCGCGGGCGCGGCGTAGCGACGCAATTCCAGGCGCGCGATGCTCCGATTGTGCACTTCGTCCGGCCCGTCCACGAGTCGCATCGTGCGCGCCCGGGCGTACAGACTCGCCAACCCGAAATCGTCGGTGACGCCAGCGCCGCCGAAGGCTTGAATAGCCGTGTCGACCACGCGCTGGAACATGCGCGGCACGGCGACCTTGATCGCCGCAATCTCGGTTCGGGCGTTCTTGTTGCCGCCCTCGTCCATCAGCCACGCTGTCCTGTACACCAACAGCCGGCACGCCTCGATGTCGATGCGGCACTCGGCGATGCGTTGCTCCCACGTGGACTGCTCGGCCAGCGCGCGACCGAAGGCGTGCCGGGACTGCAGCCGCCGGCACATGGCCTCGAGCGCCCGTTCGGCGGCGCCGATCGAGCGCATGCAGTGATGAATCCGTCCCGGGCCCAACCGGCCTTGGGCGATCTCAAAGCCGCGCCCCTCGCCGAGTATCAGATGATCGGCCGGCACCCGCACGTTCTCAAAGCGGATCTCGACGTGGCCGGCCGGCGCTTCGTGAAACCCGAAGACCGGCAAGTGGCGCACGATGCGCACACCCGGCGTCGACGGCGGCACCAAAATCTGGGCGTGCCGACGGTGCGGCTCGGCCTCGGGGTTCGACACCCCCATGACGATCAGGATGCCGAGGTGCGGGTGCATGCCGTTCGTGGTCCACCACTTGTGGCCATCGACCACGTACGCGTCGCCGTCGCGGCGGATGCGCGTGGCGATATTCGTGGCGTCGGACGACGCGACGTCCGGCTCGGTCATGCAGTACGCCGAGCGGATCTGCGCCTCTAAAAGCGGCGCCAACCAACGCGCCTTCTGGGCCTCGCTGCCGTAGTCGTGGAGCAACTCCATGTTCCCGGTGTCCGGGGCGTTGCAGTTGAACACCTCCGGCGCCCAGTACACGCGGCCCATGATCTCGGCGAGTGGCGCGTACTCGACGTTGCGCAAGCCCGCGCCGTGGGTGGGATCCGGCAGGAAGAGGTTCCACAGACCGGCCGCCCGCGCCTTAGCCTGCAGCTCGCGAAAGAAGGACGGATAGCGGAAGTCACCGACCGCCGCCGGCGCCATCTCCGCCTCGAAGCGCGCCTCCAGCGGCACGATGTGCTCGGCCATGAACGCCTCGAGACGGGCGATGAGATCGAGGGTGCGGGGCGAGTGTCGAAAATCCATACCAGTCTCCTGCTCAGGCGAGCATGCCGCCATCGATGCGCAGCGTCGCCCCGGTGACGTAGGCGGCGGCGTCGCTGACGAGGTAGAGCGCCGCGCCGGCGATATCCTCCGGCTCGCCGATGCGCCGCAACGGGATTTGCGCCAAGGCGGCATCCCGCACCGGTCCTTCCGTCTGCAACACCGCCGCAAACTTCGTATTGATGAGGCCCGGCAGGATCGCATTCACCCGGATACCGAACGAGGCGCATTCGCGGGCAAAAGCCTGGGTGAGGTTCACGACGGCCGCCTTGGTCGCGCCGTACACGCCGATGCCGTCCATCGGTCGCTCGGCGGTCACCGAGGCGATGTTCAGGATGCAACCGCGGGACTGGCGCCGCAGGCGCTCCACCGCGTATTGGCTCATGTACCAATAGCCGCGGAAGTTCACATCGAGCGTCTTTTGGAACGCGGCCGGGTCCGTCTCGGTGACGGGACCGAACATGGGGTTCGTGCCGGCGTTATTGACGAGCGCGTCCAAGCGGCTGAAGCGAGCGTCAAACTCCGCCCAGAACGCCGCGATGGAGGCCAGGTCACCGACGTGACAGGCGATGGCAGTGGCCTGTCCGCCGCTCTCGCGGATCGACGCGGCGACCTGCTCGCAGGCCGCAAGACGCCGACTGGAGACCACCACGTGCGCGCCGTTCGCGGCAAGCGTTCGGGCGATGGACTCGCCGATGCCGCGGCTCGCACCCGTCACCACGGCGACGCGGCCGGCCAGATCGAACAGTTCGGACGCTTTCACTGACGCTCCTTCGGGAGGCGACGATCCGTCGCCGGGCCACGGCACACCGCACGACGCAGGCGCCCGAGGGATCTCAGTATAGCGAGGTCAGCGCGTCGCGCTGCGTCGCTCACCGGGGCGAGTCCGCCCTCGCCCCGGTGTCGATCGGATCAGTGAAACTGCCCCTCTTCGGTCGATCCCTTCATGGCGGTGGTGGACGAGGTGCCGCCGGTGCAAACCTGAGTGACCTCGTCGAAATAGCCCGCGCCCACTTCGCGCTGGTGCCGGGTCGCCGTGTAACCGACGGGCTCCGCCGCGAACTCGGCTTCCTGGAGTTCCACGTAGGCGGCCATCTGGCGGGCCTTGTAGCCGCGCGCGAGCTCGAACATCCCGAAGTTAAGCGCGTGGAAGCCGGCCAGCGTGATGAACTGGAACTTGTAGCCCATGGCACCCAGTTCCCGTTGGAACTTCGCAATGGTGGCGTCGTCGAGCTTCTTGCGCCAATTGAACGACGGCGAGCAGTTGTAGGCGAGCAGCTTGCCCGGGTACTGCGCGTGGATCGCCTCGGCGAAGCGGCGGGCCTCGACGAGATCCGGCTTGCCGGTCTCGCACCAGATCAAGTCCGCGTACGGGGCGTAGGCCAGTCCGCGCGCAATGGCTTGCTCGAGACCCGCGTTGACGTAGAAAAACCCTTCGGCGGTCCGCTCCAGGGAGGCGATGAACGGGCGGTCCCGTTCGTCGATGTCGGAGGTCAACAGGTTCGCGGACTCGGCGTCGGTCCGGGCGACCAGCAGCGTGGGCACGCCCGCGCAGTCGGCAGCGAGGCGCGCGGCGACCAGTTTGCTCACCGCCTCCTGCGTGGGCACGAGCACTTTGCCGCCCATGTGGCCGCATTTTTTCGCGGACGACAGTTGGTCCTCGAAGTGCACGCCCGCGGCGCCCGCGGCAATCATCGCTTTCATGAGTTCAAAGGCGTTCAGCACGCCCCCGAAGCCGGCTTCGGCGTCGGCCACGATCGGCTGCAACCAGTCGATGCTCGCGTCGCCTTCGGCATGGTGCAACTGGTCGGCGCGCAGGAGCGTGTTGTTGATCTTGCGTACCACTTCGGGGACCGAGTTGGCCGGATAGAGCGACTGGTCCGGGTACATTTCGCCGGCCAGGTTCGCGTCACCCGCCACCTGCCAACCGGACAGGTAAATGGCCTTAAGGCCCGCTTTGACCTGCTGCATGGCCTGGTTGCCGGTGAGCGCACCGAGGGCGTTGACGAAGGGCATCTCGTGCATGTGGCGCCACAGCTTTTCGGCGCCCAACCGCGCCAAACTGTGCTCCACGTGGACCGAGCCACGCAGGCGGACGACGTCGTCGGCGCTGTAGCCACGGCGAACGCCGTGCCAACGGGGATGAGTGGCCCATTCGTGGGCCAGTTCTGCGGCAGTCTGAAAGGTCATGGCGGTCTCCTCACGGGCTCAAGCTGAGTCGGTGAAAAAATCCTATGTGAAATCTGGCTGTCAGGTTCACAATAGAAACTTCACATTGTGAAATTCACAAGAGTTCACAACGGAGTCCGTATGTCCGTCGCCCCTCGCCAAGCCCATTTTTTCGGCGCCAAGCTCAAAGGCCTGCGCAAGCGCAACGGTCTGACGCTCGACGAATTGTCGGCCCGCTGTGTGCAACTGAACGTCGAGCTCGCGCCCTCCACGTCGTATCTGAGCATGATGGAGAACGGTAAACGCTCCCCGTCGCGCGACCTGCTCGACTTGTTGGCGCGTGTCTTCGGCAAGGCCCCCGAGTGGTTCTTGGACGATTCGCAGGACCCGCCGACCGCCGCACCCCGCCCCGGCCGTCGATCCGATCCGATCGACACGGCGGCCCCGCTGGAACCCGCGTTCTTGTTCTCCAAAGGCTTGCTGCAAGCCGCCTTGCCGGAGCTCCTGGCGCAAACCGGGACCAGCGGTCGGCATTTCGCGCAACTGCTGATCCGCGTCTGGCAAGAGACGAAGCAGAACGATTTTCCGGAAATTGAGCGCGCCGCCGAAGAGGCCGGCGGCCGACGCATGCCGTTGTCGGTGGAAGATCTGATCGAGATCTGCCACGCCCACGGCTTGCGATTGCAGTGGTCGGACGGCGAACGCGCCGCCGACGGGCGCACCCTCTTGCGCGCCCGCTACGAGGCACCCGGCACGCTCATCGTGAATCGCCGCATGAACCAGCGCGAGGAGCGGCTGAAGTACGAACTCGCCTTCTTCCTCGGTCACCAAGTGCTGCACGGCGGTGACGGGATGATCTCGCCGCACACCGCGTCTGGCATCTTGGGCGACGACATGTCCGAGCAAACGCGCCCAGGGATGGCCGCGCAAGACGTGCTCTACGCCTGGCGCGATTTTGAGTGCAGCATGTTTGCCGGGGCGTTGTTATGTCCTCGCCAGCCGTTCCGACAGTACTTGATGCGCGAGTCCCACAGCGTCACCGCGTGCTCGAAACTCGGCGTGACCCCGGCGGTGGTGATGCGCCGCATGACGGCCGTCTCACCGTATCGGCACTGGCATTTCTTTGACGGGTATCCCCCCGGCTACCTGCGGGCGGTCTATCGCGGCAACGGGATTGCCTTGCCGTGGGGCAACATGAGTCTCGTTCCCGACCCGTGCCCGCGTTGGGCGGTCTTCAAACTGTTGCAGGAAGATGCCCCCACGGGCTCGACAGGCCGCGCACCCATCTCGCAGATCTCCGTCATGGATGCGGGCCTTGGGCCCCGGCTGTATTGCTGTCACTCGTTGCACACGAAGGACGCCGGGCATCAACCGCACGTGCTCTCGGTCGGCATTGATCTGGCGCCCGCCTTGGAAGCGCAGGGACTGCCGGCCGAGGAACTGATCGCCTCGGTGGCCTCGGCGTGCCGTCGCGGCAAGGGTCAAGCCAACTTAAGCCCGGCTGTGCGAGACGCGTTGCTCACCGTTGCGCGGGTGCAGAACATCGCGTGGATCGCCGATGCCGCCGAGCGTCCCGCGACCTTGATCTGTCCGCGCAGCGGCGCCTGCCCATTGCACACACCGTGTGCCGGTGCGCGCCACGAGGGCCTAGGCAACATCGATAAAAAGGCGCGCTGAAACCTGACGCGTGGCGCGGTAACCGCTATCATGCTCGCCGTCTGCGCGGGTGGCGAAACTGGTAGACGCAGCAGACTTAAAATCTGCCGCCGAAAGGCGTGCGGGTTCGATTCCCGCCCCGCGCACACCTCCGATCCGGTATCGACCGCGCCTCAGTAGCGCGGTCGCCGACGGGCCGCTGCCGGCGCCGGACCGCGCCCACGCGGCGTGTCCTCCACCGGTGAAATATCGAGCGGCTTACCCTTCAGACGCAACTTGCGCAACTTCGTGATCAGCGCCGGCGGCAGGTCCGGCAAGCTCACCAGCGTGTGCTCGTCGTAGATATCGATCTTGTTGATCTGCGATCCGGCCAGATCCGCTTCGTGCGCGAGCAATCCGACGATGTTGCCGGGTTGTACGCCCTGCATGCGGCCCACTTCCAAGCGATAGCGTTGCTGACGCTCAAAGCGCCGACCTTTGCCACCGCCTTCGTCGCTCGGGCCGTCTGCGAACATCGCCTTGGTGGCGGGTGCGCGCTTGCCTTTGCCACGCGGCTCGGCATGGCCGCCGTCATCGCTCTCGCGCGCGGCCGACGGTTCGCCACTGCGATCGGGCAGCAGCAAGGAGTGTCCGCCCTGACCGAGGCCGGCAAGAGCCGCCGCGATATCCAATAAATCGGCACCGGTTTCGTGTACGTATTCTTCGATGATCGCGCGGTACATCGCGTGCGGCGGCGAGGTCAACGCAGCGGTCAGGCCGGTCTTCCACTTCTCGACGCGCTTCCGGTTGACGTCGTGCACGCTCGGCAACGTCATCTGCTCGATCGGCTGGCGCGTCGCCCGCTCGATGATCCGCAGCATGTGTCGCTCGCGCGGGGATATGAACAGGATCGCCTCACCGCTGCGACCGGCACGTCCCGTGCGACCGATGCGGTGGATGTACGACTCGCTGTCGTACGGTACGTCGAAGTTCACCACGTGACTGACGCGCGGTACGTCGAGGCCACGGGCGGCCACGTCGGTCGCGACAATAATGTCGATCTTTCCCGACTTGAGCGCTTGGACGGTCCGTTCGCGTTCGTTCTGTTGGATGTCGCCGTTCAACGCCGCGGCGCCAAAGCCACGCGCCTCCAGTTTCTCGGCCAACTCGACCGTCGATTGCTTGGTCCGCGTGAAGACGAGAATCGCGTCGAACGTCTCGACTTCCAAAATGCGCGTCAAGGCGTCGAGTTTGTGCGTGCCCTCGACCATCCAGTAACGCTGGCGGATGTTGGTGGCGGTGCTGGTCTTCGCGCGGATGTTGATGACCCGCGGGCTGCGCAGGTGGCGATCGGCAATGCGGCGCACACCCGGCGCCATCGTCGCCGAATACAGCGCGATCTGTCGGGTCTCCGGCAAACGCGCCAAGATCGACTCGATCGGATCGACGAAGCCCATCTGCAGCATCTCGTCGGCTTCGTCGAGCACGACGCAATTCACCGTCGACACGTTCAACGTGCCGCGTTCCAAATGGTCGATCACACGACCGGGCGTCGCCACGATCACGTGGGTGCCGCGCTTTAGCGCGTTCAACTGCGGCGTGTAACTCTGCCCGCCGTAGATCGGCAAGACGTGAAAGCCGGGCATGTGTGCCGCGTACTTCTGAAACGCCTCGGCAACCTGGATGGCCAGTTCGCGCGTCGGCACGAGAACGAGCGCTTGCGGCTCGCGCCGCGCAATATCAATGCGCGCGAGGATGGGCAAGGCGAAGGCACCGGTCTTACCGGTGCCGGTCTGCGCTTGGCCGAGCAAATCGCCGCCCTCGAGCAACGCCGGTATGCAGGCGGCCTGAATGGGCGACGGCGATTCGTAGCCGACGTCAGTGAGCGCTTGGAGGATCGACTCGGGCAGGCCGAGGTCGGAAAAGCGAACCGCTTCCGTCGCGGAGGTGGTCATAGGGGTATCCGCACGGGGGGGTAGGCCAAGCAGTGTAGCGGAAATGTGACGCTACAGCCACTTTCCAGGACACCCTACCCTCCTGCCAGCCCGTTCGAACGTCCCCGGGAAGCGCCGTTCCCGGGGACGTCGACCGAATCGACGTTAGAAATGCGCGTCCAACGAGAGCAAGAAGTACCGGCCCATCAGGCCAGAGAAGTACTGCGAAACACCCGTTGCATAGTTACCGCCGGAACCTGCAATCGCCGGAAACGGGGGCAACTTATTGAACACGTTATCGACGATGACTCGGGCTGTGACGTCATGCGGCAACTCATACGAGAGGGTCGAATTGATGACCCACCACGGATGCACCGTCATGTAGTTCTGGTAGTTCACCGGGTTCGTATTCGAGAAATTCGCCGAACCGGTGTAAAGCCCTTGCCAATCCCACGCGAACTTGCCGTGGTGATAGATCGCGTCCAGCGAGCCGCGACCCTTGTTCGTACCGATCTGGCCCGCCGTCTCCTGAACCGGCACCGAACCGATCTGAGACGTCAGCTTGCGCGTATCGAGGTAATTAGCACGCAGCGCCATGTCGCCAAGACCCTGCGGCAGGTCGAAGCGGTAATCCGCGCCGAGTTGTACGCCGGTGAAGTGTAGAACGCCCGCGTTCACGAAGCCCTGCTCAAAGTTGACGACCTGATGTGTCTTTGGGTCGCGCTGGAACAGCGAGCAGTACTGGTTATTGGGGTAGCTAGTCGCGTCGTAGCAGGAGTCCATGATATTTGTCAGCGACAACGACGAAATCGCGTTGGTCAGATTGATATCGATGTAATCGACCGTCAGGTTCAAGTGACGAATCCAACGCGGCTGGATCACGACGCCCACTGACTGCGACGCGGCCGTTTCACTCGTTAAATGCGTGTTACCGGAATTTGAACCGAGAGCGGTCGCGTTAACCACGTTCGAATTGAAACTTGCAGGGATACCTGCAGCGGCACAGTTCTTCGCGCGAGTTGCTGGATCCAAGCCCTGACCGATGAAATTCACGTCGCACGGATCGTTGGCGAAACTATACGTCGGCACCGATGGCAAGAACAGTTCCGTAATAGCGGGTGCGCGAATGGAATGCGTCTTGTTGCCGCGGAACATGAGGTCTTGGATGGGCGACCAGTGTAAACCGGCGGTCCATGTGGTCGAATTACCCGCGATCGTGTTGTCTACGCGACGAGCAGCGGCCTCAAACTCCGTGGAACGCAGGAGCGGCAGATTCTGCGCGACCGAGGTGAGCGGGATCAGCACTTCACCGAAGAGTTCATTCGTGCGGTAAGACCCAGCGATCGGAAGCACCGCGGCACTTTCGCCGTACGCACCCGTGTAGAAGGAATCCGGACGGAAATCCGCACTTTCGCGCCGGTTCTCATACCCCAAAGAGCCCTTCGCCTCTCCGGCCGGCATCTGGAACAGCCCACCACTGATATTGGCGACGAAATCACGCTGAGTGGTGATCGACGAAGCCGTCGCGAGGTGCGTAATGTAGTCGCGCGCCGCCTGGCTAGGCGTGCCTGCACCGAAAAGGTCCAACGGCGCACAGTTTGAGGACACGGATGACACCGGTGCATTCACTGCACCCGGCGCGCAAACGATATTGCCGTTAGCGTCCTTCACCGCATTCACTGCATTGAGGAAGTTCTGCCAGATGACAGAGGGCTGAACCGCAGTGTTGCGGTTGTAGCCCCAGTTGCCCGAGACTTCCCAGCGGTACTCGTGGCCCGAGAAATTGAACTTGCCGTCCGCGCCCAAAACGAAGCGGTCGGTGATTTGATCACCTGTCGCCACGCCACTCTGGAGATCCATATTGGCTCGAGACAGGTAGAACGTGTGGTTGTTCCAATTCGGATCCTGGTACGCCCCAAAGGACGGATTTGCGCCGTAGGCGTTCAGTGCGGACTGGATCAGCGCGCGGTCGCCCGTGGTTAGGAACGGATTGTTGATGTCGATCTTAACGCTACCGTTCGGCTGCCCGGCAGCACCGAAGAAATAGGTGTTGTATTGCGGCTGCGCAATAAGATTCTGGGCGTGTGTCGAGGAGAACCAGCCTTCACCAAACAGTCGCACCTGATCGTTCAACTGATACGAGCCCAAGACCTGAGTGTTGAGCTTTTGCAGTGGCGAGAGCAGATTCGACGTTTGCGACAGACGCTCGCCGTCACCGTTTGAGGAGAAGACCGGATTGTTGTAGAACGTCGAACCGAGGTTGTAGGGAACGAGTGACGTGCCCGAATGCGGGACGCTCGGGAAGGCGAGAACCTGTCCCGCTGCATTCGTCACGCCGAACGCCGATGCCGGAATTCCGATACCGGGCGCAAAGAAGAAATCGTCGACCAACGGCACCCCGCCAAAGTTGATGCCGGTGACTGTCAGTCCCGACACCAAGGTCTGGGTATACGTTCCGGCATTGAGCGGCTTAATGAACGACAGGTCCTTGGCATATTCCGGACGATCGGTGCCGAGCAGGCCCTTGGCGTCAGAGTACTCCGCCGACCACGTCACGTTACCCTTGCCGTCAGCGAAGTTGGTACCCCACAGGGCGCGTATACGCCGCGAGGCGGCGTCGGCGCGGCTGGACTGACCGGCCTGAACGTCGAGGTCGAAGCCCTCGTAGTTATGTTTCAAAATGATGTTGACGGTACCGGCAATGGCATCAGCACCATAAATCGGCGCGCCGCCGACCGAAATAGTCTCCACGCGTTCGATCAGTTTGGTCGGAATGACGTTTAGGTCAACCTGACCGCCCGGCGATACGGCGCCGCCTGCAGCCGGCGAGTTGCCTGAGACGAAGCGCCGGCCGTCGACCAATGTCAGCGTGCGCTGTGAGCCTAAGCCGTAAAGATCGACATAGCTTTGAGCGATACCGTTGGTTGATTGCACATTCGATGCGTTCGACGGCGGTACACCGAAGCCCGGCAGCTCCGACAGCGCAGCGCCCACATCGGTGTACCCGCGCTGGTCCATCGTTGCTGCAGATATGACCGTAGTGGGCTCTAGGCGATCAAGGTCCGGGCGCGCGATGCGCGAGCCGGTAACGACCACTTCCTCGAGCACGTCATCCTTGTCTTTGGCCGCTTTCTGCTGCGCGTCCGCCAACGTCGCGGCGACGGTCATGGCGAGCAAAGACGACACTACAGCGATCGTTCGCTGGCGATTTCGAGACCCTGAAACCACGTCATTCATGAACAATCCCCTGGCGCGTTGCGTTTGAGCAACTTAAATTTCAGAATTATGAAAAGAGTCTCACAATACAATTACCGCGGTCAATAACGCCGTGACTTAACTTCACAGCCCTTTGTCGCGCGTAGGCCACACTGTACTGGACAGTTGAAGCAGTCTGCGCAACACCGCGAATTCACGCTACGCTCAGTGCACATTCCAAGAATCGAAGGGGTAACTCATGGATCGTCGCGGTTTTCTCGCCTCAGTCGGCGCGGTCGGAGTGGTGGCAACAGCATCGGTCGCGAAGGCCAAGAATGCCCCGAGTTTCGATCCGACTGAACGGTCTATAGGCGAATTGAGCGAGGCGATGATCCAAGGGGCGACCACCTCGCGCGCGCTGGTGCGCGCCTATGTCAGCCGCATACATCGTTTTGATCAGGGCCCGGACGGATTGCACGCCGTCTTGGCACTCAATCCGGATGCTGAGCGCGCCGCTGCGCAGTTGGATTCCGAACGGGCCGCCGGCCATGTCCGCGGACCACTGCATGGTATCCCGCTGCTACTCAAGGACAACATCGAATCCAAGGATCCACTACCGACTACTGCCGGGTCACTGGCGCTAGCGCAATCATTCCACGACGCAGATGCCCCGCTGGTGGCCCGATTGCGCGATGCCGGCGCCGTCATACTCGGTAAAGCCAATCTCAGCGAGTGGGCCAACTTTCGCTCCAACCACTCCTGCAGCGGCTGGAGTGGCGTCGGTGGCCAAACCGGCAACGCCTACGATCGCCGTCGGAATCCATCAGGCTCCAGCTCCGGCTCCGGGAGCGCAACAGCAGCGAGTTTCTGCGCCGCTGCCATCGGCTCGGAAACCGATGGATCAATCCTTTCGCCGGCAGCGAACAATGGCGTTGTAGGATTGAAGCCAACTCTAGGACTGGTGAGTGGACGCGGCGTCGTGCCGCTGTCACCTCGGCAAGATACCGCAGGACCCATGGGCCGCTGTGTGGCAGACGTCGCGATCTTAGCCGAGGTCATGGCCGAGCAATCGCTACGCTATCGCGGCAAAGCCGGGCGCCTGACGGGCTATAGCCTGAAGGGGCTGCGTGTCGGGGTAATGCCGTTAGACGAATCCGCTCATACGATGACCAGCAATTTACGCACCGCGGCACTCACAACGCTGCAGAACGCGGGCGCTGTACTCCTCCCGTTGGACAATCCACCCAGCTTCCGAGACATGGGCGAACCCGAATGGGAGGCGTTGCAGTACGAATTCAAAGACGCGATTAACATCTACTTATCGCAATTGAATCCGGCCCGAGTCCCTCATCGCAACTTAAAAGACTTAGTCGCGTTCAATCAAGCCGAGGCTGGCCGGGAGTTATCGTTATTCGGTCAAGACATATTCGAAAGTGCCGATGCGAAGGGTCCATTGACGGACCCCGCGTACATCGCCATCCGCGAGCATTTGAACCAACTTGCCGATATCGACGGTCTCGGAGCACTTTTTAGCCGCTCGGGTGCGGACATCCTCTTCGCTACCGGCGGCGGTCCTGCAAGCTTGATCGATCCGCTATGGGGCGACCGCGGTGCCGGAGGTGGCGGCGCGCCGATCGCTTCGGCTGCCGCAATCGCCGGCTATCCGAGTTTGAGTCTGCCCGGCGGCATGATTCATGGTCTTCCCGTCGGTCTCACCCTCGTGGCGCCGCGTTTTGAAGACGGTCACCTGCTACAAGTCGCGTACGCTCTTGAACAACGCTTGAACGCGAGAAAGCCACCCGCAATTGGTTGATTGAACTCTGAGGTTCGCTATGCGCTATTCCTTCAGGCTCTTGCTGTGTTTTGTCGGGCTCATACCCAGTGCGGTATTGGCGTCGACACCCCTCGTCGTCTTACAAAATCCCACCCTCAGCGCAACCCATATCGCATTCGCGCACGCCGGCCAGATTTGGACGGTACCGCGAGAAGGCGGACGCGCCAGCCGTCTCGTCACGGGACAATCAGCCAACGACTATCCGGTGTACTCGCCGGACGGTCGCTATATTGCCTACGCCGGCACATACAACGGCAACACCGATGTCTACGTCGTTGACGCTAGTGGCGGTGAGCCGAAACGCCTCACCTATTATCCCGGCGTCGACGTTCCGGTCGCATTTACACCAGATGGTCAGCACGTCCTGCTGAGATCCATGCGCTCCAGTCCGCGCGATCTACCAAAGCTCTTTGAAGTGCCCATCACCGGCGGTGTCCCGGAGCCCCTACCGCTGCCTACGGGTGTGGAGGCTGCTTATTCGTCGGACGGTCACCACCTCGCTTATACGCCGTTTAATCAATGGCAACCCGCGTGGAAAAAATACCGTGGCGGCCAGACCAGCCGGATCTGGGTCGCTAATCTGAGTGATTCGAAGGTTACGCCTATCCCTCGCGAGAACTCGAATGATGGGCATCCTGCCTATTACGGCTCTGATGTGTACTTTTTATCGGATCGAGACGGCACGGTAACGCTGTATCGATATGACGGTCGCATCGTTCAACGCGTCCTCGACAATGCTAAGGGACCGGATTTCACGGGTTTAGGCGCGGGACCTGGCGGACTCGTGTACACCCAATTCGGTTCTTTGCATCTGTATGACCCTGTCAGCGGGCAAGCGCGTGCAGTGCCTGTCGATATCCGCGACGAACCGATGGAAACGCGCCCACACTTTGAGCCCGTGGATACGAAAGCCGTACTGGCGGCGGCACTCTCCGCGAACGGCAAACGCCTTTACGTGGAAACACACGGCGAGATCTTGTCCATCCCTGCCGAGAAGGGAGACGTACGTAACTTGACCCATAGCCCGGGCACCGCCGATCGCTCTCCATCCCCCTCGCCTGACGGCAAGTCCGTCGCTTGGTTTTCCGATGAATCGGGCGAGTATGCGCTGCATGTTGGCAGCGTTGATGGGAGTGCGCCCCTACGCCGCATTAACTTGGGTACGCCGCCGTCGTTTTACTATCACCCCACCTGGTCACCCGATAGCAAAAAGATTGCTTATACCGACAAGCGCCTGAACCTGTGGTTCGTGGACCTAGAAAACCCGACACCGGTCAAGGTCGACACCGACCGCTACGATAGTCCGCTCTTTCAGATGACGCCGGCGTGGTCGCCAGACAGCGAGTGGCTGGCCTATACGAAGCAGCTGAAGAGCCACTTGCACTCACTCCATGTGTATTCGGTACGGGAGCATCACTCTCGTGAAGTGACCGACGGCGCCAGTGACGTTCGTACACCTCAATTTGATCGAACCGGTCAATGGCTCTACTTCGTTGCATCAACGGATGAGGGCATTGGCGCAGGCTGGCTCGATATGAGTAGCTTAGGCCGAGCGCGCTCTGCGGCCATTTATGCCGCCGTTTTGAAGCGCGATGGGGTGTCGCCGGTGGCCCCGGAGAGCGATGAAGACGTTGACTCTGCCACGCCGGAGAGCACGGCCGATAAAAAGACCACCCCCGTTGTACGGATTGATTTCGATGACATCGGCGAACGGATAGTGCGCTTACCGCTCGCGAGTGCCAACTACACGGGCATTAATCTGGCCAACGGGCCAGACCTCCTTGCCCTAAGTACCGCGACTGCCGTAACGGATACCGACTACCTGAGCCATGATGAGGACGGCCGCGGTGTAACCGTCACCCTCTACGACTTTAAGCGTCGTAAGGGAATACCGTTCGTTGACGGGGTCGAATCCGGCACGTTTACGGTGTCTGCCGACGGTACGCACGCGGCATACGCCGCGGACGACAAGTGGTTCATCGTATCCACCGATAAAGCGCCCAAAGCAGGTGACGGCGCAATCAAACTGTCAGAGGCGCGACTTTGGGTGGAACCGCGCGCCGAATGGCGCCAGATGTATCACGAGACATGGCGCATTGAGCGAGATTTCCTTTACGACCCGAACGCTCACGGCTTGAATTTACAACTCGCAGAACGCGCTTACGCACCCTTTTTGGAGGGTCTGACGAGTCGTGCTGATTTGACGGCGCTAATGCAGGAAATGACCGGATTAATCGGTGTGGGACATACGTTCGTCGAGGGCGGCAGCAGCCCAGTCGGAGAGAAGGTCCCCGTAGGCATGTTGGGCGCAGACTTTGTCGTGAATAACGGCCGCGTGCAGTTTTCAAGAATACTGATTGGCGACCCGTGGAATCCGGCGGCCACGTCACCACTGAACCAGCCCGGTGCAATGGTCAAAGCCGGCGAATTTCTCATTGCCGTTGATGGCCATCCCGTCGATGCGCATCACGATGTCTACGAATCTTTCGAGGGCCTCGCGGGTCGTCAAGTTCGCCTGACAGTCAGCAGCAAGCCTGATGGCAAAGACGCGCGTCAGGTAATCGTTGTGCCCATCGCCAACGAGAGCGCGTTACGCCTTTACGATTGGATGGAGCGTAATCGTCGACATGTGCAGGAGCGCACCGGCGGGAAAATTGCCTACGTTTACCTACCGGATACGGCCTCAAACGGGTACCCGAATTTCAATCGCTATTTTTATTCTCAGGTCGGCAAGCAGGGCGTGATCTTGGATGAGCGGTTTAACCATGGCGGAGACATCGCTGACTTCATCGTGGACCAATTGAGAAAAACACCGCAAATGATCAATAGCACGCGCGAGGGCGAAGACACCGTCGAACCGGCTCAAGCCATCTTCGGGCCAAAGGTCATGATCATCAATGAGATGTCCGGCTCCGGCGGTGACGCTTTACCCTGGCTCTTCAAGAAGGCCAATTTGGGCCCCTTAGTGGGCACCCGTACCTGGGGCGGACTCGTCGGCATATCCGGTTACCCACCCCTCATCGATGGAGGAAGCGTGACTGCACCGCGTTGGGCAATCTACGGCACTGTCGGCGCGTGGGAAGTGGAGAACAGCGGGATTGCACCGACTCTCACCGTGGAACAGGACCCTGCGCTCATGCGTCTGGGCGGTGATCCGCAGTTAGATGCTGCGATTGATGCGGCGATGACTGAACTCGACGCACATCCTGTGGCAACCTTTCAGCGGCCAGCAGCACCTGACTTTAAACCGGTCATTCCAAGTTTCGAGCCTTAAGGCATAGAAGACTCCTGTCGTGGTGGCGTTAACTGCCACGACAGGCACGCCCGCAGTCCGTAACTGAAGCGAACCTACTGGTGAAAGAGATTAAAGAAGTGGAGCGGGAAACGAGGCTCGAACTCGCGACCTCAACCTTGGCAAGGTTGCGCTCTACCAACTGAGCTATTCCCGCACACGATCACAACTCTACCCCGACCTCCACACCGATCGGGCGACTGTTTGGTTCAGTCCGCTGATAAGTGATGGAGGCGTCGCCGAGAATCGAACTCGGGTACACGGATTTGCAATCCGCTGCGTAACCACTCCGCCACGACGCCGACAAACTGGAGCGGGAAACGAGGCTCGAACTCGCGACCTCAACCTTGGCAAGGTTGCGCTCTACCAACTGAGCTATTCCCGCCCGCGGCGATCACGAAATTCTAACGAAAAACCCTTCAGAGTCAAGATTCATTTCACACTTTCGTCACGCGCCATGAGCTCTGGCCATGCCGCTTGCAGGTACGCGACCATCGACCACAGTGTCAATACAGCCGCAACCGCCGTGAGACCGAGGCCGATTGTGTACACCGGCAGTCCGAGCCAGTCCTCGCGGAACAACAGCATCGACAGACCGACGATTTGTGCGACGGTTTTGACTTTGCCCAACGCGCTCACCGCGACCTTATGCCGCGACCCGATGCCGGCCATCCATTCGCGCAAGGCCGATACCGTGATCTCGCGACAGATGATGACCGTGGCGGCCAAGGTTACGTACCACACGGGATTGCGACTGACGATGAGCACGAGGGCAACGGCCACGATCAACTTATCCGCCACCGGGTCCAAGAACGCGCCCAAGCGCGATACCTGCCCCAGCCGCCGGGCGATGTAGCCGTCGAACGCATCCGTAATACCGGCCACCGCGAACAACAACCCCGCGACGACGTCCGCACCGGAATACGGCAGCAAGAACGACGTGACGATGAGCGGAATGAGCAAAATCCGCAGCACGGTCAGCAAATTCGGAATGGTGTACGGCGTCACGATTACTGATCCGGATGCAGGTGTTGATAGATGGCCTCGGCCACCCGTGGGCCAATGCCAGGGACTGCCGCCAAGTCGCCGACGCCCGCCCCGAGTATGCCTTGCAGACCGCCAAACCGCTTGAGGAGTTCCCGGCGTCGCGCCGGCCCGAGTCCCGGCACTTCTTCCAGCACCGAGGCCTGCCGCGCTTTCGAGCGCCGCGCCCGATGACCCGCGATCGCAAAGCGGTGCGCCTCGTCGCGCACGCGCTGCACGACGTGCAAGGCCCGCGAATCGGGTGGCAAGATCAGCGGCGTCTCGTGACCGAAGCGAAACAATCGCTCCTGGCCCGGGCGCCGGTCCGCACCCTTCGCGACCCCAACGAGACGCGGGACGGTGACGTCGAGTTCCGCTAACACGCGCGCCGCTTCGGCCATCTGGTAGGGCCCGCCGTCGATGAGCAACACGTCCGGGACTTTCGCCTCCCCCGCCTTCACCCGCTTGTAGCGACGCATCAAGGCTTCGCGCATGGCCGCGTAATCATCGCCCGGTGCGTCGGGCGACAAGTTGAAGCGCCGATAGTCCGACTTCATCGGCCCTTCGGGGCCTAAGACCACGCACGAGGCCACGGTCGCCTCGCCACGGGTGTGGCTGATGTCAAAGCATTCGAGACGCTGCGGCGCCTCGTCCATCTCGAGTGCACGACCGAGATCTTCCAACTGCGCACCGATTCCCGCTTCCGTCGCCAAGCGCAATCGCAGCCCTTGGTCGGCGTTGTCGGCCGTCATCTCCAGCCAACGCACCTTGATCCCGCGGCTCGGCACGTGCAGCGTGACCTTGTGCCCGGCCCGATCGCCCAAGGCCTGTGCCAAGAGCTCCGGCTCCTTGGGGGCGACCGCGAGCACGATCTCCGAGGGCGCTTCGTGCACCAGATAATGTTGCGCGAGAAAGGCTTCGATGACCTCGTCGGCCTCCGCCAGGTGCGCCCGCGCGTAGTAGGTCGTCGTCCCGAGGCTGCGCCCGGCGCGCACAAACATCACGCCGATCGCGTGCAAGGTCGGCCCACTCACGGCGGCGACGACGTCGCAGTCGACGTCCGCGGTCGCACTGACGATCTGCGAGGACTGGATCACCTTGAGTGCGGCCAATTGGTCGCGGAGCACCGCCGCTTTTTCGAATTCGAGCGCATTCGCGGCCGCTTCCATCCGCTCGCCCAAACGACCGGCGACTTCTTGATCGCGTCCCTCTAAGACGCGCAACACCGACTGCACGTCCTCCGCGTAATCGCTTTGACTGACGTGACCGACGCAAGGGCCCGAGCAACGCTTGATCTGGTACTGCAAGCACGCCCGCGAACGGTTCTGAAAGTACGTGTCATCGCATTGCCGGACTCGAAACAGCTTCTGCAACTGCGACAGTGTCTCGCGGACGGCGACGGAATTCGGATAGGGTCCAAAGAAGCGACCGGGCCCCCGCCGACTGCCGCGATAAAAACTCAGCCGCGGGAAGGTCTGCTGCGTGGACAGATGAATGTACGGAAAACTCTTGTCGTCCTTCAGCAGCACGTTGTAGTGCGGCCGATGCTTCTTGATGAGGTTGCACTCGAGGATGAGCGCTTCCGTCTCCGAATCCGTCACCGTGACTTCGATGCCGGCGATCTGACGAACGAGCGCCACCACCTTGGGCTGTATGACATCCGCGCGGAAGTAACTGGCCACGCGTGAGCGCAAGTTGGCCGCTTTGCCGACGTAGATGATCGCACCGGCCGCATCGAGCATGCGATAGACGCCCGGTCGTGCTGGCAACGCCGCGACGTAGGTTTTCGGATCGAAGGTCTCCGGCGCGCGCTCCTCGAGGGCGAGGCCTACAGGGGCATCAACGGCGGCCGGTTCGTTCGTTTCCATACGCGGATTGTTTGGGGTGCGCGGCACGACTGCAAGTGCCGCGTGCAGGCCCTACTTGCGCTACTCTGCCGCCATGCGACTGCTGCTCTTCAACAAACCCTACGGCGTCCTGACGCGCTTCTCGCCGCAAGACGATCGACCCATCCTCGCCGATCATCTGCGGGCACCCGACTTTCATCCCGCCGGCCGCCTCGACCACGACAGCGAGGGGCTCTTGCTGTTGACCGATGACGGTCGATTGCAAGCGCGCATCACGGATCCGCGCCACGCGGTGGAAAAAGTGTATTGGGCGCAGGTGGACGGCCTCGTGACCGCCGACGCGGTCGGCAAACTCGAGCACGGCGTGCTGCTCAACGACGGCATTACCCGCCCGGCGCGTGCGCGGCGCCTTGTCCCGGAACCGACGCTGTGGCCGCGCGATCCGCCGATACGCTATCGGGCGCAGTTGCCCACCGATTGGCTCGAACTGGAGATCCGCGAAGGACGGAACCGCCAAGTGCGGCGCATGACGGCGGCCGTGGGTCTGCCGACCTTGCGCCTGGTGCGCGTGCGGATCGGTCCCTTTACCCTCGACGGCTTGCCGCCGGGCGCCCATCGCGAAGCGACGCCCGCCGAACTGCGCGCCTTCGTGGCGCGCCTCGATGCGCCTAGCGGCGGGTCTGCCAGCGCGAGATCCGCATCGCCACTTCGAGGGCCTGCTCGTAATTCAAACGCGGGTCGACCGTCGACAAATAGGCCCGCGCGAGGTCCTCGTCGCTGAGTCCACGGGCACCGCCCGTGCACTCGGTGACGTTGTCGCCGGTCATTTCCAGGTGCACGCCGCCCAGGACCGAGCCCATCTCCGCGTGAATGCGGAACGACGCTTCAATCTCGGCCAAAATATTGTCGAAGCGGCGCGTCTTCACGCCCGTCTTCGTGCTTTCGGTGTTGCCGTGCATCGCATCGCAAATCCACACGACGTTCGCGCCGCACGCGCGGATGCCGTCGATCAACCCCGGCAACTTCTCCTCCACCGACTTCGCCCCGAGGCGATGGATCAGCGACAGACGCCCGGGGATGTTCTCGGGGTTGAGCGCATGGCACAGCTCGCGCAAGTACGCCGCGTCGGTGGTCGGACCGACCTTCACAGCGACCGGATTGGCGATTCCACGGAAGTATTCAATGTGACCATCGTCCAACCCGCGCGTCCGCTCGCCGATCCACGGCAAGTGGGTCGACAGGTTGTACCAGGCCCCGCAACGCTGGATGAAACGCGTCTGCGCTTGCTCGTAGTGCAAGTGCAAGCCCTCGTGACTCGCATAGAAATCGATGCGCTGGGTATCGGCCATCGGTCGGCCGGTCGAGTGCTCGAAGAACGTCAGCGAATCGGCCAGCGAGTCGGTGATCTTCCGGTATTCCTCATACAGCGGTGAGTGCTGCATAAAGTCGAGGTCCCAGTACTCGGGATGGTGCAAATCGGTAAACCCGCCGTCGACCAGCGATCGCACGAAATTCAACGTCAGCGCCGCGCGCTCGTAACCGCGCAGCAGCAGCTCCGGGTCCGGCTCGCGGGAGGCCGCGTCGAAGGGCGCGCGATTGACGATGTCACCGCGGTAGCACGGCAGCGTGACGCCGTCGCGGGTCTCGGTATCGGCCGACCGCGGCTTGGCGTATTGGCCGGCGATGCGTCCCAAGCGGACGACCGGTCGCTTCAAGCCGTGCGTGAGCACGAGGCTCATCTGCAACAAAATCTTCAGCTGGCTGACGATGCGGTCCGAGGAGCAGGCGTCCAAGGACTCGGCGCAATCACCGCCCTGCAGGATAAACGCCTCGCCCCGGCTCGCTTGCGCCAAGCGCGCCCGCAGCGCATCCACTTCCCACGACACGACGAGCGGCGGGAGCTTCGCCAGAGCCGAGACGGTGCGGTTGAGTGCCACGGGATCTCGATAGGTCGGCTGCTGAAGGGTCTTCTTCTGCTGCCACGAGTCCGGTGTCCAAGAGGAGTGTTGCGTTGCGTTAGCCATAGCCGACTAGCATAGCATCGGGGTTTGTCCTATTGCACCGCACCAGACACGCTTTTCCGCCCTAGTGGCGCCGCAGCGCCGCCACGGCCGCCGCCTCCACGGTCGCGAGGCGTTTGGCCGACACCGGCACCCGCGTCCGCAGGTCCTGCGCAAACAGCTGCACCGCGTACTCCTCCAAGAGCCAGCGCCATTCGGCGAGGAGCGCGGGATCCGCGCCCGCGGCCTGCGCCTTCGCCGCCGCCGCCGCGTAGCGTTGCCGCGCCTGCAAATACTCGTACTGGGCATCGGCCACCGCTCCGCGCATGCCCGGCAGCTTGGCGATCCGCCGACGCAGGGCCTTCAGATAGCGGCCGATGCCGTCCAGCCACGGGTCGGGGATGTCGCGGACAAACCCTTCAAAGACGAGCGTACTCAGTTGCGCCTTCAGATCGTCGACGATGGCGCCGTCGCAGCCGTCCGGAACGCGCGCGAGGTCCGTGCGGGCCGCGCGATAGTCCGTCAACCAGAGCTTCACGTGCTGGGCGAGCCGTTCCGCGTCGGTGACAACCGTCGGGCGGCCGCGTTCCAAGGCCGCCGAGTAGTCGGCCAGCATGCGCGGCAAGACCGAGCCTTCCGGGGCGCAGGCGCGGCGCACCGCGCGCTCGGCAATGTCCCGGGCGAGCCCCTTGGCGGCGCCGATCCCCTGATGCAAGAGCATGAGGTCGCGGTCGGCAAGCACGAGCTTCTCGGCGTGCCGTACGGGGCCGGCTAAGGCGAGCACCCACAGGCGCACCATCCCGCTCCACAAGCCGCGCTCGGCCACCGCCGGATCCGCGACCAGCGTCGAGGCGACATGCGTGCCGACGTCGATGAGCGTGGGATGCAATTCGAGGCGCACGCCCTGACGGACCACCTCGACGCCGGCGGGAATCACCCCGAAGTCAAAGGTGCGGATATCGTCCCGCTCCCACGGGTTGCCCGGGCCGCTCGCGACGGGGGCTAACGGCGCTGCGCTCGCGCCGACCCGTCGGGCCTCACGGCGCACGACGCTGAGCTCGCGACTCTCGACGACCACCTGCCCCGCGCTGTCCATGACGCGCAAATTCAGGCGCAGGTACGGTTCCAACGCGACGGACGCGACCGCCTCGAACGGGATCGTTTCCCCCGCCAAGCGGGTCAACGCCTCGGCCACGGCCGCATCAAAGGCCTGGCCGCGCTGCGCCTCAAGCAGGGCCAGCGCCTTCGCGGCCGCGTCCGGGGCCGGCACCAACAAACGGCGCATGGGCTTAGGCAGCCCCCGTACGATGGCGGTCACCTTATCGGCCAACCACGCCGGTATCCCCCAGCCCAGCTCGCCGTCGGTGAGGCGCGGGACCAAGGCCTCCGGCACGATCACCGTCGCGCCGTCGTCGGCGACCAGGGGGTCGAACCGATAACTGACCGGCAACCGATTACCGGCCAAGGAGAGGTGCAGCGGGTACGTCGACCGATCCAGCGGCCGCGCGCCGGGCTGGCGCAGATCGTTGTCGGTCAAGAGCAAGGCGTCGCCATCGCGCGCGCCGGGATCGCGACGCCAGCGCTCGAAGGCCGCCACGGAATGCACGGTCTCCGGCAGACGACTGGCGTACAACGCCGCCTCCTCCGGTTCGTCGAGCAGCACCGTGTGCTGGCGTAACGCTGCCTCCTCGGCCCGCAGCCGTTCCTTCACGCCGCGGTTGCGGCCGAGTGCACGACAGCGGATCCGGCTGCGCCCGTGCACCAACGCCTCCCGTACAAACACGTCGCGCGCCTCAATGGGCGCGACATTGCCGTAGTTGGCGCGGCGGCCGCTGGCGAGCGGCAAGCCCCACAAGGTGACGGATTCGCGGCAAGCGACGATCCCGCGCGACTCGTCCCACTCCGGCTCCGTGTACTCACGCTTCACGAGATGCCGGGCCACGTGTTCTATCCACGCCGGCTCGACCGACGCGACGAGGCGTGCGTAGACGCGCTGCGTCTCGACGACGCTGGCGGCGACGATCCAGCGCGGCGACTTGTTACGCAACGGCGTGCCCGGCGCGATCAAGAAACGGCGCCCACGCGGACCGAGGTAGTCCCCTTTCTCGGTCTTGACCCCGACGTTGCCGAGCAGTCCGGCGAGGATGGCGCGGTGCAAGGCATCCGGATCGCCCGCCTCGGTCGCGATCGGCCACTGCATCTCGGTGGCGATCGTCCGCAATTGACCTTCCAACTCCTCCCACTCCCGCATGCGGGCCGCGGAGAGAAAGCGCTCCGCGCACCAGCGTCGCACGGCGTTGCGCGAGCGCGCGTTGCGCTCCTCGCGGTACCGGCCCCACAACTGCAAGAGGGTCATGAAGTCCGATTTCGGGTCGGCGCCTTCGGCGTGCACCGCATCGGCCTTTTCCTGGCGATCGGACGGCCGCTCCCGCGGGTCTTGGATGGACAGTCCGGCGGCTAGCACAAGCAACTCCGCGAGCGCTCCACCGCGGTGGGCCGCGACCAACATGCGCCCGAGCCTTGGGTCCACCGGGAAGCGCGCCACCGTGCGGCCGATCTCGGTCACCCGACCCTGCTCGTCCACCGCTTCCAACTCTTCGAGCAGCCGATAGCCGTCGTTGATGAGGCGCGTGTCCGGCGGATCGATGAACGGGAAATCGACCGGGCTGCCCAGACCCAAGACCTCCATCTGCAGAATGACGCTCGCAAGGTTGGTGCGCAGCACCTCCGGCGGCGTGAACGCCTCGCGCAGCTCAAAATCGGACTCCGCGTAGAGACGGATGCACAAGCCCGGCCCGGTGCGCCCGCACCGACCGCGGCGTTGATTGGCGCTGGCCTGCGAGACGGGCTCAATGGGCAAGCGCAAGATCTTGGTGCGTGGGCTGTAGCGCGACAGGCGCGCGAGCCCCGAATCGATGACCGCGCGGATCCCCGGTACGGTCAGGCTCGTCTCCGCCACGTTCGTCGACAACACGACCCGCCGACCGCCGCGACGGTCGAAAATCCGTTGCTGATCCGACCAGGCGAGCCGCGAATAGAGCGGCAATACCGCCAGCTTCGGCCCGAAGGCTTGCTCGATGGCCTCGGCGGCCTCGCGGATCTCGCGCTCGCCGGGTAGGAACACCAGCACATCGCCCCGACCGATCTCGCCGCGCTCCGCCGTGATCTCCTCCAAGGCCCGAACGATGCCGGCATTGAGTCCCGGATCGAAGCGATCGTCGTCGTCGGCATCGAGCGGCCGATACCGCGTCTCCACCGGGTAGCTGCGTCCCGAGACTTCAACGATCGGCGCGTCCCCGAAATACGTCGAGAAGCGCTCCGTATCAATGGTGGCCGAGGTCACGACCAGGGTGAGGTCGCGCCGCCGCGCCAGGATGCGCTTCAGGCACCCGAGGAGAAAATCGATGTTGAGACTGCGCTCGTGCGCCTCATCGACGATGATCGCGTCGTAGCGCCGCAGCAGCGGATCGTGACGGGCTTCGGCGAGCAAAATGCCGTCGGTCATCACCTTGATGGCGGTGTCGCGCGAGGTGCCGTCGCTGAAGCGTATTTTGTGGCCGACAAACCGCGGTGGAGCGCCGGGCAACTCCGCTTCGAGCCGCGCGGCGACCGCTCGGGCCGCAATCCGCCGAGGCTGGGTGTGTCCGATGATGCCCCGCCGCAAGACGCCCGCTTCCAGCAGCATCTTCGGCAATTGGGTGGTTTTGCCCGACCCCGTCTCACCGGCCACGATCACCACTTGCGAGCGCGCCAAGGCCGCAAGGATGTCCTCGCGCCGGGCACTGACCGGCAGATCGGTCGGATAGGTGATCGGCGGCAGTACCCGTTGCGCGGGCAACGGCGTCGATGGGGGCGGCGCCGTCACGCTCAGCTCGCGTCGGCGTCGTGCTGCTTGGCGCGCTGCCAGGCGGCTTCCAGCGCAGCGAGGTCCGCCCCCGCATGGGCACGGTGATGTGCCTCCACGGCGTGGAAGCGACGCGTGAAGCGCCCGTTCGCGGCCCGCAAAGCGGCTTCCGGATCCAGATCGAGGTGCCGGGCAAGATTGGCGAGGGCGAGCAAGACGTCGCCGAACTCGGCTTCCACCGCCGCCCGATCCGCGCCCTGCAAGGCCTCGTCCAGTTCCGCTAACTCCTCGTTCACTTTCGCGCGCGGACCGGTTGCGTCCGGCCAATCAAAGCCGATCCGCGCCGCCCGCTTGCCGAGTTTGACCGCCCGTGTGAGCGCCGGCAGGCCGACCGGTACATCGTCGAGCAGACTCCCGCCCGTCGCACGGTCGCCCTTCTCCTGCGCTTTGATCTCCTCCCAGCGGCGCTGCTGCTCGTCGGCGCCGCTCACCGACTCCTCGCCAAACACGTGCGGATGGCGGCGGACCATTTTGTCGGCGATCCCGTCGACGACAGCGGCAAAGTCGAAGAGCCCTTGTTCCTCAGCCATCCTCGCGTGAAACACCACCTGCAGCAGCAGATCGCCGAGTTCCTCTTCGAGTCCGGCCATGTCGGCGCGGTCGATCGCGTCGGCCACTTCGTAGGCCTCTTCGAGCGTGTACGGCGCGATGGACGCAAACGTCTGCGCACAGTCCCACGGGCAGCCCGTCGCCGGGTCGCGCAATCGGGCCATGATGTCCAGTAACCGTCTCATGCAGGGTCCGTCCAGAGTCCGAGCACACGCGCCAAGGACGCCAGCATGCCGGCCGTGGCCCCCCAGATGCGTCGATTGGCGTGGTACAGGTCGAAGAAACGCACGTGTTCACCGCCCATCGACCAATGCCGCGCATGGTAGCGCCTCGCATCGAGCGCCTTGTCGAGGGGCAGCTCGAACACCGAATCCACCTCGGACTGATCGATCCGCAGCTCCCCTTCGGGGCGGACCAACGCCACCACGGGGGTTACCCGGTACCCGGTCAGGATCAAATGGTCACCGAGATAGCCCAGAATCTCGACGCGCTCGCGCGCCAAGCCGATCTCTTCCTCGGCCTCGCGCAGGGCGGTATCGGCCGGGTCGAGGTCGGTCGCCTCACAGCGGCCCCCGGGAAACGACACTTGGCCGGCGTGGTGCTTGAGCGCGGCAGAGCGTTGGGTCAGCAACACACTGAGGCCCTCCGGGCGGTCCAGGATCGGAATCAGCACGGCAGCAGGCGTCAGCTGCTCCGGGACGAGGTGCAGGTGCTGGAGGGTCTCGGACAGGGACAACCCCCCGAGCGACAGGCGTGACTCGTCACCGGGCCGGGAGCCGTGCAAAGCCGTGCGCACGCGCGTGCGCAGCGCATCGACGGCGAGTGTCATGGCAGACGCTCGCGCCGCGCGGCGGTCAAAATGGGGAGTCGGGTCAGGCTCATGCGCGCGGGATGGTAAACTGTCCGGGCATCCTACCACTTGGAAGATTACCGTGACCGACCGCGCCGCCCGCCCATCGGGCTTAGACGCCCTCTCCCCTGTAGACGGCCGCTACGCCGAGCGAGTCCGCGACCTGCGTGACTTGTTCAGCGAAGCCGCCTTGATCCGCCATCGCGTGCGGGTGGAGGCCGAGTGGTTCCGCTTCCTCGCGCTGGACTTGCGAGTGCCGGAACTCGCTGGGCTCAACCCGGCGGTGCTAGCCACCGCGGCAGCCCTCGCCGCGGGCGCAGGCCCCGACGAAGCCGAGACCGTCAAGGCGACCGAGTCGAAGATCAATCACGACGTGAAGGCCGTTGAATACTACGTTCGCGACCGCCTGAGCGCGGCCGGCGCGACCGCCGCGGAATTGGAGTTTGTGCACTTTGGTTGCACCTCCGAGGACATCAACAACCTCTCCTACGCCCTCATGCTGTCGCGCGCGCGCACCGAAGTGCTCGTCCCGGCGCTGGAGCGGGTGCGCGGCTGGTTGGTGGAGCGGGCGCACGCCGACGCGGCAGTCCCCATGCTGTCGCGCACGCACGGCCAAGCGGCCAGCCCCACGACCCTTGGCAAGGAGCTGGCAAACGTCGCCGATCGACTGCGCCGTGGCATGGAGACCTTCGCCGCCGTCGCGCCGCTCGGCAAGATGAACGGTGCGGTGGGCAACTGGAACGCCCACCTGTCGGCCTATCCGGACATCGACTGGCGCGCGGCCGGCGCCCGCTTCGTCGAATCCTTGGGTCTTGCCTGGAACGAATACACCATCCAGATCGAGCCGCACGACTGGATCGCCGCCTATTGCGACGCGCTCGCGCGGATCGACACGATCTTGATCGACTTTTCGCGCGACGTGTGGGGCTATGTCTCGATCGGCTACTTCCGCCAGCGCGTCGTCGCCGGCGAAGTGGGCAGTTCCACCATGCCGCACAAGGTCAACCCGATCGACTTCGAGAACGCCGAAGGCAATCTCGGGATCGCCAACGCCCTGCTGCGCTTTTTCGCGGAAAAGCTGCCGGTGTCGCGCTGGCAGCGCGACCTCACCGATTCGACGGTGCTGCGCAACCTCGGTCCCGCGCTTGGCCACGCGCTGCTCGCGTTCAAGTCCTTGGAAAAAGGCCTCGGCCGCCTCGCCGCGGACCCGCAGCGCATGGCCGCGGATTTGGACATGAACTGGGAGGTGTTGGGCGAAGCGATCCAGACCGTCATGCGTCGCTACGGCGTGCCGAACGCCTACGAGCGCCTGAAGGACCTCACACGCGGTCAACGCGTCGATGGGGAGGCGTTGCGAGCCTTTGTGGCGACGTTGCCGTTGCCGGCCGACGTGCGCGAGCGCCTCTCGGCCCTCACGCCGGCGCGGTACATCGGCTTGGCCACGGACCTCGCGGGCGACATCTGAGCGCACCCGCCGGAACCGTGACCCAGTCCGCAGGACAGCGCGGCGAACCCGGCTAGTCTGGGCACCCCCGTATTTGGGGGGTGCCACGGATACCGGAATGTCGATTACCCCGTTGATGCCGACGCTCGGACCCATCGTCCCGCGTCTCGTGTTTGCCTCGCTCGACGATGCCCGCTACGCGATGCGCGCAGTCATCGGCCGCGCCCAGCGGCGGATCACGATCGCCTCGCCACGCCTCGAACCGGAGCTCTACGAGCACCCCGCCGTCTTGCAGGCCCTGACCCGGTTCATCCTCGGGCCCGGTTACACCCGTGTGCGCATCCTCTTGACCGCGGCCGAGGCGGCGCCCGGGCCCGAGCACGCGCTCCTCGCGCTGTCGCGCAAACTCTCCACCTCTTTCGAGATCCGCGTGATCCCAGCCAGCGTGCCCACCCCCACGGCGACCTACCTCGTGGCGGATCGCGACGCCACGGTGTTGCGCCTCAACGCCGGCGAATGGTCGGGCATGTACGCGCTGGAAAACCCAGCGGCCGCCCGCACGCACCTGTCGCACTTCGAGAGTCTCTGGCAAGTGAGCCCCGCCGCCGACGACGCGGCCGTCGCGCTCTGAGCGCACGCGTATAATAGGGGGATGACCGCCCCCACCATCGTCGCCCTCTCCGGCGGCGTCGACTCCGCCGTTGCTGCCCTCTTACTCCTGCGTGCCGGCCACGCGGTGGAGGGCTTGCACATGACCAATTGGGTCGAGGACGACGACGGCTATTGCACGGCGGCGGACGACTGGCAGGCGGCCCGCGCGGTCGGTGAGACCCTCGGGATCCCGGTCCATCGCGTCAGTTTCGCCGAGGAATACCGCGCCAAGGTGTTTGCCGATTTTCTGGCCGGCTACGCCGCCGGGCGCACCCCGAACCCGGACATCCTCTGCAACCGCGAAGTGAAATTCGGCGCGTGCCTCGAGTACGTCGCCCGCCTCGGCGGCGAGCGCTTGGCCACCGGGCATTACGCACGGATCGCCCCGGGCCCGAACGGGCCGCGGCTCCTGCGGGCGGTCGATCCGTCCAAGGATCAAAGCTACTTTTTGCAGCAAATGCCGCGCGCCGCCTTGGCGCAGGCGCTGTTTCCGCTGGGGGATTTGCCCAAAGCCGCGGTCCGTCAACTCGCCCGCGAGGCGGGCCTGCCGGTGGCCGAACGCCCTGACAGCACGGGCATTTGTTTTATCGGCGAGCGCCCGTTCCGGGAGTTTTTGAGCCGCTATCTCGCCCCGAACCCAGGGCCCATCGAGACTCCGGACGGCGACGTCGTCGGCGAGCACACCGGCCTCATGTTCCACACCGTCGGTCAACGCGGCGGCCTTGGCATCGGCGGCCGGAAGGATTACCCGGATTTGCCGTGGTACGTCGCCGGTAAGGACGTCGCCCGCAACGCCCTGATCGTGGTGCAAGGCGCCGATCATCCGGCGCTCGCGCAGGACCGGTTTCGCACCGAACCGGTGCAGTGGCTCGTCGATCCACCGGCGGCGGAGTTCGCCGGAGAAGTGCAGATCCGCCACCGCCAAACGCCGGTACCGGCCCATATCCACTGGACGGACCACGGCGCCGAGATCCGCCTAGAGACGCCGCTGCGCGGGATTGCGCCCGGGCAATACGCGGCGTTCTATCAAGGCGACGATTGTTTAGGCGGCGCCCCGATCCGTTAGTTTTTGTTGCACCGCAAAGATATAATTGACCGGTTACCCCGGAGGTTCCATGACCGACAGCTTCAAGACCCGCTCGACCCTCACCGTCGGCGAACGCCACTACGCGTACTACCGTCTGCCTGCGATCGAGGGACACAACCTCTCGCGGCTGCCGTACTCGTTGAAGATCCTGCTCGAAAACCTGCTGCGCTTTGAAGACGGCGTGAACGTCACACGCGCCGACATCGAGGCCGTGCTCGGCTGGGACCCGAAGGCTGCGCCGTCCCACGAGATCGCCTTCACCCCCGCGCGCGTGATCATGCAAGACTTCACCGGCGTGCCCTGCATCGTCGACCTCGCGGCCATGCGCGAAGCGATCGTGCGCTTGGGCGGTGACGCCAAGCGCGTCAACCCGCTCGCACCGGCGGAGCTTGTGATCGATCACTCCGTCCAGGTCGATGAATACGGCACGGGCGACGCCGTGGCCAAGAACACCGCGATCGAATTTGCCCGCAACGGCGAGCGCTACTCGTTCCTGCGGTGGGGTCAGACGGCCTTCAACAACTTCAAGGTCGTGCCGCCGAACACCGGCATCGTCCACCAGGTCAACGTCGAGCACTTGGGTCGCGTCGTGTTCCACCAGGACGGCGTGGCCTATCCGGACACGTTGGTCGGCACCGACTCGCACACCACGATGATCAACGGCCTCGGCGTGGTCGGCTGGGGTGTGGGTGGCATCGAAGCCGAAGCCGCCATGCTCGGCCAACCGGTCACCATGCTCATCCCGCAGGTCATCGGCTTCCGCCTGACCGGCTCGCTGCCGGCCGGCACGACCGCGACCGACCTCGTGCTCACCATCACCGAGATGCTGCGCAAGAAGGGCGTGGTCGATAAGTTCGTCGAGTTCTTCGGCGACGGCCTCGCCGCGCTGCCGCTCTCGGATCGCGCGACGATCAGCAACATGTCGCCGGAGTTCGGCAGCACGATCGCCGTGTTCCCGATCGACGAAGAAACGATCCGCTACCTCGAACTGACCGCTCGCCCCGCCGAGCAGGTGGCCTTGGTGGAAGCCTACGCCCGTGCCAACGGCCTGTGGCGTGAGAACGGCATGCCGGACGCCGAGTACACCGACGTGCTCGAGCTCGATCTCGGCTCCGTGGTCCCGTCCCTCGCCGGCCCGAAGCGTCCGCAAGATCGCGTCCTGCTGTCGAACGCGAAGGCGGTCTCGCAAGCGGCGGTGAAGAAGGTCGCCGAGGAACGTGCCGTCAAGAACCCGGGTGCGACCGGTACGGCCACCGTGGCCGGCGGCGCCTACGAGATGCGCGACAACCACGTCGTCATCGCCGCCATCACCAGCTGCACGAACACCTCGAACCCGAACGTCTTGGTGGCCGCAGGCCTCGTGGCGCGCAACGCGCGTGCACGCGGCATCACCGCCAAGCCGTGGGTGAAGACCTCGCTCGCGCCGGGTTCGCGCGTCGTGACCGACTACCTGACGAAGGCCGGTCTCTTGGCCGACTTGGAGTCGGTGGGCTTCTACACCGTCGGTTACGGCTGCACGACCTGCATCGGCAACTCCGGCCCGCTCAAGAGCGAGATCTCCGACGCGATCCGTGCCGGTGACACGACGACGGCCTCGGTCCTCTCGGGCAACCGCAACTTTGAAGGGCGCGTGCATCCGGAAGTCAAAATGAACTTCCTGGCCTCGCCGCCGCTGGTGGTCGCGTACGCGCTCGCCGGCTCCATGGACATCGACCTGACCCGCGAACCGCTCGCCACCGCCGCGGACGGGTCGCCGGTGTACTTGGCCGACATTTGGCCGAGCCCTGCCGACATTCAGGCGGCGGTCGCCGCGTGCGTCGATTCCGACATGTTTGCGAAGAGCTACGCGAGCGTGTTCAAGGGCGACGAGCACTGGAACGCCATCCGCGTCCCGGCGGGCGAAGCCTATGCGTGGGAACCGCAGTCGACCTACGTGCGCAACCCGCCGTATTTCGATGGCATGACCATGACCCCTGCGGCCGTCCGCGCCATTGAGGGCGCGCGCGCGCTGGCGGTGTTGGGCGACTCGGTCACCACCGATCACATCTCGCCTGCCGGTAACATCTCGAAGTCGAGCCCGGCGGCGCGTTATCTGATCGAGAACGGCGTCGCACCGGTTGACTTCAACTCCTACGGTGCGCGTCGCGGCAATCACGAAGTCATGATGCGCGGCACCTTCGCCAACATCCGCCTGCGCAACCTGTTGGTGCCGGGCACGGAAGGCGGTGTGTCGGTGCACTTGCCGACGGGCACGCAGGGCTCGATCTACGACGTCGCCATGCAGTACAAGGCCACCGGCACCCCGCTCGTCGTCTTGGCCGGCAAGGAGTACGGCACCGGCTCGTCGCGTGACTGGGCGGCCAAGGGCACGATGCTGCTCGGTGTGCGCGCGGTGATCGCCGAGAGCTTTGAGCGTATCCATCGCTCGAACCTGATCGGCATGGGCGTGCTGCCGTTGCAGTTCACGGACGGTCAGAACGTCGCCTCGCTCGGCCTCACCGGTCGCGAGACCTTCGACTTCGTCGGTCTCGACGGCGGCGGCGCGAAGAGCGTCCAGGTCATCGCAACCGCCGAGGACGGCACCCAGCGCACGTTCACCGCGCGCGTGCGCATCGATACGCCGAAGGAACTGGAGTACTACCGTCACGGCGGTATTCTGCAGTACGTGCTGCGCAGCCTCGTTTCGCGCGGGCAGGCCGCCTGAGCGGTCCCGCGCAGGCCTCCACGGCGACCCCGCGCCTCGGCGCGGCGGTCGCCGTGTTCGATTTGGACGGGACGATCACCTGGCACGACACGCTCGTCCCGTACTTGTGCGATGTGCTGCGGGCGCATCCGGCGCGGGCCCTGCGCTTGTGGCGGGTGCCCGGCGCCCTCGTGCGCTTCGCCTGGGATCGCGACCGCGGCCCGTTGAAGGCGAGCCTCATCCGCGCCGTCATGGGCGGTCTGGGTCGCTCGGAAGTCGCGGCCCTGACCGAGCAGTTCCTGGATCGGCGGCTCACGCAGTTGACGCGGCCTGCGGCGCTGGCAGCCATTGAAGCGCATCGAGCGGACGGCGCGTACCTCGTGCTGCTCTCCGCCAGCACCGATTTTTACGTGCCGGCCATCGGTAGGCGCTTGGGCTTCGCCGAGACGCTCTGCACGGGCGTGCGTTGGGACGGTGATCGCCTGCACGGCGCGCTGTCGACCGAGAACCACCGCGATGCAGTGAAGACCCGGTGCATTGAGGCGCTGCGGCGCCGGCACCCGGGGTGCACGATCGCCGCCTACGGCAACTCGAGCTCCGATTTCGACCACCTGCTCAGCGTGGAGCAACCCCTCGTGGTCAACGCCTCCCGGCGCACCGCCCGTCGCGCGGCCGCCTTGGGACTGCCCACTCAACACTGGACGTAAGGGTTTATACCGAGGGCAGACGACTTGCCTCCGTAATTGCGAATGATTATCATTTGCACACTCACCCACGGAGTGTTGCCCCATGTGGATCACCCTCACTGCCGTCGCCCTGTCCGCCGCACCGGCCCCCGCCGTCCTGCACCTGACCATCGAAGGGCATCGCCTCTCGCCGAGCGTCCTGGAAGCCCCGGCCGGCCAGAAACTGCAACTCATCGTCGAGAATAAAGACTCGAACGCCGAGGAAATTGAGAGTTACACGCTCAATCGGGAAAAAGTCGTGGGCCCGGGCAAAACCGTCACGCTGTACCTCGGCCCCCTCGACGCCGGGGACTACGATCTCTACGGCGAAGACCACCCGGACAGCGCCCAAGCCACGCTGACGGTGCGCTAAGGTGCGCGCCGCGCACGTCGCAGCCAGCGCTCTCCTCTTCAGCGGCCTCGCGGGGCTGAGCGCGCCGACCCGCGCCGACGTCATTTACAGCCCCGTCGTTGAGGAAGGCGAAGCGGCGCTCGAGTGGCGTTCCACCGTCAATGCCGGCGGTGCCGAAGAGCACAAACTCGAACTCGAATACTCGCCGACGGCCTGGTGGACCACCGAAGTCCTGACGACCGCCGACCGCGATCCGGGGGCGGCGCGCCAACTGACCGAAGTGTCGTTCGAGAACGTGATCAGCCTCAATCCGCAGGGTCGCGACTGGGCGGACTTGGGCGTGCTCGGCGAGCTGTCGCGGAGTCTGCGCGGGAACCACGCGTGGGCGCTCGAACTCGGGCTCTTGGGCGAGCACTCGACCGCGCACACCGTCACCACCGTCAATCTGTCGGCGGAGAAGGAACTTTTGCCGGGCGCTGAGGCCGAATGGGTCGCCGCGGCGCGCTGGCGGTGGCGCTTACGTCCCACCTTCGAGCCCGGTGTCGAGTACCATGCGGACCTCGGCACGACACCACACTTCGGGCCGATACAGGCTCAGCGTCACTCCATCGGACCCTCCGCGCTCGGTCGTTTTCGGCTGCCCGGGGCGACCCTCCGATACGAGGCGGCCTGGGTCATCGGTCTGACGCGGGGCTCCCCGGCGAGCACGGCGCGGCTGCAGTTGGAATGGGAATTTCATTGACGGGGCGTAGAGCCCGGGAGTGCCTCATGCGATATCGCCGTGACCTCGAACCCAAAGCCTCGGAGATCACCCCCGAAGCGATCTGGCAGGACCGCCGTGCGGTCTTGAAGACGTTGGCGGCGAGCGGCGCGCTCGGCGCGGCCGGACTCGCGCAGGCCGCCAGCACCCCCACGGGCCGTGTGCTGAACGCGCCGCGCAACCCCGCCTACGTCGCCGACGAGGCGCCCAACAGCTGGGATGACATCACCACCTACAACAACTTCTACGAGTTCGGCACCGACAAGTCGGATCCGGCGCGTAACGCCGGCACGCTGCGCCCGTCGCCGTGGTCCGTCACGATCGGCGGCGAAGTCGAGACGCGCGGCACCTTCGCGCTCGAGGATCTACTGAAGCCGCATCCCGTGGAAGAGCGCGTCTACCGCTTGCGCTGCGTGGAAGCCTGGTCGATGGTGATTCCGTGGGACGGCTTCCCGCTGGCGGACTTGATCAAGCGCTTGAAGCCCACGTCCAAAGCGAAGTTCGTGGCCTTCACGACCCTGAAAGACCCGGTGCAGATGCCCGGTCAGCGCAGCGGCGTCCTCGACTGGCCGTACGTCGAAGGCCTGCGCATGGACGAAGCCATGCACCCGCTCGCGTTTCTCGCCACCGGCGTCTACGGCCGCGCGCTGCCGAACCAGTCCGGCGCACCGCTGCGCTTGGTCGTGCCCTGGAAGTACGGTTTCAAGAGTGCGAAGTCCATCGTCCGGATCGATTTCGTGGAGCACGCACCGGCGACCACCTGGGCGGTCTCGAACCCGCACGAGTACGGCTTCTTCGCCAACGTCAATCCGGCGGTGGATCATCCGCGCTGGAGTCAAAAAACGGAGCGCCGCATCGGCGGCGGGGTGTTCGCGCCGCGCATCGCCACCCGCCCCTTCAACGGCTACACCGAAGTCGCCTCGCTGTACACGGGCTTGGATCTGACCAAATGGTTTTGAGTCGGGACCGTTGGTTACGCTGGGTCGGTAAACCGGTGGTGCATGCGCTGGCGGCCGCGCCGCTGGCGCTGCTCGCCGGTCGCACGTTTTGGCACCCGGAGCTCTTGGGGGCAAACCCCGTCACGACGATCATCGATCAGCTCGGCCTGTGGGCACTGCGCCTCTTGCTCGTCACCCTCGCGCTGACGCCGTTGCGTTACCTGACCCACAGCTCGGCGTGGTTGCTGTACCGACGGCTGTTGGGTCTGTGGGCGGCTACCTACGCGTTTTTGCACTTGCTGATGTACGTCGTGGTGGATCAACGCCTCGATATCCGGGTGCTGCTCGAGGACGTGCTCAAACGCCCGTGGATCACGGTCGGGTTTGCGGCAGTGCTGATTTTGCTGGCACTGACCGTCACCTCGACCCGCGGCATGATGCGGCGCCTCGGTCGGCGCTGGCAGACCTTGCACTACGGCGTGTACCTCGCTGCCGTCGGCGGCGTCTGGCACTACTGGTGGCAAGTCAAAAAGGACATCCGTGCGCCGATTGCCTACGCGGCCGTGTTTGCCCTGCTGATGGGCTACCGCGGCGCGCGCCGTTGGCTCAAAGCGCGGTCCGCACCTGCCACAGCTCCGGGAAGAATTTAAGCTCGAGCGCCTTGGCGAGGTAGTTCACGCCGCTCGTGCCGCCGGTGCCGGCCTTGCGACCGATGATGCGTTCGACCGTCTTCATGTGCGAGAAGCGCCAGTCCTGAAAGCGATGGTCGAGTTCCATCAGGCGCTCGGCGAGCTCGTACAGGTCCCAGTGCGCCTTGGTGCTGTGGTAGACGGCGAGCCACGCCGCGGCCACGGACTTGTGCGGCACGTACGGCAGGCTGTAGTCGCGCACGAGCACCTCGTCCGCAATGCCGAAGCCACGGCGCGAGAGCAACTGTAAGCACTCGTCGTACAGGCTCGGCGCCGCGAGCGCCGTCTCCAGTTGTGCGTAGACCTCCGGATGATCGCGGTGCACCGCGATCATCGCGCGATTTTTGTTGCCGATCGTGAACTCCAGCAAGCGGTACTGCCACGACTGGAAGCCGGACGAGCGCCCGAGATCGTTGCGAAAGCGCGCGTAGTCAAAGGGCGTCAGCGTCGCCAGCACATCCCACACGTGCGTCAGCTGACTTTGGATGTGGCCGATCCGCGTCAACGTCGTAAACGCGCGCAAGAGTTCGTCGCGGCGGATCGCGTCCATCGCCGTCGACAACTCGTGCAACGCCAACTTCATCCACAACTCGCTCGTCTGGTGCACGATGATGAAGAGCATCTCGTCGTGCTCGGCCGAGCGCGGGTGTTGCGCAGTCAGAATCCGCTCGAGATCAAGGTACTCCCCGTAGGTCTGTGCCTTCGGGATATCCCAGTGGATGGGCTCGTTCGAGACATCGACCTGCACGCCGACGCCCGCCTCCTCGTCGTGACCGCTCATACGGGACTCCCGACGTTCAGCCAACTCGGCACGCGCCGCCAGCCTTCGGTGAGGTCGCGGTCCAGCGTTTGGTAGTCCGGCTCGTGCGATGCGACGAGCCCCCAGAATCGAGCAGAGTGGTTCATATGACGCGTGTGCGAGAGCTCGTGAACGAAGAGGTAACGAACGACCTCCGGCGGTTGGAACAGGATAGCGACGTTGAGGCTGATCGTCCCGCTGCGCGAACAACTGCCCCAGCGGGTGCGTTGGCGTCGCCATTGCACGTCCCGATAGGTGACGCCCATCTCCGCGGCGACGTCCGCAAACCACGGCTCGAGCGAGCGCCTCGCCTCGGCGATCGCCCACGCGGCGAGGCCCCGATGCGCGCCGTCGCGATCCTCGGGCGGGTGACGCACTTCCAAGACGCGATCCGCCGTCACCCGAAACCCGGCGCGGCCCACCCGGTAATGGACCACCCAATGGTCGCCGGTCGAGGGCAACTCGATCGCAACCGGCAGTGCGCTGTCTTCGGCCACCGAGAACTGCGCGACTTTGCGCTCGATCCAGTCACGGTGCTTGAGTAGAAAGTCTTGAACGACGGCCGGCCGCGTGCCTTTGGGGACACTGACGGCCACCCGACCACCCGGGTACACCCGCACGTTCAACCGCCGTACCCGCGCATTCTCGCGGATCTCGATCGGCACCGACCGCGCCGTGAACAACTCGCGCTGCAGACTGTCGCCCACGCGGCTCAGAGCCTCGCCGCCCACTCGGCACCGTCGCGGATGGCCCGCTCGGCATCGAGTTCAGCCGCTAAGCGGGCGCCGCCAATGCGCGCATCGGCCTCCGCGGGGACGACGGACTCTTGGCCGGCGCAAATCACGACGGTATCGACGGGCAGACACTGCGCGACGCCTTGAATCGTCACGTGCAGACCGTCGGCATCGAGCCGCTCGTAGGTCACGCCGGCGATGAACTGGACGCCACGGGCTTTGAGTTCCGCCCGATGGATCCAGCCGGTGGTGCGACCGAGGCCGTCACCGATCTTGGCGATCTTCCGCTGTAAGAGCACCACCTGCCGCCCGCTCGGCGCGTCCGCGGCGCTCGTCGGCAACAGCCCGCCCGGCTGCGTCAACGTGCGGTCGATGCCCCAGTGGTCGGCAAAGGCCGCGACCGGATCGTCGGCGGGTGGCGGCGCGGTCAAGAGCGTCGCCACGTCAAAGCCGATGCCGCCGGCCCCGATAATGGCGACGCGCGGCCCCACCGGCACGCGCCCTTCGATCACGCTCGGGTAATCCACCACCCGCGGATCGTCGCTGCCGGGGAACGCGATTCGTCGGGGCGCCACGCCCGTCGCCCACACCACGGCGTCAAAGGTCGCGAGCATCGCCGCGTCCGGCGCGGTATGCAGCTGCACGGTGACGCCCAGTACCTCGAGCCGCCGGCGGAAATAGCGCAAGGTCTCGCGGAATTCCTCTTTGCCCGGGATCCGCGCGGCGAGCTTGAACTGACCGCCGATCGCGTCGCTGCGCTCGAACAGCGTCACCGCGTGGCCGCGCTCGGCCGCCACGGTCGCACACGACAAACCCGCCGGTCCGGCGCCGATCACCGCGACCCGGCGCGGGGCCGTCGCCTTCGTGTACACGAGCGTGGTCTCGTGCCCGGCCCGCGGGTTGACGAGGCAGCTGACCTCCTCGCCCGCGAAAATCTTGTCGAGGCACGCCTGGTTGCAGGCGATGCAGGTGTTGATCTCATCGGCCCGGCCCGCCGCCGCCTTCTGCACGAAGTCCGGATCGGCCAAAAAGGGCCGTGCCATCGACACCAGCGTCGCACCGCCGCGCGCGAGCACCGACTCGGCCACGGCCGGATCGTTGATGCGATTGGTGGCCACGAGCGGCAGCGTCACGTGCGGTCGCAGTCGCTCGGTCACCCAGGCAAAACCGGCGCGCGGGACCAGGGTCGCGATCGTCGGGATCCGCGCCTCGTGCCAACCGATACCGGTGTTGATGATCGTCGCCCCCGCCGCCTCGATCGCTTGGGCGAGCGTCACGACCTCGTCGAAGGTGCTGCCGCCCTCGACCAGATCCAGCATCGAAAGCCGGAAAATCAAAATGAAGTCCGGCCCCACCGCGCGCCGTGCTTCGGTGACGATCGTGGTGGCCAGCCGTATGCGATTGGCGTAGCTGCCGCCCCAGGCATCCTCGCGCCGATTGGTGCGCGCGGCGATGAACTCGTTGATGAGGTAGCCCTCCGAGCCCATGATTTCGACGCCGTCGTAACCGGCCTCGCGGGCCAGATCCGTGGTGCGCGTGAACGCGGCGATCTGCCGGCGGATGCTGCGCTCCGTCAACGCATGGGGCGTGTGCCGTGCGATCGGCGCCCGAATCGCCGACGGCGCGACCGGATGCTTGTGGTGGGCATAGCGGCCGGTGTGCAGGATCTGCAAACAGACGTGACCCCCCTCGGCATGGACCGCTTCCGGCACCAGTCGGTGGTACGCCACGGCCCGGGGGTGACTGAACGTCTCACGGCCCCAGCCGCCGCGTCCGACGCCGTTCGGGGCCACGCCGCCGGTGACGATGAGGCCCGCGCCGCCACGGGCCCGTTCGGCCAAGTACGCCGCGAGGCGCGGATACCGCGCCGGTTGGTCCTCCAGTCCCGTGTGCATCGACCCCATCAGGGCGCGATTACGCAGTTGCACGAAGCCAAGGTCGAGGGGCGCCAACAGATGCGGATAGGGAGTGCTCATGCTCGGATCATAGCAATGCGCCCCTCCGACCGGGGGACCACCCCCACCGGTTCGAGGCCTCTCGAGTGTGTCCTTCGTGCCGAGCGCCGCCGCACGCGCGTGGCCGCCGACAGCCGACCGCAAAATCCGCGCGGGGACGGTAACATGGCGTCATGCATCCCCCACTCATCGACATCGGTATCAACCTCACCCACGACAGTTACGACGCCGACCGGGCGGCCGTCCTGCAACGGGCCCGCGACGCGGGGCTCGTCCACCTCGTGATCACGGGCGCCTCGCTCGAGGGCGCCGAGCACGCGGCCGCCCTCGCCGACAGCGATCCCACGTTCCTCTCCGCGACGGCCGGGGTACACCCCCACCACGCCAGCGAACTGACGCACGCGACCCGATCGCGCTTGGCCGAGGCCATGAGCCACCCCCGGGTGCGCGCCGCCGGGGAATGCGGGTTGGACTATTTCCGGGATTACTCGCCGCGCAGCGATCAGCGACAAGCCTTTGAATGGCAGCTGGAAATGGCCATTGAACGAGGCTTGCCCGTGTTCTTGCACCAGCGCGATGCGCACGCGGATTTCGTGGCGGTGCTGAAAGCGGCGGGACCGTTACCGCCGTGCGTGGCGCACTGCTTCACCGGATCGGTGCAGGAGGCCGAGGAGTACCTCGCGATGGGGCTCCATATCGGCATCACCGGCTGGATCTGCGACGAGCGCCGCGGACGACATTTAGAAGACGTTGTCCGCCGTATCCCTGAGGATCGCCTCATGATCGAGACCGACGGTCCGTACCTATTGCCGCGCACGCTGCAGCCGAAGCCGGCGTCCCGTCGCAACGAACCGGCCTTCCTGCCGGCGGTCGCTCGGGTCATCGCCGCGGCGCGCGGCGAGTCCGTCGCGGCGCTCGCCGCGCACACGACCCAAACGGCCGCACGTTTTTTTGGTTTTTCGCTATCGAGCGAAATCTAATTTTTTACTTGATATAACAGTTTTAACCGATTGTTTAGGAAGTCTTTATGCTGAACCCTACACTGCTCGCGCAGCGCATCGATGCCGAATACACGCAGTCCATTGAGCCCGCACTTGCCGACTACGTGCGCATCCCCAACAAGTCGGTGTTGTTCGACCCAGACTGGGAAGCGAACGGCCACATGGACCGCGCTGCCGCCTTGTTGAGCGGCTGGGCGCGTACGCAGCCGATCGCCGGGCTCACGGTCGAGGTGTTGCGCCTGCCGGGGCGCACCCCGGTCATCTATGCGGAGGTGCCGGGCACGGCGCCGGGGCGTGTGCTGCTGTACGGGCATTTCGACAAGCAGCCGGAGTTCACCGGCTGGGAGCCTGGGCTCAGCCCGTGGGAGCCGGTGTTCCGCGACGGCAAACTCTACGGCCGCGGCGGCGCCGACGACGGCTATGCGATCTTCTCGAGCCTGCTGTCGCTGCGCCTATTGCAAGAGCAAGGCGTGCCGCACGCGACCTGCTCGATTTTGATCGAGGGCAGTGAAGAGTCCGGGAGCGTGGACTTGCCGGCCTACGTCGAACACCTCGCCGACCGCCTCGGCACCCCCGATCTCGTGGTGTGCCTGGATGCCGAATGCGGCAACTACGAGCAGTTTTGGCTGACCACGAGCCTGCGCGGCAACCTCGTGGGCACGTTGAGCATCGACGTGCTGACCGAGGGCGTGCACTCGGGCATGGGGACCGGCATCGCCGCCTCCCCGTTCCGCATCTTGCGCGGGCTCCTCGATCGACTCGAGAACGTGCACAACGGCGATCTCGTGATTGAGTCACTCCACGTGCCGACGCCCGCGCATCGCGTGGCGGAAGCCCGCACCGCCGCCGACGTGCTCGGGCCCGAGGTCGCCGGCAAACTGCCCTTCGCGGACGGCGTGCAGCCGCTTTCCGACGATCCGGCCGAGTTGTTGCTGAACAGCACCTGGAAACCGACCCTGACCGTGACCGGCGCGGAAGGCCTGCCGCCGCTCGGCAGCGCCGGCAACGTGCTCTTGCCGCGCGTGGCCGTTAAATTATCGCTGCGGCTGCCCCCGACCTTGGATGCCACCCAAGCCGCCACCGACGTCAAAGCCGCACTCGAACGCGATCCTCCGTACGGCGCTCAGGTCCATTTTGAGGTCAGCTCCTCGCTGTCCGGGTGGCACGCGCCGGCGCTCGCACCGTGGCTCGAGTCGGCCCTGCAAACCGCCTCGCAACACCACTTTGGCAAGCCGTGTCTCGCCATGGGTACCGGCGGCAGTATTCCGTTCATCGGCATGCTCGCCGCACGCTACCCCGATACGCAGTTCTTAGTGACCGGCGTGTTGGGCCCGAAGTCGAATGCGCACGGTCCGAATGAGTTCCTGCACCTCGGCATGGTGCGCGGCGTGACGGCCTGCGCGGCCGAAATCATCGCCGCCCACGGCGCGCGCGGCACCGTCTAAACGCCTCAGCGGCGACGCAACTCACGCGGCGTGGGTTGCGTCACCGCGGCGAGCGCCGCAAAGGGCTCGGCGTAGAGCGCGCCCAACGCCGCCGCCGGTTCCGCATAATCGACCAAGTCCTCGAGCAGCACCGTGTGCGGCGGTGCGACGGTCGCAAAGCGCGCTCGCTCGAGCAGTACCACACACCCCTCCACCGGCACGGCATCGCCGGTCACGGCCCGCACGGCCGCGATCCGGTCGTACAGCGCGTGCAGCGGATTGGGGAAGGTGCGGCGCACGTTGCCGTCCATGACCGTCCACTCGTCCATGTGTTCGGCGCCGAAGACGGCCCCGCGCACGTTGCGAACGTCAACGATCACGATCCCGCGCGAGCAGCGCAACAGAAAATCGACGTGGTACCACGCGTCCGCCCCGTCCGGGACGAGCACGTCGCGCAAGCACTCCGGCGCGATGGCCTCCAGAAGATCCACCAACCGCCGACGGCGACGCCGCTCGCGTCGCCACCACCAGCCGCCGCAAAGCGTGAGCGCGAATCCCACCAACGCACCGCCGCCGGCGGCGGCGATGCGCCACTCCCACAGCGTCACCGCAGAACCGCAGCCAATGCGTCGAGCGTCGCCGGGACTTCCGTGACCGACCGTGGCAGCTCCAGCAAGCGCGCCAACGACTCGGGCACCGGCACGGTGTGGCCGACGAGCGGCTCCACCGTCTCGGGGAATTTCGCGGGATGCGCCGTCGCGACCAGCACCCACGGGCCGCGCGCCTTGTCGGCCTCGGACATCTGGGCGTAGGTCTCGGCCGCGCAGGCCGTGTGCGGACACCAGGTCTCACCGAGCGCCTCGCGATCCGTCTGGATGCGCGAACGTATCGCCGCATCGCTGACGCTCGTCGCGGACACCGCGCCGATCAGATCGGCGTGATTCGGGTGCAGGTGCCGCAGCCGTTCCATGTTCGACGGGTTGCCGACGTCCATGGCGGAGGCCAGCGTGGCGACGGACGGTCGCGGCTGCCAATCGCCCGTTGCGAGGAAATCCGGCACCGTGCGGTTGGCGTTGAAGGTGAGGCGCAACTCGCCAATGGGCAGTCCCATCTTGCGCGCCCACACCGCCGCCAGCACGTTGCCGAGGTTGCCGCTCGGCACGATGAAGTTCACGGGCTGACCGGTCCGCCGGTAGCCGGCGAGGCTCGTCGCCACGTAATAGCAGGCCTGCGGCAGCAAGCGGCCGATGTTGATGCTGTTGGCCGACGAGAGTTCGCGCGCGGCCATCAAGTCGGCGTCGGCAAAGGCGGCTTTGACGAGGCGCTGGCAGTCGTCGAAGGTGCCGTCCACCGACAACGAGCGCACGTTGCCGCCCCAACACGTCAGCTGCAGCTCCTGCCGCGGCGAGACCAAGCCGCGCGGGAAGAGCACGACCACCTCGATCCCCGGCCGTCCGTGGAACGCCGCCGCCACCGCCCCGCCGGTGTCGCCCGAGGTGGCCACGAGGATGGTCAGCGTGCGACCCGAGGGGCGTGGGATGCGTGCCATGCACGCGGCGAGGAAGCGCGCCCCGAAGTCCTTGAAGGCCGCCGTCGGGCCGTGAAAGAGCTCGAGCACCGCCGCGTCGTGCGCGACCGGCAAGGGCTTCACCGGCACCGGGAAATTGAAGGCTTCCGCGACGATGGCCGACAACTCGGATTCCAACGGGTCGCCGGCAAAGAACGGCGCCAAGAAGCGCGGCGCGACCGCCGCGATTCCCTCAAGCCCGTCGAAATCCGCCGGACGGAACTGCGGAAACGCCTCCGGGACGTACAAGCCGCCGTCGGGCGCGATACCGCGGGCCAGGGCCTCGGAGAGAGTCGCCGTCAGCGCGGCGTTACGCGTCGAATGAAAGCGCATCAGTCGATCACCCGTGCGCCGGTCTGCTCGATCGAGGAGATCCAGCTGTCGGACTCCAAGCCGCTCGCCGCAAAGGCCGCGACCATGTCCGCGCGGATCGCCTCGGCCGACGCGGATTCGCACCACGCGAAGACGGTGGGGCCGGCGCCGGAGATCGAGCAACCGAGCGCGCCGTGGGCCATCGCGGCGGCCTTCACCGCCTTGAAGCCCGGGATCAGCGTCTGGCGCTGCCGCTCGATGATCACGTCCTCGAACGCATCGCGGATCATGTCCAAGTCGTTCGTGTAGCAGGCCGAAATAAAGCCCGCGAGGTTCGCGCACTGCCAGACCAAGTCCGACATATCGACGGTCTTCGAGAGGATGCCGCGGGCCTCCTTCGTCGACAGGAACATGTGCGGGTGCACGAGCACCGCTTTCACGCCCGGCGGCACTGGAATCTGCTTGGTGCGCGGATGGTCCACACCGACCGTCAACACGAGGCCACCAAACAGGCTCGGCGCGATGTTGTCCACGTGCACAGAGCCCGACGCCACCGCTTCGCCTTTCATGGCGTACTTCAGGAGCTCCAACTTCGACAGCGGCTTCGCCAAGAGTGCGTTGCCAGCGACCACCGCGGCCACCGCCGAGGCGGCCGAGCCACCGAGGCCGGAGCCGAGCGGAATGCCCTTTTCGATCGTCATCTCGAACCCGAAATCGAGCTGCTCGTCCTGCACCATGCTCAGCAACGCGCGACCGGCCGTGTTCTTCTCGGCCTCGAGCGGCAAGTCCACCGCAACGCCCGTGATCGCCTTGATCGTCACGCCCGGCGTCGCGGTGCGCACCACGTGAACGCGGTCGCCGATGGCTTCCACGGTATGACCCAAAATATCGAAACCGATCGCAACGTTGCCGACGCTGGCGGGCGCGAAGGCGGTGGCTGAATTACGCAAGAGTCACCTCAAAGTCAGATGTTCGCGCCGACGTACGCGGCGAGACGCAGGAGATCACCAAACACACCGCCGGCCGTCACTTCCGGACCGGCACCCGGACCCTGGACGATCAGCGGGTTATCGCAGTAACGCATCGTCTCAAAGCGCACGACGTTATCGGTCAGCGCGATGTTGGCAAAGGCGTGCTTGCGGTCGAGCGTGACGAGACCGACGGTGGCCGTCCCGGCGCGCGCATCCAAGCGGCCCACGTAGCGCAGCACCTGACCGGCCGCTGCGGCGGCTTCGTAGCGGGTTTTCATCTCCGCATCGTACTCCGGCAAGCGCGCGAGGAACTCGTCGACCGAGCAGTCGTTGAGGGCCGCCGGCACGAGGCTTTCGACCTTCACGTCGGAGAGCTCGAGCTTCAAGCCGATTTCGCGGCCGAGAATGATCAACTTACGAGCGACGTCGGTGCCTGACAGGTCATCGCGCGGATCGGGCTCGGTGTAGCCCTTCTGCTTGGCGGTGCGGACGATCGACGAGAACGCCTCGCTGCCGTCGTACACGTTGAAGAGATACGCCAGCGTGCCGGAGAAAATCCCTTCAATGGAACGCACCTGATCGCCCGTCTCGCGCAAATCGCGCAACGTTTGGATGACCGGCAAGCCCGCGCCCACGGTCGCTTCGTACAGGTAATGGGTCCCGCCGGCGCGCCGCGTCGCCCCTAAGGACGCGTAGTACTCGTACGGGCCGCTGTTGGCCTTCTTGTTCGGCGTCACCACGTGGATACCGGCGGCGAGCCAATCGCGGTAATGCGAGGCCACATCGGCGCTCGCCGAGCAGTCGATGATGACCGCGTGCGGCAAGTGCTCGGCCTGGATGTGCCGCGCGAAGGCCTCGAGATCGAGCGGCTGCCAGCGCTCGGCGGGTACGTCGCGCCACTGACCCGGCGCGATCGGCGCGTCGGACAACAGCATCGAATTCGACCGAACGATCCCGCGTACGCGCAGATCCAGGTGCGCCTCGCCCGACAGTCGGTCCATCTGGCCGCCGAGCTGACCGAGGAACGCGCCACCGACGAGACCCGGGCCGATGAGACCGATCGAGATCGTGTGCGGCGACAAATAGAAACCGGCGTGCACGGCCTGCAGCGCGCGTGTGGAGTGCTTGGCGTCGATGACGACCGAGATATTGCGCTCGGAGGCGCCCTGCGCAATCGCGCGGACGTTGACCCCGGCATCACCGAGCGTCTGGAACACCTTGGCGGCCACACCGTGACTGCCGGCCATGCCGTCGCCGACGACCGCGAGAATCGCACAGTCACGGCTGACTTCCACGCGCTGGATCTGCCCTTCGCGCAGTTCCAAATCGAAGGCGCGGCGCACGACGTCGCCCGCGGCCACCGCTTCGTGATCCGGCACCGCGATACAAATCGAATGCTCGGAGGAGCCTTGCGAAATCAGGATCACCGAGATCCCGGCTTCCTGCAGCGCACCGAACAGGCGTTGGGCGGTGCCCGGTACGCCGATCATGCCGGCGCCTTCCAAGTTGACGATCGCGACTTTGTCGATCGTCGTGATGCCTTTCACCTTGTGCGCCGACGTCGGACGCGCACAGATCAACGTGCCAGGCAGATGCGCCCGGAAGGTGTTCTTGATCCAAATCGGGATCTCGCGCGCCACCGCCGGCGCCATGGTCTGCGGATGGATCACTTTGGCGCCGAAGTACGCCAACTCCATCGCTTCGCTGTAGGAGAGCGAGTCGATGACCTTGGCATCCGGAACGCGGCGGGGATCGGCCGAGAGCACGCCGTCCACGTCGGTCCAAATGACGATCTCGCGGGCATCCAACAACGCGCCGAAGATCGACGCCGAGAAGTCCGAGCCGTTACGGCCGAGCGTGGTCTGGATGCCCTGGCGGTCCGAAGCCACAAAACCGGTGATAACGAGCGTGCCCGCGAAGTCGGCTGGCACGAGTTTCGCCAAGGCCGCCTGCGACTCCTCCCACTGCACGGCAGGGCCGAGCGGCCCCCACTCCACCACCACGGCCTGGCGGGCGTCGATCCACAAAACGGGCGCGGCGCTTTGGGCGCGCTCAGCCAGCAGACGGGCAAAGAGACGCGTCGACCAAATCTCACCGTAGCCGGCGACGAGGTCGCGGATGTTCTGACCGGCGGAGCGCAACAGGCTGACCGCTTGCAAGAGACCGGCGATATCGCGGCAGTCGGACTTGAGGATCTCGATATAACCGGCCGCGCCGGCGTCGCTGAGCAGCGTGTGCGCGAGCGCAACGTGCTTGTCTTCGAGGGCCTGGAGCCGCACCGCCGCCGCCGGGTCGCGCGCTTCCGCCAATGCCACGAGGTTCAGAAGGCCGTCGGTAACGCCCTTGCAGGCCGACAGGACCACGGCCACTTGCGGCACCGGCGTGGATTCAATAATCCCCGCAACGCGCGCGATGCACTCGGCGTCGGCCACCGACGAGCCGCCGAATTTGTGGACCACCCAACCCGGGGCCTGTGCAGAAGTGTCGTGTGTCGTCATTGTCTAGCCGTCCAGTACCATTCGTTGCAGCGCACAATCTACTGTCCGGGGGGTGCCCGAGCAAGCAGCCGCCCTATTTTTTGCCGGCGCGTGCACCGTGCCAGAGTGCGAGCAGTCGAACCACCCCGGGAACCCGCACCAAGCGCACTAACCACCGTGCGATCCAGCGGTCTCGTGGGGAGAGCGCGTACCGCGCCAACAACCCGTCGTAAAGTCCCGGGCGCGGCTCGTGTCGCACCGCGTCGTTCATCGCTTGCCTCGCCCCTTCGGCGCCGAGCGCGGCAAGGGCGGCAAACCGGTGTGCTGCGTGCGGATCTGCCCCGGCCGCGCCGGACGGGCCGTGCGGGCACTGATCGTCGCCTCTTTCGGCGGCAGCCCCCCGGTGCCGGCCGGCTGCCACGCCGGGACCAAGTGATGTTTGCCGTTACCGATCAGGTCGACCCGGCCCATGCGCTTTAACGCCTCACGAATCAGCGGCCAATTGTTGGCGTCGTGATAGCGCAACAGCGCCTTGTGCAGACGGCGTTGCGCCACACCCTTCGGGATCGTGACCTGCTCGCCGTCGCGCGTGATCTTCTTCAGCGGGTTGAGCCCGGTGTGCCACATCGCCGTCGCGGTCGCCATGGGCCCCGGCAGGAAGGCCTGGACTTGGTCCGCGCGGAAGCCGTTGGCCTTGAGCCAGATCGCGAGATCCAACATGTCTTGATCGGTGGTGCCCGGATGCGCCGCGATGAAATACGGGATCAGGTATTGCTCTTTGCCGGCCTCGCTGGAGTAGCGATCGAAGAGTTCTTTGAAACGGTGATACGTACCGATCCCCGGCTTCATCATCTTCGACAGCGGCCCTTCGGCGATCGCCTCGGGGGCGATCTTGAGGTAGCCGCCCACGTGATGGGTCGCCAATTCCTTGACGTACTCCGGCGACTCCACGGCAAGGTCGTAGCGCACGCCCGAGGCGATCAACACTTTCTTGATGCCGGGCAACGCACGGGCGCGACGATAGAGTTTGATCAGCGGCGTGTGATTGGTGTCGAGGTTCGGGCACACGCCGGGGAACACGCACGACGGGCGCCGGCAGGCGGCCTCAATCTCGCGCGACTTGCAGGCCAGGCGGTACATATTCGCCGTCGGTCCGCCGAGATCGGAGATGATCCCCGTAAACCCAGGCACCGTGTCACGGACTTTCTCGACCTCGCGAATGATCGAGTCTTCCGACCGACTCTGAATGATCCGCCCTTCGTGCTCCGTGATCGAACAGAACGTACAGCCGCCGAAGCAGCCACGCTGAATCGTGACCGAGAAGCGAATCATCTTGTACGCCGGGATCTTCGCGTCCCCGTAGGCGGGGTGCGGTACGCGCTGGTACGGCAACTCGTAGACCGCGTCCATGTCTTTCGTATCGAGCGGAATCGGCGGTGGAGTCAACCACACGTCTTGATCGCCGTGACGCTGCACGATGGATCGCGCGTTGTGCGGATTGGCCTCGGCGTGCACGATGCGCGAGGCGTGCGCGTACAGCACCGGATCCTCACGGACCGCATCGAAGGACGGCAGGCGAATGACGCTGCGCTCGCGATCGACCGTTTTCACGCGCCGCCGCAGTTTGACCACAGAGACCGCCACTTCGCTGACCGCCGGTGGCGTCTCGGGCGTCGATCCCGTCGGTTCCATCGCGTACGGATCGATCGGCGGATCGATACGCCCCGGCTCGTCGACGTCGGTCGAATCGATCTCGATCCAACCCTCGGGCGTGCCGCGACGCAAGAACGCCGTCCCACGCACGTCGGTGATCTGATGGATCGGCTCGCCCTGACCCAGTCGATGGGTAATATCAACCAGCGCACGCTCGGCATTGCCGTACAGCAAGAGATCCGCTTGCGCATCGACCAAGACCGAGCGGCGCACCTTCTCCGACCAGTAGTCGTAGTGCGCCACGCGACGCAACGACGCTTCGATGCCGCCGATGACGACCGGGACGTCCGGGAAAGCTTCGCGGCAGCGTTGCGTGTAGACGATCACCGACCGGTCCGGTCGCTTCCCACCCTCGCCGTTCGGCGTGTAGGCATCGTCGCTGCGCATCTTCCGGTCGGACGTGTAGCGATTGACCATCGAGTCCATGTTGCCCGCGGTCACGCCGAAATACAGGTTGGGGGCGCCGAGTTCGCGGAACGCGTCGGCGTTACGCCAATCCGGCTGCGCGATGATGCCCACCCGGAACCCTTGCGCTTCGAGCATGCGGCCGATCAACGCCATGCCGAAACTCGGGTGATCCACGTAGGCGTCACCGGTGACCAGGATCACGTCGCAGGAGTCCCAGCCCAAGGCATCCATTTCCGCCCGGGTCATGGGCAAGAACGGCGCAGTGCCAAAGCGATGGGCCCAATACTTGCGGCGCCCAAAGAGCGGGGTGATGTCAGCGGCAGGCATTTGGTTCACACACTCGGTCGGACTCGGCCGGCCCAAAGCCGCTGCGAGCGATTAGAAGTCCGAAAAGAGTACCAAAAACCGCCCCATCCCGTCCAATAGACGACTGTTTTCTAAGCGATTTCGGAGTCGGCTAGGCGGGCCCAACGGCCGATCGGGCGTCTTACCCGATCGGCCTGCTCCCTTTAGGGGTAATAGCCCAGACCCAAATACGGATCGGGCGACTCGCACGCACCGGCATCGGCCATGATGCCGCAAAGGGCGTAACGCGAACTGCGGGTGGCATCCCACAAGCCCCAGCCGTCATCGGTGCCCTTCCACGCTTCGTCAAAGGCCTCGAAATAGAAAATAGTGGTGGGACCACCGGTCGTGCCCTTCCAACCGTTCAGCAAGTCCCAGTAGTCCTTCGCGTTGATCACCGTGGCGGTGTAAAGCTCGATCGCCGAATTCGGGTTCGTCCACGCCGCCTTCCAACCGGTTTCGCCGATGACGATGGGCATGGCCGCCCCCACGGTGGTTTTGACACCGGCCGTCGTCGTGAACGGATACGCCGAAGCGGCCGAATAGTCACCCTTCGCAAAGGTGAGCGCCGCATTCATCATCGCGATACCCCGCGCTTCGCTCGAAGCCACCGCTAACTGCTGCCAGTTCCACAGCGTCGGATTCGAGATCGGATACGTGTGGATCGACGCAAAATCGAGGTACGGCAGTACCGTATCCGGCTTCTCGCTGTTGGCGGCCGTCCCGGCGTAGAAGCTCGCCGTATCATCGGCCGTGATCGGTTGAGTGACACCGGCGCGCACTTGCTGCACGTAGCTCAGCAGGCAGTTGACCGGCAAGTTATTGGCAAGCGACGTCTCATTGCCCACGCTCACCGAGACAACCTGCGTGTAGGTGGTCGCGAGGCTGATGGCCGTCGAAATCTCGCTCGCGTTGACGGTGTCGACGCAGGTGGCGGGCGCGCCCTCCAGATAGACCCCCAACTGCACGCTCATCGTCGGGTAATTCGCCGCGATCAGCCGCAGGATGTTCGAGGCATTCACGTCCGCACCGTACAGGCGCAGTAAGTTGAAGCCCGCGGCTTGCAGCAGACCTAAGTCCTGCAGAATCTGCGCATCGGTCGGCACCTCACCGACACCGGGCCCGCCGGCGCGGAACGGGCTGTACGCCACGGCCTTACCGATCTTGTAGACCGCCGGCAACGGCCGTAGTGACGCAGCGGCGGTGGCTGTGCCGCTCAGCGCAACGGTCGCCGACTTACCGCCCGCGAGCACCGTTAAGGTGGCCGACGCACTGCCGGCCGCGGTCGGCTTGAACGCGAGTGAAAGCGTGCAGGTCGCGTTCGCAGCCAGCGCCGCGGTGCATCCGTTCGTGAGACTGAACACGGCCGCCGACGTGCCCGACAGCGTGGCCGAGGTGACCGTCAACGACGCGGTCCCGGTGTTTTTGAGCGTCACGACTTGTGCCGCCGAGGTGGTGCCGACGGACTGCGACGCAAAGGTGACGGCACTCGGGGTCAACGTGTAACTCGCCGCGGCCGCAGCGCCGGTTCCGGACAACGTGACCGTTACCGGGCTGCCCGTCGCGTTGCTGGCGATCGACAGCGACGCCGTTGCCGTACCGGCCGCGGACGGCTTGAACGTCACCGACACCGTACAGGTCTTACCGGCCGCGATACTCGCGGTGCACGTATTCGTTTGGGCGAACGACGCCGCGTTGGTGCCGCCCAGGGTCACGCCCGACACCGTCAGCGATCCGGTGCCGGTGTTCGTGACCGTCACGGTTTGGGCCGCACTCGTCGCCCCGACGGTGGTCGAGGCAAACGTGAGCGATGTGGGACTCGCGCTCGCGGTCAAGGACGTGGCGGCCGCGCCGGTGCCCGTCAATGACGCCGTCTTCGTGGTCGCGCCAGATGCCGCCACGGACAGCGAGGCGCTATAACTTGACGCCGCCGTCGGGGCAAACGTGACGCTCACCGTGCAGGACTTGCCGCCCGCAAGACTCGTTCCACAGGTGTTGGTCTGCTTAAACGCGGCGGCACCGGTGCCGGTGACCGACACGGTGAGGGTCGCGGCCGTGCTGCCGGAGTTCGTCACGGTGACGCTCTTTGCTGCGCTCGTCGTGCCGACCGTCTGACTGCCGAACGCAGCGGACGTCGGGCTCACGGACAAGGTCACCGCCGCATCCGATCGCACCGCCGCAAGGGTACAAAGGATTGCAAACAGAACGGCCCACAGGGCCGCGGGTCGAAACGCCACGACGGCGCGATCTGTACTGGACACAGCAGCCATTTTTTGTACCGACCCCCAATTGAAATTGCGAATTTCAGCGTGTACGCTCAAATCATGGCTTGAAAGCGGTTTCAGGTCAATCACGTATAGAACAATGAATCTTCACATTTGGGGTAACGCATGAACGTATCGTCTTTGGGTCGCGGCCGCCTGCGTCGCACCCTTATTACTTGTGCGGGTCTCGTGGGCCTCGTGGCCGCTGGCGCTGCGAATGCCACACTCACCGCGAGCTCGACGTCCATCGGCTTTGCCGCCACGCAGTGGGGCGCAACCAGCGCCGCCAATACTGTGACGATTACGAGCTCCGCGGCGACCACCGCGGCTCCCACCGTCGCGTTGAGCGGTACCAACGCGTCGAGCTTCGTGTTGTCGGCCTCGACCTGCGGCACCGCGGCGCTCAAGGCTGCCGGCACCTGCACGTTTACGATCAGCTTCAAGCCTGCCGCTGTCGGCGCAGCCACGGCCACCGCGACCGTCACGTCGGGCACGTTGACGGCGACGATCGCGTTGTCCGGTACGGGCACCTCGCCGCTCACCGCCTCCCCGACGTCGCTGTCGTTCGCGGGCGTCGTCGGTACTGCCACGGCCGCGCAGACGATCACCGTGAAGAGCACGGCGGCCATCGCCGGCGTCGCCGTGGCGATTAGCGGCAGCGGCTTCACGCAGTCGAATACCTGCGCAACGTCGCTCGTCGCGAACGGCACCTGTGCGATCAACGTCACTTACACCGCGACCGGCACCACGGCCGCCACCGGCACCGTGACGGTCTCGTCGACGACCACCGGCGTCACCGCCGTGTCGACGACGCTCACCGGTTCTGCCAGTGCACCGATCCCGGCGTGGGAAACCGCCGCGCCCGTGAACGGCACGCAGACGGCTCTCTTTATGGCCGGCCCACCGCAGCGTTACCCGGGCACGACCGGCGTTGCTGGGTGCGGTGTGACCACCGCAGGCGGCGCATACGTGCATACGACCCAGGGCGGCGATCTCTGCGCGTTTGCCAGCAATAACTATGCGTACAGCTATGACTCGTCGCAGACGGGTACTGCGTATGGCGACTACTACATTTATCAAGCCGCTGCAGGAAGCGCATACGCCGCGGCCACCGATTACTTCGGCTTCTCGGTGCTCGCCCCGTACGCCAATGCCAACGCGGCCATTACGCCGGTTAGCATGGCGAACTCGAAGTCGATGCTCATCAAGCTGGCCAACATGGTCACGCCGAGCGCGACCAATGGACTCGCGAACGTCATCACCGTCACGATCAAGAATCAGGGTGTGACCGGTACGTGGCCGGCGACGAACCCGGCGGCTTGCTCGGTCGATGTGACGCTGCTAACCCCTGCAACGGGAACCACCACGGGCCCAGGCCCCGCGTCATTCACCGGCACGTACCTCGGTCAGGCGACGGGCACCTATGTGTCGCAGACGGGCCTGCTGGACTACGTCATTCCGTTCACGGCATTCACGTGCCTGACGAACGACGCCGGCACGGGTACGGCGACGACGATGGCGGCGTTACAGTCCACCGGTGTCACGCAAGTGGCCGTGAAGGTCGTCGGCAGCAAGAACCCGAAGGTGGTGGCAGGCTCGATTGACGCCATCTCCGTAGGCGGTATCTCGTTCCAGTAAACAACACAGAGGACACTGACGGGACCCGATCGCCCTAACGATCGGGTCTACTTAGGGCGGCATGATGCCGCCCTTTTTTATGCCTGTACTGGACGGGTGTCTGTGTTTTGAAAACGCTGTCAGGCTCTGCCGGTCGATGCTCGGTTCAGAGGTCGAGTACTGCATCTGTCACGGAGTCCCGCCGATCCAGGCAATCTCGACGAATGCATCCGTTTGACGGTGATTTCAGGGCTTTTTACGGGTGCCGCTCTAGTCTTTCGCGCTCAATATCAAAAATATTTTTTGCGTTATGTCTAATTAGGTGAGTACTCGACAAATCACCTGTGCTAAAACTAGCCCATCGCTGAAAGCGGTTTCAGCGAAGTGGATACAACGACGACATAACGCTTTTACCACCACTCTTTTGGGGATGACGCATGTTTAAATCTTCCTTGTTGAAAGCCGCGGTTGCCGCTACGTTCCTCGTCGGCGGATCCGCCGCGATGGCCGATGCAGGCGCTCCGTTCGCTTCGGACCTCGCGATCGGTGCCTCGGGCATCACCACCGTCCAGTCGGGCATTGTGTACGGCTACAGTTCGTGCGGCGGCGGTCTCGCGGCCTGCGCACCGGGCGCGGCACCCGATTGGAACTACTACTACTCTCGTCCGGATTGGTACGTTGCTGAGTTCGACGAATGGGGCCTGCTCGATGGCACCAACGGCGTGCCACCGTCGGGTTACTTCGGCGTGCTGATGACGGCACCGAAGGCCGTCGGCGCGACCGTCGCTCCGAAGATCAACGTGTCGGACTCCAAGTACATGCTGGTCAAGATGGCCAACCACTGCGGTCAGTACGGCTGCCCGGGTGTGGCCACGACGTTCACGGTCGTGCTCTCCAACGGCGCCGGCTCGCTGTCGCTGTACTCCGACCCGCATTTCGATGCATCGGCCACCGCGATTTGCTCGGCTGACGTTGCACTCAACGGTCCCCAGGGTGACGGCCTGCCGGTTGGCCCTGGCCTCATGAACCGCATCCACGCCATGTTCACTTACAAGGTGAATCTGTCGTCGTTCAAGTGCAGCAAGGGCACCCTCTCGAAGGCGCTCTCCGCGCTGACCTCTGTGTCGGTCGAAGTGCGCGCCAACAAGAACCCAGCTGAGTTGACCAACCTGCAGAACACCGGCAACGAAATGGAATTTGTGTCGGTCTCACGCGTCGATTTCGCGAACTGATCGCGTCGACCGGGTGGGAATAATCCCCTCGGCGTTAAAAGCCCGGCAGTTCGCTGCCGGGCTTTTTTTATTGCAACGAGCCGACTCGCGGGTCCCGAGAGAGTACCGTCAAAATGGCGGACACAACGGTCCAGGGGCAGCCTCGGCGCGCCATGGAAACGATGCGGTCATTCGGGAAAATAAATGGTGGGGCGGGTGGGGATCGAACCCACGACCAATCGGTTAAAAGCCGAATGCTCTACCACTGAGCTACCGCCCCAACGCGCGGTCAAACGATTCGCTGGTTGGTCGTCCAGCGGTGCGCGATTCTAGCAGGGGAAACGCGTTTGTGCTGACTCTGCAGACGCAAAATAACCGCCCCAAGGGCGGCGATCGTCAGCCTGGGCGATAGCGCGTGGGATCGGCCACACCGGCATCAGCGAAACCCGCACGTCGCAATCGACAGGAATCGCACACCCCACACGCCCTACCCTCCGCGTCGGCCTGATAGCAGGAGACGGTCGTCGAGAAGTCCACACCGTGCGCAACCCCAGCCTGAATGATCCCCGCCTTCGTCAGTTCGATGAGCGGGGCCACGATCTTGAAGTGGGAGCCTTCCACGCCAGCTTTCGTGGCGAGATTCGCCACCTGCTCAAACGCGGCGATGAACTCCGGACGGCAATCGGGATAGCCGGAATAGTCGATCGCATTCACGCCAATGTGGATCTCGCGCGCGCCGAGCACTTCCGCCCAGCCGAGCGCCAGCGCCAAGAAGACGGTATTGCGCGCCGGCACGTAGGTGATCGGGATACCGGTGGAGCCGTCTTCCGGCACCGCGAGCGCGGTATCGGTCAGCGCCGACCCCCCAAAGCCACCGAGACCGATCGGCACCACCCGATGCTCGGCCGCGCCGAGTGCCGCCGCCACGTTGGCCGCCGCCGTGAGTTCGGCGCGATGACGCTGCCCGTAATCGAAACTCAAGGCATAGCACTCGCGGCCCGCCGCGCGCGCCAGTGCCAACACGGTCGCCGAATCGAGGCCACCGGATACGAGAACCACTGCCTTCGGCGCCGTCATCTGCCCTTCTCCTCGCCCCACAACACTTTGTGCAACTGCAACTGAAACCGTACGTCGAGACGGTCGGCCAAGATCCACTCCGCCAGGTCCTGCGGGGTCACCTCGCCGTGCGCGGGCGAGAACAGTACCTGCACGCGCGACGGCAGCGCGTGCGTCTGACAGAACGCCACGCTCCACTCGTAATCCGCACGGCTCGTGATCACGAACTTGACGAGGTCCGAGGGACGCGACGCCTCGATGTTGCACAGCAGGTTCCGATCGACTTCACCGGAGCCCGGCGTCTTCACGTCCAGCACCCGCACCACGCGCGGATCCACACCGCCCGCATCGAGGGCGCCGCTCGTTTCGAGGGAGACGAGAAACCCCGCATCGCACAAGCGGGTCATCAAGGCGTGCACGTTAGGCTGCGCGAGCGGCTCACCACCGGTCACGCAGACACGTCGGTAGCCAAACTCGCGAACGCGGTCGATCACCGCGTCGATCGAGGTCCACTCACCGCCGTAGAACGAATAGGTCGTGTCGCAGTAGCGACAGCGTAAGGGGCAGCCCGTCAGGCGCACGAACACGGTCGGCCAACCCACCGTGTCCGCCTCGCCCTGCAGCGACCCAAAGATCTCCGTCAGACGCAGCCGTTCGGTCGCCGGCAGCGCGTCGCGCGGCGTCGCCGCCACGCTCAATGCCGACCGGCGATCTGCTTCAGCCGCTCGCGCGCTTCAGCCGAGGCCGGATCGTCCGGGAAGGCCTTCACGAGGTGCGCCAAGGCTTCGCGCGCCTCGCGATACCGCTTCAGCTCTTGGTAGGAGTAACCCACCTTGAGCAACGCACCCGGGACCTTGCGCGACTCCGGATGGTCTTTGATCAACTTCTGGAACGCCGCCAACGCATCCGGGTAGCGGTGTTCCACGTAGTACGACTCACCGAGCCAGTACTGCGCGTTGTCCGCAAGCGAGCTCTGCGGGTAGCTCGTGAGGAAGTCCTGGAAGGCTTTCTCAGCGACCCCGTACTCGCGCGCCTTCAGGTGCTCCAGCGCCGCCTGATAGACGTCTTTATCCGCCACCGCAGCGACGACGGGCGCCGGCGTTGCAGGGGCGGCCGCTGGCGGCGGTGTCACCGCCGTGGCCTGCGCAGCAGCCGATTGCGCGGCAGCCGCCGCGGCGGACTGCAGTTCCCGCACCTTCGCATCCAACGCCGTGATCCGGTCGGAGAGGTCGCGGTACAGGTCCCGCTCCCGCCGCTCGCCGGCACTGAGGGCGTGCTGCAGTTCTTCGATCTGCCCCTTCAGCACCCGCTGGTCGGCCTGCGCCTGCGAGAGCGACTGCTGCACGTCCAAGAAGGCGGCATTCTGGCGCTCGATCACATCGACGCGGGATTCCACCGACGTCGCTTTGATATAGGCCGGATCCTGCTCAGGATGCGGGGTCTCGCAGGCCGTCAGCGCGCCCGCAAGACCCAAGCCGACCCACCAACGGGCTGCGTTACGCATTAACGCGCCGTGACGACGATGTCGACGCGGCGGTTCTGCGACCAGGCCGCTTCGTCGTGACCGTCGGCGACCGGACGCTCTTCGCCGTAGCTCACGGTGGTCAACTGCGTGTCGCTCGCCCCGAGCAGCACGAGCGCCTTCTTGACGGCCTGTGCGCGACGCTCACCCAAGGCGATGTTGTACTCGGCCGAGCCGCGCTCGTCGGTGTTGCCCTCGAGGCGCAACTGCAGGTGACGGTTCGCGGCCAACTGCTTCGCTTCCGAGCTGATGATCGGCTGGTATTCCGCCTTGATCTCCGAGCTGTCGTAGTCAAAGCGAATCGTCGCGCCGAGCTCCCCGTCACCCGAAGGCATGTCGCCCTTCGTCGAAGTCAACGGACGCACGCCACCGTTATCGGCACCCGACGTGCGGCCCGTGCGGGCATCGCTATCGCTCGTCTGCGCCACCGACTGCGCGGCGGTTTGCGGCGCCTTAACCGTGGGCTTCTTCGGGCAACCGGCCAACGTGAAGCTGACGGCGATCAGTGCAGCCAAGGTGAGCTTATTGAAACGATTCATAGGGTGAAAACTCCATACTAAAATCGGTCACGCGAATGACCAGCGAATAATTCATTTTGCCACAGGACCTGCCCCTCGGCAGCGTCAAAGGCGTGGGGACCAAGCCGGATCGCGGATGTCGCCGCTGGGCGCGGTGATGTGGGTCACCACGCCGCTGTCGACAGCGACGGTGGCGAGGACACCCCGGCCACGCTCGCGCGAGGAATAAATGATCGTTTGACCGTTCGGGGCAAAGGTCGGACTTTCATCCAAGCGCCCCGTGGTCAGGATGATCGACTGCCCGCTGCTGGGGTCCACCCGGGCGATGCGGTAGCCGCCTTGATCCTGCGTCACCACGGCCAGCGTCTTGCCATCCGGCGACAGCCGCGGACGCGCGTTGTAGTTCCCTTCGAAGGTCACGCGCTTGGCCCGTTCACCCGCTGCGAGGCGGATCTGGTAAATCTGCGGACGACCGGCCCGATCCGACGTGAAATAGAGCGACTGTCCGTCCGCGCTGAAGCACGGCTCGGTATCGATCGCCGGGTCGTCCGTCACCCGCAACGGCGGGCCGCGAGTGTCCAGATCCATCACGAACACGTCCACGTTGCCGTCCGGCTGCGACAGCGCCAGCGCCAAGCGATGACCGTCCGGCGCCCACGCCGGTGCCCCGTTGATGCCGGCCCGGCCCGAGACCCGCTCGCGGGCGCCCGTCAGGATCGACTGGACAAAGACCGACGACACGCGGTTTTCAAAGGAGACGTACGCGAGTTTCGTGCCGTCCGGCGACCAGACCGGCGACATCAACGGCTCCTTCGAATCGACGATCGTCACCGGGTTCTCGCCGTCGGAGTCGGCCACCACGAGCCGCCAGCGGCGGGACGCCACCGGCCCTTCGACGGCGACGTAGGCGATACGGGTCGCGAACGCGCCCGGCACGCCGATGATCTTCTCGTACAGCATATCGGCGATACGGTGCGCCGTGAGGCGCAAGCCGCTTGCCGTCGAATTCATCGACACCCCAAGGACCCGTTCCCCGGTGAGCACGTTGTGCAACTCGACTTCGAGAACGTAACCCGCCCCGTCCGCCCGTGCCCGACCGATCGCGACGTAATCGGTTTTCACGAGACGCCATTGCGCCATGTCGATTTGGCTGGCGACCGACGGACGCTGCGGCATCGACAACCGCGACAGCGGCGCCAAGCGGCCGCTGCGCGCGAGATCGCCCTCCACCACCCCGGCGACGTCAAGCGGCACCGGCTCGCCGCCAAAGGGCACGAGCGCGATCGGGATCGGGCTCGTGTTGCCTTTGGTGATATCCACCGTCAGCTGCGCCTCGGCAGTGCCGAACAGCGCTACGGACAGACCGAGCGCGGCGATCAATCGGAACAGTCGGTTAGTCATCGGGGCTGAACACCAAGTGGAGTGTGCGTTGGAAAACGTCCGGATCTTTGGGCACGGGCAAGGGCGACGCGCGATAGGCGGCGTCGCGGATCGACGCGCGCAGCGCCGCATCCCCGTTGCACGGTTCAATCACTTGCGCCTGTAACACCGTCCCGTTGGGCAATTGCGTGACCTCAAGGGTGCACTGTACGCCTTTCTTGGCGGAGGCCGGGCGCGTCCACGATCGCTCCACCCGCGCCTTCACCTCGGACACGTACTGATTCGTCGCCCCGGCCAACTGCTGCTGATGGGCCGCATTGGCGCGCTGCTGCTCGGCCGCGGCCGCTTGCCGCGCGGCCTCCGCCTGGCGGCGCTGATTCTCCTGCTGAGCGCGCGTGATCTCCGCCGCTTTGGCCTTCTCCGTGTCGCGGATCTCTCGATCGATCTCGCTCTCCACCGACTTCGACAGCGCCGGCTTGTCTTTCGGCGGTACCTTCGGCTCCGGTTTGGCCTTGGCCGGTGGCTCCGCCTTTGGCGGGGCTTTCTCGGTCTGGCCGGCCGGCTTTTTGAGGGCGACGGTCGGGACCTTGGGGGTCGGCTCGGGCTTCACCTGCGGCTTCGGCGGCGGCGGCGTGTGCGCCTTCGGCGTGGGCTTTGGGGTCGGTGTCGGCTTCGGCGGCGTAGGCGCAGGCGTAGGTGTCGGCTCCGGCGCGGCCGCGGGGGGATCCGGCGTGACGTACTGGCGGGCTTTGGGTGAGACCAGCGTCGCCTCAATCATCGCCGGCACGACGTGAGTCGTCTTCGGCGCGTAGGCCGCGGCCCAGAGCACGGCCCCTAGGAGGAGACCGTGCAACAACACGGAGCCGATCAAGGACCCCGAATGATCACGAAAGAAGTGAGGTTGCGACGCGATCACTGTCCCGGCTCAGGCGGCAACGGATCGGTGATGAAGCCGACCTTCGTCGCACCCACCGATTGCATGAGCACCATCGTCTTCATGACGTCCCCGTAGGGCAGACGCGCATCGGCCTTGAGCAACACCTGCGTGTCGTGGTCGCGCTCCAGCACCGCGCGCACGCGCGCCGCCAGCGTCTTCTCATCGACCGGCGCGCTCTTGTCGTCGCCGAGGTTGATGTAGCGATGGCCGTCTTTATCGAGACTGATGATGAGCGGGTCTTTTTGGTCGGGAATCGCCTGGGCCCCCGCCTTCGGCAAATCCACTTTGACGCCTTGCGTCAGCAGCGGCGCCGTGACCATAAAGATCACGAGCAGCACGAGCATCACGTCGATGTAGGGCACGACGTTGATTTCGCCGACCAAGCGGCGTCGCCCGCGACCGCCCACGGAGGCCACGGCTCAGACCTTCGAGGCAGCGGAATAGCGCTGCAAGATCGTCGAGAATTCCTCAACGAACGTGTCGAGGCGGTTTTCGAGTCGGAAGACTTGGTCGGAGAACCGGTTATAGGCCACGACCGCCGGAATCGCCGCAAACAAACCGATGGCGGTCGCCACGAGGGCTTCGGCAATCGACGGCGCGACGGCCTGAAGCGTCGCCTGCTGCACATTACCGAGGCCGATAAACGCGTGCATGATGCCCCACACCGTGCCGAACAGACCGACGTACGGGCTGATCGAACCGATGGTGGCCAGCATCTCGAGATTGGCTTCGAGTCGCTCCATCTCGCGCAGCCGCGCCGCCTTCATCGAACGCCCCGCCCCTTCCATCAACTGGGTGGCGTCGATACCGGGCTGCTTGCGCAACCGGAAGAACTCCCGAAAGCCGGCCTCGAAGAGGCTTTCCATGCCGATGGTGGGCATCTTACGAGCCTCCAACGTCCGGAACAGACCGCCGAGGTCGCTGCTCGCCCAGAAGGTCGACTCGAAGGCTTCCGCCTGGCGGCGCGTCGTGACGATCATGCGCCGCTTGCGCAGGATGATCGCCCAGGAGGCCACCGACGCCGCCATGAGGGTCACCATGACCAGTTTGACCACGATGCTCGCGTTGAGCGCCATCGCCACGATCGAAAATTCCGTCACGCTGGGGTTCATGTGCCTAGTTGCTGTAGTAGTGCCGGCGACAGCCGCCGAGGTTTCAACGTATCCGCATCGATCGCCGCAGCCCGTACCGTGGCCTCGACCATCAGTTCGTCGCCGCGGCGAACCTGCTGGCGAAAGGTAAAGCTCGCGCCGCGCATCTCCAAGAGCTCCGCGCTGACATTAAGCAAATCGTCATGTTGGGCTGCCCGCTTCCAAGCGATCTGCATATCGACGACCGCAAATTGCAGGCGCTCGGCGGCGCGCAGCTGGACCTGATCGATGCCGCACGCGCGCAACCACTCCGACCGTGCGCGCTCCATAAAGCGGACGTACGAGGCGTGATAGACGATGCCACCGGCATCGGTGTCTTCCCAGTAGACCCGAATCGGGATCGATACCGACCTCATAACGCCTCGTCCCGAAAGAGACTGAGGTTGTTCTGCAACGCCGCGGGAACGCCGAGGCCGAAATGGGTGTAGGCGCTCGCCGTCGCCATGCGACCGCGAGCCGTGCGCATCAAATACCCCTGCTGGATCAGAAACGGTTCGATCACGTCCTCGATCGTGCCGCGCTCTTCGCCGATGGCCGCCGCCAAGCTGTCGACGCCCACCGGGCCGCCCGCGAATTTCTCGATGATCGTGAGCAGCAGGCGACGATCCATGAGATCAAAGCCCAACCGATCGACGTCCAACAGATCGAGCGCCTCGGCAGCCACGGGACCGGTGATCACGCCGTTGGCGCGCACCTCGGCAAAATCACGGACGCGGCGTAACAGCCGGTTGGCAATACGCGGCGTACCGCGGGAGCGCTCGGCGATTTGTCGTGCGCCCGAGGGCTCAACCGCCAGGCCGAGCAGTCGACCCGAGCGCGCCACGATGCTCGACAAGTCCGCCACCGAATAGAACTCCAAGCGCTGCACGATGCCAAAGCGATCGCGCAACGGCGAGGTCAGCAGACCGGCCCGCGTCGTCGCACCGACGAGCGTGAACTGCGGCAAATCGATTTTGATCGACCGGGCCGCAGGGCCTTCGCCGATCATGATGTCGAGCTGAAAGTCCTCGAGCGCCGGGTAGAGGATCTCTTCGACCACGGGGCTCAGACGGTGGATCTCGTCAACGAACAACACATCGCGCGGCTGCAGATTGGTGAGCAGCGCCGCCAGATCGCCCGGTCGCTCAAGCACCGGCCCGGAGGTTTGCTTCAGGGACACGCCTAATTCGTTGGCCACAATGTGCGCCAGCGTCGTTTTGCCGAGCCCCGGTGGCCCGAAGATCAGCAAGTGGTCCAACGCTTCGGAGCGACGCCGGGCCGCCTCGATGAAGATTTCCATCTGCGCGCGCACCGCGGGTTGGCCGACGTAGTCGGACAACTGCTTGGGGCGCACGGCGCGGTCCAGGCTATCGTCCTCGCGACTGCCTTGGGCGGTGACTATGCGGTCTGCGTCGATCATGCGGCGTGGCCTCGGGTTCAGTTCGCCGCCGCGCGCAAGGCACGTCGGATCAGGTCTTCAGTGGTCGTCGCCTCATCCCCGGCCGCCTTCAACAACCGGCTGACTTCCTGCGGGCGATAGCCGAGCGCCACCAAGGCCACCGTGGCCTCCTGTTGCACGCTCGCGGTCTGACCGACGGCGGTCGGTACAAAGGCCGGGCCCGTGCCCGCCAAATCCGACGTCTTGTCGCGCAGGTCGATGAGGATGCGCTCGGCGGTCTTGCGACCCACGCCCGGCAAGCGCACGAGGGCGGCGGCGTCTTCGGCCTCAATCACCCGCAGAAACTCACTGACCGACAGGCCGGAGAGGATGCCAAGCGCGATCTTGGGACCGACCCCCGACACTTTCAGCAACGCCCGGAACAGTCGGCGCTCGTCGTCGGTGGCGAAGGCATAGAGTATGTGTGCGTCCTCACGGACCACGAGGTGCGTACGCAACGTGAGCTCGGTGCCGGTCTCGGGCAGTCCGTAGAACGTCGACATCGGTGCTTCGCACTCGTAGCCGACGCCGTTCACGTCAATCACCAAGGTCGGCGGCGATTTGGCGGCCAGACGACCGCGTAACCAGCCGATCACGGGGTGCCCCCGTGCCGCGCGAGCAGGTCGCGCCGCGCGGAGGCGTGGGCGTGACACAGCGCCACGGCCAAGGCATCTGCCGCATCGGCCGCGAGCCGCCCCTGCAAGCTCAGTAATACCGTCACCATCTTGTGCACCTGACCTTTTTCGGCGGCGCCGGTCCCGACCACCGCCAGTTTGACTTCGCGCGGCGCGTATTCGGCGACCGGCACCGGGTGGGCGAAGGTGGCCGCCAGTGCCGCCCCACGGGCCTGACCCAACTTCAGCGCGGAATCGACATTCCGATTGACGAACACCTTCTCGATGGCGATCTCATCGGGTCGATACGTATCGACCACGGCCGCCACACCGACGTAGATTTCCCGCAGGCGTGCCGCGAAATCGGTGCCTGCCGCGCGGACGGTGCCACTGGCCAGATACCGCGGCCCTTCAGCACCGATTTCGATCACGCCATAACCCGTCGCTCTGGAGCCCGGATCGAGTCCCAAGACCCGGTACGGTACGCTCGGACGCGGGCTCGTGCTCGTGCTTGCGCCCGGCCGCCGGGCGGTCGACGCGGGAGCGGCGTCCGCCGCCCCGGGCTTATAGGAGCGCCAGGCGCTGGAACGGGGCATCGGCGGGGCACGGGACGGATCGCATCGGTCGTATGATACCGGTAAGGCGTCGCTTAGCCACGCCCGTCCGGGGTGTAGGAGCGCATGGAAACCATCACGTTTGATTCGGATCAGCGCGCACTCGGCTACACCCGGGAGGCCCTGGACGCCCTTCGCCCGGCGTTGCCCGGCCTGTCGGCCGCCGACGGTGAGCGTGCGGTCGCCATCGCCCGGATCGTCGCGCACTTCGACCCCGATCCGGTCGCGGTGGGCGGCACCCTCCTCCAAGCGTTATGGGACGGCCCGCCCCTGCGGGATGACCCGCGGTATGCCGCGATCGATCCGGCCGTCGTGGATTTCGCCGCCGCGCTGGCGCGCCTCGGTCGCACCGACGTGCCGGTCCGTGACATTGCGCATCGCTACACGGCGGCGCAGGCAGAGGGACTGCGGCGGATGTTGCTGGCGGTGGTCTCCGATCCGCGCCTCGTGCTCGCCCGGGTGGCCGAGCAACTGTGGCGGTTACGCGCCGCGCGCCATGACAGCGCGGAGGCACAAGCCCATCTCGGTCGCGAAACACAGGAACTGTACGCACCGCTGGCCAACCGATTGGGGCTTGCGTCCCTCAAATGGGAGCTCGAAGACTACGCCTTCCGGTATTTAGAGCCGCTCGAGTACAAGCGGATCGCGGCCGCCTTGGCGGAAAAGCGTGCCGATCGCGAGCGTTACATCGACGCGTTGAAGCGCAGCTTGGAAGCTGACCTTCGCAGCGCTGGCATCGCGGCCGACGTCCAGGGCCGTCCGAAGCACCTGTACAGCATCTTTCGCAAGATGCGCAAAAAGGGTCTGCGCTTCGACGAACTCTACGACGTTCGCGCGGTGCGCGTGCTGGTCGATTCGGTGGCTGAATGCTATGCGGCCCTCGGCGTCGTGCACGGCCTGTACGCGTACTTGCCGGGGGAATTCGACGATTACATCGCCACGCCGAAGTCGAACGGCTATCGATCCATCCACACCGCCGTCACCGGTCCGGGTGGCAAAACCGTCGAAGTGCAGATCCGCACGCGCGACATGCACGATCGTGCCGAAAGCGGTGTCGCCGCTCACTGGCGCTACAAAGAGGGCGGACGCCGCGACGATGCGCTCGAGCGCAAGGTGGAAGACCTGCGCCGGCTGCTGCAACCGACCGGCAACGACGACGACCCGCTGGCCTCCGTGGGCCGCGAGGTGTTCCGTGAACGGATATACGTGTTCAGTCCCAAAGGCGATGTGGTCGAACTGCCCGAAGGCGCCACGCCCCTCGATTTTGCCTACTACGTGCACACGAACCTCGGCCATCGCTGTCGCGGTGCGCGCGTCGACGGGCGCATGGTGCCACTCGATCACCGACTGGCGAGCGGGGTCACGGTGGACATCATCGCGGCCAAAGAGCCGCAGCCGAGCCGCGACTGGTTGATCGACAGCCTCGGCTTTCTGGCCAGCAAATCGGCAAAAGGCAAGGTACGCGCCTGGTTCCGTCAAGCGGACCGGGACGAGCACCTGCGCAGCGGACGCGCCATTGCAGAGCGGGAGTTAGGACGCCGGGCCACCGGCGTCGAGATCGCCGGCTTGGCCGCGATGCTCGGTATCGCGGGTCCGGATGAGTTGTACGTGGCGCTCGGCAGCGGCGATGTTTCCGGCGCCCAACTGGCCGCCGCGCAGCAGCGGCGCGACAAGGCCACGGAGCGGGCCGAACCACCGCTCGCCACCGCCCCGACCCAGGGACCGCAATCGGCCGACGGCATCCACGTCATGGGCGTGGGTGACCTGCTCTCCCACTACGCGCGCTGCTGCCACCCGGTACCGCCCGAGCCCATCACCGGCTACGTGACGCTCGGCCGCGGGATCACGATACACCGCACCGGGTGTCGGAACCTGACCCGCCTCGCGACGGCCGAGCCGGAGCGGTTGGTGCCCGTCACCTGGGGCACGCAGCGCGACAAAGACTACTCGGTCGACTTTCAGGTCCGCGCGTTTGATCGACGCGGTCTCGTAAGGGATGTGAGCGCCATCCTGGCCGATGCGCGCCTGTCGATCCAGCACATGAACTCGACCACCAATCCCGAGGGCATCGCCGACATGCGCATGGGCACCCGGGTGCACGACCTGGAGGAGCTGGAGCAGTGTCTGGCGCGGATCCGGGGTCTACCCGATGTGATCCGCGCCCAACGGCTCTGACTCAGCGATTCGGGTAATCGATCGCCCGCTTGTCGGCGGCCAACGCCGCTTCGTGCAGCGCCTCGGACAAGGTCGGATGGGCATGGATCGTGCGCTGCAGGTCTTCGGCGGTCGCCGAATACTCCAACGCCAACACCGCCTCGGCAATCAGTTCACCGGCCATCGGGCCGATGATGTGCACGCCGAGCAGCGAGTCGTCGTCCACGGCGGCGATGACCTTGACGAAGCCGTTGGCGGCTTCCATGGCCCGCGCACGACCACTGGCCAAGAACGGGAACGACCCCACCTTGTAGGCACGGCCCGAGGCTTTCACTTGCGCCTCGGTCAGCCCGACCCACGCCATCTCCGGAGCCGTGTAGATCACGGACGGTATGGTCGCGTAATTGACGTGCCCCCAACGCCCGGCAGCCAGGTCGGCGACCATGACGCCCTCTTCCTTGCCCTTGTGGGCGAGCATCGGCCCACGCACGCAATCACCCACCGCGTACACGCCCTCGATAGCCGTGCGGCAGTGCTCGTCGACGACGATGAAGCCGCGCGTATCGAGGGTGATGCCGACGTCCTCGGCAAACAGCCCTTCCGTGTGCGGCCGACGGCCGATCGCAACGACGACACGGTCGAACTCGATCTGGTGACTGCCGGTGGCATCCTCGTAGGTGACGGCGACGCCCGTGCTGCCCGGGGTCGCGCCCGAGACCTTCGCGCCCAGCCGAATGTCCAAGCCTTGCTTCTTGAACTGCTTCAAGGACTCTTTCGAAACGGCCTCATCCGCCATGGGTAGGAAGGCGTCCATGGCCTCCAAGACCGTGACCTCGGCGCCCAAGCGACGCCAGACACTGCCGAGCTCAAGGCCGATCACGCCGGCGCCGATAACACCGAGACGCTTCGGCACCTCGGTGAATTCCAGCGCGCCCCAACTGTCGACGATCTGCACGCAATCGAACGGCGCGGTGCGCAAGGGCATCGGCGTCGATCCGCTCGCCAGAATGACGCTGCTGGCTGAGAGCACGCGCACGCTGCCGTCGGCGGCGGTGTATTCCACGCGCTTGCCACTCAGCAAACGACCGTGCCCTTGCAACGCGGTCACCTTCGCAGCTTTGAACAAGCCCAAAATACCTTGCGTCGACGCTTTGACGATGCCGGCCTTGCGCGCCTGCATCTTCGCCACATCCATCGCCACGCCGCTGACGGCGATTCCGTGTTCCGCGAACTCCACCTGTGCGCGGTGATAGAGCTCGGAGGACTCGAGCAACGCCTTCGAGGGGATGCAGCCGGCGTTGAGGCAGGTGCCGCCGAACGCGTACTGTCCGTCGGTGTTCTTCCAGCCATCGATACAGGCGACCGAGAGGCCGTTTTGGGCGGCGCGCAACGCGGCGGGGTAACCCGCCGGTCCCCCACCGATGACGATCACGTCAAAATGTTCGCTCATGACGACTCCTTAGACCTGCAACAACAGGCGGGCCGGATCTTCGAGGCAGTCCTTAATCGTGACGAGGAACTGCACGGCGTCGCGACCGTCGATGATGCGATGATCGTAGGTGAGTGCGAGGTACATCATCGGACGGATGACCACCTGCCCGTTCACGGCCATCGGCCGGTCTTGGATCTTGTGCATCCCCAAGATCGCGCTTTGCGGGGCGTTGACGATCGGCGTCGACATCAGTGAGCCGAAGACGCCGCCGTTGGTGATCGAGAACGTGCCACCGGTCAGCTCGTCGATCGTGATGGTGCCGTCACGGCCCTTCTTGGCAAAGTTGCCGATCGACTTCTCGACATCGGCGCAGCTCATGAGGTCAGCATCGCGCAAAATCGGCACGATCAGTCCGCGCTCGGTCGATACCGCGACACCGATGTCGTAGTAGTCGTGATAGACGATGTCGGTGCCGTCGACGTAGGCATTCACGATCGGGAAACGGCGCAGCGCCTCGACGGTGGCCTTGACGAAGAACGACATAAACCCGAGGCGTACGCCGTGCGTCTTCTCAAAACGATCCTTGTAGCGCGAGCGAGCATCGTTCAGCGCCGTCATATCGACTTCGTTGAAGGTCGTGAGCAGCGCCTGCGTCGACTGTGCCTCGACGAGGCGCGAGGCAATGCGCGCCCGCAGGCGGGTCATTGGCACGCGCTGTTCCGTACGCCCCGCGCGGGTCGTCGTCGCCGGCGCGGGACTGGGCGCCGCGCTCGGCGCGATAGCCGCCGGCGCCGGGACGGCCGCCTTACTGGCATCTTGCTTCGTGATCCGACCGTCGCGCCCGGATGCCGGCACGGTCGCCGGGTCGAGACCGCGCTCCTCGACCACGCGCTTGGCGGCCGGGCTCATTTTCGGATCGGTCGCCGTCGGTGCGGTGGCCACGGCCTCTGCAGCGGCTGCGACGGGCGCAGCGGCGGCGGCCGCGGTCGCCGTCTCGTCGATCACCGCGAGGAGCACGCCGCCCGTGACGGTGGTCCCGGCGGCGACTGTGACTTCGACGAGCACGCCGGCGATGGGCGCCGGCACTTCGAGCACGACCTTGTCCGTTTCAAGATCGGCGAGGTTTTCATCGCGCGCGACGACATCGCCGGGCTGCTTGTGCCAGGTCACGAGGGTCGCGTCGGCAACCGACTCGGGTAACTGAGGAACGCGTACTTCGATGGTCATGGATATATCCTGAAATGGCGTAATGAGGGGTGACGGGGCATCAGCGCGCTGCGCGCGGTGACCGGCGCGGTGCCGGCGCCTGCCCGGTGAGTGCGGTCTTCACGAGACGCTGCTGCTCTTCCACATGCATCTGGTAGATGCCCGCGGCGGGCGCCGCTGCGCTCGCCCGTCCGGCGTAGAAAAGCGTGTCCAGATCGACGAGCGGTTCCTGCAACCGATGGCGGATCTGGTACCACGCGCCCTGGTTTTGCGGCTCTTCCTGACACCAGACGATTTGGTGGGCGTTGGGATAGCGCGCGAGGACGGCCTCGTAGCCGTCCGCCGGGAAGGGATAGAGCTGCTCGATACGAACGATCGCAACGTTCGTGAGGCCCTCCTCGCGACGCTGCTCGAGCAAATCGTAATAGACCTTGCCGCTGCAGAAGACGACGCGAGTCACCGACTTCGGCTCGATCGGGTCGATCTCATCGATGATGGTCTGGAATCGGCCGCGTGCCAGCTCGTGCAGATCGGAGACCGCCAGTTTATGACGCAGCAGGGACTTCGGCGTCATCACGATGAGCGGCTTGCGCAGGGCGCGCAGCATCTGTCGACGCAGCATGTGGAAGACCTGTGCCGGCGTCGAGGGCACGCACACCTGCATGTTCGCTTCCGCACACAGCTGCAGGAAGCGCTCAAGACGCGCGGAGGAATGCTCCGGCCCCTGCCCTTCGTAGCCGTGTGGCAGCAGCAAGGTCAGTCCGCAGATACGACCCCACTTGGATTCACCGGAGCTGATGAACTGGTCGATGATGACCTGCGCACCGTTGGCGAAATCGCCGAACTGCGCTTCCCAGAGCACCAACGTGTCCGGCGTCGTGGTCGAATAGCCGTACTCGAAGCCGAGGACCGCCTCCTCCGAAAGGACCGAGTCGGTGACCCGGAACCGCGGCGTGCGCGTCACGTGCTCGAGCGGCACGTAGACCTGATCGCTGGACTGGTCGTGCAAGGCCGCGTGGCGATGGAAGAACGTGCCACGACCACTGTCTTGGCCGGTCAAGCGTACGTAGTAGCCTTGGTCCACCAGCGAGGCATAGGCCAAGGTCTCGGCCGCGCCCCAGTCCAATGGCATCGCTCCGGCAACCATCTTCGTGCGGTCTTCGTAAATCTTGGCGACACGCGGATGCAACGTGACGTCAGTCGGGACGCGAACCATGCGCGCACCGAGGCCCTTCAGGTGCTCGATATCGAGCGTCTCTTCGAGCGACTCAAACGGATCCGCCGTCAAGTGCCGCGACCAATCCACGGTGTACTTGTTGCCGATCAGGCCGAGTGCCGCGCGGGCGAGCGGCTTGCCCGAATCGAGCCCCTCGCGATACTTCACGACCAGCCCGTCCGCCTCGGCAGCCGACATGACTTGCGCACTCGCCAGCCGCTGCGCGTACAACGCCCGGGTGGTCGGGTGCTTGCGAACCACTTGATACATGAGCGGCTGCGTGGCCGCCGGCTCGTCCGCCTCGTTATGGCCGTGACGGCGGTAGCAGACGAGGTCGATGACGACGTCTTTGTGGAAGCGTGCGCGGTAGTCCAACGCGAGGCGAGTCACGAAGACACACGCCTCCGGGTCGTCGCCGTTCACGTGGAAAATCGGCGCTTCCACCATCTTTGCCACGTCGGAGCAATACAGCGTCGAGCGCACATCGCGCGGATCCGACGTCGTGAACCCCACCTGGTTGTTAATCACGATGTGGACGGTGCCGCCGGTGTAGAAGCCGCGCGCCTGCGACAGCTGCAGCGTCTCCATGACCACGCCCTGACCGCCGAACGCCGAGTCACCGTGAATCACCACCGGCAGCACACGCTCGCCGGTGACGTCGCCGCGACGCTCTTGGCGCGCACGCACCGAGCCTTCGACGACGGGGTTCACCACCTCGAGATGGGATGGGTTGAACGCGAGCACGACGTGGACATTGCCGGCCGGCGTGCGCAAGTCGGAGGAAAAGCCTTTGTGGTACTTGACGTCGCCGGAGCCGCGCAAATGCGACAGGTCGTAATTGCCCTCGAACTCCGAGAACAAGTCCTTCGGCGACTTGCCGAGGAGATTGACCAACACGTTCAGGCGACCGCGATGGGCCATGCCGACGATGCACTCTTCGACGCCGGTGCGCCCGCCGTACTGAACGAGGTCGTCCAACATCGGGATTAACGCATCACCGCCTTCCAGCGAGAAGCGCTTCTGGCCCACGTACTTCGTGTGCAGATAGCGCTCCAACCCCTCGGCGCTCGTCAACTGCCAGAGGATGTTCTTCTGCTCGTCCGCCGTGAAACGATGCCGCAGGCGTTGCTCTTGATAGGTTTGTTGCAACCACAAGCGCTCTTCGCTGGACGAGACGTGTGCGAACTCGGCGCCGATCGTGTCGCAGTACATGAACTTCAATTGCGCGATCATGTCGCGCAGCTTCATCCGCGTCGGAATCGCTTCGGTCTTCGAGCCGGTATAGAACTCGGTATCGAGGTCCGCTTCGCCGAGCCCGAAGTAGCTGAGCTCCAGCACCCGCGGGCGCTCCCGCTGCATCATCTCGAGCGGGTCAATGCGAGCGACCAGATGTCCGCGGTTCGCGTAGACCTGAACCATTCGTGACACCGAGCCTTGCTTCGCGGCGGCGTCGGCCGAGACCGCGTTGGGCGCCGTGCCGAGGCGCGGCGCCTTCGCCCGCGAGGCAAATTCCGCCAACACCGGTCCGTGGGCCACGTCGCGACTGACGGCACCGGGGGATTGGGCAATGTTTTGAAAGTACGTCCGCCATTCCGTGGGGACTTTGGAGGGATCTTCGAGGTAGCTCTCGTAGAGTTCTTCTACGAACGTCGCATTGGCGCCGGACAACGGGGTCGAGGCGAACCATTCGGTCAGTCGTGCGCTCACGTACCTACTCGCAGTGGAAAGGATGCGCACGAGTCTAAGGCAAAGTAAGACCGCGTCAACGGTTAAAATAATAAAACACAACCGTTCGTTTTATTGTTCTAAGTGGTTGCCGCGGCACGACCCTGACCGCCTCTGGGGCTCGCCCGCGACGGACTTCTCCACACGGCCTCGATCCGCTGTACGACCGTCGGTTCGGGTACGCTGCCTGGCGGGACCACCGCCGGTCACCCGCCGGCGGCGTGACCTGCACGGAGACCCGGACGGAACGCCGCCCTCGCCCCGCCCTACTCAGAGGTACTCGCACCATGACCGTCGATGACCGTTTACGCGCGGCCCGCATCGCCCGGAATGAAGGGCGGGTCGAGGATGCCGAGCGGTTGTACCAAAGCGCGGTGGACGAAGCGCGTCGCACGAATGCGCCGGTCGCGCTCGCGCACGGCCTTCGGCATCTGTCGGATGTCGCCCGTACCCAGCAGCATGCCGACATCGGGTTATCGGCCGGTTTGGAGGCCGTGTCGATAGCCCGAGCCATCGAGGGACTGCCTGCGCTCGACCTTGCGAACGCCTTGCGGGTCGCGGCGCTGGCTCTGCAAATGCACCATCGCTGGAACGAGGCCCTGCCGGTCTGGGCGGAGGCCCGCGGGTACTACGCCGCGGCAGGCGTCGCGGCGGGCGTTGATGAGTGCGATGCGGCGCTCGCGTCCTCGCCGCCGGCACCGTCGAATGCGTGAGGGGTGCCGTTGGGCACCTCAAACACTGGCGCCCCGAACAGGAGTCGAACCTGTGACCTCGCCCTTAGGAGGGGCGCGCTCTATCCAGCTGAGCTACCGGGGCAACGGATCGCGATCCTAGCCGTTCGTGCGCCTCGGCAGAAGAGGCCCGGCGGAGAACGGGGTCGAGACCGACCCCGTCGCCCGCCCGATCGGTCAGTGGCTCGTCGGTGCAGCGACCGACACCGCCAGCACACCAAAGGTGTCCGGCAGCACCGGCTTGCGACCACCGCCGGCCGGTGCCGGACCAAAGGACACCGTCGGCACGTACAGCACACCGGTCTGTTCGTCGATCGCGATCGTGCGTGCGCCGGTGCCGGTCTTCACGGACTGCACGCGCACATAGCGGTTCGGTGCTTCTTCTTGAACGACGTCGAGGGTGCCGTCGCTGTTCGAGGCAAAGGCACGGTGCGTGCGTGGATCAAACGCGGCGCCGTCCGGCCCCGAGCCGATCGTCACTTCAGCCACGACATGACCGCTATCGCTGTCGAGCACGGCCATGACGTTATTCCCGCACACGGAGTAAATGCGGTGATGCTCCGTATCAACCGCCATGCCGGTCGGTTCCTGGCAGGAGCCCATCTTCCATTCACCCGTCTTTTTGAGCGTTTGCGTATCGAAAACGTGGACGATGGACTTCTCTTCGTCGTTCACGAATCCGTGGCCCCGACCGTCGAATCCGATGTTCTCAAGCTTGGCGCCACCGAGCGCCAACGTGGCAACGATCGTATCGGTCTTCGGATCAACGACCGTCAGATCGCCGGTCGAACCGCCGTTCACGGCATAGACCCGCTTGGAAAAGCTGTCGTAGAGAATGGCGTCCGGCTTGACGCCGGTGGGCTGGATCTTCTTGATCACCGCCAGCGTGTCGCGATCAAAGACCGTGATCGTGCGATCTTGCCCGTCGGTCGTGTAACCCTTGTTCACCTCCGGCACCACTTCGATCCCGTGCACACCGCGGATTCCGGTGATCTCGCCACGCTTCGTGCCCGACGGCAAATCCAGCACTTCAACCCGCGTGCTGTGCGCGACGTACAAGCGATGCCCTGCGGCGTCCGCGCGCAAGTAGTCGTAGCCCATGTCCGTTCCGCCAATCGTATAGTGCCCCGACACGGCATACCCGGGCTCCGCCGGTGCGGCGGGCGCGGCGGCAGCGAGCGCGAGCGATGGGCTCGCCAGGGTCAGAATCACAGCAACGGCACGGGTCACAGACACCGGAAGTCTCCTCAGGCAACAAGCAACAGTGTGCGACTCAGGACGATCCCAAGTCGCTTCAGGCTACCACGCGATACATGACAATCGACGCATCGCCGCAAACTTCGTCGACAACGCGTCGGAAGCGTTCCCAAGCAGGACGGCGACCGCTAGAGTACCGCCTCGATTATCGGGGACAAGACACCATGCGGACGCGGCCACCCTCGCGATGGATCGACAGCCAGCATTGCGCTGCCGGTACGTTGTCCATGACAGCGCGCCGACGGTGCTTCCGTGGGGGGCGGCGCGCATGACCTCATCGATTAACCCCCGCGCGGGCCTCCTCGTGGCGAGCCTTTGGCTCACAGCGCCGCTGGCGTTCGCCGCCACGGATGCCCCCACGCTCCCGCCACACTTTGCGGGCAGCGCACTCGACGAGGCGCCGACGGCCCTGACCGCGGACTGGTGGACGGCGTACGCGAGCGACGAACTGTCCACCCTGTTGGCCGCCGGCGCGCGCGACAATCTCGATATACAGGCCGCCATTGCGCGCTTACAGGCGGCCAGCGCCCGCGCCCGGGCCGCGCATGCGTCCGTGCTCCCGACGGTTGACGCCGGACTTGGCGCCACGCACTACGCCGGACACTCCAATGCGGGGACGGCCCAGGAGACGGATGCCGGCGTCCTTCTGAGCGCGAGCTACGAACTCGATTTTTTTGGTAAAAACCGCGCTATCGCCGACAGCGCTGGGGCCCAAGCGGCCGTCAGCCGCGCCGAGCGCGACACGGTAGTACTCGCCACGCAAGCCGCATTGGCCGCCGGGTATTTCACCGTCGTCTCGCTGCGCGAGCGACTGCATTGGGCCGAGGTGGATCTCACCACGGCGCAACGGATACTCACGCTCGTCGAAGCTCGTCACGCCGCGCAGGCCGTCGGCGACGCGGAACTCGCTAACGAGCGCAACCGGGTGGCAGCGGCGACGTTGACCGTGGTCGACCTCACGGCACAAGAGGCGGTTGCACGCGAGTCGCTCGCCGTCCTCGCGGGACGCGATCCGGAAGGGTTTGGCGTAACCGCCACCGACCTCGGCGGCCTGCAACTGCCATCGGTTGTGCCCGACCTCCCCGCGACCTTGCTGCAGCGCCGCCCAGACATCCAGGCGGCGGAACGTGCGCTCGCGGCGGGTCATGCCGACGTGGCCGTCGCACGCGCCGCGTTGTTTCCGTCGATCGCGTTGACGGCGGCTGGCGGCGTGCAAAACCCCGCCGTACAGGCAGCCGTGACCACACTCACCGGGACGGGTGCCTCGCTGACCTTGGGCGCGCAACTGCTCCAGTCGGTATTTGATGGGGGACGTCGTCGCGCGCTGCGCGCCGAGGCCGAGGCGCGCGAATCCGAATTATTGGTCCAATACCGCGCGGTCATCCGCAATGCGCTGTTGGACGTAGAGACCGCGCTCAGCGCACGTCAGGCCCTGCGCACGGCGGCGGCGGCGCAACACGACACGCTCGAACAGAGCCAACGCGCGCTCGCGGTGGCGCAGGCCCGCTACCAAGCCGGCATCGGCGACGCGCTGAACGTCCTCGAGGCCGAGCGCGCGGTCAACGCCGCGCGGAGCCAACAGACGGCGTATCGCCTGGATGGCCTCCTCAATACCGTGAGCCTTGCCAAAGCCCTCGGCGGCGGCTGGCAAGCCGCCGTCCCCCACCCTTCCGCCGAACTCACTTCGGGAACCCGACCATGAATGGCCGTTTGTTGTACGCCCTGATCGCGTTGACCGCATTGGCCGCCTGCGGGCATCGCGCGGCGCCACCGGATGCCGCTGACGCTCCCGCAACACACAGCGAGCCGGAGACTGCCGCTGCCGCACCGGGAGCCCCCGTCACGTTGGATGCTGCGCAAGCCGAGGCGCTGGACCTCGTGGTGGCACCGGCCCGGCGCGTACGCTATCGCCGCGAGACGCAAGGGTATGCGACCGTGTGGTCGCACGACGCGATCGCCCAATACACCGCAGACCTCGCCACCGCGGAGGCCGCCAGTCGCCAAAGTGCGGCGGCTTTAGCGCGATTGCAGGGACTCGCGGCCACTCCGGGCGCCTACCCGGGCGATTTGTTGGACAGTGCGACACGACAGGCCGCCACCGATGCCGCCGCGCTGCACTTGGCGCAGCAGAAGCTCTCCGCGTTCCTCGGCGATGCGCCCGGCGGTACCGCGCACCTCACCGACTGGGCCCGCGGCCATCGCAAGCTCGTTCGGGTGACCTTCCCCGCCGGCACCGCCCCCGAGCGTCGGCCGGAGCACGTGCGCTTAGCCCCGCTCGTTCCGTCCGCCGCCACGACCGACTGGCCCGTTGAGGCGGCGTGGGCCGCGCCGGCCGACCCGGCCGTTCCCGGCTACAGCCTGTGGGTCAGCGCCGCGGGCGTTGGTCTCGCGGAAGGCAGTCGCGTGATCGCCTGGGCCTCGAGCGGCGCCGGTACCGAGGGAGTGCTGATCCCCGCGAGCGCCCTCGTCGTCAGCGACGATCAAACCTGGTGCTTCGTCGAACGCCCCAAAGGGACCTATCAACGCATCGCGGTGGCCACCGAACGCCCCATGGACGGCGGCTACGTCGTCACGACCGGCGTGGCCGTCGGTGATGCCGTCGTCATCCACGGGGCCGGACTGTTGCTCGCCCGCATGATGGGCGCCGGCGCGGACGCCGCCCCATGATGGAGCGGCTGATCCAGTTGTGCGTGCGCCGCTCCGGCGCCATCAGCGTGCTGTCGTTGCTCGCGCTGCTCCTCGGCACCTGGGGGGCGTTAAAAACGCCTTTGGATGTCTTCCCGGAATTCGCGCCGTCGCAAGTCGAGATACAGACCGAAGCACCGGGCTTTGCGCCGCAACAGGTGGAAGAACTCGTCACCAAACCCGTCGAAAACGCGGTCAACGGGGCGGCGGGTCTCGCGACCTTGCGATCGGAGTCCATCCCCGGCTTATCGATCGTCATCGTCACCTTCAAAGACGGCGTCGATTTGCACGTCGTGCGCCAGGGCATCGCCGAACGCCTCGGCGAAATCGGCAGCAGTCTGCCCTTAGGGGTCGGCGTGCCGAAGCTCTCGCCGTTGGTATCCAGCACGATGGATCTGCTGAAGGTGGGCTTGGTGTCGGACACTGCCGATGCGTACACCCTCCGCGATGCCGCCGACTGGTCGGTCAAGCCGCGCCTCCTCGCGGTCCCCGGCGTCGCGCGCGTCACCGTATTCGGCGGCGCAGTCCGGCAGTTGCAGGTACGCCCGGACACGACTCGCCTCGCGCAGTACGGGCTCACGTTAAGCGATGTCGCCGATGCCGCGCGCGGGGCGCTGGCGTTGCGCGGCGCCGGCTTTGTCGATTTGCAGGCGCAACGGGTCTTGATCAAGACGCCGACACCGAAACCCGACGCGACGGTGCTGGCGGACGCCGTGGTCACAACACGCGGTGCCGTGCCGATCCGCCTGCGCGACCTCGGAGACGTGGTGGAGGCGCCCGCGCTGCAGTTCGGCGACGCGGTCATCATGGGTCGTCCCGGCATTTTGCTGTCGTTGGCGAGTCAGTACGGCGCCAACACCTTGGAAACCACTCGTGCGGTCGAAAGCGCGTTACGCGATCTGGAGCCGGCGCTCCAGAACCAAGGGATACACCTCGTCGGCGGCCTGCATCGACCGGCGAATTTCATCGAACGTGCGCTCGCGGATTTGCAGAACTCGCTGGTGATCGCGGCGCTGTTAATCCTTGCGGTGCTGTACGCCTTCTTGCGCGACTGGCGCTCGGCACTCATCGCCTTCACCGCGATCCCCCTGTCGCTGCTCGCGGCCGTCCTCGTCCTCGCGCACGAAGGCCAGACGCTCAACACGATGACCTTGGGCGGCTTTGCCGTCGCACTCGGCGTGTTGGTGGACGACGCCATCATCGGCATTGAAAACATCCTCCGCCGGTTGCGTCTCAATGCGCGCGACCCGGCGCCGCGACCGCGTCTGGCGGTTATCGCCGAAGCGGCCGTCGAAGTCCGCGGACCCGTCATCTACGCGACCGCTGTGGTGATCGCGGTGTTCTTGCCCGAGCTGTATACGAGCAGCGTCCAAGGTCACTTCGTCGGCCCGCTCGCCCTGTCATTCATTCTCGCGGTCGTCGCATCGCTGGCGGTTGCGATGACGACGACCCCGGCCCTGTGTGCGCTCTTTTTGACGGCCGACCAGCACCACGGTGACGCGCGGTGGCTGACGACCCTCAAACGCTGGCAGGCGCAGGCGATCGGCGCCGCGTGCGAGCGCATCGGCACGCTTGGCACGGGCTTAGGGGTCCTCGTCCTGGCCGCTCTCGCGGCGTTACCCTTTCTCGGCGGGTCGTTCATGCCTGACTTCAAGGAAGGGCATTTCGTGGTGCAGACCACGAGCACCGTCACCGGCACTTCACTTGAGGTGATGCGGGATGCGGGGATCCGCATCAGCAAGTCCCTGCTTGCCCTCCCGTACGTGCAAAGCGTCGAGCAGCAGATCGGTCGCGCCGAACTGAGCGAGGACACGTGGGGGCCGCACCGCAGCGAGTTCCACGTCGAACTGAAGCCCCGTGCGACCGTTGATGAGTCGGTCGCGGAAGACGCGATCCGCCAGATCGCGCTGCAAGTCCCGGGCCTGCAGTCGGAAGTTGTCACCTTCCTCGGGGATCGGATCAGCGAGAGCTTGAGCGGCGAAACCGCGCAAGTGGCGATCAAAGTCTACGGCAACGACCTCGAAGCCCTGGACCGAACGGGTGATGCAATCAGTGCGTCGCTCACCCACGTCACCGGCATCACGGATCTGAAATTTGCTCGGCAAAGCGGCACGCCCGAACTCAGCATCGAACTGCTGCCGGCGGCGATGGCCGCCAACGGGTTAAAGGCGCAGACCGTTCTGGATGCGGTACAGACTGCCTACGCGGGCGATATCGTCGGCCAAGCGTTCGAGGGGATTCGCACGGTGGATGCGGTGGTGATCCTCAACCCCGCGCAACGTCACAACTTGCTGAGCCTTGAGCAGTTACCGATCACCGGCCCCTACGGGCCTGTGCCTTTAGCTCAGGTTGCCCGCGTCCGTCTGGCGGAGGATCGGTACAGCATCGAGCACGACGGCGGTCAACGCCGCGTCAGCGTGACCTTCAACACGCAAGGGCGCGCACTTCAAGACGTCGTGACCGACGCCCGCCGGACGATCGAAAAGACCGTCAAGCTCCCGCCCGGGGTGTATCTGGAATTTACCGGCGCGGCCGAAGCCGAACAGCAAACGCGCACGGAGTTGCTGCTGTACTCCGCCCTTAGCCTAGCCCTCATCGTCATGATCCTGACGATCGCCTTCCGGTGGCGCCGCAATGCGGCACTGGTCCTCGTGAATTTGCCATTCAGCCTGATCGGTAGCGTCGGTGCCATCGCCGCCACCGGAATCGGCTTATCGCTGGGTGCGGTCGTGGGCTTGGTCACCGTCTTCGGTGTCAGCGCCCGAAACTCGATACTCCAGCTCGCGCATTACGAACACCTCGTCGACACCGAGGGTACGCCGTGGGACCGCGACACCTTGATTCGCGGGGCCAACGAACGACTGGTGCCGATCTTGATGACCGCCGCGGTCACGGCGCTCGGCCTTGCGCCGCTCGCCGTGGGACTGCACGAGCCGGGTCAGGAGATCGAAGGGCCCATGGCGATCACCGTACTCGGCGGCCTTTTATCGTCAACGCTGTTGAATCTGGTGCTATTGCCCGCGCTGTCCTATCGCTTCAGTCGCACACCAGCGTCGGGTGCGAAACGTCCGTAAGTCGCGACGACGTGCGGATCGAGGACCGTGCAGCCTTGGATGAACACTGAAAAGCGCACCGTGAAGACCCAGCGGGAAGCGCTCGGCCCAGGCGGCGATCGCGGCGACCGAAAGGCTTAACGCCACCTTAGACTCGAAGAGGTAGCGCCACCCGCCCTCCGCGCCGTGTCGTACGCCGATGTTCCTTTATTTCGTCGATATATTTCTTTCAACGAAAAAAAGGAACACAATCCAAGCATGACTACCGTCAATCAGAGCCAACGCGTACTCGATTTGGTCCGCCAGAGAGGTCTTGTGCGTGCCAGCGACTTGGACACCATCAATGTGCCGAGAGTCGTTCTGACGCGCCTGACCAACGCGGGCTTGCTCGACCGTGTCGAGCGTGGTCTATACCGACTGCCTGACACGCGCTTGACCGAACACGAGAGCTTGGTCACCGTGGCTACGAGGGTGCCGCAAGCCGTTTTCTGCTTGCTCAGTGCCCTCCAATTTCATGAACTAACCACGCAGTTGCCGCGCCAGGTGTGGATTGCGATGCCGCGCGGCAGCCATGCACCGCGGTTCCACTATCCACCGGTCAAAATGGTCCAGTTCACCGGTGACGCCTATGCGGCAGGAATCGTGGGCGTTGACCGTGGCGGCACATCGCTCCGCGTCTACAGCGTGGCTAAGACGCTGGCCGACTGTTTCAAACACCGCAACACGGTCGGTCTCGACGTGGCGATCGAAGCCTTGAAGGAAGCCAGAGGGCGCAATATGGCTGGGATCGACGACATCTGGCAGTACGCAAAAGTGTGCCGAGTGGCGAACGTGATGCGGCCGTATCTGGAGAGCATCGGATGACGCCGCTCGATCGAACTGCGCCAGGTCTGGATCGCCATGCCGCGCGGCAGCCATGCCCCCCCGAATCGACTATCCGCTGATCAAGATCGGTTCAGTTCACTGGCGAGGCCTACGCGGCCGGGACCGAGGAAGTCGAACGCGAAGGCGTCAAGCCGCGGGTCTACAGCGTGGCCAAGAACGTGGCGAGCTGCTTCAAACACCGCAACAAGATTGGTCTGGACGTGCCGCTGGAAGGCCTGAAAGATGCCTGGATGACGCGCAATGCGTCGGCAGACAACCTGTGGCGATACGCACAGATCTGCCGCGTCGCCAACGTCATGCGACCATACATGGAATCAGTCGCACACGGTTGATGTCACGTCCGCCTCGGCGGATGGTGTTCGCTTTGGTTTAAAAATTTTGTAGAATATGGGTAGTTTTAAACCCAACCTAAGGAGGCGTCATGATTGCAGATCGCATTCGTCAAGCACGACTGGCGGCAGGTCTGACCCTGAGTGCGTTGGGTGAACAGGCGGGTGTTTCTCACACCGCCATCCAGAAGTACGAGAAGGGTCTGCTCACTCCCTCGTCGTCTCAGCTACTCAAGCTCGCCCGCGCCTGCGGCATCCGGACCGAGTACTTCTTCCGCACGCATACGGTCGAGCTGCTGCAGCCCGAGTTCCGCAAGCTCTCGACCTTTGGCAAGACGGCGCAGGATGCGTTGAAGATCAAGGTCATCGAGTTGGTGGAAAAACGCGTGGAGTTGCTCGGTGCCTTTCCCGAGCTACCGTTCCCGGCGTTTGCACCGCCCGCGAACCTGCCTGAACACGTCGCGTCGTTGGATGAGATCGACGCGTTCTCGGATACGGTTCGCAACGCTTGGCAGTTGGGACTGAACCCGATTGCCGACCTCACCGACGCCCTCGAAGGCCTTGGCTTGCTGGTCATCGTGGTCGATGAAGAGAACCAGGGCTTCTCGGGCTTGACGGCCAAGGCTCGGACCGAAGATGGCAGGGAGTATCCGGTCGTGGCTGTTTCGAAGCGCTGGCCCGGTGATCGGCAGCGTTTCACCGTGGCGCATGAACTGGGGCATCTGCTGCTCGAAGGACGACTGGCTGACGGCATCGACGAAGAGAAAGCCTGTGACCGTTTCGCTGGCGCATTCTTGGTTCCGCGTGTCGCGGTACTCCAGTTGCTTGGGGCACGGCGCCATGCGCTGGAATGGCACGAGCTGTATGTGCTCAAACACGAGTTTGGCCTATCGATGGCCGGTTGGCTCCAGCGCGCCAAACAGTGTGGCGTGATTACCGAGGCCGCACACCTTTCGATGGTGAAGTGGTTTTCGGCCAAGGGTTGGCGCAAGACTGAGCCGGGCGAACCACTGCCGCAAGAGCATCCACGACTGTTTGATCAGCTGGTGTACCGCGCCTTGGCCGAGCGATACATTTCCGAAGGCAAGGCGGCAGAACTGCTGGGCATCCCGATGATGCGCTTCCACAAAGAACGCCAGTTGGAGTCATCGGATGCGGTTGCTTATCAGTGATGCCAACATCTTGATTGACATGGAAGCGGGAGCGTTGATGGAGACGCTCTTCCAACTTCCGATGCAGTTTGGCATTCCTGATCTGCTGTACTACGAAGAAATTGAACCGGGCAGTCCAGGCCTTGAAGACCTGGGCTTGCAGGTCATGGAGGTCAGCGGCGACTTCGTGGCTTATGCCCAGCAGTTGCCAGGCCACCACAACCATCTGCTTCCCGCGAAGAACGGCCCCAAGCCCAGTCACAACGATTACTTGGCACTGGCGCTTGCGAAGCAGGAGGCCTGCACCTTGCTAAGCGGTGACGCCAATTTGCGGATTGTTGCCAACAAAGAGCAGGTCAACGTCATGGGCACCATTGGCTTGCTGTGCGCCATGATCGAGAACCAACTGCTGACTGTCGACGACGCCTTCAAGGCAATCGACCGAATGAAGTCAGGCAAGCGACGGCTGCCCTGGCCAGAAGCCGAAAAAGTATTGAACGCGATGCGCTGATTGCTCCGGATGAAGGGACTACCAAATGCAGTAGTTGCGGTGCTACGGCGACGATAGACAAAAAGGATTCTGCGTACATTGCGGCGGACCAAGCGAAACCGTCGACCACGTACCATCGAAGGTTCCATTGGCACAGTGTTTGACCGCCCCCTGGCACACGCAAAACGCGCGCGAACCCCGCGTGTTTGCGGGATCCAGAAGCGAAAACGCCCAACTGAGATCAGTTGGGCGTTGAATAGTGGTGGAGCGGAAGGGGATCGAACCCTCGACCTTCGCGATGCGAACGCGACGCTCTCCCAGCTGAGCTACCGCCCCAATCAAGGCGCGCATTCTAGCACCGACCGCGCCACTTGCAACCGCAAACCCGTCGCAACGCCGTTATTATCCGCGTTCTGCTCAGGAGACACCGCATGAAGGTCACTGTACGCCCTGCCACACTCGCAGATCGCGATTTCATCGTCGACGGCAATATCGGGATGGCGATGGAAACCGAAGGACGTGCACCCGAGCGTGCGCTCGTCACGGCCGGTGTTCAGGGTGCGCTGGAGGACCCCACCAAAGGCCGCTTCTTCCTTGCTGAGTGCGACGGCGCTCCCGCGGCCCAATTGCTCGTGCAGCGCGAATGGAGCGATTGGCGCAACGGCTGGTTTTGGTGGATTGCGTCCGTGCACGTGATTCCGTCCCTGCGCGGCCGCGGCCTCTACCGTCACCTCTACGCGCACGTCCGCGCGCTAGCCGCCGCGGACCCAACCGTGTGCGGTGTGCGACTGTACGTCGAAGACCATAACGAATCCGCGCAAGCGGTGTATCGGCGGCTCGGCATGCACGACGGGCACTACCGCGTGTACGAAGAGGACTTCCGTCCGCCGGCAGCCCTCACCCCCTGATCAGGGAATGTGCATCGCGAGCACGGTCGCCTGACCGGTGCGCGGCACCGCAATCACGTAGACGGTGCCGTACTCGGTGGAGGCGATCTCGGGAATCTGCGCCGTCGGCGCGAATCCGTGCACGATCGCAGGTACCGTGTCGCTGTGCGCAACCACCAGTACCCGCCGGCCGCCATCTTGCGTGCGAATTTGCTGCACCAACGCCGCGGGTGCGTCCGCCTCGACGCGGGACAGCAGAGCCCCGCTTTGCGCAAGCGTCGGACGGGCCGTCTCCACGCTTCGCCGCCACTGCGTGACATAGACACGGTCAAAGCCCAACTGACCGGCGCGTCCGGGGAAGTTGGCCGCGAGCCGCGCCGCACGCGCCATCCCTTCGGCCGTGAGGTTGGGGTCGTCCCCTCCGCTCAGATCTTTTTCCGCGTGCCGGGTGACGACCACCAAGGTCGTCGCCGCGCTCGAGACGATGCGACCGTGTAACCAGAACCCCAACGCGAGCACCAAAATGCCGAGGAATCCGCCGACCAAAAACGGCAGGAAGAACGTCTTACGGCGCAGGCTCGCGTATTCTCGGGGCATGTGTCCGATCTTACCCCTCTCCCATGACTGTCGTGCAACGCCCGTGGAAGACCGCTCGGGGCACCGGCTGTGCACGACCGGCGTCCGCGACGGGCGCCCGGCAATACGACGTCGGTGGGGACTGTCGGCCGTACTCGGCCTCGTCATCGCGGCGCTAAGCTTCTGCGCCGAAGCCGACAGCGTCCGCCGCTACGACGTCCTGCTTGACGGCCACCCGGCCGGATCCGCGACCGACACCGTAACGCAGCGCGCGGGCCGCACCGTCACGCAGAGCGAGGAACACCTGCTGCTGTTCCGTGCCGGACAACGTCTCGAGGTCGAACAACACGCGACCTATGAGGAAGACGCAACCGGGCTCCTCCGCGCCACCGTCACCGGGGCGATGGCTGGGGACGGTTACGGCTTTGAGGCGATCGTTCACGGTCGCCACGTCCATCGGACGCCCAGGGGCGCCGCACAACGCTACGCGACCGACGTAGACGCGCCGGGACCGGTACTCGGGCCCGAGGCCCTCCGCCGCGCCACGCTCGCCGGCCTGCATCACCCCCACGATCACGTGCGCTACGTTGAATTGGCCGACGACACCGGCGAGCCTGTGGTGATCGAACGTCGCTTGGCGAACGGTCGTACCGTCGGCCAGCCGTTTGCGGTGATCGATCATTACGCCGCCGAGGATCGTGACGTCCGCCAAACACTCGATGCGGACGGGGAACTCCTCGACTCCGAGGAAGAGTCGCCGCTCGGCCATCTGGTCGTTCGACGGGTCGCGGACGATCAGTCCTCGGCACCGATCGAAGGCGCGCCGATCGGCGTTGCGGCCGAAGTCACCACCAACGTCTCGGTGCCCGCGGCGCGGGCGGTTGACCGACTGACCGTGCGCCTTGAGCCCCACCACGGCGCGCTCGATCCGGCGGATTTCCGCGGAGCCGGGCAGATTGCCCAGTCGGGCCCGGGCGGCAGTGTCGTTGTCACGATCGAACGCCCCGGCCGCGATGCGGCCTCGCGACAGCCGCCGAAGGCGACGGAGCGCGGTCCCAACGCGTATTTCGACAGCGACCAGCCGGAACTGCGCGCGCTCGCGCAGGCGCTGGTCCAACCCCACCGTGCCGACCCTGACCGCGTCGCCGCGATCGTTGATTTCGTCGCGCAAACCCTCTCCTTCGACGCCGGCTTCGCGACGGGTGCGCCGTTGGACGTCTTGCACCGCCGCCGCGGCACGTGCGTGGCCTACGCCACGCTCACCGCGACCTTGCTGCGCGCCGCCGGGTTTCCGTCCCGCGTCGTCTACGGCTACGTCCTCTCGGATTCACGCTTTATCGGCCACGCCTGGACGGAAGCGTGGGCGAACGACCGCTGGATCGCGGTGGATGCCGCGGTGCACGCCGGCGCGGTGGCCGACGCGGCGCGGATCGCCCTCGCCCGAAGCGCCGGGCACGACGGACCGGCCTCCGGACTGGATACCTTGGCTCGGACGTTGGGTCGCTTTGAGATCGCGATCGTGTCGTACCACCTGGAAGGTCATCCGGAGGCCGTTACGATCGCTCCGCCTTGACGAGCGGGTTTGAACCCGCTACCTTGTCTCAACAAGGTAGCATCATGAACACCGAACACAAACTCGCTCCGCTGCGCAAGGGACTGCTTGAATTCGTCGTGTTGAAGTTACTCGGCGGCCCCGCGCTGTACGTCGCGGACCTGCTGAAGGCGCTCGCCGCCACCGACTTCGCGACGCAGGAAGGCACGCTCTATCCCCTCCTCAGCCGCCTGCGGCGGGAAGGCCTCGTCGACTACGAGTGGCGGGAATCGGGCCTCGGCCCTCCCCGAAAGTACTACCGCCTCACCGATTCCGGTCGCGATCAGTTGTCGGAACTCCAAGCCTACTGGGATCGCCTCCACTCCACCCTTAACGAACTGGGGACTGCGTCATGCGCCGAGTCATCACCATCAGCCTGAACGGGAACGCCTACGCGCTCGAAGAGGATGCCGCCGACGCCGTCGCCGCCTACCTCGAGTCGGCGCGCATCGCCCTGGCGAGCAACAGCGATCTGGCCGAGATCCTGCTCGATCTGGAACAGGCGATCGCCGAAAAGAGCCAGCGCTTCCTCGGGCCGCACAAGACCGTGCTGACCCGTTCGGAGATCGATGCGGTGCTCGCCGAGATGGGGCCGGTTGAGCCCGACACGGGGGCGAACGAGCCGTCACCGTCCGCGGCTCACGCGGACGCGCCCGCCTACACGCGCCGCCGCCGCTTGTACCGCATCAAAGAAGGTGAAATGGTCGCCGGCGTGTGCAACGGCCTCGCCGCTTACTTCGGCGTGGACGTGAGCTGGGTGCGCATCGCGGTGGTCGCGCTAACGCTGTGCGGTGGCTTCGCCGGCGCACTGTATATCGGCCTGATCATCATACTGCCGGTTGCCCGCACGCCCGAGGAACTCGCCGCGGCCCACGGCGAGCCGTTCAACGCACGGGAATTTGTTGAGCGCGCGCGTCGCGAAGCCGCCTCGCTCACCGGACGCGATTGGCAGCAGGAAAAGGCCACGCTCAAAGCGGAATGGCACAAAGCGAAGACCGCCGCGAGCACCGGGATTCGCGCGTCGCTGCGCCGCTGGCGCTATAGCCGCGTCGACGCGCGCCGTCGACGCCGTCAGGCGGCGGGCGCTGCGCCGAACACCGGGGCGCCCGCATCGGCCGCCGCCGCCACACCGACTGCGAACGCGCGCCCGCGCACCGGCCTCGGCGGCTGTCTGGCGGCGTTGCTGATGATCCCGCTGGTGCTGATCTTCGGCGGGTTGGCTCTCGCATGGGTCATCGGCATTGTGACGTTGATGACCACGGGCGCGATGTTCGGCCTGCTCTGGCCGGCTGCGATACCCATTTGGGCGGTCGTGCTGATCATGTGGATTGCCTTCGCGATCATCGCCTGGCCGTTTCGACTGCTTTGCCTGCTGCTCTTCCCAACGGTCGGCGGACGGGCCGGATGGGGCAGCACGTTCTCCCTGATCGAGTCCGTGGTCGGCTTCGCGGTGGTGTGCGCGCTGATTTACTGGGGCTACGACCACGTGCCGGCCATCACGCATCTGATCGATAGCATTGGCGGCCACGTGCAGAGCTGGATGGATCGCGTGGCGCAACACGTCCACGTCGACGTCGAAACCTGACAAGTAGCGCTCACGACACCCCGTCGGATGGCATGATGGCGCCTCGCGCGGATACGGGGATGAATTATGTGGACACTGTCGGGCCGTTTTGAGCGTTTCGTCCGTCTATCCCTGTGTGCCGCCGGGGCGCTTTGGTCGCTCTCTGCCGGCGCGGCCGACGTGCCCTTGCCGGCCGCCCCCGGCGTCGCCGCGTGCGCGATCACCGCCGACGGTCCGGAACTCAGCAACGACGCCTTGCGCTATCGAATCGCGTATCGCGCGGCGTCCCTCGGCCGGGACGAATTGGAAAATCGCTGGACAGGCCGCACGGCACCGCTGAACGGCGCGTTGCTGCGCCTCACCGCGTCCGATCGATCGATCCTCGATAGCGATCAATGGCATCTCGTGGGGACGCCGACCTGCGAGTCGGCACCCGTCCACGCCGATGCCGCACGCGCCGCCGACCGCCGTCACGGGACCGAGGTCCATGCCGTCTTGGCCTCCGCCGACGGGACGGTGCAACTCGACTATCGGGCACGCCTGCGCGACGGCACCGCCTACGTGCGCGAGTTGTACGACCTGCGCACGACGGTGGACCTGCCGGTGAGTAAGGTGCAACTCCTCGATGTCGCGGTCGGTGACGGCACCACCGCCGGCACCGCGAGCGGCTCGCCGATCCAAGACGGCGACCGCTACTTTGGCATCGAACACCCGATGTCCGAACCGATCGTCGTGCTGGGCCGCGCCAACGCAATCGTGCGTCGCGTCCTACCGATCCGCGCCGGCGTCGTCGTGCAGTACTCGACGGTGGCCGGCATCACGGGGTTGGAGTCGCCCCGACGCGGTTTTGAGGCGTACCTCGAAGCCGAACGTGCGCATCCGTTTCGACCGTTTCTGCATTACAACTCCTGGTACGACATCGGCTATTTCAGCCGATACACCGAGAAAGAAGCCCTGTCCGTCGTCGCGCAGTACGGGGAGCAGCTCGTCAAACAGCGCGGCGTGACACTCGATTCGTTCCTGTTCGACGACGGCTGGGATGACCCCAATCGTCTGTGGCAATTCAACGACGGGTTCCCAGACGGCTTCACGCACCTGCAAGAGGCGACGACGGCGCTCGGGGCGGCGCCGGGAATGTGGCTGTCGCCGTGGGGCGGTTACGGGCCGCCGCGCCAGCAGCGCTTGGCGGCGGGTCGGGCCGGTGGGTACGAGGTCGACGATCAAGGCCTCGCCCTGAGCGGCCCGCATTACTACCCCCTCTTCCACGACACCACGTTGGATCTCGTGCGCCGCTACCGCGTCAACCAGTTCAAACTGGACGGTACCGGCAGCCCCGACAAAGTGACCCCGGGCAGTGCGTTCGACAGCGATTTTGCCGCTGCCATGGAACTGATCGCGGACCTGCGCACGGCCAGCCCCTCGCTGTACATCAACCTTACGACCGGAACGTGGCCGTCGCCGTTCTGGCTCATGAGCGCCGACTCCATTTGGCGCGGGGGCGAAGATCACGCTTTCTTGGGTCACGGCACCGATCGTCAGCGTTGGATCACCTACCGGGACGCGGACACCTACGGCGGTATCGTGCGCCAGGGGCCGCTCTTTCCGCTCAACTCGCTGATGCTCCACGGAATCATCTACGCGCGCCACGCGCGCGGTCTCGACCGGGATCCGGGCAACGATTTTGCCGACGAGGTGTGGAGCTACTTTGCCTCCGGCACCGGCCTGCAGGAGCTCTACATCTCCCCGGATCTGCTCAGCGCGGCGCAATGGGACACGCTCGCCGAGGCCGCCCGGTGGGCGCGCGAGCGCGCGGATGTGCTGCGCGACAGCCATTGGATCGGCGGTGACCCGGCGCGGGACGCCGTGTACGGGTGGGCGTCGTGGGCCCCAGAGGGCGCCATCGTGGCGCTGCGCAATCCGGCCGATCGACCGCAGACCTACACGCTGGATCTGCCGGCGCTGCTCGAGGTGCCATCGGGGCACGCCCGCCGTTTCCAGATCACGCGACGCCACGGTCCCGCGATCGAAGGGGCCGCCGCCGTGACCGGTCCGCGTACCGTCACGCTGCCGGCGCACGCGGTCATCGTGTGGGATTTGCACCCGCTGCACTGAGGGCGACTCCCGGCATGCCGACGGCCTTGTACCGTCGCCTATAATTCGATAGATTTCGAAATTATGTGGGACACGGTCTACCGAGCCTTGAGCGATCCGCAGCGGCGCGCAATTTTGCAGCGCCTGCGCCAAGGGTCGCTCACGGCCAGCGACATTGGCGCGCCGCTTGCCATTGGCGCGAGCACCCTCTCCCACCACCTGAAACTGCTGCGCGAGGCGGAACTCGTGCGCTGTGAAAAGCGCGGCACGCAGCGGGTGTATTCCCTCAACACCTCGGTGCTGGAAGACCTCGCCACGGAAATCCTCCGCTTTCGGGGCACTGGAGACTGACGATGCAATGGCTGCGTAACTACCGCCACACCCTCATCACCCTGCTCAGCATGATCGCCTTGCAGGCAGCCCTGTACGGTCACCTGCCCGACCCCATGCCCACGCATTGGAATGCCGCGGGCGCGGTCGACGCGACCTTGCCCAAGCCCTGGGGCGTGTGGATTTTGCCGCTCGTCTTTGCGCCGGCCTCCCTGCTGCTGTGCGTGCTGCCGGCGCTGTCCCCCGCGAATTTTTCGATGACGCCCTTCGGTCGAGTCTTTCGCGCCATCGTTGCCGTGATCGCCGGGTTCGGCCTTTGGATGACGGGCCTTGTCGATCTCGTCGCGCTCGGCACCCCCATCGACATGCCCACCCAAGTGCTCTGCGCCGTGGGCGTGCTCTTCGTGATCCTCGGCAATTGGATGGGCAAGATCTCCCAGAACTTCTACGTCGGCATTCGCACCCCGTGGACCTTGGCCGACGCGACCGTCTGGAATCGCACCCACCGGATCGCAGGCCCGTGGATGATGGCGGCGGGTCTGGCGCTCGTGGTGACGGCCGTGGTTGCGCCGCACTACGCACTCGGTGTGCTGATTGGCGCCGGCGGGGTCGCCTTTTTGGTTCCCGTCGTGTACTCGTGGTGGATCTCACCGCGCGCGCGGAACGGCGGCGAGTAAGTGCGATGAGCGCGATCGACTACCTGAACCCTAATCTGCCGGCCGGCTTACGCCTCGTGCGCATGCCCGTGGTCGACGCCACCGCCGAGACGCTGGCCGGCTACGGTCACCTGGTCGACACGGCCGACGCCTGTCCCATCGAGATCGTCCGTTGGCCCGCCCAAGGGTGGCGCCCGGTCGACGACGGCACCGGCGATGAAGGCGGCACCACCGAAGGCCTTTTTCACAGCGAGTGGCACGGCGACATCCTCTATGGCCGCAACGATGCGGTCGGCGGCCATTACGTGCTCGCCTACGGCGTCCTGCCGGAACACGCGGATGCGTCGCACACGCGCGCACCGTCGCAAATGTTGCTCTGGCACGCCAACTACCATCCCGACGGCGGGCAACTCTTTTACCCGCTGGACCGGGCGCCCTTTTACGTCCCACTCGCGCTGCCGGGCGATGACGTCACGCCGGAGCAGTTCGTCTGCTTTCGCTTCGACGGCACGCACGGGCTCTACATCCACCCGAACATCTGGCACGAAGGCGTCTTTACCCTGCAAGGGCATCAGCGCTT